>ERZ791926.2-NODE-2-length-540345-cov-15.271369_pt1 | contig 540345 bp, 479 predicted proteins | sample MGYA00510131_ERZ791926 | MGnify/ENA primary metagenome ERZ791926 (study PRJEB30046, sample SAMN00792052) | human gut metagenome | study: EMG produced TPA metagenomics assembly of the A metagenome-wide association study of gut microbiota in type 2...
TCGAAAGAATTCTTGCACTTAGCACGGCGGAAGTAGCGGGATGAAAGCAAAATAAAAAGATGAGTTATAAGCTAGCACAATAACTTACCTTCTTATTTTTATTCCCATAGGGCGAAAGCCCGTAGTGCAAGAATTCGAAAGAATTCTTGCACTTAGCACGGCGGAAGTAGCGGGATGAAAGCAAAATAAAAAGATGAGTTATAAGCTAGCACAATAACTTACCTTCTTATTTTTATTCCCATAGGGCGAAAGCCCGTAGTGCAAGAATTCGAAAGAATTCTTGCACTTAGCACGGCGGAAGTAGCGGGATGAAAGCAAAATAAGAAAGTAAAAATAGTGTGATGAAACAAAAAAACAGCGAGTTAAAAGAAAGTGCAGCATACCAAAACAAAAAAGGCAAAAGCCAGCAACGCGAAAGCAGCCAAAACAAAAACCCCCAGACAAATTCTCATCAAATCAATGAGAATTTATCTGGGGGTTTTATATCTCTTTCGTATATCAATATCCGCTAATCAGCCGCTATAATCCTATTCATCAAAATCTTCTTCAGATCCGGCAACAGCGCCGATAACTGAAATAATAACAACAACGGCAAATATTGAAACGGCAACACCTATAATAGGTCCTAAAAATAATAAAAAGTTCATATGCGTATCCTCCGAATATTCTTTTATTATTATACAACTTTTTTGTAATAAGTCAAACATCTACTACATTTCAATGTTATTTTACTGTTCAGAGCTAATCCCGAAAATACATAGCATATTTTTAAATTAATTAGAAGCAGCATTAAGATTCTTATTAGCAGTAGCAAGCATAAGCTTAATTCTGTTAAGCTGGTTAACCTCTGAAGCACCTGGGTCATAATCGACAGCGATTATGTTAGCTTCAGGGAAAGCAGCACGAAGCTCTTTAATAACACCTTTACCAACAATGTGGTTAGGAAGGCAGGCAAATGGCTGACAGCATACGATATTACCGGCACCGTGATGTATAAGTTCTATCATTTCGCCAGTAAGAAGCCATCCTTCACCAGTCTGGTTACCAAGAGAAACAAGGTCCTTGGCAAGAGCAGCAGTTTCCTTGATAGATGAAGGAGCATCAAAACGCTTACTTTCAGCTAAAGCTTTATTTCCAGCTTTTCTGAACCATTCAAGAAGCTTTATCACAGAGTTGTTGATAAATGCTGACTTTCCGGATGTTCCAAGGTACTTGTGCTTGAAGTTTGCATTTTCGGCACAGTAGAGCAGGAAGCCTAAAAGGTCAGGTACAACAGCTTCTGCACCTTCAGCCTCAAGCAGGTCAACAAGATAATTGTTAGCGGCAGGAAGGAACTTAACAAGAATTTCTCCTACAACACCAACTCTAGGCTTCTTTATATCAAGCAGTTCGATATTATCAAAGTCTTTAACGATAGCACGAAGATTATTGTTAAAGTCCTTCATACGAACTTTGTCTGCTGTAAGCTGCTTTATACATATTTCTTTCCAATGTTCGTGAAGTTCATTAACTGAACCAGCAACCTTTTCATAAGGTCTTGTTCTGTATACAACATTCATAAATACATCGCCGTATTCAATAGCCATCATAGCCTTTTTAAGCATTTTCAGGTCATACTTGAAACCAGAGTTAGTTTCAAGACCCTGCGCACTAAGAGAGATAACAGGGATATATCCTAAGTTAGCCTTCTCAAGAGCACGTCGTATGAAGCCGATGTAGTTAGAAGCACGGCAGCCACCACCAGTCTGTGTGATAATTATGGCAGTCTTTGAAAGGTCATACTTTCCTGAAAGTACAGCATTCATAATCTGACCTACAACCATCAAAGAAGGGTAGCAGGCATCATTATTTACATACTTAAGTCCCATATCGACAGATGACTTATTATCATTATCAAGAACCTCAAAATTATAGCCACATGAGTTGAGGGCTGGTTCAAGTAAGTCAAAATGTATTGGTGACATCTGAGGGCAGAGAATCGTGTAATTCTTTCTCATCTCAGGTGTGAATTCAACACGGTTATAAGCAGACGAAACAAGTGTACGCTTGTAATTCTTCTTATCTCTTACCTTGAGGGCTGCAATAAGTGATCTTATACGGATACGTGCAGCACCAAGGTTGTTGACCTCATCAATCTTTAATACAGTATATATCTTTCCAGACTTAGTTAATATATCGTTGACAGCATCAGTAGTTACAGCATCAAGTCCACATCCAAATGAGTTGAGCTGGATAAGGTCAAGGTTATCCTGAGTTTTAACAAAGCTTGCAGCGGCATATAATCTTGAGTGATACATCCACTGATCCATAACGATAAGAGGACGTTCAACATTGCCAAGATGTGCAACGCTGTCTTCTGTTAAAACAGCAATACCATAGGAATTGATAAGTTCAGGTATTCCGTGGTTTATCTCTGGGTCAATATGGTAAGGACGGCCTGCGAGTACGATACCTCTCTTATTATTATCCTTTAAGTACTGTATAACTTCTTCACCCTTTTTATGCATATCTTCTCTTGACTGCATAAGTTCTTTCCAGGCATCAGAAACGGCAGCTTTAATCTCACCTGCCGGAATATCTGGAAATACCTCTTTAAGTCTTTTAGCAAGAATATCTTCGCTTTCAAAAGAAAGGAATGGGTTTCTGAAATCAATATTTTCTGACTTGATTTCTTCAACATTGTTCTTGATATTCTCGGCATAAGAAGTAACGATAGGGCAGTTATAATGGTTGTTAGTGCCATCTATTTCCTTATGTTCATAAGGTACACAAGGATAGAATATAAACTTAACCCCCTTCTTAATAAGCCAGCTTATGTGTCCGTGCGCTAACTTGGCAGGATAACATTCTGACTCGGATGGAATTGACTCAATACCAAGTTCATATATCTTTCTTGTTGACTGTGGCGAGAGAACTACCTTATAACCAAGCTTTGTAAAGAAAGTGAACCAGAATGGATAATTCTCATACATATTGAGGACTCTTGGTATACCTACAACACCTCTTACAGCAAGGTCTGCTGAGAGTGGTTCATAGTCAAAGAGTCTGTGGAACTTATAGTCAAAGAGGTTAGGAGCCTTTTCCTTATTACGTTCTTTTCCAAGACCTCTTTCACATCTGTTACCAGTAATAAATGAACGTCCGCCAGAGAACTTATTTATAGTTAAATGGCAGCTGTTCGTACATCCTTTACATCTTGTAAGAGTAGTTTCATATGTAAGGCTGTTAATTTTATCGATAGAAAGCATAGATGAGTCAGATATTCCATCGTAGCGTTCCCTTGCGATAAGAGCAGCACCGAAAGCACCCATAATACCTGCGATATCAGGTCTTATGGCATCAACACCTGTTATTTTTTCAAAGCTTCTGAGTACAGCATCATTGTAGAATGTACCACCCTGTACAACGATATGCTTTCCAAGGTCACCCGGGTCAGCAATCTTTATAACCTTGTATAAGGCATTTTTAATAACTGAATAAGCAAGACCGGCAGATATATCTGAAACCTCTGCGCCTTCCTTCTGCGCCTGCTTAACCTTTGAATTCATAAATACAGTACATCTTGTACCAAGGTCAATAGGATGTGCGGCAAAAAGAGCAGCCTTTGCGAAGTCCTGTACAGAATAGTTAAGTGACTTTGCAAATGTTTCTATAAATGAACCACATCCTGAAGAACATGCTTCGTTAAGCTGTACGGAATCAACAGTCTGGTTCTTGATTTTGATACATTTCATATCCTGACCACCAATATCGATGATACAGTCAACGTCAGGGTCAAAGAAAGCAGCAGCATAGAAGTGGGATACTGTTTCAACTTCTCCCTCATCAAGCATAAGTGCCGACTTTATAAGTGCTTCACCATAACCTGTTGAACATGCCTGTACAATCTTGGCTTTAGGTGGAAGCTGAGAATATATTTCCTTAATTGCCTTTATAGTAGTGGCAAGTGGAGAGCCGTTATTGCTTGAATAGAATGAGTAAAGGAGATTACCATCTTCATCTACCAAAGCAACCTTAGTAGTAGTAGAACCTGCATCGATACCAAGATAGCAGTTACCCTCATAAGAGGCTATGTCGGCTGTCTTTACGTGGTGTGCATTATGACGTTTGATGAAGTCATTGTAGGCAAGCTGGTCAGCAAAAAGTGGTTCCATACGTTCTACTTCAAATTCAAGCTTTATTTTGCCAGAAAGACGCTTAATGATGTCAGAAACATTGACGCATACATCCTTGCTGTAGTTCATAGCTGAACCAACGGCAGCAAAAAGATGTGAATGTTCCGGCGCAATAGTCTGTTCAGGTGTAAGGCTTAATGTACGGACAAATGCCTGCTTTAACTCCGAAAGGAAGTGGAGTGGACCACCTAAGAAGGCTACATTACCACGGATTGGCTTACCACAGGCAAGACCAGAAATAGTCTGGTTGACAACAGCCTGAAATATAGATGCAGAAAGGTCTTCCTTAGTGGCACCTTCGTTGATAAGCGGCTGTATATCAGACTTGGCAAAAACACCGCATCTTGCAGCTATCGGGTAGATTGACTTGTAGTTCTTGGCATATTCATTAAGACCTGAAGCATCTGTCTGTAATAAAGTTGCCATCTGGTCAATAAATGAACCAGTACCACCGGCACATATACCATTCATACGCTGGTCGATACCGTTTGTGAAGTAGATAATCTTTGCATCCTCGCCACCAAGCTCAATGGCAACATCGCACTGTGGAGCGTAATCCTGAAGTGCTGTTGATACAGCGACAACCTCCTGTGTAAATGGAACTTCAAGGTGCTTGGCAAGTGTAAGTCCGCCAGAACCTGTGATTACAGGGTAGACCTCGAATTGACCAAGCTGGGATACAGCCTTTTCAAGAAGTCCCTGTAAAGTTTCCTGAATATTGGCGAAATGTCTTTCATAATCTGAGAATAAAATATTATTATCATCATCAAGAATAGCGATCTTTACTGTTGTTGAGCCAATATCAATACCTAATCTGTATTTGTTCATAGTCATTACGGCAGAGCCGTCCTCCTTGTCTAATGTAGATGTGCTGCAAATGTCAGCAGAGCTGTACATCTGGCACAATCATTATATAAATTAATGTGTTTCCTGAATTAAAAGTACTTCTACTATAAAATAAATAGATGTCAAAAAATGTAGAAATACCTGGAAAAGATTACAACTGACATATTATATAAGAAATAACAGAATAATTCAACACCATAAATATGACTGTTTATATAAAATTAATAATACTAAAATGAGAACTTGATTGACAAAGATGTTTAATGTTTTTATACTTTTATCATAATATTTTAGTGCGGAGTAATATAAAAATATTGTATCCGCTGTTATATGTATCAAAATATAAGTGGGTAATATTGTGTGTGTACTGCCTGACAGCATACTACACAGTGATATTATTACACAGAAATGAGGAGTTTAATGAGTTGGTTTCAAAAGTTTGAAAGGAAGTATTCAAGGTATGCCATTAAAAATCTTATGACTTATATAATTATATTATATGCAGTCGGATTTGTTTTTGAGGTGTTCGCACCGGGTGTATATAGCAGCTTTCTTTCGCTGGATTTTTCCAAAATATTTGCAGGACAGGTGTGGAGACTGGTTACATTTATAATACAGCCACCATCAACAAGTATCATATTTGTATTCTTTTCATTGTATTTCTATTATCTGATAGGTACAGTACTTGAAAATATATGGGGTTCATTTAAGTTTAACGTGTATTTCTTTTCAGGAGTATTGTTAAATATTGTTGCAGCGCTTATAATATACTTAATATTTGGTATAAGCTTTAATATGAGTACACATTATATTAATCTTGCTTTATTTATGGCATTTGCTATGGAACAGCCAGATATGGAAGTACTGCTGTTCTTTATCATACCTATAAAGATAAAGTGGATGGCATTGCTGGATGGAATAGTATTTGCAATAGCAATAATATGCGGTTTTATAGTTCCTACAATGGCGGTAAATGGTTCAACTATCGGTTATACTATGTGGAATGGATTATACAGAGCCGGACTTTTATCAGGAAGCGGAATGGGATGTTATGCCAATGCTATTGCGGCTCTTGTGTCTATGCTTAACTTTATAGTATTTATGATAGTTGCAAAGAAGGGACCTTATAAGTCTTCTACACAGAGGAATTACAACAAGGCTATGTATACAGCTAGGAAAGCAGAAAATAACAGAAGAGATGGAAAGAAGCCATCATTTAATGAAAGGGTATACAACGCCAATAGTGAAAAGACAACTTGGGATAATGCCAATCAGCCATATAAGCCGGTTCGTAACGGACAGCCTAAGCACAGATGTGCAGTGTGTGGAAGAACAGAGCTTGATGATGAAAATCTTGTATTCAGATTTTGCTCTAAGTGCGTTGGAAATTATGAGTATTGCAGCGACCACCTGTATACACATATTCATATTACAGGCAATAACGGCAGTGCTGAATGATATTCCTATATATTAAAGTATTTTGTATGATGTAGGTTTAATACACTTCTGCATGCAGAAAAAGTAACTTAACTTATTAAATCTACATCATCATATAACAATGTTGATTAAGATACTGCCGACTTATTTTAATAATTTGTAAGTAATTACTATTGCTATTTTATGGGTTATTAAGTATAATTGGCTAGATTGTTTTGTTTTTTATTAATTAATTTATTTACTTTGGAGGTTAGAATGAAAAAGACTAAGATTATATGTACTATGGGTCCTAACACTAATGACAGAGAGCTTATTAAGCAGCTCGCATTAAATGGTATGGATATTGCAAGATTTAACTTCTCTCATGGTGACCATGAAGAGCAGGCTGGACGTTTTGCATTAGTTAAGAGTGTTAGAGAAGAAATCAACAAGCCTATAGCTACACTTCTTGATACAAAGGGACCAGAAATCAGAACTGGCGTACTTAAGGATGATAAAAAGGTTACTCTTAAGGAAGGACAGAAGTTCACTCTTACAACAAGAGGAATTGTTGGTGATGAAACTATCGATATGATTACTTATGCAGGTCTTCCAGCAGATGTAGACAATGGTAACACAATTCTTATCGATGACGGTCTTATTGAGCTCAGAGTAGAAGAGGTAGTTGATGGTACAGATATCGTATGTACAGTAATCAATGGTGGTGAACTTGGTTCTAAGAAGGGTGTTAATGTTCCTAACGTAAGCATTAAGCTTCCTGGAATTACAGATAAGGATAAGGATGATATTATATTTGGTATAGAGCAGGGATTTGACTTCATCGCAGCTTCATTTGTAAGAAATGCAGCTTGTATTCAGGAGATTAAGCAGCTCTTATGGGAGCATGGCTCAGATATCCCAGTTATCGCTAAGATTGAGAATGCTGAAGGTATTGAAAATCTTGACGAAATCATCAAGGTTGCTGATGGTATCATGGTTGCCAGAGGTGATATGGGTGTTGAAATCCCAGCAGAAGATGTTCCACATTATCAGAAGGAAATCATCAAGAAGTGTAATGCAACTTACAAGCCAGTTATAACAGCTACACAGATGCTTGATTCTATGATTAGAAACCCACGTCCTACAAGAGCTGAAGTTACTGACGTTGCTAATGCTATCTATGATGGTACAGACGTAGTTATGCTTTCTGGTGAAACAGCTAATGGTAGGTACCCACTTGAAGCATTAAAGATGATGGCTAAGATTGCAGAAAGAACAGAGCAGGATATCAAGGACAGAGCTTCTGATATATCTAAGGTTCACAGCAAGAGAAGTATCTCAAGTGCTGTATGCAACGCAACAGTTCAGACTGCTGATAACCTTAACGCTAAGGCTATTGTATGCCCAACTATATCAGGTTTCACAGCAAGACTTACATCTAAGCTTAAGCCAAATGCTGAGATTATCGGATGCTCACCATATGATAATGTTCTTAGAAAGATGCAGATATACTGGGGTGTAAGACCTTTAAAGACTGCAACAGAAACATCTACAGATAAGATTATCGAGCATGCATTAGTAGTATCTGAGCAGGCTGGTTTCGTAGAAGAAGGAGATACTGTTATCGTATCTGCTGGTATCGCTACATCATCAGACCCATCTGCTAAGAGAGGTCTTACTAATACTATGAGAGTTGTTACTATCTAGTAGCTGGTAGAAGATATTTCAGATAGTTATATAAGCCCACAAAACCTTTGAAACTGGTTTTGTGGGCTGTTTTGATAATTAGTTGCATTTATTTGAAGCTTAGTTTATAGTATTGAAGAAATTAGAAGTATAAACTTGATAAGATGTAAAAGGAACTACAGAGTATGAATGTAAAAAAGATATTAATATGGCTTCCGGCTATTGTTATGGCGATGGTTATATTCGGTTTTTCAAAGCAGGATGGAGAGGAGTCGTCAGGGCTTAGTTATAAGGCAGCAGATATTATACTTACAGTGTGTGATAAGGCTGGAATTGTTGATTATAATGAGAATAACAGGGAAAGTATGATAGAGGCTGTGCAGTTTCCTATAAGAAAGGCTGCACATATGACAGAGTATGCTGTTCTTGCAATACTTGTTATGATTGCGCTTATAGTTGATGGAATAAAAGGTATAAAACTTCCTATAATATCGGCAGTTATTGCAACGGCATTTGCGACTACAGATGAGTTTCATCAGGTGTTCGTACCGGGAAGATATGGCTGCGTAAGGGATGTGCTTATAGATGCAGCAGGGAGTGTAATAGGTCTTGCTATAGCATATGTTATATATATAAATGTATGTAAACGTAAATATAATAAGTGATTTTAACTTGATAAATACATTATAAGTATTTGTTTATGTTTGTGTCTGAGATGCATTATTAAAAATATATCTTTCTAGCACATATATAATTATACAATATTTTAAATTTATTCATTTATGATTTGTAAAATAATGGTATGCCAGTAGTTAGAATTGCATATAGTTAGAGAAATTTATTAAGATAATTCATAACTGCCAGAAGTTAGATTTATAATAAAAATTATAGTATAAATTGGTATATATCGCTATATATCAGGCTGATATGTGTGTAATATATAAATTAACACTTGCAAAATTACCAAGTATATGGTATAAGCTTTAATAAGCATATGATAATCGGGTGCTGGTTATAATATTTTTATGTTGGCATTAAGGGATTATCAATAACATAATTATATATAATGCGATGATGGAAACAAGTAGGTATAGCAGTAAGCAACAGAAAGCAGCCGGTGGATGAGAGGAGCAGTGGATGGTTATTCTGAATACATTCCGTAGCAGCAAACTGAATGGCATATAAGGCTTAGTAGGGGCGACGTAGTGATACACGTTACAGTATCAAGGATCATCAGACCCGTTAAGGTGAGCAGCGTGAGCTGTTTATGAATAAAGGTGGTAACACGGAGCGTATGCTTTCGTCCTTTAATAAGGATGAAAGGTATGCTCTTTTTTATTATTAACAGGGGTTGATGATTAGTGGAAGTGTCGGAGAAAATATCGTTAATAACTCTGACAAAATATAATGTAATAGGAACAGGAGAACAAAAATGACAGTTTATGACGAGTTAGTTGCAAGAGGACTGATTGCACAGGTAACAGATGAAGAATTAATTAAGGATTTGATTAACAATGGAAAGGCTACATTTTATATTGGTTTTGACCCAACAGCAGACAGCCTTCATGTAGGTCACTTTATGGCACTCTGCTTTATGAAAAGACTTCAGATGGCAGGAAATAAGCCTATCGCATTAGTTGGTGGCGGAACAGGTATGATTGGTGACCCATCAGGTAAGACAGATATGAGAAAAATGCTTACACCAGAGCAGATTGAGCATAACTGCGAGTGTTTCAAAAAGCAGATGAGCAAGTTTATCGACTTTTCAGATGATAAGGCATTATTTGTAAATAACGCAGACTGGCTTTTAAAGCTTAACTATGTTGACCTTTTAAGAGAAGTTGGTGCATGCTTCTCAGTTAATAATATGTTAAGAGCTGAGTGCTATAAGCAGAGAATGGAAAGAGGACTTACATTCCTTGAATTCAACTACATGATTATGCAGAGCTACGATTTCTATATGTTATATCAGAAATATGGCTGCAATCTTCAGTTCGGTGGAGATGACCAGTGGAGTAATATGCTTGGTGGTACAGAACTTATCAGAAGAAAGCTCGGCAAGGACGCTTCAGCTATGACTATCACACTTCTTCTTAACTCAGAAGGCAAGAAGATGGGTAAGACAGTAAGTGGTGCTGTATGGCTTGACCCAGAGAAGACTTCTCCATATGAGTTCTACCAGTATTGGAGAAATGTAGCTGATGCCGATGTATTAAAGTGTATCCGTATGCTTACATTTTTACCACTTGAGCAGATTGATGAAATGGATAAGTGGGAAGGCGCACAGCTTAATAAGGCTAAGGAAATACTTGCATTTGAACTTACTAAGATGGTTCACGGTGAGGAAGAAGCAAAGAAGGCAGAGGAAACAGCTAAGGCTATATTTACATCAGGCGATGCTGCAAATATGGCAACAGTTAAGCTTGAAGATGACGCATTTACAGACGGAAGTATTGATATCGTGTCATTAATCCATGCAGCAGGTCTTGCAGCTACTAAGTCAGAAGCAAGAAGAGTTGTTACACAGGGTGGTGCTTCTGTTGCAGGTGAAAAGGTATCTGATATCGCTGCAAAGTTTGATAAGGAATTCTTCGCTGGTGACGGTGTAGTTGTCAAGAAGGGTAAGAAGTCATTTATAAAGGTACAGGCATAATAATTATGAAAAAGAGTGAAATTACCTTTATAAGGCTTATGAGTCTTATTGGTATTATGAGTCTTAATCTTATATTGCTGCTTGTATTTTCAGGAGAACATGTATTTCAGAATATACTTAACAGAATGAATAGTAATGTGTATGCAGGGGCATCGCTTGATACTTCGATATATAATTACTATTATTATGCAGGACTTGGCAGTATATACAAGATAATATTCCCAGTTACAATACTTCTGCTTGCAGTTGCGGTTGTGGCTGTATACAAGAAGGTGAGTATGGCGGGCAGGGTTTCACTGGCTGCTAATATATGTTCACTTGTAACAGGAGTGTATCTTTTGTTTGCAAGAATTGGCGAAGGTATTGAAGGTGTTATAAGATGGGTAAACAGCTTCTATATGGATAAGTCGGAGATAGGGCAGGTTGAAAAGGTTCAGCTTATGAGCAAGGTGCCTGTGGTATACGTGCTTATTATAATTCTTTCGCTGCTTGGTCTTGCGATGGTAAAGAGCAGTACAATAAACCGTATTAAAGTGTATAACGACAAGAGTGCTGTAAATAATGCGGTTGTGTATGTATTTCCGGCGCTTGGCGGCTTTCTTGTGCTTGAGATAGTAAGAAATCTTGTAATATCAAGACTTGTGACGATATCGGCAGATGAAACACTTGGAACAGTTGCAGCATATGTTAACGATTATTATATCGGAAGCAGGCTGTTTTTTAACTGGTCGTGGCTTATAATATTTACAATAGTGACTTGTGCAGCCATACTTTTAAGACCGGTTAATAAGATTAATGTGAAAAGCAAGATAGTACTTGAGGTGGCAGTTTTCTCAGTTGTTGTTGCGGTTGTGTCAGTGATATACTGGCTAAATCCGCCGGCACTGTTTGGTTATCTTACAACAGATAATACGATATGTGATATGACAGAGGAAGCATTTGCATGGTACCTTATACGATATGTAGTTACACTTGTGCTTGTATTTGTGCTTATTGCACTTACAGTCAATGATAAGCTGGATATAAGGATAACTGGCATAGTTATGGCAGCAGCTTTTATTGCTGGACTCATATTTATTATTATTGCTTATAATGTAAAAGGTACACTTTCATTTATGTATGCAGCCTGCGTGCTTGCGGATGTTATTGGTGCTGTGGTTCTGGTGGCTTTACTTGTAGCAGGGACATTTAAGGTTAAGGAAGATAAATAGTATACCTAGTCAAAAAGGCGTTTAAGTAATATGGGTGATTATGATTATGATATTATGAGATTATAAAAGCATTAGTTTTAAAATGGTATGACAAAGAGTTATCAGAATTAAAAATCAAAAATATAAGGCAGTAAACCATTGTTTTAGAAATTAGTAAATTTTTCAAAAACAATGGTTTACTGCCTTTTATACTGATGTGGGTAATGCTCCAAAGCAACAAAACAATAAGAAGCTTATATAACGTGCTTTTTGTTGATTATTCAGAAACCAGCTTAATTCCTGATATATCTGCAATAGCTATAAGTGAGTAGTTCGTATAATAAACAACAAACCCCGGCTTGGCACCAGCAGGTTTCTTGACTTCCTTTTTTAATACATAGTCGACTTCAACTTTTTCAAGGTCACGGCCTTTAGAGTAGTAGGCTGCAAGTGCTGCTGCCTCTTCGTATGTCTTATCAGGAAGTTCCCTTCCGTCAGATTTTACAATAACGTGTGAACCCGGCATTTGTTTGGCGTGAAACCACCAGTCGCCGCCTGTCGCAAACTTAAAGGTAAGTTCGTCATTCTGTATATTATTCTTTCCAACATACATATCAAATCCGTCAGAAGAAATGTAATGCATAGGTTTATTGTGAGAATTACCTTTGTTTTTAGACTTGCCGCTCTTTTTGATGTAACCAGTTACAGCAAGTTCTTCTTTGATATTGTTAAGGTCGTTTTCTGTTGTTGCGATATCAAGAGCATTTATAATAGACTCAAGGTACATAATTTCGTCCTTAATCTCTGCAATAAGTCTTGTGCCAGCCTCGTAAGTCCTCTTGAGCTTATTATATCTTGCAAAGTACTTGTTGGCGTTCTCTATAGGTGTAAGAGTATTATCAAGAGGGATTGTTATCTCCTCATTAGTATAGTAGTTGAGCGCATTAAACTGCTTGGCACCGGCTTCAATTCCATAGCCATAAGTATTAATAAGCTCGCCATATACGCGGTACTTGTCACGTTTTTCAGTATCCTTAAGCTGCTTCTCCTGAATATCAAGCTTCTTATAAGAACGCTCAAGATGAGTTGTAACGATACGTCTTATATCAGTTGACTTCTGGTGTATACGTGTGCGGACTTCCTTTTCGTGATAGTAAGCGATAAGACACCTGCTTATAGAGTCGTAAGGTGTGCTGTTATCATACATAGTGAGCTGTACGGCGGCAAAGTCTGATGGATTACCATTGTCATAGACTATATTAGGAGAATATGTTTTATTCTTAACATCGCTCATAATGCCGTCAAATGCGTTATAAATGAGTCGGTTTTCTTCATCCGAAAGGCAGTTAGCAGGCTTATTGCTGTCTATACCTGAGCGGAAACATACTTCTTCTGCTATACATGTGCTTATTCCTGTGTAAGTCTGGCACAGAGCCTTTGAGAGAGGCTTAGGGCATACAAGAACCGATGAGCTGAAACGTTCATAATCGGTATCAAGTGGATTATGCTTATTGGCAGTGTTTGGTATAAAGTACTTTCTTCCGGGAAGAACTTCACGTACAGAGCTTATCTGTGCAGATACATGCTTTATGCTGTCAAGGATGTTATTGTCATCATCGCATAATATGATATTGCTGTGCTTACCCATAAATTCAGTGATAAGATGCCTTTTGCATAAGTCGCCTAATTCGTCAAGATGTTCAATCTCAATATCTATTATTCGCTCAAGCGAAGGCTGTGTTACAGAAATGATACGTCCGTTATTGATATGTTTTCTCAAAAGCATAACAAAGTTAGGTGCTGTCGCAGGACTTGGCTTATTGTCGTCAGTTATATATGCAAGCGGAAGAGAGGCATTGGCAGAAAGCACGACACGGTACTGTCCAGAGCTTGTCTTTACAGTAAGAAGCAGTTCGTCACTTTCGGGCTGTGCTATTTTATAAAGCCTTCCACCAAGTATTGTATTGTTAAGGTCATTTACTATATTTGATATTGTTATTCCATCAAATGCCATAATTAAATACTCCATTCTGTCTGTATTGTGATTATATAAAGATACCAGGGTCAAAAGACCTAAAACCACATGAGTCTGCTCATAGGTGGGTGAAAGACCTTGGGGGATTGTGGGAGTGCGCAGCACGGAACAATCCGTAGGTATCATAGTCGGGGGCTTTTGACCACCAACATAATATAAATACTAAAATATAAAACATTTTTATTTAAAACATTTACATCATATCATAACACGATTACATAATACTGTCGAGTGAGGCAGGAGGTGAATAGCTGCAAAATAGTCCTGAAGGTCTTCTGCAGGAATATTAATCCGAAGAAAGTGGGATGTGAATAGTTGAAAATAGTTAATCTACTGACTTGTTTAGCATATGTAAAATTGGTATAATAATTAAGTATAATAAATGATAATGAGGGACTTAAGATGATTAAAAGTATGACAGGTTTCGGACGAAGCGAAATCGCCAGTGGAAACCGCAAGATAATGGTTGAGATGAAGTCGGTAAACCACAGATTTTTAGAAACAGGCATAAAGATGCCAAAGAAGCTTAACGTGTTTGAGGCAAGAATAAGAGATGTTGTTAAGAAGTACGCTTCAAGAGGAAAGATAGATATATTTATAACTTATGAAGACAATTCAGAGAATAACGTCAATATTAGGTATAATCCGGCGGTTGCAGAGGAATATATGGATATATTTTCACAGATGGAGGAAATGTTTTCAATAAGAAATGATATAACAGTCAGTGCGCTTTCAAGATATCCGGAGGTTATCACTATGGAGGAGGCAGCAGAGGATGAAGAGGAGCTGTGGAACTTCATACAGGAGGCTGTGAAGGAGGCTTGTGAAGGTTTTGTCAAGACAAGAATAACTGAGGGAGAGAACTTAAAGAAAGACCTTCTTCATAAGTTAGACCATATGGAAGAGCTTGTAGGCTTTATAGAGGAAAGAAGTCCAAAGATAGTAAGTGAGTACAGAAAGAAGCTTGAGGATAAGATGGCGGAAGTGCTTGCTGATACAAGCATAGATGAGAGCAGGATAGCAGCGGAGGTCATCTTATATGCTGACAAGATATGTGTCGATGAAGAAACAGTACGCTTAAGAAGCCATATAACACATGCCAGACAGTGCCTGTCAGAGGATGGCGGTATAGGAAGAAAGCTTGACTTTATCGCACAGGAGATGAACAGGGAAGCTAACACGACACTTTCTAAGGCTAATGATATAGAGATATCAAATGCGGCGATAGACTTAAAGACTGAGATTGAGAAGGTCAGGGAGCAGATACAGAATATAGAGTAGTTATCGCTGATATATGGAGTCGGTGCAGAATTTTATTTAAAAATATTTTAAAAGGCTTGCACGAAGTGAAAGATTTCTGTATAATAACTTGTACACTTTTACGTAAGTGCATACATTTATATTGGTTCCAGTAACATTTGTACAGAAACAATATATTTAAGGGCTTATGATGTGAGTCACAGATAGGAGATTAGAGATGAAAGATAAAGGATTGTTACTTGTAATATCAGGATTCTCAGGTGCTGGTAAAGGAACAGTCGTTAAAAGACTTTTAGAACAGCATAACGACTATGCATTATCTATTTCAGCAACCACAAGGTCACCAAGAGAAGGTGAACAGAACGGAAGAGAATACTTCTTTAAGACGAAGGAAGAATTTGAAAAGATGATAGAAGCCTCAGAGCTTATAGAGTATGCCAGATATGTAGACAATTACTATGGAACACCAAAGGCATATGTGGAGGAACAGCTTAAAGAAGGAAAGAATGTCATACTTGAGATAGAGATACAGGGAGCACTCAACATTAAGAAAATGTTTCCGGATGCAGTACTTCTGTTCATTATGCCACCTAGTGCCGAGGAACTTGAAAGAAGACTTGTAGGTCGTGGAACAGAGGATGAAGCTACTATCAGGGCAAGACTTTCAAGAGCTAGTGAGGAAGCACAGGGCGTAGAGAATTATAATTATATAGTTATCAATGATGATGTTGATGCCTGCGTTGAAACTATAAATTCTATAGTAAGCAGTGAGAAGAAAAAGGCAGTTAATAACATCGATTTAATCAATAATATAAAAGAAGAGCTTAAGGCTTATTCGAAAGGAGAATAATAATGATACATCCATCGTATTCAGAATTAATGGCAGTTGTTAATAGTGAGGTTGAAGAGGGCGAACAGCCATTAGTACAGAGCCGTTACTCAATCGTAAAGGCTACAGCAGCCAGAGCTAAGGAAATAATTGATGCAAGGTCAATCGAGGAGAGGGTTAGAAAGGCACGTATCGAGGCTGAGAACGCTCCTAAGGAAAAGGACAAGGATGGTAAGAAGGGTGAGCCAAAGCCACTCTTAACACCAGAGGAAGCAAGAAAGCTCCAGATTGGTACACCACTTGTAGATAATGCAGAGAATATGAAGCCACTTTCAATCGCTGTACAGGAACTTTACGAAGGTAAGGTAAAGATTGTTGGTAATGGCGATGATAGTGATGTTATGTAAGAGGATTGCATTACTACTGTAGAATTAGTATATAATATTGTGACTTGTAGCTGCTCGAAAGGGCAGCTATAATTGTATGTAATGATGCCAGGGTTAAAAGGTCTAATCCCACATGAGCTTGCTCATAAGTGGGTGAAAGACCTTGGAACCCGCCCCAATATGAGCATAAAAGTGGGATAACAATCCCACGATATGCGAATATTGGGTAGAATTGTGGGAGTGCGTAGCACGGAACAATTCGTAGGCATCAAAGTCTGGTTTTTTGACAACAACATCATATAATGAAGAGGAGGAAAGAATATGGCTAATGTATATGACGACAAAAAGCGTGTAATAAACTGTGAAAGTGCAGACAGATGCGGAAGCTGTGCATATGCAGGTATGAAGTATGATAATGAATTAAAAGTAAAGCAGAATTATATAGATAATCTGTTCAAGGGAGTCTGTCCTGTAGATGAGATAACAGGGATGTACAGACCTGTGCATTACCGTAATAAGGTGCATGCAGTTGTAGGTGAGGATAAAAAAGGCAATATAATAACAGGAACTTATGAGCAGAATAGCCACGTTATTGTGCCAGTGTCAGAGTGTCTGCTGGAGGATAGTCAGTGCAGCAGGATAATAGCTACGTTAAGGGAACTTTTTAAGTCATTTAAGTATAAGCCTTACAATGAGGATAAGGGTATTGGATTTATGAGACATATACTTTTAAGAAAAGCTTTTTCAACTAAGGAGATTATGCTTGTGCTTGTCACAAGTGAGGTTGCATTTCCATCTAAAACGCATTTTCTAAAGGCGCTTAAGGAAAAGCATCCTGAGATTAATACTATCGTCCAGAATGTAAATGCTTACAACACAAGTATGGTGCTTGGTCCAAGGAATATTGTGCTTACAGGCAAAGGATACATAGAGGATGTGTTATGTGGATACAGGTTCAGAATAAGTCCATCATCCTTCTACCAGATTAATCACCAGCAGACAGAGAAGCTTTATAAGGCGGCAATCAGTATGGCGGAGATTACGAAAAAGGACACTGTCATAGATGCCTACTGCGGAATAGGAACTATTGGAATAGCGGCATCTGGGAAGGCTGGACAGGTTATAGGTGTTGAACTTAATAAGGATGCGGTTAAGGATGCAGAAGAAAACGCCAAGATAAATAATATTAAGAATATAAAGTTTGTAAATGCAGATGCGGGTGAATTCTTAGTAGAATATGCTGCAAAGAAAAAAGCAGATGTTGTTATTATGGACCCTCCAAGAAGTGGCAGCAGTGAAGATTTTCTTAATGCAATTCTTAAGATAAAGCCAGACAGGGTTGTATATGTTTCCTGCAATCCGGACACGCAGAGAAGAGATATAGAGGTGCTTATAAAGGGTGGTTATAAGGTTAAGGGATGTAAGCCTTTTGATATGTTTCCGTTTACGGATAATACAGAAAATGTGATAGCTTTGGTAAGACAGGTATAAACTTTCCCCCTCATATGACGATATACATATTGCTAGGATGGCGCTTTATTTCAACGGATTGATGTGAAATAAAGTGCCATTTTTGTATATTTTATAAGTATACAAAAAATATTAACTATTACGAAAGTACTGCTTGGACCTTTACAGGAGAGCAGTGTGGTTGTGAACGACTGAGCAATCACAGAAAGGATAAGGATGAAAGTAAACACAGGATATGCAGACGGTTATTATACGGGATACAGAACTGCTACAGCGACAACTAATGAAACATTTGCAGAGAGCATGGCAAAGGCAGGAAGCGGGGCTGTGACGGGAACTAGCGTGGATGAAGCTAAAGAAAATGCTTCTAAATCACAGGAGAGCACTTCTTCAACGAATATCAGGGATATGAGTGATAAGGAATGGGATAAGCTTATAGAACACGTTGATGATTTTATTGAAGATTTCAAGGAAGCTGTTGAATATGAGAAGGAAGTAAGCGAGGCTAACAAAGAAAAGTCAGAGGAAACTTCCAAAGACTTAGTAGAAATGCTTGCTGACAAGGTGACAGCTAACAGAGAGTTTACTAAGGTGCAGGAGCTTGCATTAACAGGAAGTACAGAGGAAGGCGTAAGCAGTGTAGATGGCACAACAGAATGTGCCTCTGTCGAAAATATCGGTGAAGCTAAGACAACATGGACAGTTACAGCCTTTAGCGAGGATGGCATCATATGTAAGCAGTTTAAAGATGGCGAAGAAACAGAGCTTTGGAGAATGAGCTATAAGCATGAGGGTGATTATAAGAAGATAACAGACTTTCTTAACACTTTCGATAAAAATGATGATTTTAAGTTCGCAGACTCTAAGAGCTTCTGGGAAGACTTTCTTGATGGCAAGATAAGCGATGCAGAACTCAAGAAGTTACATGAGGTATAATGATATAAGTATCTTTAATATGTATTAAACTATAAAAAGGCAAATATAGAAAATCACAAAGATTAAGTTATTTTTGTGATTGTTCCGCTACACTTAAATAAATCATAAAATACGGTTCTAAACATTACTTGGGGGTAATTTTAGAACCTAAAATGTGTCTGGAACATGTACAAGGTTATACAATATATCATATTTGCTTATTTATAGCATTTATATTGCCATAAGTAATAACGGGATAACAGTGGATTTTCCTAGCGAATTCACTGTTATCCCGTTTTGTTAAGTATTATTAAATGTCTACTTGCTTAAGTCAAATTTCTTGATAAGGTCACTAAGAACTGCTGCCTGTGCTGCAAGTTCTTCTGATGTAGCAGAGCCTTCCTGTGCTGTGGCGGAGGTATCCTGAACAGCCTGAGCGATGTTGTCAATTCCTGACTGCATCTGCTTCATATTCTCCTCCTGCTCAACAGAAAGTTCAGCGGTGTGCGTAACCATATTACTTAAGTTGTCGATGTTATTAACGACTGTCTGAAGAATATCAGTTACTTCATTGGCTATGTCAACACCTTTGGCAATCTCATCTATAGATACGCCTATAAGCTCCTTGGAGGTTGTTGCTGCATCCGAACTCTGTGCGGCAAGTGAACTTATCTCAGAAGCGACAACAGCGAAGCCACGGCCTGCCTCACCAGCTCTTGCGGCCTCAATAGAAGCATTAAGAGAAAGAAGATTAGTCTGGTCGGCAATTTCTTCTATAGTATGTATAATACTGACTACTTTGTTAGAAGTTTCGCTAATCATTGCCATGGCATCAATCATTGCCTGCATCTGTTTCTTGCTGTTATTGGCAAGAGTAGAAACGCTCTTTGCTTCCGCTGCACAGTTTAAGGCATCTTCTTTACTGTTCTGAAGTTCTGTTACGATATTGTCAGTTGTAGCAACAAGCTCTTCAACGGATGCAGCCTGAGTTGTAGCACCTTCAGCAAGAGTCAGGGCTGCCTTTGCGAGGTCGTCTGAACCGGCAGAAACCTGATTAGAACTTTCACTTATGCCAGTCATAATCTCTGTCATAGATGCTGAGATGTTAAGAAGAGCATCTTTAATTCTGCTGAAATCACCAGTGTATTCCTGCTTTAAGTGAATGGCGAGAGTACCATCTGCCATCTTTGCAAGTACATCGGCCACTTCATCTATATAGGCAATATATACCTTAAGTCTTTGGACAGTGAGCTGAATAGAACGGCCAAGATTTCCTATTTCATCGTTGGTTGTAACTTCAAGATGAACATCGAGGTTGCCATCTGCAAGCTCTTTGGCTGCAACGTCAAGAGACTCTATAGGTTTTGTTATGGAACCAGATACACGGACTATAGCAGTAAATATAATTACAATGCCTATAACAAATATAACTATCATTATAATAATCATTCTTACTAAGCTCTGTGAGTATTCACCAGATGATAAGCTGCTAAATACAACATAACCTGTATTATCAATGGCTGTTACATAGCCATACTTTGTTGAACCGCTTATCTTGAACTTAACAAAGCCATTTTTATCAGAAGTTACAAGATTAGTGACATTAGAAGAAATGTCAATGTTTTTTAAAGACTTCTGTATAAGGGATGAGTCGGGATGATATATAATAGTGCCATCAGTTGCTGTCATTACAATATAACCGGTATCGCCGATAGTACACTGACTGAGAAATTCATTTACATGCTCTAATGATAAGTCAAGACCTGCAACACCGATAACCTTTCCTGAAGCATCAGTTACAGGGGCAGCAGCACTTACAATATTTGTACCCGTACTTGCATCTACATATGGTTTTGTAAGCATAACAGACTTTGTCTGTGTGACAGAATACCATTCACGCGCAGTTATCTGGAAGTCCCTGCCGCTTGTGTAGCCGTCAGACTGTGTAAGAACATTGGCATCAATCGAAGCAATCCATACAGCCATGATATTGGCTGAGTCCTCCTGCTGCATACTTAACATATACTGGAAGACAGAAGGATAATCAGACGTCTGTGTTATAGGGGTATCTGCACTGGCAGAGGCAATAGTGTTCTTAACCTGAGGGTTTACAGCAAGATGGCTTACTGACTTCATATACTGCTGGAAAAGTGTGTTCAGCTCGTTAGCTGCTGACTGTGACTCAAGAGTAAGTTCACGCTCATTAGAAGTGTCAAGCTGTACTTTGACTACAACTGCCATTACCACAGCCACAATAAGGAATATAATACAGGTTGGTGTACCAATCCGGTTGGCAATTTTCTTAGCTATCTTTTCCTGCTTTACATTGGCTGTGCCTGTAGCGGGGGTGTCCGTAGAAGGGACAGGCTTCTTATCTTGTGTTTTTTTCATATTAAACCTCATTTCCGCACACTTTTTTTGTGCATAACGAGTTTGTGTCAAGTGTGCGTAGACACAAATTCCGCGTGTGAAAAATTTGTTTTCACACTAGCCTATGTTCTTGCGCCTGATGTGCGCAATATAAATGTGTACACTTTTTAGAATTCAGAATAACGGGATTGTGCTACACGTGCACAGGCACATATCCTGCGAAGAAAACTCAGGGGTAATGTTTACAGAGCTTTCAGAAAGTTTAATGTAGCTTATATATGAATATTAGAATGTTAAGCCAGTTCTTTATGATAATATAATATATCTGGCTTATTAAAATATTCAGACAAAAATACATTAAACATATTTTAGCATAGTTTAATAAAATAAAAAAGTGCAATTTTTACAAAATATTTATAATTATTTAATAGATGTTGCTGCTAATAAAAAGCAATCACCTATTGACACAGTAGGCGAATGGGTATATTATCTTTTTACGCTTTATTGAGAATTATTTATTACAAAGCTATTATGTAGTGAAAGGAATATTAAGTTATGGTTATTTCTTCTAAAGGCAGGTACGCCTTAAGAGTTATGGTGTATCTGGCTGTTAATCACAGTGACGATTATATTCCTCTTAAAGAAATATCGCAGAAGGAGGATTTGTCGCAGAAGTATCTTGAAACTATTACACGCATGCTGTCAAAGGCACATCTTATAGAAGCAGCAAGCGGGCATGGCGGTGGATACAGACTTACAAGAAATCCTGCTGATTATTCTATAAGTGAGATACTTAATCTTACAGAAGGTTCGTTAGCGCCGGTTTCCTGTCTTAAGGATGAACAGAATATGTGTGAGCGTTCAAGTGCCTGTTATACACTTCCTATATGGGAAGGACTTGCCAAGATTATCAATGACTACTTTGATAATATGACACTTGCAGATGTTGTAAGACTTGCTACAGAAGCTGATAAGCCGGAGGAGAAAAAGGCTGATAAAGAAGACAAAAAGCCTGATAGCAGGAAAGTGAAGGAAAGTAATTAAACTGGTATATGTATTAGTGAATGTCAGAAGTTATTTTTGATACGTAATCGCAGCATTTAAAAACATTTTAAATAAGAAAGGATAAGGATATATTATGTCAGACAAGAACTTATTAAATATAAAGGATTTATATGTAGATGTAGAAGATAAGGAAATTCTTCACGGAGTTAATCTTTCTATCGGAAAGGGAGAAACACACGTACTTATGGGACCTAACGGTACAGGTAAGTCGACACTTGGTTATGCTATTATGGGTAATCCAAGATATACAGTTAAGAATGGTGAAATATGGTTTAATGGAAAGAATATAACTAATGAACCAGTTAATGAGCGTTCTAAGGATGGTATTTTTTTATCATTCCAGAATCCTCTTGAAGTTCCTGGTGTAACACTCAGCTCATTTATAAGAAATGCACTTGAGTTAAAGACAGGAAAGAGAACACGTTTTATGGAATTCAAGAAGGAGCTTGAAAAGACTATGGAGCTTCTTAATATGGACAAGTCTTATGCAGAAAGAGACCTTAATGTTGGTTTCTCAGGTGGTGAGAAGAAGAAGGCTGAAATATTACAGCTTCTTATGTTAAAGCCATCGCTTGCAATTCTTGATGAAACAGACTCAGGACTTGATGTAGATGCTGTAAGAACAGTTTCAGCAGGTATCGAGGAATACCAGAAGAGATGTGACGGAAGTCTTCTTATCATCACACACAGCACTAAAATTCTAGAATCTTTATCAGTTGATTATACACACGTTATGATAGAAGGTAAGATAATTAACACAGGCGATGCTTCATTAGTTGACAAGATTAATACAGCAGGTTTCGCAGAATACGAAAACTAATACGCAGCGCGTGCGGTTGTTTAACTGCTGATGGATATATATGAAATGTTAAAGAAAAAGAGAGGAGTTCCTTAAAACTATGAAAGAGAAAACATATGTTGAAGACATAGACAGGAATATATATGATTTCAAGGATGAGGAAAAGGATGCATATAGAATAAATGCAGGTCTTACTCCAGAGATAGTTGAAAAGCTTTCAAAGGAAAAGAATGACCCGGCATGGATGCAGAACTTCCGTCTTGAATCATTACAGATATATAACAATATGCAGGTGCCTGACTGGGGTCCATCAATAGAAGGTCTTAATATGGATAATATTGTTACTTATGTAAGACCTAATACTAATATGAAGACAAAGTGGTCAGATGTTCCTGATGATATTAAGAACACATTTGAAAGACTTGGTATACCACAGGCGGAAAGAAAGTCACTTGCCGGAGTTGGCGCACAGTACGACTCAGAGCTTGTATATCACAATGTAAGAGAAGATGTTGCCAAGCTTGGTGTTGTATACACAGATATGGAGAGCGCACTTAAGGGTGAATATGCTGATATGGTGCGTACACACTTTATGAAGCTTGTTAAGCCAAACGACCATAAGTTTGCAGCTCTTCACGGTGCAGTATGGTCAGGTGGTTCATTTGTATATGTTCCAAAGGGAGTATCGGTTGAGATACCACTCCAGTCATACTTCAGACTTAATGCTCCGGGAGCAGGACAGTTTGAGCATACACTTATTATAGTAGATGAGGGAGCGGATCTTCACTTTATCGAGGGATGTTCAGCACCTAAGTATAATGTAGCTAATCTTCACGCAGGCTGTGTTGAGCTTTTTGTTGGAAAGAATGCAAAGCTCAGATATTCAACTATAGAGAACTGGTCTAAGAATATGTACAACTTAAACACAAAGAGAGCCATAGTAGAAGAGGGCGGAACAATCGAATGGGTATCAGGTTCATTTGGTTCACACGTTTCATATCTTTACCCTATGAGTATTCTTAAGGGTGAAGGCTCAAGAATGGAATTTACTGGAATTACATTTGCAGGTAAGGGACAGAACCTTGATACAGGTGCAAAGGTAGTCCATGCGGCTAAGAACACAAGTTCTTATATCAACACAAAGTCTATATCAAAGGATGGCGGTATAAGCACTTTCCGTTCTTCAGTTGTAGTAAACAAGCAGGCTGAGAATACAAAGGCAGCAGTTTCATGTCAGTCACTTATGCTTGACTCTATATCGCGTTCAGATACTATACCAGCTATGGATATCAGAACAAGAAAGGCTAACGTAGGCCACGAGGCACAGATTGGAAGCATAAGCGATGAGGCTGTATTCTATCTTATGTCGCGTGGTATGACAGAAGAAGATGCAAGAGCATGTATCGTAAGCGGTTTTGCTGATAATGTATCTAAGGAACTTCCTCTTGAGTATGCGATTGAGATGAATAATCTTATCAGACTTGAGATGAAGGGTAGTATCGGTTAATTAGTATATAAATGTGTGTGCTGTCCATATATAGAGATTTATAATTATGTTTATTATGCTTCTGAAGTGAGCAATGCATAATATATAGGATATGCACAGAAATGGAGAGTATGATGAGTAATATTAGTGAATATAAGATAAATGCACTTCCATCTAAGACATGGTACTGGCTTAATCTGAATGATACAAAGGTTGCATGGGATAGCGAAGTTACTCCTTGCAGTATTACAACAGATGGATATGTTGATGCATTTTATGATGCACAGAGTAATGATTATGCAGATATCAGTGCATCGGTTAAGACAGGCGCAGGTGAAGCAGCAGATGTTTTATTTGCAGCAGATAATATTAAGTCTTTAGTAATCAATGCAGATAAAAATGCAGATAATAAGGTAATATATGTTAATGTAGATGACTCTGCAGCAGAAGACAAAAAGGTTAATCAGGCAGGAAAGCTTGTTGTTAATGCAGAGGATGATGTAACATTTACAATAATAGAAACATTTAAGGGAACTGAGGGAGTAGCTGGCAATACAGCTTTCAGAACTCTTATAGATGCTGGAAAGAACAGCCACGTAAAGCTTGTACAGGTATTCTTACAGCCTAAGGAGCAGGATGTACTCAGTGATATAGGCAGCAGATGTGCAGACGAAGCAGGATTTGAGCTTGTACAGTTATTTCTTGGTGAAGGCAGTCTTTATGACGGCATAAGAACAGACCTTAAGGGCAATAAGTCAGAATTTATATGTAATATAGGATACTTTGGCGTTGATAAGCAGAATATCGATATCAACCTTATATCTAATCACATAGGTAAGAAGACTAATTGTGAGATAGGTGTTGATGGATCGCTTAAGGATGCAGCTAAGAAGGTATTCAGGGGAACTATCGACTTTAAGAATGGTTCATCTGGTTCAACAGGTGCTGAAACTGAAAATGTATTATTATTAGGCGATGATGTCGTAAATAAGACAATTCCTATCATTCTTTGTGCAGAGGAGGATGTAAATGGTTCACACGGTGCAACTATTGGCGAGCTTGACCCTGAAACATTATTCTACTTTGCAGCAAGAGGCATAAATTCAGAGGCGGCAGAAGATATTATGACTAAGGGAAGACTTGAAGTTGTAGTAAGAAAGATTGAAGACGAAAAGGTTGAACAGCTTGCTAATGAACAGCTTCGTAAGGTGCTTGGCGAAGTGGCTGAGGATTAATTAAATACAGCAGGTTTATTCATAAGAATAGCCAATAGTAGCCGGAATTGAAAAAATCGGACATAAAATATATTTAATTATGTCGGCAGTGTAAAATGTTATGTATATATATAAGTGTATTTTAGAACTGCCGACATAGAGAAGACTATAGAATGGAGATAAATATGAGTCATAATTACAGGGATGATTTTCCACTTATTAAGAATAATGACACAATATATATAGATAATGCTGCTACATCACAGAAACCTGAATGTGTGATTAAGGCTGAAGCAGAGTTTTATGAAAAGAATAATGCTAATCCATTAAGAGGTTTTTATCCACTCAGCCTTGCAGCAACTAAGGAATACGAAGATTCAAGAGAAGTTGTAAGAGAGTTCCTTAATGCGGACTCAACAAAGGAAATCATATTTACAAGAAATACAACTGAAAGTCTTAATCTTGTAGCTTACAGCTATGCTCTTAATAATCTTAAGGCAGGCGATGAGATAGCAGTTTCTATTATGGAGCATCATAGCAATATGCTTCCATGGCAGATGGCAGCAAAAATGACAGGTGCAAAGCTTGTTTATCTTGAATGTGAGAAGGATGGAACGCTCACAGATGAAACACTTAAGGCTGGCATTAATGAGAATACTAAGATTGTAGCTGTAGGTCAGGTATCCAATGTACTTGGATGTGTTAATCCTGTTAAGAAAATAGCAGCCATGGCACATGCAGTTGGTGCAGTTATGGTAGTTGATGCAGCACAGAGCGCACCTCATATGAAGATAGATGTCAAGGATTTGGATGCAGATTTTCTTGCATTTTCAGGACACAAGCTTATGGGACCTATGGGTATAGGGGTGCTTTACGGCAAGCAGGAGCTATTAGAAAATATGGAGCCATTTATGACAGGTGGCGAAATGATAGACTCTGTTACAAGAGAGGGTGCTGTATATGCAGAACTTCCACATAAGTTCGAGGCTGGTACAGTTAATGCAGCAGGTGCAGTCGGACTTGCAGCAGCTATTAAGTATATTAATGAAGTAGGTTTTGACTATATAGAAGAAAGAGAAAGAGAGCTTACACATATAGCTATGGAGGGACTTAGGGATTATGAACATATTCATATTCTTGGTTCTGACGACCCTGATAACCATACAGGTATCGTTGCATTTACAATAGATAATGTACATCCACATGATGTAAGTGAAATATTATCTTCTGATGGAATAGATGTAAGAGCAGGACATCATTGTGCGCAGCCACTTCTTACACACCTTAAGGTGTACAATGCGACAAGAGCAAGCTTTATGTTTTATAACACAGAGGATGAAGTACGCGCATTTGTAAAGAGCGCTATTAATGTAAGAAGGAGGATGGGTTACGATGAATAGAGGTTTCTACAATGAAATTCTTACAGAACACAATATAAGGCCAGAGTTCAAGCATGATCTTCCAGATGCTAATATTGTATTAGAGGGTGTTAATCCTAACTGTGGCGATGATATATGGCTTAAGCTTAAGGTTGAAAACGGCATAATAGAAGATGGAGCATTTGTGGGTGATGGATGTGCCATATCTCAGGCATCAGCAGATATTATGCTTGGTATGATAGTCGGTAAGAATAAAGATGAAGCATTAAAGCTCGGGGAACTTTTCCTTAAGATGATAAAGGGAGAGGCTACAGATGAAGAGATAGACGAGCTTGATGAAGCTTCAGCACTTAAGGATATATCGCATATGCCTGCAAGAGTAAAGTGTGCTGTACTTGGCTGGCATACATTGGATGAGGCGTTAAAGAAAGCGATAGATAATTATAATTAAAAATATGTTTTTCTGTCATAGTTGGGGGCTTTTGACCCCCAACATCATATTATGAATAAAAGACCAGTGCTATATTGTATGTAGTACTGGTTTTTGTTATAAATATAATAAACAAAAATGTACAGAAATGAGGAGTAGTATGGATATATGTGAAGAATTAATTATATTACAGGCAAAATAGTAGCTTACTTGTTATTGATTGTATATCCGTTTGTTATGCATAACATTTTTAATCCGGATAATAAATATTTGTTATGGTATATTTATTATTTCAGATGAATGGGGTCCTGGAAGATGCTACATATGGAAAAACACGCTTAACGGATATGGTAATCTTCCATTTGTAAATAAGATATTTGGAGCCGGAGAGGCTGCGACAGCATGGGTTTTAAGTGATTATTCTGATATTGCAAGTAATATTCTTAACAGAAGCAGGGTGGATAATGCACATAATATATGGCTTAATACACTGGTTACACTTGGAATAGCGGGATTAGCTGTATATGTATTGATTATTGGACTTTCAATTCATAATATGATTAAATATATTAAAAAGGCTGATAACGGCAACAAAGATTTATATATGCTGGCTGGTACAGGTCTGGCAGTTATGGTTTATTCTATACAGGGAACGGCAGAGCTGCTTGAAGTTATAACATTTCCTATGTTTTTCTGCCTTATTGCAATGCTTAACAGTGGAATAAGACGATATGAAAAAGTGAAATGATTATAAAAAATATTAAAATATGTATAAATATGACGTTTTTGTAAGGAGAGTGTAAGGATACTATGGCAAAATATATTATGGCATTGGATCAGGGGACGACAAGTTCAAGATGTATTCTGTTTGATAAGGCAGGCAATATATGCAGTATGGCACAGAAGGAATTTGAACAGATATATCCAAGACCGGGATGGGTTGAGCACAACCCTATGGAAATATGGTCATCACAATATGCGGTTATATCCGAGGCTATGGCACTATCAGGTGCTAAAGCCAAGGATATAGCTGGCATAGGAATAACTAATCAGAGAGAAACAACTATTGTATGGGACAAGGAGACAGGAGAGCCTGTATACAATGCAATAGTATGGCAGTGCCGTAGAACAGCAAAGGACGTGAAGGCGCTCATAAGAGATGGTTATGGAGATATTATAAAGGCAAAGACAGGGCTTGTTCCGGATGCTTACTTTAGTGCGACCAAGATAGCATGGATACTTGATAATGTGGAGGGCGCAAGAAAAAGAGCAGTGGAAGGAAAGCTGCTTTTCGGGACAGTTGATACATGGCTTATATGGAAGCTTACGGGAGGAGCAGTGCATGTAACTGATTATACTAACGCTTCAAGAACTATGCTCTTTGATATACATAAGCTGTGCTGGGATGATGAGCTTATAAAAAAGCTTAATATACCAAAGTCAATGCTTCCAGAGGTTAAGCCATCAAGCTGTGTATATGGTTATACGGATAGTTCGGTTATGGCAGGAAGTATTCCTATAGCAGGTGCGGCAGGCGACCAGCAGGCGGCACTTTTTGGGCAGTGCTGTTTTGATGCAGGTGAAGTTAAGAATACATATGGTACGGGGTGTTTTCTTCTTATGAACACGGGAAGCAGACCTGTTGTATCAGAGCACGGACTTATAACAACTATTGCGGCGAGCACGAATGACTGTGTAAAGTATGCGCTTGAAGGAAGCGTATTCACAGGCGGGGCTGTCATACAGTGGTTGCGGGATGAGATGCGTATGATAAAAAGTTCTTCACAGTCTGAGGATTACGCAAGAATGGTTGAGGATACTAATGGTGTATATATAGTTCCGGCATTTTCTGGGTTAGGAGCACCTTACTGGAATCCTTATGCAAGAGGTACAGTTGTAGGACTTACAAGAGGTGCAAGCAAGGAGCATTTTATAAGGGCATCGCTTGAGTCAGTTGCCTATCAGACATATGATGTGTTGAAGGCGATGGAGAGCGATACAGGACATACTGTAAGTGAGCTTAAGGTTGATGGCGGTGCAAGTGCCAATGATTTCCTTATGGAGTTTCAGGCAGACATACTTGATGCTTCAATAAGAAGACCAAGATGTATAGAAACAACAGCGCTTGGAGCTGCATATCTTGCAGGTCTTTCGGTCGGCTTCTTTAAGGACGAGGATGAGATAAAGGATAACTGGCAGCTGGATACTACATTTGAAAGCAGCATATCACCATCTAAAAGGGACAGCCTTCTTATGGGATGGAAGAGGGCTGTAAGGTGTACAGTAAGCTATACGGAGGAGTGAGTTTCTTAAGATAGATACAGAATATTTATTATATAATATATATTTTAAGGGTGTTTAATATATATGATGATACTTGGGAGGATATTTAATTGGAAAACAATGTGATTAAAGCTGTGAAGGTTATAGAGCAGGTCAATAATGTAATATTGGGAAAAGACAGGGAAGTTAAGGAGATTATGGCGGCATTTCTTGCAGGAGGCCATATACTTTTAGAGGATATACCGGGAGTTGGAAAGACTACACTTGCGACAGCATTTTCAAGGGCGATGAAGCTGGACTGTAAGAGGGTGCAGTTCACGCCGGATGTTATGCCGTCAGACCTTACGGGATATTCTATATACAGAAGTGATATAGGCCAGTTTGTGTACCAGCCGGGAAGTGTGTTCTGCAATCTTTTACTTGCGGATGAGATAAACAGGACATCGCCTAAGACACAGTCAGCGCTTCTTGAGGTTATGGAGGAAAGAAAGGTGTCGGTTGAGGGTATAACAAGAGAAGTACCTAATCCTTTTATAGTAATCGCAACACAAAATCCATATGGCAATGCGGGAACGCAGAGTCTTCCGGAGGCACAGCTGGACAGATTTATGATAACTATGTCGATAGGCTATCCTGACTTTGACAGTGAGATGGATATGGCTATGTCGATAGGAAAAAAGGGGAGAGCAGAGTCTGTTGTGCCGGTTATAACAGCAGAAGATATAGGTCATATGCAGGATGAGATATATGAAGTGTATATGAATAAAAGTATATATAAGTATATAGTTGACCTTGTTACGGCAACAAGGAATTCACCTTATATTGAAAGGGGCGCAAGTCCGCGTGCGACTATTGCGCTTGTCAAGATGTCAAAAGCGTGGGCATGGCTTAATGGACGTGATTATGTTATACCATCGGATGTAAGTACACAGTTTGAGTATGTAATATCACACAGAGTAGGAATGGGTATGTCAGCAAGGATGGAAAAGCTCACAAAACAGGATGTGATAAAGGGTGTAATGAAGTCTGTAAAAAGACCTACAGTTGGAGAAAAAGCGTAAATCAGGAATGGAAAAATATTATGGTTAAAGTTTTATTAGTCTTAATTGCGGCTGTTTCGTGGTATCTTGCCGGGGTGTTCCATTCATTTGCAATTATGCTTTATGCGGTATGTCTTGCTGTATTTATGCTGGTTATGCATATTATCACAAGAATATATAAAAAGAAAACTACATTCTCTTTTGAAACAGAGTATATATGTGCAGCTAAGGATATAGAATGTCCTGTAGCTATTAATATAAAAAATAATTCAGGCATACCAGTCAGCAGAATAAGGCTTGATATAGAAGTAAGATATGGCTTTCATAATAATATGACAGCCAAACAGGATGTATTAAAGCATAGTGTATATGCAAGCTGCCGAAGAAAGAAAGAAGTGTCGGCCTTTAAGCTTAAGTTTCCTTATACTGGCCCTGCGTGTATATATCTTAAGGCTGTTTATATGTATGATTATACAGGCTCATTTAGGGTAAAGCTTCGTACTAACGATTATATGAATGTCACAGTTCTGCCGGTTATAGAGAAAGGCAGACAGAGCATAGAAACATTTACAAATGATAGTAACAGTGTGCACGAAATGTATATTAATAAGGTGGGTAATTCTATAGATGATATAAGACAGATAAGAGAGTATCAGACAGATGACTCTTACCGTCATATCCACTGGAACCTGAGTGCAAGATCAGGCAGTCTTCTTGTAAAGGAGTTCTCACAGGAAACAGATGTTAAGATAAATGTTATCGCACAGGTCACGCCTGATATTCTGGATGATTATCGGAAGATGGGTGATTATTATGATAAGCTTGCGGCAGAGGCTATGAGCCTTGTGAGTGATAAAAGCATAGTCAGTCTTATGTGGTATGACTATGAGTATGATGCCTATACAAAACATGGGATAACCACTAAGGAAAGCTGTGAGGATGCATTGTATGAGCTTTTTGTATATCACGAAAAATGCAGGATAAATGATAAAAAGGACTGCGTATGTAAAGAACTTATATATGATGTTGGTAATGAAAATATGGTTGTTGTAAATGTTGAGGATTATAAAATGTAAAATACAGCCTGCAACATATGGATTAGCCTGAAATATGCGCAGAAATGAGGAAAATTATGGAGAATGGTATAAGTATAACTGCTAATCGTAATGAAAAAAAGAATTACAGGGGTAGTATGTATCTTGGATTTACAGCTTTTTTCTGTGGTGTTATATCTGTGATATTGGTTTTTAATGGACTGAATGCAATAAGTTATACTAAGGAGATTGTATATCTGCTGGCATTTTTATTGTCTGCGCTGGTGTGTTTCATGCATTACAACAAGCCTAAGTTTATACTTATAGTCTGGAGTGTTGTACTGGTTATTACAGCGTCGTCAGTTGTTGCATGGTTTGAGGATATACAGATACAGATTAATTCTATGTATACTGCATTTAGTTCAGGAACTGCTGCTGTAAGAAATGTTACAAAGCTTATGTGTCTTATAACAGTTATTCTTGTTGGCTTATTTTATCTGTTTGAGCTTGTGTTTAAAGTGCATTTTATATTATCCGTACTATTGAGCGCACTTGTAATTGTTTCACCAGTGCTTAAGATAAATATATCAGCATTTAACGTATTTACAGTTATAGTATATCTGGTTATGTTTTATGTTATTAAGAATTCACTGATAAGTAGAAGAAAGCTGTATACAACAGACAATGTAAATATAAGAAGGTCTGTGCTTGAAAAGAGTGCCACAGCAGGTCTGGCATGTGCCATAACAGCATTTGTGGTGGCAGGAATTATTATGAATGTAATGCCTGTACCTGTATATAATTCAGTGAGCGTGGTACAGGGGGCAGCTTACAATATCATAAGAAGAATAAACGGAAGTGCTAAAGACATCACTATGGACGGAAGTATAAGTACTGGCAATAATTATCAGACGGGTGCAGAACAGCTTAAGCTTACCGCTAACAGAAAGCCTGAGGAGGATATATATCTTGCAGGTTATATAGGCGGTGAATATACTGGCAATAACTGGACTGTGACAGATGATTATACGATATGTGATGAATGGGACGCAGCTAATCCTGATGCAGCAAGTTATAATTCGATATCTCATACATCAGATGCATTTAATAATCTTTATTATTCTTATAATTTTACTGTTAAGAGTGGAAATGCAGCATTAAAGTCTAAAGACAGGAGAGTGCAGCTTAATATTGAATACACTGGAAAAAGAGAGGATAATACGTTAAAGCCTTATTGCAGTAATCTGTATGTAAACCAGATGAAGAATATGAAGGATTATGATGTTTATTATTATGAGCAGCAGGATATGACAAGGGATTGGAGTGCAAGTCGTGGAGGTCATACGGAAGTTGTAAAGATATCTGATTATGAGAGAGTTGAAAGAAATTATAAGGAAGCCATGCAGCCTTATTATACAAAGTATTCAGAGACAATCACTCCTAAGATATATGATTATGTACAGGATAATCCGCTTGTATCGCTGCTAAGTGAAAAAACAACATTTATAATATATACGCTTATGAGTAACACCAGATATACAAGAACTCCGGGAGTTACATTAGGAAGCAGTGATATAGCTGACAGATTTCTTTTCGAGTCAAAAAGAGGATATTGTGTGCATTATGCAACTGTGGCAACGCTTATGTACCGTATGTATGGAATTCCTGCGAGGTATGTTACCGGCTTTAAGGTACTGGCAGACAGCTTTAAGGAGAACGAGGATGGTCAGTGGTATGCAAGTGTGAGTGATGCCAGACAGCATGCATGGACAGAGATATTCATAGATAGTTACGGGTGGGTTCCTGTGGATGTAACTCCCGATAAGGATGGAGTTATCAATGTATCATATCCGGGCTATGATATGGATACATTCAGGAGTGTAATGGAAAGCAACAACTGGAGTGTGGGTTCTCCAAGCATACAAAATGTATCCAATGACGATGTTGAATATGTAAGGACATGGCAGGGTGCTGTTAAAGCTGCAATTACAAGATTTGTAAGAAATGCAGTAAAGATTTTAAAGTATGCAGTCATAATTATAATCATAGGTACGATTATATGTTCTCCATGGCTTTTAAGACTTAGAAGAAAGCTTGTAATTAAAAGACAGAATACGAAAAAATGTAATGTTATATATAACAGGATGATGGAAATGCTTCACAAGTGTGGTTATGTCAAAGAATATGACGGAACGGAGGAGAACTTTGCAGATGCACTTATGGGCGAGCTTGGCAGTGATATAAAAGGTGATATAGTCAGGGCTGTCAATGTATGTATTGAAGCGGAATTCTCTGACCACAGGGCAGAAACGGAGTATGCAAAGCAGGTGTATGATGTGTATAAGGAAGTGTCGGCTTTGGTATACAACAGTCTTGGCTGGCGTAAAAAGTTTGCGTTTAAGTATGTGTACTGCTTTGGATGATAAGTCGGAATAATTTTGCTCCTGATATAATATAGTATCTTGACTGTTATAAATATATGTATTAATATAAAAGCGTGAAATATATTTCATTGGAGGTAATATATATGCAACTGGCAATGATAACTGCACAGCAGGTAATTGTACTTTTTATAATAATATTTGCAGGCTTCATATGTGTCAAGTCGGGAGCGGTAAGCATAGAAGGAAAGAAGTCATTTTCTGACCTGCTTGTGTACTTTGTAGTACCATGTATGATTGTGAATTCATATCTTACAGATTTTGATGCTGATATATTTAAGAATATTTTATATGCACTTTGGTTAAGTGTACTTCTGCTTTTTATAGGTATTGTGGTAACGTGGGTTCTGTCACTTCGTATAAAGGATAAAAACCTTCCTATTATAAGGTTTGGTTGTATGTTTTCCAATGCGGCATATATGGGCTTTCCACTTATTCAGGCACTTTTTGGAAGTGAAGGACTTATATATGCAAGTGCCTTTGTAACTGTGTTTAACATATTGTTATGGACACTTGGATATTCGGTTGTCAGCAGGACTATAAGCTTAAAGCTTGTTATTAAGAAAATATTTACGACACCTGCTACGATAGCTGTATTCTTAGGGCTTATAATATTTATGGCAAGAATACCTCTCCCGGGTGTGTTAAGTCAGGCTATAGGTCTGGCTGGTGCGGTTAATACGCCGCTTTCTATGTTTATAACAGGTATGATTATAGCGGCAAGCGATATAAAGAGTATGCTTTCTAACAGGCTTGTCTACTTCGCAATAGTTGTAAGGATGATTATTATACCAGCCATATGTGTCGCGGTCTTTCTTCTGCTTGGAATAAGGGGAATGGTTGCCAATATCGTGCTTATATTGGAGGCGTGTCCGTGTGCTGCGATTACATCGGTATTTGCAGTGCAGTTTGACTATGATGATGATGTGGCAGCAGCCTCGGTTGTACTCACTACATTTGTCAGTATAATAACGCTGCCTTTAGTCGCATTTATTATAACAACACTGTGATTATTACATATTTAAGCTTTTTTTAATATAAATGCCAGTAATTGTAACGTTATTGGCATTTATTTTTTATATTATTTATGTTATTATGTAATGATGTCAGGGATGAATTATAACTGCTTCTGGTATATAATGATGTATAGGATTGTGTGAATTGCGTAGCAACGCAGCAGGTCATGTACTTCTTATAATAAGACTACAGGCAGAATAACTGGCTTATATTGTATGGATGGAGAAATGTATGAAAATATTATTTGTTTCGCTTGGATGTGATAAAAATCTGGTTGATACAGAAAATATGCTTGGCATATTAAAGAATAAAGGCTTTGAGTTCACGGATGATGAGTGGGAGGCAGATATAATCGCTGTCAACACCTGCTGTTTCATAGGTGATGCAAAGCAGGAGAGTATCAACACAATTTTAGAGATGGCTGAGCATAAGAAGGATGCAAAGTGTAAGGTTTTAGTAGTAGCCGGATGTCTTGCACACAGATATCAGGATGAGATTATCAAGGAAATTCCGGAAGTTGATGCATTTGTTGGAACATCTTCTTATGACAAGATAGCTGAGATGATTAACTCAGTGCTTGAAGAGAAAGGCATTACAAACTTTGTTGAGGATGCAAACCGTCTTCCTATGGTAACCGAGGAAAGAATAGTCACAACACCGGGATATTATGAGTACTTAAAGATAGCAGAAGGCTGCGACAAGAGATGTACATACTGTATAATACCAAAGGTAAGAGGCAGCTACAGAAGTTTCCCTGTTGAATATCTTGTAAAGCAGGCAAAAAAGCTTGTTGAGGGAGGCGTTAAGGAAATTATTCTTGTTGCACAGGAAACTACTCTTTATGGAGTTGATCTGTATGGAAAGAAGTCACTTCCTATGCTTTTACATGAGTTAGCCAAGATAGAAGACTTAAGATGGATAAGAATTCTTTACTGTTATCCGGAGGAAATCAATGATGAGCTTATTGAAGCAATAAAGAATGAGCCTAAGGTCTGTCATTATCTTGATATGCCTATTCAGCATGCAAGTGATAATGTGCTTAAGCGTATGGGAAGAAGAACTGACAAGCAGGAGCTTATAGATATAGTTGCAAAGCTCAGAAGGGAAATTCCTGATATTGCTTTAAGAACAACTCTTATAACAGGTTTTCCGGGAGAAACTGACGAAGAACACGAGGAAGTTATGGAATTCATCGATGAGTGTGAGTTTGACAGACTTGGCGTGTTTACTTATTCAAGGGAAGAGGATACTCCGGCAGCAGTTATGCCAGACCAGATAGATGAGGCTGTAAAGGAAAAGTACAGGGATGAGATAATGCAGCTTCAGCAGGAAATATCGGCTGACAGGTCGGCTGATATGGTAGGACGTACTCTTGAAGTTATGATAGAAGGCTATATAGCAGATGATGATACTTATGTAGGACGTTCATATAAGGATGCACCGAATGTTGATGGACTTGTATTTGTTGAGTGTGACAGAGAACTTATGTCAGGTGATTTTGTAAATGTACTTATCACAGGTTCTACAGAATATGACCTTATTGGCAAGATAGTTGAAGAATAAAGACAGGAGGGCACTACATTGAATTTACCTAACAAACTAACGATATTAAGAACAATTATGATACCTGTATTTCTTATATTCCTGTATATACCGGGACTTGGAATGACAGGCGATATAATAGCAGCAGCGATATTTATCCTGGCAAGTCTTACTGACCTTTTAGATGGCAAGATTGCAAGAAAGTATAACCTCGTAACGAACTTTGGAAAGTTTATGGACCCGCTTGCGGATAAGCTTTTAGTGTGTTCAGCACTTATCGCACTTGTGGACCTTGAAAGAATTCCAGCATGGATAGTAATTATCATAATTGCAAGAGAATTTATTATAAGCGGTTTCAGACTTATAGCATCGGACAATGGCGTGGTAATAGCTGCAAGCTACTGGGGCAAGTTCAAGACAACATTTCAGATGATAATGATAATACTTCTTGTTCTTAATCTTAACTACCCATTCAGCGGTGTTGTGAATACAGTTATTATGTATATAGCATTAGCACTCACTGTTATATCACTTCTTGATTATATTATTAAGAATTATAAGGTGTTTATAGAGGGTTCAAGTAAGTAGGATACGATACAGAGTATAGGTGTTGTTAAGAAAATGTATATGTTTTGGGCAGATGGAATGTATTAATTCTGGTGGAATATATATGATACTAGAAGGTCTGAACCCACATTAGCCTGCTCATAGTTGGTGGCTTTTGACCACAACATCATATACATTGTAAGGTTAAAGGGGATGTTTCGCGGTGGCGGGATGTCCTTTTTATGTATGGTGTTATGTTGGTATATTTTCTAACGGTTTATATGTTGTAGAATCCGTTTAGCGGAAAGTGATTTTGCCATATAATAAAGATGTAAAAAATATGCAGAGATAATTTTTTGCCTGTGTCTTATCTATATTTTTTGGAATGTATTTTGATTGCAGAAAGAAATGGGTTATTGATACATTTCAACAGATTATGCAAAATATGTCTTTCTGGCGCGGACGTAATTGTACAATATTTTAAATTTACTCATTTATAATATGTAATATGACTGCACATGATTATGATAGAAATAATATATGATATGAGGGTCAAAAGGTATTTTGCCCCTCATTTATGATTAATCAGATTACTCCATGCTCCGCATTCCCGTAATCTGACTCCACCTCGAAATCCGCTAATTTACTAGCTTCGCATAGTAAATTGCTACTTTCTCGGTGTAGTGCAGGTCACTAAGGTATACATCGAATTGCATGCAAGCATGCATCGATGATACCTTTTGACCCTTTAATCAATATATTGAATTAGAATAGAAAGGGTATTTTATGAATATAGAAGAAAAAGTGGTTACGGCGCTTAAAGATAAGAAAATGCTTCTTACAACAGCAGAATCGTGTACTGGTGGCATGATAGCGGCATCTGTTGTAAATGTGAGCGGAGCTTCAAATGTGTTTCATCAGGGGTATATAACTTATTGCGATGAGGCAAAAAACAGCATACTTGGAGTTAAAAAGGAAACGCTTGATAAGTATAAAGCGGTAAGTCCGCAGGTGGCGTGTGAAATGGCACTCGGAGCACTTAAGATATCGGGTGCGGATATAGCAGTATCAGTTACAGGTGTGGCAGGACCTTCGACAGAGGATGGCAAGCCAGTGGGACTTGTATATATCGGTGTGGCTTCGGCTGTAAAGACTGATTATGCAGAGGAAGAAGTGTCAGATATATCAGGGCTGTCAGATGAAGCAGGTATGCAGAAACACAGCGTGATGTTATATAAATCAGAAGCGGCTTACGCGCTTGTAAAGGAAAATATGTTTACAGGTGACAGAAGCACTATAAGAAACAAGGCATGCGCAGAGGCGCTGGCTTTGATATGTGATTATATGATGTAAGTGTCAAAAGTATAAAAGTCGTTTCTGCTTGCAGAAAAAGACTTTTTTACTTGGGACACGCTAAACACCGAAAACGGAATAAAATGTCGTGAATACGGCATTTTATCAAAGTTTGAGGAGTTTAAGGATTGCGTGAATTGCATAGCAATGTAGCAATCCTGACACATCATTATATTGATAATGCAAAATTTAAAATATAGCTTTACTTTTTAAAGTATATATGATACTATGTGAATATCCAATATGTTACATATAATAATGACACTAAAAATATAGTCGAATAAATGTTCGGAAAACTATTGACAAAGACCGTGAGATGTAATATTATCATAACAAGCGAACAGATGTTCAAGATAACGGAGGTATATATTTTGGTAAATGAAGAGAAGTTAAAGGCACTTGATGCTGCCATTTCTAATATTGAGAAGCAGTTTGGTAAGGGTTCAGTTATGAAGCTTGGAGATTCAACAGCGAATATGAATGTTGAATGTATACCTACAGGTTCATTGAGCCTTGATATAGCTTTAGGACTTGGCGGAGTTCCTAAGGGAAGAGTAGTGGAGATATATGGTCCTGAGTCTTCTGGTAAGACTACAGTTGCACTTCATATGGTTGCAGAGGTTCAGAAGAGAGGCGGAATAGCAGGCTTTATAGATGCAGAGCATGCACTTGACCCTGTATATGCGAAGAACATAGGTGTAGATATTGATAATCTTTATATATCACAGCCGGATAGTGGTGAACAGGCATTAGAGATATGTGAAACTATGGTAAGGTCAGGCGCTATTGATATAGTTATTGTCGATTCAGTAGCAGCGCTTGTTCCTAAGGCAGAAATAGACGGTGATATGGGTGATTCCCATGTAGGTCTTCAGGCAAGACTTATGTCACAGGCTTTAAGAAAGCTTACACCAGTAGTAAGCAAGAATAACTGTGTTGTTATATTTATCAACCAGTTAAGAGAGAAGGTCGGAGTTATGTTTGGTAATCCAGAGACTACTACAGGTGGCAGGGCACTTAAGTTCTATGCATCTGTAAGAATGGATGTAAGAAAGATAGAAACATTAAAGTCTGGCGGAGAAGTTATCGGTAACAGAACAAGAGTTAAGGTTGTTAAGAATAAGGTGGCACCTCCATTCAGGGAAGCAGAGTTTGATATTATGTTTGGTAAGGGTATATCTACAGAAGGTGATCTTATCGACCTTGCATCTAATGTTGGTATTATACAGAAGAGTGGTGCATGGTTCTCTTATAATGGTGAGAAGATAGGTCAGGGTAGAGAGAACGCCAAGCAGTATCTTATCAATAATCCACAGATTAGAGAGGAAGTTGATGAGAAGGTAAGAGCACACTATGGTATAGGTGAACATGCAGAGGGCGAAGGTACTGCTGTGACTGACACTGATACAGATGGTGCTTCTAAGGCTAAAGCAGCTAAGAAGGAGAATACAGAGGAAGCTTAATTATGACAGAGGAAACACAGAATTATGTTACCTCTATTCAGGAAGTAGATTTAAAGCGCAGGCGCATATATGTTAATTATGAGCCTGCGTTTGTTTTGTATATATCAGAGCTGAAGCGTTTTGGTATAAAGAAAGATGCATATATATCTTCTTCTGATTATGAGGAGATTGTTAATATATTAAGTAAAAGAGCTAAGATACGTGCAATGGCACTTCTTAAGGATAGGGATTATACAAGAAAGAAGCTGTATGAGAAGCTTATAGCAGGTGGTTATCCGGATAAGTGTATAGAAAGTGCTATACAGTATGTTTCTTCATATGGATATATAGATGACAGAAGATATGCAGATAACTATGTGTTATCACATATAACATCAAAGTCAAGAAGAGTTATAGAACAAAATCTTATGCAGAAGGGTGTAAGTGCTGACATAATAACGGCAGCCTGTGATGAGTGCTATGATAATTACGGTATGTCAGAAGATGAGAATATGCAAGACCCGGAGGTAGACATTATATTAAAGCAGTTAAGGAGCAAGTACTATAATAAAGACCTTACAGACTATACACAGCTTCAAAAAGTAAAAGCATCATTATACCGTAAAGGCTTTTTGACTGACAATATTAATAAAGCACTTGATATTGTGATTAATGAACAAAAATAGTACTAATTATGCGAAAGTTAAGACTTTCTAACCTTGACATTATTGCCATTAGAGTATAATATTAGTATGTTGTATATTTTGTACAATGAAAACTTAATAAGGAGGTGCTCCTGTGTCATTTTTTATTCCGGCAGTTGTCACATTTTTTGTTACACTTGTGATAGTCGCACCTATTACCTGGGTTGTATCTAGTAAAGCCATCAATAAAAGCAACGATGAGAAGATTGGCAATGCTAACGAAAGAGCCAGAGAAATAATAGATGAAGCGTTAAAGGCAGCGGAAACTAAGAAGAAAGAGGCACTCTTAGAAGTTAAAGAAGAATCTTTAAAGACTAAGAATGAGCTTGAGAAAGAGACTAAGGAAAGACGTGCAGAAATTCAGAAGTACGAAAAGAGAGTCCTTTCTAAAGAAGAAACTCTTGACAGAAAGATTGAAGCGGTAGAGAAACGTGACTTGGGTATTACCAGAAAAGAAGAAGAACTTGGTAAACAAAGACAGAAGGTTGACGAACTTGAAAAGAAAAGACAGCAGGAACTTGAAAGAATCTCTGGATTAACCTCCGAACAGGCAAAAGAATATCTATTAAAAACTGTTGAAGATGAAGTTAAACATGATACTGCTGTAATGATTAAAACATTAGAAAGCAGAGCAAAAGAGGAAGCGGATAAGAAGGCAAAGGAATTAGTAGTTAATGCTATACAGCGTTGTGCTGCTGACCATGTTGCCGAAACAACTATATCAGTTGTACAGCTTCCTAATGATGAAATGAAAGGCCGAATTATTGGTAGAGAGGGTCGTAACATAAGAACTCTTGAAACACTTACAGGTGTAGAACTTATCATTGATGATACACCTGAGGCAGTCGTTTTATCAGGCTTTGACCCTATCAGAAGAGAGATTGCAAGAATCGCTCTTGAAAAGCTCATTATTGATGGACGTATTCATCCAGCAAGAATTGAGGAGATGGTTGAAAAAGCCCAGAAAGAAGTCGAAACATTAATTAAAGAAGAAGGTGAAGCTGCAACCCTTGAGGTTGGTGTCCATGGAATTCATCCTGAACTGGTTCGCTTACTTGGTAAGTTAAGATACAGAACCAGTTATGGTCAGAATGTATTAAAACATTCTATTGAAGTAGCTCAGATTACAGGATTGTTAGCCGGCGAATTAGGTCTTGATGTAAAGATGGCAAAGAGAGCCGGTTTATTACATGATATAGGTAAAGCTGTCGACCATGAAATGGAAGGCTCACATATTCAGCTGGGTGTTGACCTTTGTAGAAGATATAAGGAATCAGCACTTGTTATTAATGCGGTAGAAGCTCATCATGGTGACGTTGAACCTGAAAGTTTAATAGCATGCCTTGTACAGGCTGCTGATACAATATCAGCCGCAAGACCAGGCGCTAGAAGAGAAACGTTAGAAACTTACACAAACAGATTAAAACAATTAGAAGATATTACCAACTCTTACAAGGGAGTTGAGAAGTCTTTTGCTATTCAAGCAGGTAGAGAGGTTCGAGTAATGGTTGTTCCTGAAGTTATTAGTGATTCAGATATGGTATTACTTGCAAGAGATATTTCTAAGCAGATTGAAGATCAGATGGAATATCCGGGACAGATTAAAGTTAGTATAGTAAGAGAGTCACGAGCAGTAGATTATGCTAAATAATTACAATTAAATTTGACGAACCATTGAAAGTACTGGGAATTTAAGTATTCTTGGTACTTTCTTTTTTTATAGTATTTCCAGAGGTTTTCTATTTTATACTAACTGAATGGTGTCAAATTGGTGCAATACGGTGCTGTTTTCTATATACGCAGGAGAATTAATATGGTTATTTTTTATAAATAGAGCACTCTAATATATAAAAATAATATACAATAATATATATAAAATATGTCCGTCACACGCGCAACACTGTAATTCTATGAAAGATATTTTTGTATACAACTTAATAAAGTTAAGCGACTACTTAATTTTATTAAAAATATTTTAAATATTTCCTAAAAAATTAATAATTTTAATCAGAAAAAGTGCAAAAATCGGAAAAACTATTGCCTTAATTTCAACTTCATAGTATAGTATTGAAAGACCTTTGATAAATGAATGGAGGATAATAATATGCAGTACAATGAAATGAGCAAGGAACAGTTATTACAGTTAAAGGCAGACCTTGATGAAAGATACAAGGAAGCCAAGGCTAAGGGACTTAACCTTAATATGTCAAGAGGTAAGCCATCAGCAAGCCAGCTTAACGTAACAATGGATATTCTTGACGTTGTTAACAGTTCTTCAGACCTTAAGGCAGAAGACGGAACAGATTGCAGAAATTATGGTGTTCTTGATGGACTTCCAGAAGCTAAGAAGCTTATGGCTGATATGATGGGAACAACACCAGAACACATTATTATATATGGTAACGCCAGTCTTAATATTATGTATGATCAGGTATCAAGAGCATATGCACATGGAATTCTTGGCAATACACCTTGGTGCAAGCTTGATAAAGTAAAGTGGCTCTGTCCAGTTCCGGGTTATGACAGACATTTTGCCATAACAGAGAGCTTTGGCATAGAGATGATTAATGTGCCTATGACACAGGATGGTCCTGATATGGATATGATAGAAAAGCTCGTAAGTGAGGATGAGTCTATAAAGGGTATCTGGTGCGTACCTAAGTATTCTAACCCACAGGGTTACACATACTCAGATGAAACAGTAAAGAGAATGGCGGCATTAAAGCCGGCAGCTAAGGATTTCAGAATATTCTGGGATAATGCATATGTTATCCACCACCTTTATGATGATAAGCAGGACGAGATACTTGATATCATATCAGAGTGTGAAAAAGCAGGTAATCCTGATATGGTATTTGAATTTGCATCTACATCTAAGGTTACATTCCCAGGTTCAGGTGTTGCAGCACTTGCATCATCAGCAGCTAACCTTGCAGATATTAAGAAGCAGCTTACAATCCAGACAATAGGATATGATAAGATAAATCAGTTAAGACATGTAAGATTTTTTAAGGATATTAACGGACTTAAGGAGCATATGAAGAAGCATGCTGATTTCTTAAGACCTAAGTTTGAAGCTACATTAAAGGTGCTTGAGGATGAACTTACAGGTCTTGGTATCGGTACATGGTCAGAACCAAGAGGAGGCTACTTCATATCATTTGATGCACTTTCTGGCTGTGCAAAGGCTATAGTTGCAAAGTGTAAGGAAGCAGGCGTAGTACTTACCAACGCAGGTGCAACATTCCCTTATGGCAAGGATCCTGAAGACAGCAATATAAGAATAGCTCCATCATTCCCTACTCCAGAGGAAATGTCAGAAGCTGCCGAGCTTTTCGTATTATGTGTAAAGCTTGTAAGTGTTGAGAAGCTTCTTGAAAGCAAGTAATCAGATTATACAAAGGGGGCTGTCATGGCTAAGTTTGGTTTTATTGGAATGGGTAATATGGGATATGCAATGCTGAAAGGACTTCTTTCAGTGTATACACCATCTGATATTATATTTACATGTCCTGACCTTGAAAAATGTAAAAGAATAAGTCAGGAAACAGGCGTAAGATATGCAGAAAGTAATGCAGAATGTGCTAATAATGCCCAGTATGTAGTACTTGCTGTAAAGCCACAGGTATACAATACAGTATTAAAGAATATTAATAATGTTATCCGTGATGACAGTGTTGTTATATCAATAGCACCGGGTATTAAGATAAGCGATATAAAAAATCAGCTTGGTATTAATGCGCGAGTTGTCCGTGCCATGCCTAATACACCAGCGCTTGTTGGTGAGGGTATGACAGGTGTTGCCTATGACAAGGATGAGTTCTCATTTGAAGAAAGAGAAGTTATAGACAGCTTCTTTAATTCATTTGGCAAGGTTGTATATGTTGCTGAGAGCCAGATGAACGCTATAGTATGCGCAAGCGGAAGCTCTCCGGCATATGTATATATGTTTATAGAGGCTCTTGCGGACAGTGCAGTCAAGTATGGTATCAAGAGAGATGATGCATATAAGCTTGTTGCGCAGACAGTACTTGGTTCTGCCAAGATGGTGCTTGAAACAGGTGAGCATCCAGGCGTGCTTAAGGATAAGGTGTGCTCCCCGGGCGGTACAACAATAGCAGGAGTGGCAGCACTTGAGGAACATAATTTCAGAAGTGCGCTTATCAAAGCTACAGATGCGTGCTTTGATAAATGTACTAACATAAAATGATATAAGGTCACAATTTCAAAAGTTATATTGTGCAGGCACGAACGACTTTTTGCCCTTACATCATAAAATAATTAAATGAAGGATTAGTATGGAACATATTAAAAGAACTAACAGAGAACTAGCATATAAAGGTTCTATTCTGGAGTTCTACAAGGATACTATGGTTACGCCTGATGGTAAGGTCGCATATTGGGACCACATAGAGCATAAAGGCGCAGCGGCTATGGTTCCAGTTCTTCCTGACGGCAGAATAATTCTTGTGCGCCAGTACAGGAATTCGCCGGATGAGGAAACGCTTGAGATACCAGCAGGCGGGATTGAGGCTGGCGAAGAAACAAAGATTTCTGCCATAAGAGAGCTTGAAGAGGAAACTGGATATAGGGCAGAAGAAGAAAGTGTTACAAAGCTTATATCTATTATAACAGCCGTTGCTTTCTGCAATGAGGTTGTAGACATATATGTGGCGGATAAGCTTGTTAAGACAAGCCAGCATCTTGATGAGGAAGAGAATATCAATGTTGAGGTGTATACACTTGAGGAAATAAAGTGTATGATATTTGATGGAACAATAAAAGATTCTAAGACAATATCTGCGGTACTGGCTTATTCTGAGCTTATTTCACAGAAATAAAGCTAACTGTTATATATTGATTGAATAATTTGCACAGTAATAGATATTACTGTTAAATATGGTGTCTATTGTTGAGATAAATAATTAATTTCAAAATCTTCAAAAATTAATAAAAACTAAATCAAACAAAACATATCAGAAAAAATTCCAGCATATAATAGCCTGACCAGATAAAAGGAGGCTGTTATGGCTGGGATTTTTTTTAAGCAGTATAGATATTATATAGTTATTCTCGCAGGTGTTGTGGCAGGGACACTGCTTGCCAATCTTGCAATAGATAATGTGACAGATAAGATAGGAATATTTAATCCTGATTTTAAGAATGCATTTGCAAATGTAAATCTTGATGGGACATTGTACTTAAGATATATATTTGCTATGAGGTTAAAAGAATACATAGGCTTGTGGCTTGTGCTTCTTACACCGGCTGCAATAACGGGAATATATGTTTTTATGGCTGTTGTGGGGATAAGTACCGGAATGATGGTAAGCGTGAGTGTTATGAATATGGGAGTCAAAGGAATGTTCATATATGCCGTAAGCCTTCTGCCACAGTATATTATATATGCCGCTGCCGTTTTTTTCATAGTATCTTATATAGAAAAAAGACATATTACTATGAAAAAAACAACAGTTGCAATAATAATATCGCTCTTATTCCTGATAACAGGCACATTATATGAAACATATATAAGTCCTGTGCTTATAGGAAAATTACTTGAGCATATCAGCTATTGTATATAATAACTTTTCAGAGTCTTCCCATCCAAGACAAGGGTCAGTGATAGACTTGCCGTATACACCTTCGCCGACTTTCTGTGAGCCTGGTTCGATGTAGCTTTCAATCATAACACCTTTGACAAGCTCTTTGACATCTGCAGAATGATTGCGGCTGTGAATAACCTCCTTAGTTATTCTTATCTGCTCAATATACTTCTTTGCAGAATTGCTGTGGTTGGCATCAACTATGCAGGCTGGGTTGAGTAAGTCCTTAGTCTTGTACATAGCAGCTAATCTGATAAGGTCTTCATAGTGGTAGTTAGGGATATTCTGTCCGTGCTTGTTTACGGCACCTCTTAATATAGTATGTGCAAGAGGGTTGCCCGGAGTCTTAACTTCCCAGTTTCTGTATATAAATGACTGCTGTGCCTGTGCTGCTATAACAGAGTTGAGCATAACAGAAAAATCGCCGCTTGTAGGGTTCTTCATACCGGCAGGTACATCCATTCCACTGGCTGTAAGTCTGTGCTGCTGGTCTTCAACAGAACGCGCGCCGATTGCTACATATGATAAAACATCTGCAAGGAACCAGTAGTTTTCTGGATATAACATTTCATCAGCAGGCATAAGCTCAGTTTTTTCCATAACTCTTATGTGCATTTTACGGATAGCTATAAGTCCGGCAAGAAGGTCTGGCTTCTTCTCAGGGTCAGGCTGGTGAAGCATACCCTTATAGCCTGTACCAGTTGTTCTTGGCTTGTTAGTGTATACTCTTGGCACGATAAGAACCTTATCGGCAATCTTTTCCTGAACCTTTTTAAGTCTTAAAGTATAATCAAGGACAGCATCCTCATTATCAGCAGAACAAGGTCCTATAATAGCAAGAAACTTATCTGATTTGCCAGTTATGACATCAGCTATTTCTTTATCTCTTTGTGCTTTTAATGCAGCTAACTTTTCAGGGACGGGGAATTCTTCCTTTATCTCTGTAGGTGTAGGCAGCTTGCGTATAAATTCAAAACTCATCACATATCTCCTTAATATAATCATTTTCGCCAATAAATAATAGCATATAATGCAAAAAAATGTTAGTATATTCTTAGATACATTTTGAAATATTCTTGCTTAAAGACTTAAAGAAAGGATATGGTGGGAAATATGAGAATGTTTGATATTATAAGTAAGAAAAAATATGGTGAAGTACTCAGCAAAGAAGAAATAGATTACGTGATAAAAGGCTATACCGAAGGTACGATACCAGACTATCAGATGTCGGCACTTCTTATGGCAATATATTTTAAAGGGATGACTTATGAGGAAACTTCGCTTATGACACTTGCTATGGCGGACAGCGGTGACAGGCTTGACTTATCTGGCATAGATGGTATCAACGTGGATAAGCACAGTACAGGCGGTGTCGGCGATAAGACAACACTTATACTTGCGCCTATTGTGGCTGCGTGTGGCGGCAAGGTTGCAAAGATGAGTGGAAGAGGGCTGGGCAATACAGGCGGCACGATAGATAAGCTTGAGAGTATTCCGGGCTTCAGGACTGCTCTTACAGAAGAAGAATTTATTAAAAATGTGAATGAAACGGGACTTGCACTTACAGGCCAGACGGGTAATCTTGCACCGGCAGACAAGAAAATATACGCACTGAGGGATGTAACTGCAAGTGTTGACAGCATACCGCTTATAGCAAGCAGCATTATGAGTAAGAAAATAGCCTCAGGTGCAGATGCAATCGTGCTTGATGTCAAGGTTGGCAACGGCGCATTTATGAAAAATATGCAGGATGCAGAAAAGCTTGCAAAGCAGATGGTTATGATTGGAACGAATTCAGGAAGAAATACAATAGCAGTTATATCAGATATGAATGAGCCGCTTGGCTATGCAGTTGGCAATGCGCTTGAAGTAAAGGAGGCGGTTGATACTCTTAAAGGCAGAGGTCCGGAGGATGTTGTCGAATTATGCCTTGAACTTGGCGCACAGATGCTTATAGCCTCAGAGATTACAGATGACAGGCAGGCAGCAGTTGATATGCTTAAGAAGTCAATAGAAAATGGAAGTGCATATGCAAAGTTTGCAGAATTCGTTAAAAGACAGGGCGGCGATGTGAGCGTGCTTGATGACTGCGACAGTATTATAAATGCCAGATATATAGTTGATATTGTATCGGAAAACAGCGGTTATGTGAGCAGCATACAGTCTGAGCTGATAGGCGAAACAGCTATGATACTTGGCGGCGGCCGCCAGAATAAGGGAGATGACATAGACCATTCAGTAGGAGTTGTGCTTTCAAAAAAAGTCGGCGACAAAGTTGACAAGGGTGATGTTATTGCAACAATATATGCCAATGATAAGGACAGAATTGAAGCTGCAAATGAACTAATTGTCAAAGCATTTGCTATACAGAAAGAAATTGTTGATACATATCCACTTATAAAGAGAATTATTAGTTGTAAAAATATGTAAATTATGCTATAATTATGCTCAAAAGGATAAAATATTAAAAAAGGAGAATTAAGATGGAAGTAAGACCAGGAGCTAATCCTGCTGATGTCAAGAATTACGACACAGACAGATTAAGACATGATTTTTTAATTCAGGATTTATTTGTAGCTGATGAGATTAAGACAATCTACAGCCAGATTGACAGAATTATAGTAGGAGCTGCCACACCAGTGAACAAGGAGCTTGTTCTTGAGGCAGGTGCTGAGCTTAGAGCTAAGTATTTCCTTGAAAGAAGAGAGATGGGTATCATCAATATCGGTGGCAACGGAACTGTTACTGTTGATGGCAAGGAATATAACTTTAAGTACAAGGATGGTATGTACATAGGTATGGGCGCTAAGGATATTTCATTTAAGAGTGAAGACCCTAAGAACCCAGCTAAGTTCTATCTTAACAGTGCACCAGCACATAAGACATATCCAACAGTATTTATTGACCCAGCTAAGGATATCTTACCTGAGAATAAGAAGGAGCTTGGATGTCTTGAAAGCGCTAACCACAGAACTATCAACAAGTATATCCTTCCGGGACAGGTTGAAAGCTGTCAGTTAGAGATGGGTATGACTTGTCTTGAACCAGGTAGTGTATGGAACACAATGCCATGTCATACACATGACAGAAGAATGGAAGTATATCTTTACTTTGAAGTTCCAGAAGATGCTGTTGTATTCCATTACATGGGTGAGCCAACAGAAACAAGACACATCGTTATGAGAAATGAAGAAGCTGTTATATCACCAAGCTGGTCTATCCATTCAGCTTCAGCTACTCATGCTTATACATTCATCTGGGGTATGGTTGGTGAAAACCAGGATTTCGATGATATGGATGATGTAGATATGAAGGATCTTAGATAATAAGTTCTCTATTGATTAATAATATTAATGTATAATGAGTTACACATTAATATGAATTTATTGTCAGGTTTTATATGGTATATACATTATACTAAGATTATATGATGTTAAAGGGTTGTGTGAATTGCGTAGCAATGCAGCAATCCGGATACATCAGTTAAGGGCAGAATATCTTTTGCCTTTCATATAATTATATTATATGCTGTCTGTGATAAATACAATATGTATGCAGGTTATTTAAAGTTATTAAACTTTTTGTGCATAATAATTTTACTATAAATAATGTCAGTAGCTATAATATTTTGTTACAGGATGACTCTCATAGGATACATACATTTTATATATAACATATGTTTAATTTGTTTTATGTATTCTTGAGTTCATTGATATAATATTAAGAGAAAAGGAGATTTTAAAATGTCAGTAAATTTTTCACTTGAAGGAAAAGTTGCTTTAGTTACAGGTGCTTCTTATGGTATCGGTTTCGCTATCGCCAGCGGAATGGCTAAGGCAGGCGCTACAATCGTATTTAACGATATTAAGCAGGAATTAGTAGATAAGGGATTAGCAGCTTATAAGGAAGCTGGTATCGATGCTCATGGTTATGTTTGTGACGTAACTAACGAAGATCAGGTTAATGAAATGGTTGCTAAGATTGCTAAGGAAGTAGCTCCTATCGATATCCTTGTTAATAATGCTGGTATCATTAAGAGAATTCCAATGTGCGATATGACAGCTGCTGAATTCAGACAGGTTATCGACGTTGACCTTAATGCACCATTCATCGTTTCTAAGGCAGTTATTCCATCAATGATTGAAAGAGGTCATGGTAAGATTATCAACATCTGCTCTATGATGTCAGAATTAGGCCGTGAAACAGTATCAGCTTACGCTGCTGCTAAGGGTGGTCTTAAGATGCTTACAAGAAATATTTGTTCTGAGTATGGTCAGTACAATATCCAGTGTAATGGTATTGGACCTGGTTACATTGAAACTCCTCAGACAGCTCCATTAAGAGAGAGACAGGCTGATGGTTCTAGACATCCATTCGACCAGTTCATCTGCGCTAAGACACCTGCTAACAGATGGTTAAAGCCAGAAGAATTAGCTGGTCCAGCTGTATTCCTTGCTTCAGAAGCTTCAGATGCAGTTAACGGACATATTCTTTATGTTGATGGTGGTATTCTTGCTTACATCGGAAAGCAGCCACAGTAATTACATAATATATTGCATATTATAAGCACAGTGTGCGTGCATAACTGACGAAAGGGCTTGGGACAGGTTTTACCTGTTCCGGGTCCTTTTTTGGATGTGAGTGTTATTTATCGAGGCCAGGTTGACGGCACTGTTGACCTCAATGACCCTAATACTGCCGTTAAACCGCCGTTAAACCGCCGATAAAGTGCCAGATACCATGAAAAAGTGCCAGACAGTGCCAATAGTGTGCCGGATAAAGCAGAAAAAGTGCCAGATACCATGAAAAAATGCCGAATAGTTCTAATGAAATGCCGGATAAAGCAGGAAAAATAGGTCTATCACTACTGCTGAAACGAAAGGAAAATAATGCAGCATGGATAAAGATAAAGTGATAATTGAACTTACGCGCTGTAATTATGCACTCAAAGCCAGACTATAAATCGATTAAAAATATTAATATAATACAGAACATTTGACTATCAAAATGTACTCTCATATGATACAATTACTATAAAAGTTTTACAAATATGAGAGGAGTATATTTTAATGAAACTTGAAGTGAGAAACCTTAAGAAGTCTTTTGAAGGCAATCAGGTTCTGCATGGTATTTCCTTTGAAGTCGAAAGTGGCAGTGCGCTGGGACTTTTAGGAAGAAACGGCGCAGGTAAGACGACCACTATAAGAATTATTATGGATGTCTTTAAGGCGGATGAGGGTGAAGTGTATCTTGATGGAAAGATATTTAATCCTAAGAAGCATCTAATAGGCTATCTGCCGGAGGAAAGAGGATTGTATCCAAAGAAAACAGTACTTGAACAGATAGTTTATCTTACAAGACTGCGCGGGCTTTCAAAGAAAGAGGCTGTGGACAATGCAAAGAAGTGGCTGAAACGTCTTGAGATAGATGAGTATACTAACAGAAAGTTAGAAACACTGTCAAAAGGTAATCAGCAGAAAGTACAGCTTGCCTCAACACTTGCCTGTGAACCGGAGATAGTTATACTTGATGAGCCATTTAGCGGACTTGACCCAGTGAACTCAAAGATACTTCAGGATGTCGTGACAGAAGTCATAAATGAAGGAAGAATAGTTATATTTTCAAGCCACCAGATGAGCTATGTTGAGGAATTCTGCCGTGATATTGCAATAATAGACAAGGGAAATGTAGCCCTGTCAGGCAATCTTAAAAGCATAAAAAAGCAGTATGGAGAAAACCAGCTTGTTATATCGGATGTAACGAAGGGGCTTGCTGAGCTGTCAGGGATTATAAAGGAAAAAATGTCTGATATAATAGTGGAAACAGGAAGAACAAGAGAAGAGCTTATTGTAAGGAATATAAGTGGTGTGTCAAGGTCGGATATTCTTAAAAGAATAATTGAATGTGACATAGATGTGGAGCATTTTGAGAGCTATAAGCCATCCCTTAATGATATATTTGTATCGCTTGTAGGTGATGAGGCAGAAGATGACAAAGCAGCAGGTTATAAGAATAATAGTAATGATGATAGCGGTCATAATAGCGCTGCTGCTGAGTTGCCGCAAGGTGAAAGCAGTGAACATAAAAATGTTACTGAGGGAGGTGTATGCTAATGAAAAAGTTAGGTGTAGTTCTTCAATATGAGCTTATGACTTATCTTAAGAATAAGTCGTATGTAATCAGTACAGTGATTATAGCTTTGATAGCTGTTATTATTATGTTTGTGCCAAGATTTATAGATATAAGTGCCATTACAGGAATAACAAACAGTACTGAACAGAATTCTGACAGCGATAAAGATAATAGTGATGGCAAGAGCAATTCTGATAAAGATAATAAAGCAGATAATAATAAAGATGTAATTCTTATATATGATGAGTCAGGCGTATTTGAAGATGTAGAGCTAATTCAGGCAGCCTTTGATGATATGAAGATTGAAAAAGAGTCGTCTGAGAGCGCATTAAAGGACAGGGTATCTAAGGAAGAGGTCAAGGCAGGTTTTGTAGTTCACAGTCTTACAGATTATGAGTACATTGTATACAATAAGAGCATGACTGACAGTATTGATATCCAGTTTAATCAGGTGCTTATAGCGCTTAACCAGATGGTTTACTGTAGTACCCATAATCTTGATTATGAGGAGATAATAACGGCTTTTAATCCACAGATTAACAACGAAACAGTCGTGCTTGGCAAGGATATGGGAAATAATTATTTCTACTGTTATATACTTATCATCGTTATATTTATGATAATCATATTCTATGGAGTTATGGTTGCAACCTCAGTTACACAGGAGAAGTCCAACAGAACCATAGAAGTGCTTGTAACAAGTGCGGATACTAAGACACTGTTTTTTGGAAAAGTGCTTGCGGGAACTATTGCAGCGCTTTGTCAGGCAGGAATACTTATGCTTGCCGTTGTTGGTGCATATAAGTTTAACCAGAGTGCGTGGGGCGGAATGTTAGATATGCTTTTGGATATTCCTGCAAATGTGCTCGTTACTTATGCGTTATTCGGACTTGGCGGAGTCCTTTTCTATACATTTATATATGGAGCATTTGGCGCACTTGTATCTAAGACAGAGGATATTAATAAGAGTGTTGGAAGCATACAGCTTGTTATTATGATTGTTTATTTTATTACACTTTTTATGCTTATGGATATAGATGGTATTGCAATGAAAGTGCTGTCATATCTTCCATTCAGTTCATACAGCGCCATGTTTGCGCGTGTTGCAATGGGAAATGTAGCTGTGTGGGAAGTTGTTGTATCATTTATAATACTTGTGGCAAGTATAATTGGTGTTGGCATGATAGGCTCATCCATATACAGAATGGGAACGCTTCGATATGGCAATCCAATTAAGATAACTACAGCAATAAAGAGCCTTCGTAAGCAGAAGAATAAATAATTTCTAATGTGGCAATATTATAAAGAACCCCATTCTGCATTAATGTACATACATTTGATATAGAATGGGGTTCTTTTATTATAATAAATATAATGCCGTCAATGTAATTTTGTTCCTGTTACAAAGATATATTATCGTAATTTAATCTGTTGTGCTAATTCAAATAAGTTTAATATACTTGAGTGTATCTGGGGTACAAACAGAAACACCCCGCTTTATAACTTAACAGTCTCCCCACCCGCAATTTCAACGATACGGTTATTATTAACAGCAACCCATACAGAACATGCATTAGGATTGTAGATATATTCATTATCTGCAAATATCTGAAGTCGGTCAAAAGCTTCATTATAATCCACAATTTCGATATTAGTTGCATACCATATATCATCACGGTGGCCAATCATTTCAGCGAATTCTTCCATGACAGACCAGTTGTTGTTGCGGTCAAACTCAAAGCTGTGTCCCCATACATACATCATATAAAGGTACTGCTTCTTTGTAAGAGCCATAAAACGCTTACCAAACTCGACAAGATTGTGGTTGTGGTGACATGTTGGCAGCCAGTTCATATAGTCAGCTGGCATAGAAAATCCATTCTCATCCCCTAAAAGAATAGGACCCTCGCAGCAGTCTGCATATGACATGGCAGACTTAACAACAGCATACTGGTCAGCGGCTGGTCTTATATACTTTATTCCAAGGTCAGCTGCAATCGAAGTGATAAGCTTGTTGCCTGCTCCGTTAGGAAGAGCCATACCGCGTACAGGCTTTTTGATAATCTTTTCTATAGCTGTCTTGTCTTCAAGAATTTCCCTTGCCACCTCATAACTTCCGCATCGGTTTAAAGTTGGATGAGTGCTGGTATGAAGTGCGATTTCATGATTATTATATAATTCACTCCATTCATCAGCATCAATTCTGATATCCATATCAGTGAGCTGTGAATTAACATTAAAAGTCGCTCTTAATCCATTCTTATTAAATATATCTACCAGACGTCTGCCCTGAACTTTACCATCGTCATAACTTAAAGTAAGAACTTTGAATTTACCACCTGGAAAGCACTTGTAAATTCTATTCATAATATCCTCATTTCTGCGCACGTTTTTTGAGTATGACGAGTTTGTGTCAAGTGCGCGCAGACACAAATCCCACATGTGAAAAATTATTTTTCACACTAGCTTTCGTCTCTGTTTTAATCATTATTTCATAAAACACATACTATATAATTATACAATAATTAAATGAAAATGTCATTATTTTATCACTGAAATACACAAAAAAGACAATAAATGTTGTATAAAATCAGATATATTGTCCAAACAAGAACGTTTATTAACATCATTACTGCATATAAGCGGATACTGTTTTACATTTTCACCATTGATAATTATATCAACACTGCCTATAACATCGCCGCTTTTGACAGGGGCTTTTATACTTTCTGGAATATTGTATTCAATATCGACAGAGTCATCATCTTTAATATAGGCAGAATAATTTTCATCTATGCTTACATTTATATTTTTGCATTTTCCGTCAGTAACACATATATTAAAAGTTTTCCTATCATTAAAAATATTCTGTTTAGTAAAGCTGTTTTTAGCATAATCAAGCAGGACCTTTGAATCAGTCCATTTGTAAGTTTTGTTGTTAGGCCAGCCGCAGGCAAGCAAAGTGACTATATATGTGTGTTCATCATCTTTATAAGCACATACATAACAGTAGCCGGCATCGGCAGTAAAGCCGGTTTTTCCAGATATTATATTGTTATACATAGAAAGAAATGCATTGGCGTTAGTGACAGAATATTCTTTATTAGAAAGATTATGAAAAGTGTATGACTGTGTCTGCGTTATATCAAGAAAATGTGAATTCTTAATACAGTAGGACATCATAACACCAAGCTCGTATGCAGTTGTTGAGTGGACACCATATTCATCGGTGGCATCAAGTCCATTGGGAGTTACAAAATGAGTGTTAGTGCATCCTAACTCAAGCGCTTTCTTATTCATAAGATCTGTAAATATTCTTACAAGAATTCTGCTTTGTTCTTTAGAGATGTCTTTTATAAATGAAGAGTCAGAATTATAACTGTTTATAAAAGCTGTGTCATATAAAAGCTCGTTTCTGTCCTTGTCGGACAGCGTGCATAAATAGTAGTAGGCAGTATTTTCAGCTATTATAACTGCAGTATCATTATGCGATTTTAACATAAGTGAATAATATAAGTCTTGTATATGAAACCGTTCACCTCTGACTGCATTAAGCTGGACATCCGGCATGGCAGCAGCGTAAGCAGATGTTGTTGCAACATAGTCATCACCGCATATTTCAAGTGCGGTAATAAGTGTCATAATCTTTGTTGTGCTTGCGTTCGGGGCTTTGACATCAGCCTCTTTTCCATAGAGCAGCCGGTTGTTATCACCATCAATGAGCGCAGCATAGCGTGCATGAAGTGTTGGCGGTGATGTTGAAGCGCTGGCAGTGATATTTTTATCTGAGGCATTTAATTCTGCGTATAGTTCTGAAGAATATTTAACTGGGACATAGGAAGCATATGTAGAAATTTGTGTAAAAGATATGCATTTAATTATTATAGTGAAAGTTAATAATATTGATAATATATATTTTCTGGATCTCAAAACCGTCCTCCATATAAGTACTGTTAAATATATATACTTTTCCTTTGCAATTATGCTCAAAATAGTTTATGATGTACTATGAATGGATTGTTGTGAACAATTTAAAAAATATGTTACTCATCAGGTTGGAAATAATCAACAAATGTTTTATACTATGTAGGTTAATTTTAAGCATTGGAAGTTGATTAATATTTTTTTCTAAAAATCTTTACATTCATCCGTATTATTAACAGCAGCACAGGAAAGGAACAAATAAAGTATGTTAGAATACATCAGACCAGCATCATTAAAATTAGGCGACAAGTTAGGACGCACTATCTATAACACTCAGGGAAATGTTCTTATTAAAGCAGGAATATCTTTAACGGACAATATGATAAAAACTATACAGACACAGGGTTATAAAGGAGTATATATCGACCGTGTAGAAAATTCAGAAAGAGAAAGCATCCGCATTCAGGAACCAATTATTGATGATTATACAACAATAAAAGTAATAAGCATTATTTCACGTATTCTTAAGAATAAAAATATATACACTAACGCATGGGATAATAGCTTTACAAAAGATAGACAGCAGCTTGAAGAATATATAAATGAATTCTATAAGTTATTTAAAGAAAAGAATATTAAGAAGCAGTTAATATTCGAAATGGAAGACAGTAGAAATAATGATAACTGGGTAGAATATCATTCATTTAATACAATGCAGTTAGCCATGGCGATAGCTATGCGTATGGGATATCCGGAAACTGAGGTCAAGGGAATTGCAGCTGCCGGACTTATGCACGATATTGGCAAGGGTAAGTATCCTGAACTTATAAATAAAAAAGACCTGACAGAGGCAGAGAAAAATCTTTTAAGAACACATCCTCGTACTATATTTGAGGTTCTGACAGGACTTTCAGGAATATTTGCATCCAATGCCTGTACATATGGCTGCTGGCAGTCACATGAATTATATGATGGTTCGGGCTATCCAATGGGTCTTAGCGGAAGTAAGATAACTACATATGGATATATCGTAGGTGCTGCAAACAGATTTGATGACCTCATACACAAAACACCTTTCAATGATGAACCAATGAATAATGATGAAGCATTGGAATATCTTATGGGAAGCAATCTGTATCAGGTTGAAGCAATCAAAGCATTAACAGAGGTAGTATCAGTATATCCTGTCGGTACTAAAACCAGACTGTCTAATGGACAGGAAGGGTTAGTTGAAAGCAATAATATGTCGCTTCCATTAAGACCTAATATAGTTATAGGTTATAAGAGAGTTAACCTTGCCTCTGATGAAGAATACAGAAATGTAACAGTTCAGGAAGTTATTAGTTAATTATTATATAAAAGAGGTGCATATGAGCTATATAGAATTTGATAACGTCAAGAAAATCTATAAAATGGGGGATGTTAAGATAAAAGCACTTAATGGTGCAAGTTTTAGCATAGATAAAGGTGAGTTCGCAGTTATAGCAGGTGCAAGTGGAGCAGGTAAAAGTACTATCCTTAACCTTATGGGTGGTATGGATATGGCTACCACAGGTAAGATAATTGTAGATAAGGAAAATGTAACAAAGTTTAATGCTAAAAGACTTACTACCTACAGACGATACGATATCGGATTTGTGTTCCAGTTCTATAATCTTGTACAGAACCTTACAGTAAGGGAAAATGTGGAGCTTGCAACACAGATATGTAAAAATCCTCTTGATATAGATGAGGTTATAGAGGCAGTAGGACTTAAGGACAGAAGTGCTAACTTTCCGGCACAGTTATCAGGCGGTGAGCAGCAGAGAGTTGCCATAGCAAGAGCTCTTGCAAAGAATCCAAAGCTGCTTTTATGTGATGAGCCTACGGGTGCACTTGATTATAATACAGGAAAGCAGATATTAAAGCTTTTACAGGATACATGTCGTGAAAGAGGTGTGACAGTAGTAGTCATAACACATAATCTTGCGCTTACAGCCATGGGTGATAAGGTCATAAAGGTAAAGAACGGGGTCGTTGACAGCGTGACAGTCAATGAAAGTCCATTACCTATAGAACAGATAGAGTGGTAACTGGTTATTTATAATCAGGACACTATATAACTGATAAAGAACTTGCACATTATGGAAAGGCAGAATTAACACAATGAAAAAATCAGTGTTTAAAGATTTTATAAGAGAGATAAAAGGGTCACTTGGAAGATTTTTTGCTATTATGGCAATCGTTGCAATCGGTGTAGCCTTTTTTGCCGGAATAACAGCTTCTTCTAACGATATGAAACATTCCTCAGATTCGTATTATGATGAATATAATATGAATGATATAAGAATATTATCATCAATAGGCTTAACCGCAGACGATATGGATGCGATAAGTAAAGTTGACGGTGTTAAAGCGGTGTACGGGGCCAATACGCAGGATGTACTTGTTAACTATGATGGCAAGGAAAATGTTGCACATGTATCAAGTGTTCCGGTAGGAAAGTCGTCAGATGATGACAGTTATATCAATCGGTTAAGAATAAAGGAAGGACGTCTTCCTGAGAATGATAAAGAATGTGTCGTAAAGTATGAGGATACACGTAAGTCTATGCAGATTGGTGATGTCATTACTTTTAAGTCGGGCACAGAAGATGATATAAGTGATACATTTAAGGATAGTGAGTACACAGTTGTAGGAATAGTATATTCACCATGTTATGTGTCTTATGACCTTGGTTCTTCTGGAATAGGAAACGGACATATAAGCTACTGCATATATGTGCCAGATGATGAGCTTAAAAATGATTACTATACAGAAGGTTATGTCATTATAGATGGTGCTAAGGAGCTTGATACTTATTCGGATGAGTATAAGACTATGATGGATAAGTATACAGATGATATAAAGGGTATATCAAAGGACAGGCTTGATATAAGAAAACAGAACATAAAGGATGAATATGCAAAAGCAAAAGAGGAAAAAAGAGAGGAAATCTTAGGTACAATAAGACAGAATGTTGTTGACTCCATAACAAAGCAGTATGAGACATATTATCCGGGTATGGATGTGTCCGCTATGATAGAACCATATGTAACGCCAGCTTATGAAAAGGCTGTATTGCAGTTTGACTTTGAGTCAGTGTATGCAGAGTATGATAAGATGATGGAGGAAACGCTTGCCGACAGTGATGACTGGGAATGGTATGTGCTTACAAGAGAGTCTTCATATTCGTTCAGGGACTATGAATCAAGTGCAAACAGAATGAAGGCGATAGCAACAGTGTTTCCGCTATTTTTTATAATAGTAGCAGGTCTTGTATGTCTTACAACTATGACAAGAATGGTTGAAGAACAGAGAGGACTTATCGGTACATATAAGGCGCTTGGATACGGTAAAGGTACTATAGCTTTAAAGTATGTGTCATATGCACTTGCCGCTTCACTTGTAGGCGGTATTATAGGCTGTATCATAGGATTAAGGCTGTTCCCTTATATCATATATGATTCGTGGAATATCATATACCAGCTTCCATCAATTACGTATGCCAGCCATACATTATTATCAGTTGTTGCAGTGTTAAGTCTTGTATTAGTAACACTCATTGCTACATTATATTCATGCTATTATGAGCTTTCTGAAGAGCCATCAGTTCTTATGCGCCCTAAAGCGCCAAAGAGTGGTAAAAAAATTCTTCTAGAGCACACATTTATATGGAAACATATGTCATTTACAAGAAAAGTGACTATGAGGAATATATTCCTGTATAAGAAGCGTTTCTTTATGACAGTTATCGGTATAGCGGGCTGTGGCGCACTTATAACTGCTGGCTTTGGAATAAAGGACAGCGTGCAGAGCATTATAGATAACCAGTACGGTCAGATAATACATTATGATGACATACTTGTATTTAATAATAACGCTGATACAGAGTCCATTAAAAATGTGGCAGACAATATAGCTAAAGATGAATATTATAAAGACTCACTTATGGATTATGCATATACATCTGACGTAAAGGTGTCTGGGGAGTCAGACGATTACAGCACAGAGATAACAGTTGTAAGTAATGAGCAGGACTATAAAGACTTTGTAACCTTCAGGTCAAGAAAAGATAAGAGCGAACTGGAGCTTACTGACTCAGGAGTTATCATAACTGAAAAGCTTGCTAAAGACCTTTCGGTAAAGGCAGGCGATACTATACTTATACAGGATGATAATAATAAGCAGGTATCAGTAAATGTAACTGGTGTTATGGAAATGTATATTAATAATTATATATTTATGACGTCCGATTATTTCAATCAGGTATTCGGATATACACCGGATAACAACAGAATATTAGGAAAGCTGACAGGTGATGATGAGACTGTACAGGCTGCTATCGGTGACAGATATCTTACAGACAGCAGTGTAAAGTCACTCACATTTGTAAAAGCCAATATATCAAGATTTGAGAATATGATACAGTCGCTTGACCTTGTAACATGGGTGCTTATAATATCAGCAGGTATGCTTGCATTTGTGGTACTGTATAATCTTACTAACGTCAATATATCAGAGCGTATAAGAGAGATAGCTACGATAAAAGTACTCGGTTTCTACGATACAGAGGTAGGAGAGTATGTATACAGGGAGAATATAATACTTACACTTATTGGTGGAGTATTCGGACTTCTTCTCGGTGTGGCACTTCACTCTTATATTATGACAACGATTGAGCTTGACGGTGTCATGTTTGGAACTAAGATAAATATAAGTTCATTCCTTATATCATATGGAATAACTATATTATTCTCACTCCTTATCAATCTTATTATGTATCCGTCACTTAAGAAAATACCTATGGTAGAGTCGCTTAAGTCAGTAGAATAGAAACGATGAATAATTAAAAGACAACCTTCATATACTGTGAAAAACGGTATATGGAGGTTGTTTTTTTATGGGGGATATAGGACAAATCATAAGGATACTTCCCGGTGAATTAGTCACGGGACTTAATCTTTACGGGATAAAATTTGACAAGATTAATGAGATAAGAATACGTATAGGACGGTACATTTCACTTATATATGATAACAAAGAGGTACTAAGCACAGTGAAGGCTAAAAAGGAGCACATAAGAAAGATAATAGAGCTTGCGGCGAATTATTCAGTATATGCTTACGAACAGAGCTTTAAGCAGGGATTTATTACAATAGAGGGCGGACACAGAATAGGAATAGCAGGCCATGCAATAGTAGAAAATAACAGTATAAGAAACTTTAATTACATAACATTTTTATGCATAAGAGTGGCGCATCAGGTGCTTGGCTGCAGTAATAAGGTGATGGACTTTGTATATGCTGGCGGGCTTGAAAATACTCTTATAATATCGCCTCCGGGCTGTGGAAAGACAACTCTGCTTCGTGATGTCGTAAGAAATATATCGAACAATCCTGAACTGTCTATGAATATAAGTCTTATTGATGAAAGACAGGAGATAGCCGGCTGTTATATGGGAGTGCCGCAGAATGACATAGGAGAGAGAACAGATGTTTTTGACGGATGCCCTAAAGATTCAGGCATGCTTATGGCTATACGCGCGATGTCACCGGGAATGATAGCGGTGGATGAGATAGGAAACAAGTACGATGCACAGGCAATAAGATATTGTATCGCCTGTGGATGCATAATAATAGGAACAGTGCACGGCTATTCGCTTGAAGATGTATTAAACAAGCCTTATGTCAAGGAGTTAGTCGGCATGGATGGTTTTAATAAAATAATAATAATGTCTAAAAGGCATGGAAAGGGAACTATTGAAAAGTGTATAAACTATCGGGAGCGGCACTCATAATTGTAATGACAACATATTACGGTTTCTATCTTGCAGGGCAGTTAAAGGAACGTATAAATGTGATAGATGCCTACATATATTCTCTTAATTATATACAGTCGCAGATAAAATACGGACTTACGCCGCTTCCTGTAATATGCAGTGAGTTATCAAAGAGCATAACAAACAGCATAGTAAGCAGTATGTATGAGCAGGTATATATAAAACTTTCAGACATAACACAAAAGGAAGATACATTTAATGAAATATGGCTTAGTGAAGCAAAGAAGCTTATAAAGAGTGGAATTGTTAAAAAAGAGGAGATAAGTGTGATAAAGGAGCTTGGAAATATTAATACATATATAGACAGAAATATGCAGCTGCAGTGTGCAGGCAATGTGGAATACAAGCTTAAAAATATATACCAGAGATTACAGTCTGAGGCAGGGACAAGGTCAAAGATATATCAGATATCAGGCGTAATGGCTGGCATTGTTATAACAATAATTCTCATATAAATATCCAGCAGATGTATACGCAGGAAAGGCAGGCATATGGAGTCAGGTATAATATTTAAGATTGCGGCAGTAGGAATAATCGTAGCCATACTTAATCAGATATTAAAGCATAGTGGAAGAGATGACCAGGCTTTTCTTACAAGCCTTGCAGGAATCCTTATTGTGCTTTATTGGGTTATTCCCTACATCGCAGAGCTGTTTTCTTCTATGCAGAAGCTGTTTAATATATAGGGCTTTAAGAGGTTGCAGTGCTGCGCCGTATAAAGGAGAGTGATGAGTATTGCTACAGGTGGCGGTTATGGTTATGTGTGTTATTATCTGCTGTCTTTTAATAAAAAAAGAGGCACCCTCATATGTTTCTGTGATAGTACTTATGACAGGCCTTTTTATAGCAATATATATGCTTAGCAGTTTTTCAGTGGTAACGGGCTATATAGGAGTTCTTACTAACAGTGTGGATATAGAGAGAGGGTATATTAAGATAATTATGAAGATAACAGGCTTATCCATAGCAACGCAGTTTGTTTCAGATATATGCAGGGACAACGGTTTTAGTGCAGTAGCCTCACAGCTTGAACTGTTGTGCAGAGTGTCAATAGTGCTTATCAGTATGCCTGTTATTATAGCACTGTTAGAGATGGTGAATGGGTGCTTGAAGTGATGAGTGGATGTAGAAGGGCAGGACATATAACGGGATGTATTGCAGGGCATATATTGTGTGTGGTATGTTTAGGTGTATTTATATATACTATCGGTATAAATATACATTTATCTGTACATATATGCTACGCAGAAGACTTATCAGAACAAAAAACAGAGGACAATAATAATTCCCCATATGGTATTACAGATATTAACAGCAGTGATTATAAGGATATAGACAAGACTATTAAAAAAGAGACGGGACTTGATATATCTTATGGAAAAATAATGCAGTCGCTTATAAGCGGCGGCAATGGGCTTGAGCAGATAAAGGACATATCAGCATATATAACAGAGGTCGTAAAAACCGGTAGAAATGAAGTTGTTCAGGTTGTGTGTCTTTGTATATTTTCGGCGGTGCTTAACGTGCTTACGCCTCTCTTTAATGAAAAACAGCTTAAGGATACTGCGGCAGGAATAATATCCGTATCGCTTGTAACGATATTGTTATCAGTATTTATGGGCGTTTTTATGATAGCGCAGGATGCGGTGACATCACTTATCAACATATATAAGGTTATATCAATGGTGTTCTTTCCGGCAGTGTGCGCCACAGGTTCGCCGCTCAGTGCAGCGGGATATTACCAGATAGTTATATGGATGATGGCGGCGGCAGATATATTTATAAGAAATATACTTATGAACTTAAACAGAGTGTATGTGTGTGTATCACTGTGTGACTGCGTGGACAAGGAGGCACATTTTTCAAAGCTGTGCGGTTTTATACAAAAGGGCATAAAATGGTGCGGATATACGATGATGACAGTGTTTATGGGGCTTAACGGCATAAAAAGTATAATAAACCCTGTGAAGGACAGCATCAATACATCATATGTATACAAGGCGGTAAGTATAATTCCGGGTATAGGAGATGCGGCTTCAATGCTGTCACAGACGGTTATAGCCTCCTCTTCGCTTATTAAGAATACAATAGGCGCAGCAGGAGTTATAGCACTGGTTTTGTGTATGAGCTTTCCTGTGATTAAGCTTGTTGTAATATCTTGTATATATCAGGGTGTGGCAGCGGTTATGGAACCGGTAGCAGACAAGCGTATCATAAGGGCAGTACAGGCACTCACGTCTGCGGTAGGCTGCCTTACATACCTTGTCATAATATCGTCAGTACTTTTCATACTTACTATAGTTATTGTATGCATAGCTACGGGCAGGTGACAATAAGCAGCCACAGAGGAGGTGTTGTTATTACAGAAGCTGTATATACGTGGCTTAAGCAGGTCATAACATTTTATATAATATCATCACTTCTGATAAATGTTGTTGTTTCGGACAAATATAAAGATTATATAAGGATGATAACAAGGATAATACTTGTGCTTATAATAATATCCCCGGTCATAAAACAGGCAGGAGGTAACATTATAAAGAACAGTATTGATACATTTTATAAAGACTATTCATCTGCATATTATAAGAATAATGCGGATAATACGAATGAATACAGTTTTACGGTCAGAGATGTGGTCATTAAGACTGTCAGGTTACAGGTGGCTGAGGTTCTTGGTGAATATAATATGCAGGCGGATAATATAGATGTAACAGTAAGTGATGTTGCTTCTGATGATTATGGGGATATGACGGTTGAAAAGGTTGTCATACACATAAATAGATTGAAAAAATCGGACATAGACACTTTAAAAGAAAAAATATCGGCAAAGACAGGCATAGATGTTGGCAGTATATATATAAAATGATGGGGAGTGGTAGTATTAAGCCTGACCATAAAAATTTATTGAATAAATTCGGTAAGGATAAAATATTAATATTAATACTAGCAGGTGTTTTGCTTATGGTGGTGACACTTCCAACAGGTAAAACATCACAGTCTAAAGAAAGTGCTACAGTGTCCGAGGAAAGCGACAGTATGAGCGTTGATATGTATGAGGAATATGTAGAAAAACGTCTTGAAAAGGTGTTATCAAGTGTTGATGGCGTGGGAAAGGTGAAGGTGATGTTAAGCGTTAAGAATTCATCTGAAAAGGTATTAGCAAAGGACGAAACATATTCCGACAGCAGCTCAAAGGACGTTTCAGGAACGGACAGCAGTGAGAATGTTGACACAGAAAAGATAAGTACACATATATTTTATGATACTTCGGATGGCAGCAGACCATATGTTGTTATGGAGAATATGCCTGTCGTTGATGGTGCGATTATTGTATGTGAAGGTGGTGATAACAAGGAGCTTGTCAATGATATAACGAATGCTGTATATGGACTTTTGAATATTCCAGTACATAAAATCAAGGTGATGAAAATGTCATGGAAACAAGCGGAGGTTTTGAAATCACATGCTTAGTTTAACAATCCGCAGGCTTGGTGTCTGTGCGCACCTGACACAACCCTGTTGTATAAAAATGTGCGCAGAAATGAGGAGTGTTGTGAAAAGAATTAAAAAAAATCAGGTTATTATAACTGCTCTTGCGATAATGATTGCTGTAGCCGGATATATTAATTATGCTGGAAACATTTCAGATATAATATCGGTTAGTGGAAGAGGTGAGGCGGCAGCTACAGATGTTACAGCCAGTGACAGTGCTGATAATGATATATCCGTTCCTGCTGAAGAGCCGGATGATGAGAGTATGATGGAGCCGGGAAGTGTCATACTGACCTCGGGCGGTGTAACGTCAGGCGTTATATCAGAAGCAAAGTTAAACAGGGAACAAATCCGGGCAAAGAATACGGAAAATCTTACCAATATAGTAAATGATGCCAATATTGACAAATCATCAAAGACAGCCGCTATCAATGAACTTGCAAAGATAGCTGATTATTCTGAGAAGGAGATGGCTATTGAGATACTTCTTGAGGCTAAAGGATTTAATGATGTTGTTGCTTCTGTATCAGACACAGGAGTTGATATAGTTGTCAACCAGCAGACACTTGAAACCAGCCAGAAGGCGCAGATAGAGGATATAGCCAAAAGAAAGACAGGGATGACATCTGATAAGATTAATATTAATGTTGTGAAGTGATTATTTGTATTGTCCAAGGCTATGTAAAATCTGAAAGACATGAATAAAATGCATAGCATTTTTGAGATTGGCTTTGGACAGTAATGCAATTTGATTATTTAAGAAGTTGCATTTATTCATAATATTTATTATAATAGACGAAAAGACAATGTTTAACAGACAGTCAGGAGGATATTATGACAAAAGAGTTTGAAGATAGAGGCAATACTTATACTATACACGAAAGCAAGGATATCGGTGAGGTAAGAGTAGCTGATGAAGTTGTTGCTATTATAGCAGGTCTTGCAGCTACTGAGGTAGATGGTGTAGAGAGTATGGCTGGTAACATTACCAACGAACTTGTAAGCAAGCTTGGTATGAAAAATCTTTCCAAGGGTGTTAAGGTTCATGTAGGTGAGCAGGATGTAGTAGTTAATCTTGCACTTAATATTAAGTATGGCTGTGAGATACCTAAGGTATCAAGTGCCGTACAGGATAAAGTAAAGACAGCTATCGAGACTATGACAGGACTTGACGTGTCAGAGGTTAATATCAAGATTGCTGGTGTGAATATTGACAATTAAAGTACAGTGATATGTAAAAGACTGTCCTTTAAGGGCAGTCTTTTGTTATATCGGAGGCTGTTTATAGTTGGGGCTTTTGACCCCGGCATCGTTATATAAGACATAGAAACTTAAGTAAGATAAAGATATATAATTATCGTTACGGATGATTGTATACAGAGAGGATTAGTATGACAAGATCAGATATGAGAGAGCACACATTTAAAATATTATTCCGTGTGCCATTCCATAATAAGAATGAATTAAGAGAACAGATAGACTATTATTTTGATGCACTTCCAGATGTTAAGGAAAAGGAATATGAGTACATCAAAAAGAAGGCACTTCTTGTTTCAGAGATGAGTGATGAGATTGATGAAAAGATAAATGAAGTATCGGAAGGATGGCCGGTTGACAGACTTGGTAAGGCTGAACTTGCTATTATGCGACTTGCAGTATATGAGATGTTATATGATGACGATATTCCGGTTAATGTTGCTATTAATGAGGCGGTTGAATTAGCCAAGAAGTATGGTTCAGATGATAACACAGCATCTTTTGTAAACGGAGTACTTGCAAAGCTGGTCTAGGTGATTAAAGATGGCACAGGTATATAGTGTTACACAGATTAATTCTTACATTAAGAATATGGTGAGGCAGGATTTTTTACTTAACCGCATAGAGATTAAAGGTGAAATATCCAACTGTAAGTATACAGATAAGAATGGCTGTATATTTTTTACGTTAAAGGATGAGAATTCTGCCATACCTGTTGTTATGTATGGTTCGGACACATATAAGTTAAGCTTCAGGCTTAAGGATGGTATGTCTGTTGTAGTTAATGGCAGGATAGATGTGTACATGGAAAGAGGTGCATACCAGTTATATGCAAAGACTGTTACACAGAGCGGAACAGGTGAACTGTACAGGCAGTATGAGCTGTTAAAGCAGCAGTATGAGGATATGGGGTATTTTGCACCAGAGTACAAAAGACCGATACCAAGGTATGCTAAAAGAATAGCTGTTGTAACGGCAAGGACAAGTGCAGTTATTCAGGATATAAGGAATGTTGCATACAGAAGAAACCCTTATATAAGCCTTTATCTGTACTCAGTGCTTGTACAGGGTAATGATGCGAAACACAGCATAGCCAAAGGCTTAAAATGTGTTGATAATATGGGCTTTGACTGTATCATAGTAGGCCGTGGCGGAGGCTCTATAGAAGACCTGTGGGCTTTTAATGAACCTGAGGTCATAGAGACTGTGTTTAACTGTAAGACACCGGTCATATCGGCAGTCGGACACGAAACTGACTTTACGATAACTGACTTTGTGGCGGACTTAAGAGCACCTACGCCGTCAGCGGCAGCAGAGCTTGCGGTTACTGATATAAGGCTGATTGAGGCACAGATAGATGACTACAGAAACAGGCTTACACACAGTATGCAGATGATACTTGCAGCATACAGAAGCCGTACTGAAAGAATGTTGCTTGAACTAAAGACATATAATCCACAGGCACAGCTTGACAGCAAAAAGCAGCAGCTTATGCATATAAGGCATCTTCTTGATGTTAGTGTGCAGAATATGCTTGATACGCAGAGGCACAGGCTTGTGCTTTTATCTGCAAGGCTTGATGGTGTAAGTCCCTTAAAGAAGCTTGAGCAGGGATATGCGCTTGTTGAGAATGACAGTGAGGAACATATAACTTCAGTTAGTGAGGTTAAGAAAGATGATGTTCTTACACTGCATTTAAAGGACGGACATATAAAAGCTGTGGCTGTTGACATTAAAAGTAATAGCATAAAGCAGCGTGGTAATAATAATATAGTGAGGTAATTGATTATGGCTAAGTCGCCTTCACTTGAAGATACATTTGATAAGCTTGAGGATATTCTTGGACAGATGGAAAGCGGTGAGCTTACTATGAATGAGTCGTTTAAGAAGTATAAAGAAGGTATCGAGCTTGTCAAAAAATGCAGCTTAATGATTGATAAAGTCGAAAAAGAGATGATTATTATCAATGATGATAAAGATTCGGAGATGATTGATGATGATTGATTTTAAGAAGGAACTGGCAGAAAGGACAGCTGCCATAGATACGATAGTAAACTCTTACCTTCCTGAGGCAAGTGGTGAAGCAGAGTATATAAAGTCAGCGATGGATTATAGTGTTCAGGCAGGTGGAAAGAGAGTCCGCCCTATGATAATGCTTGAAACTTACAGATTATGTGGTGGAACGGATGAGAGCTGTGTGTATCCTTTTATGGCTGCACTTGAAATGATTCATACTTATTCACTTGTACATGATGACCTTCCAGCGATGGATAATGATGATTACAGAAGAGGAAAGCTCACAACACATAAGAAGTTTGGAGAGGACTTTGGCGTGTTAGCGGGTGACGGGCTTCTTAATCTTGCTTATGAAACTATGCTTAACGCTATAAGCGAGCTTGCAAAGGATTATAAAAATCCGGATACTGCAGAAAAAATGGCACTTTATTCAAGGGCAGCCGCAGTTATAGCAGGTAAGGCAGGAGTTGACGGCATGGTAGGCGGTCAGTCTTTAGATGTATATCTTACTGACAAGCCTATGGATGAAGCACAGCTTGATTATATATTCAGGTTAAAGACAGGTGCTCTTATAGAGGCAGCATTTATGGCAGGAGGAATACTTGCAGGCTGTGATGATACTACTGAGGAGCTTCTGTGTAAGGCCGGATATAATGTCGGTTTTGCATTCCAGATTAAGGATGATATTCTTGATGTGACAAGTACTCAGGAGGTACTTGGAAAGCCTGTTCTTAGTGATGAGCGTAATAACAAGACAACTTATGTAACACTTTATGGTTTTGAGAAGGCAGAGAAGGATACTTATGATATGTCTAAGGAGGCTCTGGATGTAGTTAAGTCTATCGGACATAATGAGTACTTAGAGGAACTTATAGATATGCTTATACATAGAAATAAGTAGAAGTGGGAGAGAACAGCTATGATACTAGAGAAGATTAATAAGCCCAATGATATTAAGAAACTTTCTCCAATAGAATATAATCAGCTTGCGGCTGAGATAAGGGAGTTCCTTATCCAGAAGATAAGCGTAACAGGCGGACATCTTGCTTCTAATCTTGGCGTTGTCGAACTGACAATGGCTTTGCATGTTGTATTTAATCTTCCACAGGATAAGCTTATATGGGATGTAGGACACCAGTCTTATACCCATAAGATACTTACGGGGCGTAAGAACCAGTTTGATGAGCTTAGAAAGTTCGGCGGTATGAGTGGCTTTCCTAAGAGAAATGAAAGCGATTATGATGCATTTGATACAGGACATAGTTCGACCTCAATATCAGCAGGTCTGGGGCTTGCAGAGGCAAGGGATATAAAGCATGGCAATTACAGTGTTGTATCTGTCATAGGAGATGGTGCACTCACTGGCGGTATGGCATATGAAGCACTTAATAATGCTTCAAGGGTTAAGGGTAACTTTGTTATTATACTTAATGATAATACTATGTCCATATCAAAGAATGTTGGTGGCGTATCTAATATGCTAAGTGAAATCCGTTCTTCGGACTCATATTATGACCTTAAGGAAAATATTGGAAATGTATTATACAAGCTTCCTAAGGGCGATAAGATTGTAAAGACTATCAAAAAGACGAAGTCTAACTTAAAACAGGTTATATTGCACGACTCAATGTTTGAGAGTATGGGTATATATTATCTTGGTCCGGTTGACGGTCATGATATGGATAAGCTTATAAAGATACTTACAGTGGCAAAGCGTATGAATGGACCAGTGCTTGTCCATGTTGTAACACAGAAGGGACGTGGATATAAGCCGGCAGAGCGCAATCCGAGCAAGTTCCACGGTATCGGGCCTTTTGATATAAAGACAGGCTGTGAGATAAATAAGTCTGATATACCAACTTATTCAAAGATATTTTCTGATACTATATGCGAACTTGGAAAGAAGGACAATACAGTTGCTGCAATAACAGCGGCTATGCCGGATGGTGTCGGACTTACCAAGTTTTCAAAGTGGTTTCCAGACAGATTTTTTGATGTTGGTATAGCTGAGGCACATGCTGTTACATTTGCGGCAGGACTTGCTGCTGGAGGACTTAAGCCCGTATTTGCGGTGTATTCGTCATTTCTTCAGAGGGCGTATGACCAGATACTGCATGATGTGTGTATACAGCAGCTTCATGTGGTGTTTGCGATAGACAGGGCAGGACTGGTTGGAAGTGATGGGGAGACTCATCAGGGAATATTTGACATATCTTTCCTTTCATCAATTCCTAATATGACTATATGTGCGCCTAAGAATGATACGGAGCTTAAGGAAATGATGAGATTTGCAGTTGAAGATTTTAACGGACCTATAGCTATACGTTATCCAAGAGGAAGTGCCTGTCTTTCCTTCCATGAGTTTGATGCGCCTGTGGAATATGGAAAGTCAGAGGTTATGTATACTGGTGATAATGATATTGCGCTTCTGGCACTTGGAAGCATGGTGGCAGCAGCAGACAATGTAAGAAACAGTCTTATGGCTGAGGGTTATACAGTTACGCTTGTCAATGCGCGTTTCGTTAAGCCTATAGATAAAGATATGATAGATGCTGTCTGTCAGAACCATAAGCTTATAGTCACTCTTGAGGAAAATGTATCCTCAGGCGGCTTTGGAAGGACAGTCTGTCAATATGTTAGTGATTCAGAATATAATACCCACGTTCTTAGCATATCACTTCCGGATGATTATATTGAGCATGGAAGTGTGGATATATTAAGACGCGAAACAGGAATAGATGAAGAAAGTATAATAAAGCGTATAAAAGAAAGTTATACAAAGATACGTGAATAAGCTTTATATAAGCTTAACAGGATTGGAGAGAAATATGAGCAAGGAAAGATTAGATGTTCTTCTAGTGAACAGAGGACTTGCAGAGTCAAGAGAGAAGGCGAAGGCCATAATTATGTCCGGAAATGTGTATGTTGAGGGACAGAAGGAGGACAAGGCTGGTTCAACATTTGTTGATACAGCTAATATAGAAGTAAGGGGCAATACACTTAAGTATGTAAGCCGTGGAGGCCTTAAGCTTGAGAAAGCCATGGAGAACTTTGATGTTACTATTGAAGGAAAAGTATGTATGGATGTAGGCTCATCAACAGGCGGCTTTACAGACTGTATGTTACAGAATGGTGCAGTCAAGGTGTATTCTGTGGATGTAGGACACGGACAGCTTGCATGGAAGCTTCGCAATGATGAGAGAGTTGTGTGTATGGAAAAGACCAATATCAGATATGTCACACCGGAGGATGTTGCTGATAAGATAGATTTCTCAAGCATAGACGTATCCTTTATATCTCTTACAAAGGTACTTCTTCCTGTTAAAAATCTTCTTACAGATGACGGACAGATAGTATGCCTTATAAAGCCACAGTTTGAAGCTGGAAGAGAAAAGGTCGGAAAACATGGTGTTGTAAGGGATAAGGCTGTACACGAGGAAGTTATCCAGATGGTTATAGATTATGCTATATCCATAGGATTTGAGATACTTAACCTTGAATTCTCACCAGTTAAAGGACCTGAAGGTAATATAGAATATCTTCTTCATCTTCAGAAGCATACAGAGGGAACTTATGAAAATATTCCTTTTGAAATAAAAAATATAGTAGACAAAGCGCATGAAACATTGTAATATATATTCATAGTTGACATTTAACGCTTTGCGATATAGGGGTATTGATGAAAACATTTTATATAGTTACGAATCAGTCAAAGGATTCAGAACTTAAGTACACTAATAGTATTATTACATATCTTAATGAGCATGGTGCGCATGGTATATATGATGAGGCTGCGTGCAGGGTTGAGGGAACTAAGTATTGTTACACTAATGCAGGACTTGTGCCTGACGGTGTTGACTGTATTATAGTTCTTGGCGGTGATGGAACATTAATTCAGGCTGCAAGGGATCTTAATGAGAAAAATATTCCGCTGCTGGGTGTTAATATAGGTACACTTGGATATCTCACTGATACAGATATGAATACAGTTTATGACACGCTGGACAGCCTTATTAAGGATAACTATGAAGTCGATACACGTATGATGCTTGATGGTAAGATATACAGAGGTGACAGTGTCATATATGAGGATGTTGCACTTAATGATGTTGTACTCAGCAGACGTGGAATATTAAGAGTTATTGACTTTGATATATATGTTAATGGTGAGTATCTCAATTCATTTGCGGCTGACGGAGTTATCGTATCAACAGCGACAGGCTCTACGGCTTACAGTTTATCGGCAGGCGGACCTATAGTCCAGCCGAATGCAAGACTTATTATGATTACACCGATATGCGCACATACACTTACACAAAGAAGTATCATATTCGGGCAGGATGATGAGATTGTTATCCAGATGAATGACAATAAGAAGCTGTCAGATGAGAGAGTGGCAACCTATGATGGTGAAAGCTACTGTCAGGTGGTTACAGGTGACAGAGTTGTTATTACACGTTCAAATAAGATGGCTAAGCTGATAAAGACCAGCAAGATATCTTTTCTGGAAAGAATAAGAAATAAAATGTGATTGTATGAATTGGATACTTATCATAGTGTGGTAAGATTGGAGAAAAGTTGTGAGAACAGACAGACACAAGAAAATATTAGAATTGATTAATAACAATAATATAGGAACACAGGAGGAGCTGGCAGATGCGCTTAACAAGGCAGGCTATAATGTTACGCAGGCAACTGTTTCAAGAGATATAAGAGCGCTTAATCTTACAAAGGTGTCGGTGGATGGTGTGAGCCAGAAGTATACTACATTATTTTCTGGTAATCCTGTGACTAATGATAAGTATATAAGAGTGTTAAGAGAAGGCTATATGTCTATGGATATGGCGCAGAATATACTTGTTATAAGAACTGTTCCAGGTATGGCTATGGCTGTATGTGCGGCGCTTGATGCCTTAAAGCTTGATGAGATAGTGGGTTCTATAGCAGGAGATGATACTATTATGTGTGCTGTAAGGACTGTTAAAGATACAACTATCGTTATGAATAAGTTAAAAAAGCTTATAAAGATATGATTATATAGTTTATTGCAGTCATTGTCATTATGGCAGTGGCAAGTTGGAGGAGTATGCTTACTAATTTACACGTTAAAAATCTTGCATTAATAGAAGAAGAGAATGTTGACTTTGAGGAAGGACTTAATATATTGTCGGGTGAAACCGGTGCCGGAAAGTCTATTATACTTGGTTCTATTAATGCAGCACTGGGGGCTAAGACATCGCCGGACTTTATAAGAACCGGTGCAGATTACGGACTAGCCGAACTGGTGTTTGATATAGATGATGAATACACACTTGAAAAGATTAAGGAGCTTGGTGTTATAGACATAGATGAGGGAGAACTGCTTATATCAAGAAAGATAACGCCAACACGTTCGCAGATAAAGGTAAACGGACAGAACTTTACAGCGGCACAGACACAGAAGCTTGCAAGATACCTTATTGATATGCATGGACAGCACGATAATCAGGCGCTTATGGATGACTCAACACATATTAATGTTGTTGATGAATACTGCGCAGAGTCCATAGCAGATATCAGGGATGAAATGCAGGCGGATTATAAGTACTATACAGAGTGCCGGAATGTATTAAAAGAACTTGACAAGGATAATGAAGAAAGACAGAGAGAAGTATCATTTCTTGAATATGAAGTCAATGAGATAACAGCAGCCGCTCTTAAAGTGGGCGAGGATGAAGAGCTTGAGACAGAATTTAAGAAGCTTAATAATCACCAGAAGATAATGAGCGAGCTGTCAGGTGCAGATATGCTGCTTAATTCAAGTGATGATAATATAAGTGATATGCTAGGTATGGTCATAAAGTCAGTACTTAGTGCTTCTGAATGTGACAGCTCTCTTAGCGGATTGTGTGATACTTTGCAGGATGTTGAGAGTCTTATTATGGATGTATCACACGACATAAGTGCATACATTGATAACAGCGACTTTGATGTATCATCGCTCAATGATATACAGTACAGGCTTGACACTATTAATGAGCTTAAGAATAAGTACGGCGGTTCTATTGAGAATGTGCTTTTATCGCTTAAGAAGAAGCAGGACAAGCTTGAGGAATATTATAATTATGATGAGATATTAAAGAAAAGACAGGCTGAATATGACAAGGCACATGAAAAAGCAGCTGCCACAGCAGACAGACTGAGTGCTATACGAAAGGATGCGGCGGACAGGCTTACTGCAGAGTTTACAGAATCGTTAAAGAAGCTTAACTTTCTTGATGTTAAATTCAGGATTGATTTTGAAAAAAGCGAAAGTCTCACAGCCAATGGTTATGATTCTGTATGTTTTATGATATCAACTAATCCGGGTCAGGAGTTACGTCCGTTGTCAAAGATTGCATCGGGTGGTGAGCTTTCGAGGATTATGCTTGCAATAAAGACTGTTATGGCAGGTGATGACAGCAAGACTCTCATATTTGATGAGATAGATGCCGGAATAAGCGGCAGGACAGCGCAGATGGTATCAAACCAGCTTGCAAGGCTTGCAGGACATCATCAGATTATATGTATAACACATCTTCCACAGATAGCTTCAATGGCAGATGCACACTTCACGATTGAAAAAAGTGTGCGTGATAATAAGACTTACAGCCAGATAACACGCGTGGATGAGCAGGAGAGCATATATGAGCTTGCGCGCATGCTTTCAGGAAGTGAAGTTACAGACTCGGTGCTTGCCAATGCAAGGGAGTTAAGGAAAGCTTCGGAGGAGTTTAAGAAAAACGGAAATGCGTGATAAATAGATAATTGCAAAGTTTAATAACTAAAATAAAAAATAGGTCTTAATTTTGATATATAAAAAGATTTATGCGGATTTTTGTGTTTTGCAAATGCTTAGATATGTAAGGGGAAATTATAGTACAGGAAAATAAGTAGTTGGTTATATACGATACTTTCCTGTACTGTTAATTAAAATATTACAGTAAATATAAATGAGCAAATTTAAAATATTGTTCTTCATTTGCTCATTTATAGATAGTAAGTTTAATGTTATATATGGTGACAGCTATATTTTATGCTTTATTAATTAAAAACGGGTTGCAGCATACATTAGTCATATTTACTGTGATGCATTTAACATATTTTCAATATATATGCCATAACCACTCTTGGAGTCGTCTATAAGAACATGTGTTACAGCACCTATAATTCTTCCGTCCTGTATGATAGGGCATCCCGACATTCCCTGTACTATGCCGTTTGTCATATCAAGAAGCTCATCTGAGGTTACTTTGAAGGATATATTTTTAGAATTGCTGTTATTCAGAGAGGTTATCTCTATATCGTAGTCCTTATACTGGTTATTATGATAAAATCTTACATAAGCCCTGCCTTTGTGTACCATATAACGATAGCCGACACTCATAAGTGAAAGATTATACCTTTTGCAGACAGACTTATCAATAGTTCCGTATATGCCATATTCGCAGTTTTTATCTATACTTCCGACTGGCTGGGTGTTTTTGTAGTCTATAATTCCCTGAAGCTCTCCGGGTGTGCCGTCTTTTCCTTTGATTATGGAAAGAATATGGGTCTTGTATATCTGACCGCCGCTTATATTCATAATCGTACCGGTGCTGTTATCGGTTATTCCATGTCCGAGTGCACCAAAGTGTTCTGACTGATCTATATAAGTCAGAGTTCCGATGCCCTGGGCATCATCTTTTACCCATAGACCAAGTTTATATTCGCCGTTGGTATCAAGGACAGGTGTTACATTTACAGTTGATATACTGCCATTTCTTAGTATGCCAAGTTCAAGATTACTGCCATCGCAGCCGGCAATTATATCAGAGAATTCTTTTTTGGAACTGATTTCTGTACCATTTACGTACAGAATATAGTCGCCTTTGGATAAGATATGCTCACACGGAATTATATCGCCGTAGGACATTGAGCTTACAGAGTCGGTCTTAACGACAAGGATACCATTGCTTTTAAGATAAAGCCCAGCCTGAAAGCCGCACGGATAAACCTTTGTTTCATCGACAACATTTACATGGACAGTCTTTAAGAATATTACACCGAAAAGCTTAAGGTCCATATCGTAGCTTGCTGGATTACCGGTTATAAATGTAACTTCTTCATTGAAATTGGCATTAATATTATTGTCAGTCTTATAGGAAGAATTGTATACATTGCCTGTGACTGGAACCGACAGATTAAATGTAGTATTACTCTGTTCAGTTATATATATGTGTTCTGGAAAATGCTTTTTTACATAGTCAGTATATGTCAATGCGCATAATAGCAGAGTTGTCAATATAGCTGAATATAATATATATCTGTTAAATGTACGTTTTATACACATATGAAGCACCTCCCTTTTAACATATTATTTGCAGAATTACTGATTTTATAGAAAAGTATCACTGTCAAATAAATCTAATAAAATACATTTGTCGAATTTTGTCGACAGTTGCGATGGATTTTAATTGATAAGATATTGCCAGGATAGTATAATATGTCTGTAAATGTTACTGTTTGCTGTTCAAAGTCGACATTTATAATGATATGTATTATGTTTTGTCACACATGGCAGCAGATATTCATTAGTATATACATTTGCGCTAATAATATTAAAAGTGTGAGGGGAAATATATGGAGTCTTTAAAAGTGGTTATTGCAGATGATAACAAGAAAATGGTAGATGTCATAAAAGAAGTTATCAATGATGAACCTGAACTAGAGGTTGTAGGTGTTGCAACTAATGGAGAAGAAACTATCGATGTTATTAAAAAGACATCGCCAGACGTTGTTCTTCTTGATATTATTATGCCACAGCTTGACGGAATAAGTGTCATGCAGAAAGTCCGTGAAGACGGAGAATGTTCAAAGCCGGCATTTATAGTTATAAGTGCTGTAGGAATGGAAGATGTTACAGAAGATGCTTTCAGCAAGGGAGCAGCATATTACATAATGAAGCCTTTTGACAATGACATGCTTATCAATCGTATAAAGTATGTTGGAAAGGTGCACAGGACACCAGCAGAAATTAAGAATGTTGTTATCAGGGATACAGTTAACCATAAAAAATATGTTCTTGAGAATGAGATTACAGGAATGATACATGAGATAGGTGTTCCAGCACACATAAAAGGTTATCAGTACTTAAGGGAGTCTATAACTTTAGCGGTTAATGACCCTGATATTATAAACAGCATAACAAAGATATTATATCCAACAATAGCCAAAAAGTTTGAGACAACCCCAAGCAGAGTTGAGCGTGCCATAAGACATGCCATTGAGGTTGCATGGAACAGAGGCAATCCTGATGTCCTCAATGACCTTTTTGGATACACTATAAGCAATGGAAAAGGCAAGCCAACTAACTCAGAGTTTATAGCGCTTATCGCTGACAATATAAGACTTACACATGCGGAAGGCTGATGTATGCGGCATACATATATGACGAAAGTGTGAATTTTTGTCATAATTGTGTAATTTTCCTTGAAATATTACAATTCCTATATTATAATATTAACGTATTTGTAAAAATGTTTTAACAAAATTGTAATAAATAGGAGTTTGTATGTATAGAAGAGCATTAAAAACGTTTGCCGCAGCAGCGCTTATAACAACAATTATGGGAACATCTGTATTTGCGGATGACCTTGACACACTTAAGACACAGCAGCAGGAAGCACAGCAGCAGGTCGATAATTTAACACAGCAGCTTGCATATCTTTTAACAGAGATTGAAAGTCTTGAACAGGATATGGCAGATCTTGCAGACGAAGTTGATAAGACTAACACAGAACTTGATGAAGCTCAGAGAGTACAGCAGAAGCAGTTTGAAGACACAAAGTTAAGAATTCAGTATATGTATGAAGACCAGTCAGCATCTATGGCAGAGGTTTTCCTTACAGCATCAGATATGAGTGATGTTATTAACAAGGCAAGTTATATGCAGCAGGTATATGACTACGACCGTAACAAGCTTGAGGAGATGGCAAGTACAGCGCAGGCTATAGCTGATTATAAGTCAACTCTTGAAGAAAAGCAGGCATCACTTGATAATAAGCAGAAAGAACTTACTAACAAGCAGGCAACTTTATATACAGCACTTGATAAGGCAAAGGCAGACAAGGAAGATGCAGATGCCAAGTATCAGGAGGCGGCAGAGATGGCTGCAAAGGCTGAGGAACAGAGAAGAGCATCAGCGGCTGCGGCATCAGCTTCAGCATCTAAGGTGACAACAATCTCATCTATTCCAACAACTGCTAATAATAATTCGGCAGTTGCATCAAATATTGTATCAGTTGCATATCAGTACCTTGGTGTGCCATACAGAAGCGGTGGTGCATCACCTAGTGGATTTGACTGCTCAGGTTTAACATCATATGTGTTAGCACAGTGTGGCATCAGTATTCCACGTACATCGGGTGCACAGGCATATGGTGGAGCAGCGGTTGCAGGTGGCATAAGCGCGGCACAGCCAGGTGATATTATATGTTATCCGGGACATGTAGGAATATACATCGGTGGTGGTCAGATGATTCACGCACCTGTTCCAGGAGATAGTGTAAAGGTTTCATCTGTTAATATAGGTATGAGTATAACAGCTGTAAGAAGATATTGGTAATTAATATAGCATATATTGAATAAAATATTACATTAATAGTATGTAATTTGTTCAATATATGCTATAATATTAAGTAGAAGTATTAAAATGTCTGAATAATACGTCAGATTATTAAAAACATGATATATGTTATACTAATGACATATAGAAAGGGGATTATATGAAGAATGTTTTATTTATTGCATCAGAGGCAGTTCCTTTCATAAAGACAGGAGGACTTGCTGACGTTGTAGGCTCTTTACCAAAGTACTTTGACAAGGAGAAGTTTGATGTTCGTGTTATGATTCCAAAGTATACATGTATACCTTGGGAGTATAGAGAAAAGATGATATACAAGACACATTTCTATATCGACTTAGCCTGGCGTACACAGTATGTTGGTGTTTTCGAGATGGAATATGAAGGAGTTACATTCTACTTTATCGATAATGAATTCTACTTTGGGGGACCTAAGCCTTATAGCTGGATTCACGAGGATATTGAGAAGTTTGCATTCTTTAGCAAGGCAGCACTCTCAGCTATTCCAGTTATAGGATTTAAGCCGGATATTATACATTGTAATGACTGGCAGACAGGTCTTATTCCGGTATATCTTCATGAGAGATTTTCGGGCGGAGATTTCTACAATGGAGTTAAGTCTATTATGACTATACATAATCTTAAGTTCCAGGGTGTGTGGGACCTCAAGAAGGTTAAGGATATAACAGGACTTGCTGACAGCTACTTTACATCGGACAAGCTTGAGGCATATGAGGATGCCAACTATCTTAAGGGTGGTATTGTATATGCGGATAAGGTAACAACTGTAAGTGAAACATATGCAGAAGAGATTAAGACACCTTTCTATGGAGAAAATCTTGATGGACTTATGAATGCAAGAGCCAATGCACTTTGTGGTATCGTGAATGGTATCGATTATGAAGTATATGACCCTATGACAGATAAGTCACTTGCAGCTAATTATAATCAGATAACTTTCCGTAAGGAGAAGTGGAAGAATAAAGTTGCTTTACAGAAAGAACTTGGACTTACACAGGATAAGGGTAAGTTTATGATAGGTATTGTTTCAAGACTTACAGACCAGAAGGGACTTGACCTTATCTCCTATGTTATGGATGAGCTTTGTTCTGAGGATGTACAGCTTGTTGTGCTTGGTACAGGTGATGAAAAGTATGAGAATATGTTCAGACATTTTGACTGGAAGTACAATGACAGAGTATCTGCTAATATCTATTATTCAGAGGAAATGTCACATAAGATATATGCAGCGTGTGATGCATTCCTTATGCCATCACTCTTTGAGCCATGTGGTCTAAGCCAGCTTATGGCGCTCAGATATGGTACAGTTCCTATTGTAAGAGAAACTGGCGGACTTAAGGATACAGTTGAACCTTACAATGAATACGAGAGCACAGGAACAGGCTTCTCATTTGCTAATTACAATGCACACGAGATGCTTGGCATCGTAAACTATGCAAAGAGCGTATACTACAACCATAAGAGAGAGTGGAATAAGATTGTCGACAGAGGCATGAAGAAAGACTTCTCATGGAAGAGTTCTGCAAAGAAATACGAAGATTTATATAATTCACTGTAAAATGTAAATAATAGACGTGATGTGAATATTGGAAGTTTAAAGAAGAACTGTACTGTGCCTATACAGATTTCTTCTTTAAACTTTCATTTTATAGGGTGAATGTCTGACAGCCTAAGAAAAGATAGACTTTTATATTTACGCTTTATTGATGTTATTAACTAATGAATATTACGTCAAACAGAACAAAGATTATAATTCACTTGACTTTATAATATAAAGTATGATATTATATCGCTTGTCTGCGGATATGGCGGAATGGCAGACGCAGCAGACTCAAAATCTGCCGGTGGTGACATCGTGTGGGTTCAAGTCCCACTATCCGCATTACAGAATAAGAGCTGTCGCTCAGAACATAATCTATACAATATATATCAGGATGATAGGATACTGCATATATCTGTTGTATAAATTGTGCTCAGGGTGACGGCTTTTTATTATTAGATAAATGTGTTAGTAACATTATAATAGTTCTTTGCCAAGAGTGGCGAGGGTTTGAAACTGTTATAACTATAGTAATAACCTATAGCCATACAATGTATTGTTAATAATTTAACTTCATTGTTTTTAAATAAAAACTTGAGAAAGCTTTAATTTTCAAAAAAAACATACTATAATGCATTAGCGAAATGAAATGATAATGCTTGTTAACAAAATTAACCGTTAGGAGGAATTAGTTATGTTGCCACTATGGCTGTGCATCCCTTTTGCAGGGCTGCTTTTATGTATTGCGATTATGCCGCTTGTAAAGGCTGAATGGTGGGAAAGCCATCAGTTACATGCGGTAATATTCTGGTCGCTGCTTTTTATTATACCTTTTGCCATAACACAGGGTGTAGGAACTGCCGCTGAAACTGTGCTTGAGTGTATAATAAATGATTATTTAGGTTTTATAGTTTTATTATTTGGATTGTTCTGCGTTGCAGGTAATATTTCTCTGGATGGTGACTTAGTAGGTTCACCAAGAGTCAATACTATTACATTGTTAATAGGAACATTTCTTTCAAGTATTATAGGAACAACAGGTGCAAGTATGCTTCTTGTACGTCCTATTATAAAGATGAATTCGTGGAGACACAGAAGAAGCCATATTATGATATTCTTCATATTCCTTATATCCAATATGGGTGGATGCCTTACACCAATAGGTGACCCACCACTTCTTATGGGATTTATGAGAGGAGTACCATTTACATGGAGTCTTCATCTGTTGCCAGTATTATGCTTTAATCTTGTAGTGCTTCTTCCTGTATTCTATATGATAGACAGAAAGAACTACAGACTTGATATTGCAGAGGGCAGTGTGCCTGATATAAGCAAAGAGTCAACAGAGGTAAAGTTCCAGGGTGGACACAATGTAATATTTATTATTGCGATTGTAATAGCTGTTGTATTAAGCGGTACACTTTCTAATGTTCCAGCATTTATGCGCGCAGATGGTACGCTTAAGGGCTTGCATATCGGAGAGGTGACATTCTCATTTGTTACTATGATAGAGATAGCTATTATTCTTGTAGCTGCATTTTTATCATTCAAGACAACTAAGAAGGAAATAAGAACAAAGAACCACTTTAACTGGGGTGCTATTAAGGAGGTTGCCATACTTTTCATCGGTATATTCATAACAATGCAGCCAGCACTTATGATTCTTAAGGCAGTTGGCCCGACACTTGGAATTACAAAGGCATGGCAGATGTTCTGGACTACTGGTGCGCTTTCAAGTTTCCTTGATAATACACCTACATATCTGGTATTCTTTACAACTGCCGGAACACTTGGTTTTACAAGCGGCATTACAACAAGCGTTGGTGTTATTACCGCAAAGATACTTATGGCTATTTCATGCGGTGCCGTATTTATGGGAGCCGGTACATATATCGGTAATGCTCCTAACTTCATGGTTAAGTCAATCGCAGACGAAAACGGTGTCAGAATGCCGGGCTTCTTTGGTTATATGATATGGTCAGTCGGTATCCTTGTGCCTGTATTTATTCTGGATACACTTGTATTCTTTTTATAGGAGGTGGGCGTTATGAGTAATAATATTTCTAATAATACAAATAATAATAATTCTTCTGTAAGTGCAGAAGAGTTAAAGAAAACTGCCTTAAACCTTGCTAACAAGATATATGACCTTGATGAGAGAGTATATAAGAGTGTAGGTTCAGACCTTGGACGTGTGTTTATAGGTGATAAGGACAAATGTATTGATAAGCTGAGTATGCTTATATACAGTAATCCTCACGGCTATAAGTTAAGAAGTGAGGTTGCGCTTGTAGGTAATATGGCAAGAACAATACAGGATAAGCAGGAAAAGTCAAAGTTTATGACTGAGTACAACGATATTCTTAATGAAATTGCTGAGATACCACATATATTTAATTCAGTAGATATTATGGATACAGCTATAAGTGAATTAAACGTATCTAACCTTCACAGACATAATGACGACAAGCGTATGATAATATGCATAAGCCGTACAGAGGGAAGTGCTGGTACAGATATAGGTTTCGCACTTGCTGATAAGCTTCATCTTAATTATTATGATGCTGAGATATTTAAAGATATTGTGTTAAGAAAAGATGCTGAAAAGGATGCAAGATTTAAGAGTACTAAGATAGACTTAAGCCACGATATGGTAAAGCCTGAAAAGGCAAGAAGATTTAGCCGTAACCATGGACTTCCGGCAGGGGATGCAGCATTTTTCAATGAGTCTGAAATACTTCGTGAGCTTGCAGAAAAGGAAGACTTTATAGTTATCGGACGTTGTGCTGATGTTATTCTTAAGAACAACAATATACCACATATAAGTGTATTTATCACAGCGCCGATTGAACAGAGGGCAAGACGTATTATGGAGCTTGAGAAAATTCCATATTCAAAGGCTTTAAAGAGACTTGCAAAGTTTGATAAAAAGAGAGAGAAATACTACAGATTTTACACTAATAATACATGGGGACAGGCATATAACTACGACTTATGTATTAACAGTGCAAGTTACGGTATAGATGAAGCTGTTAATCTGATACTGCGTGTAATCGACCGTGAAAAACATTAATAATAAGTAATAACGAGGTTTATTACATTTGCAGTTAAGAGTGCATAGACTTTTATATGGAAAGTCTATGCACTTTCTGCTATTTTCTGCTATAATATTCATAAGCTTTAGCAAAACCTATATATGTCCTGAGGTAAGAGCCAGAGAGGACAGGAATAAGGAATAGTATGAATGTATGTAAGAATTATCAGAATATGATAAAGGATTATGATGAGGGAAAACTTTCGTTAAAGCAGGAGGAGCGTTTCATAAAGCATATTATGGGGTGCGATGACTGCAAGGAGGAGCTTGAGATATATTATATAGTGACATACGGCCTTGATGAGAATTATGATGTCAAAAAGCTGCCGGACGATATTAAGAGCTGTATTGATTCATATGACTTTAAAACACTTGTTGACCTTAAGCTAAGAAACAGTGTAGAGCAGTGCAGACAGGTGCGGCAGTGGAATCATAATATGAGAATAATGTATGCAGTTATAGATGCTATAATGCTGCTTATGATTTTGGTATGCATCATTATCAGATTTTATTAAAGTGTAAATGGAGGATTGAAGAGAATTATGAGTAAGCTTTTGCTTATAGATGGACACAGTATATTAAACAGGGCATTTTATGGAATACCTGACCTTACAAACAGCGAAGGGATACACACCAATGCGATGTATGGTTTCCTTAATATTATGTTCAGGTTTATAGATGAAGAAAAGCCGGATTATGTTACGGTTGCATTTGACCTCAGCGCGCCTACTTTCAGGCATAAAACTTATGCAGAGTATAAAGGCACAAGAAAGCCTATGCTTCCTGAGTTAAAACAGCAGGTTCCACTTATGAAGGAGCTGCTTAAGGCGATGAATATCAGGATAGTGGAAAAAGAGGGCTTTGAGGCAGATGACCTTCTTGGAACTATCGCAAAGAATTCACAGAAGGAAGGCATAGATGTATCTATCGTGTCAGGTGACCGTGACCTTTTACAGTTAGCTGACGATAAGATAAAGATAAGAATTCCAAAGACGAAAAAAGGTTCAACAGAGGTTGAGGATTATTATCCTGAGGATGTTAAGACACTTTACGGGGTTACACCACAGGAATTCATAGAGATGAAGGCGCTTATGGGCGATACTTCTGATAATATACCGGGTGCGCCGGGTATCGGTCCTAAGACAGCCTCTGCGCTTATTGTGCAGTATCATGATATTAATAATATATTTGAGCATATGGACGAGCTTAAGCCGCCTAAGGCAAAGAAATCAATATCGGAAAATGTTGAGCAGATAAAGCTTAGCAGATTTTTATCTGAAATAAAGATAGATGTTGATGTTGATTATAATGTAAATGAGGCTCTCATAGATAATATGTTTAATGAGGAGTCATATAAGCTTTTTAAGAGATATGACTTTAAAAATATGCTTAAAAGATGTGATGGCAATATGCAGTCTGAGCCAGAGTGTTATGAGCATTTTAAGAGTGTTACAGAGCTTTCAGAGGTTGAGAATGTATTTGAGAGTGCCAGAAAATGTGTCGCTGATAATAAGAAAGTCGGCATAAGCATTATGGCAGAGAAAGAGATTTATGCGGTATCACTTACATTTGACGATGAAGATATATATTATATACCTGTGTACGGTTTCGTGCTTGCCGATTATCTTATAGAGAAGATGACAGAACTTATCAATACTTCTAAGAACAGAAGTATTGTTATAGATAACCTTAAGGATTATCTTCCTATATTTGATAAAACAGGTGTGGATGAACACTCATTTATGGATATAGCAGTCGCAGCATACCTCATACATCCTAATAATGACAGGTATGATTATGAGGCTCTTTCAAAGGAATATATGTCGATGCTTGTTATGTCACGACAGGAGCTTTTAGGAAAGCAGAGTATAAAGGAAGCTTACGATAAGGATGATGACAGTCTTTTAAAGCTTGCGTGCCTTACATCCTATGTTAATTACAAATGCAGTGATATTATAACAGATATTCTTAAGAAAGAAGAAATGTATGAGCTGTATGAAACAATAGAAATGCCGCTTATATTCGTGCTTTATGATATGCAGAAGTTCGGAATAAGAGTTGATAAAGAGGCACTTTCCGACTATTCCAAGGTGCTTGTTGAAAAGATAAATGTGCTTGAGAAAGAAATATATGAAGAAGCCGGCGAAGAATTTAACATTAATTCGCCTAAGCAGCTCGGTGTTATATTATTTGAAAAGTTAGGTATGCCTAACGGGAAGAAGACAAAAAGCGGATATTCAACAGCAGCAGATATACTTGACAAGCTTGCACCTGACTATCCTATAGTGAAAAAGATACTTGAATACCGCCAGCTTACAAAGCTTAATTCTACTTATGCTGTCGGACTTGTTCCATATATCAGCGGGGATGGAAGAATACACGGAACATTTAACCAGACAATAACAGCTACCGGAAGAATAAGCAGTACAGATCCTAACCTTCAGAATATACCTATACGAATGGAGATGGGAAAGGCGATAAGAAAGGTATTTATACCAAAGGATGGCTGCGTATTCATAGATGCCGATTATTCACAGATAGAGTTAAGGATACTTGCACATATGTCAGGTGATGAGAAGCTTATAGAGGCTTATAATTCATCTGCTGATATCCACAGGGCTACAGCAGCAGAGGTATTTAATACACCGATAGATGAGGTAACACCGCTTCAGAGAAGCAACGCAAAGGCAGTAAACTTTGGTATAATATACGGAATGAGTTCATTTGGATTGAGTCAGGACTTAAGTATAACACCTAAGGAGGCCAAGGCTTATATTGAGAAGTACTTTGCTTCATATCCTGATATAAAGTCTTTTATAGACGGACTTGTTGCATCTGCAAAGGAAAAGGGATATTCACTTACTATGTTTAACAGAAGAAGAGAAATTCCTGAGCTTTCATCAAGCAACTTTATGCAGCGTTCATTTGGTGAGAGAGTGGCGATGAATGCACCAATACAGGGAACAGCCGCTGATATAATAAAGCTTGCAATGATAAGGGTAAGCAGGGCACTTAAAGAGAAGGGACTTAAGTCAAGACTTATATTACAAATTCATGATGAACTTTTAGTTGAAACTGCTGTTGATGAGATAGATATAGTAAAGGATATTCTCACAAAGGGTATGAAAGAGGCGGCAAGCCTTAAAGTACCGCTTGAGATAGATATTAAGCAGGGTGATAACTGGTTAGAAGCCCATTAATAATGAGTCAGTTAATTGTTAAACGAAAGGATAACAGGAACATATAATGAAAGTTATAGGAATAACAGGAGGCATAGGCGCAGGAAAGTCAGAGGTGCTTAAGTATCTTTCTGATAATTATAAATGTGAAATCATTATGACAGATGATGTGGCAAAGAGCCTGTATTATAAGGGCAGCAAGGCATATCAGATGATAACTATGCTTTTTGGTGATGATGTACTTGATGTGAATAGAGAGATTGATAAAAAGAAGCTTGCAGAGATTATATTTGCAAGTCCTAATAAGAGAGCTGCACTTGACAGTATAGTACATCCTCTTGTCAAGCAGGAGGTCATAACAAAGGTTACTAATAACCGCATAGAGAATAGGCTGGATTATACATTTGTGGAGTCAGCACTGCTGCTGGATGACCATTATGAGGTATTCTGTGATGAAGTGTGGTATATAGATGCAGGCGAGGATGTAAGAAGGAAACGCTTAAAGGACAGCAGGGGATACTCTGATGAAAAGATAGACAATATACTAAAGAGTCAGAAAACAAAGGAAGAGCTTATAGGAAGCTGTGACTACTGTATAGATAACAGTGGGGAGCTTGCTGGTACATTTGCACAGATAAATAAGATACTGGCTGGCAAATAAATCTGAAAGTAATTATCCGGTATATTGTTATGGTATTGTTAATGTGGTATATTTGTTAATTATAATAATGATGTGAGTGTCAAAAGTAAATTTTGCCACTCACTGATGTATCAGGATTGCTACATTGCTATGCAATTCACGCAATCCTTAAACACCTCAAACTTTCATAAAATGCCGTATTCACGACATTTTATTCCGTTTTCGGTGTTTAGCGTGTCCCAAGTAAAAAAGTCTTTTTCTGCAAGCAGAAACGACTTTTTATACTTTTGACACTTACATCATAATAATATTTTAAGAGGAACTGATATGGGAAAAGATAAGAATACTAATAATTATGTATTTGGACTTGATATAGGTACGCGAAGCATAGTCGGTGTGGTTGGATATCTTGAATATGGCAGGTTTAAGATAGCAGCTATGGCGGAAAAGCTTCACACTACCCGTTCAATGCTTGATGGACAAATTCACGATATATATAAGGTTGGAGATACTATAAGGCAGGTTAAGCTGTCGCTTGAAAGCCAGCTTGATACAGAGCTTAAGGACGTGTGCATAGCTGCTGCCGGACGTGTGTTAAGAACGGTGAATTCAACTGCAGAGTATGAGTTTGAAGAGGAAACAAGGGTTACACAGGAGGATATATACTCACTTAACTTACTCGCTGTGGAGCATGCACATAATCAGATTAATGACGGTACAAGCAAGGAGAAGTTTTACTGTGTCGGCAATACGCCTATAAGATACCAGCTCAATGATTATGATATAGGTAATCTTGAGGGACACAAGGCAAGAAAAATATATGTAGAACTTATAGCTACATTTCTTCCTGAAGAGGTTGTAGACGGACTGTATGAGGCTGTTGAGTATGCAGGGCTTAATGTTGCATCGCTTACATTGGAGCCTATAGCTTCTATGAATATTGCCATACCTGAGCAGTACAGGCTTCTTAATATATGTCTTGTGGATGTCGGAGCCGGTACATCCGATATATGTATAACTAAGGATGGAAGCATAGTTGCATATGGTATGATACCGCTTGCAGGCGATGAGATAACAGAAAAGATAGCAAAGAATTATCTTGTTGACTTTAATACTGCTGAAACTATAAAGATAGCTGCAAGCAATCCTGACAATGAAACAGTTACATTTAACGATATAATGGGACTTGAACAGACCGTAGCTGCAAGTGAAATACAGGCAATAGCAGATGATTCCATAGCTAATATGGCTAAGTCAACAGCAGACAGGATTATAGAGCTTAATGGCGGCAAGTCTGTCAATGCTGTGTTTGTTGTAGGTGGTGGCGGTAAGATGCCAAGCTATGTAAAGCATCTTGCAGATGACCTTTCAATAGCACCGGAGCGTGTTGCGATACGTGGTAAGGAGGTTCTTACAACCGTAGACTTTAATGTAGAAGGCTTTAAGAAGGATTCTTTATATGTTACTCCTGTCGGTATATGTACGAATTATTATACACAGAAGAATAAGTTTATATTTGTAAATGTTAATAACGAGAGAATAAAGCTTTACGATAATAATAAGCTTACTGTTTTTGATGCGATAATGCAGATAGGTTATCCTAATGAAAAGCTGTTCCCTAGACGTGGAAAACAGATAGAGTATATGCTTAATGGAAAGACTCGTCTTGTAAGAGGGCTTCCGGGTGAAGGTGCAGTTATAACACTTAATAAAGAACCGGCAAGCCTTAATACAGAGATTGAGCAGAATGACATTATCTTTGTTAAAGAATCTACAATGGGTGAGGCTGCTTCTATAACTTTAGGCGAGATAGATGAGTTTGGTTCAGATATAACATTTAGTGTAAATGAAAAGAATATTGTCTGCCCAAGATTCGCATATGTCAATGGTGAATTAAAGTCAGAATTCTATGATATAAGGGATGGAGATGCCGTAAGGATAGAGAACTTCTATACAGTTGAGCAGCTCTTTAAGTTCCTTGACCTTGATTACACACAGTATGATATTATGGTTAATAATATGCAGGCTGACAAGATGACAAAGGTATATGAGAACTTTACTGTAAACTTTACAGAAAAGAAAGAAGATGAGTTTGACGAGAGTGCATACTTACAGAATTCAGATGATGAGGAATATTCAGGTGAAGCAGGTGAAACAGTAGGTGAGCCTGCAAAAGCTGGTGATGGCGCTGCATATGAAAATGCTGCAGATGTGGCAGATAAAGATAATGTGAGCGGCAGCAATGTACAGGATGATGAGTCTGTACAGGGTAATAGAGGTGCAGGGGTACAGGATAATACTGATGATGGAGGTGTTAAAGCACAGGGCAATACTGCTTCCGGCAATGAGATAAGAAATATTACTATTATTGTAAACAGTGTACCTGTAACACTTTCAGGAAGAAGCAGTTATATGCTTGTAGACCTGTTCCAGTTCTATGACTTTGATTTATCAAGCCCTAAGGGTAACATCGTCATACTTCTTAATGGTGAAAAGTGCGAATATACAGCACCTATCGATGAAGGTGATGTTATAAAAATATATTGGGAATAAAAGAGGTTTAAATCGTTAAGCACAGAAAATGTGCTAAGAAATGAGGAATATAAATATGAGAATGATGCCGATTGCAAGCGGTAGCAGTGGTAACTGTATATATGTTGGTTCTGACAATACACATATACTTATAGATGCCGGAATAAGCAGAAAAAAGATAGAGGAGGGGCTTAACAGCATAGACCTGTCGCTTAAAGATATTGATGCTGTATTTGTCACCCATGAGCATATAGACCATATAAAAGGACTTGGAGTTATGTCAAGAAAAGACGGCATACCAATATATTCAACTCCGGGTACAATAAGTGGAATAGCAGCGACAACAAGCCTTGGACAGATAGACAGCAGCTATTATAATACAATAACTGCCGATTCCGATACAAGGATTAAAGACCTTACAATACATAGTTTCAGGGTGTCGCACGATGCCAATGAGCCAGTAGCCTACAATGTCATATGCAACGATAAGAAGGCTTCAGTCATTACTGACCTTGGTTATTATGATGATTATACAGTGGATAATCTTACAGGTTCAGATATGATGCTTGTTGAGGCAAACCACGATATTAATATGCTCCAGCTTGGAAGTTATCCTTACTATCTTAAGCAGCGTATATTAGGCGATAAGGGACATCTGTCCAACGAAACCTCAGCAAGACTTATCAATAATCTTCTGAATGATCACATAAAAGGGATATATCTAGGACATTTAAGCAAGGAAAATAACTATGACAAGCTTGCATACGAAACTGTCAGGCTTGAGATAGATATGAGTGAGAATGAATACAGGGCAGGGGATATATACATTGAGGTGGCTAATAGGAGTGAGCCGTCCTCTATGCTTGAAATATAAAAATAGTACGGTATATCTATTGAAAATATATATAGTATGCTTTAAAATCTAATGATAAATGTATCTTTATTAGATGATGTAAGGGTCAAAAGTATAAAAAGTCGTTTCTGCTTGCAGAAAAAGACTTTTTTACTTGGGACCCGCATCATTAGATGCATTTACATAAATATTCACACTTAAATATGCGTTTATTCGCGGAAAAGAGGAAAAATATGAAAAAATGTGTAATTACAGTTGTAGGAAAAGACACAGTAGGTATTATCGCAAAGGTATGTACATACTTAGCTGATACAGGAATTAATATTCTTGACATTTCCCAGACTATCGTATCAGGTTACTTTAATATGATGATGATTGTAGATTTATCTAACTCAACAAGTGGTTTTGATGATGTTAATGATGAACTTGATAAGCTTGGAAGCGAGATAGGCGTTGTTATTAAGTGCCAGAGAGAAGAAATCTTTGATATGATGCATAGAATTTAATTAACTATTATTAAGTATACGCCATAGGCGATGCGGAAATGAGGAGAAAAATGATTAACATATATGAAGTTACTGAAACCAACAAAATGGTAGAGAAGGAAAATCTTGATGTAAGAACAATTACGCTTGGTATTAACCTTCTTGACTGTGCAAGCGAGAATCTTGATGAGGTAAATGAGAAAATATATAAAAAAATCACAACTCTTGCTAAAGACCTTGTAAAAACAGGAGAGGAAATATCAAGGGAAATAGGTATTCCAATAGTTAATAAAAGAATTTCTATTACACCTATTTCGTTAGTTGGTGCCTCATGCTGTAAAACACCTGACGATTATGTAACTATTGCAAAGACACTTGATAAGGCTGCCCACGAGGTAGGAGTTAATTTCATCGGTGGTTATTCTGCGGTTGTATCAAAGGGTATGACAAAGAGTGATGAACTGCTTATACGTTCGATCCCTAAGGCACTTGCATCTACAGAGCTTATATGCAGCTCAGTAAATGTTGGTTCTACAAAGACAGGTATCAATATGGATGCTGTAAGACTTATGGGTGAAATAGTTAAAGAGACTGCTGCTTTAACAAAAGATGCAGACTCTCTTGGCTGTGCAAAGCTTGTTGTATTATGTAATGCTCCAGATGACAATCCATTCATGGCAGGAGCTTTCCACGGAGTTACAGAGGATGATGCTATCATCAATGTAGGTGTCAGTGGTCCTGGTGTTGTTAAATATGCTCTTGAAAGCGTAAGAGGAGAGAGCTTTGAAGTACTCTGTGAAACTATCAAAAAGACAGCATTTAAGATAACAAGAGTAGGACAGCTTGTTGCCCAGGAAGCTTCTAAACGACTTGGTATACCATTTGGTATAATTGACCTTTCACTTGCACCAACACCAGCAATCGGTGATTCAGTTGCAGAAATTCTTGAAGAAATCGGACTTGAAAGAGCCGGTGCTCCTGGAACAACAGCAGCACTTGCACTTCTTAACGATCAGGTTAAGAAAGGCGGTGTAATGGCTTCATCATATGTAGGCGGACTTAGTGGTGCATTTATTCCAGTCAGTGAAGATCAGGGAATGATTGATGCAGTTAATGCAGGATCACTTACTATTGAAAAGCTTGAAGCTATGACATGTGTATGTTCTGTAGGTCTTGATATGATTGCTATACCAGGAGATACAAAGGCAACAACTATATCTGGTATTATTGCAGATGAAGCTGCTATTGGTATGGTAAACCAGAAGACAACAGCTGTAAGAGTTATACCTGTTGTTGGAAAGGGTATTGGTGAGACTGTAGAATTCGGCGGACTTTTAGGCTATGCTCCTATTATGCCAGTTAATACATTTGACTGCTCAGCATTTGTAAACAGACCGGGCAGAATACCGGCTCCTATACATAGTTTTAAGAATTAATTATATTCTACATGATTTAAAGTTTGTTAATAGTATTACAAGGTTTTTGATTATAGAAAAGTATTGTATATTAGCAGAAAATAGTGTATTATTTACTTGTAGAGGAAATTAGCATTATCGCTTATTTCGTTGACATGCGAATTTGTTTATGCTAGTATAGAAAATCGAGTGGATTAATATTTTATATGCATTATGCATATATTAATAAAGATTCTTTTAGCTTACGGGCGGAGAATTTCTTGACTGATGAAGTTTGTGTGAGTGATACCAAATGCAAATGGAGGTCTTCACGTTGGTTTATGCATTGAGCCAACAGTATCTTACTCATTGGAGGAAAAAGTGAAAATGCTTATAAATGTCTTCTAGGTTTTCCTAGAAGGCATTTATTTTTTTGGAGGAAAATTTTGAATATTGTAAAAAATATTATTTGCGACTATGAAAAGATAATAAAAACAAGTATTACAATACCACTGAGTAATGGTGATATAATAAAATTTACCTTTAACCCACAAGATTTACCGCATTTGTTAGGATTACAACATTTAGTGGATAATCCAATTTTATTCGAATACAGTGAAAAACGCTTAAGTGCAACGGAGTTGTATGGCAGAATGTGTGGTAGTGGTGATGACGCAATTGATACAGACGAATTTGAAAATAGTGCTTATTTTAATGAGTTATTCAATGGTAGAATACGATATTTCAGTAGTGAGTTAATACTGGATATTATTCGAGCAAGACAAATTATTAAATTTGATTTTTCTAAAGTTAAAAACTTTTCTACTAAGATGGATAAGATTGAATATATGTTTTGGAAAAAATATAAAAATAAGGACAATAAATATGGATATTTTGGTATTGGCTTTATGTCTTCTGGGAAAAAGAATGATGTAAATTATCCAAATACGTTTTTCTTCCGACTGGATAACGATTACTTAGAAAATCAACAAGAAGTTTTACCTTATTCGCTTATGAAACGTAATAAAAAGGGAGAAAAATTCTTTGAAATTTATTGGGAACAGGTATTCAAGTCATTAGAAAAAAATAAGCATTATAAAAAACTAAAAAACATATATACAATGGAAGATGGGACAATTGATAAAATAGCTATAATGAATTGCATAGATGATAGCATTTTAAAGCATTATGAATTGTTACAATTGGATGCGTTGGATTTAATTTACTTGCCATATATGAAAGATGGATTTCGCTGGACAAATGATGAAAAACGTTTTATTTTGAAAAAAATAAAAGAATCTGATAAAGATTTGCCACCAAATGAGATTAAGCGATTATTGAATGAATATAAGCAGAAATAAGATATATTAAAATAACACAAGAAAGGTTGAAATAATGAAAGCAGTAGGACTTATAACAGAATACAATCCATTTCATAATGGACATTTATATCATCTTAATAAAGCGATGGAGCTTACCGGGGCTGATGTCAGTATTGCTGTTATGAGTGGTGATTTCGTGCAGCGTGGAGAGCCGGCAATTCTTGATAAGTACGCGCGTGCTTCTATGGCACTAAACAGTGGTGTCAATCTCGTTGTAGAGCTGCCAGTTAATTATGCTGTATCCAGTGCAGAAAGCTTTGCGGATGGTGCGGTAAAGGTGCTTAATTATATTAAGGCAGATAGTATTGCATTTGGAAGTGAGAGCGGGGATATAGACGGGCTTCTTAAGGTTGCACATATTTTATGTGATAACGAAGAAATGTTATATAAAGAAATATCGAAGTATACATCAAGTGGTATGTCGTATGCGGCAGCCAGACAGAAAGTGGTTGGATTACTGACAGATGCAGACACTGCAGCAGTACTTTCAAGCTCCAATAACATACTTGCAGTTGAATACCTGAAGGCAATCATAAAACATAATTATGATATAAAGCCATATACAGTACAAAGGCAGGGCGATGGTTATAATGATAAGGATATATGCAGTGAATATGCAAGTGCTACTGCTTTAAGGGAAAATATTAAATGTCGTTTTGATAAAGAAAATGTATGTGATAGTTCGGTTGGTAATTCTATATCAGATGATGATGTTTTTAATAATGGCAGGGTAAAAAACAGTAATGATGATATATTATTTACGAATATTAATATATCTGAATATATGCCTGAAAAAGCGGGTTTAATATTATCCTCAAACACTAATTATATATATCCGGATGATATAACAGGAGCATTATTTACAAGACTTTTAGATATACTTTTTGTGAGCGGTTATGATAAAAATGATTTTATAGAAAATGTTATGCGATATCCAGATGTGAGTAAAGAAATAGCAGGCAGATTATATAAGATAACTATGGATGCAATCACCAGAACAATTCCGCAGGGGCAGGAAAGCAAAGATAGTGCGGCATTTTCATTTAGCGGTATGTGTGAGAAAATAAAGACGAAGGAAGTGACACTCTCCAGAATTAAAAGAGCGCTTATAAGAATAATGCTGGGACTTGATAATAAACACATGGAAAAATATGATAATTCGCCATATATAAGGGTGCTTGGCTTTGATAAAAAGGGGCAGGAGTATCTTTCATATATAAGAAAAACTGTGGAAGTGCCACTTATAACAAAGACCGCCGACTATAAGGAAATGCTGCTTGATGATATACACGCGGCTAATATTTATAATACGATTGTTGCTGGAAAGTATGGAGTTAAAGAACTGGGGGATTTTGTGAGATGTCCTGTCAGGGTTTGATAAAAAGTGTAAGTTAAATAAGAGGAAACATATACAATTCAGCAGTTGGAAAATAGTATGCTGTTGGTACAGATTATATGTTCAAGGAGTGTTATGCATGTATTTAATATCAGCGTATTTTGATGAAAATACTAATAAAATATTGAAACATCTGCAACAAAAAATTGCCGATAAAACAGGCAATGATTTTATGATAAGGAATAATGTTATGCCTCATCTTACAATCAGTGCAATTGAGGCAAGGAATGTTGATGTGTTAATTCCAGCATTTGAAAAGGTATGCAGGGAAAAGTTACAGCCTTTAGATGAAAAAGGCGTTGTGAATGTAAATAATGCGATAAATATAGTATCGATCGGGCAGCTTTTTCCACGCGTGATATATGCCGCACCTGTGCTTAATGAGTATATGATGAAGCTTTCAATATCCATATATAATAAATTTGCAACAATTCCAGAAACTAATATAAGCAAATTTTATCAGCCATATTCGTGGATGCCGCATATTACACTTGGCAAATGTCTTGATAAGGAGCAGATGAGACAGGCATTTGCTGTATTACAGGATTTATTTATGCCTATAGATGGTCGGATTATTAAAATAGGATTGTCTACGGTCAATCCATATAAAGAGGTGATGAGTGTAGAACTGTAGCTGTTAAAAGTTATGAAAGTTAAATTGCCATATCTGATAAGAATTGACGATTTTAAATTTAATTACGTCATATAGTGTTTTAATTTAGTCAAATGATTGATAAATGACTAAATTAAAATATAGCAAATGCTGCTAAAGAGGCATTTTCGGACTATCTTACCAATACAAATCCTGATAGCAGACAGATTTATTTCGTAAATCAGATAGTAGAATATATTGTTCACAATGGAATGATGAGAGATTTTTCTGTTCTTCAAGAATCACCATTTACTGATCAGGGTAGTGTTGCAGATATATTCACAGATTTAACAGTGTGGTTTGGAATTAAAAAGGTTATAGATACTATAAATGATGATGCAGCAGCTTAGATAAGATTGAATTATAAACATGATTAAATAAAATTGCTTATCATTTAGAACAATCCCCACCTTGTCTAACTGAAAAAAAAGGTATATAATGGGGGCAAAAGTAGCGGTAACATAATGGTAAACATAATGTACCGAAATTCATATTTTAAGGAGGAGTCAGTAATCATGGCATTTATTGACACAATTTACGCTAGAGCAAAAGCAGATAAGAAGACTATCGTTTTACCAGAATCTATGGATAAGAGAACATTTGCAGCTGCTGAGAAGATTTTAAAGGAAGGTATCGCTAATCTTATAATCATCGGTACACCAGAAGAAATCGCTGAGAACAGTAAGGGATATGACATTACAGGTGCTACAATCGTAGATCCATTCAATGATCCTAACAAGCAGAAATATATCGACAAGTTCGTTGAATTAAGAGCTAAGAAGGGTGTTACACCTGAGATGGCTAAGGAACAGATGGAAAAGGATTATATGTACTATGCATGCCTTATGTGTAAGTGTGGTGATGCTGATGGTGCAGTTTCAGGTGCTTGCCATTCAACAGGTAACACAATCCGTCCAGCTCTTCAGTTATTAAAGACTAAGCCAGATATCAGCAGTGTATCAGGTTTCTTCCTTATGGAAGTTCCTAACTGCGAATTAGGTGAAAACGGATTATTCGTATTCGCTGACTGTGCTGTTAATCCAGACCTTGACTCAGAGAAGCTTGCAGAAGTTGCAGCATTATCTGCTGATTCATTCAAGAGCTTTGTTGGTGCAGAACCTAAGGTTGCTATGCTTTCATTCTCTTCATACGGAAGTGCTAAGCATGAGAGAGTAACTATGGTAGCTGATGCAGTTAAGATTGCTAATGAAAAGTACCCAGATATCGCTGTTGATGGTGAACTTCAGTTAGATGCTGCTTTAGTTCCAGAAGTTGCAGCACTTAAGGCTCCTAACAGCAAGGTAGCTGGTAAGGCTAATACATTAGTATTCCCTTCACTTGAAGCTGGTAACATCGGTTACAAGTTAGTTCAGAGACTTGCTAAGGCTGGCGCTTATGGTCCAGTTCTTCAGGGTCTTTCAATGCCAGTTAACGATCTTTCAAGAGGATGCTTCGCAGAAGATATCGTTGGCGTTGTAGCTATGACAGCAGTTCAGGCTCAGGATGCTGCTAAATAATTGTGTACATATATTTTGATGATATGATTGCCACATTTTATTAAACACATCTATCTGTTTATTGTGGGTAATCATGTGACATCATTTATAACAATATGAGGGACGAATTATTTGCCCCTCATATTGTTTGTATAACTAACATAGGCGGATTGTTTAATATGATATGTTTATATTTTATATTAAATAATTATATAACTTATATTTTATAGGAGATTAATAAGAATGAATATTTTAGTATTAAACTGCGGAAGCTCATCACTTAAGTATCAGTTAATCAATATGGAAGATGAGAGCGTTATTGCAAAGGGTCTTGTAGAAAGAATTGGTATTGATGGTTCTATCCTTACACATAAGCCAACAGGAAAGGATAAGTATGTTGTTGAAACACCTATGAAGGATCACAACATTGCTGTTAAGCTTGTACTTGATGCTCTTATGGATGCTGAGCACGGTGTAATCAAGTCTACAGATGAAATCGCTGCTGTAGGTCACAGAGTACTTCACGCAGGTGAGAAGTATATCGAGTCTTGTCTTGTAACAGAAGACGTTAAGAAGGTAGTAAGAGAGTGCTTCGACTTAGGACCTCTTCATAACCCAGCTAACCTTATCGGTATTGAAGCTGTTGAAGCTGCTATGCCTGGTAAGCCAAATGTAGCTGTATGGGATACAGCATTTGGTGGAACAATGGAGCCAAAGGCTTATCTTTATGCTATTCCTCGTGAATACTATGAAAAGTATGGCGTAAGAAGATATGGTTTCCACGGAACAAGCCATAGCTTCGTATCAAAGGAAACAATCAAGTTTGCTAACCTTGATCCTAAGACAGCTAAGGTTATCGTATGCCATCTTGGTAATGGTGCTTCAATCTCAGCTTCTATCGGTGGTAAGTGTGTAGATACTTCTATGGGTCTTACTCCACTTGAAGGTCTTATCATGGGTACTCGTTCAGGTGATCTTGATCCAGCTATCATTGAATACCTTTGCAACCACGAGAACCTTACAGTTAGCGAAATGCTTAACATTCTTAACAAGAAGTCAGGTGTTCTTGGTATGTCAGGTGGTATTTCTTCTGACTTTAGAGATCTTAACGCAGCAGCTAACGAAGGTAATGAAGTTGCTAAGGTTACTCTTGAAGCTTATGCTTACAGAGTAGCTAAGTACATCGGTTCTTACACAGCAGCTATGAACGGTGTTGATGCTATCACATTTACAGCTGGTGTTGGTGAAAATGCAGCTTGGTTAAGACCAATGGTATGCAAGTATCTTGGATTCCTCGGAGTTGAACTTGATGAAGCAGCTTCACAGAAGGCTTGCGGTGTTGAAGGTATCATCTCTACACCAGATTCAAAGGTTAAGCTTTGCGTAATCCCTACTAATGAAGAGCTTGCTATCGCAAGAGAAACATTAGCACTTGTAAAATAATTAATTAATAATATACGTTAATTGAATATAACATTACTGTTCATATATTGTTTTCAAATGTATATTCTGGACAGTAATGTTTTGCCTTAATGGTATATACAGTATTAAATATATTAAATTAGTTGTTGACAAACTAGTATTTGGTGCGTATAATAGACAAAGTGTGGTGAGCGTATGCTTATCTACTATATGTAGTATGAATTGGAGACAATTATGCTAATTGATTTAAGAGAGCTTTTATCCGGTTCACAGGATGAGAAGAGTTATAAAGCAGATATTGAAATGAATACATTTAATACAGGTTCGTCTGATTATGATATAATTGATAAGCCTGCTGTTGATGTCAGTATTAAAAAGCTAGGTAAGAATAAGCTTTCTATTAAGGCGAATTCTTATGTTACCCTTAGTATTCCTTGTGACAGATGCTTAGAGCCAGTTGATACACGCGTTGACTATACTGTTGACGAAGTTGTTGACTTTAATGATAATGCATCGGAGGAAGAAGCAAAAGAAGAAAAAGACTATATTGATGGATACAACCTCGACGTGGACAAGTTAGTTTTCGGCGAAATACTGATATCCATGCCGGGAAAAACCTTATGTAAGGAGGACTGCAAAGGAATTTGTCTGATTTGCGGTGCGAATCTGAACAAAGGAGAATGCGGTTGTGACAGGAATATCCTGGATCCAAGAATGTCTGTTTTCAAAGATATTTTAAAGAATTTTAAGGAGGTGTAACCGAATGTCAATTTGTCCTAAGAATAAATCTTCAAAGGCTAGAAGAGATAAGAGAAGAGCTAATTGGAAGATGAGCGCTCCTAATCTCGTAAAGTGCAGCAAGTGTGGCGCATTAATGATGCCTCATAGAGTGTGCAAAGCTTGCGGTTCTTATAATAAGAAGGAAATCGTTTCAGTTGACTAATAGCTGAATATGCATAAATACCGGGGTTGCTGTAAGACAGTTGCCCTGGTATTTGTTTTTAACCCAAGTTTAACCCATGTTTAACCCCTGTTTTTAAAATTTATCCTTGAAAAAGTATACTAACTAATTAACAAAGGGGTATATTTTTGTTTTATTATGTTTCTACAACATATCATATCTTTTTTTATAAACCTATCTATTCATTCACTATTTATTAACATACAATAAATCCCTTGATTAAAACCCGTTTTCGTAGTATATTTATTAAGTATTTTCATACATTATGATATAAGCGCAGTAAGCGTATATTATAGCTGTATTGTGAAATTACTATAAATGATTTTAAGGGTGGGATGTTATTTATCTACTGCAATCAGATATACATACATTTTATCCCTGACATCATATAAAAGAATATAAGGAATGGACAGATATATGATAAAAGTTGCACTTGATGCTATGGGTGGCGATAATGCACCAGGCGAGATTGTTAAAGGTGCCGTTGATGCTGTTAACACAAGCAGCGAATGTTTTGTATATCTTGTAGGTCAGGAAGAGGCAGTTAAGGCTGAACTTGCAAAGTATACTTATAACGAGAAACAGATAGAAGTTGTTAATGCCACAGAGGTTATCGAAACTGGAGAGCCACCTGTTATGGCAATCAGAAGAAAGAAAGATTCTTCTATAGTTAAGGCACTTAATATGGTTAAGAAAAAAGAAGCTGATGCTTTCGTTTCTGCTGGAAGTTCTGGCGCTATACTTGTAGGAGGACAGGTTATTGTAGGTCGTCTTCCCGGTGTGGAAAGACCACCTATAGGTGCTATTGTACCTACTGATAAAGGCTGTGTGCTTATCGTTGACAGTGGTGCTAATGTCGATGCAAGACCGGCATTTCTTGTACAGTGGGCAAAGATGGGTTCCATATATATGGAAAACTGTGTCGGAATAAAAAATCCAAGAGTAGCTATTGTAAATGTAGGTCTTGAGGAGGAAAAAGGCAACCAGCTTGTAAAGGAAACATTTCCACTTCTTAAAGCCTGCAAGGATATTAACTTTATTGGAAGTATAGAGGCAAGAGAAATTCCAAGAAGTGGTGCAGATGTTATAGTCTGTGATGCATTTGTTGGCAATGTTATACTTAAGCTGTATGAGGGGCTTGCAGGTACACTTATATCTAAGATTAAAGGAGCTTTCTATTCAAGCTTCAAGTCAAAGATAGGTGCATTACTTGTAAAAGGAGCACTTAAGGATACATTAAAGACTATGGATGCATCTGAATATGGAGGTGCACCTCTTATCGGTCTTAACAGACTTGTTGTCAAGACACACGGAAGTGCCAAGGCTAAGGAAGTTAAGAATTCGATTTTACAGTGTGTTACATTTTCAAAGAGCAATATCAATGAAAAGATAATTGCATCACTTGAAGATATGCCAGAGCTTACAGAAGAGAATGGCAGTGAAAAGTAATTATATAATTTAGAGTATGTCTGTCTGCGTAAGCATATTAAAGACAGACAGGAATGGAGGATTAATATGGAGTTTCAGAAGTTACAGAGAATTATTGCAGAGGTACTTAACATAAGTGAGGATAAGATTACACCTGAGTCAACATTTATTGATGACCTTAAGGCTGATTCACTTGATGTTTATCAGATTATCACAGAGATTGAAGACCAGTTTGAAATTCAGATTCCAGATGATGCTGCTGAAAATATTGTGACAGTTGGTGATGCTGTATCACAGATTCAGGATGCACTTGCTAAGTAATAAATATTGTTTATTTAGCAGATAATAAGAATTGTAGTGCCGCCATTGTACCACTGCATAAGTGCAGACAAGGCGGCATTTTTGTACGTAGTGCGGCGGTTGTTAAATAAAATAAACAGAAAGGAAATTATATGCACAATAAGAATTTATCAGAATTAATGCAGACTATACACTATGAGTTTAGTGACATTGACCTCCTTAAAAATGCGCTTACACATAGTTCCTATGCAAATGAAAAATGTATAAAAAAGTATAAGGACAATGAACGTCTTGAATTCTTAGGGGATGCAGTTCTTGAGCTTACATCAAGCGATTATATATATAAGAATTATGCAGATATGGATGAAGGCAAGATGACAAGATTAAGAGCCAGCATCGTATGTGAGCCTACACTTGCCATATGTGCAAGAGCCATAGGGCTTGATAAGTTTGTTATGCTTGGCAAGGGTGAAGAGCTTACAGGAGGAAGAAAGAGAGATTCCATCATATCAGATGCGTGTGAGGCTGTGATTGGAGCAATATATCTGGATGGTGGTTTTGCTAATGCAAAAGAATTCGTAACATCATTTATTCTTAATGACCTTGAGAATAAGCAACTCTTTTATGATAGCAAAACTATTTTACAGGAAGTTGTACAGGCATCTCATAAAGAGGTTGTATATGAGATAATCGGTGAAACTGGTCCTGAGCATGACAAGGACTTTATTGCAAAGGCAAGCTGCGAAGGTATGTTTGAGGTTACAGCAAAAGGACATACGAAAAAGCACGCAGAGCAGAAGGCTGCATATGAGGCATTAGTCCAGCTTAAGAAGCGGGGGCTTGCATAGAGGCAGAATTGGTTATATTGATATAACGGATAGTAAAGGAATAATATATGTATTTAAAGAGTATAGAGGTTCAGGGCTTTAAGTCTTTCGCCAACAAGATAGTGTTTGACTTTCATAACGGAATTACAGGAATTGTAGGTCCTAATGGCTCTGGTAAAAGTAATGTTGCCGATGCGGTAAGATGGGTTCTTGGTGAGCAGAGCGCAAAGCAGCTCCGTGGTGCCAAAATGGAAGATGTCATATTTGCAGGTACACAGAACAGAAAGCCGGTCGGTTTTGCATACGTTGCGATAACTCTTGATAACAGTGACCACGCACTTCCTGTTGAATATGACGAGGTGACAGTATCAAGAAGAGTATACCGCTCAGGTGAAAGTGAATATAAGATTAACGGGCATACCTGCCGTCTTAAAGATGTCACAGAAATGTTTTATGATACCGGTATAGGTAAGGAAGGCTATTCTATCATAGGTCAGGGACAGATTGATAAAATTCTTAGCGGTAAACCGGATGAGAGAAGAGAGCTTTTTGATGAGGCTGCCGGTATTGTTAAGTTTAAAAGGCGTAAGGCTACAGCTATTAAGAAGCTTGAGAGTGAGCGGAGCAATCTTGTCAGAGTAAATGATATTCTATCAGAGCTTGAAAAGCAGGTAGGCCCATTAAAGGTACAGTCTGAAAAGGCTAAGGAATATCTTAACTATAAGTCTGACCTTAAGAAATATGATGTAAATGCATTTTTACTTGAAACAGACAGAATAAGAAAAGAAACTGCTGAACTTGATGGCAAGATACAGATAGTTGACGGCGACCTTGAAACATCAAAAACAGAATATGACAATACTAAGTCGGAGTATGAAGAGGCTGAGAACAAGCTTAATGAGATTAACTCACAGATTGATGAAAACAGCCAGCTTGCATCATCATTAGAGTTAGACAAGCAGAGGCTTCAGGGTGAGATTAATGTGTTTACTGAGCAGATTAAGACATTTAATGCTAACAGCCAGCTTCATTCTGAAAGAATAATTGACATTGAAAAAGATAAAAAAACTAAGCAGGATACTGTTAAAGACTTAAAAGAGCAGTATGAAGAGCTAAGTAGGGAATTATCTGAATACAATGAAAAGTTATCAGCAATAAATGCGGATGCAAAGGTGCTCAGTGATGAGATTGAAGGTATATCAGGACAGATTGATAACAGGCAGAACAGCATATATGATAATCTTACAGAGCAGTCGACAATAAAGGCTGAAAACCAGAAGTTTATTACTATGCTTGAACAGCTTGAGATAAAGAAGTCAGAGCTTACAAGCCATGTAATTAAGGGTAAGAGTGATGAAAGCGCACAGAAGCAGGTTATACAGTCGTTAAAGGATGACTTTGAAAATGCGGCAAAACAGCTTGATGATATTAATGAGTCAATAGAAGATACGAATACTTCAATAACACAGCTTAAGAACACGATTGCTGAAAAGAATGGTGAACTTGATAAGCTAACCCAGAATTATCACAGAGAAAAGTCACGTCTGGAATCACTTGTTAATATCACAGAAAGATATGACGGATATGGCAACAGTATCAGAAAGATAATGGAGTTAAAGGACAGCAATCCGGGTATTCTTGGTGTTATTGCTGATATTATTAAGGTTGAGAAGCAGTATGAAACTGCCATTGAAACAGCACTCGGTGGTACAATACAGAATATTGTTACTGATAAAGAAGCAACTGCAAAGGAGCTGATAGGCTACCTTAAGCAGAATAAGCTGGGAAGAGCTACATTTTTACCTCTTAACGCCATTCACGCAAGAAATACGCTTGAACATGAGCCTTGTATCAATGAGAAAGGTGTTATCGGTGTTGCAAGTAATCTTGTGCGTGTGTCTTTTGAGTATGAAGGACTTGCAAAGTACCTGCTTGGAAGAATTCTTGTTGTTGACAATATTGACAATGCACTTTCAATAGCAAGAAAATACAAGTATACATTAAGAATAGTTACGCTTGAGGGTGAACAGCTTAATCCGGGCGGTTCGATGACTGGTGGTGCCTTTAGAAATTCAAGTAATCTTCTTGGCCGAAGACGTGAGATAGAGGAGTTAAAGCTTTCTGTATCGTCTACAAGTAAGCAGATTACAGAGGAAAAGGCAGCGATTGCCGACTTAAGAAGTCAGGTTGCAAAGTGCCGTGAGGCGCTTGAGTCATATAATAAGCTTCAGAGAGAAACACATCTCAGAAAGAATACAATAGATGTTAATCTTAAGCAGGCTGATGTAAGGCTTTCAGAAATAATTGCTTCATACAGCGGTGATATTAAAGAGCAGGCTGCTATTGATGCCCAGATTGTTAAGATAAATGAAAGCAAAAATCAGGTAAGTGGTAATCTTAATCAGCTTGATAATGCCAATGAAGCTGCAAGAAAAGAGATAGAAAATCTTGGAAAAATGCTTGAAACTAAAAAGGCAGAAGAGAATTCAATATCCCTTAAAATAGAAAATCTTAAGATATCTCATTCATCTGTAGAACAGAAAGCCGCATTTATCAATGAAAATATACAAAGACTTACAGGAGAGCTTGAAGGTCTTGACAAAGAGAGAGAAATTATAGAAGAAAAGATAGGCGAAACAGCAGGTCTTGTGGCTTCTAAGGAAAAAGAGATTGAGGCTGTCAAGAGTGCTATTGAGGATGCTGTAAGCAGGATTGAGGAAAGCAATAAAAAGCTTGAAGTGTTAAAGGGTGATAAGGAAAAGGTCAATGCAAGCCATAAGGTATTTTTTAAGAAGCGTGAGGAACTCAATGAGAAGATAATGCTTCTTGAAAAAGAGAGTATGAGGCTTCATAACCAGTATGACAAGCTTGATGAGTCCAATGATGCACTTGTTGATTATATGTGGAGTGAATATGAGCTTACATACAGTTATGCACTTGAGTTAAAGAGTGATGAGCTGACTAATATAAACGACATAAGAAAGCAGATAAATATATTAAAGGCTGCTATTAAGAAGCTTGGTGATGTCAACGTCAATGCGATTGAAGAATATAAGTCTGTAAGTGAGAGATATGAGTTCTTAAAGACACAGCATGACGATATGATTGAGGCGGAAGAGTCGCTTATGAAGGTTGTTGCTGAGCTTGATGAGGGTATGCGTGTACAGTTTACAACAAAGTTTGAAGAGATAAAGGTTGAATTCGATAAGGTATTTAAAGAGTTGTTCGGAGGAGGTCGTGGAACTATTGAGCTTGTTGAGGGTGAGGATATCCTTGAAGCGGGAATTCTTATCATATCACAGCCACCGGGAAAGAAACTGCAGAATATGATGCAGTTATCAGGTGGAGAAAAGGCACTGACAGCTATAGCACTTCTGTTTGCAATACAGAACCTTAAGCCATCTCCGTTCTGTCTTCTTGATGAAATAGAGGCGGCACTTGATGACTCTAATGTAGGAAGATATGCTAATTATCTTCATAAGCTTACAAAGCATACACAGTTTATTGTCATTACCCACAGACGTGGTACAATGTCGGCAGCAGACAGGCTTTATGGTATAACTATGCAGGAAAAGGGTGTATCTACGCTTGTATCAGTTGACTTAATTGAGAATGACCTGAATGATAAGAAAAAGGAATAACCAGTAAAATATATTTTTAAGAAAGAGAGGCTATATATGGGACTTTTTAGTAAGTTAAAAGAGGGTCTTACAAAGACGCGTAATAATATTGTGTCTGGTATCGACAGCATATTCAGTGGATTTTCTTCAATAGATGATGATTTCTATGAAGAACTTGAAGAAACACTTATTATGGGTGATATCGGTGTAAGGGCAGCAGATGATATTATAGAAGACCTTAAGGCAAAGGTTAAGGAAAACAGGATTAAAGACCCAAAGGACTGCAAGCAGCTGCTTATTGATACTATACGTGAGAAGATGGACCTTGGACCTAATGCGTATGATTTTGAGAACCAGAAGTCAATTGTTATGCTTATCGGTGTAAATGGTGTTGGAAAGACAACATCTGTAGGAAAGCTTGCAGGACATTTAAAGGCTCAGAATAAAAAGGTTGTTATGGCTGCTGCTGATACATTCAGGGCTGCTGCCATAGAACAGCTTACAGAGTGGTCTAACAGGGTTGGTGTTGATATTATTGCGCAGAGCGAAGGTTCTGACCCTGCCGCTGTTATATATGACTCAATAGCAGCAGCAAAGGCAAGACACGCAGACGTGCTGTTATGTGATACAGCAGGAAGACTTCAGAATAAGAAAAATCTTATGGAAGAATTAAGAAAGATTGACAGGGTAATTGAGAGAGAATATTCAGATGCCTACAGAGAAAATCTTATAGTTCTTGATGCAACAACAGGTCAGAATGCACTTTCACAGCTCAGGGAGTTCAATGACGTAACTAACATTACAGGTATTATTCTTACTAAGATGGATGGAACAGCCAAGGGTGGTATTGCGGTTGCTATTCAGGCTGAGTTCGGAATACCAGTCAAGTATGTCGGCGTTGGTGAGAAGGTAGAAGACTTACAGAAGTTTGACTCAGATACATTTGTAAATGCATTATTTGATGTGAAGACAGATGACGAGGAAGAAGATTATTAAAATATTGCAAAAAAACTTGAATGATTACAATAATAGGAATAATATATAAGATAGCATAAATTAATTATAAATTTATTTAAGAAATTCAGGAAAGGAATGTTATTTAATTTTTTTTGAAAGTTTAATAGCAGAATAAGTAACAATGGAAGAATTAACACTTAAGAAATTTGAAGAAGCTGCTGAGAAAGTTAAGGAGGCAACACTTCCAACTAACCTTGTATACAGCGAATATTTTAGTAACCAGACAGGCAACAAGGTATATTTAAAGCCAGAGAATATGCAGTATACAGGTGCTTATAAGGTTCGTGGTGCTTACTATAAGATAAGTACTATGTCAGAAGAAGCTCGTAAGAAGGGACTTATAACAGCTTCTGCAGGTAATCACGCACAGGGCGTTGCATTTGCAGCTAAGAAGTATGGCGTTAAGGCAACAGTAGTTATGCCAACAACAACACCACTTATAAAGGTAAACAGAACAAAGGGTTATGGCGCAGAAGTAGTATTACACGGTGATGTATACGATGAGGCATGTGAGTATGCTCTTAAGTTAGCAGAGGAAAAGGGACTTACATTTGTACATCCATTTGATGACCTCGATGTTGCAACAGGTCAGGGTTCTATCGCTATGGAGATTATAAAGGAACTTCCAACAGTTGATTATATACTTGTACCAGTAGGTGGTGGCGGACTTGCCACAGGTGTATCTACACTTGCAAAGCTTCTTAATCCTAACATCAAGGTTATCGGTGTTGAGCCGGCAGGTGCTAACTGTCTTCAGGCTTCTATAAAGGCTGGAAAGGTAACAACACTTCCAACTGTAAGCACTATTGCAGATGGTACAGCAGTTAAGACACCGGGAAGCAAGGTATTCCCTTATCTTCAGAAAAATCTTGATGATATAATCACAGTTCCGGATGAAGATTTAATCGTTTCATTCCTTGATATGGTTGAAAATCACAAGATGATAGTTGAAAACTCAGGCCTTCTTACAGTTGCAGCATTAAAGCAGCTTAAGGTAAAGGATAAGAAGATTGTATCTATTCTTTCAGGTGGTAATATGGATGTCATCACTATGTCATCAGTTGTACAGCAGGGTCTTGTACAGAGAAGCAGAATATTTACAGTATCTGTTCTTCTTCCAGATAAGCCGGGCGAACTTGTAAAGGTAGCACAGATAATTGCCAATGCCAACGGTAATGTAATCAAGCTTGACCATAATCAGTTTGTAAGCATTAACAGAAAGGCTACAGTTGAGTTAAGAATTACTATTGAAGCATTTGGACATGAGCATAAAGAGCAGATTGTATCTGAGCTTGAAAAGAATGGATTAAGACCTAGATTAGTTAAGGTTAATATTTAATAGATAAGTTTTTTGATGGTGTGTATCCGCAATATAAAATCGGATAAATAACAAAATTAATATTTTTTAAAAGTGTCAAGTAAAAGTACTTGACACTTTTTATATACCGTGATATTATACTCAAGGCTTAAGAATATTTATGAACTAGAAAGTTAAGGTGCATTGTGGAACGTATTGTAGAGCAGACATTGTTATATGATTTTTATGGTGAATTACTTAATGAACATCAGCGTGGTGTTTATGAGGATGCCGTGTTCAATGATTTGTCCTTAAGCGAGATAGCAGATGAGTATGGGATATCAAGACAGGGTGTTCACGACCTTATAAAGAGGGTGTCGAACACACTTGAAGGATATGAGTCGAAGCTTCATCTTGTTGAGAAGTTTATGGATACTAAAGCTAAGATTACAAGAATAGATGAGCTGGTTGACTCCTATATTAAGGATGAGGATATGAGTTATATCCACGAGATTAAGAAGCTCTCTAAAGAGATTATCGAAGATTATTAATACATTGGAGGTCATATATGGCATTTGACAGTCTTTCAGATAAACTTCAGAATATATTTAAAAATCTTCGAGGTAAAGGTCGCCTTTCTGAAGCTGATGTAAAGGCAGCACTTAAGGAAGTTAAGATGGCGTTACTTGAAGCTGACGTTAATTTCAAGGTTGTTAAGAACTTTGTCAAGTCAGTAGAAGAGCGTGCTATTGGTCAGGATGTTATGTCAAGTCTTACACCCGGACAGATGGTTATCAAGATTGTAAACGAAGAGATGGTTTCCCTTATGGGGTCAGAAACCACAGAGATTAAGTTAAAGTCTGGTAATGAGATTACAGTCATAATGATGGCAGGTCTTCAGGGTGCTGGTAAGACAACGACAACAGCAAAGCTTGCAGGAAAGTTTAAGGAAAAAGGTAAGAAGCCTTTACTTGTTGCATGTGATGTGTACAGACCAGCTGCTATAGAGCAGTTAACTATCAATGGTAATAAGCAGGGAGTTGAAGTGTTCTCTATGGGAACAGGACATAATCCCGTTGATATTGCAAAGGCATCTATAAAGCATGCAAAGGATAATAATTATAATATTGTTATTCTCGATACAGCTGGACGACTTCATGTTGATGAGAATATGATGGAAGAGCTTATCAATATCAAGAATGAAGTTCAGGTTGACCAGACGATACTTGTCGTTGATTCTATGACAGGTCAGGATGCTGTAAATGTTGCCGCTTCATTTAACGAGAAAGTAGGAATTGATGGAGTTATTCTTACTAAGTTAGATGGTGATACAAGAGGTGGTGCAGCACTTTCAATCAAGGCTGTTACAGGAAAGCCTATCCTTTATGTAGGTATGGGTGAGAAGTTATCAGACCTTGAACAGTTCTATCCAGACCGTATGGCGTCAAGAATTCTTGGAATGGGAGATGTGCTTACTCTTATTGAGAAGGCAGAAGCCCAGATTGATGCGGACAAGGCTAAGGAGATGGAAGCCAAGCTTAAGAAAGCTGAGTTTGACTTTGACGACTTCCTTGAGTATATGGGTCAGATAAGGAATATGGGTGGTATCGGTTCTATTATGAGTATGCTTCCAGGTATGGGACTTGGCGGCAATATGAAGAATATCCAGATGCCAGACGAAGGTGAGGCGGAAGCTAACCTTAAGAGAACAGAAGCTATCATACAGTCTATGACAGCTAAAGAAAGAAAAAATCCTGATATAATCAATCCATCAAGAAAGAACAGGATTGCAAGGGGCGCTGGTGTTAATATCAGCGAAGTAAACAGGCTTATGAAACAGTTTGAACAGATGAAAAAGATGATGAAACAGATGCCTGGTATGATGAAAGGTGCTAAAAAGGGACGTTTCAAGTTGCCTTTTTAACATATATATTGGTGTGAGAATTATATTTTCACATTTCACGCAGATAAGCGTAGAATTAATAAATATTAATGATTTACAGGAGGTGAAACAGTAATGGCAGTAAAGATTAGATTAAAGAGATTAGGTGAGAAGAAGTCTCCTTTCTATAGAATTATCGTTGCAGATTCAAGATCTCCAAGAAATGGTAGATTTATTGAAGAAATCGGTACTTATGATCCTAATTACGATCCATGCAAGCTCAACGTTGATGCAGAACTCGCTAAGAAGTGGTTAGCTAACGGAGCTCAGCCTACAGAAGTAGTTGGAAAGCTTTTCAAGATGGCAGGTATCGAAAAATAAGACTAGTGGAGGTATTTAGCTATGAAACAGTTAGTGGAAGTTATCGCTAAAGCACTAGTTGATAATCCGGATGAGGTTGTAGTAACAGAAACACAGAAAGATAAAGCAATTGTCGTAAATTTAAAGGTTGCTTCATCAGATATTGGTAAGGTGATCGGTAAATCCGGAAGAATTGCAAAGTCTATTAGAGCTGTTGTATCTGCAGCTGCATCGAAGACCGATAAAAAGGTCATTGTAGAGATAGACAATTAATGCACTGTTATGAGTCATTGTACTTTTTAAGTATGGTGGCTCATTTTTGTTATATAACAACTCTTGTTAATTTTATGGTTCTTTGTCAAGGGTGGGGTAAGGTTTAGAACCAATTTTATGCAAGTTAGTATTTTAAGAATTATAGGAGTGTAAGAAGGTTATGAAGATAATACATTGTGCAGACCTGCATCTTGATTCCAATATGACAAGCAATCTGACTAAAGAAAAGGCAAATGAGAGAAAAGCAGAGCTTCTTGCAACATTTGAAAGAATGGTTACTTATGCAAAGAATAATGATATACATATAATTCTTATAGCGGGTGACCTGTATGATAAGAAAAATATATCAGCGACTGCACGTAATGTTTTTATATCAGCAGTTACGAATAATCCTGACATAACATTTTATTATCTGAAAGGCAATCATGATGCGGAAAGTCTGTTTATGGGGATGGATAAGATTCCAGAGAATATAAGACTTTTTGGTAGAGAATGGACTAACTATAAGCTTGAACCTGATAGGGATGGGAACAGAATAGTTATAAGCGGAGTAGAGCTTACTTCTGATAATTCAGACCTTATATACAATTCTTTAGTGCTTGACAATAACTGCTTTAACATAGTTATGCTTCATGGTCAGGAGGCAGATATAAGAAGCAGTGATAAGTATGAAAATATATCTTTAAGATTTCTTAGGAATAAAGGGATAGACTATCTTGCACTTGGGCATATACATTCTTATAAGAAGGAAACTCTGGATGCGCGGGGTATATATTGTTATTCCGGATGTCTTGAGGGAAGGGGCTTTGATGAGTGCGGTGAGCATGGCTTTGTTGTTCTTGATGTAAAAGATAACAGGCTTGTAAGCCATGAATTAATTCCAATAGCATCAAGGTGTCTGTATGAGGTTGAAGTCGATATATCAGAGTGTATGAATTCATCGGAAATAGTCAATAATATCCGCATAGTTCTTGATACGAAGAATTATAGCAGTTCAAGCATGATTAAGGTTGTGCTTGCAGGTAATACGGATGTCAACTGCGAAAAGAATATTGATTATATTACGATGATGTTCCATGATGAATATTATTATTTTAAGCTGTACGACCATTCGGGTATCAGGATAGATTATGACAGTTTTATGAATGACAGTTCCATAAAGGGGGAATTTGTGCGGCTTGTAAAGGCTGATGATATTATAGATGAAGATACGAAAGCCGCTGTTATAAGTATTGGTATAAATGCGCTTGCAGGAGAGGATTATATATGAAGTTAGTAAGTCTGCATATAGATAATTTCGGTAAGTTTAATAACTTTGACCTTGACTTTAACGATGGACTTAATCAGTTTGTCAAAGATAATGGCTGGGGCAAGAGTACGCTGACAGCATTTATCAAGGTTATGTTTTATGGGTTCGATAATTCTGCTAAGAGGGATTTTTACGAAAATGAGAAGAAGCGCTATAAGCCGTGGAATGGCGGTGTATATGGCGGTAATATAACATTTATGGCTGATAATAAATGTTACACTATATATAGAACATTTGAAAATAAGGATAAAGATGATACATTCAGACTAATTGACTACAGAACAAGATTAAAGTCGGATGATTATAGTTCAAATGCCGGATATGAACTTTTTAAAATTGATAGTGATACATTTAAAAAGACATTATGCATATATGAAAACAACTGTACAACTGAGAGTACAGGAGATATAGAAGCACTTCTTGGCGATGAACATTCAGATACGGATGATGTAAATAACTTTAATAAGGTTATTAAAAATATGGATGACAGGCTTAATGCATTAAGCCCTGCAAGAAAAACAGGGGAGCTTTATAAGCAGAAGGAAAAGATAGCTGCGATACAGGCTGAATTAAAGGAAATGTCAGTGTTAGAAGAAAGTATTGATGCGACACTGGCTTATATAAGTGGTAAAGAAAAGAATGTGCAGATGCTTGCAAAAGAAAAAAAGCATATTAAAGAACAGCTTGATAAGGCAGGCAGTTATAATGATATGCAGGGCATTTTAAAGCAGTATGACATATACAGCAGACAGCTTGAAGAAAAGAAGCAGGCATATGAGGAAAAGCTTGAGGCTGTGGGCGGGCTTCCTTCTGCAAGGGAAGTCAGTGTTAATATGCAGTATGCTGACAGAGTTCTTGATACATATAGCAGATTGAAGGCGCTGGAGCTTAACCGCACACAATATGACAGGCTGCGTGAGCTTAAAGAAGAGGTAGCGGACTATTCGCATGATGAGATAAAGCAGCAGATAGATAATATTAAAAGGCTGGATACGTTAAAGTCCAAAATACAAAGTGAAATATCAAGGGCAAATGAGTATGAGAACCAGTACAGACAGAACAGGGATGTAAACCGTCCTGATAATTATAATGTACATAGAAAACAGAAAAATAAGAAAAGCCGTACACATTTATCATTAGGACTGCTGGCAGCTTTAGCAGGTGTGATATGTCTTGTGGCAGGTGGTACATTATCAGGTGGAAGTATGCTTTTAAAGGCTGTTTTAATACTGTTTGGCATTGTATTTATAAGTGCAGGTGTTCTTTATTCTTTAAAGCAGAATAGCAGACAGTATGGAAGGACAGATAATAAAAGAGAACGTAATAACGTTTATATGACAGAACCTTACATAGATACAGAAAAACTTGAAGCTATGCGTAGGAATATCAACAGATTAAAGGGCAGTTATAAAAAGCAGTATTCAGATGTAAGTAACTGGCTTAAGGCTCACAATATAGAATTCGGTGATGATATAGTGTATACACTTTCAACCATAGATAATAAGCTGTGCGAATATGACAGGCTTGTGGAGCAGCAGCATAATTATGCAATACAGTATAAAAATTCGGATATTAATACATATGTCACTAATATATGTACATTTATAAGTAAATTCAATGAATATGTCTCACCACAGCTTAGTTATATGTTAAGCGACAAAAGTGATGACCTTGATATAATGCTTCTTATAAAAGAATGTAATAACTGCCTTTATAAAATGAAGCAGAATATTGAAATAATCGGACATATAAGGAAAGAATATGATGATGCTTATGACATATTAAATACATTTGAAAATGAACATAAGGATATTCATATGCTGTATGAGCAGGCGTTAGGAGATGATGTTAAGCAAAACCAGAATATGTCTGTACTTAATGGGCAGCTTGATGATATAATGGAACAGACAGAGCAGTGTAACGCAGATATAGCAGACTATACATCACGCCTCACTGCATATCAGGACAGACTTGACGAACTTTCTGATAGAAAGAATGAGCTTTCGGAATTGCAGGAGGACTATGAGGCACGTTTAAATAATTATAATAATCTTAAGCTTGCAAGAGAATATCTGATAAAGGCAAGAATATCATTTTCGTGTAAGTATCAGGTACCTGTGAATAATAAGTTTAATGAGTATATAGATATATGTAATAAAGGCGCAGAAGTCCATAGTGCATATAGCCTGGATATTAACAATAAGCTACTTAAAAATGAGTATGGACAGGAAAGAGAGCTGCGTTTCTTTAGTTCGGGTTCTAAGGATATAGCTGGTTTATGTTTAAGGCTCGCATTTATTAATGCAATGTATAAGGATGATTTTCCGTTTATAATTATGGATGACCCATTTGTTAATATGGATGATAATATTATAAATGGTGCTAAAATGCTTATAGAAACACTGTCGGAGGATTATCAGATATTATATTTTACGTGTCATAGGAGCAGAATGGTAAATTAATAATCAATTATCGTCTGGTTTAAAGCTAATAAAGTTACTATTCAGAGTAGATTTTGAAAAAACTGCGCATTTCTTCGATGTGGTGTATCCGTTATATAAAATTTGAATAGTAACAAAGTAATATAGGTGAGTTATTGTAATAAAAGGAGAATAAGTATGAATGAAGATATGTTAAGAGTTGGTGTAATAACATCCACACATGGTATAAGAGGAGAAGTTAAGGTATTTCCTACAACAGACGACCCGGCAAGATTTAAGAAGTTAAAGGGATGTGTAATAGCGGGAAGAAGAGGCAATGTCAATGTTACAGTGCAGTCTGTTAAGTTTTTCAAGCAGTATGTTATATTAAAATTTAAGGAATTCGACAACATTAATGACATTGAAATATATACAAAGTGTGACCTGCTTGTAACAAGAGATAATGCTGTTAAGTGTGAGCCGGGTGAATATTTCATATGTGACCTTATTGGTCTTAGTGTTATAACAGATGAGGGTGAAATTCTTGGAAAGCTTACAGATGTTATAGAAACAGGTGCTAACAATGTGTATGAAGTAACTGCCGACAATGGTAAGGTATATTATCTTCCGGTTATTGATGATTGTATACTTGCACATGACCTTGATAAAGGGACTGTTACGGTTCATGTATTAAAAGGGCTGCTGGATATTAATAATTAGTTTATGAAAATAGTACTTGCATATTTTGTAAGTATATGTTATTCTTATCAAGTTGTGAAAAGAGACAGTCCTCTGTTGTGCAGGTCACATTAAGAATGTCGAAATAATAAGGAGGTCACACATGAATACAATTATTAAGAACATCGAAGATGCTCAGCTTAAGGCTGAAGTACCAGCATTCAACGTTGGTGATACTGTTAGAGTATCTGCTAAGATTAAGGAAGGAAACCGTGAAAGAATTCAGGTATTCGAAGGAACTGTTTTAAAGAAGCAGGGTACTGGAGTACGTGCTACATTCACAGTTAGAAAGATTTCTAACGGAATCGGTGTAGAAAAGACATGGCCATTACATTCACCTATCGTAGAGAAGGTTGAAGTTATCAGACGTGGTAAGGCTAGAAGAGCTAAGTTATTCTACTTACGTCAGAGAACAGGTAAGGCTGCAAAGGTTAAAGAATTAGTTAGATAATTATAATAATTCTATTATAAAATGAGGTTGTAACAGGTTTCTACCTGAATTACAACCTCATTTTATTATAAATATTTATTTTTTAGTTTAAGAAGTAACATCGGTTCCAAGAGATAACGCACAACCTTCTCCATGTTTATCGCAGTGATAAATTATATTATAGCCACCTGTATATATATCTTTTGTAATCATATAAAAACCGGCCTGCAGTTTTGCTTTAGAGCCATCAAGGAAATTTATTTCTCTTCTATAATAGTTTCTATCCTCGTGAATATCAGGAACTGCTGGATTGAACTGGCCAGTTAAGGTATAATCAGCCTGGATTTCATTAAAATAATTCTGAAGATTAGCCCAGTCAGCGGCCACTCTTGCTTTATGAATATGCTTAATTAAAGAAGGGCTTAGTATACCGACAAGCACAGCCATAATGGCAATAACAACAATGAGTTCAACTAATGAGAAACCTTTATTGTGATTATTTTTATTATGTTTATCAAAAGAATTACGTAAATGTATCATATAGTATCCTCCTTTTTTATATTTGTATATATATTAAGCCGTGGTCAAAAGCCCTCGAATTAATCTCAAGGGATTATAAATTGTACATAATAATAAGTCAATAAAATAAATATAAAATTTTTTGATTATATGCTATGATATGTGTATTAAAAGCCCTCGACTTTGATACCTACGGATTGTTCCTTGCTACGCACTCCCACAATCCCTGGTATCATAGTAATATAAAATAAATTTTAATAGAAATGGAGATTTTAATGTATTTAGACATCTTAGGATTAATAGGTGCATGTTCGTATGCACTTGACTGCGTAGAAGCAGAGCTTGTACACTCAACTAATAAACACTCTAAACGAGTTGCATATATGAGTGTGTGTATTGCAATGAATATGGGGATTAAGGATGAAAGCCTGCAGGATCTGGCAGCTTGTGCACTTATGCACGACAATGCACTTACACAATATATCAAGGAAGAACTGCATAATAACTATATAGATATACATGGTAAGCAGAAGCTGCTTCCACAGGTAGGACAGCATTGCATACTTGGTGAGCAGAATATAAAAGAGCTTCCATTTAATACTGATGTTACGAATGTTATTCTTTATCACCATGAAAATGCAGATGGAAGTGGAATATTTGGTAAAAAATGGAACGAAATTCCTTTGTTTTCCAGAATTATACATATGTGTGATATATTAGATCTCGCGTGCTGTAACACTATTAATTCTGATAATTATGCAGAAGCTGATTTCAATCAATATTTACAATACTGGAATAAAATACAATACTTTCTTGAAAATGTTCGTGGCAGGCTTGTCGATGATGAATGTATAGATTCATTTTTACAGGTATTCTCTTCTGATAATATTAGTGAGCTTGACTCAGATAATATAGAAAATAATCTATGGAGCAGAGTTCCACGAATGAATAAGGAGCTTAACTTTATGCAGCTAAAGCAGATTGCAAAGTTTTTCGCAGGAATCATAGATTATAAGTCACCATTTACAAGTACACATTCTATTGGTGTTGCAATGATAGCAGAGAAGCTTGCAAGATATATGGGGCTTGGAGAGGAAACTGCACAGAAAATGTATCTGGCTGGAGCATTGCATGATATTGGCAAGGTAGCCATAGGTAATGATATATTAGAGAAGCCAGATAAACTTACAGACGAAGAATATTCTGTTATGAAACATCACGCAGCTTATACCTACTATATATTATCTGATATTAATGGATTTGATGAGATACGTGACTGGGCGGCTTTTCATCATGAAAGGCTTGATGGCTCTGGCTATCCTTTTGGCAAAACAGCAGAAGACCTAAATATTGAGGAACGCATAATGGCTGGTGTTGATATATATCAGGCACTTACAGAAAGCCGTCCCTATAAAAGTGGAATGCCACACAATAAAGCATGCGGCATTCTGTATGATATGGCAGATAAAGGGTGGATTGATTCTAATGTAGTTGTAAATATAGATAAATGCTTTGCTAATGAAGCTGATATGTTGTAATCAGTTATAATTTAATTCAGAAAGGAATCAATATGAACAATAAAACTGTCGTATTAACTACCACATTCTCTATTGTATTAATTGTATTAGTAATGTTATCAATAAAACAACATAAATCACAAAAGCCAGTTTTAACACCTGAAATAACACTGGTGTATGCAGAAAACCAAGTAGAAGATTATCCAACTACAAAAGGTGCCTATGAATTCGCACGTCTCGTTAATGAGAAAACTAATGGACGAATTAAGATTATTGTTAAATGTAATGGAGAACTTGGAGATGAAAAGTCTGTTATTGAACAGCTTAAGTTTGGTGGAATTGACTTTTCAAGAGTTTCCATAGCATCAATATCAGATGATATTCCAGAATTAAAGGTTATCCAGATGCCATTTTTATATTCAGATGCGCAGGATATGTGGGACGTGTTAAATGGTGATGAGGGATTACAGTTTATAACCGCTATTGATGAAAGTAATCTTGGTATTAAAACATTATCATGGTATGATGCAGGAGCCAGAAGCTTTTATTCCGTAAAACCTGTTATGAATATACAGGATTTGTCTGGTTTAAACATAAGAGTACAGGAATCGGAGCTTATGTCAGAAATAATAGAAATGTTAGAAATCCATCCTGTTAAAATGATATATTCAGAAGTTTATAAGGGACTTCAGACCGGAAAAATAGACGGTGCAGAAAACAGTCTTGTAACATATATATATTCCAAACATTATGAACAGGCAAAATATTGCATTCTTGATGAACATACAAGAATTCCAGAGGTGCAGCTTGTATCAGGGTATACATGGAATAAATTAACTGATGAAGATAAAATTATAATATCAGAGTGTGCTAAGGAATCAGCAGCATACGAAAAAAATATATGGAAGGATACTGAAGAAGCGGCTGTAAAAACGATAGAAGAAAAAAATATAACAGTAACTGAAGTAAACGAAAATGAGAGAAAACAACTAAGAGATAGATTACAGCCAATATATGATAAATATTGTTCAGAATATATGGATGTAGTCGAAAAAATCAAAAGAAATCAGGAATAAATATGTCATTGAAAAAGAAACTCCAGTATGTATACACAATAAGCAGTATTGTTATTGCAGCAATGCTTATGCTTGGAATATTACTTTCTATAAAAGGAATAGATATATTAACAGATACATTGGATAGTAATAATACGGCTCTGGAACTATACAATGCTGTAACTAAGGAGCGTAATCTGCTAAAACTATATTTTGAGGGTGAGCAGGAAATATTGTCAGAACAGATTAGTGAAGCCAGAAATAATACAAAAAGAATTCTTGACGAAATTCCAGCTGATTATAACTCAATGAATGAGGAGCAATATATTACTATCCAGTCCATACATAATACTTATTCCAGCTACGATAATATATATAATAATATTGTAGATTCTAATCTTAGTGAACAGGATTATATGAATGCCATAGATAATTGCTATAAAGCTCAGGATTATCTTGAGAGTTATGTAAAAAAGTATGAAAACATAACTGTAACTCTTGGAAATGACCAATACAATAACCAGAGAAATTTATTTTATATTATACCAGTTATATGTATTATTATTGCATTTACAGTAATAGGTTTATTTGTATGGATGAAAGCTTTTATAAATTCAAACATAATTAAACCGGTGTTAAAATTATCTGATGAAGCCAGAAGAATAAGTCTGAATGATTATTCGGGAAATGATATAGTTATAAAAGGAAATGATGAAATATCAATCCTTATCAAAGAATTTACAGAAATGAAGCACTCAACAAAAAATTATATCATCACGCTAAAAGAAAAACATATGGTTGAACAACAGCTTGAACACATGCATTTTGAGATGCTTAAAAATCAGATTAATCCACATTTTCTTTTTAATACCTTAAATCTCATTGCAGGAACTGCGGAGATTGAAGATGCTGCAACGACGGAGAAGATGATAAATACACTAAGCCGTCTTTTCAGATACAATCTTAAAACCCAAAATTCCATAATGCCTTTAGAGCAGGAAATAAAGATAATGGATGATTATATGTATTTGCAGCAGATGAGGTTTGGACAACGTATAAAATATATGTGTGATATAGATAAGAATTGTTTGGATGAGCTTATACCAGCCTTTGTTTTACAACCTCTTATTGAAAATGCTATTATACATGGATTAACACCTTCTTCAAAGGGAGGTCTGATATATGTACGTTGCTTTAAAAAGAATGGTAAAACATGGTTATCAATAGCGGATACAGGTATCGGAATATCAGAAGCTAAATTGGAAAGCATAAGAAAATATCTGGATAATATATTTACGTCTTCTGATACGAACGCATTAATTAACATTAAAAATGATAATAATAATCCTGATGATGATAAAATAAACAAGAAAACTGTTGGAGTTGGTATAGGAAATATTGCATATCGAATAAAAGGTATGTACAATGATAGTGGTATAAATATTTACAGTATAAAAGAACATGGAACAGTTATACAAATATTTTTTAATAATTGCAGCGATAATATTGATAAATAATATTGATTGGGTGAAGTGGGTATGTATAGAGTGTTATTAGTTGATGATGAACAGATTGAACGTATGGCTCTAGCAAAAAAGATAGACAGATATTATGGTGACAAGGTTGAAATATATCATGCAGTGAATGGAAGAGAAGCAGTTGCTATGTGTAGTACACATAATAATGATATTATCATCATGGATATATCCATGCCAGAAATGAATGGAGTAATGGCAGCAAAATATATACGGAGAATAGATGATAAATGCTCTATTATATTCTTAAGTGCCTATGATGATTTTGAATATGCAAGAAATGCTATTAAAGTAAAAGCTCTTGATTATCTTTTGAAGCCATGCGATATAAATGATCTGCTTGCTGTTATGGATATGGCTATACAAAAGCTTGATAAGGAAAAAGAGGAAAAGGTTCCAGGGCAATTTATTATATCTGCTGATAATAAGTATAATGAAGCAAATAGCTATAATAACAGCAATAAATATGTCATAGAAAAAAATAAAAAAGATGACATACCAAAAAGAATTGTAGATAATGTAAGAAATTCCGATGAGCAGACAACTATTAAATATTTAAGGGAATATGTAGAAAATAATTATATATATGATATAACAATGCAGGAAGCCGCAGAAGAAATGGGATATTCAGATGCATACTTCAGCAAGTTGTTTAAACAATATTTCAATCAGAATTTCACAGCATATCTTACAGAATACCGGATTAAAAAAGCGAAGGAGCTTCTTTGCAATACCAATAAAAGTATCAAGGATATAAGTAGAATGGTAGGATATACTGATTCTAATTATTTTGCCAGGATATTTAAACGTATAGTTGGAGAAATACCTTCAAAGTATCGGGAAGATTTGTAATGTATTGTATAAATATAAAAACAGCTCGTGCAGATATCAAGTGGATTTGATATCTGACACGAGCTGTTTTATTTTAATATATATAAATTGCACAAAATAATCATCAATACATTGTGAAAAATATCATATTACAACAAAAAAATCCCCTTCAATGACAAACATTTACTGTATAAAAAAAGTGTTGTTGCTTTTATTATATAAGCATAGAACAAAACCGGTTTTAATAAAAAACATTAATAATCAATGTTATTAATTACATTAAGGACAAAGCGAGGAGAAAGGAAATGCTAAAAAAAACAATCAGGTGCTGCACTATACTTATGTTATGTGTAGTTATGACAGTTGGATTATTTGGTTGTAATCTGTCAGTAAATAACGGAAAACGTATAGTAAGAATAGCGATAGCGCAGTCGGAAACACATCCGGAATACCTTGGGCTTGTTGCTTTTAAGGAATATGTTGAGGAAAGACTTGGCGATAAATATGAAGTCCAGATATTTCCAAATGAATTATTAGGTTCAATACAGAAAACAATAGAGCTTACACAGACAGGAGCTATTGATTTCGCAGTTGCAGGTACAGCTAATCTTGAAACATTTGCAGATGTATATGAAGTGTTCAGTATGCCATATCTTTTTGATTCGGTTGAAAGCTATAAGGCGGTAATGCAGGATACAGATTATATGGAAAATATATATGAATCAACAGATTCTTCCGGTTTCAGGGTTCTTACATGGTATAATGCCGGAACAAGAAATTTCTATGGCAAGAAGGCAATAAATACACCGGCAGACCTTTCTGGAATGAAGATAAGAGTACAGCAGAGTCCTGCAAGTGTAGCGATGATGCAGGCATTCGGAGCTGCTGCCTCTCCTATGAGTTTTGGTGAAGTGTATACAGCTATCCAGCAGGGCGTAATAGACGGTGCAGAGAATAACGAGCTTGCATTGACTAACAATAAACATGGTGAGGTTGCAAAGTATTACACTTATAATATGCACCAGATTATACCAGATATGCTTGTAGCTAATCTTAAGTTTATTCAGGGGCTTGATGAAGATGAATTAAAGGTGTTTAAGGAAGCTGCCTTAAAGTCTACAGAGGTCGAACTTGTAGAGTGGGACAAGTGCGTTGAGGAAGCTAAGAATATTGCCCAGAATGAAATGGGAGTAGAGTTTATATATCCAGATATTACACTTTTTAAAGAAAAGGTTAAAAATATGCAGCAGGATATGATTAAGAAAAATCCATCGATAGTTGATATATATAATCATATTCAGGAAGTTAATAATCGCGTAGGGGAGGAAAAGTAATGGCTATATTAGATAATATAAGAAATATTATGAATAAAGTAATCAGAATAGTATGTATATTACTTTTTGCATTTATGGTTATTATTGGAACTTACCAGATACTTGTAAGATACATTTTCAATAGTCCAAGTACAGTTTCAGAAGAACTTCTGACATATTCATTTACATGGATGTCCTTGTTTGCAGCTGCATATGTGTTTGGTAAAAGAGAACATATGAGAATGGGATTTCTTGCAGATAAGTTAAGCGAAAAGAAGTTAACAATACTTAATGCTATAATTGAAATTATAACAATAGCATTTGCACTTATTGTAATGGTTTATGGCGGTATATCTATTACAAGCCTTTCAATGACACAAAAAACTGCATCGCTTGGAATTCCAATGGGATATGTATATATCGTTATTCCAATAACGGGAGTTGTTATTGCAGTATATGGAGTATTGAATGTTATATGTCTTATAAGGAAAGGAGAAGAAGCATGAGCATAGCATGGTTATCGGGTCTTATTATATTGGTTATTCTTGTTATAATGCTAATAGCAGGAGCACCAATTGCAATTTCCCTTGCAGTTTCTTCAATATGTGCAATTCTTCCGGTATTATCTACAGAACCTGCGCTTATAACAGGCGCGCAGAGAATATTTTCTGGAATTTCAGTATTTAATCTGATAGCTATTCCATTTTTTATTCTTGCCGGTAATATTATGAATAAGGGTGGAATTGCCATAAAGCTTATTAATTTCGCAAAGATATTTACAGGAAGAATACCTGGCTCTCTTGCACATACAAATGTTGTAGCAAATATGCTTTTTGGTGCAATATCAGGTTCAGGTACGGCAGCAGCTTCAGCTATGGGTGCTATTATAGGACCAGTTGAGGAGGAAGAGGGTTATGATAAAAACTTCTCAGCGGCCGTAAATATAGCTACAGCACCTACAGGATTACTTATACCACCTAGTAATGTAATGATTACATTTGCTATGGTAAGCGGTGGAACTTCAATAGCAGCACTCTTTATGGCGGGTTATATTCCGGGAATTCTCTGGGGACTTGCATGTATGATAGTAATTTATGTATATGCAAAGAAAAGAGGATATACAAGCAGCAAACGTTATTCTATCAAGGAAAAGACTAAGATAATACTAGAAGCATTACCTTGTCTTCTTATGATTGTTATCGTTATCGGCGGTATTATTGGTGGTATATTTACAGCAACAGAGGGTGCAATCGTTGCGGTTGTATATAGTCTTATACTTTCGCTTGTATTTTATAAGTCCATTAAAGTAAGTGAACTTCCAAAACTGCTTATGGACAGTGCGGAAATGACAGGAATAATTATATTCCTTATCGGTGTATCAAGCATAATGTCATGGGTAATGGCATTTACAGGAATACCAGCAGCTATATCAGGCGTAATGCTTAGTATAAGCAGCAACAAGTATGTTATTCTTCTTATAATAAATGTTATTCTTCTTATTGTCGGAACATTTATGGATATGACACCAGCCTGCCTTATATTTACACCTATATTCCTTCCAATATGTCAGGCAGTTGGTATGAATACAATTCATTTCGGTATAATGATGATATTCAACTTATGTATCGGAACAATCACACCTCCGGTTGGAACAACTCTTTTCGTAGGTGTTAAGGTCGGCAAGACAAAGATAGAAGATGTTATCAAGCCCTTGCTTTATTATTTCGCAGCAATATTTATTGTACTTTTACTTGTAACTTATATACCGGCTATTTCGTTATGGCTTCCAGGATTATTAGGATATGTAAAGTAGAAAATTGTTATATAAAATGGTACTTGAAAAATAGTGAAGAAGTTATGTAAAATATATCAGTCCACAGAGGAGATGTAATCTGTGGGCTGGTATATTTTTATTTATAATTAGATATCTTATATACTTTAAATGTATAGGAAGAATGTAGTGGTGGAGATAAAATGAGTAATAAAGAGAATGGTAATATAGATGATAATATAAATAATAACTTAAATGATAATAATAATACGGATGACAGTACAAATAATAATATAAATCATATTAACAGTGACAAAAAAGCCTGCTTTCATCTTCCGGGGCTGTTTGAATTCTATGAGCTTTATAAAGTATTCCTGCCATTGTTCTATGAGCACAGGGAGTATTTTTATGACTGGTGTGATATAGGTTCTATATATGGTGCTCCGGCAGATTGTATCTGGGGTGGCGGTCGTGCAGGGTATGGCGACGGTGATGCCAGAGAGGTATTTTCACTTATGGCAGAATATGGAATATCGGCAAGACTTACATTCAGTAATTCACTTCTTACGAGGGAACATTTGTCAGATGTAAAGTGTAATAAGTTGTGTGAATTATTAAATGCAGCTTCGGAATTTAACAATAATCAAATTAAAGATGATAAAATACGAAACGAAAAAATTAAACATAATAAAATTAAGAATGAAAATGTAAATGTAAAAAATGGAATTATAGTTCATTCAGATATTCTGCTGGATTATTTAAAAAATAAATATCCGGAGTTTTATTTTGTTTCATCTACGACCAAAGTGCTGACAGATTATAATGATTTGCTGGATGAGGTAAACAGGGATGATTTTAGTTATGTTGTACCTGATTTCCGTTTAAATAAATGTTTTGACAAGCTGGATACAATGACACAGGAACAGAAATGTAAGATAGAATTCTTGTGTAATGAGTGCTGCTGGTTTGGCTGTTATGACAGGAAAGCATGTTATGAGGCGGTCAGCCGTATGAATCTTGGTGAGAATTGTCCCGGGCATATATGTGTGTCGCCTGATGCGGGGGAAGGGTATAGATTTTCCAAAGCGATGAGTAATCCTGCATTTATAAGTGTTGATGATATTTGTAATATTTACTTGCCAAAGGGGTTCTCAAACTTTAAAATAGAGGGAAGAGGACTGGGAAGTGCACTTGTTCTTGAATTTCTGCTTTATTATATGACAAAGACAGAATATCAGATTAATGTAAGGGAAGCAATATATCTGGATAATATGCTGGATTTATTCTGATATAGAATGGAAATAAGAGTATTGACATGCGATGGTAATGTCAATCTATACGCTGACAGATGCTATTGTAATCGGTAAATGGGTTGGTGCGGATGCACTTGCGGCACTTAGTATAACAACACCCCTGTTATGTATACTATCTTCAGTCAGTGCTCAGCGTTAAGAAGTCGTTGTGTATATCTCTTCTTAGAAATGTTGTGTTAAGCAGTGTGGCTATTATCGTATTTCCAATATTGTTTGATGGTAATAGTCTGTGGGTGGTAATGCCGGTTGTTGAGATTGTGGTGCTGGTGGTTAGCGTGGTATTTCTGCGACAGAGTAATAAAATGTAATATGTGTCAGTTGTTGATTAGGTGTTTAGCATTTTTTCAACAACTGACTTTTTACTAGCTGGTAAAATGTGGTATAATATATAAATAAGTATAACGTGTAATGAACCACAGTTCAGAAAAATATTAAACAATAATTATTACGATAGAGAAATCAGAGGTGGCGTATGGATAAAGTAACAGCAATCAAATTAAGCGCACAGAGTATTCTTACAGGTAATATTGAGAGTGCAAAAAATGTAATAAATAAGGAATATCCATTTAAAAGACTAAAACCGGAGGGGAGAAATTATACTGATACTGAAGAGTATGAGCAGTTTGTCAGAGATGGATTTATAGACAGGTACAGTGGCAGCAGACTTATTAATCCGGGTCTGTTAAAGGTGTTATCTTTTTATATGCCGGAGGTTTTTTCATATAATGCCCGATGAAAGATGGGAGAGTGCCACAATGCATACTGGGAGTTTGTGCCAACTATTGACCATATTGTACCAGTTGCTCTTGGTGGAGAGGACAATACTGATAATTATGCAACAACTTCCTATGCTTCATAATTCAATAAAGAAGAATTGGACGTTACAACAGTTAAACTGGCAGCTGTATTCGGCAGGTGACATTAACGAATATGATGGGCTGACAGAGCTTTTTGTAAAACTTACAGAGGCCGACCTTGAACTTTTCAGTGACCCGTATATAAAGCACGGGTATAAGCTGTCGGTTGGTATGAAGTAAAAATAATAATATTAATCATTTTGATAACAGGTATTAGTGAGGGAAAATAATGGGTAAAAAGGGTGTAAATACGGTTTCGGTAATCAGTGGAGCAGATGGTCCAACAAGCATTTTTATAGCTGGAAAAATAGACAGGCAGTCAGTAAAGACGAGAATTAAAAATGTTATATACAGATATAGGAGAAAGAAAGTGGAAAAGACGATAGCTACCAATCCACATTCTCTTTATGAAACAGTGCAGTATGCAAAAGATAAATATGGATTGACTGAAGTGAAATCGACTGACAGGGAATATATTGAACAACGTAGATGTTTAAAAGAAAGTCTGATTGTACAGCACAAACCAGAAATATTAAATGAAATGCAGGAGATTGCCAAACCGGACTATAATGATGAGAATTCTGTCAGAGAATATATTGAAAAGATTAAGTCACGAAGTGAAATGATAGCCGCAATGCCTGACAATATAATCCCTATGGACTTTCACATATACAGGCTTAAAGTTGGCAGTGGTTTGTTTGAAATGGCAATAGATTATAAGTGGGATATGTTTGAATTATCTTATTCTGGAAATAAAAAACAAATGAAACAGCTTAAGATGATGTCAAAAGACCTGAATATCTATTATGGGGTAAGTCAGAGTGATATTAAGAATAGAACTAAGAGATATATGTCGCTGGTGACAGAGCTGAGTTCTTTTTAATGTATCGATTTTCTTTGCCTTTGAATTTTTTAATACCAATTGAGGCTCGTTACAAATAGGTATTTATCTAACAAAGTGTTACAAAAATGCTTGACCAGTACACTGTATGGTCATACACTTGTATTATGATACATGGTATAGTGAAGTATAATTCATTCAATGCTAATCTAACAGGAGGAGTAGATTTTATATGCTGAATATATATTATGGAGATATGAAAGAAGCAGTATATAATACGGCAGCATATTTCAAGTATGATTATGAGGATGACTGGATTACGGATCCATTTGTGAAGAAAATGGTAAAGGATGTAGATAAATCAATTGTTTTGGACAGTGGAGTAATTGACAGTCCGGTTTTAGGGAAAATACCGCCTACAGGATTATCAGGAGGTGTTAAAACATTGATTTTGGTGAAGTTTGAAAAAGATAAAATTTTCAATGCATCGACCTGTGGAGATAATTGTGCAAAATGGTTATTAAAAATTACAGAGACGGAAGACAGGACAATAAATTTACGCCATTTGATGAAATTTGAATTTGAATCGTTTAATATCCGTATCCTTAACACTAACCAGATTGTGCATACCATGGAAGAATTGGTGTCAATTGCAGGTGAATTTGTTTGATTGTAGGAGGCTGCGATGAAAGGAAAACATAAAGTCGTTGTATCGACAAAACGTTTAAAGTATGAATTCGAACTTCGAAGAAATCTGACAATTATCAAAGGGGACAGTGCAACTGGAAAAACAACGCTTGTAGATATGATTCGTGATTTTGTGAATAATCCATCAGGTACACCTGTAGAAGTGATATGCGATAAGAAATGTTATGTAGTTGAAGGCAGTTTATGGAAAGAGCAGTTGTCAGGCATATCAGACGGTATTGTATTTATTGATGAGGGAAATGAATTTATAACGACAGTAGATTTTGCAGATACAATTCAAAAAACAGATAATTATTATGTAATTGTTACAAGGGAATCTTTACCATCATTACCATATAGTGTAGAAGAAATATATGGAATTCGTACATCTGGAAGATATGGAACATTGAAACAAAGTTATCATGAATTTTATCGTATATATGGAATAGGTACATATGAAGATAAAGTGAGTCCAGAGATTATTATTACGGAAGACAGCAATTCAGGATATCAATTATAAAAGTGAAAAAAATACTTGTCATTGCAGATGGGGCGGCATTTGGTTCCGAGATTGACAGGGTATTGCAAGTTATTAATGAAAGAAAAAATGTAGCATTATATTTGCCTGAATCATTTGAATGGTTGATTATGGATGCTGATATTTTAAAGGATAACATAGTAAGAAGTATATTGAGCGAGCCGTCGGAGTATGTTGAGAGCAAGCTCTATTTCAGCTGGGAAAGATTTTTTACAGCTGTTTTGATTGAACAAACAAAAGACACTTATCTGGCATATGCAAAACGTAAATTGAATCCGGCATATTTGAGTGGAACAATTAAAGAGTCGATTTTAAGAGAAATGAACATAATTAATCTGAATAAGAAAGATGAATAAAAATTTAAAGAATAGATGATATGTTTGGCAAGAAATATTGGTTTTGTTGAAGTATATAATGGGTGAAGTCTACTTTTCGTAGGTAGACATTTTTAATACTGTGATTTAGAATGTGATTGAGAGGTGATAGTATGAATTATATAGGTCAAAAATCACAGGCGACTAATGGTCAAATGATGGAAATTATAAAGTATGTAAAGTCCTCTAATATAGATGTAAAATTTGAAGACGGAACAATAGTCAGAAATAAAACTTATGGGGCTTTTAAAAATGGAAATATAAAAAATCCCAATGTTGGTAATATAAGAAAAAATAAAAATAAAATTAATCGTGTGGGTATGAAAAGAACAGCAACAAATGGGCAATTAATGACAATTATAAATTATGAGGGAGTTCATAATATAGATGTTCAATTTGAAGATGGGACAATTGTTACAGGAAAAAATTATATAAATTTTATAAGAGGTACAATTTCAAATCCAAATTGTAAGATAATAGGTGCTTCGATTGGTGAATATGCTATGCTTTTTTATTTAAAAGAATATGGCTATCACAAATATAAAGCTGGAACCTTAAAAAATATAGGGTTTGGTAATTTTGAATTGGATTGTTATAATGAATATGAAAAAATAGCAATTGAATATGATGGTCCATTACATAGCAGAAGATATGATAAGGATTATGAAAAAAATAAAATATGTCAAAAAAATGGAATAAAAATAATAAGATTTAGAGATACAAGTTTGAAACCATTACCAAATAGTTATAAAGAATATGTTATACCAGCAAATGGCTTGTCTATTGAATATGAAAATAAACTTAAAGAGTGTTTAAGTGATTTGAACATAAAAATAGATATTAATTTTACAAGAGATAGAGATGCCATATATCGTTTATATAATACAGAGTATAAAAACTATCTAGGAAAAGAAAACATTTCAAAGTGTAATGAAAAAATGAAAGTAATTGCATATAGAGGGTATGATGATATAGATATAGAATTTGAAGATGGAACAGTTGTATATAATAGGTCATATAAAGAATTTAAAAATGGTAATGTAGAAAATCCTAATAACCCATCAAGAAATAATTATAAAAATGATATATATGAAAAGTGGATTGGAGTTAGTAAAATTACAAGACGTAATCAGAAAATGACAATTATAGGGTATAGAAGTCCTCAAGATATAGATATAGAATTTGAGGATGGAACAATTGTTAAAAATAAAACTGTTAATTTATTTTGTGCTAATCAAATTAGAAATCCTAACTATAAACCACATATTGGAGAGATTATAAAATCAAATAATGGACAGTATATGAAAATTATAGAATGGAAAAATAAAGATAATATAGATGTAGAATTTGAAGATAATACTATAGTTTATAGTAAAAGCTATTCGTCATTTAAGAAAGGGAAAATAGCAAATCCTAATTATAATAAATATATTGGTCAGGTATCAATGGCAAATAATGGTCAAAAAATGAAAATTATAGAATATAGAAATTCACACGATATAGATGTAGAATTTGAAGATGGAATAATTGTAGAGTCTAGAAGTATGAATTGTTTTAATCGTGGAACAATTAGAAATCCTAATTTTATTAACCATCATAAGAGGAAAATAGTTAACAATAAGGAAAAATATATAGGGAAAATAGGTTATTCGTCTAAAGGACAGATGTTTAGGATAATAGATTATAAAGGTTGTGAAAATGTTGATATAGAATTTGAAGATGGCAATATAATCAGAAATAGGCGTATAGTAGCTTTAAAGAAGGGATTAGTAGCGAATTCTGAAAAGGAAAAAAGAAGTGATAGAGTAATTGAAAATAATTCAAAAAAATACATAGGAAAAAAAGGGGTAGCTACAAATGGTGAAAAGATGGAGATAATAAATTATAGAAAATATAAAGATATAGATGTTCGATTTGAAGATGGAACAATAGTTAAACATAAAACAATAGGTAGTTTTAAAAATGGGTATATAAGCAAAAAATAAATTAATTATATGTATGATATAAAAAGCTGGTGTTGTAAATTATGATTAGCTAATATCAAAAAATTAGTTATAGTAGGTTGAAATAAGTTGATTGAATTTGAACTTAAATTGAATAAATCGGACATTCTTTCTAACTATGATTAACCATAGAATATAAGTATTTGCTATTTTTATTGCTTGAAATTAGAATGTACAAAAATATAGATTAACCGGAGGATATAACTATGAATGAAAATATGAGAAAAAGAAATGAAGTACTTGCACAGACAGTAATTAAGGGGCTGGAGTCACGAAACATATCAGGATATTACGCTAAAGATAAAGAAGAAGCATTAAAACAGGCGTTGGAGATAATCGGTGAAGGCAGTACTGTTGCTATGGGTGGCTGTCAGAGTGCAGGTGAGATTGGACTTATTCAGGCTTTAAATGATGGCAATTATAATTATGCTGACCGCGCTGATATGACTCCTCGTGAGAGCCTTATGTATGCATATGATGCAGACGTATTTTTATCAAGTGTAAATGCGATGACTAATGACGGCATACTTGTAAATATTGATGGTAATTCAAACCGTGTTTCCTGCATAGCACAAGGACCAAAGAAGGTTGTGTTTATAGTTGGAATGAATAAAGTCTGTTCAGATATTGATGAGGCGATGAAGCGTGCCAGAAATGTAGCAGCTCCAGCTAATGCCCAGAGATTTGATGTCAAGACACCTTGCAAGACGACAGGTAAATGCTTTGACTGTAAGTCACCTGATACAATATGCTGCAATTTCCTGATTACAAGATATTCACGTCATACAGGAAGAATGCATGTTATACTTGTTAATGATGTTTTGGGATATTAATAAATATTGTTTTGAAACTATAAAAGAGTAAATATATAAAATAAGTAAAGGTATTTATTGTTATAACTAAGATACATTAATTGGTTATTTAGTTTATGACATAGATAACGATAATTTCAAAAAATTGGAAAGAGTATCATTTTGTAACATAGATGAAACTATATAATATTTTATATTTAGCTATAGAAAAAGTATTTATTTTATGATAAAGAGGAGCATAGTTATGAAAACTACAGATATGCAAAATACAACTATTCAAAGTGCTGCTACACAGAATAGCAATATGTTAAATAAGTTACATATGGCGATGATTGAATTATACAAGGGTGATGCTAAAAGGATACAGCATTTCTGTAAGGTTCACAGTTATGCCAGGTTGATTGCACAGATGGAAAATGTGGATGAGAAGACTTTATTCACTATTGAAACGGCGGCGCTGACCCATGATATAGGAATTCATATATGCGAAGAAAAATATGGAGAATGTGGTGGCAGATTGCAGGAAAAGGAAGGACCTGCACTTGCTAAAAAGCTTCTTGAAAGACTTGGCTTTGAAACAGACATTTCAGAAAGAGTGCAGTATCTGATTGCACATCATCATACATATAATAATATTGACGGCATTGATTATCAGATATTTGTTGAGGCTGATTTTCTTGTAAATATGTATGAAGATAATCTGTCAAAAGAGGCAGTGTTAAAGGCTTATGATAGTATTTTCAAGACAGAATATGGAAAGAAAATATGTAAGGATATGTATTTGCTGTAAAATATGTTTTATAGATTTTTGATTAAGCAGGCATCAGAATATGATTAATGCATTGTGCAACAGATAAGATATATCTTGACAAATAAAGATAACAAGTTTATTACTATGCCTAAATTGGTATATAGCTTGTCTCGGCATAAATGAAGGCTATAGATTTTACTGTTTCTGAACACAACAGCAGGTCTATAGTCTTTTTATATTTATTGGGATAAATATAATAGCTGCCGGAATAAAACAGGAAAGGGCTGTAACAATGGGCAGGTTAGAATGGATAAAGAAAATAATTATCATAGTTGTTGGTTCAATCGTAGCTGCATATTAAGGAATTATTAAGTAAAACCAGTTGGGTAGTCAGCTTTATTTTGTGTTATACTATTCAAGGAATTGCAGATATTTTGCAAAGTGAATGGAGATAGTATGAAGATAGTAATTATAAACGGTCAGAACCATAAAGGTTCAACTTATCACATCGCTCATATGTTAGCGGAAAAAATAAATGGCGATATAAAAGAATTCTTTCTTCCAAGAGATTTTGGAGAGTTTTGTGTCGGATGTACAAAATGTTTTATGGAGTCGGAGAAGAAATGTCCACATTATGAGAAGATAAAGCCATTAACTGCTGCAATGGATGAAGCGGATGTTATTATCTTGGCGAGCCCAGTATATGTATATCACGTTACGGGAGCAATGAAGGCTTTTTTAGACCATTATGGTTACAGGTGGATGTTGCATAGTCCAGAGGAGTCTATGTTTAAAAAGCAGGGAGTATGTATATCCACGGCGGCTGGCGCAGGTATGAAATCGACTAACAAAGATATGATGGATAGTCTGTTTTTCTGGGGTGTGGCTAAAAGATATAAGTATGGTATCAGTGTCGCTGCGGTTAACTGGAAAGGTGTAAGTGAAAAGAAAAAGAGAGTGATTGATAAAGCAACATCAGTACTTGCAAGTAAAATTATAAGCAATTCAAGAAATGTTAAACCAGATATAAAAATAAAGGGAATGTTCTATGTTATGCGTTTTATGCAGAAGATTATCGCCAATCCCCGTGATGTCAGATATTGGAGGGCAAAGGGCTGGCTGGGTAATAAAAGACCTTGGAAGTAAAATTGAAATTGATAAAAGGTGCTCATTTACAAGCATAGAACTTATAAATGTTATGAGAGGATTATTGTGCAGATATACGAAATTAAAGCAAGAATACCTGAATTACTCAAAGACCTTCTGCTTATCTGGGAAAGGTCAGTAAGAGCCACACATCATTTTCTTTCAGATGAGCAGATTTTAAAAACTGAGTTGCTTATCGGAGCATAATGGTGATGCACGGCTAGACGAATATGGAGTTATATTTATATTTTTTACGATAATAAAAGAAATAATGAAGTTGTTGAAAAATGACACAACATGACATAATCGGATTGACTAAAGAGACACAAATATTTATAATATAGACAAAACGAGAATGACATGAATGGAGGACAGGGGTAATGGAGAAATCTGTAACACTTGAAGATGCATTAAAAAGAATTGAGGAGTTGGAAAAAGAGAATGCAGAACTTCGAGAGGAATTGGAGTATCACAGAAATCGTAAATTAAGCGGACGGCAGAAACATAATGCCAAGTGGATGGCAATTTATAATGATTTTGTTGTTGGGTATGAGAGTGGCATGACAATGGTAGAAATTGCAAAGCAGAACAATGTCAGTGAGAGGACGATTTATAGGTATAAAGCATATTATGACAAAATGAAGAAAAAAGAGGAATAGACCATTTTACTGATGTCAGTAAAATGGTCTAATGTGGGAGGAGAAAGTCTAATATGGAAAAGAAGATGATAAGATAGAAGAATAAATTGAAGAAAGATAAAACACATATGAGAATAAAAGAAGATTTTAAAACAGAAGATTACTACAGAAGTGTATTGAAGAAGTATGAGGCTGATGTAGTCCTTTTCAAAGATAAGATAGCTTCATCAGAAACAAGGACAAATATGCAGTATGTTATTGTCACAGATGACATCAGCAGGATTGTAAAGCTCAAATATGTGCTTGGCTATGATTTATCTGATATAAAAGAAATAGCACTTGATTATATTGATTATCTAAGACAGAAAATAGAGTTCAAACCGAAAGAACTCACATATAATGAAATGGCATGCGCACTTTCTTATGCTAATTTGTTTGATATTGATTATGCACTGGTAGAATATGTAAAAGGACATATGGTAAGGGAGTCATTTACAGATGTTGTTCTTGATGTTGTGAGACACATAGTATTTGAGGGAAAAGCATACTCTGATAAGACATATTATTTTAAGGATAGTGGATGTATGGGAGACAGTACTAAGGCTAAAGGCGGACTGGTCGATGTGTGTAATGCCAGCCTTAATGAAAGAACAGACCTGTTTGTAAAGCATCTGGCAGCAGTTGAGGGGAAACATCATAAACGTCTTCTTAAAAATTATGAGGAGATAGGTGAAAACAGGTATGTTTATGCCGGTTCGTATGATTTTCTATTGACGGCATTTGCAAAAGCACTCCAGATGGACAAAGAAAAGCTGGAATCATCCATATTTATAGCCACAGACCTGCTGCCATAATCCGCCTTTGACACCCTATCAAGAATTTTGTATAATGTGCGTAAGCAACGAGCCGTGCCAATTCAATTAAAAAAACAGTGCTGTGCTGGCACAGAGCACTGTTCTTTTAATTGGATTGATAGGGCGAGAGCCCGACAGTACAAGAACTAAAAGTTCTTGTACATGCACGGCGAAAAGAAAATTCAACAAAAAAAGAAATTCAATAGAAAAATTTAAAATGGAGCATCAATAATGAATTCATATTATAGAAGATATCAGGAAAACACGTTTCTGCTTAATATATGTAAAACTGTAATGGACATTGTTATGGTAGTTCTTGCCGCATATGTCATTGTTTCATTTGCTTGTACTAGGACAACTATATCAGGTGGTTCAATGGAGGATACGATAAAAAATGAAGATACTGTACTTATCAATAGGTTCGCATATGCCTTTGGCAGTCCTAAGCGTTTTGACTGTATAGCGTTTGAGCCGGATGCCATAGGCTCGTCTAAGCTGTATGTAAAGCGTGTAGTCGGACTTCCGGGCGAAACCATACAGATAAAAGAGGGACATATATATATTAATGGCAATATCCTTGAAAATGATATTAACGATACATATATAGTAACAGCTGGTATGGCAATTAATGAAATTCATCTTGGCGAGGATGAGTACTTCTGTCTTGGTGATAATAGAAATAACAGTGAAGACAGCAGATTTTCAAGTATAGGAATGATTAAGAAGGAACATATCGTAGGGAAAGTGTGGATGGTATTGCATCCAATAGAAGATATGAGATTTGTCAAGTAAATATATTTATATAAAATTAAAGCATATAATCTATGAAGTAATGCAGAGGTCTGAATTATAAATATAGTAAATGCATAAAGATAAATATATTCCTCAACAGATAATGAAAGGTAATTGTATGGAGAATTCAAGACGTAACAGTAATTCAAAGAAGAATAACAAAACAGGCAATAAATCAAAAAACAGTAACAACTTTAAGAATAATAAAACAAAGAATAGTAATTCTATAACTAATAAAGCAAGAAACAACAACTCTAAAAATAACAACTCAAATATTAGTAAGATAAAAAAGAATAACAATATAAAGAATAATAAAACCCAGAATAAGAGCTTGAATGATACTAATAAGCTTCAGGACAGTGCCAGCCAGGGCAGCAGTACTACAAGCAGGGCAAGCTTTAACTGGTATCCGGGTCATATGACAAAGGCCAGAAGAATGATGGAGGAAAATATCAAGCTTATAGACCTTGTGATTGAGATTGTCGATGCGAGAGTGCCTATGAGCAGCCGTAATCCTGATATAGACAAGCTTGCAGCTAATAAGGCAAGAATTATTCTTCTTAATAAGGCTGACATTGCGGATGATTATGTAACTAATCAGTGGATTACTTACTTTAACAGTAAGAATATACACTGTCTTAAGATTAATTCAAGGAATAATTCAGGCGTTAAGCAGGTTAATGGTCTTATACAGACTGCCTGCGCCGATAAGATAGAACGCGATAAGAGCAGGGGTATTATGAACAGACCTATAAGAGCGATGGTTGTTGGTATACCTAATGTTGGAAAGTCTACATTTATAAATGCATTTGCAGGAAAAGCAAGTGCCAAGACGGGCAATAAGCCGGGTGTGACTAAGGGTAAGCAGTGGATTAAGCTTGGCAGGAATGTAGAAATGCTTGATACACCTGGTATTCTCTGGCCTAAGTTTGATAATCAGGATGTCGGTATGAGGCTTGCTATGATAGGCTCTATAAATGATAATATCCTTAATATTGAGGAGCTTGCAATAGACACTATTAACTATATTTATAAGTGTTATCCTGACAACATTATAGATAGATATGAGCTTGACAGGGAAAGTGTTGCCGCAAGTTACGATGAGGGTGCAATTAATCCTGATAATTCGGTGGCGTTATACATTATGGAGCAGATTGCAATAAAGAGAGGATGTATTAAAAAGGGTAATGCCATAGATTATGAAAAGGCATCTAATATATTACTGGATGACTTCAGAAGCGGCAGGCTTGGAAGAATTACACTTGAAAGGAATGAAGATAATGCCAACAGCTAAGGAACGTGAAGAAAAGAAGGCTCTTAAGCTCCAGATGGAAATGCAGCGTATAGAGGAAATGTGTACATATGAGAAGGAATATGAAGAATATACTTATATATGTGGTATCGATGAGGCTGGAAGAGGACCATTTGCAGGACCTGTTGTAGCGGGTGCTGTGATACTTCCAAAGGGCAGCAGAATACTGTATGTCAATGATTCCAAGAAGTTAAGCGAAAAGAAGCGTGAAGAGCTTTACGATGTAATAATGAATGAAGCTGTTGCAGTCGGTGTCGGTATTGTTGGTCCGGAGATAATTGATGAGGTTAATATACTTAATGCAACTTATGAAGCTATGCATCAGGCGATTAATAATCTTGGTGTAACACCCGACATATTACTTAACGATGCAGTGGATATTCCGGGAATTGATATAAAGCAGGTGCCTATAATAAAGGGTGATGCAAAGAGTCTTTCAATAGCCAGTGCAAGTATAATCGCAAAGGTGACAAGGGACAGGCTTATGTACAGTTATGATGAGCTTTATCCTGAGTACGGCTTTGCAAAGCATAAAGGATATGGAACCAAGCAGCACAGGGATGCACTTGCAGAGTATGGTCCTTGTCCTATACATAGAAAAACATTTATTAAGAAGTACGTTTAGAAAGTATCTAATCAGATAAGAAGGAGGCAGTGTCAGTATGGATATTAATGTGCAGCAGCTTTCTAATATATCATCGGGAAGTACAGAACAGGCTAATAATGCATACAATACCTCCAGAACAGAGTCTAATATACAGAATGTGCCTAATTCCAGTGCGGGTAATGTCAATAATAATGCAGATGCAGCCTCTATATTAAAAAATCTTATGCCGGGGGATGTTTTGTCTGGTATTATTAACCAGATAAAGGAGTCACAGGTGCTTATCGGCTTTAATGACGGCTCTTTATTGTCGGCACATCTTACAGGGGATGCCAATGTTGCAAAGGGTGACAATATCACATTTCTTGTTAAAGATATATCAAACAGCCAGATATCTTTAAAGGTCATATCGCAGGGTGAACAGCAGAGTATGTTTATTAATAAGGCACTTGAAGCGGCTGGCTTGTATGCAACTGATGAAAATACGGCTATGATTAAGGAGCTGCTTTCCCTTAATATGCCCGTGAATTCGGAAATGCTTAATAATGTAAGCCGCCTTATGGCACAGTATCCGGATGCCAATATCAACACGATAGCTAATCTTATCCGCCTTGATATGCCTGTGAATTCAGAAAATATAGCTATGTTTGAAGCTTATAAGAACTTTGATGCGCAGATTAATGGCCAGCTCAATTCTCTTGGCTTAGACATTTACAATAGTATAAATAATGCGGATGACCTGACAGATATAAGAAATCTTATAAATGGTATGTATGGAACGGGCGACAGCGAGGTTGCTTCTGAAAATCTTGGAAAGGCATTTTCTAAAGAATATACTAATAACCTTGCCAATAGTCTAAGCAGCATATCAGATGCAGGAAAAGCACTGGCTGACAGAATTAATGCTGATGATATATCTTTAAAGGACACTATCAATTACATATTGAGTAATAAGGAGCTGGCTGACCCATCCTCAGGTATTACGAATTCAGCTTCTTTTAAGCAGCTTCTTGGACAGTTTATAACTGAGACTATGAGGCTTACACCTAAGGATGTCGGTGCTTCGGATAATCCTATTAACAGCTTTTATAAAAGGGTGCGTAAGAATATTGAGGATGTCGAAAGTGTATTTAAGAGCAGTAATATCAATGAAGAACTGTCAAAGAGTATGCAGGATATAAAAAGCAATATTGACTTTATGAATGACCTGAATAAAAATATGACATTTTTCCAGATGCCGCTTAAGTTTTCGGAGAATGAAGGCAATGGTGAGTTATATGTATTCACCAATAAAAAGGCGCTGGCGCATAATGCGGAGGATGTGAGCGCAATGCTTCATCTTGATATGGAACATCTTGGCCCTATAGATGTGTATGTCAAGCTCAATAAGAAAAATGTATCAACTAATTTCGTTCTTGAGAGTGAGGAGCTTCTTGATTTTGTGTATGCACATATTGATGAGCTTAACAGGCGTCTTGAACAGTTGGGATATTCAGCACATTTTGAGATGAAGGTGTCAGAAAATGTTAAGGATGAATTCAACTTTGTAAATGATTTTGTGGAAAGGGATATACATCCGGAGAATAACGGACAATATATACTTGATATTAAGGCGTAGCAGCAGAAAGGGCGTGTGAATATGGCGGGCAGCAGTTCATATAACAATAGTAATGAGGGTAGTAATGGCAATATGTATCCATCAGAGGGAACTGTAAGAAAACAGAAGGTAGCTGTTGCACTCCAGTATAATAAGGGGGAACAGGCACCTAAAATTCTTGCTACAGGAAAGGGGCATCTTGCCGATAAGATTATAGAAAAGGCGAAGGAGTCAGATGTTCCGACTTATGAGGATAGCAAGCTTGCAAATACACTTTCCAACCTTGAGATAGGTGATATGATTCCACCAGAGTTATATACGGTTGTTGCTGAGATACTTGTATTTGTCGATAAGACAGATAAGTTAAGAGGGAAGATACATGGCTGAGTATAATAAAAGAGCAGTTGGCTCGATGTATGAGGATATGGCAGTTAAGTATCTTGTTTCGCAGGGACACACTATTATTAAGAGAAACTATAGAACCTCTTATGGTGAGATAGATATAATATCAAAGGATAATTCAACACTTGTATTTACGGAGTGCAAGTATAGAAAAAACAGCGCTTATGGTTTATCAATAGAGGCAGTCGATATACGAAAGCAGAAAAGAATAAGCCGTGTTGCGCTGTTTTTCTGTACAAAGTACGGATATACATCATTACCATGTCGTTTTGATGTTATCGGAATAGATAAAGATAATGAGATAACTCATATAAAAAATGCATTTGACTATGTATAAAGATTGCAATATAAATTAACATCATAAATGAAATTATAAATAAGGTTATAAATATAAAGAGGAAGAATGTAATGCCAGATATTAATACAATTAAACGTGTAGACAGTTTTTCATTATACGGTAAGCTTATTGAACAATTCGGACATGAAGATAATTATAAGAATACTATTCTTACACATGTATCAGAAGATAATGTTTCTTATATGACATTCAGCCCATTTACGGAAAGTGATATCGTAAAGCAGGTATTCTCAACAAGGCTTGGAGGTGTCAGTAAGGGGATGTATGAAAGTATGAATCTTACTTTCAATCCTGTAGGGGAATATGAGGCAGACTCTTATGATAATGTGTATAAGAACTTTGAAAGAATGGCAGCAGTACTGGATATTCCATTGGAGAGAATGGTGTATACAAAGCAGACTCATACTACTAATATAAAGGTGGTATATGACAGTAATGCCGGAATGGGAATTGTAAAGGAACGTGACTATGACAACATAGATGGACTTGTCACTAATACACGCAGACTTTGTCTTGTGTCATCATATGCCGACTGCATACCAGTGACTTTTGTTGATAATAAAGAGCGTGCGATAGCAGCTATGCACGCTGGATGGAAGGGAACTGTTGGTAATATAGCAGCTAATGGATATAATGCAATGAAAGCTTCTTATGGAACTAGGGCAGATAATATTACTGCATTTGTAGGACCGGGCATATGTGTTGACTGTTATGAGGTGAGCAGCGATGTTGCAGATAAGTTTAAGGAGGCTTATACAGATAAAGAGCTTGAATTCATATTAAAAGAGGGAAAGAGCGAAGGAAAGTATCAGCTTAATCTTCTTGCAGCCAACTATATTAATATTATTAACTGTGGTATTCCATCTTCTAATATATATGTGTCAGATGTATGTACAAGCTGTAACAGTGATATGCTTTTCTCCCATAGGGCTAGTAAGGGGAAAAGAGGAATTATGTGTAACTTCATATATCTTAAATGATATTTTATAATACCCAGTTCAAAAAGGTCTAAAACTATATGAGCCTGCTCATAGGTGGGAGATTGCGTAGCAATGTAGTAATCCCCATATATAAAGTAAGTGTTAAAGTATCTTTTGACTTTATATCATAATAAGAGGTTATATGACTTATAAAGAATTAATATAATGAACTATAAAAAATAAAGGCTGGCTTCGATATATTTCTATATTACGAAGCCAGCCTTTAATTATATATATGACCGATTTAAACGTATCTAAATTATAAACTATAAATGAACAAATTTAAAATATTGCACAATTGTGTCTGTGTCAGAAAAACAGATTTTTCATAATCTATTAAAATGTATCTGAGGTACAAACAAAAGCAAAGTATTTTTGTGATTTATTTATCTTCATTCATTAATTTACTTCTTATCTCCACTACCATGTGTCTTTTCATATTCCGCCTTAAGTCTTGCCTCTTCATTAAGACGTTTTGCCCTGCCCTTAGGTCCAATCTTTAGAATTATGAAAAGAATAGCTGCAAGAATAAGAATAGGTAATCCAACTGTTATTATATTGGATAAAGTTTCGGATACAATCGTATTTTCCAATATAGACTTTCTTACCTTAGTATATTCAGCAGAGCTTATAATACTCTTTGCATTGGCTGTCATATCATCTGATACGCGGTTAGTCTTTGACTGGACAGAGTATGTGTAGATATAATCTCTCACAACTGTATAATACTTCTGGCTGTAGACGGTTACATCATTGGATACAGAGTGGATATTAGTCACAAAGTAAGGAATGTCGTTAATTCTTATAAGTTCGCTTGATTCAAGTTCTTCCTTTATATTATCGTTATCAATGGCTGACTGTGAGGCTATATATTCATTATATAATGAATTCAGGTCATCATCAGATAATTCATTGAGATTACTAAGTCCTTTGGATGCTGTGTTGCCGTATACAACTATCTCATAGCTTACATCTTCTGGAACTGCCTCAAGATATATCTTATTGGCAATCATATTGTTGGTAAGAACAGAAGCTTCATCCACACCTAACTTTTCAAGGTAAGAGTTGTTGTTGGTTGTTGTTCTTGTAAAACATATAAGTTCTTTAGGTACTTTTATAGACAGGTCTATATCAGAAAACTTAAAGTCATTAGTATCGCCTGCTGCGTATGCATATGTAAATGCCATTAAAACCATAATCATTGACATAACAGCGGCCGCAATTCTTTTAGTGAGTCGATTATTAAACACGAAAAACCTCCCATAAAGTGTTAAAATTATTTCTGTCAATGCATTTGTAAAAAACACGCATTTTCAATATTTCGTATGATAGCATAGCGCTTTACAAAAAGCAATTAAACTGTTATTATATTTTAGATTATGTATGTTAATTTTTCATAAATTGGGATTTTTATATGGAGGCGAATATATGAGTAAACCAATAGTTGCTGTAGTTGGTCGTCCTAATGTTGGTAAGTCAACACTTTTTAACGACCTTGCAGGGCAGCAGATATCTATTGTTAAGGACACTCCGGGTGTCACAAGAGATAGAATATATGCAGATGTTACATGGCTGGATAAGTCATTTACACTTATTGACACAGGCGGTATTGAGCCTGACACAAGCGATATTATACTTGCACAGATGAGAGAGCAGGCAGAAATAGCTATTGAAACTGCAGATGTTATCATATTCCTTACAGATGTAAAGCAGGGACTTGTTGATTCAGATGCAAAGGTTGCAGATATGTTAAGACGTTCAAGAAAGCCTGTTATTCTTGCAGTTAATAAGGTTGATAATTTTGACAAGCTTATGCCGGATGTATATGAGTTCTATAATCTTGGAATAGGCGATCCACATCCAATATCAGCAGCATCCAAGCTTGGACTTGGTGATATGCTTGATGCGGTTATAAGCCATTTTCCGGAAGCCTCAGCAGAGGAAGAGGAGGATGAGCGTCCAAAGGTTGCCATAATAGGTAAGCCTAACGTTGGTAAGTCTTCTATTATCAACAAGCTTATGGGCAAGAACAGAGTTATTGTATCTGACATAGCAGGAACAACAAGAGATGCCATAGATACAACGATAACTTATAATAAGAAAGAGTATGTCTTTATAGATACTGCCGGTCTTAGACGTAAGAGCAAGATTAAGGAAGAACTTGAAAGATACAGTATCATAAGAACTGTTGCGGCAGTTGAGCGATGTGATATTGCCATTCTTGTAATAGATGCCACAGAAGGCGTTACAGAGCAGGATGCCAAGATTGCAGGTATAGCACACGAGAGAGGCAAGGGTATAATTATTGCCGTTAATAAGTGGGATGCCATAGAAAAGAACGATAAGACTATATATGAATTCACAAGCAAGATAAAGGATACTTTAGCATTTATGTCTTATGCAGAGATAATATTTATATCTGCACTTACAGGACAGAGAATAGGAAAGATATACGAGCTTATAGATACTATTATCGACAGCCAGACTATGCGTATACCAACTGGTGTGTTAAATGAAATCCTTACAGAAGCAGTTGCCATGAAGCAGCCACCATCTGATAAGGGTAAGAGATTAAGAATATACTATATGACTCAGGTATCGGTAAAGCCACCTACATTCGTTATGTTTGTAAATGACAAAGAACTGACTCATTTCTCATATACAAGATATATAGAGAACAGAATCCGTGAATCATTCGGGTTCAGAGGTACTTCAATAAGATTTATTAACAGGGAACGTAAGGAGAAAGAGTAATGCTTAACAGAAGTCTATGTCTTATATTAGGATATTTTGTTGGTGCTATTATCCAGACAGGTTTCTGGATAGGCAAGTTTAATCATATAGATATAAGAGATTATGGAAGTGGTAACGCAGGAACAACTAACACTATGCGTACACTTGGTAAGAAAGCTGGTATGCTCACATACTTTATGGATGCTTTCAAGTCATGCCTTGTTGCTATTATCATACATTTCATATATGGCAATAACAGCGGCGTTTCAGAAATGTTACTTATTCTTTATGGTGGTTTCGGAGTTGTGCTTGGACATAATTTCCCATTCTATCTTGGTTTTAAGGGTGGAAAGGGTATAGCTGCAACTTCGGGAATGGTTATAAGCCTGATATTATTTCCTAAGTACTGCTTTATGTTTACTGTATTTGGTATACTTACTTTCGGTATAGTTACAAAGCTCTCAAGATATGTATCACTCGGTTCTATAATCGGTATAATTGGATTTTTTATAGAGTTCGTTATATGGGGATTAATTGGATGGCTTCCGCTTAATCAGGGAGAATTTCCTGAAGCAGCTATTGTAGTCTTTTTATTCGTTGCACTTGGCGTTGCAAGACACCACGCTAACATTAAAAGACTGCTTAACGGTACAGAGCGTAAGATAGGTGAAAAGAAATCGGTTAATTAATAGGCAATAATATATTGCCAGAAATGAGGATTAAATGGCAAATATAGGTATACTTGGAGCAGGTAGCTGGGGCTTAGGTCTTGCTATGCTGCTTAACAATAATGGACATGATGTTACGGTATGGTCAGTATTTCCGGATGAGATTAAGGAGCTTGATGAAACACGCGAGAATAAAAGGTGTCTTCCAGGTGTAATATTCCCTGAACACATTAAGTTTAATGCTGACACAGAATACGTTGTAAAAAACAGTGATGTATTAGTTCTTGCTGTTGCATCACCTTATACAAGGTCAACGGCCAAGATTATAGCTCCTTTTGTAAAGGAGGGACAGTATATAGTAAATGTTGGAAAGGGTATAGAAGAACATACTCTTAAGACATTATGTGAAGTAACTAAGGATGAAGTTCCACAGGCAACAATGGCTGTTCTTTCAGGTCCAAGCCACGCAGAAGAGGTAGGCCGTGGTATTCCTACAACCTGTGTTATCGGTACAGCTAAGAAGTCGGATGCTGAGTATCTGCAGAATATATTTATGAGTAATGTATTCCGTGTATACATAAGTCCGGATGTTCTTGGAATATGTATCGGTGGTGCTCTTAAAAATGTTATTGCACTTGCAGCAGGTGTTGCTGACGGGTTAGGATATGGCGATAACACAAAGGCTGCACTTATAACAAGAGGTATTGCAGAAATATCAAGACTTGGCTGTGCTATGGGTGCAGATATAAAGACATTTGCAGGACTTTCAGGAATAGGTGACCTTATAGTTACATGTGCAAGTATGCACAGCCGTAACAGAAGAGCAGGTATACTCATAGGTAAGGGTCATTCTATGAAAGAGGCCATGGATGAGGTACAGATGGTTGTTGAAGGTGTATATGCTGCAAAGGCTGCACTTGAGCTTGCTAAAAAGTATAATGTTGAGATGCCTATAGTTGAACAGGTTAATCTCGTGTTATTCGAAGGAAAAGCACCTGCTGAGGGCGTTAAGGATCTTATGTTAAGAGATAAGAAGATTGAGGCAGGTAATGTTGACTGGAACTAATAGCAGTCAGCAGAAATGGAGAGAATATGGCACATTTAAAGCACATTAACAGGGCCTATATTTCTAAGAAGCTGAAAGAGGGCTTAGGTGAACTTGAGTATAAAAGATATAACTATATATGTGCTCCTACAGGATATGGAAAAACTCTTGTATGTTCGACATTTTATAAGAATTATTCAAGACGTAGTGTGCTGTGGATAGATGCCGATACGACACCTGATATATTCTGGCAGAGATTATGTACTTCGTTAAAAGTTATAAATGCGACTTATGCGCACGAGCTTTTAATGGCAGGATTTCCTTATACGGATGAAGATATAAGAAAAATCACTTATATTCTTGATATGTTTCCGTCTAAGGAGTCAGAATATATTATAGTTATAGACAATTTTGACAAAATACCAGACGATATGTTAAGCTGGATTTTTGCGGTAAACTGTATAAAGAACCAGCTTGGCATAAGCTTTGTATTTGTTGTAAAGTCTGTAATTAACCACAGAATGATTAACCTTATACTTAAGAATGAGGCAGGGTTCGTTGGAACAGATATGCTTTCTTTTGATGTTGAGGATATTAAAGATTTTTATCGTGTAAATGAGCTTGTTATCACACATGAGGAAGCGCAGGATATATATGATAAAACTTATGGTTGGCCTTATGCTGTTGAAGTATATGTCTGTAATCATAATATGTCAGATAAGCATATTATGGATATACTGGATTCATTCATATATACGAATGTGTGGCTTGACTGCCCTGAAGATATAAAAGAATTTCTGCTTAAGCTGTCTGTTCTTGGAGGTTTTACGCTTACACAGTGTGTGGCACAGACTGGCAGGCGTGAGAGCGAATGTTACGATATTCTTATGGGAATAGGGTTTGTTAAGTATAATGAGTCAGAACATACGTATACATTTAATCCGGTATTCAGACATTTTATATCTGATATTCTTGCCAATGAAACAAGTGAGGTTATATATAATATAACGCTTAATGCGGCACATACATATATGGCATCAGGCAGTTTCTATGAAGCTATAGAGCTGTATGCAAGAGTAGGGCATTATCAGGAAATATATGACAGCGATATTTCGCTTGGAAAACTGTATGCATACGTTATCAAGTCCAACAAAGATACATTTTTTGATATAGCTAATCACTACTGGAGTGTCGAAAAAAACGGACATTATGAATTCGCTGTTGTAATAAGCTTTATTATGTTTTTATTTAATGAAAGACATACTTTAACCAAGCTTTTATCAGACATTAGGGAAGATATAAGTAATGATAAGCTTCTTACAAATGAGCAGATAATAGATTATAATGCAGCACTTACATATATAAGTGCATTTCTTGAATATAACGATTTCAAAAAAATGAATGAAAAGTTTGAGCAGGTGGCAGGTATTACGCAGAAGCCTCTTGAACAGATAGCAGGACAGTTTCCGTTTACATTTGAATGTCCATCGGTGCTTAGTATATATCATTCTGCTGCGGGTGAGCTTGATTATGAAAAGCTTGCACTTGAAGAATGTGCATCTAATTATTACAGGATAACTAACGGCCACGGCAAGGGCTTTGAAGCGCTTATGAAAGCAGAAGTACTTTATAACCGTGGTGATATAGACAGTGCAGAGATACTGTGCCACAAGGCTTTATATATGGCTGACGGGCGTAACCAGTTCAGTATATACATATCTGCTACATTTATTATGACACTTATAGCCATATATAAGGGTGCTAATGATGAGTTTAAGCAGCATATGGATAATATGACACATATTGTTGAGAAGGACAGCTATGTTCCACAGCATATGTTAAAGATGGTTGATATATGTAAGTCTTACATATATTCCAACCTTTCAAGTCCTGATAATATGTCAGAGTGGATGAAGGATTACAGAAGACTTGAGCTTTCAATGAACTTTCATTCGCTTGGTTTTGCCAATATAATACTTGGAAAGTATCTTATACTTACGGGGGATTATCATAAGTTTCTTGGAATAAGCGGACAGTTTCTTGGACTTAATCATATATATTCATATGTCACAGCCAATATATATACATACATATATCTTTCGATAGCCAACAATGAGACAGGTGAAAAGGAAAAGGCTCACAAGTTCATGCTTGAAGCACTTAATCTGGCCGTACCGGACAGGATGTATATGCCTTTTGTACATAACTATTCATATATCGGGGATCTTCTTTTAGAGGTCGGTACAACGAAGGATATATCTATATTTGTAAAGAGTGTACAGAAGCTTGCAAAGCCTTATGAAAAAGGCGTGAAAGCTATTAATAAGGCAGGAAGACTGCTTGCTGATTATGGACTGACAGTAAGGGAGGCGGATGTTGCAAAGCTTGCAGCTAAAAGACTTACTAATAAAGAGATTGCAGAACAGCTTTTCATCGCTGAAAGTACAGTAAAGTCCAATATGAAAATGATATTTAACAAGCTCCAGATTAATTCGAGGGCGGAGCTTAAGAACTTTTTTGATTAATTAAAAAGATTGTGAGGTTTTATCTATGCGAGTTATAGCAGGAACGGCCAGAAGCCTTCCATTAAAGACAATAGAAGGAACAGATACAAGGCCAACCCAGGACAGAATAAAGGAAACATTATTTAATATTCTCCAGTCTGAAATACCTGGATGCCACTTTTTAGATCTTTATTCTGGAAGCGGTGCGATAGGAATAGAGGCATTAAGCCGTGGTGCAGCCAAAGCAGTACTTGTTGAGAATTCAAAGGCTGCGGCACAGTGTATAAGGGATAATCTTAAGTTTACAAAGCTTGATGATAAGGCTGATGTTATGGAGATGGATGTACTTTCAGCTATTAACAGGCTTAAGGGAAAAGATGTATTTTCTATTGTATATATGGACCCACCATATTCACACGATTATGAGAAGGATGTACTCACAGCATTACAGCACTCAGATATTATAGATGAATACACGACTGTTATTGTAGAGGAAAAGCTTGATAGTGACCTTGAGTACGCTGATGAGTGTGGTTTTGATATAGTGAGGGTTAAGAAGTATAAGACTAATAAACATTTATTTTTACGCCTGAAGGGAAGTGCTGAATAATGAAGAAAGCAATATATCCGGGAAGCTTTGATCCAGTGACACTTGGACATCTTGATATTATAAAAAGGTCAGCAGCACTTGTTGACCACCTGATAGTCGGAGTCCTTAATAACAGTACCAAAACACCCTTGTTTTCAGTAGATGAACGTGTTAATATGTTGAAAGAAGTTACAAAGGATATACCAAATGTAGAGATATTGAGCTTTAGCGGACTTCTTGTTGACTTTGCAAGAGAACATAATGTTCAGGCAATCATAAGGGGGCTTCGTGCCGTGACAGACTTTGAATACGAACTTGCGATGTCACAGACAAACAGAGTGGCAGCACCTGATATTGATACGATTTTCCTTAATACAAGCCTTAAGTATGCATATCTTAGTTCAAGCATTGTAAAGGAGATGGCTATGTATGGTGGGGATATCAGCAAGTTTGTTCCTGCCTGTATTATTGACGCGGTAAGAGAACGTTACAGTATGAGCTATAATGATAAACCGAATGAAAAAGGGAGAGAATAACAATGAGTAGAATAGAGCAGATGATAAGTGATATAGAAAGTTATATTGATAATTGTAAGTTCCAGCCTTTATCGAACACTAAGATTATAGTTAATAAAGAGCAGTTAGAAGACATGCTCAATGAATTAAGATTAAAGACTCCTGAGGAGGTTAAGAAGTACCAGAAAATTCTTAACAATAAGGATGCTATTATCGCCGATGCCAAAGAGCAGGCGGAAACTATAGTTAATGCTGCCCAGATTCGTACAGAAGAGCTTATTAATGAACATGAGATCATGCAGAGAGCCTATGCACAGGCCAATGCACTTATAGAGCAGGCAACGGCACAGGCACAGCAGATTCTTGACAGTGCGACAGAGGATGCTAACAGCATCCGTCAGGGCGCTATGGATTACACAGATGATATGTTAGAAAAGTTACAGTATATTATTGAGAGGTCTATACGTGATAACCGTGAGAAGTACGATTCACTTTTAGCAGGTCTTAATAATATGTTATCTATTGTCAATAACAACCGTAATGAGTTAAAGACACCTGTTGAAGAGGAGGAAAGTACTCCTGAGAAGAAGACAGATGAGCCTGAAACAAGTGAGGAAGCCCCTGTTTTAGAGGATGTAACAGAGGAAGAGGCTACAGACATTCTTGAATAGCATATTAATTAGGTGTGTTTGTTCAGTCAGGATAATGGATTGAGAAGTTTTGATAAGCATATGATTATTGTTTTTAATTGTGCAATAATCATATGCTGATAAATGATTATAAAATGGCTGTTGTAAAAGGCTGACATAGGGCTTTATGCAACGGTCACTTTTTATATTTTATAAGTTATAGCTTTTATTAGCTGTATTAATACATGTTAAGGAATTAAAATTCATTTTATATAAGACCACATTTTCTGGTAATGTAAGTAACCAGCAGTGTACATAGTACGAGCTTCAGTTTGCTTTTAATATACTGCCGTGTATCTATACTGTATCCAAGATTATCTTTTATTATGCCGCAGGTCTGCATAAGCGTTGATATGCCTCCAAATGCATTTATAAGAAGGATAATAATTACCTTTATATATGAAGACAGTTGAAGACCTGCCGCCATATACATTCCATTAGTTATCTCAAGAACGCCGCACAGCAGTACACCTGCCGTTGGACTGTTATATGCAAAACGCTCGATATATGCGCTTATGCATGAAAATATGATGATATAACCGCCGAGTTTTAATATTGAACAGGCAGTTTTACCGATAGAATTGTTTAATATGTCGGAAAAATTCATATTGGTGTGGGGGGTGTGGCTTTGCTTTTGATAGTCGGTGTTTTTTTTATTATTTTGGGGTATAGTCAGATGTTGTTTATTCTTACTCATATTTATATGTTTTATATCCCTGCTTGTATTTATACGTTTTTTAAACCATTCACATAATATTAGCAGAATGACGGGCATATACGTGCATATAAGAAATGCTCTAATATTAATGTAGTCTGAAAGCAGACCATAATATATGTAGTTAATAGTAAATCCAGGGCTTGATGTATTACAGTAGGGCATTATGTCAGCTATAAAACTGTTGTTATTATGTCGTCTGCTATATTGTATACAGTTTAAAGCTCCTGTCGGAAAGCCGCATAAAAGACTGCACAATATAACAAGGAATGTTCCATAGGCAGAAGACTGCGGCATATAATAATCAAGACACCCCACAAATATCAATCCCATAATAAGTCCGGGTACAACCTTAAGTCCCCATAATCTAATACCTGCGCTGGCTGCTGGAACAAGAATATCAGGAGTTGCCGTCATAAGGATAAAGACGGACATTAATATTATAAATATATTTTTCTTCTTTAATTTCATCATAGTTATGCTGGTCATACATTTTATAGAAAGCTTTCTCATATCTTTAATTAAATATATACAAGATTGTATAAAAAATGATTAATGCGTATATTAAAAAATGTTTTACCGTTCTTATATTGTGCATAACAGCTGTTATGTTATCCAACGAAGTACGACATATGTCAGAAACCAACCAATTATTCACCCTCAACATCACTAGCGACCGTTTCAAACAATTAAATATAACGTGTACCACTGAAGAAATCTCGACTTACGCAGAATCGATTGGCGCAGATAAAGGGGAACTTATGATAGTGTGTGAATGTATGTTTGACGGTGATATATCGTCAGCTAATATTAGCAGCATAAATAAGTCGTCATTCGTAAGGATAAGAAACTATCTTAAAAAGAAACAGCCACAATTATTTAATCTTGAAAAAAATACATACAATGGACTACTTGCGGATATAAAGTATTTTCCAGTTCCGCGTTCTAATAAAAGAAAAGAGTGGGTGAACTATGTTAATTCGTGGAATTATGAAAGAACCTATAAGGGAAACAGAACACATGAGGGAACAGATGTAATGGGCGATATTAATAAAGATGGTATATATCCTGTCGTGTCCGTAAGTGATGGTTATATAAGCAATATCGGATGGTTAGAGCTTGGAGGCTGGCGTATAGGTATTACCTCACCATCGGGAATATATTATTACTATGCCCATCTTGACTCATATGCCAAAGAATACAAAGAGGGCGATGTTATCAGGGCAGGAGATATAATCGGTTATATGGGAAGTACGGGATATAGTAAAGTTGAGGGTACAAAGAACAAGTTTCCGGTACATCTTCATTTTGGAATATATATAACGCCTGACCCTGATATAGCTGCAGACTATGAAGAAATAGCACTTAATCCCTATAATATCCTTAAAATAAACGAAAATAATACTCTGATTTATAGCTATTAAGGCTGCTTCATGCTATAATTAATTATGTATGAGCTTTTATTGCATACAGTAATTTAGGAATTTGTCAGGCTGTTAGCAAAGCGGTTCGTGAATATAAGGTCAGGAGGATACATTTGTCCTGATATTACAATATAAGAAATTGAGGTTATATATATGGAAATACAGATGTGGAAGGAAATATTAAATCCATATGAACTTGCAGTCGAGGAGCTTCAGGTCAAGTTTAATCATATGGTGAAGGAATACCGTCAGGCTGGTATATATTCTCCCATAGAACAGGTGCTTGGAAGAGTCAAGTCAATATCAAGTATTCTTGGCAAGGCGCAGAAGCAGGGGATAGGTATAGACCAGATAGAGGGAAAGATACTTGATATAGCAGGTATAAGACTTATATGCCAGTTTACAGATGATATATATAATGTCGCTGACTTAATAAGGGCAAGAAGTGATATGGAGGTCATAAACGAAAAGGATTATGTCAAGAATATCAAGCCAAGCGGCTACAGAAGCTATCACATAATCGTAAGATATAAGGTGGAAACAGTCAAAGGCACAAAGGTAATTCCTGTTGAGATACAGATAAGAACACTGGGTATGAACTTCTGGGCGATAATCGAACACTCACTCCAGTATAAGTACAATGGCAATATACCATCACATGTGCGTGAAAGGCTTACATCGGCTGCCGATGCCATATATACGCTTGATAATGAAATGATGAGCATACACGAAGAAATCATAGATGCCCAGAACTTTGTATCAACGAAGGCGAATATAGTATCAGATATACTTAATAATATACAGAGCCTTTATAAGGTTGCCAATAAGCAGGAAATTATTAAAATTCAGGATGAATTTTATGAGATATATGAAACAGAGGATGTCGCGAAGCTTCAGCGTTTTTCACGACAGCTTGATATGATTGCAGAAAATTACAAGGCACAGAGTATATAGTGCGGAAATGAGGAATACATGAACTTACCAGAAAGTTATCTTAAGACAATGAAGGATATGCTTGGTGATGACTATGATGCATATCTTGAAAGCTTCAATGATAAGAGATTATACGGTCTTCGTGTCAATAACCTTAAAATATCGACAGAAGATTTTCTTAAAATAAGTCCTTTTAAGTTAAAACCTATACCATGGATTAAAAATGGCTTCTATTATGAGGAAGACGACAAGCCTGCAAAGCATCCATATTACTACGCAGGTCTGTATTATATACAGGAACCAAGTGCCATGACACCGGCTAATGTGCTTCCTGTAGAACCGGGAGATATAGTGTTTGATATGTGTGCAGCACCCGGCGGCAAGTCGACTGAGCTTGCATCAAAGCTTGCAGGAGAAGGACTTCTTATAACTAATGATATAAGTAATTCACGTACCAAGGCACTTCTTAAAAATGTTGAGGTGTCGGGAGTTGCTAATCTCTGCGTTCTTAATGAAGACCCTGCCAGAATATCAGATAAGTTCAACGCATTTTTTGATAAAGTGCTTATAGATGCTCCATGTTCAGGAGAGGGTATGTTCAGAAAGGACAATAAGCTTATACGTGCATGGGAACAGAGTGGCCCACCGGTGTACTCAGCCATCCAGAAGAGTATTATACTTCACGGCGCTGATATGCTGCGTCCGGGTGGAATGATGCTTTATTCAACATGTACATTTTCAAAGCTTGAGGATGAGGAAAGCATAAGACATCTTCTTGATAATCGTCCTGATATGCACCTTGTTGATATTGTTCCATATGAAGGCTTTTCAAAGGGATTTGTTGAAACAGATGAGGATGCCAAGGATAATATGGATAAATGTGTCCGCATATTCCCACATAAGATGCAGGGAGAGGGACATTTTGTAGCACTTTTAAAAAAGGATAATCCGGATGATGTAATGCATGCACATTATGTTCATACACCATTAAAACAGAAGCTTCCGGATGAGCTTAAGGACTTCCTTAAAAATGTAAGCATGGATATAGATACTGATTATATCAATATAAGGGACTCCCGTGTATACGCCATATCAAAGCATATGATAGACGAAAAGGGACTTCGTATAATCCGCAACGGACTGTTGCTTGGCGAGCTTAAGAAAAATCGTTTTGAACCAAGTCAGGCACTTGCCATGGCTCTTAAGAAGGAACAGTACAATAACTGTATAGATTTAAAGCTTGAGGATGACAGAGTTATACGTTACCTTAAGGGTGAAACTATTGATGTTGACGATTATCCGGACAGCAAGGGCTGGGCACTTCTTTGTGTTGACGGTTTCCCTCTTGGCTGGGGAAAGTCTAACGGCTCACAGCTTAAGAACAAGTATCTTGCAGGCTGGAGATGGATGTAATAATGGAGAATATAATATGCAGTTAAGACTTGATAAGTACCTGTGTGATATGCAGGAGGGTACAAGAAGTACCGTAAAGGATATGATAAGAAAAAAGAAAGTATCTGTTAATGGAACTATTGTTGTACGTCCGGAATTAAAGGTTAATACAGACAATGATATTGTATGTGTTGATGGCAGGCAGGTCGGATATTCTGACTATGAATACTACATGTTAAATAAACCACAGGGAGTTGTGTCGGCAACAAGTGATTTAAATGATAAAACGGTTATTGATATTATTGCCGACAGGAAAAGAAAAGACCTTTTTCCTGTTGGAAGACTTGATAAGGATACAGAAGGACTTCTTATAATAACCAATGACGGAGAGCTTGCACACAGGCTTTTATCACCAAAGCACCATGTTGATAAGGTGTATGAAGCCATTGTAAAAGGTAAAATAGCTGATAAATACGTAGAAGAATTCGCAAAGGGACTTTATGTTGACAGCGAATTCACAGCTATGCCGGCAGAACTTAAGATAATTTCTTATGATGATAATTCAGACAGTACTCATATTAATATTACTATAAGAGAGGGCAAGTATCACCAGATTAAGCGTATGTTTACAGCGATAGGCTCAGAAGTGCTGTTTCTTAAACGCCTGTCTATGGGTGGCATTACACTTGATAGGAAGCTCGCTACAGGCTCTTACAGAGTGATGACTGATGATGAAATAGCTATATTAAAGGACTTTTAATAAAGTCAGAAAGGTAACTTATGACTAAAGATTTTCTTCCTGTTTCCAGGGCTGATATGGAAAAGAGAGGCTGGGAACAGTGTGACTTTGTATATATAAGCGGTGATGCTTATGTTGACCATCCATCTTTTGGACATGCCATAATAACAAGAATACTTGAGGCATTTGGATATAAGGTCGGCATAATAGCACAGCCGGACTGGAAAGATAAGAATTCCATAACCATACTTGGAGAGCCACGTCTTGGCTTTCTTGTGGCGGCTGGTAATATGGACTCTATGGTAAACCACTATACTGTCAATAAAAAGCGCAGACATATGGATGCATTTTCACCCGGAGGGGTTATGGGCAAAAGACCCGATTATGCGACTATTGTATACTGCAATCTTATAAAGCAGGTGTATAAGAAAACCCCGATTATCATAGGTGGAATAGAGGCTTCTCTAAGAAGAATGGCGCACTACGACTACTGGTCTGATAAGGTTAAACGTTCTATTCTTATAGACTCAGGAGCAGATATAATATCCTACGGTATGGGTGAACATTCGATAGTTGAGATAGCAGATGCACTCAATGCTGGAATAGATGTAAGCGATATAACATTTATAAAGGGAACTGTATACAAGGCAAAGTCGCTTGATGGTCTTGAGAATTATATAGAGCTTCCTTCGTATGATGAAATATGTAACAGTAAAGAGGCTTATGCTAAAAGTTTCTACACGCAGTATAAAAATACAGACCCTTTCACTGCCAAAGTTCTTGTTGAAAAGGTCAAGGAGAAAATGTATGTAGTACAAAATCCGCCATCACTTCCTCTTACACAGATGGAAATGGATGATGTATATGCACTTCCATATATGCGTAATTATCATCCAATGTATGAAAAAGATGGTGGAATACCAGCACTTTCAGAGATTAAGTTCTCAATAACAAGTAACCGTGGGTGTTTTGGTGGATGTTCTTTCTGCGCACTTACTTTCCATCAGGGAAGAATAATTCAGGTAAGAAGCCATAAGTCTATTATAGATGAGGCTGTAGAGATGACTAAAGAGCCGGACTTTAAAGGTTATATACATGATGTGGGAGGTCCTACAGCCAACTTCAGACACACTTCCTGCGACAAGCAGCTTACAAAGGGGGTGTGTATGAACAGACAGTGCCTTCTCCCTAAGCCATGTCCTAACCTTAAGGTTGACCATTCTGACTATATTAAGCTGCTTCGTGAGCTTCGTTCACTCCCGGGTGTGAAAAAGGTGTTTATCCGTTCAGGCATAAGATTTGATTATTGTATGTGTGACCCTGATGATACATTTATAAGTGAACTCTGTAAGTACCACATAAGCGGACAGCTCCGTGTTGCACCTGAGCATATATCAGATAATGTACTTAAAAAGATGGGTAAACCATCCAATGACGTCTATGAAAGCTTTATCGAAAGGTATCAGCGTATCAATAAAAAGACTGGAAAAGAGCAGTTTGTTGTACCTTATCTTATGTCCAGCCATCCGGGTTCTACTATGAAGGATGCTATTGCACTTGCAGAATACATAAGGGACCTCGGTTATATGCCTGAGCAGGTTCAGGACTTTTATCCGACACCTTCAACACTTTCTACGTGTATGTATTATACAGGACTTGACCCTGCCACTATAGAAAAGGTGTATACACCTGTAAGTCATCACGAGAAGGCTATGCAGAGAGCACTCATACAGTACCGCAATCCTGAGAACTATGAACTTGTAAAAGAAGCACTTATTAAAAATGGACGTGCTGACCTTATAGGCTTTGGCCCTAAGTGCCTTATACCTCCACGTAAGATGAATGTCCACAACCATACAGGCCAGAAGCGTACAGGCTCTGATAATGCCAATAATAAGAACACTGGTAAAGCCAATAATAAGAAGAACAGCAGCAAGAGTAATAGTAAAGATAGAATTAAAAATGTACGAAATACCGATAAAGCTGTTCGTAAGAATGAACATAAGAACGAAAGAAACATTGCCAGAAGTTCAGGCAGAAAGCACAGATAATGCTGAGAATAACGTAATAAGAGGTAAACGGGATTTGTGTCTGCACACACTTGACACAAACTCGTTATGCACAAAAAACGTTCGCAGAAATGAGGTATAATATATGAATAAGAAAAACAAAGGTGAATTTGGTTATCTTAATTATAAGAAAAAGCTTAATGCTATTATTACGGCTATAGCACTGCTTGTCATAATCGCAATATTTGCATCAGGACTTCTGATATTCAAGTCCCGCAATAACTATATGACACTTGTTGCCACAGTACTTGTTCTTCCTTGGGCAAAACTGGCAGTTGCTTATTTTATTCTCATTCCACATAAAGTGTGTCCTAAAGATGTATACGACAGGCTTGAGGGATGTAAGGGCGATATAACTTCTATATATGACGTTGTGGTAAGCAATTCTAAAAAGCCGGTAGGTATATGTGCGATGGCTGTTACCGATAATACAATAGCTGCATTAAGTCTTGATAAAAACCCTGATAAAGCTCTTTTTGAAAAGAGCCTTAAAGAGTTCCTAAAAAACGATAAGCTTAATGCGAATGTAACACTGTATACAGATGTTGATACATTTATAAAAAGAGCAGCTAATCTTGCAGCAAACTTTGAGTCAGAAGATGAGAATAAGACTGACAGGATGGGTTATATAAAAAATGGCACTCTTAATATGTGCCTCTGATTATGATATGGTGGTAAATAATGAAAGAATTAGTAATAGATAAGCTTGGAGATAACCAACGGCTTGATAAATATTTATCAAAATATTTATCTGCCGCAAGCAAGAGCTTTATATATAAAATGCTTAGAAAAAAGAATATAACTCTTAACAATAAGAAAGCAGACGGCAGCGAAAAGCTTGTTATGGGGGACTCTGTAAAGATATTTTTTGCCGATGAAACACTTGAAAAGTTTACGGAGGGAAAGTATAAGGCAGGTAGTGAGAGTAACGGCACATCTGCTGCCAATGCCAGCAAAGACAGCATTAACAGGGATGAAATTAATGCGGCAAGTGATAATAATGGACAGCATATAAAGAATACTAAAGACAATAAAAATGCTTCATACGACTATGAAGCCATATATAAGCCTTTGGATATTGTATATGAGAATGAGGATGTGCTTCTTATTAACAAGCCCTCCGGTATGCTTTCACAGAAGTCTGTTCCAGCGGATGTATCACTAATAGAATACCTTACTGCATATATGCTTCACAATGGTTCTATAAGCTATGATGACCTGCATATATTCCATCCAGGAATATGCAACAGGCTTGACAGGAATACAAGCGGAATAGTAGCGGCTGGGAAGACTATGAAGGGACTTCAGGAGCTTTCAACACATTTTAAGGAAAGAACACTTAATAAGTATTATATATGTATTGTGGCGGGTGAAGTAAGAAAAAGACAGCTTGTTAAAGGATATTTAAAGAAAGACCATAAAAGCAATAAGGTGACGATATATGATAAGCTGCCAGCGGCTAAGACTGGCACAATGGCTGCTTCAAAGAATAACAAGTCAAGGGAGGACGATTATCTTCCTATAGAAACAGAATATATGCCGCTTGTATCCAATGGAGAGCTGACACTTTTAAAAATTCATCTTATAACAGGACGAAGCCACCAGATAAGGGCACATCTTGCAAGCCTTTCACATCCGCTGGCTGGAGATTATAAGTACGGCGATGCAGCATTTAACAGATATATGAAAGACAGATATAGATGCAGCAGCCAGATGCTTCATTCTTACGAATTAGATATACCGGATATGGATATTCACGTCCATACGGATATACCTGAGTTATTCGTAAATGTATTAAAAGGAGAAGATATATGGGAACCTGGAATTCCAGAGGCCTTAGAGGTTCTGTACTAGAAGACTACATTAATATGACTAATGAAAAGTATCTGCAGAACCACTTAGGTCTTATACAGAAAATACCAACCCCGATTACACCTATCAGGATGGACAAAGAAACAAAACAGATTACACTTGCATACTTTGAACAGAAGAGTACTGTCGATTATATAGGTGTCATTCAGGGAATTCCGGTATGTTTTGATGCAAAGGAATGTGCTGTAGATACATTTTCAATACATAATATTCATAAGCATCAGATAGAGTTTATGAAAGAATTTGAGGTTCAGGACGGAATTTCATTTATAATATTATATTTTTCGTCAAGAGATGAGTTCTATTATCTGCCATTTTCTGATATAATTAGATTTTGGGAAAGGGCTGAAAATGGCGGCCGCAAAAGCTTCACTTATGCGGAGATTGATAAAAGTTACAGAATTAATCCAGGAAAAGGTATTATGGTACATTATCTGGAGATGATTCAGAAAGATATTAATGAACGAACGGGAGAGTAACTATTATGGGGCTTAATTATATCGATGATTATGAACTTGTTAACGGATATGCGGTTATCGACAGTGATTTTTCAATAATTACAGCAAATGAACGCATGTATAAGTTTGTTGGCACATCAACCAAGTTTACAATAGCTGAAATTATACATCAGGTTGATATTGAAGATTTTATTAATGTTGCCAACAGTCTGAGAGCAGGACAGAGTAAGAGTATGGTTCTTCGTATGAAAAGGATAGATAACTCTTACCGCTGGGTGCTTGCGGATATTAAAAAATGTGTTTTAAGCACGCAGTATGATGAACAGTCTATGGAATATCTTGAACTTTGTGTTTCAGATGTAATAGCACTCAGAAACCAGTGCAACATACTGAATGATAATCTGTCTGCGTATAGAACTGTTATATCTATGGATGATGAACTATTTTATGTATACGAATATGATAGAGATGTATTTACAGTGTATAATTATATTGATAATAATGCGATTGTCGTAATATCGGCTCCTATTATGGAAGTGTATGAGCGTATTATAGGCAAGCAGTTTATTCCTGAGGGAAGTCTTTCAGATTATAATAATCTTCTAAATGATATTAAAAAAGGCAAGTCTACATATAACTATGATTTTGATGTGTGCGTACATAGTGACTTTGAACTTTCAAAGTCAAAAACTGTTAGTGCACATCTGCGTGGTTCAACTATATATTCACAGATGCATCCGGTCCGTTCTGTCGGAACACTTAAGCTTACGGGCTTAAAGAGCGTATTCTCAAGAACTACCTACGATTTTGAATATCATACCAATATCCTTGAAACCAAAGACCTTGAGGTATATGCCTTAAATAATGCAAAGTACAATAAAAACTGTCGTTTGTCATTTATTAAGATAACTATTGATAATCTGTCAGACTATGAGTATATGCATGGAAAACAGAATACATTAGAACTTCTTGAGGTTGTAAAAAGTACGCTTTTAAAGGCAGTTGAATATCGCGGTGTCATAGGAAAGACTGACAGAAAAGGTCAATATATCATTGTTATAAAGGATATCAATAATGAGCCGGAATTAAGGGCATTTATAGAATATATGCGTTCCCGTGTTTCGTGGGAGTGCAGAAGCCACGACAACTCATTTAATATGAGTTTCTCTATAGGCATATCAAGATATCCTGATAACGGCACAGACTGGAAGCTGCTTACCAATAAGCTTATGAGGGCTTCAGAGATAGCAGTAAATAAGGGTGGCAACCGTTATATAATATACAAAGAGGCAATTCATGGAGAACTGCCATCATAATTTTATGATACCAGGGTCAAAAGGTCTAAACCCACATGAGCTTGCTCATAGGTGGGTGAATGACCTTGTGACCCCAACATCATTTTATATCAAAATGTACAAAATGATTGACATCACAGCAATCATTTTGTATAATCTCTTTAACTTGTTATCACGTTACTATGTTAAAGTGAAAAAATGTGTTGCATAGATTATCTTTGTATACACAGGAATGGAGAATTAATGTTATGAAAAAAGATTTACTACATACACCGGAAGGTGTACGGGATATATACAGCACAGAGTGTGTTGAGAAGAAGATAATCGAAAACAGGCTTCATAATGTATGTAAGTTATATGGTTATAACGACATACAGACACCTTCTATCGAATATTTTGATGTATTCAGCAAGGAGAGAGGTAGTGTTCCATCTAATGAAATGTTTAAGCTTTTCGACAGATATGGCAACACATTAGTATTAAGACCTGATATGACACCATCTATCGCAAGAGCTGCTGCCAAGTACTTTGAAGACCATATTCTTCCTATAAAGCTCTGTTATGTAAGCAACACATTTATTAATGTAAGCAAGTACTATCAGGGAAGGTTAAAGGAGAATACGGTCATAGGTGCTGAGTTGATAGATGATGACTCTATTGATGCAGATTATGAGATAATATGTATGGTAATTGACTGTATGAAGAGTGCCGGACTTACTGAGTTTCAAGTTGAGATAGGCAATGTTGCTTTCTTTAACGGACTGTTAGCTGATGCCGGTATTGCTGGGGATGCATATGAGGAGCTTCTTAACCTTATCAACGAAAAGAACTATATCGGAGTGGAGGAGCTTCTTAATTCAATGAATATTGATAAGAATACTGCAAAGGTATTATTAGAACTCCCACAGCTTTTCGGTCAGGCAGACGTACTTGAGAAGGCAAAGAGCCTTACTAATATTTCGGAATGTATAGGTGCTGTAGACAGACTTTTATCTTTATATGAATTATTAAAGGTTAATGGTTATGACAAGTATGTATCTTTTGACTTAGGCGAACTCAGTAACCATACATACTATACTGGAATTATATTCCATGCATTTACATTTGGAACAGGAGAACCTATAGCAAGCGGCGGACGTTACGACAAGCTTCTTGGACAGTTCGGCTGTGATAAGGCTTCTATTGGTTTCTCACTTATAGTAGACAGACTTATGGCAGCTATCAACAGACAGAATATAACAGTTCCTGTTGATTACAGCGGCGTACTTATAGTATATACTCCTGACAAGCTTTTAGAGGCTATAAAGCAGGCTGATGAATTAAGAAAAGACGGCAATAAAGTCTGTATGATAAGAAAAAATGAAGCAAAGACAGAAGCTCAGTATGAGGAATATGCCGCAGCTTCACAGCTTTCAGATATTGTATACATTTAAGAGTATAATTATGGTTTGTGTTTTTGCACACTTGGCACAATTCATTAATATGGTGTAAGGGTCAAAGTCAGCTTAACATCATTATATATAAATGTGAAGAAATGAGGATTGATATGAGGTATATTACAATAGCGTTAGCAAAAGGAAGACTTGCTAAAAATGCTCTTGATATATTTGAACACATTGGCATCAAATGTGATGAAATGAAGGATGAAAAAACAAGAAAGCTTATATTCACTAATGAAGAATTAGGAATTCGCTTTTTCCTTGCAAAGCCTTCAGATGTACCTACTTATGTAGAGTATGGTGCTGCTGATATGGGTATTGTAGGTAAGGACACACTCTTAGAAGAAGGCCGTTCCCTTTATGAGGTATATGACTTAAAGATGGGCAAGTGTAAGATGTGCGTATGTGGTCCTGCTTCTGCTAAAGAGAAGCTTAAGCATCACGAGCTTATAAGGGTCGCTTCAAAGTATCCAAACATAGCCAAGGATTACTTCTATAATAAGAAGCACCAGACAGTTGAGATAATAAAGCTTAATGGTTCTGTTGAGCTTGCACCTATAGTCGGACTTTCTGAGGTTATTGTTGATATAGTTGAAACTGGTGCTACATTAAGAGAGAACGGACTTGAAGTTCTTGAGGAGGTATGCCCATTATCAGCACGTATCGTAGTTAATCAGGTAAGTATGAAGATGGAAAATGAGCGTATCAATAAGCTTGTGAACGACATAAAGAATTATCTTGAGTCAAAGTAATGTAATTAAATATGCGGAAAACGCAGGATGGGAGAATATATGAGAATTGTTAAATTAACAGATGAAACAAAAAATAATATACTTGAAAATCTTTTAAAGAGAAGTCCTAACAGCTATGGAAAGTTTGAGGCTGCTGTCGGTGACATTCTTGCCAATGTAAGAGCTAATAAGGATGAAGCATTATTTAAGTATACAAAGGACTTTGATAAGGCTGATATCAATGCTTCCAATATAGTTGTAACTAAGGAAGAAATAGAAGAGGCTTACACATTAGTTGACCCGGCATTGGTTGATGTTATAAGAAAGGCTCTTAAGAATATTAAAGAATATCACGAAAAGCAGAAGCAGTATAGCTGGTTTGATTCTAAGCCGGATGGTACTATACTTGGACAGAAAGTAACTGCACTTTCAAGAGTTGGTGTATATGTTCCAGGCGGCAAGGCTGCTTATCCTTCTTCAGTTCTTATGAATGTTCTTCCAGCAAAGGTTGCAGGTGTTGAACAGATTATTATGTGTACTCCTCCAGACCATGAAGGAAAGGTATATCCAACAACACTTGTTGCTGCTAATGAAGCAGGAGTTGATGTTATATATAAAGTCGGCGGTGCTCAGGCTATCGCTGCTATGGCATATGGAACAGAATCGGTTCCTAAGGTAGATAAAATCTGCGGTCCTGGTAATATCTATGTTGCACTTGCAAAGAAGGCTGTATTCGGTTATGTAAGCATCGACTCTGTAGCCGGTCCTAGCGAAATTCTTGTTATCGCAGATGAAACAGCTAATCCAAGATATGTTGCTGCTGACCTTTTATCACAGGCTGAACATGATGAGATGGCTTCAGCTATTCTTATCACAACAAGCAAAGAACTTGCAAAAAAGGTATCTGATGAAGTTGACGGTTTCTTAAAGGAATTATCAAGAAGTGAGATTATATCTAAGTCACTTGATAACTATGGATATATTCTTCTTGTAGATAATATAGATGAGGCTGTGGATGTTGCCAATGAAATAGCATCTGAACACCTTGAGATAGTAACTAAGGACCCATTCAATGTTATGACAAAGATAAAGAATGCAGGTGCAATATTCCTTGGAGAATACAGCTCAGAGCCTCTTGGAGATTACTTTGCAGGTCCTAACCACGTTCTTCCAACTAATGGTACAGCTAAGTTCTTCTCAGCATTAAGTGTTGATGACTTTATCAAGAAGTCAAGTATTATTTCATACTCAAGAAATGCACTTGAAGCTATCCATGAGGATATTGAAACATTTGCAACAGCAGAACACCTTACTGCACACGCTAACTCTATAAAGGTTCGTTTTGAAAACAAATAATAAGAAAGCAGGGATTATAAATATGTCTAATTCAGAAACAAGACAGGCAAGTATTCACAGAAAAACAAGTGAAACTGATATTGACCTTTTCATCCGTATTGATGGTTCAGGAGATGCACAGATTGATACAGGAATCGGCTTTTTTGACCATATGCTTAAAAGCTTTGCGAAGCATGGTATGTTTGACCTTAAGTTAAATGTTACAGGCGACCTTATAGTTGACTGTCACCATACTGTAGAAGATGTCGGTATTGTGCTTGGTGAGGCTATTAAGAAGGCTCTTGGTGATAAGAAGTCAATTAGACGATATGGAGATATTATTCTTCCTATGGATGAAGCATTAATACTTTGTGCCATCGACTTATCGGGACGTCCTTATCTTGTGTTTGATGCAACATTTTCATCAGATATGGTAGGATACTTTGATACACAGATGGTCAAGGAATTCTTCTATGCAATATCTTACAGTGCAGGAATGAACCTTCACATAAGAGAGATGTCAGGTGAAAACGACCACCACATAATTGAGGGGATGTTTAAGGCATTTGCAAAGGCATTGGATGAGGCATGCTCAAAGGATGCCCGTATTAAATCAGTACTGTCTACTAAGGGCAGTTTATAATTACATATTTATATAATGTCAGTAGCTGTTTTACTATGTTAAAGCGGTTACTGACAAAATGCTATATTAGGATTGGAGATTATTACAATGAGATTATACCCAGCGATTGACATTAAAGATGGTCAGTGTGTAAGACTTAAAAAAGGATTATTTAACGAAGTTACAGTATATTCTGACAAGCCATATGAGATAGCTAAGTCGTTTGAGGAGAGTGGAGCCCGGTTTATACATACAGTTGACCTTGATGGTGCTCTTAAAGGACATGGCGTTAATGCAGAAACTATCAAAAAGATAGTATCAAGTGTCAATATTCCTGTCCAGATGGGCGGTGGAATAAGAACGCTTGAAAATATAAAAGAGGTGTTGGACCTTGGCGTATACCGTGTTATTATCGGAACTAAGGCTGTGGAGAACCCTGACTTTATAAGACAGGCGATTGAAAAATTTGGCCCTGAACATATAGTGGTAGGTGTAGATGCCAAAGACGGACTTGTAGCTATCGAAGGCTGGGAAAAGGTCAGTGACAAGACTGCGCTTTCTCTTGCACTTGCCATGAAGGATATGGGAGTCCAGACTATTGTATACACGGATATATCAAAGGATGGTATGCTGTCAGGTCCTAATGTTGAGCAGACAAAGCTTTTATCTGATAAGACAGGCATCAATATTATTGCATCCGGCGGAATGTCATGTGTACAGGATCTTAAGAATATCAATGATGCTGGTATTCACGGTGCTATAATAGGCAAAGCTATATATGAGAACAGAATTAATCTTAAAGATGCCGTAAGTATGTTTGAGTCCGGTGCATCTGTTGCTGAAGCTGACAGAAAGATGAGCACAAGCCTTTCTTTCAAGGACTTTAAGCTTAACTCTGACGGACTTATTCCTGTTGTTGTTCAGGATTATGTCAATAACGAGGTTCTTATGGTTGCTTATATGAATGAAGAAGCCTACAATATGACTGTTGATACAGGAATTATGACTTATTACAGCAGAAGCCGTCAGGAATTATGGATAAAGGGAGCTACTTCCGGACATTATCAGTATGTAAGTTCACTTGACATAGATTGTGATAATGATACAATATTAGCAAAGGTTCGCCAGATAGGCGCAGCATGCCACACAGGAAACAGAAGCTGTTTCTACAGAAATCTGTTTCTTAAGGACAGATAATCTGTATGGCTGCAAGGGCACATAAAGAGCTTAATGCTGATTAGCTTTATATGCTGCCAGAATGAGGATTGTATGGATATAAAGTATATTATCACTAAAGTTAAAAACAATATAATATGTTCACAGTTTATCGGTGATGACTGCCAGTCGCTCAATGTAGCAGACTCAGGCAGTCTTACCGGTAACATATACATAGGCAGGGTTGAGAATGTCGTTAAGAATATCAACTCTGCTTTTGTTGAAATTGAAAATAAGGTTAAGTGCTATTATCCGCTTGACGATAACAAAAAGAACATATTTCTTAATACGAAGAATAATGATAAAGTAAATATAGGCGACAAGCTGCTTATTCAGGTTGTCAATGATGCCCATAAGACAAAGCCGCCTACAGCAAGCTGCAAGATAGAGCTTGCCGGAAAGTATGTAGTATTATCAAGTGATGTTGATAAGGTATCTGTTTCAAAGAAAGCCAAGGGGTCTGATATATGCAAAGAGGCTTCAGATAAGCTTAAAGGTATGCTTCATAAGGCTATTAATGAACTTAATGATAATACAGGCGTGAAGGGCAGATTTACTTATGGTCTGATTATCCGCAGCAATGCTGTTAATTCGGATGTCGATACTATTATAAATGAAGCTGCCAGTCTTATATCAGAGTATAACAGGCTTGTACAGACTGCTGTTTATGGTACATTTTATACGAAGCTGTATGAAAGAGAGCCTGACTATATAAGTGAGATTGCACACTTCAGTTCAGATAATAATATAACGGTCATAACCGATATAAAGGACAGCTACTTAAGACTTGAAAGTTACTTTGCAGATATTCCATCTGTATCGGTAAGGTTTTATGAAGATGACCTTCTTCCTTTATATAAGCTATATTCGGTAGAGAAAAATCTTACACAGGCATTGTCAGACAAGGTCTGGTTAAAATGTGGCGGTTATCTTATAATAGAACAGACAGAGGCTATGTGCGTTATTGATGTCAATTCGGGAAAAAATATCGCAAAGTCAAAAAAGCAGGCGGACAAGGAAAGAGCGGCACTTGGTGTCAATATGGAAGCTGCGGCACAGGTCATAAACCAGATAAGATTAAGAAACATTTCCGGCATAATAATAATTGACTTTATCAATATGCAGGAGGAGGCAAGCGTTAAAGAGCTTTTATCCTATATGAAAGGTCTTGCAAAGAAAGAGCATATAACGACCAATGTAGTTGATATGACACCGCTTGGATTAGTTGAGATGACACGAAAGAACAACGGTAAAACACTAAAGGAACTTATAAGATAATTATTCTATAACGATAGGAGATATGCAGTAAAGTATGAATATGAAAGATATGGATATTGAAGAGAATGACTCAAGCAGGTATGAAATATGGTATAACCATATATATGATTATATAAGCTCCCACAACGCACTGAAGAATATAATATTATTCGCATATAAGGTTCTGCCTTATTTTGTGGCGGTGTCATACATAGTGCTTATAGTTATGTGCTTAAGAACCAAAGGCGCTATAGTGACACCAACTTTATCCTTCAGTGTGGATGCAACCGGATATGTTGAAACTTCTAACCTTTTTGTGACATCAAAGCTTATACTGACACCGCTGACATCATTTATAGTAGTGTCATTTTTCCGCAAATGTATTGACGCACAAAGACCTTATGTAAAATACAACATCACACCTCTTGTTAATAAGGACAAGGAGGGAGAGTCTATGCCAAGCAGACATGTATTCTCCATAACTATTATAGCTATGTGCTGGTTTTATATATACCAGCCTGTAGGTATTGTTCTGTTTGTGCTTACAGCAGTGCTTGCTGTATTAAGGGTTATAACAGGTGTACACTTTATAAGAGATGTAGTGGCAGGAATAGTAGTAGGAGTGCTGTGTGGGTTTGTTGGGTTATGGATATTATAATAAAAATATCATATTTTTTAGAAATATAGTTGACATTTTGTTATCTATGCTATATTATAATCTAGTGTGCCGCTCAGTTAGGACATAAGAAGGAGTAATCCTCTCCAAAACTGGCGAGTAATTATTTTAGGAGGTGCCATATGTACGCAATTATTGCAACAGGTGGTAAACAGTACACAGTTTCAGAAGGCGATGTAATCAAGGTTGAAAAGCTTGGTGCTAACGCTGGCGATACTGTTACATTTGACCAGGTTCTTTTCGTTAATAACGGTGAAGCTAAGGTTGGTGATCCTACAGTAGCAGGAGCAACAGTTACAGCAAGCGTTGTTGAAGAGGGTAAGGACAAGAAAGTCATCGTGTATAAGTATAAGAGAAAAACTGGATATCACAAGAAGAACGGTCACAGACAGCTTTTCACTAAGGTTAAGATTGAAAAGATTAATGCTTAATTAGTGTGAGGTGTGTTATCCATGACTCATATAACAATCTACAAGTCATCTGTCACGAACAGGACTGTAGGCTTTAAGTCGGCAGGACATGCCGGCTATGCAGAAGAGGGTAGTGATATTATCTGTTCTGCAATTTCTGTATTGACTATCAATACGATTAATTCGATTGAACAGTTCACGGATGCCGTATATGATATGTCAGTTGATGAAGAAGAGGCTAGTATTGATTACATAGTCACTTCAGATATCAGTGATACAACGCAGGTATTGTTGGACGCCTTAGAGCTTGGTTTAAGGACTATGGCTGCTGATAATCCTGATTACTTATTGATTACCGTCAAGGAGGTGTAATGACATGTTGAATTTGAACCTTCAGTTTTTCGCTCATAAAAAGGGTGTTGGTTCTACAAAGAATGGTAGAGATTCAGAATCTAAGAGATTAGGTGCAAAGAGAGCTGATGGACAGTTCGTTTTAGCTGGTAATATTCTTTACAGACAGCGTGGAACAAAGATTCATCCAGGTGTTAATGTTGGTCGTGGTGGCGATGATACATTATTCGCACTTGTTGATGGAACTGTTAAGTTTGAAAGAAAGGGCAGAGATAAGAAGCAGGTTTCTGTTTATCCTGTTGCCTCAGAGAACTAATTAGTTTTTATAAGCTCCAAATCTTCGGATTTGGGGCTTTTTGTGAATTAGAGGGGATAATAAGTCGTTATTATTTATGTGTTTGTAATATGTACAAAATTATATAAAATTATAAATTTGCTTATTTGTAATTTTATTTGGGTTGTTAAATCATTTGCTATAAACTATTTTTAATTAACTTATACGATATTTTAGATTTACTCATATATAGTTATAAGTTTAACTGCAGTTATGGTAATTTATATATTAGTGTAATGCAACAAAGCTGCTAAAGGCGGCATGAGAATGGAGATTAATATGTTTTCAGATAAAGTAAGAATATTTATTAAGTCTGGTAAAGGCGGAGATGGACATGTAAGCTTCAGACGTGAGCTTTATGTGCCTGCCGGTGGTCCGGATGGTGGTAATGGCGGTCACGGTGGTGACATAATATTTCAGGTTGATAAGGGTCTTAACACACTTGGCGATTTCAGACATAACAGCAAGTATATCGCACAGAGTGGTGAAGAAGGTGGAAAGAAAAGATGTACTGGAAAGAATGGCGAAGACCTTATAATCAAAGTTCCTGAAGGTACTGTAATATATGATGACAAATCAGGTAAAGTAATAGCTGATATGTCAGGCGATAATATGAAAGAAACTATCCTCAAAGGCGGACGTGGCGGAAAGGGCAATATGAACTATGCCACAGCCACAATGCAGGCTCCACAGTATGCACAGCCGGGACAGGAAGCAAAGGAACTCTGGGTAAGACTTGAGTTAAAATGTATCGCTGACGTTGGACTTGTTGGTTTCCCTAACGTAGGTAAGTCTACATTTTTATCAAGAGTAACTAATGCACGTCCTAAGATAGCCAACTATCATTTCACAACACTCAACCCTAACCTTGGTGTTGTTGATATTGAAGGTGGTAAAGGTTTTGTAATAGCCGATATTCCTGGTCTTATAGAGGGTGCTTCTGAGGGCGTTGGTCTTGGACACCAGTTCTTAAGACATATCGAAAGAACAAAGGTTATTATTCACATTGTAGATGCTGCATCTACTGAAGGAAGGAACCCTATAGCTGACATTAAGGCTATCAATGCAGAATTAGAGGCTTATAATCCTGAACTTCTTAAAAGGCCTCAGGTTATAGCAGCCAATAAGATTGATGCGATATATGACGATGGTTCAGGAACTAATCCTGTAGAGCTTATAAAAGAAGCATTTGAACCAGAAGGCATAAAAGTATATCCTATATCAGCCGTAACAGGACAGGGCGTTAAAGAGCTTTTATATGCAGTAAGAGAGCTTCTTGACAACTTCCCTGATGATGTAGTTGTATTTGAAAAAGAATTCGATATCGATGAGCTTCTTGATAACTCAGATGATAATTACAATGTATATCTTGGCGATGACGGAGTGTTTATCGTTGAAGGCGAAAGAATTGACAAGATGCTTGGATACACTAACCTCGAATCAGAAAAGGGCTTTAACTTCTTCCAGAAGTTTATGAAGTCTTCAGGTGCAATCGACCGTCTTGAGGAGCTCGGAATAGAAGAGGGCGATACAGTCCGTGTTGGTGATTATCTTGAATTTGATTATTATAGAGCTTAATATGGATTATATTGCAGAATATATGTAGTATTTCAGATTTACTTAATTATAATAATAAAATTTATGTACTAATCTATAAATGAACAAATATATCTTTCTGATATAGACATAATTATATAATTTTATCTGTTCATTCATATTATTAATAACAAACAAATTATACAACAGAAAGGAATTAACTATGACAAGCAAACAGCGTGCATATTTAAAGGGACTTGCTATGACTATGGATCCAATATTCCAGTTTGGTAAAAATAGTCTTACACCAGAAAATACTAAGGCAATAGCCGAGGCATTGGAAGCAAGGGAATTAATAAAGATTAATGTTCTTCAGAACTGTGCTGATGACCCTAAGGAAATCGCACAGATAGTAGCTGAGAGAACTCATTCACAGGTTGTTCAGGTTATCGGAAAAAAGATTGTTTTATATAAGGAGTCTAAGGATAACAAGAAGATTGAACTTCCTAAGGATAATAAGAAGAAATAATGTTAAATATAACATTTAATTGTTATGCTGATATAATTCGGCTTTATATGATATATTAAGATGTATCTTGTACGAACAAAATAAGGAGGATATATGGCAGGCATAGTTGGAATAATGGGAGGTACATTTAACCCTGTACACAACGGACATATTGCGATTGCCAAGGCAGCGCATGAACAATTCAATATACCACATATTCTTGTTATGCCATCATATTCTCCGGCTTATAAGGACAACAGCAATATAGTTTCTGCCAGGCACCGCTGCAATATGGTAAATCTTGCTATTAAAGACTATGATTATATGACTTTATCAACATTTGAAATAGAGCGTGGCGGAAAGACATATACTGCGGACACATTAAAACTGATGAAGGATGATTATGATAAAATATACTTTATAATTGGTGCTGATTCATTATTTACACTAGATACGTGGTATAAGCCTGATTATATATGTGCTAACTGTCATATACTTGCTGCAAACAGAGACCAGCATCCGCTGGATGAGCTTTTACGTCAGCGTGACTACCTTATAGATAAGTACAATTCCAACATAGACTTAATATTTTGCGATGATTATCCTTTCAGCTCAACATTTATCCGTGATGAAGCCGCAGCAGGAAACGATATTTCACAGTTTGTTGGAAATGAGGTCGCCCATTATATAATGGATAATAAATTATATGTTAATAATTAAGTTGCCTGTAACATTAGCTATATATAGTAATTGCAATATTTAACAATGTACGAAAATGGAGATAAGTGGTATGGATAATGCATATATTGAAGGTCTTAGAAAAGATGTTAAACGTGCTTTAAAAAGTGACAAAATGCGTTTCAGACACACTATAGGAGTTGCCGATACTTCTGCCTGTCTTGCCTCCCGATATGGTGTGGATATGCAGAAGGCTTATATAAGCGGTCTGTTACATGACTGCGCAAAGTGCGTTCCAGACGAACAAAAGATAGCTGAATGTGAACAGAACAATATAGACATAACAGAGTCAGAGTATAATAGTCCTTATCTTTTACATTCAAAATTAGGTGCATTTTATGCTGATGTAAAGTATGGAATTAAGGATAATGATATATTGGGGGCTATAAAGTGGCATACAACTGGTCATCCTGATATGACTATGCTTGAAAAAATTGTATTTGTAGCCGATTATATAGAGCCTTACCGCAACAAAGCTGTTAATCTTGATGCAATCAGATATCTTGCATTTACTGATATTGACAAGGCTGTTTTACAGATTTTAAATGACACAATTAACTATCTCAATAAAAAAGCTAATCCTATTGATGGTATTACTTTAAAAACTTATAATTTCTATAAGACACAGACAAATTTAAAATAATAGTTGAAAGGACTGAATATTATGATAAAAGATACTTCAAAACAGATGGCAAAAGTAGCTGTAGAAGCATTAAAAGAAAAAAAAGGATATGATGTAAAGGTAATAGATATAAGTGAAATATCTATACTTGCAGATTATTTCATAATAGCCAACGGAAGCAACGCTAACCAGGTACAAGCTATGGTCGACAATGTTGAAGAACAGATGTATAAGGCTGGCTTTGATGACCCTAAGGTAGAGGGCTACAACAATGCTTCATGGATTCTTCTTGACTATAATGACGTTGTGCTTCATGTATTTGATGAAGAGAGCCGCTCATTCTATAATCTTGAAAGATTATGGAGAGATGGTAAGGAAGTAGATGCAGATACACTCTAAAAACGGATTAACTGTCTGAAATCACAGGCAGGGTAGTGGTAGTGTATTAATTGAATAATATATATGATAGGCATAAGTAAACTATTTAATTAATTTACTTACGCCTATTTATTTGTCCGTTTGTCTTAAGAAAATTATTTATAGACTTACATTTATTACAACAATGTAAGTCTGGTTAAAGTAATATGCAGATGACAGTAAAATAGCTAGTAAGAAAGCAATATATTACAATTATTATTCAATAAGCAAGATTATGAAATATTCCATCTCATAAGACCAATAACCTTACCCAATATCATACAGTCATCAATTATGATAGGGTCCATAAAATCATTCTCTGGCTGTAATCTTACGTGACCATTCTCTCTGTAAAATCTCTTAACAGTAGCTGAATCATCTATGAGTGCAACAACAATGTCTCCATTCTCTGCAGAGCTGCATTTCTTTACAACAATCTGGTCTTCATTATATATTCCGATATTAATCATACTGTCGCCCTTAACAGTTAATATAAATGTATCCTCATTAGGCATAAACTCCGATGGGATAGGGAAGTAGCCAGTAATATTATCTACTGCAAATAATGGTTCACCAGCAGCCACATGTCCAAGTACTGGTACATTAACCATCTCACGCCTTGTAAGATTAAAGTTATCATCAATTATCTCTATAGTTCTTGGCTTGGTAGGATCCCTTCTTATGTATCCATTCTTTTCAAGTGACTCAAGATGTGCGTGTACTGAAGATGTCGACTTAAGATTAACAGCCGAACATATATCCCTTACTGATGGTGGATATCCCTTATTAAGAATTTGCGACTTAATATATTCAAGTATCTCAGACTGCTTCTGAGTAATTCTTCCGTATGCCATATTATATACCTCCATTAATACAGAATATAATCATCATACTTTATCAATTATAAATATTAAAATAACCAGAGATAATCATCTTATGATAAGAGTGACGAATAGGACTGGTTAAATATAAAACATACATAATGTCAAAGTATAAATAACCTGATTTTATATATCTTATAATAACATATAATCTTTATTTATGCAAACATATTTTCAGAAAGAATGTTCAGAAAATATGTTCGATTAATTATTGACAAACAGATGTTCGTGATATATAATCCAATCATAAGGAACAGATGTTCTAAAATGTATATGGGATTATATTATTTTACCTAGGAGGATTACATTATGAGGGAAACATTAAGAAAAGAGCAGCTTATACAAAGAATATTACTTATCAGTATGATACTGTTAAGCATATTATTGGGAACTATTATTGTTAATGCGTCTGATACAGGACAACCGGTTAAGTATTATACAAGTATTGAAGTAGAGCATAATGATACTTTATGGTCACTAGAAGAGCGATATAATAACGGCACAGAAGACCGCGACACGTACATTAATAATATAAAGCAGCTCAATAATATGCGTACAGATATAATTACTGAAGGCCGTTATATCTTATTATACTATTACTGATTAGACTTTTTATCTCTAATCTGATAAAATATAATATAATAAGGCAGTATTCTAATAAGCAGCGGTAAGTAATAGTAGGCCTGTTTGTCAGAATATAAGCCATACAATAATAATTACAATTGGAGATTTTATATGTTATTTAAAGATGTAGAGAATATTAATTCTGATATCGTAACAGAATTATCAAAGCACAATATTAATGAGATGACAGATGTCCAGGCTAAGACATATAAGCACATTTACAATAATAAGGATTTAATAGTATGTTCTGGAACTGGCACAGGAAAGACACTTGCATATCTGTGTCCTATTATATCAAGATTATCAGATAAGACAAAGAATGTTCAGGCTATTATACTTGTCCCTAATGGTGAGCTGGCTTCCCAGATTAACAGACAGCTTGAAGAACTTTTTGCATATGATAACTGTCCTTATTCATCATTGTTTGTGACTGGAGAGGGGAATATTAACAGACAGCTTGATGCTCTAAAGCACAAGCCATCTATATTAATAGGAACTCCTGCAAGAATTTATCAGCTTATCAATATAAAGAAGCTTAAAGTCCATGAAGTAAAGACGCTCGTATTAGATGAGGCTGATAAGCTGTTAGGAAAGACTTATATCGAACATATACATTCAATAAGAAAAAGTCTTATGAAGTATACACAGGTTCTTTTATTTTCAGCAAGTATAGATAAAAAGACCCGTAAGGAAGCTAATGCACTTACTTTTAAGCCTATCGACATTGATATTAATTCAATTAAAAAGTTAGAAAGTGTTATTCCTTCATATATAAAGCATAATTATATAATAACAGACAGAAGAGAGCGTATAGAAACACTAAGAAAGCTTGTTAAGGCTGTTAAGCCAACTAAGTGTATTATATTCATTAACACAAAATATGACCTTGAAGAGGCATTACAGAAGCTTCAGTATCATAATTACAGTGTTGGTTGTATATCAAGTAATCAGGATGCAATGAGTAAAAGAAATACTCTTAACAGCTTCAAGGCTGGCAAGCTTCAGTTATTACTGGCAACGGATATAGCTGCAAGAGGCTTACAGATTGATGATATCGATGTTGTTATCAATGTTAATATGCCAGAAGAACCAAAGGAATACATTCACCGCGCCGGCCGTTGTGGACGTAATGGTAATGAAGGTCTTACATTATCTATCATTACAGAGAATGAGCTTAACAAGATTAAAAAATACCAGAAGGATTTTCATATTAACATGGTTCAGAAAAAGTTATATCAGGGACGTCTGGTAGCTAAGTAAGAGATTAAGATATCTATATATTATATTAACGAATTTTAAAATGTTGTACAATTATGTCTGCACTAGAAGGATGTATTCGTATGAATATATTTTATATTATATAATTAAGTATGATAATAACTAAATACGATAATTAAAAAGAATATGGTTACAAGTAAACAGTTCTAAATCTTAGCTCTTTAAATCTTTACTTAGGGATAATGTTTAGAACCAGATATACTTTGTAACCATATTTTTGTATTTTCAATTATTTATTTTTGATAAGCAATACACATTACAATTATGATACTGGAGCTTATATAATGATATTAATGTTGGAGTTGGCTCATATGATATATGTAATGTTAGCATAATTAGGTCGTAATATTAATGATAACTTAATGCATTAGATAAAAGAGGCTGCATATAAGAAAAGGAGAGGGATAAAAACTAGCATATATAACGCCGATAAATCTCAGTTTATCGGCGTTATATGATTATTTATATGTTTTATGTGATTGAATTACATTTATCTATCCAGAATGAAGTAAATCATTTCGCAATCAGTAACCTTATTAATTAGTTTACTATTCTATTTTGCCTTCACCTGTTCAAATTTTTCCATAACTTCTTTAGAAGGTCCGCCAGTTGCGTAGCTTACAATGATTATAACAAGTAATGCAACGATGAATGCTGGTAATAATTCATATATTGTAAAGATACCGCCAAGCTTTGATATGCCATACTTCCATACAAATATCATAATGCCGCCGGCAACCATACCAGACATAATACCATACTTGTTAGCTCTCTTCCAGAATAAAGCACAGAGAACAACAGGTCCGAATGTTGCACCAAAGCCTGCCCACGCAAATGATACAATCTCAAATACCGAGCTGTTTGGATTAGAAGCTAAAATAACAGCTATAACAGATATTATAACAACCGTTATTCTTGCAACATTCATTGACTTTTCCTTAGTCATCTTGATGCCAAATACTTCGGTAACGATATTCTGTGAAATACTTGATGCAGCCGCAAGTAACTGTGAGTCAGCAGTTGACATAGTTGCTGCAAGTATACCAGCTAATATTATACCTGCTACAATAGCAACAAGTATGCCGTGTGTTGAAAGTAAATGTGCAATCTTAACAATAATTGTCTCAGAAGCACTTCCCTCGAGTACCTCTATTGCTCCTGCCTTAGTCATGCTAAGACCAACAATACCTATAAATACTGCAACACTAAGTGATATTACAACCCAGATTGTAGCCACTCTTCTTGATAACTTAAGCTTATTTTCATCCTCAATAGCCATAAATCTTAAAAGAACGTGAGGCATACCAAAGTATCCAAGTCCCCATGCAAGCATAGAAGCAATCTTTAAGAGGCTGTAAGGCTCTGCTGAGTTAGTTGCAGCCGAATATGTATCGAATAATCCAAGATAACCCGGAAGTGCCTTTGAATTCTCTATAATGGTATCAAGACCGCCAGCTACATTGATGCCGAATAATACAACAACAACAAGTGCTATTGTCATAACGATACTTTGTATAAGGTCAGTCATACTTGCAGCAAGGAAACCGCCTAAAGTACAGTAAGCAACTATGATAACAGCACTTATAATCATAGAAGCAAGGTAATTAAAGCCGAATAAACTTGAAAATAACTTTCCACATGCAGCAAATCCTGAAGCTGTATAAGGAATAAAGAATACAACGATAATAACCGCAGCTATTAAAGTAAGAACCTTCTTATCATCACCAAATCTTTTTGAAAAGAAGTCAGGAATTGTAAATGCATCATATCCGTGTGTATATTTACGAATTCTCTTAGCAACTATAAGCCAGTTCACATATGTACCGATAGCAAGTCCTATAGCAGTCCATGCTGCATCTGCAACACCTGTAAGATATGCTAATCCCGGAAGACCCATAAGAAGCCAGCTGCTCATATCTGATGCTTCAGCACTCATCGCAGTTACAAAAGGACCTAACTTTCGTCCACCTAAGTAAAAATCATCAACAGCATCATTTTTCTTAGAGCATAATACTCCGATGTAGACAACCGCGACAAGGTAAATAATAATTGTTGCCATAATAATTATCTGTGACATAAATATTCTCCCTTTTTTAATTTCTGTATTTAGTTTTTCTTAAAACAACTTAATTAGTATATCACAATATGCCTGATTAAGTCAAAAAAAGACAGATAAAGATAACCTTCTTTATCTGCCAATAATATAATACTGTTCAGAGCCACGCAAAACCTGAGAGATATACATAAAAATGCTTGTATTTTTATGTATATCTCTCAGATTTAATATGGCGGATACACCATATCAAGAAAATGCATAGCATTTTCGAGATAGGCTCTGAACGAGCTAATAGTACTTATATAAAACACTACTCTTCTAACTTATCAATATAATTATACTTTGTAAATTCCGGCAGGTTAACATCCTCCGGTAAATCAAAGTCTGACAATATTTCTACGCTTGTATTAACGCCACAGTTATTATATATCCACTTGGCATCCGCTGGTGCCATAAATATTGAGCCATATGTAACACTTGTACTAAGCTTGTTATATTCCTCAATATTCATATTACCAGTACGCTTTGTAAAGTAAGCTGTTGAACACATATATTCGGAATTCTCAAGTCTTGTACTATAGTGTGCATAACCTCCATTATCAAGCTTACGCCACTCTGCCTTTTCAGATATAACAGTAGAACCTGTTTTAATATCACTATTAGTTGCAACATAAAATGCACGTACTGTCGAACCACTGTCAGCAGAGCCATCAATACTTGATATAACAGCTATATTCTTAGAAACATTAATCCTTATCTTATAGGATTGATTTTTAGCTATATAAGTAGTTGCTTCTTCCTTTGTAGCTTCATTTATATCTTCATCTGTCTCTGACTGTTCATTCTGTTCACTATCAGCATTATCATTATTCATACCTATAATCGTCTTGTAGGCAAACGCTATAAATGCAAACATTAATAATAATATTAATACATATAAAATAAGATTACTGCCTTTAAACCATCTTTTTATATCTTTTTTCTTAATGCGTTTATATCCACGTATTTCCATATTGACCAACCATTTTTATTATGTTCTTAGTGTTAAAGGTCATAAGTCCAAAAGTCTTATCGTGCAGACACGAAAGAAAATGTGAACTTATGACACTGACATCATATTAACTAATACCCTGATGTTTTTCCTTAAGCTCTATAAACTTAAGAATAATATCTATAGCTCCGTCTATTCCAACAAGACCACTGTCGATACATAAGTCGTAGCTCTTAGCTTCGCCCCACTTCTTGCTTGAATAGTAATTGTAGTAACTTGCTCTCTTCTTATCCGTCTTCTGGATAAGGTCAGCAGCCTTTGAATCATTAAGCTCATATAACTTCTTAATTCTCTTAACTCTTTCATCAAGACTTGCCTTAATCCATACACTTACTGCAAATGGGTCATCCTCAAGAGCATAATCTGCACATCTGCCGACTATTACGCATGACTCTTTTTCTGCAAGCTTCTTGATAGCATCAAACTGTGCTAAGAATACCTTATGATTGATAGGCATATCAACATAAGAATTAGAGTATCCCAAAGAATATGTATCCATTACTAAAGAGTAAAGAAAACTGTTAGTTGGCTTTTCATCCTGTGAGGCAAACAATTCTTCACATAATCCACTTTCCTTTGCTGCAAGCTCAAGAAGCTCCTTGTCGTAGCACTTAATTCCTAATCTTTCAGCAAGCTTCATGCCTATCTCATGACCGCCGCTACCGAATTCACGTCCAATTGTAATTACTGTTCTTCCATCCATAATGCTTACCTCCTGCTGGTTACGATAATGTAAAATATTACATTCCTTTTTATTGATCTATTATACATTAAATTGTATATAATATCCAGCAATTTTTAGTAAATTTTATTATATTTATATAATATTTAGCTAATAATATGATGTAAGTGTCAAAAATATAAAAAGTCGTTTCTGCTTGCAGAAAAAGACCTTTTTACTTGTGACACTCACATCATAATATATACAACTGACATAATAATAATTAATATCTGCCATTTACATCATAATAGCCACCATAACAGCTTATTCTAGCCGTTAAAAATTATGTAGCATCATATCATTAAGATATTCAGAAATATTCTTTCCATACTTATTCGATATGACACTGTAGCTGCTTGGAGTGACACATGCAAGTCTTACAGTACTGTAACCGCGCGCCCCAAGCATATAATGCTTTACAATATTGGTACCCTTAATCTTTTTAATAACTTCTTCTGACGGCATATTTCTTGTTATAATTATAAATGATATATAAGAATACATATGATTTTTACAAGGAAGCTTATTATCATTTCTTACAAAATGTGGCTCAATATCCTCAACTGTGAACTTTAAAAGTTTATCAAGCTCATCTATGCCAAGATTATCACAATTAATGAAAAACAAGTGTTCATAGCACTTTACATCCCACAGCTTTGCCGATTCTGTTGTGCCAAACTTATCTCTGTTCTTGTAATTATAAGCATATATAACAAACTTTCTGTCATTAAACCAATAATTATGATATATATCAAATGTATCAGATATTCCGTTAAGTATTATATCTATAAATTCTTTTCTACGCATAAACCCTTTCACACCTTTAGCATATAATCTGTCCATCTGCGCAGCTTAATTCAACAATTACCACGCAGCTTATCAAGCACCTTCTGAAAATATTCCGGAAGCGGTGCGCTGTATTCCACATATTCTTTCGTTGAAGGATGAATAAAACCTAACACTCCCGCGTGTAAAGTCTGTCCTGTAAGATTAAACGGCGACTTTCCGCTTCCATATACATCATCACCTAACAACGGATGTCCTATGCTTGACATATGCACCCTTATCTGGTGGGTACGTCCGGTTTCTAACTGGCATTCTATATAGCTATACTTTCCAAACTGCTCTAACACCTTATAGTGGGTTACTGCCCTTTTGCCATTTTTCTTATCAATAGCCATCTTTTTCCTGTCAGAAGGGTTTCTGCCTATCGGTGCATCAACAACTCCATCTTCTGTATTAAAGCCATTAAGGACAATAGCATAATACTTTCTTGTTATTGAGTGTACGCTCAACTGCTCTGCTATAAAGTTATGGGCATAATCATTCTTGCAGGCAACTAATACTCCGGTTGTATTCATATCTATTCTATGAACTATTCCCGGTCTTAATACACCATTAATCCCTGAAAGATTATCACGACAGTGATACATAAGAGCATTTACAAGTGTACCGCTGTAATGCCCCGCTGCTGGATGAACAACCATTCCTTTAGGCTTATTCACCACTATTATGTCACTGTCTTCATATACTATATCCAAAGGTATATCTTCCGGTTCTATCTGTGGCACTTCAAGCTCTGGAAGAGTTACATTAATCATATCCTCCGCAGCCACCTTATAGTTAGCCTTAATACTTCTGCCATTTACAGTGACAAGACCACTTTCTATAAGCTTCTGTATCCTTGAGCGTGATACATCCTGCATCTCATCCGAAAGATACTTGTCTATTCTTATATTATTATCATCTACGTCAACAACAAAGCATTGACTTTTAACATCATTATTCTGCATATATTACCTATCTGCCTCTATTACATAATTAACCATTATCTTTATCAGCCTTTTTCTTAAATGATAAGAAATCAAATTCATTTTCTTTGTATATAAATAGTATAAGAACTATAAATGTTGCAACTGATATAGTAACATAACAGTCTGCCACATTAAATACAGGGAAGTTAATAAGCTTGAAATATATAAAATCCCTTACATAGCCAAATCTTACCCTATCGATTAAGTTACCGATTGCACCAGAAACAAGCATAGTACATACTATATACATAGGTAAATATCTTTTAGTTACAGGCATTCTTATAACGATATATGTTATGACAGCCACGATTATAACTGTCAGTACAAGAAATGCATTAATCTTTCCGCTGAACATACCAAATGCACTACCATTATTGCGAAGATATGTGAGTGTAAGCACATTTTTAATGATATCAATATCATTTTTCATATACAGATTACTCTCAGCAACATACTTTGTTATCTGGTCAAGCTGCGTGAGCACAGCCGTTATGACAATATAGGTTATAAGGCTTATTATACGTCTGCTATTAGCTTTACTATCCGTGTTATTCATCTAAACAATTCCTTTATAATATATTTGTAGCTTATCTTAATATATCCTTTAATGCTTCCTTCATCTCTTCATCAGACACTTCATAATCTATGTAAGCATTACCAATGTTCTTTAAAAGAATGAACTTAATCTTTCCGGCATCCATCTTCTTATCGCTCTTTGATACATTTACAACATCATCTGCGCTAATTCCACTTACACTTACAGGGAACTCATACAGCTTAAACATATCAAGCGCAGCGGTATATTCATCTTCATATATATATCCTCTGTTTACACATATTCTTAACGCTGCTATCATTCCTAATGTAACACATTCTCCGTGATAAAGTGTGAAGTTCATAAGCTTTTCAACCGCATGGCCTAATGTATGTCCAAAGTTAAGAAGTGCCCTGTCACCCTTTTCCTTAGGGTCTTTTTCTACAACCTCACGCTTGATATTGCAGCTTACATATATCATATGCTCTAAGGCATCGCTGTCAAGTGCCTTAATCTTGTCTGCATTACTTCCTAACCATTTATAATATTCAATGTCCTTTATAAGACCGTGCTTTATTATTTCACCAAAGCCTGAGTTGAATAATCTTCTGCTAAGACTCTTTAATACGGATATATTCATATATACAAGTCTTGGCTGGTGAAATGCTCCAACCATATTCTTATATGCCCTGAAATCTACTCCTGTCTTGCCACCTATACTTGAGTCAACCTGTGCAAGAAGCGATGTAGGAACCTGTATAAAGTCAATTCCACGAAGATATGTGGCTGCTGTAAAGCCTGTAAGGTCGCCGACTACGCCGCCGCCAAGTGCAACAAGCATATCCTTTCTGTCAAAATGATTTTGTATAAGGAATTCATATACATCCTCTACAGTGTTAAGATTTTTATTCTCTTCTCCTGCCTCAAACACATAGGTAAATACTTTGTTACCTGTCTTTTCAAGTTCTGCGCTTACCTGCTTGGCATAAAGCTCTGCCACATTGCTGTCTGATACTATACACAGCTTTCTTCCTGTAACACCGAGCTTGTTAAATTCTTCTGAAAGCTTATCAAAGCTCTGTTCGATAACTATATCATATAAAGGCTTTCCATCATACTTGACATTAATACATTTTGACATATACGTTTTCTCCTGACTATTTATTCTTAAACAAACTGCCACCCTTGGTAATAACCAGGAGTGGCAGCAATATTATAATTAAAACTTTGTTTCATTATTTTTAAATGAAGTTAAATCAATGCCACCTGCAACAATCTCAGGAATATCTCCTGAAATATCTACATTAGGAGGTGTCACAAGGAATATGTAGTTGGTAATCTTCTGTAAGTTACCTCTGATAGCATAACATGAACCTGCAGAATAATCTATAATCCTCTGGGCTATATCTACATGAATACCCTCAAGATTAAGAACTACAGCTTTTCCTGTAAGTAATGTGTCTGTTATCTCGCTTGCATCTTCCATAGACTCTGGTCTGATAACAACAACTTCAAGACCTCTTGCTGTCTGCTTTATAGGAACAACCTTTCCTCTTGCTGCAAACTTTGGCTTATCATTCATAGTATATGATGTTGAAGCATCTTCATCATCTTCTGACTTCTTAGAACCAGAAAAAAGCTTTTTTCTTGATGAAGGTTTTTCATCATCATCGTCAAAATCTTCATCATAATCGTAATCATCATCATAATCATCATCCTGAACCTTAAAAAGATTAAGGAAACCATCAACAAAACTCATACTCTCTCTCCCTATATAAATTATTACTCTGATTAACTGTTATATATAACATAATCACTATAACTAATCTTTACACCAGCGGTATATTAAACAGGATATACTATTATCTGTTAGAATAATCTCTGGCACCAAATATAGCTGTGCCAACTCTTATGTGTGTTGCTCCTTCTTCAATAGCAACTATATAATCATTAGTCATACCCATAGAAAGTACATCCATATTAATATTATCAATGTTTTTAGCATTAATGTCAACACATAATTGCTTTAATTGTCTGAAATATACACGATTATCTTCAGGATTGGCAACATATGGTGCGCTTGTCATAAGACCTCTCACACGAATACCTTTAAATGTGCTTATTTCTTTGACAAAGTCTTCTACTTCTTCTGGTTTAAGACCAAACTTATTCTCCTCACCAGCCACATTTACCTCGACAAGAATATCCACTACAAGGTTCTTCTTAACTGCCTCCTCGCTTATGGCCTTTGCGAGTCGTACAGACTCAACCGAATGTATCATCGCTGCTCTTCCAACAACATACTTTACCTTATTCCTCTGCAAATGTCCTATCATATGCCATACGATATCATCTGGAAGTGTGTCGACCTTGTCAACCATTTCCTGAACGTAATTCTCTCCGAACTGGCGTATATTGCAGTTGTATATTTCCATAAGCATATCCTTCGGCTTAGTCTTGCTTACAGCTATAAGGCATACCTCTGATACATCGCGCCCGCTTCTTTCACACGCTTTAGCTATATTTTCCTGAACAAAAGAAAGATTATCCTTAAGCATCTTAATATCATACCTCCTTAGTATATCATTTCATTAGGCTCATATTTGTCTGCATCTAATATAATTCTATCATATACTGTTATTCCGTGAGCAACTTTTTGTTTTACAATGTAATATTCATTATTCCGGTCTATAATCTCAACCGGACAGAATACCGTATAACCTGTGTTGACACAGTATACACCCCGTAGCTTTTCAACAGGTCCTATAACAAATCTAGATGAAGAGTCTGGCATAACAACCACCGAACCCGCATCAAAGCTATCCTTACTTACATACACTGAGTCATCCGTTGTCTTATATATGTCTGCCTCTGTAAATGAAGGTGTAAGATTGCCATTCTCATCATATTTTTCAGTTATAAAGCCATAATTACTGCTGTTGCCGCCCTTTGTCATATAAGACTTCGGTATCACATAAAACTCATTCTCTGTAACAGCCGAAACCGGTATTTTCATACCACTCTTACCTGTTGTCACAAGCTCTATATCAAGAAATCTCTCAGATGCATATCTTATCATATAACTGTCAACTGACAGTTTTCCGTAGTATCCATCAGACTTTTCAATAATAGAAAAACCACAGGTAAATGTCATATTATCCTTTTTGACCTTTATATCTATGGACTTTTTACCCTGTAATCCATACTTGCTTATGTCGTCCTGACTAAGCTTTATCATAAGATACCAATTCTCACTTGTAACCATCTTATAAGCCGGGTTGTCAGCTACTATTATTGATTCTGCCTTAAGATTATTCTTATTATAATTATCCTTGTTAAAATCAGATGCTGTTATAGTTTCCGGCTCTTTGCCCTCATATCCATCAATAGCATACACAACTATGCCATTAGTTTCTGCTTCAACAGTCCTGAAAAGATTCTGACTTCCTGTGCTCTCTACGATTGAATCAATATTATTCATAATATTTTCATTAATAGACTGCAATACTGTCGCATTGAGGTCTGACTTAAGGTCATATACATATGAGAAATCACTTCCATCATAATCGGTCTTATAATTATTAAGGGTCGACTTTATATCAGCAAGATTTTGCTTGGAAAGAGAATTCTCACCGACCTTGTTATAGCTTGCAAGTATCTCAGAAACCCTTCCGGTTTCATCCACTGAATATATTGTATCTCCTTTTTTAACTCGTGTATCTTCTCTCTGGTAGTAGTTTACATCACCAGAATATGGAGAATAATATACATTTTCACTTCTTAACGCAATCGCCGTGTATACAGCATTGTTCGTAAGAGAACCCGTATTAACCTCATATGTCTGAACCTTTGACTTTGTCACATAAAGAACAACGAAGCATATTATATATACCAGTACAAGTGCAAATATAAGTGCAACTGCCCTTGGTCTTCTTTTATATCTGACTACTTTACTACTAGACATTAATCAACTGTTCCTCCCATATACAATAAGCTGTCACACTAATCACTTACAGTTGCTTAATGCGACAGCCTACATAATAATTATTGATATATTTCTCTCCATTCCATATCGCCACGCTCCAATGATTTTATCAGAAGCTCGGCTGTTGCAAGATTCGTTGCAAGAGGTATGTTATACATATCACATAACATACATATATTGTTTGAATCAGGTTCGTGAAGATTAGGTGTTTCCACATCTCTTAAAAAGATAACAAGATCCAGCTGGTTATGTTCTATCTGTGCGCATAACTGCTGGTCTCCACCAAGATGTCCTGCAAGAAACTTATGGATGGAAAGATTAGTAACCTCCTCGACAAGTCTGCCTGTAGTACCAGTGGCAAATAACTGATTCTTGTTTAAAATTCCCTTATATGCTATGCAGAAGTTCTGCATAAGCTTCTTTTTTGAATTATGTGCGATTAGACCAATGTTCATAAGAACCCCCTATCTTATGCTATTTTATATCATATTTTTGATATTTACGGATTATTGCCGTAATCATCTTTGGTAGCATACTTTAGCCTCGGAAATCCTTGGCAAATATATCATCATCCCTGTCAACATTTCTTTGCAGATTAACATTAAGTACAATTCCCATTGCTGCAAAGAGGTTCACAAGTGATGTAATACCACAACTAAAGAATGGTAAAGGAAGACCTGTATTAGGTAAAAGCTTGGTAACAACGCCTATATTAATAAATGTCTGAAATGCAATATAGGCTGCAACGCCGCAGCACAACAGCCGCCCTTCTAAGTCTTTCGCCCTTACAGCAGTAATTATACACTCAATTACGATTGTAAACAACAGTAAAATTGTAATAATACAGCCAGCAAACCCTAATTCTTCACCTATAACGGCAAATATAAAGTCGTTCTGTGCTTCTGCGATATATCCTGCATTCTTAAGTGATGACGGGTCATCGTTATTAAGACCTTTTCCGGAAAGCTGTCCGGAACCTATAGCCTGTACAGCATAGTTCTGCTGGTACACACCAGCACTTGCGCTGCTATCAGCCTCATCACTTCCATATATAAAGTCCACAATTCTGTTTCGCTGGTACTGTTCCATAAATATAGGATCAGGTGTAGCTATAATATACACAAGAAAAGCTGCAACAAGTGGAATAACAATAAGCAATGCTCCACCTATTATCTTATAACTTAATCCTGCACAGAATATAACTGTAAGTATAATAAGAACAACCATAACTGTAGTTGAAAGGTCAGGTTCCTTTATTATAAGCAGTATAGGAACCATAAGCACTAACGCAAGTATCACAAGAAACTTCCATGTATTAAGCCTGTCCTTATACATAGCTATAACTTTAGCTAAAAATATTGCAGCAATAAGTTTCATAAACTCTGATGGCTGTATCTGGAATGAGCCGATACCAAGCCATCTTTTAGCACCGTGGCTGGACTTACCAGCTACAAGTACCAATATAAGCAGTATATTACCAAGTATATACCACAACCAGTAATACCTTGTTACAAACTTGTAATCAACAAATGATATAAATATCATCATTAAAAATGCAGCGGTCATTCCTATGCCCTGTTTTACTGTATATTCAGAATTAGCGCTGTTTACAACTGCCAGAGCATAAGCACAGGTTACTGCTATAATAACAACAAGCCTGTAATTATATGACCTCATTTTATACTTCTTAAACATATAATCTCCACCATCAATTACCGTTTCCGGTTACGTTATGTGATTATTTTTCACCGTTTCTCATATCCTTAATAGGGATATTGGCATATATAGCAGGTACTGAACCATTCTCTCCTTCTGTAGAAGTAATCTGTATATCAAGTTCTTCTGCATCTATAACCATGTACTTTGAAATGACTTTGATAATGTCATTCTTTATCATTTCCATAACCTCTGGTGAACAGTTCGCCCTATCGGAAACAAGTAATAACTTAAGTCTGTCCTTAGCGACATCCCCAGAGCCCTTTTTCTTAAATAATTCAAGTAAACTCATATTTTCTTCCATTCTGCCATATGGCCTATATAATAACTTTTAGTTTTTCTTGTCACCCTTAAAAAGAGCTGATAACTTCTGGAAAAATCCACCTTTACCATTAAGGTCAAGGAATGGTACGTCTTCACCAAGAATTCTCTTACATATATTCATATATGCCTGTCCAGCCATACTGCTGTCACCAACTAATGGCTGACCCTTATTAGTTGCAACAACGATATTCTCATCATCTGGAACTGCACCTATGACATTGAGCTGAAGTATGTCATTAACGTCAGCAATGGACATCATTTCACCTCTGTTGACCATATCCATTCTTATTCTGTTTACGATTAAGTCTTCGTGGTCCTTAAGTCCATTAGCATCAAGAAGTCCTACAATTCTGTCCGCATCACGGATAGCAGAAACCTCTGGTGTTGTTACTACTAAAGCTCTGTCGGCTGCTACGATAGCATTCTGGAAACCCTGTTCGATACCGGCAGGACAGTCAAGAAGTATGTAATCAAACCCTTCCGGGTCTGCCTTAATCTCATCAACAACCTTTATCATCTGCTCTGGTGATACAGCTGACTTATCTCTTGTCTGAGCTGTTGGTAAAAGATATAAAGAAGGACATCTCTTATCTGTAATCATAGCCTGCTTTAATCGGCAGTTTCCTTCAACTACATCTACAAGATTGTATACAATTCTATTCTCAAGTCCAAGTACAACATCAAGATTTCTAAGACCTGTATCTGTATCAATCATAACAACCTTCTTACCAAGCTTGGCAAGACCTGTACCTATATTAGCAGTAGTTGTAGTCTTACCGACACCGCCTTTTCCTGACGTAACAACAATAACTTCACTCATTTTACTTCCTCCAAAATCAATATACTAAGTAAATAAATACACAATAAATTAATTATGCTTAATTTCACGCATTAAATCAAGAGTTTTTTGAAATTAATGCAAATTTAACCTGATTAAAGGTGAATATCTTCTAATACATTCTGCGCAAAGTCCTCAACATATATATTGCCCTCATAAACATATGCAATCTTAGGCTGCACTGGCTGCTTTGCCTTAAGCTTTAACTTCTTCCTTACAGGACTGCTGTCTGAGCTTCTTGCAATAATATCTGCTATCTTTATCTGCATAGGGTCCATATCAAGTGCAACAACAAATGCATTTTCATTGCCGCTTGCACCTGCGAATATGTTACCTTTAAGACTTCCAAGCACAATTACATTACCGCATGCAACAACTTTTCCACCCGGATTGACATCACCAAGAATGACAACACTGCTTTCAGTTTCAAGCACCTGCCCTGAACGTAACGTTCCTTTATAAAACTGGCATAAAGGCTGTGTTGTATCGTCTATTCCTTTCCCCTTTCGTCCTGTTACACCCTGTCTTTTTTCAAGTACATTGGCAACTGCTCTTTCGTATATCAGATTTCTTTTCTCATCATGGTCAATAAGGCACACAATATTAATATCAGTTACTTCTGATATTATATCGATAATCTCTTTTTCCTGCGTATCTGATAATTCTCGTCCTTCAAGTGATAATGCAAGATTAGCATTGTTAAAGAACTTAGCTGATGCCGTAAACTTATCCCTTATCATACTTTTAAGTTCATCAAAGCTTATAGTATCATCTAATCTTACTGCAATACCATTCTTATTTCCTTTAATTACTACTGAATTATCCAACTATTTCACCTCTTATTTATCAAATTATTCTAAACCATAGTATATCTTATATATATCTGCTGTCAAATCTATAGATGTGTCTGATGAATATCCATGCTGTATACATGTTGATACACATATCTCCGGGTCATCATATGGTGAATATGTAACCAGCAGAGAATGGTCGGGTTCTTTAGTATTTTCCTGGGCAGTACCTGACTTTGCTGCAATCTTCATATTAAGCTTTGATATTCCTCTGTATGAATTACCAGCAAGCATCATGCCCTCATGGACTGTATCCCATATACTGCTGCTAAGTTCAACCTGATGGTCTACCTCAGCTTCATTTTCTCTTATAACATTGCCATCTGAATCTGTTATCTTATCAATAAGTGTAAGATTATAGCACTTTCCAGATGTAGCAATAGTTGTAACGTATCTTGCAAGGTTTAATGTACTGTACTTATGATTACCCTGTCCAATCGCAGATGCTATTGCATTAGTGTTGGATGCCTGTGGTGAATTCTCCTCAATCTCAACACCTGCTTTAGTTGACATGCCTAACAAATCAGAATACTTCTGAAGTGTACTTGTACCATAGGTACTGTTATAAGTTCCATCTTTTCTGCACGCAAGGTTATAACCTACATTGTAAAAATATACGTTGCAGGAATCCCTTATTGCTGTTGCCGCAACCTCACCGCCATGTCCTGATAATCTCCAGCATCTAGGGGCTGGTGTTACCTTATCGAAAGAACCTGAACAATAGAATGTAGTTCCCGATGATATTGTACCCGTATCAAGACCTGCTATTGTAGTACATGGCTTGTATGTTGAACCAGGTGCCGTAAATGACTGTGTTGCCCTGTTAATCATAGGCGCAGCCTTGTCATTGATAAGACTGTTAAAGTACTTGGCATCAACTGTTCCTGACAGCCTATTATTATCATAACTTGGATATGATACCATAGCTACTATATCACCATTTTTTGGATTAGTGATAACTGCTGAAGCTGAACAAGGCTGAAGTGCAAGCTGTCCTGGAGTTATTACCTTATTGGTTATGGCATATACCATAAACTCATATGCGCCAAGACTTCCTGAACTTAAAGCAGCGTATCTTGAGTCTTCTGCATTCATATCAAGTACACCCTGTTCATAAAGCAGCATACACACCTGTCTGCCTGATATACTTCCATCGTTAATCATATACTTATACATCTTTTTGTAAAAAGATGTGTCCTCTCTTAAGTAACTGTCTATATAATCTATAAGAGCATCATAAGATTCCTGTAAGCTCGTATACTGCTCTGATGAGAATATATTAAGGTTAATCCAGTTCTTTGATATACCATGTGTAAGAAGTTCCTTAAGACTTGTTCCACTGCCTTCTGTCCAGTCTTTATAAACGCTGTCATCTGTATCGACATTGGCTGTATTAATTACACCTCTGTCCTTAAGGCTTGTATACACATACCATATATACAGCTGCTGCTCTTCGCTTAATCTTCCATAAGGAGTATCACCGTCAGCCAGCTCACTTCTAAGCCAGCTCATAGTGCTGTCCTGCTTTGATAAAAACGCTGAGTACATCTGTCGCTCTGTATCAGTACTCTGTGTCGCAATATGGCTTATCGACACAATGTTATTATCAATAAGTGCAAAATACACTTCTTTGGCTAGTATATAAACTGTATTAACGCTTCCATTAGAATTATAAGTATATTTAGTGTCACTATTTGTCATATATTTGAGCAGAATTTGAATTATTTTATCTTCAAGCAGATTATAAAGCTTTTTCTGTAATTCAATGTCGATAGTGAGATAAACATCATTACCTGCTGTCGAATCTGTTTCATCAAGTACTTCTGTTATACGCCCAACCGTATCAACATATACTGTCTTAGAACCCTTAGTTCCCGCAAGCTCTGACTCCATGCTCTTTTCTATACCACCCTTACCTACAACATCATTGCTGTCATAAGAATCATCTAATGTTTCAAGCTCACTTGTTGATACCGTTCCTGTATATCCAAGTATCTGTGAGCAATATATACTGTCAACATATCTTCTTATATACTGTTCATCTACTGTAACACCTGTAAGCTCATCTGAATTCTCAAGTATTGCCGCCACAGTTTCATCAGATACTTCATTGGCAATAGTAAATGATATGTATCTGTTATAAGAGTTAGCAGACATATATCTTCTTAAGTTCACTATCATAAGTGCATGTTCAATACTGAAACCATTAATCTCAGGTTCTAATCCCTGTTGTTTTAACAGCTTTATGGTTGATGCCATGGCACCACCATCATTGATATAGGTATCTCCTGCAACAGCAACACCATATCTGTCGCATAACTGCTTAAAAAGCTCACCTGCTGATACATTTCTTTCTTCATCTGTAAGTTCACTTATTGAACGTCTGCCGTATATATCTCTTAAAAATCTTAACAGTTCATTATCTTTAATGTTGTATTCATACATTCCATCTGTATAAATAATAGGAAAATCGTTAGAATAGCTGTCTCCCTTTTCTTCAATAATAGTAAGGGTCTTATCTATTGAAGAGTTTAACAGTCTGTTCTTTGTATCGTTATCTTCATACTTTCCGCTATCACTTATTCTGACTGCATATGCAAGGTCATTATAAGCAAGCAGTACGCCATTCTTATCAAATATTCTTCCTCTTGTTGCTGCAACACTCATATCTTTTTGTATTGAGCTTGATAAATCTTTAACGTAAGACTCTCCATTAATAATCTGAAGTGAAAATAATCTGTTAACAAGTACGCCGATAAGTACAATAAACACCATTATCAACGGAAAAATTCTGGACTTGAAGAGACTTAGAATATAATCAAATATTTCCTTCATCTAAATTACCTTTATTCCTTTTCTTCCACTTAACATCAAGTAATGCATCCAGTTTCATAAGAGGATAGTAAAACACAAGTGCTACTACAAGAGTATATACCATCTCCGGTATAATAAACTTCATTATGAAATAATCTGCATTAAGTCTGTTATGCAAAAGGAAATTACCTATGTATGATAAGAATTCATAGATAAAATCTGAAAGCATAATCATAGCTAATGGAATAAGGACCTCAACCTTTTCATATTCTTTATAAAATATTCCTGAATAATATCCTACGTACACAAAAACCAATGCCGAAAAACCAAATAATCCCGAAAAGAACAAGTCATACATAATGCCTGCAAAAAATCCGACAAACATTCCCTCATTTCTTCCCTTAAAGAAACCAAACAGCACTGGCAGTATTATCAAAAGATTAGGAACTATTCCACCTATGGCAATAGCTCTGCCAAAAGTTCCCTGTATAAGGTAAACCAGTAAAATTATAACCAACTCTGTTACTTTTCTTTTCATGGTTCTCCTGCCTTTAATTATTGATTCTTCATTTCAGTTATAATAAGTACTTCCTGAAGATTATTAAAATCTACCGCTGGTACAAGGTATCCTGACTGTGTAAGATTATTAGAGTCCGGTTCTACATCTTTTGCATAACCTATAAGTATTCCCTGAAGATACTTATCACTGATATTGGATGTAACAATCTTATCTCCATCTCTTACAGTTATATCACTCTTAAAATGTGTAAGCTTTATAAGTCCGCTGTCAGAAAGTTCTATATCACCTTCAACTATACACGTATCGTTAGTATCTATCAACATTCCACTTACAGAATTATTGTCTTCTACTACTGTTTTGATAATCGAATAATTCTTTCCTACATCAGCGACTATTCCTACAAGTCCGCCGCCGGCAATAACATTCATATCTTTCTTTATGCCGTCATCACTGCCCTTGTCAACCTTGAATGCCTTTGACCAGTTATCTGTTGTAACTTCTATTATTCTTGCTCCAACCTTAGTATATCCCGGATATTTTTCATCAAGTTCATAAAGTTCCCTTAATCTTGAAAGTTCATAAATATCCTGTCTTAACTGATTGTTTTCCTCTGTAAGGTCATCCACCTTACTCTTTAGTTCCTTATTCTCATCAAGAACAACTGATATTTCCTGAAGAGTAGTGTACTTATCATAAGTCCAAAGTCCCAGATTATTCATTCCTTTCTGTAAAGGAACAACTACCATAGAAACTGCATCCCTTAGAGGTGCAACAAGCTTATCAGTAAAAAAGCTTGTCGATATGAATATCAGGCATATAGCAGTCAGTGCAATCAAAATGTACCTGGATGTCACATATGAAGATACTTTCTTTTTCATTTCACTCTTCCTTAATAATAATTAATCATAGTTTCTATCCTGTGGAGTATACGCAATCTTAGCAAACTGTGGATTAGTCACTACTCCGATAAGACCTCTTACAACACTTTCAGAAGGCTGGTCAACGATATTGACGTTAAGGTTAGTCTCCTGCTTTATAAACTTCTCAAGATTATTAATCTGTGAAGTACCCCCTGATACATAAACGCCATCTTTTATAATATCTGCTGCAAGTTCTGGTGGAGTTCTCTCTAATATAACCTTTATAGCATCCATAATAGAATGAAGTGCATCAACTATGGCATTATATATAACGTCAGAAGATATCTCAACGCTTACTGGAAGTCCTGATAATACATTACGTCCGAATCCCGGTGCAAATGTTTCATCAACCTTTACAGCACTTCCAAGTTCCTTTTTAAGACCTTCTGCTGTCTTGCTTCCGATAACAAGATTGTATACTTTTCTTACGTTATTGATGATACAGTCATCTAACTTGTTACCACCTATCTTTATAGACTTGCTTATAACGATACCGCCAAGAGAAAGTACTGATATTTCAGTAGTTTCAGCACCGATATTAACCATCATGACACCTCTTGACTTGGTAACATCAATACCTGCACCAATAGCATCGGCAACTGGCTTATCAACTATATAGATATTCTTTGCCTTTACCTTTGAATCAGCTACGAGCTCATAGAAGGCTCTCTTTTCAACTTCTGTAACATCCGTAGGAACAGCGATATAGAAATCATTGTTACCTGTATTCTTCTTTTCATCATTAACCTTGTTAAAGAAGTTTAATAATAAAGTCTGCATATTCTCTATATCAGCTATAACTCCAAACTTTACAGGGAATGATACTTCTATATTCTCTGGTGCTTTTTCATACATTTCATATGCTTCATCACCAAATGCAAGAAGTTCCTTTTTGTTAGCAATCGCTATTATATTCTTTTCATTAAGGATAGCATCCTTTTCCTTGCAGCACATTTTGAAGTTACTTGTGCCAATATCAATACCATATACGTTAGACATACTTTTTTTCCTTTCCTGTATCTGAATATCCATACTGCCTTGCTATTATTCAAAGCAGCCATATTCATTTAAACTTGTGTAATTATTATCTCCAATAATTATATGATCTATAAGATGTATTCCAAGAATCCTGCCTGCTTTAAGCACCTGAATGGTTACTTCTATATCTTGTCTGCTAGGATTAGAGTCACCACTCGGATGATTGTGAAGCAGCACTATACTTACAGCCCTGTTCCTGCACGCCTCATAAAACACCTCTGACGGTGATATGGGCGAACTGTTGATAGTTCCAACTGACAACACAACGTCCTTTATAAGACGAAGCCTGCTGTCAAGCATAATAAGCACAAGTCTTTCCTTTGACAGATGGCGCATATCCTCCATATAATACTCTGCTATGGCAGAGGGAGAAGAAAAATCCAGCCTGTCAGAAGCCTGCTTTTTAGCAATGCGCCTTGACAGCTCACATATGCACTTAAGCTGTGCTGCCTTAGCCATACCTATGCCTTTTATATCCATAAGCTGCTCTAAAGACATATCAATAAGACCCGTAAGTCCCCTGCACCCTGCACTGTCCAGTATATCTGTGGCAAGCTCCTTTGCAGACTTACCAGAAGTTCCGGTCTTTATTATGGCTGCAACAAGCTCCGTGTCAGTCAGGCTGTTAGCACCTAATGCCATGCACTTCTCGTAGGGCATTAAATCCTTAATCTCATCTTTTTCACATATTAAATTATCACTCATAAATCATACGATAAGACGTATTAATCTTATAAAACGGAATGTCAGGTACAACGCCAATAATACCTGCCGTTCCATTCGTGTATACATTACATATCCTTGATATGTACACGGCTATTTTATCAGTATTTTTATTGGAATACAACCTCTCATTACAATAAAATATTCCAAAACAGCCTAAAATAGTATATCACAATTAATTAATCTTAAGAAGTCCTTTTTCATACATTTTCTGCATACTCATCATAATACCAAACTTTGCATGATACCATGTAAGTCCACCCTGGAAGTACACAGCATATGGCTCTTTTACCGGACCATCTGCACTAAGCTCTATAGAAGAACCCTGTACAAATGCACCTGCTGCCATAATTACATCTGAGTCATATCCCGGCATAGCCCAAGGTTCAGGAGTGACAAAGCTGTCAACTGGCGCTGCTGCCTGAATCCCCTTACAAAATGCAACAAGACCTTCCTTAGTTCCAAGCTCAACTGCCTGTATAATGTCATATCTTTCCTCAGTTGCATCCGGAATACACTTAAAACCAGCATTTTCATACACATTTGCAGCAAATATGGCACCCTTAAGCGCACCTGCAACAACTGTAGGCGCAAGGAAAAGTCCCTGATAAAAGTCCTTATTGACATTAATAGTAGCACCGACTTCCTTTCCAAGTCCCGGTGAAGAAAGCCTGTAAGCAGCCTGCTCTATGCAGTCCTTACGTCCGGCTATATAACCACCACAAGGCGCAAGACCGCCACCTGGATTTTTAATAAGAGAACCGACAACCATATCAGCCCCGACCTCAGATGGCTCTATCTTTTCAACAAATTCACCATAACAGTTATCCACCATACATATGACATCGGGCTTAATGTCCTTTATAAACTTAATAAGCTCACCTATTCTTTCTACAGAAAGTGTAGGACGTGTGGCATACCCCTTTGAACGCTGTATAGTTACAAGCTTTGTCTTTTCATTAATGGCTTTTCTTATTCCATCATAGTCAAAACTGCCATCAGCAAGAAGGTCTACCTGTCTGTAACTTATATTATACTCAGCAAGACTTCCCTTAGATGGCCTTATACCGATAATCTCATCCATAGTATCATATGGCTTACCAACTGGTGATAAAAGTTCATCACCCGGACGAAGGTTAGATGATATAGCCACATTAAGGGCATGTGTTCCACATATAATCTGTGGTCTTACAAGCGCATCCTCAGTCTTGAATATATCAGCATATATTCTCTCAAGAGTATCTCTTCCCTCGTCATTATATCCATATCCGCTTGTTCCAGAAAGATGCATTTCTGCAACTTTATTCTTCTGCATGGCACTAAGCACCTTAAGCTGGTTATATTCTGCAACTTCATCAATTTTATCAAATCTTTCCCTAAGTCCTTCTAGCACCTGCTGGCCATAGTTATACACTTCATCGCTTATTCCAAGCTGGCCACAATACATATCTTTCATATTCTTCCTCTTCCATTAACTTTAGTTATTTGTCTGCTGCCAGTCATCTTACTTATACAAATGTGTTGACAGCTTAATTTTACATCATCACATACTTTATACTTAATCCTGATATTATGCAACTATATTCTTATCTTCTAAGATATTTAACATATATTCAAGCACATTTTCCCTGTTATGTCCGAATTCTTCAAGATTAATCCACTCTATGTCCTTTTCTCTTTTAAACCACGTTATCTGTCTTTTTGAAAAATGTCTTGTGTTATTCTTTATATTTTCCTTAAGCTCATCAAGAGTACATAATCCGTCAAGATAATCAAGGACTTCCTTATAACCTATAGCCTGCATAGATGTTGCATCTCTGCAGATGCCTCTTTCCTTAAGTTTTCTGACTTCCTCTATAAGCCCCTCATCAAACATTGCATCAACTCTTTTATTAATTCTGTCATATAAAAGCTTTCTGTCATCATTCAGCACAAAATAAACATAATTATAAGGTGAGTCTTTTTTTCTCTGCTCCTCATTATGCTCTGATATCTTCATACCTGTCTGTTTATAATACTCTATCGCTCTTGCAACTCTTTTGACATTGTTGTAATGAATAGTATCTGCCGACTTTTCATCAATCTCCCTCAGCATATTGTGAAGATACATAGGCCCATTCTGTTCTGCAAGCCTGTAAAGCTCATCCCTGTATGATGTATCTTTATCGGCATTATCAAATTCGATATCATAAAGAACTGACTGTATATAAAAGCCCGTACCGCCTACGATAAGAGGTATATGTCCATTGGCTCTTATCTTATCTATCGCCTCACACGCCATCTTTTTAAACACAGTTATGTCAAATTCCTCATCTGGTGACATAACATCTATAAGATAATGCTTAACGCCCTGCATTTCCTCCTGCCTTATCTTGGCAGTTCCTATGTCCATACCCTTATATACCTGCATAGAGTCTGCGCTGATAATCTCAGCACCTATCGCCTTTGCAAGACTAATTGATAAAGACGTTTTTCCAACCGCAGTCGGACCTGTCAGTATAATTAAAGGTTGTTTTTCCATATTAATCCTCTTTTCTGTGCACGTCTTCTGCGTACAATTTTACACTATACGCTTAAACTTTTTCTCTATATCATACTTACTCATAACTATGAGTGTTGGTCTTCCGTGAGGACAGTTATATGGATTATCCGCTTTCATAAGCTCATTCATAAGTTCCTTAGCTTCCTCATAGGATATTTTGTTATTACCCTTTATTGCAGCTTTGCACGACATTGAGGCAACCTTTTCCGTAAGTATATCCATATCAGACATTCTGCCTTCGCGCATAAGACCATCTATAAGGTCCATAAGCATCTGCCTGTAGTCAAGCTTTGGAAAACCTGCCGGAATACCTGTCACCTTATATTCATTACCGCCGAATTCCTCTATCTCATATCCCATCTTCGTAAATACCGGCATATTGCGCTTAAGAACTTCCTCCTCATTCATATTAAGAGTAAGAATAATAGGCGGCATAATCATCTGTGTATCAATATGATGTTCCTTTATCTTCTTCATCATACGCTCATACAGCACTTTTTCGTGTGCTGCGTGCTGGTCCATCATATAAAATCTGTCTTCAAATTCAATAAGCCAGTATGTATCAAAAAGCTGGCCTATTATCCTGTAGTTATTCTTATTATCCTCATCAAGCAGCTTATCCTTAAACATCGACATCTGTTCCGGCTTTGCCTTGACATCTGCCTGATACTTCTTTTCATCATCCTTTACCATAGCTTCTGAGCGTTTTACTTCAAAAGGTTCTGGTAATCTTGTCTTTGTAGCTGGAGTTAATGTAGTTTGTACTTCATTGTGATTTTCCTGCTGTTCTTTATAAGTACTTTCAGGCACCAGCGTTACAGCCGATGATGATGGGCATATTTCTGCCTTATTTCCTATGACATTATCTATATTTCGTACAACTTTATCGTTATCACTACCTGCTGGCTGCCCCTCTGACATACCTGCATCGACTATTTTATTAACAGTCGTCTGTACAGAAGAGTCATTTTTGACATTTTCTATATCCATAACCGTATCACTCTGTACAGCACTCTCAATATTCTGCTGCCCGTCATTATTCACGTTTGGAATATTTTCTGGCTTCTTATCCTTTTCACCTTCATCTAACATATCTTTTCGTATATGCTGCATAACCTGTCCGTCAGCCTCAACCTTTGCAACAAGCTCCTTGCCCTTAAGCGTAGACAGTATGGTATCGTACACAAAATTGTATACATACTCATTATCAGAAAATCTTAACTCCATCTTTGTAGGATGCACATTTACATCTATAATCTTAGGATTGATAGTAAAATGGAGAACAGTAAACGGATAATTGTGCGGCATTATAAAACCTTTATAACCTGCCTCAATAGCCCTGTTTATAATACCACTCTTAATATATCTGCCATTAATATAATAATTCTCATACGTCCTGTTTCCACGGTTTACGAAAGGCTTTCCGATATAACCCTCAATCTTTATATTATTGGCAGAGCTGTTCACCTCATAAAGATTAGCCGTGATATCCCTGCCATAGACATTGTATATAATGTCCTTAAGCTTCATATTACCCGATGTGTGAAGCTTGTTCTGGTTATTATTAATAAACCTGAAAGATATATCAGGATGCGACAGTGCAAGATACTGCATAAGCGAATTAATATAGCCTGCCTCCGTTGCCGCCGACTTTAGGAACTTTCTTCTTACAGGTGTATTAAAGAACAGATTGCGCACAATAAATGTTGTTCCGTCAGGTGCGCCTATATCTTCGATGGACATTTTCTGTCCACCCTCTGATATGTACCTTGTACCTGTAATGCTGTCCTTAGTCTTTGTTATAAGCTCCACCTGCGAAACTGCTGATATGCTGGCAAGTGCCTCACCTCTGAAGCCCAGAGAAGAAACGGTTATAAGGTCCTCTATCGATTTAATCTTACTTGTTGCGTGTCTTTTAAAAGCGATATCTATCTCATTTTTATTAATTCCAGAGCCATTATCTGTAACCCTTATAAATGAAATTCCGCCTTCCTTTATCTCAACAGTAATTGCCATAGCTCCGGCATCAATAGCATTTTCCACTAACTCCTTAACAACAGAGGATGGTCTTTCAATGACCTCCCCCGCTGCAATCTTATTGATAGTATTCTGGTCAAGCAGTTGAATTCCCAATGTCTTTCTCCTTTCTACCAGCGGTTCTTAACCTTTCCCTGCAGCTTATAAAGTGTATTAAGCGCATCTATAGGTGTCATATTGCTTATATCAAGCTCTTTAATATCAGATATTATGTCATCATCCTTAACAGTATCAAAAAGTGACATCTGCTTATCCTCAAGGTCATTAATCTTTTTATACTGGTTATTCATCTTTTCAAGCTTCTTTGAGTACTGGGCAATATCCTTTGCCTTCTGTGATATATCAGCATCACTTAACTCTGCAACAAGTTCTTTGGCCCTGCTAAGAACAGTTTCCGGAACTCCTGCAAGCTTTGCTACCTGTATTCCATAACTCTTATCAGCGCCACCCTTTATAATCTTACGCAGAAATACTATATCATCACCACATTCCTTGACAGCTATACAGTAATTATTCACTCCATCAAGCGTTCCCTCAAGTTCTGTAAGTTCATGGTAATGCGTTGCAAATAATGTCTTTGCTCCTAATATCTTAGTATTTGCAATATACTCAACAACCGCCCACGCTATACTCAGTCCGTCAAATGTACTTGTACCACGTCCTATCTCATCAAGTATGATAAGACTCTTTGCAGTTGCATTTCTTAGGATATTGGCAACCTCAGTCATCTCAACCATAAATGTCGACTGTCCTGAAGCAAGGTCATCGGAAGCACCGACTCTTGTAAATATCCTGTCGACTATACATATATTGGCAGACTCTGCCGGAACAAAGCTTCCTGTCTGTGCCATAAGCACTATAAGCGCAGTCTGTCGCATATATGTAGACTTACCTGCCATATTAGGGCCTGTTATTATAGTTACCCTGTTGGCTGAATTATCAAGATATGTATCATTGGCTATAAACATATCATTAGTTATCATCTTTTCAACAACAGGATGTCTGCCGTTCTTAATGTCTATTATGCCCTTATCATTAATCTTTGGTTTTACATAGTTATTTTGTGTCGCAACAACTGAAAGCGAAACAAGAGCATCCACCATAGCGACAGACTTTGCTGTATTCTGTATTCTTACAACCTCTGCTGCAATCTTTTCCCTTACTTCGCTGAAAAGGTCATATTCGAGTGAATAAAGCTTATCTTCCGCGCCGAGTATAACGTCCTCAAGGTGCTTTAACTCATCTGTTGTGTAACGCTCCGCATTGGTAAGTGTCTGCTTTCTTACCCATTCTGGTGGAACTTTATCCTTAAATGAGTTCGTTACCTCAAGATAATATCCAAACACCTTATTAAACTTAACCTTAAGGTTCTTTATGCCTGTTCTTTCCTTTTCACGCATTTCAAGCTCAGAAAGCCATTCTTTTCCTTTAATCTTAGCATTTCTTAACTCATCCGCTTCATCTGAATAGCCTTCTTTTATTATGCCGCCGTCACGCACTGATATAGGCGGCTCATCAACGATTGCAAAAAGAACAAGCTGGTAAAGGTCAGACAGGTCATCCATCTTATTAAAACAGTCTGTAAACATAGGCGCTTTAAAATTACCTATAATACGCTTAATGTGAGGTATCATCTCAAGTGTATTCCTGAACGCTATTAAGTCCCTTGGATTGGCAGTCTTACAGCTTATCTTAGTCATAATACGTTCCATATCATACACGGGATTAAGATATTCCCTTAACTCTTCCCTGTCTATCATACAGTCATTAAGCTCTTCTATTGCATCCTGTCGTCTTATTATCTCATCTTTGTTGATAAGCGGCTGTTCTATATACGAGCGCAGCATACGCGCTCCCATAGCGGTTTTTGTCTTATCAAGCACCCACAGTAGTGAGCCCTTCTTCTGCTTCTCACGCATAGTTTCAACAAGTTCAAGGTTTCTTCTTGAGGAACTGTCAATAAGCATATACTTGCCGGATGAATAAGGCATAAGTGTAGTAATATGCGGCATAGTGCTTTTCTGTGTTTCATAAAGATATGTAAGAAGCGCACCTGCTGCAATAATACCGACCGTGTAATCCTTAACACCAAGACCGTCAAGCATTTCAAGATGAAAATGTTCAAGAAGCCTGTTTCTGCATGTTTCCTCATTGAAGTACCAGTTATCAAGTGTCGACATCGTTATGCCAAGCTTTGCATTGACAGCTTCAAGATTAATGCCGCTCATAGCGAAATATTCATTCGTTATAATCTCGGACGGAGCAAACTTATTAAGCTCATCAATAAGCTCACTTCCTCCGGCAAGCTCTGTTACAAAGAAATCTCCTGTTGAGTAGTCGGCTATGGATACACCAAGATTATCACCAAGATACACTATACTCATCATATAGTTATTCTTTGTTTCATCAAGTCCAAGTGTATTGATATTCGTTCCCGGTGTTACAACCTTTATAACTTCTCTTTTAACTATTCCCTTTGCCTGCTTTGGGTCTTCCATCTGCTCACATATAGCTACCTTATGTCCTGCTGCCACAAGCCTGTTTATATAAGTTTCAGCAGCATGAAAAGGAACGCCGCACATAGGTGCACGTTCCTCCTGTCCACAATCTTTGCCTGTTAATGTAAGCTCAAGTTCCTTAGATACAATAAGTGCATCTTCAAAAAACATTTCATAGAAATCACCAAGTCGATAAAACAATATGCAGTCCTTATACTCATTCTTAGTAGCAAGATAATGCTGCATCATTGGTGAATACTCTGCCATCTTCATCCTCCAGTCAATTTAATATACATTTATAATTATTCTAGTTATTCATAGTTCCCATATAGTAGAAGCCCTTGCACTCATCCATATGGACATTGACAACTGTTCCAATAAGCTCTTTATCACCCTTAAAGTGAACAAGAATATTGTTAGTCATTCTTCCTGTCAGGAAATCACTGTCGTGATCGTCAATATCTTCAACAAGTACGTCCATATCACAGCCTTCGTATCTTTTAATATGTTCATGGCTTGTCTCTGAAACAGTCTGTAAAAGCCTGTTAAATCTTTCCTTTACAACATCCTCAGGCACCTGTCCATCCATTTTGGCAGCAGGTGTACCAGTTCTCTTAGAGTAGATAAATGTATAGGCACTGTCATACTTTGCCTTTCTTACAACATCAAGAGTATCTTCAAAATCTTCCTCTGTCTCGCCAGGGAAACCAACGATAATATCAGTTGTAATAGATATATCAGGAATAGTTTTTCTTATCTTATCAACAAGTTCAAGATAATGCTCCTTAGTATACTGTCTGTTCATAAGCTTAAGAAGTCTGCTGCTTCCTGACTGGAGTGGAAGATGTATATGGTTGCACACCTTAGGATTATCCCTTATAACCTCTATAAGTTCATCTGAAAGGTCCTTAGGATGTGGTGTCATAAATCTTATTCTCTCAAGTCCGTCTACCTTTGCTATTTCACTTAACAGCTCTGCAAATGTAACATTATCCTCAAGTGTCTTTCCATAAGAGTTAACATTCTGTCCAAGCAGCATAACTTCCTTAACACCGTCAGCTACAAGTCTTTCTATCTCTCTTACTATTTCCTTTGGCTCCCTTGACTTTTCTCTTCCTCTTACATATGGAACTATACAGTAAGTACAGAAGTTATTGCAGCCAAACATAATATTGACACCTGACTTAAAAGGATACTTTCTTGAAGTAGGAAGTTCCTCAACAACCTCTTTGGTTGAATCCCATATGTCAATAATCTGTTCGTCAGATGTAAATCTGTTATATAAAAGTTCTGCAAGCTTGAATATGTTAAATGTTCCAAATACAACATCAACAAACTTATATGAACTCTTTATCTTTTCTACAACCTCCGGCTCCTGCATCATACAGCCGCACATTGCTATAATCATTTCATGGTTGTTTCTTTTAACCTTCTTTAACTGTCCAAGTCTTCCATATACTCTTAAGTTGGCATTCTCTCTTACTGTGCATGTGTTGTATATAACAAAGTCTGCGCTTTCCTCATCATCTGACTCAACATAGCCTATATCCTTGAGTATTCCAAGAAGCTTCTCTGAGTCTCTTGCATTCATCTGGCACCCAAATGTTGAAACCACAGCCTTAAGTGGTCTGTTAAGCTCATTTTCTTTTTCCTTTACTATCTGTCGGCACGCCTTAAGATAATAATACTGTCTCATAGGCTCATATTCTGGAACTGGAGCCGATAAGTCAATACTGTTAATCATGTTCTCTATTGTACTATCCATATATCTAATTACCCTTTCAATCCATAAAAGCTATCTTTAATATCAGCCAGATATCATGTTCCAGAATGTCTGGCGTTCAACTGGTCTGCTGTAATAATATCCCTGTATATAATCAGCTCCCAGTATCTTAATTTTATCTAATTCTTCTTTAGTTTCTACGCCCTCAGCGCATATTTTGGCCCCCATTTCGTGTGCCATTTTTATCATAAAGCCTACAAGTATACTGTTATTATCATTGATATGAATATCTGTCACGAAAGACCTGTCGACCTTTAATATGCCAAACATCTTATCTTTCATATATTCAAAGTTGGAATAACCTGTGCCAAAGTCATCAATGGCAAGTGAGAAATCATTTTTCAGGAAATCATCAAGCACACGTCTTACTGCTATATTGGAGTCCATCTGTATGCTTTCTGTTATCTCTAACACATAATGCTTATTGGCTGCGGTATGCTTTGATATATTCTCAAGGACATCCTTCATAACATCACTTTTGGCTATCTGTACAAACGACAGGTTAATGTGCATGACAAAGTCAGGTATCACCTCAACACATTTGCTGCAGAACTCTGCTGCAGTATCTATAATCCATCTTCCAAGTGGAATTATAAGAGAGCTTTCTTCAAGAAGCGGAATAAACTGCACAGGTGACATAAAGCCGTACTTTTCACTGTTCCATCTAAGAAGCGACTCTGCACCGATTATTCTGCCTGAAGCGGCATCAACTATAGGCTGGTAGAATAACTCAAAGCCTTTATAATTATCATTGACACACTTTCTTAGTTCGTCCTGAATCTGAAGCTTCTTAAGATAAGTCTTATATTCTTCCTCATCATAGAACTCAAACCTGTTTTTGCCATTAAGCTTGGCAGAATGAAGCGCAAATCTCATCTTCTTTGACAGGTCTTTAAATGAATCTACCTGGGAATCAAAAGAGCATGCGCCTGCCGACACATTAAAAAACACATCATAGCCTCGCTCATCGATAGCCTTGTCTATGCGTACTCTTATATTCTTGTAAAGCTGTTTAGCATTCTGTATTATATTACCGCTTACATCAAGTGCCAACAGTGCATATTCATCACCCTTCATTCTGTATATCAAAAGTGATTCACTTGCAGCCATCTTTACCAGCACCTCGGAAAGTACTGACAAAACCTCATCTCCTGCCTGTATTCCGTACTTTTCATTAATTTCCCTGAAATTATCTATTCCTATAAGCATGGCATACCCTGTATACACTCTTTCTTTAATTTTGCTGTTATAATCTTCCTCAAAAACAGATTCTGTATACAGACCTGTCACATTATCGTATCTGTTCTTTTTTCCTATCTCAGAAACGCGGCCTATCATATAGTTGTTGCCATTTTTTCTTACAAGAATACCACGGCAGCTTATCCATACATATCCGTTATTTCTTGACTTCCAGCGGTATTCCATGTCATGCTTTTTGATAATTCCATTCTGTAAGTCACTTATATTATTAAAGACGGCTTCATAGTCATCCGGATGTATTACATCCTTTAATCTCATTCCCGCATTGGCGAATTCTTCTGTGTCAAGTGCAAATGTTTCTGTTACCCTTTTACTATATATCGCATAATCGTTACTCAGATCATATATATATACATATTCATCTGTACACTCGTCAATAAACGATAAAAAGTTCTTCCAATCACCAATATCCGTATCAAACTGCTCCATACTTACCCTTTTTCTCCCATTCCGTAAAAACGACCTGTCTAATCTTACGCTTTAGCTTCTCACCTGACCATTACCATATATTATATACTTGCTTGTTGTCAGCGACTCAAGTCCCATAGGACCTCTTGCGTGAATTTTCTGCGTACTTATGCCTATTTCTGCACCAAAACCAAACTCAAAGCCATCTGTAAATCTTGTAGATGCATTGACATATACACACGCAGCATCTATTTCATTTAAAAACTTCTGTGCGTTGGCATAATCCTTTGTGATGATAGACTCTGAATGTCCTGTATTATATGTATTTATATGGCTGATAGCTTCATCTATACTGTCAACCACTTTCATAGATATAATATAATCAAGATATTCCGTTCCCCAGTCTTCATCGCTGGCTGGAACTATTCTGTCATCAATATCCTGGGCTCTGCTGTCACCACGCACCTCAACATCACGCGTTTTTAACTTGTCGACTATAGCTGGAATAGCTTCAGCCGCTATATGACTGTTAATGACAAGCGACTCACATGCATTACATACACCTATTCTCTGTGTCTTGGCATTATATATGATATTGACAGCCATATCTATGTCTGCATATTCATCTACATATATGTGACAATTTCCTGTTCCTGTTTCTATTACAGGAACTGTGCTGTTATTTACGACATTTTTAATAAGACCAGCTCCGCCTCTTGGAATAATAACATCAACATACTCATTCATATGCATAAGCTCATCTACATGCTTTCTGTCGGTATCTGTTATATACGATATAACATCAGGATTGATGCCTTCATTCTTTAATACATCTGCTATAACATTGACTATGGCTATATTAGAATTCAACGAGTCACTTCCACCTCTTAATATGCAGGCATTGGCTGACTTAAAGCACAGTCCGAAAGCATCCGCTGTAACATTAGGTCTTGACTCATATATTATGGCAATAACACCTAATGGAACCGTTTTCCTGCCTATCATAAGTCCGTTAGGTCTTGTCTTCATCGACTTAATCTCTCCTATCGGGTCGTCAAGTCCTGCAAGCACTCTTAATCCGTCTGCCATTCCTTCTATTCTTGCATCTGTAAGAAGAAGCCTGTCAAGAAGTGCTGTGCTCATTCCATTCTTTCGTCCATTAGATAAATCTGCCTCATTGGCCTCTTTTATGTAATCTGCTCTTTTTACAAGTGCATCTGCCACCTTGTTAAGTGCATTATTTCTCTGTGTTATTCCTAACTTCGCAAGCTCCTTTGATGCTTCTTTAGCATTACGTCCTATTTCATTTAATGCTTTCATACTAACTCCATTTCTTTATATACCAAATAATTCATTTTCTTTGCTGTACTATATAACTCTTCTGTCTGTAATTATTTTATCTGGTTTTATATCGAACTCATCAGCCTGAATTGACTCTACCACCTGATAATCAAAGCATATGGCTGTTTTATAATAATCGTTCATATGTTCACTTAGGTATCTGTCATAGAAACCGCCGCCGTAACCTATTCTGTTTCTTTCGTTATCAAATGCTATTCCCGGCATAATCATAAGTCCGCCATCGGGTACTTCATGCTCATCACTGACAGGCTCCATAATACCCATATAACCTGGCTCAAGCTCATCCATGCTCTGTATCTTAACAAATTCCATATACTTAACAGTTTTATCCTGTGAAGCTTTCTTAAACACCTTTGGAACATATACATTCTTGCCGTTATCTATGCTTTTTCTTATTATGTCATCCGTTCTTACTTCCTGATTATAACTTACATATATAAGAATATTGCTGTTGTTGACATATTCATCTGCTGCCATAAGTTTATCAGCTATAATCCGGCTTAAGTTTGTTATCTCATCTTCTGTCATAGACTTTTTAAGTCCATTAACATAACTTCTTATATCACTTTTTGTCTTCATTGTTTTTCATCTTCTCATCATGTCTTTTCTTTACATCAATTATTGAACCATCAGGGTTCTTTATTTTTATTGTGTCAAGCGTACCTCTCAGATTATTTCTGAAGGCTGCAACATACTCTTTTCTTAACTCTATCTGTTCCTTTGCCTCCTCAGGAGTAAGTCCCTCAGCCTTTGACTTATGATAAAGCTCATTAATTCTGTTTATTGTATCCTGTGTTACCATATCCACCATCCTTAACTTACATTGTAAATACTAACAAATCATCCCCATTGATAATACAATCCTTAAACTCAGCCTTTTTCTTAAGAAGAGCGTGCTGTATATCCGGAAACATATATGCCTCTATATATTCCACACCTTTTTTAATAAATGGAATACCATGCTTCATACGTGTTACAAGAATTACATCATTGATAACATATCTTATCTGCATATCAGACGGGAGCTTGTACTCCTCTTTCTGCGTATTAAGATTAACAAGATATGTAACATCATTATCCTTCCTTATCGTATACGGATTGCCATTGATAACATACGTATAATTAAGGTCTGATGCTTCTTTTATATCGTTGTTAATTCTTATCTGCTTTACTTTATTCTCGAAATCATACAGAACTACCTCCTCTGACATCGTAGACCTGTTAAACTTTGAATATATGACACGGTTGCCCGAACACCTCATATATGTAAATGTCTTGTCACTGTCTGCGCTGTCAAGCACCTCCATAGTTATTTCAGATGGATTAAGCATCATCTCTGAAACAAACTGTCTTGTATTGACAACAACTATACATTCATAATCATCACCACAGTCTTCATCATATGCACCAATAACGCCGTCTTCATCTGCCGTTAAGCTCTTTGTCCTTCCAAACTTAAATACACAGCTGTTACCCTCAAGTGGAATAATATTATATAATCCGCACCTGCTAAGAAGTGAACCCTTAACTGATATATCCTTATCAACACTGAAGTCCCTTAACGTTATCGACTTTAATTCATTATCTTTATGTCCGATTTCTTCAATAATTACAAAGTCGTATTCAAGAACATATATGTGTATATCCACTTCTTCGATACGTTTTATCGTATCTAACTGGTACCTGTATACAAGCCTGCTTTCATTATCATCAAACGTATATCTGTATAAGAGTATATCCATCCTGGAGTCTGTAAGCTGCTCTGCTGACACAAAGAATATATAATCATGCATATTGTGTGCATATTCTATGTTAGCAATGTCATACTTCTTAATCTCCGGTGAAACCTCATACTTTTCGTTCGTTGTCGAATTCAGAATGTACATTTTCTTGCCTGTAAAATCAAGAAACTTATAGTTATCATCCGTAAGCTGGAGTATAAGTCCATTGCTTATGGACGAAAAAACTGCGTCCTCCGAATTCCTGATAAGCTTAATGTCCATCGACACCTCCTGATGCTAGTCTATAAGTTCCACAAGATTAAAATCCTGCTTTTTGCTGCTGACAAATAATGTTCCAACATCCTCACCTGCCATAACTTTAGTGATGTTATCTATGTCATTACCATTAGCTATAACCATGTCAGCTCCTGAACCTGTTGCTATTCTTGCTGCTATAAGCTTTGTTGCCATACCGCCTGTTCCGACATTACTTCCCGATGTAGACTTTCCCATATCAAGCAGGTCATCATCTATTCTGTCAACCTGGCTTATAAATCTTGCATCCGGATTAGTATTAGGGTCATCTGTATATAACCCGTCTATATCTGACAGTAATATGAGCAGGTCTGCACCTACTATAGATGTAACAATAGCTGATAATCTGTCATTATCGCCAAATGTCTGCACCTGCTTTATCTCGTATGTTGATACTGTATCGTTTTCGTTTACTATAGGAATTGCACCTAACTTAAGAAGCTCGTTAAATGTATTCTCTGCATTTTTTCTGCTTGTATCAGTAGTCACAGTTGCCTTAGTCATAAGCACCTGCGCTGCTATTGCACTGTATTCTGCAAATATTTTCTGATAAACCATCATAAGCTTTGCCTGTCCTATCGCTGCACATGCCTGCTTAACCGGCAGTTCATCCGGCTTTTCGTGTAATCCTATGGCTGTTCTTCCTACTGCTATCGCACCGGAAGATACAAGAATAACATCTTTTCCTGAATTCTTAAGGTCTACCAGTGTCCTTACAAGCTGTTCTATCTTTCTTAAGTTCAGTCTTCCTGTGTCCTTATGCATCAGTGAAGATGAACCTATCTTTATTACTATTCTTTTTCTGTTACGGACTTCTTCTCTTGCGCTCATCTTTATTCCTCGTTCCCTATATTACATATGCGTACATTAATCTTCATAAGGCAGATATATGTTTTGCTAAATGAACATTATTTTTATTGTACTATAAAATGATGTAAGTGTCAAAAGTATAAAAAGTCGTTTCTGCTTGCAGAAAAAGACTTTTTTACTTGGGACACGCTAAACACCGAAAACGGAATAAAATGTCGTGAATACGGCATTTTATGAAAGTTTGAGGTCTAAGTGTCAAAAAAGCTGCTCTGCTATCTTTTCAGCCACCTTTATTCCATCTACAGCTGCACTTGTTATGCCGCCTGCATATCCGGCGCCCTCACCACATGGATACAGCCCCGTACATCCTGATGACACAAGTTCATCATTACGCGTTATTCTTACCGGGCTTGATGTCCTGCTCTCAACTCCTGCAAATAAAGCCTCATCCATATCAAACCCTTTAATGTATCTGTCACAGCCTGTAACGCCCTCGCTTAATGCTCCTGCTATATAATCAGGAAGTATCTGTCTTACATTGGCAAGCTTATACTCTCCTTTTATGCAGGGAGTGACTGCTCCTAATGTTGTTGATGGAACATTTCTTTTAAAGTCACCTAGAAGCTGCACAGGTATCTTTCCTTCTCCTGCTTTATATGCATTTTTCTCAAGAATACGCTGGAACTTCATTCCATCAAGTGTGCCATTTCCATAATCCTCAGGTGTTACTGTGACTATCATCGCACTGTTTGCATTAGACGACTCTCTTCCTGAATAGCTCATTCCGTTAACCGCAAGCATACCCTTTTCGGAGCTTGCATTGACAACATAGCCGCCCGGACACATACAGAAAGAATACACGCCTCTCTCCTTGCCTGTGCTTACTGACTTATATGTAACCTTATAATCTGCTGCCGGAAGGTCATAAGTACAGCCGCCATAAGCATTATTGTTTATGAACTCCTGCGGATGCATAATTCTTAATCCCACCGCAAAGGCCTTCGGCTCCATTATAATCTTTTTGCTGTTTAGCATTTCAAATGTATCTCTTGCACTGTGTCCTATGGCAAGACACACATTTTCGCATTTTCTTGTTATCCTCTTATCCTCTGCCATATCATATACGGTAACTGTTCTTATGCCGCCAGCTTCAAGCTCTATATCTTCAAGTCTGTGTCTGAAAAGTATCTGTGCGCCAAGTGACTCACAGTACTCCCTTATATTTTTAACTACAACTGCAAGCACATCCGTTCCTATATGTGGCTTATTAGAGCAGAGTATATCAGCATCCGCACCAAATCGCACGAAGGTTTCAAGAACATTTCTTATTCTTCCTGTAGGGTCTTTAATAACCGTATTGAGCTTTCCGTCTGAAAACGTTCCTGCGCCGCCTTCACCAAACTGTACATTAGACTCTGTATCAAGCTCACCGCCGCCCCAGAATGAATTAACCTTCTGCTGCCTTATCTCAACCTTATCGCCCCGCTCATACACAACTGGTCTTAAGCCTGCCTCCGACAGCTTAAGCGCCGCAAACATCCCTGCCGGTCCAAATCCTATGATAACAGGACGTTTTTCTTCACTGATTTCACTGCCCTTTGATATTCTTACCGGAAATTCATATATATTTTTCTGTGTATACAATATATTGTTATTTTTCTTTTTAAGAAGCTTTTTAAGCTCCATATTCACTCCATTTTTTGATACACGCTTTACATCAACACTGTAAACATACATAATATCCGGCTTATGTCTTGCATCTATCGACCTTTTCACAATCTCATAAACAACATTGTATTCATCCTTTAAGCCAAGTGTCTTTTTAACCATATGCTCTAACTGTATATCACTGTGGTCTGGTCTTAGCTTAAGATTATTTATTCTTAATACATTTTCCTGTTTCAATTATCTTACACCTTTCCTATGTAATTCTTCACACCCTCAGCGGCTGCCCTTCCTGAACTCCACGCCCACTGTAAGTTATAACCGCCACATTTGCCATCAACATCCAACACCTCTCCTGCAAAAAAAAGACCAGGCACCTTAATCGACTGCATATCAGAGGATGACACACCCTTAAGGTCAACGCCTCCCTGACATATCTGTCCACTCTCAAAGCCTTTATTGTCTGTTATATGCACTTCAAAATGCTTCATACTTACAAGCAGTTTCTTAAGCTTTCCTTTCTTTAACTCACTTACAGACTGGCGCACATCTACACCGCAGCTCTTACAAGCCATACTTACAAGCTTTTTATTGACAGCACCCTCAAGAAACTGTTCAACTGTCTTATAACCCTCGTGTTCTGTCCTGTAGTCAAGTATATATTCAAGCTCTTCATCGCTTATATCGGGAAGCATATCTATAACTGCATATACGTTCCTTTTCTCATCAAGTGCCTTAACTGCATATCTACTTATCTGGAAGACCGGTATACCGGATATGCCGTAATCTGTGTACTGTATTTCTCCCATATCCTCTGCCACTTTGACATCATCTACATACAGTTCCACTTTTCCATGGCTTCTTACCCCTGCTGCCAGTCTGCACAGCTCTTTATCTTTACTTACAAGCTGCACAAGTGCAGGAAGCGGCTTGATAACCTTTATTCCAAGCTGTTTTACAAGTTCATAGCCTGAGCCGTCAGAACCGGTCTTAGGTGCTGCCTTAGAGCCTGTTGCTATTATTATTGCATCTGCTATGTAATCAATGCCCTCACAGTGTATAATAAAGTTCTTTTTGTCACCATCTGTATTAATAGCTATGCTTTTTACTATGGTATCCGTATGAATTCGTACTTTTTTATTCTCAAGATCAAGCCTTAAGGAATTCTGCAGAGAGGCAGCAGTCATTGAAAGCGGATATACATAACCGTTCTTTTCCTTATGATACACACCCAGCTTTTTAAAAAATTCCAGTGTATCAGCGACATTAAATCTGTCTATTACATCCATAACCCACTGTGTATCCTTGTTCTGATACATTGACTTATTCATATTGAGGTTAGTAAAGTTGCATTTTCCGTTACCTGTCTGTAGTATCTTTGTTCCTATCCTTGAAGTATGTTCAAGAATACATGTATCTATGCCATATACGGCAAGAGTAATGGCAGCCATCATTCCGGCTGCCCCTCCTCCTATAATTATGCACTCATGTTTTCTGGTTATATTTTTATCCTTCATAATCCTCCTGATAATCTTATATATATGATGTTGGTGGTAAAAGCCCCAACTATGATACCTAGCTGCTGTATGCCTGCAGGAAACCATACAGCTCCCTTTCCCCGTACAGCTCTATGCCCTTCTTAAGTGACTCTGCCACGGCTTTACTGCAGTCCTGTAGATTAATAAGTGCGTAATCATAGAATTCTTCTGACTCTTTATCATCCACAATAACACACTTATATATGACAACGCCGTCACCTATATCTCTTATAATATACTTCTGGTTGTCCTCTTCCTTTGAAGGACTTACGACCTCATCCTGCTCAGTCTGTCTGTACTGTGGGGCAGTAGTCTGCTCTTTGTCATTGTTATCATCTTTATAAACACTGGAATTATTATCCTCTGTTACATCATAGTGTCCGCCGGAATCTGCATTATTATCATATGCCTTATCGTCTGTTGAACCATTTGACACAAGAACTATAACAAGAATAATAATAACTACTATAACTATACATATGGATATTACATTTCTTCTACTCATCATTATGACATTCACTCCTTCATAATGGTAAGTATTAACATATCCTATATAAAATATACACTATATTTTTATAACTATGATACCTGCGGATTGTTCCGTACTATGCACTCTCACGTCTACGCTCCGCTTCGGTCCGTGCTAAACATGTGCCACTGGCACATAGCACCCTACCCAATATTCGCATATCGTGGGACTATCATCCCACTTTTATGCTCATATTGGTGCGGGTCAAAATGTCATTCACCCACCTATGAGCAAGCTCATGTGGGTTTAGACTTTTTGACCCTGATATCATAACTTAAACGCATATGGCAGCAGTTCATCTATACTATAAGAATATATGCCATCTTTATCTTCAAGTATTATGTGCTCATCACCGCGAAAGAACTCACTCATAACCTGTCTGCATATACCACATGGATATGCCTTTCCGCCTGATGAGCATACTATTGCTATCCTGTCAAATTCAGACTGTCCATCACTTACAGCCTTGAATATTGCTGTCCTTTCTGCGCAGTTTGATGCGCCGTAGCTGGAATTCTCTATATTACAGCCTGTATACACACTTCCATTTTTCATAAGTACACACGCACCCACTGCAAAGTGTGAATATGGTGAGTAAGAGTGTTTCATAGCCTCTTTAGCCATATCTAATAACTGTCTGTCAGTATACATAAAACTTCTCCTCTATCTTGTTATTCCAAGATTATCAAGAACTTCTCTCTGCTTTGCTTCCATAACCCTGCTTTCATCCTCTGTCATATGGTCATATCCAAAAAGATGCATCATACTGTGTGCAACTAAAAATGCAAGCTCTCTTGTAGGAGTATGTCCATATTTTTCAGCCTGTTCAAGCACCTTTTCGACTGACACAACTATATCACCAAGCATAAGCTCTCCAGTGTCAGGATTAAAATAATCCTCTGTATTAGTATCGAATTCCTCCTCAAGTGAGTCAAAGTCAGATGGTGTTTCATAGTCAATCATTGGAAATGATAATACATCTGTAGCTGAGTCAACCTGTCTGAATTCGTTATTAATCTTATGTATAGCCTCATTATCTGTAAGTGTCACATTTACCTCAACCTCATAAGGACATTTTTCATAAGAAACTGCCTCATCTATAACCTTATTGATAATATCCTCATAGTCAAGTTCAAGTTTTTTGTCTGTTTCATATTCTATATTAACTGTCATTTCTTCTGTTTCCTTTCTTTTCCTGTGCTGCTCTTTTTTCCGGTCTGTTTCGTCTGTTCTGCCTTTCTTCGTACTCCTCATATGCCTTTACTATCTTCTGTACAAGCGGATGTCTTACAACATCATGATTAGTAAGCTTTACAAAACCAATCTCATCAACCTTCGATAATACTTTCATAGCTACATCAAGTCCGGATGTCACATCACGTGGAAGGTCTTTTTGTGTCTGGTCGCCGGTTACAACCACCTTTGAGCCGAAGCCTATTCTTGTTAAGAACATTTTCATCTGTGCAGGTGTTGTATTCTGTGCCTCATCAAGTATTATAAATGCATTATCAAGTGTACGTCCTCTCATATATGCAAGCGGTGCTACCTCGATAAGTCCCTTTTCCATATTGGCATTAAAGCTCTCTGCACCCATAATCTGGAAAAGTGCATCGTATAATGGTCTTAAGTAAGGGTCAACCTTGCTCTGTAAGTCACCCGGAAGAAATCCCAGCTTCTCACCAGCTTCTATCGCAGGTCTTGTAAGTATTATCTTATTAACCTCATTATTCTTAAATGCCTGTATCGCCATAGCCATTGCAAGATATGTCTTACCTGTACCAGCAGGTCCGATGCCAAAAACTATCATCTTATCCCTTATCTGGTCAACGTAAGTTTTCTGTCCAAGTGTCTTTGGCTTTATCGGTTTTCCCGCTATAGTCCTGCATACTGTGTCTGAGTCTATCTCTAACAGACTGTTCTCTTTATCGTCAAATGAAAGGGATATAGCATAGTCGACATTCTGTCTGCCTATTTGATTACCACGTCTGGCAAGCTCTGTAAGATTATCAAGAACTCCTTTAGCCCTTTCCACAGCCGTCTTTTCACCAATAATCTTAACAACGCCATCCCTTGATATAAGGTCAACCTTAAGATTTCTTTCTATCTCTTTGGCATATTCATCAAACTGTCCAAATACCATACCGCTGTATTCTGCCGGCATATCAACTACAACTTCTATATCACTCATATGTCCTGCTCCATCCTTTACCTATCTGATATCAGTCTCAGGGTCTGTGAGAACTTCAAGTTCACCGCTGCACCTGTAATAACTGCCCGATGCTTCTATATTAACACGACATTCCATTATTTGCACTCCTTTTTGCTCAATATGCTTAATATACGTGTCAAGTCTTTGCTTTAATATGCCATTACACTCCTCTTCATCCCGCTCCCTTATAAATGTTTCATACTCCGACTGCACCTCATACCCGTATATAACACCTGTATCTATGTATCCTGGTGCATAAAGCTTATGCCTTATCACCGTAGTATCATATAACTCATCATCACCTGAACTTAACCCAAGCTTAACAACCCCGTAATCGCTTTCCAATATAAGCCGGTATCTTTTCTTTCCTGTAAATATTTTATCCTCGCAGGAAACTTCTATATAATCTTCATATGGAATTACTGTTTTTATCTTTATATCTGCATCTGAGTCCACCTTTGAAGCTCCTATTACTGTTCCCGAATCATCCGTTATCGCAACTGTTCCATCAACTAAAAGCTGCCCTGCTTTGACACTGTCCCCTATATGTACAACAGGAGTTCCCTCTCTTGTTATAATACTGTATACATCACCATCATATTGGGAATATATACATTTTCCTTTTATATCTGCCTGTTCTGGCTGATTATTTTCACCCTGATTATCATTCTGGTTAACGCTGTTTATACTATCCACATAATATTTTACATTATTAATTATATCAGAATTTCTGTTCTTATCCTGCATTACCGCTTCATTATTTTTTTCGGCAGAAGAATAATTCTCCTTTATATACACTATCACGCGCGAGCCCTTGACTGCCACACACGCCCACGTAACATCAAAATCATTTCTTATCATTTCTTCAAGAGCATCGCAATCTATCGCGCTGATAAGACTTGCATTAGTTACACCTTTATCCTGCATATATCTTCTGAGCGTTTCATCTGTATACATATGATTTCCCGAAAAATCGACCTGCCACACAAACATTCCAAGCACCTTAAGGCATATAAACATAATTATAATGCCTGCCAGAAAAGAATAATGTCCACGATATCTGAATATATAATACCGTGGATAATTTTTCCTTATAATCTTTATATGACTGTGTGTAGCCCTTATATTTTTCTTCATTTTAAGGACATCATTTCTTGACATCCTCACTATTATGCGGTCTTTATGCTCTCTGTCATACTGGATATGTATAAATGTTATATCATCCTTTCTGCACATATTAATAAAGCGCTTTATCTGTTCGCCCTCAATAATAAGCTCTATATAGAATATACTTCTGTGACGATTTTTCATAGCGGCCGCCTTTCACACATTTACTTTCCTGCACATCTGTGTATACACTAATCAAAGGTTATCTCAATTATCTTTCCCTTTATGGATATTTCATCTTCATCCAGATAACCTATATCAAGACGTTCGCCTGCTATATATACAACACCTCTTCTTGTAAGCACTTTTACACAGGTGTCATCATACTCCATAATCGACCTTATATTCTCTATATACATTTCCTTATTACCGATAAGTGTAAGAACTGGCAGTGAAACTGATGTCCCCGGTATACCTATGGAATCCGCCAGCATTTCAACATCTTTTTTCCTGTTTTTAACTGGATTTTTCATACCATTCCCCATTTTCCTGCAAATATACATTCACTCTGGCGGGTGTACTTCTTAGCTTACACCCACATCATTCTATACATTATATATATGTTGTATACAAGCTGTGTATTCATAGACATTGGTTCTAAACTTCACTTGGTGGTAAGATTTAGAACCTTTTTCTTTTTTCAAAAAAAGAATAGGCATAAACACTTCAATACGATACAATAAATCACCACACAATAACCAGCGCGCCCATGGCGCGCAAACCAAAAATCCCGATGTACCTTACGATACACCGGGATTATAATTCCGCTTATTAATAATTAATTGAACTTACGTTTTCTAGCAGCTTCTGACTTCTTCTTACGTCTTACGCTTGGCTTTTCGTAATGTTCTCTCTTACGAATTTCCTGCTGAATGCCTGCCTTTGCGCAGTTTCTCTTAAATCTGCGTAATGCGCTATCTAAAGACTCGTTTTCTTTAACGATGACATTTGACATACCTTTTCCTGACCACCCTTCTGTTGCGTAATTGTGCTGGGCAATACATATAGGGTTTTACCTTTACCTAATCGCACAACAAGTATTATACCACAGAAAATTATGAAGTCAACCAGAATTTTGTATTTTATTGCATAATTTTATTATGCGTTAATCTGCTCTGCAAGTACTTCTGGTGCTTTCTTTAAAAGTTCATCTATTCCGGCTGGATTTTTACCACCTGCCTGTGCCATATTAGGACGACCGCCACCGCCGCCGCCAACAAGTGATGCAACCGCCTTGATAAGATTACCTGAGTGGGCTCCCTTTGCTACTGCATCATCTGTTGCCATAGCTATCATATTAACCTTATCGCTTCCTGTTGCACTTACAACAAGAACAACACCTGAGCCTATTTCTGTCTTAATCTTATCGCCAAGGTTACGGAGTTCATTCATATCTACATTATCCACCTTGGTAGCTACGAACTTAACGCCCTTTACATCAACAACATTGTCTGATACGTCACCAAGTGCGTTGTTTGCAAGTTCTGCCTTAAGCTTTTCATTCTCAGATGATAAAGCCTTTATCTCATCATTCATTGTATGAATTCTTCTTACAAGCTGTACGCTCTCAGTCTTTGCAGCCTCACTTGCTTCCTTAACAAGCCTTTCAAGGTCTTCATAATACTTAAGAACACCCTTGTCTGTAAGAGCTTCTATTCTTCTTACACCTGCTGCAACACCTGACTCTGATACAATCTTGAAAAGTCTGATATTAGCAGTATTGGCAACATGTGTACCACCACAGAATTCCTTAGAGAAATCGCCCATGCATACAACTCTTACGTTCTCGCCGTACTTTTCACCAAAAAGTGCCATAGCGCCTGTCTTCTTAGCTTCTTCAATAGACATAATCTTAGTTTCAACAGGAATTGCGTTAGCTATCTGTTCGTTGACTATATCTTCAACCTTCTTAAGCTCATCTGCTGTAACACTCTGGAAGTGTGTAAAGTCAAATCTTAATCTTTCAGGGTCAACATAAGAACCCTTCTGCTCTACATGATTACCAAGTACTGTTCTTAAAGCCTTCTGTAAAATGTGTGTTGCACTATGGTTCTTACAAGTGTCAGCTCTGTACTCTGGGTCAACTGAAAGTGTAACAACATCGCCAACCTTAATCATACCCTTAGTGATAGTACCAACATGTCCAACTTTGCCACCCTTAAGCTTAATAGTTGTGTCAACCCTGAATTCGCCATCAGGAGTGCTTATATAACCCTTATCGCCTTCCTGACCACCCATAGTAGCATAGAATACAGTTTCATCAACAATTATAGTTCCCTTATCACCCTCTGAAAGTGCTTCAACAACATCCTCTTCCGTTGTAAGAACTGTAACCTTTGACTCATTCTTAAGCTTGTCATAACCTACGAATTCGCTTGTTATGGCTGGGTCTATCTTATCATATACAGTAGCATCAGCTCCCATATAATTGCTTACCTTACGTGCCTTACGTGCCTTTTCTCTCTGCTCGTTCATACACTTTGTAAAGCCTTCTTCATCTATAGTTATATTCTTCTCTTCTAAGATTTCCTTAGTAAGGTCGATTGGGAAACCATAAGTATCATAAAGCTTAAATGCATCTTCACCAGAAAGAACCTTTTCATTCTTTTCTTCAAGAGCCTTTTCCATATCAGCAAGGATACTAAGTCCCTGGTCGATAGTCTTGTTAAACTTATCTTCTTCCTCTGATATAACCTTTATTATGAATTCCTTCTTTTCTTCAAGTTCCGGATATCCGTCCTTAGAACCTTCTATAACTGTTTCACAGAGCTTAGATAAGAACCTGCCTTCAATGCCAAGTAATCTGCCATGTCTTGCAGCTCTTCTTAAAAGTCTTCTAAGAACATATCCTCTGCCTTCATTAGATGGCATAATACCGTCACTTACCATAAATGTTACTGAACGGATATGGTCTGTGATAACACGGATAGATACATCCTGCTTTTCATCTTCCTTATACTTGACACCAGCCATTTCGCATACCTTGTTGCGAAGTGCCTGTAAAGTATCAACATCGAATATAGAATCAACATCCTGAACAACAACAGCAAGTCTTTCAAGACCCATACCTGTATCAATGTTCTTCTGGATAAGGTCTGTATAATTACCATGTCCATCATTATTAAACTGTGAAAATACGTTATTCCATACTTCCATATATCTGTCACAGTCGCAGCCTACTGTACAGCCCGGCTTTCCGCAGCCATACTTTTCACCACGGTCATAATATATCTCTGAACATGGACCGCAAGGACCAGCGCCATGTTCCCAGAAGTTATCTTCCTTACCAAAACGGAATATTCTTTCCGGAGCAATACCAACCTCCTTATTCCATATATCAAATGCTTCATCATCATCTTCATAGATAGATGGATATAATCTGTTGGCATCAAGTCCTACAACCTCTGTAAGGAATTCCCATGACCAGTGTATAGCCTCTGTCTTGAAGTAGTCACCGAATGAGAAGTTGCCAAGCATTTCAAAGAATGTACCATGTCTTGCTGTCTTACCAACATTCTCGATATCACCTGTTCTGATACACTTCTGGCATGTAGTTACTCTTCTTCTAGGTGGAATTTCCTGACCTGTAAAATATGGCTTTAATGGTGCCATACCTGAATTGATGATAAGTAAACTGTTATCATTATGTGGAACGAGCGAAAAGCTCTTCATCTTTAAATGTCCCTTGCTTTCAAAGAAGTCAAGATATAATCTTCTTAATTCATTTACGCCTCTGTACTGCACTTTAATTATCCTCCTGTTTAGCTACCTTCTTGGCATCTAATCCTTTTCTTATCTTACCGCCGGCAAATACTGCAAGAACTAAAAGTCCAAGCATAACTACGAACTTTGCCGCTTCGAATATAATCTCTGAAACTAATGTAAGTCCTATCATAATCAATCTTCCTTTCTGCTACTGCCGGCTTTGCAGCAGCTATAAACAACTTAATATTTTACCATAGCTGATATTAATTTTCAACATTCCACTTTCCATTATTAAGAAAATAGCCTGCACTTCTCTCAGCCGCATTGATAATAGTACTGTCATAACCTATAGTTTTTAACAGCTTTATAGCATTTCTTGTGGTTGCAGGACCTGTATACAGCTTGAAGTCAAATATAACCTCATCATCCGTAACTTCTTCCTGAAAATGATAATTATCATATCTTCCCTTAAGAAGCGATGTAAGCTCTACATCATGTGTTGCTGCAAACACAAGTGCCTTATCCGTCCTGACACTCTTTAATATCTCTGATGATGCCGCAATACGTTCAACCGTGTTAGTTCCACGAAGCACCTCATCAACAAACATAAGCACAGGATGTCCATCCTTTGATACTGCATCCAGCATTCTCTTAAGTGACTTTATTTCAACTATATAATAGCTGTTAGAGCTGCTAAGGTCATCCCTTAGTGCCATTGATGAATATATTCTGTATACAGGCGCTTTGTAATAGTCTGAAACACTTGTATATATAGTCTGTGACAGAAGCGCATTAATCGCTATTGTCTTAAGAAATGTCGACTTACCCGAAGCATTAGAACCTGTCAGAAGTACATTGCGCTTTGTATTTATGGAGTTGGCTACCGGCTCAGTTATAAGCGGATGATATACATTTCTTGCCTCAAGCTGCATATCATTATCCTCCCTGAACTCAGGAATACACCAGTCCTTAAGCATACATCTGAATGAGCCTACCGCCATGGATGCCTCTATAAAACCAAGTGTGTCTATAAGCTCATATATATATTCTTCCTTATCATTAAAAAGCTTTATGAGATTATTAAACTTAATAAGATCAACGTGTGTGAGCATCCTTAAGTAGTCAAGTGCCATCTCAGTTATAGAGCCATCAACATTGCCTGTTTCAAGAAGCCATGACCTCTTTGTTATGTCTGAAAGCTCCTCTGATATTTTCTTTAACTTATCATTATACTCTTTAAGGAAATCAACATCCAGTGCTGTCATCTTCTTAGCGCCCATAAGCAGCTTCACGATATGATTAACACATATGAAGTACTTGTCAACACCTGCCTTATACTTGTAGTATGTTATTATTGAAAATGCAATCGCTGCGATACAGAGCCATATTCCAAGAACAGGGCTTACAACACATGTAAATATAACGGCTGCAAGAATGAACAGCATTGAAGCATAATGAAGTATATTACTTTTTTTCTCAAGTCCTACTACAACATCACAGTAATCACTTATTGATATATGCTTTGCACGTCCTATCCATACAAATATTTTCTGTATATCAAGTCTTTTGTCAGCATTTTTATCAAAATCTGAAGCAAGCTTATCAAGCTTCTTAAGTGACAGGATATCAGCAGAAGGACTTCTTAACATCTTATAAAGATATTCCTGTCCTGCCGATGAATTCGTATTATTCATCATACGGAATACATCATCCATGCCAAGGTCATTCCATGTTATATCGTCTATTGAGTTCTCATCTGCATTTCTCTTAAAGTAATGTGATATACACTCATAGTCCTCGCTGGAATACTTTCTTTGTGCTGGCTTTCCCCAGCCATTCTTAAGCTTTTTAATAATAGTCTGCTGCTTTCTTTTATTATTCGTAACTGTGACATATACAGCAATGATAATAACAAGAGCAAAAAATGCAAGTATCTGTATGCTTGACATATCTATAAAACCAGAATTGTTCACTATACGCCTCCCTCAATATTATATAATCTTGCAGTTTCAAATGAGAGCTTTATCATATCATCAAAGCCCTCCTGCCTTTCTTCAACCGACAGGGATTGTCCATTCATAAGATTATCACTTATCGTAAACATTGCAAGAGCCCTCTTTGAAAGACGTGCTGCATTCATATAAAGCGCTGCCGATTCCATCTCAACAGCAAGCACGCCCATATCACTCCACGCCTTATTATACTCTGGATTATCATTATAAAAGACATCTGTTGATACGACATTTCCAACCTCAACTGGAATTCCATAAAGCTTTGACTGCTTATATGCACAGTTTAAGAGCCCGAAATCTGCCACAGGCGCATATGTTCCGGGAAGATTGTACTGACTGGCATAGTTAGAGTCAGTGCTTGTACCTATGGCCAGCACAATATCCCTTAAGTCAACCTTGTCAGATATACTTCCCGCAGAACCTATTCTTATAATATTATCGACATCATAAAACTTGAACAATTCATAGCTGTATATTCCCATAGATGGCATGCCCATACCGCTTGCCATAACCGATATATCAGTCCCCCTGTATACACCAGTATAACCATATATATTCCTTACAACATTAAACTGGACTGCATTATCAAGATAATTATCAGCTATATACTTAGCCCTTAAAGGGTCACCCGGCATTATAACTGTCTTTGCTATATCCCCGGCTTTAGCTGTATTATGTGGTGTTGCCATAACATCACCCCTTCCATATCCAAACAAAGGCTGCATCCTGTCAGAAGCACCATTAACGCACTCTCCAGCAAACATACAGCCTCATCATTATTTTACTTTCCAGCGTACTTTATAACAGAATCAACATCATAACCGGCAAGCTTTTCTCTTCCATTAAGACCTTCAAGTTCAATAAGGAACACAACCTTTACAACCTCGCCGCCAAGTCTTTCGATAAGCTTTATAATAGCCTCTGTAGTACCACCTGTTGCGATTAAGTCATCAACAATAACAACCTTCTGTCCCGGTACTATGGCATCTTTATGCATCTCAATAGTTGCAGTTCCATACTCAAGTGAGTAATCCTCTGATATAGTTTCACAAGGAAGCTTTCCCTTCTTTCTTACAGGAACGAAGCCCTTGCCGTTTGCATATGCAACTGGAACACCGAATATAAAGCCTCTTGACTCCGGACCTACTACAACATCATAGTCAACATCCTTAAGTGACTCATTAATACCGTCTATAGCAAGCTTTAAGCCCTCAGGACTCTGTATAACAGAAGTTATATCTCTGAATATAATTCCTTTCTCTGGAAAATCTGGAATACTTCTTACATAATCTTCAACCTTTTTCATATTGTCCTCCTATTTGCCTTTTATTGAGCAAAGTACATTAATTACAATTAATTTTATCAGAATTCTCTCATACAATCAAGCACCGGTTATACAATCAGACATACAAGTCCCGAATTCTCATTCATAACCTTTTCAATCGTTTCGCTTATCTTATCCATATTTTCTTTCGTTATATTGTGTGTCTTTTCATATATGCCATCATCAACTATCTGTTCGATGGTCTTTCCAAATATATTAGTATCCCATATGCCGTCAGGATTATCACTGGTGTTATCCTTAATATAGTTAATTAGGTCATCCGCCTGATTTTTTGTACCGACTATAGGTGCAATCTCAACATTTATCTGTGTTTTTAAGAGATTGACAGAAGGCACTCTTGCCTTTATCTTAACACCATATTTACTGCCATTCTTTATTACAACAGGTTCATCAAGTTCAATAGCACTTCTTACAGGCGTCACAACGCCAAAACCTGACAGGTTCACCTGTGCCATGGCATCACCTATCCCCTCATACTCTTTCCTCTTTACTGAAAGTTCTTTTATCGTACTCACAAGCTCATATTCATTCCTTATATCAGTTCCCGTAAGCTCGCTTAATATATCATAATATATGCCCTGATTCATATCGTAATCAACACTTACAAGTCCCTCCGCCATATTGACATCACTTATCGTAAGCTGTTTTATGTACTTATTATCTGTATTATATTCATACTTATCCGCATCTTTTATCGTGCTTATATCGTCAAGTACCTGTGCTGCCACCTGACACAGCTCTTTCTTTAACCAGTGCTGTGATGGAAGTACTTCTGTCCACGCAGGCGTATGGAAATCTATCTGCTTTACCGGAAATTCTTTTAATATATTTTCAAATATCCTGTTGACATCCTCCTGCTTTAACTGGTCGCAGTTTACAGGAATGACTGATACATCATATTTATCCGACATCTCATTTGCCAGCGCTGCCGCCTCCTTGGAATATGGCTTGACACAGTTAAGAAGCACAACAAATGGCTTATTAATTTCTTTCAGCTCTTTTATTGTCTTCTCCTCCGCTGGAATATAGTCGCTTCTTTCTATTCCTGTTATGCTTCCGTCAGTAGTCACAACTATGCCGATAGTAGAGTGTTCTGTAATAACCTTTCTGGTTCCTGTTTCTGCTGCCTTTGAAAATGGTATCTCCTCTTTTGTCCAAGGCGTTTTTACCATTCTCTCAACGCCGTTTTCCATATGTCCGTTAGCTCCATTTATCATATATCCAACGCAGTCTACAAGTCGTACTTTTATGCATATGTCGTCATACGGTGATATAAGTGCCGCTTCCTTAGGTATAAACTTAGGCTCTGTTGTCATAATCGTTGTACCACCAGATGCCTGTGGAAGTTCGTCAACCGCCCTTCTTTTTTCATTTTCATCCTGCATGACAGGCAGCACACACATTTCCATAAATCTTCTTATAAATGTCGACTTACCCGTTCTTACAGGACCAACAACGCCAAGGTATATCTCACCGTTGGTACGAAGCTTTATGTCGTTGTACATATCAAAACCTGTGTCTGTATAAGGTCTATTTCCATCCATAACAAAAACCTCCTGAATATACACTTATAAATGTATATTCAGGAGGTAATATAATTATGATTGCCATATTGAGGCGGTTTAATAACTTATAACACCGAACTGTGCAAGTGTATAGAATATAAGTATGATAAGCAGAAGCACTGGTGCTATATACTTAACCATGACTCTGTATATAAGCTCTCTCTTAAATGTTTCGCCATTCTTTGTCGCTTCATTGATAACATACTCAGGCTTTGCAAACCATCCGATAAGTATACATGTAAGGAACGCAACAACTGGAAGAAGCAGGCTGTTACTTATAAAGTCACAGAATGTAAGGAAATCCATTCCCAGTATAGTTATATCTGCCCATACTCCATTACCAAGTGAACAAGGTATTCCAAGGAGTACTGAGAATATAATTATTCCCACACATGCCTTGATACGGCTTATTCCGAATCTATCCATAATCATCGATGTTATTGCTTCCATGACTGAAACAGAGCTTGTAAGCGCTGCAAAGAATACAAGTGCAAAGAATAAAAATCCGATAATTCTTCCTGCTGTCATCTGTCCAAACACCTTAGGAAGTGTTACAAACATAAGACCAGCTCCACTTGCCTGTGTACCAGCTTCACCGCTGAATATATATACAGCAGGAACTACCATCATACCAGCAAGAAGTGCTATGCCTGTATCAAATATTTCTATCTGATTTACAGACTTTACAAGACTTACATCATCTCTTGTATACGAACCATAAGTTATCATAATACCCATGGCAAGGCTCATAGAGTAAAACATCTGTCCCATGGCTGCACATACTGTCTTGAAAGAAAACTTACTGAAATCAGGAAGAAGATAATACTTTATACCCTCTGATGAACCCGGAATTGTAATAACATATATACATATGACAATAGCAAGCACTATAAGTACAGGCATAAGGAACTTACTCACTTTTTCAATTCCCTTTTCAACACCAAGTATAACGATAAGTGATGTAAGTCCAAGGAATATTATAAAAAATACAAGTGGTGACCATTCCTGACTTACAAAGCTGCCAAAAAATGAATCATCGGCAGCTGCAATATTCTGTCCAGTTGCAAATACTGTCACATACTTTGTAACCCATCCGCCTATTACGCAGTAATATGGAAGAATAATAACAGGAATTATGAACGCTATAGGTCCTATAAAACCGAACTTTTTATTGACTTCGCTATAGGCTCTTGTAGGACTTAACTTTGTCTTTCTTCCTATAGCTATCTCTGTTGTCATAAGTGTAAAACCAAATGTCAATGCAAGTATAATGTATACAAGAATAAATATACCACCACCATACTGTGCTGCAAGGTACGGAAATCTCCATAAGTTACCAAGACCAACTGCACTGCCGGCAGCAGCAAGGACAAAACCTATTCCTCCCGTAAAACTTCCTCTCTCTTTTTTATTCATTATTAATATCCAGACCTTTCTTTTATTTATTCATCAAACTCAGCAAGGACATAATATCCCCTGCTTGTCTCTCCGACTTCTTTAACAATGCCATGTCTTGACTTTAATCTCTCTGGTGTTGAATAATTGCCAGACATCGCAACTGCCGGCTCAATAGTATAATAATAGCTGCTTGGAAGCTTTCCTTCTGTAATCTCAACCTCATCGCCCGGCTTGACAAGATTAGGTCTGCTCATTGTGAATTCCATCTGTCGCATAATAATCCTCATTTCTGCGCACGTTTTCTGCGCATAACAAGTTTGTGCCAAGTGCGCGCAGACACAAATCTTGCGTGTGAAAAATTCATTTTTCACACTATCCTCATTTCTATAGATTAATCTTCTCAAGACATTTAACTGTATATTCATCCACCTTTGCCTTTAAGTAACCATACTGCTCTGTATCTACATTTACAAGACCATCCACTATGCTCTTCGCCGCATCAGATGCCTCCTTTAATGTAGCCGCATCGGTATATATATCAGCTATACCAAAGTCAAAATCGCCGCTCTGCCTTATGCCGAAAAAGTCGCCGGGACCCCTTAACTTAAGGTCCTCCTCTGCTATCTTAAAACCATCGTTGGACTTGTTAAGAATTTCAAGTCTCTGCTTTATCTGCTTTGACTTGGCAACAGTCACAAATATACAGTAAGACTGGTGCTTTCCACGTCCTACCCTGCCTCTTAACTGATGAAGCTGTGCAAGCCCGAATCTCTCAGAATTCTCGACCATCATAACCGTACTGTTTGGAACATTGACACCTACCTCAATAACAGTTGTTGAAACAAGAACATCCGTATCGCCACGTACAAACTTTTCCATAATTTCATTTTTCTGTGACGGCTTCATCTTTCCATGCAGATAATCTATGCGTGCCGTTGGTATGGCTTCCCTTAACTTTGCAGCATAGTCAACTACATTTTCTGCCTCAATATTCTCACTTTCCTCAACCATAGGACATATGACATAGCACTGCCTTCCCTCTTTTATCTGGTTGCTTATAAATGCATACGCCTTAATCCTGTATGAAGTATCAACCACACAGTTCTTAATTGGAAGTCTGTTCGCCGGAAGCTCATCAATAATAGAAATATCAAGGTCGCCATACAGTATAATCGCAAGCGTTCTTGGTATAGGTGTCGCACTCATAACGATAATATGTGGATTTTCACCTTTATCAGAAAAACTCTTGCGCTGGTTTACACCAAACCTGTGCTGTTCATCTGTTATTACAAGTGCAAGATTATTGTATACAACATTTTCCTGTATAAGAGCATGCGTACCGACAACTATATCAAGCTCACCAGACTCAAGCTCCCTATATACCTTTCTTTTGGCTGACTGTGTCATCGAACCTGTAAGAAGACCTACCTTTAAGTCTATGCCAGCTTTATCAAAGAGTGTCGTTATCGACTCATACTGCTGGTTAGCAAGTACTTCTGTCGGAACCATCATAGCTGCCTGATAGCCTGCAAATGCTGTATTCATAAGCGACAATATCGCGATTATCGTCTTTCCCGAACCTACATCACCCTGAATAAGCCTGCTTGTAACATGCTTTCCTGCCATATTAGCCTTAATCTCTTCCCACGTTCTTATCTGCGCCCCTGTAAGGCTGTAGGGAAGGCTCTTTATAAATGCATCCGTGCGTTCATCATTTCTTATAATGTATGAATTGGGAATACGCTCATTGGCTGACTTAAGATTAAGTGTTGCAAGCACGAATAAAAAGAACTCCTCAAAAGCAAGTCTGTGCCTTGCATCAACATAATCCTCCATAGACTCTGGAAAATGTATGTTGTGCATTGCTTTATTATGCTCTGACAGTCCATATTTATCCATAATACATGCTGGTATAAATTCATGCTCCATACCTGCAAGATATTCATCAACCGCCTGTTTTACTGCCTTTGTCACAATCTTGTTAGACAGTCCCTTTGTCAGCGGATACACTGGCGACATATGATTTTTAATCTCATTGTAGCCTGCCATTGTATACATATCCGGATGTTCTAATACATACTCACCATTCTTTAAAATAATCCTGCCCCTGAATATATAATGCATCCCAACCCTGAGCTTAGACTTAAGAAAAAGTGAATTATACCACAGACACTTAATAGTATCTAAGTTTTCATCTTTTACAACTACTGATAATATGCTCTTGCGCTCATTACCATATATCTTAGGGCTTGCTATAACTGTCGCTTCTATGGCTGCGACCGGCTTTTCACAGTCTGCCAGTGAATTAATAAAAACAGGCTCCTCATACACAATATAGTCTCTAGGATATAATCTTACGAGATCTTCTACTGTATATACAGAAAGCCTGTTCAGATTGGCAGCAGTCTTAGCCCCTATTCCTTTTAATTGTGTAATATCCATACATCAACCTCAGATAATAGTCTCAGACTTGTTATATAACAGCTTACTCTACAGATACTATATAATAGTATACTGGCTGTCCGCCGTACTGAAGCTCAACATCAACTCCGTCAAACTTCTCTTCTATCTTCTTTACTAACTCTTCTGCCTTACTCTCATCTATGTCTTCGCCATAGTATACACTGATAAGTTCAGATTCTTCATCAACAAACTCTGCAAGCATGGCAAGAGCTGTATCATCCATATCTGTTCCAACGGCTGCAAGACCCTTATCACCAAGGCCAAGATAGTTGTCCTTCTTTATCTCCTTGCCATCAATAGATGTATCTCTGACTGCATATGTGAGCTGTCCTGACTTAACTGTTGATAATGACTCAAGCATAGCTTCTTCATTTTCTTTAGCATTTCTTGTAAGCTCAAAGTTAATCATGGCTGTTATACCCTGAGGAATAGTCTTTGTTGGTATAACAACAAGCTTCTTATCTTCAATGATAGATGCTGCCTGATTAGATGCAAGAATAATATTACTGTTATTTGGAAGAACAAATATTGTGTCTGCATTAATCTTCTCAGCCGCATTAAGAATATCCTCTGTTGATGGATTCATAGTCTGTCCGCCTTGAATAACTTCATCAACACCAAGCCCCTTGAATATCTCAGCAAGGCCTTCACCTGCTGCTATAGTGATAAAACCAAAGTCCTTCTTAGGTGTATTCTCAGCCTTTTCTTCCTCACGCTTCTTCATTGCATCTGCCGCTACTGCTGACTGATACTCAGACTGTGCAATAACCTTCTGGTTATGTTCTTCTCTCATATTGTCAACCTTCATCTTAGTAAGCTGACCATACTCAAGACCCTTTTCAAATGCCTGACCTGGGTGGTTAGTGTGTACATGAACCTTAACAATATCATCAAGATTAACGCATACAATAGAATCACCTATAGATGAAAGGAACTTCTTGAATTCTGCCTCTGTATTCTCATCAAATGGCTTCTCAAGCATAATAATGAACTCTGTACAATAACCAAACTTAATATCTGCATTATCAATGGCAGCGCCCTTTCCCGGCATGCTTGAACCAGCCTTAAATTCTGCATTAGGCTCTGTTATTGTAAAGTCTGTAACCTTTCCTGTAAGTGCATCATAAAGACCTCTTAATACTACAACAAGTCCCTGTCCGCCTGAGTCAACAACTCCTGCCTCTTTTAATACAGGCAGCATATCCGGTGTCTTTGCAAGAACTTCCTCTGCATAATCTATAATAACTGATAATGCCTCTTCTATGTCTGTAACTGTATCAGCAATCTCAGCCGCCTTATCTGAAACTCCCTTTGCAACAGTAAGAATAGTTCCTTCCTTTGGCTTCATAACAGCCTTATAAGCTGTTTCTGTAGCTCTGCTGGTTGCAACAGCAAGTGTCTTTACAGTTATTTCCTTAACCTGTGACATTTCTTTAGTAAAACCTCTAAGAAGCTGTGAAAGAATAACACCTGAATTACCTCTTGCTCCTCTTAAAGAACCTGTAGATATTGCCTTTGCAAGATTTTCCATAGTAGGATTAGCAATAGCACTCACTTCCTTAGCTGCTGACATAATAGTAAGTGTCATGTTCGTACCTGTATCACCATCCGGTACAGGGAACACATTCAGGTCATTAATCCATTCTTTCTTTGATTCAAGATTCTTAGCGCCTGCAAGAAACATCTTCTGCACAAGTGCTGCATCTATAGTAGTAGTAGCCACTTTATTCCTCCATTCTGCCATAATAAAGGCCTGTAAATAATTCTATACTAAACAATTAATCTATAACTCTCACGCCTTCAACATATATGTTGATTTTCTTAATTTCAAGACCTGTGAATTCAGATACTTTGTACTTTACATTCTCAATAAGGTTATCTGCAACTGTTGAAATACTTACGCCGTAAGATACGATAACATGGAAGTCTAACTCTATCTTATTATCGTTATCTATCTCAACCTTGATACCTCTTGTAAGACTGTCTCCTTTTAACAACTTTACAAGACCATCCTTCATACTCACTGCTGCCATACCAACGATACCAAAGCACTCAACTGCTGTTGAACCAGCATACTGGGCAACAACTTCACTCGAGATAGATACTTTACCCAACTCATTATTCAATATTCCATTCATATCTAGCCTCCATACTGCGACTTGTATTTTAAGGAATCTATGCGACACTATCGCAGAAAGTCCACGCAGCCAGACTTTCCTCGCATTATGGAAAAAACTTTCACATATAATCTGCGAATTCCGAATATGTTACTATTCAAGGCTACACGCAACTTTACCGACAGCTAAGAATAGCAGACACAATTAATCATATAGACATTATACTATTAAAGCTAAAATAAATAAAGTGAATCACGCAATTTTATTAAACTGGGCAATTCACTTTAATGTACTGATATAAATTTTCGAAAATTAATAGCAGAAATAAATTATAAATTTATTCTTAGGCACGTTCTACTTTGCCTGAACGTAAGCAAGAAGTGCAAACATACATCTTCTTTGTTGCTCCGTTAACCTTAACTCTAACAGACTTAACGTTAGAATTCCAAATCTTATTAGATCTTCTATGAGAATGACTCACTGCATTACCAAAGTGAGCACCTTTTTCGCAAACTGCACATTTAGCCATATCAATTACACCTCCTTACCGGTATTCGGTATTGGGTAAAATTACCCACAACAGAACTTATTGTATCAGAACACAATACATTTTGCAACACTTTTTTCAAGAAAATTACGCAAAAGGTCATAAAGTCCTTTTTATCTGCCCTGATATCAGTGACAAAACATATTATATCCTGCAAGAATCAATATAATAATAATGCATATGCATAAAAAAAGATTACTTGCAAGGAAAAGTGCTATTATCATACCAATAGCTATCCAGAACATAATAAATCCAAGCATCCGGCACATATAGTCCTCCATACTGCCATAATAAAGCCCTGTATAACAAACCTGATATGCAGGGTACTCTCTGATAAAATATATGTTCTGTTGAATACATATATAACTACAATAAATTATAGTCAGTCTTCCTTTGTGACATTATTTATGGCTTCATCGATATCATCATCCATATCTACATTGCCAAACTTACCAGTTATTCTGTCAACAACATCTGGAACCATATCAAGTATCTTTGTTACAGTATCCTGATTTTTGATATTAACAAGCTTTGTAGTCCCATTCTGGATTACAAGCACTGCGCTTGGCGACATTCTTGCACCCATACCACCACCGGCATTATTCTTTTTATCATCCGCAAATGCACCTGCACCAACACCAAAATTAACATCGCAAAGTGGAAGTATTATTGTATCATTTACATGAACAGCATCTCCAACAACTGTCTTTGCTGACAAAAATGAATCCATCCCCTTAAAAAGTGATGAAACTGTTGCATCAAAGTTATTCTTACTCTCTGCCATATACACTCCTCCATTCTATTTATTAAGCACAAGCTCCCTGAACCTTTTATTCCTGTATACACGGAATACTATCATCAGAAGCTTGTATATCCTTACTCTGCCTTTAATATATATATCCCCTTCAAGTATTTTCTCATTAAAGTCAGGGGTTATATTCATATTTATACCACTAAGTCCATAAAAGACTGAAATATACATAAGAAGCTGTCCTGTCCTGTAAGGGTCATCACACCCATAATGTATATTAATTTTATACTTAACCGGCATTATTTCCTTAAAAAGAGCTTTAAGCTGGCTGTATAAAAGACGCACCATCTCTTTATTAGCTTCATCATTGATAATCATCTTAATATCATCAATCTTTTTCTTAAGCTTATCCTTTGACCTTATAACAGCTCTTATTTTTCTTTTTGTCTTTTTAATTATACTCTTAACTTTATCCGTTAATGAATATATTCTTTTTTTCAGACGGGCTATTATGCCTGGGGTCTTCTTTGCAGAAGTGATATCCGGCTGTTTTTCTGATATTTTACCATCCGAATTGGCACCTGTTTCTCCATTTACCTTATTTACTATAACGGAGGTGCCATTATCTTCTGAAGCCCCACTGCCACCTGATAACGGTTCTGCTGTTCCTGTCTGACCTGAATTATCGACAGATTTTCCTTCATCTGACATCTTGGCATTTTCGGCTTTTTTCACCTCAGAAGGAGGCTTTTCTGCATTTCCAACACATTCAGCACCTTCAGTCTGTCCGACATTCTTTTTATCTGAAGTCTTTCCAGCTTCCGCTTCATTTTTCTTTTCCACAGGCTTCTCTGTCCGCTGCGTATCACCTTCATGCCCGCTGCGCTTTACGCTGCCTGCCTCAGAAACAGCAATATCTCCACCCGCTGTCTCATCCTTCATATCATCAAAGACATTTTTTTCTTTATCTTTATTTCTATTCTTATCGCCAGAGCTATGTGTATCAGATGTATTGTAGCTTTTCCCAGCCTTTGCCTCATCTTTATTCTTATCACTGTCATACAGCGTAAAGAAAAGCACCCTTGCTCTTGCTTTCAGCTCTTTATCAAAGCTGGCATCCAGCCTTAAGGCATTAAGAAACCACCCTATATGAAGCTTTCCCGTAAATTCTTTATGATAATCCCCTTTCACTTTGTACCTCACAGGAACAAAAAGCACCGAAAGAACTGCCAGCAGCAAAAGCCCAATAACGCTAAGGAGGATTATCCCGATAATCTTAAGTATCAATAATAAGATATGAATCAATCAATCCCCTCCTGACGTTTACTTCCAAACTTCAGATACCGGCTTATATTAAACCCACCAGTATTCTTATACACCTCGTCAACTATATCCCTGACAAGCTCATACGCCTCATCTCGTCCTTTAGCTATGCCAACAACATAGATTTCATCCTGTATACATTTTTTCTTAAAATGCGGCTGCAACAGCACATTGGCAGAATATATATCAAGTATATTGGAAGTGTTAGAGGGCAGCGTAATAAGATATGTATCAAAAGAAAACTTCTTTTTTACAACATGCCCTAAAACCTTATATTTAGCTTTTCTGGCACCTTCGCCCATATACAGTCCTCTATACCACTTCACAATATACTCCTATACGCCTACTGGCCATTAACTATCATTTTTATAACTTCGACAACCGCTTTCTTTTCAGCTTCATCACTGCACTGGATAAGTGAGCTGTTTATATAATCCTGTATCTCTTCTGTATTATTAAAGAATACTGGAAGCATAGATAATACAGCCGCCATAACAGCCCTTCTTACACTTACTTCCTTTGATGCAAACAATTCATCAAGCTCTTTTATAAACCTTTCTGCCGTCATATCAGCATATGAATCATCCGGTATCTCATCAAAATATTCTTTAGGTGTTATATCAACAAAGTCACTTCCTGACTGTAACTTCTGTATAACTTCAAGGTCAGCATACATTTCATCTATAGCAAGCTTTGTAAGCTCATCCTTGAGATTGCCTGTAGCATACTGAGTGGCAAAGTCTGCTGCCGTAATAGTTTCAAGTATATGCTCCTGCTTTCCTTCAAATACCTCAAATAACGCTGCTATCTCATCCAAGTCCTCTTCTTCCTCAAAGACAGCTCTTGACTTCTTTATAATATCTTTTGAAGTCATTACCTCTGTGCTGTCCCCAACTGTATTATTCTCAGATAATATAATTGTATACAGGTCATTTACAATCTGTGCAAGTAAAACATATATATCTGCTGCATTACTCATCTTTTCTGTAGCAATGTCGAGCGCGCCCTTAAGCCTTGTATACTCTGCACTGTCAATGTTCTTATAATCTGCCTTTTCTAAAGTCACATAAATATCATGCATATCAGTAAAGAAGCCATTGTCCATAGCTGCCTTTCCTAACATGGCACTTGTACTTAAAGAATAATAGAAGTCATCTATAGTCTTCTTCTGCGCACCATGATAAAGAGTAAATGCCTCACTTATATGGTCATAGAACTTACCCTTTGACATTCTTACCGGGAGCTGTCCTACTATATCAGATATTCTTGCATTAATTGACACATTATCCTTGTCTGAGAATATATAATGCATAATATCATTAGTCATATATGTATTATAGTACTCACTATCAAATGTATCATCCCTGAACCTGTATTCCACCCTGTTAAGAACGTGCTCATATATCCTGAACTTGTCAACATAATCAGTAACACTTTCCATTATACTTATAAGTTCATTTCTGACAGCATCTATCTTTTCTGTAAGTACAGCCTTATCCGCAATGGATGAGCCGATAGATGAAAGCTCTATGACTTCATTTACCTTCTCAAACATTGCAAGAAACTGCTCATCATCTATCTCATTGTCCTTAATCATATTAAGAATTGTATAATAATTCATTGACAGCTTAATATAAGCAAGACCGTTATAGAGTGATGACAACCCCTTTCCATACTTTTCAAGATTTTCTGTAAGATTTTTTCCTTTTGTTATTTCACTAGCAATATACCCTAAATTCTTCATATACCTGTTCCCATATTCTTTATTCTACTTAAGATTAAGCTTATCAAGAGCATCACAGAAGTCAAATGTAGCAAAATAATCCTTAGGAGTTTCTGCTCTTCTTATCATCTGTACTTCTCCATTTTCCTTAAGAAGAAGCTCTGCTGACCTTAACTTGCCATTGTACTGGTAGCCCATAGAGAAACCGTGAGCACCTGTATCGTGGATAATAAGATAATCACCCATATCTATCTTTGGTAACATTCTGTCTATAGCAAACTTATCACTATTCTCACAAAGTGAACCTGTAACATCATACTTGTGGTCGCAAGGTGCATCTTCCTTTCCTGCAACTGTAATATGATGATAAGCACCATATATAGCTGGTCTCATAAGATTAGCTGCACACGCATCAACACCGATGTATTCCTTGTATATGTGCTTCTCATGGATAGCCTTAGTTACAAGGCAGCCGTAAGGTGCAAGCATAAATCTTCCAAGTTCTGTATATATAGCAACATCGCCCATTCCTGCTGGTGTAAGCACCTCGTCATATACCTTATGTACACCTTCACCGATAACTGCTATATCATTAGGTGTCTGCTCTGGCTTATAAGCCACACCTACACCACCTGAAAGATTAATAAACTTAATATCTGCGCCTGTCTTATCTCTTAACTCTACTGCAAGTTCAAAAAGAATTTTTGCAAGTGTTGGATAATATTCATTAGATACAGTATTACTTGCAAGGAAAGAATGAATACCAAAATGCTTAACACCCTTGCTCTTTAATATCTTAAATGCTTCTATAATCTGGTCATGTGTCATACCATACTTGGCATCACCAGGATTATCCATAATAGATGTACCAAGCTGGAAATATCCACCCGGATTATATCTGCAGCTCATAGTTTCAGGAAACTTTCCATCAAGTATCTTGTCTAAGAAGTCGATATGTGTTATATCATCAAGGTTGATAGTAGCACCTATCTTGTTAGCATAAGCATATTCTTCTGCTGGTGTATCGTTAGATGAGAACATAATTTCTCCCGGCTTGTAATCAAGTGCATAAGCCATCATAAGCTCTGTTTCAGATGCACAGTCAACGCCACAGCCGAATTCTTTTAATATATTTAATATATATGGATTAGGAGTTGCCTTTACTGCAAAGTACTCTCTGTATCCCTTATTCCATGCAAATGCTTCCTTAAGTCTTCTTGCATTATCCCTGATACCCTTCTCATCATATAAATGATAAGGTGTTGGATATGTCTTATCAATCTCCTTAAGCTGTTCTAATGTTACAAATGTCTTTTTCTTACTCATTTCGCTCTCCGTTCTTGCGTATCTAGCGCGCACATATAAGTATTTCTTATTAGATTTATCCACGTTGAATTGTATTATAGATACCCTGTTTCGTCAAGTATTTACATTAAGTAAAAAGAGAACGCCCTTTATAAGCGTTCTCTATAATAACCAGATAATAATATCCGCCAAACATCCCAGTTATATTTAGTTAAAATATAAAAACTATAATTAAAGGTTGCGACAACCTGCAAATGATGTAGGTGCAATCTTTACATCCTTACCATAGTCAGCTTCCTTTAAGCTTGTACAGTTAACGAATGCCTCTTCACCAATTCTTTCAAGAGTTGATGGGAACACCACCTTCTCTAATCTCTGGCAATTTTCAAAAGCATTGGCGCTTATAACCTTAACTCCCTCTGGAAGTACTACCTCTACAATATCATCCCTGTTAGCAAAAAGCTCTTCTGGAATAACTGTAAAGTCAGTCATATCTATCTCTTTAAATGTCTTATTGTATAATGTAACCTTAATTCTCTTGCTCATAATCTCTCCCTCACCTTCTATATTGTTTTTATATTATGATTGACTCCAAGCATATTAAGAACAGACTGGCTTGTGCCTGACAGACCTGCCCTGTAATAATTCATAAGAAGTCCACTGCTATCAGACGAATCATGGGCTGATGCTGCACTTTTTGCAGTTGTACTGTCAGAAACCGCAAAAAGCTTTGATAATATAGCTCTATATGTATTAATAACATACTTATAATCATCATAACTAAGCAGAAGATTTGATGTTCTTTTATTATTAGCGGATATATAAGATGTTCTGCTGTTATTCATTGATGATATGTTAAGTCTGTTAGCCGCTATCTGCTTTCTTAACTGGCTTAAATTATTATCATCCGATACTGTACCTGTATCCTCCTGCATAACTTCTGTACCTGATGTCTGCTGTGTAGTACCGACAACTATACCAGTATTCTCAGCCTGTGCGCTTCCCGAAAGGTCTGTTGCTTCTGCCCCGTCTATCGTCCTTGAGTCATTCGACAACACTCCTCCAAGAATATCATTAATTCTGTCTATATAGCGCAGTGTTTCATTGTAAGGAGGCACTCCACCGTACCTGCTTACAGCTCCGCTTCCTGCATTATAAGCGGCAAGTGCAAGCGAAACATTGCCATTATAATCATCCAGAAGATAAGCTAACATCTTAGCTCCTCCTGTGATATTCTGCCTTGCATCAAATGGGTCTTCTACACCAAGTGACTCGGCAGTTGTTGGCATAAGCTGCATAATCCCCTGTGCGCCACACCACGAAACCGCCTCCGTATCAAAGTCCGATTCAGCCTTAGCCACAGCCTTTAACAGATTAAGATTAACGCCATATTCATCTGCAACCTCAGCAAATATATCATCAAGCGACTCACTTCCTGAACTAATCTGATTAATAACACCATCAAAGTCTGTTGCTGACGATGGCTTTATATTCTCTCCCTGACTGACAAGATATATATTGCCATCCAGTATATTATCAACTGAATTCACTATCATAATTACCAGTTTCCCTCTCGTTTTAGTTTCCTGTATATTGAATAAGCATCGGATAATATCTGTCTTTCGTTATCAAACTCAAGCAGATGATATGCTTCATGATACTTGTAATATCCGACATCATAGAAATACTCTTCTCTCTGGGGCTTACAGTCATAACTGTCCGCCTCACACAAATACCAGTAAACACTTTTCTCTATATGCTTACTACCTGCCTTGAAAGAGTACTGTGTCTGTCCGATATAATCCCTTACCTTAACGCTTGCACCACTTTCTTCAAGTATTTCTCTTACTGCTGTCTGTTCGTGGGTTTCGCCTTTTTCAACTGTTCCTTTAGGAAGAACCCATCCATCATGTGTATTCATATAATTCCTGTATAATACAAGAATCTTGCCACGGAATATAACAACTCCGCCGCAGCTAAATGCTTCTGACATTTTTATCCTCCAATTCATTATACAATGCCGATATTCTATAATCAAGGCTAACCGCTAGACTAATTACACTTTTTTTCGACATATATATGCTTATTATACATCATAATGTACCATTACTCATTAAAATATGCATCAAAAACAGCCTTTGCAACATACTGCGCACCAGACCCCGAATATCCACCCTCAAGCACAACACTTATGGCTATAGAAGGGCTGTCTGCTGGTGCAAATCCAACAAACCACGAATGTATGTTATCGCTGCTGTCATCATACTGTGCTGAACCTGTTTTTCCAGCCGCATTATATGACGACCATCTCATAGAACTTCCTGTACCCGAGTCTATGACCTCTTCCATACATCCAGTTAAATAAGCTGCCTCCTCAGATGACATAAGTTCGGCTATAACTGATGGCTTATATTTCTTAACAACTCTTCCATAAGCATCCTCAATATAATCAACAACATAAGGTGTCATCATCTTTCCGTCATTGGCAACCGTTGAGGCTATCATAAGATTATGCATGGGACTCATCATAGTTTTTCCCTGTCCTATTGCAGTTTCCTGCGCCTCACTCACACTGGAAGTATTATCAAGCGTGAATGAACTCTTATTATATTCAAAGGATACTGGTATGCTCTTATTAAAAAGAAATGAGTTGCACAATTCCCTAAAGGAGCCTGTATTAAGATGTGCTCCTATGTATGAAAATGCTGAATTACATGAGTTTGCAAATGCTTTTACAAGAGTTTCTGTCTTATGAACCTTTCCATCGGCACATGGAATGGTAGTTCCACCCTCCTCAGTATCACTTCCATCACATACATAAGAGAAATCATCATAGTAATCTTTATTCTCTCTCATATACTCCAGTGTTGTAAGTATCTTAAAAGTTGAACCCGGAGCATATAATCCCTGTGTAGCCCTGTTAAGAAGCACTGACTCCGAACTGTCATAGCTTATCCACTCATCATAATCCTCATCTACAAGATTAGGATTAAAATCAGGCTTTGACACCATGGCAAGTATTTTGCCAGTAGACGGCTCCATAACTATAACTGCACCTTTATTATTCCTGAGCGCATTATATGCCGCCTTCTGCAAAGTTGTGTCAAGTGTTGTATACACATTATGACCGTCCGCTTTCTCACCTGTAAGGTCTGTTGATATCTGGTCAAATATATTATCTGTTTCAGACAGCAGATAATAATTCTCAGCAGCTTCAACTCCCATTTTAGTCTTGGAATTATAGCCTATAACGTGTGCAAAAAGCTTCTTCTGAGGATATACCCTTGTTTCGTTGCCCTCGTCATCAGTTTCAGTTGTTGCAAGAAGTGTTCCGTCCGCTGAATATATGTCACCTCTTACCACCTTATCTGCCTGATTGTCAACTCTTTTGTTGTACGGATTATTAATAACGGTCTTTGCATCCCTTATATTAAATACACACAGATACACTATCATAATGGCAAAAAGTCCAACAAACACGAAGGATATTATATTAGTTTCCCTGTTTCTAAGGCCTTTTTTACTTCCTTCAACTATATCTGTCTGCTTTTTCTTACTTCTTTTCCTGCTTTTTTGCTCCTGTCTGGCTTCTGTCATTTTTTGCTTTTCTGTCATCTTCATATTCACCTTCATCATGTCTCATATTATACATTCCGTTGATAAGAGAAAACATCACAAGCGAACTTATGATTGAACTTCCTCCATAGCTTACAAATGGCAGTGTAACACCAGTCATAGGTATAAGCTTTATAGCCCCACCTACTGTAAGGAACACCTGAAAACCATATGTAACACCCAGTCCGACTGCAACAAGCCTGTAAAACAATGTCTTGCACCTTGATGCAATATTCATCATAAGTATAAGATTATTAAGGCATACTAATAATAATGCAATAGAAAATATCAGTCCGAATTCCTCTGTAATCGCTGAGAACATAAAGTCTTTTTCAGCAACCGGAATTCTGTCCGGCATACCCTGACAAAAGCCGTATCCAAACCACGAACCCATACCTATTGAAAAAAGCGACTGGCACACCTGATAGCCACTGCCATCTATATTACTCCATGGGTCCCTCCACACAACAAATCTCTTTCTTACGTGCGAGAACAGCTTGTAGGCAAGCACTCCTGCCGCACCACCTGCAAGCAGCCCTGCCCCTGTATACATCACATTTTTGGTTGCAATATATAACATGGCAAGATACACAACAAAGAATATAAGCGCCGCACCAAGGTCAGTTGACAGCACAAGAATAATGACATGAAGCGCCGCAAATGCAGTTACTATTGCAGTCTGCCTGAATGTAGTAGCCTTGTTAAACATCGATGCAACAAACATTACATATAAAATCTTAACAAACTCCGCAGGCTGGACAGATACCGGTCCTAAGGTAAGAACAAGATTAGCACCGTATATCTTATTGCCAAGAAGCACCGCCGTAAGAAGCACAAGCCCCGCACCGCAGTACAGCCAGCCCATTTTTCTGAAGCTTTTCACAGTCTTTAAAAGCCACGGAACAATAATCGTAAGTATAGTACCTGCGACAGCGATTACAAACTGCTTGACACATTTATTATAATCAAGCCTTGCTATCATAACAAAGCCTACCGCCATAAGCATGCACATATTGTTGACAAGCAGGCGTGAAGCTTTAGGATAGAATACAACATATATCATTATTACCGCCATAAAGTACACAAGCTGCGCAAAGTACATATAAATATACTTTGTTTCATCATACACAATATACATTATAAGATAACCTATAAAATGTACTGCAATCATTATGATATTCTGTGTTACATATATCTTTCCTCTTTTTTCCTCATTTCTTATAACTGCACCCCTGTATGCAGCAAGCGCATAAAAAGCCATAAGAAATGCCAGTACATACTTAGATAATTCCAAACAAACTGACTGCATATTAGTTTACTCCTCTATAGAAATGACCTTTATAATCTATATCAGATTCTTTATTAAGAATACTTAATATCTCTTCATTTGATTCTTCATCAAACTCATATCTTACAGACCCCAGCGCAATATCAGCTAAAGCCTCTTCTTTTGATATATCAAATGTATCCGCCAGTGTGACGGTATAGCAGAAGCTGCACACGCTTTTAACACTGTATTCTTTGCCATTATCCTGCTTTAAAAGTGTCACCCTGTTCTTGTGGTCGCACCTTCCATAAGTTTTCCTTACACACTGCTTTGAAACCATGGCCGGCACTCTTCCATATACAATAAGTTCGCTATTCAGTCCACCAACACTCTTTAACTCTGATGAATTAAGTTCATACGGAAGCGTGTACGCACACATATTAAGACCTGTGCCCTTAACCACACTTTCCAGCTCATTCCTTGAATGAGTATTAAATACATACATTCCGGCATCCGTTACTATATCATAACTGCTGTCTTTCCTGGCAGCAAGAAGCCCAAGCTCCTCAAGATTTCTTACTAGAAAGCCCTTTACCATTGATTGCATATTAGAATTCACATAATCAAGAAGCTCACACAGCCTGTTATGCTTTTCTTCTGCAAGTATATAAGGAAGTCCTATATAAAGGCTGGCTCCTGACCCAGCCACCCTGCGGCAGGCATCAGTAAACCTCTCCCTGTCTGTGTAGAATATATCGTAATCTATGTATATTCTTTTCACTGCTTCTATGTCTAGTATAGCATTTATATTTTTTACATTGTAAAGATATATACTTTTATATACCGCAGCATCTGTAAGTGTATTATTATAAGAAGCATTGTACGGGATTGACTGTATCTCACTTGTCATAACGTCTGTTAATGTATCATCCCTGCATGCCACATCACTGCCGGCTTCACAAGACACATCCCTATTGCTTTGTTTTTCTGATAAATCATCACACTCTGCATAAGGCTGTCCAACTGGCACATAACTTCTCTCATATGCACCTGTGAGCTTCATCTTTAACTGCTCTAACGCTTCACGTCTAAGCTTCTTAAGTTCTCCAACCGGCATAAATATATCATCATCAATCATAACATCAACATTAAAAGCCTTAAAGCCCGTCTGCCCCGTCATTGAAAGCTTGTCCTTTATATTCTCCTCAGTTGCCGCCTGCTTAGCTGCCTTTTGTACATTGCCTCCATACACTGTAACATATATATCTTTAGTGCTTACCGTAAGCTCTGACGGCTCATTTTTTACAGCTTTAAAATACATATCAACCGGAAGCTCTGCACCCTCATCCACATAGTTTTTCTTTACAAACTCTGTAATGTGAGCATTTTTCATTCTGTTTAATATTCTCTTAGGTGCAAGGTCGTACTTTCTTGGAAGATTGACAACCATCGTCTGACCCTTCTTTATATTAACGCCACTCTCAAAGCTGTGCTCCTTGTCTATCTCAAAGACATCCTGCGCATTAATATCAGTAAGCGCCCTAAATGTAACCTTACCCTTAACATTAGAAACAACCATAAGTGCCTGAACCCCCCAGTGGTTAGGGCGTGTAAGTGCCATCATATCCTTACCCTTGCTGTTGTTATAAAAGCCTGTTGTAAATGCACCTCTGTTATATATATCGCATAAATCCTCTATGTCTTTATCAGAAACTCTGTATCCATCCCTGCCGCCAGAGACATACATATCAACATACTTTCTATATATAGATGTAACATATGCAGCATAAGTTACATTTTTCATTCTGCCTTCTATCTTAAGCGAATATACGCCCGCATCTATAATATCAGGAAGTATCTTTATGGCGCACATATCCTTTGGGCTTAATGCATAGCGCTCATCCGCACTGCTTATAAGCTTACCGTCATCATACACCTTATAAGGAAGCCTGCAAGGCTGCGCACATCTTCCCCTGTTTCCGCTTCTGCCGCCATTAAAGCTGCTCATAAGACACTGTCCTGAATAACAGTAACACATAGCGCCGTGAACAAAGCTTTCTATTTCCATATCAGGATAAGCCTTATGAAGTGCCTTTATCTCATCAAGTGTCATTTCCCTTGAGGTTACTATACGTCTTGCCCCGTTATTATACAGAAGTCCTGAGCCATACACGCCAGTCTGTGTCATCTGCGTACTTGCATGTATATCCATATCTGGAAAATGTTTTCTTATAAGCCTCATAACTCCAAGGTCCTGCACTATAACAGCATCTAACCCTTTTTCATAAAATGGTATAAGATAATCTATAAGCTGTCCATCTATCTCACTCTGCTTAAGAAGTGTATTAACTGTAAGATATATGTGTCTTCCATATGTATGTGCATAATCAAGTGCCTCAAACATTTCTTCCTTATTAAGATTACCTGCATATGCCCTTGCGCCGAACATATCACCGCCAAGGTATACTGCATCCGCACCGGCATTAATAACTGCCTTGCATATATCAAGAGAACCTGCCGGAGCTAACACCTCCACACCCTTATTATAATTATTATATTCAGTTTTATTACCGGTACAGGCGTAACTTCTGTCCATCACTTATCCTCACTTTATATACTCTGTATGTAAATATGCTGAAAATGTAAAATAGGACTGTAGGATTTTATTCCCCAGTCCTATTCATATCAGTTGCTTTCTTTGAATCCTCTAGTTCAGTTTCAAGCTTTACTATATTGTTCTGAAGCTCATTTATCCTGTTCTTAAGCTCTTCTACATGCTTATCTGAGGATTCTACTTTAATCTGCTCAGTTATAAGTTCATGCTTAAGATTATATATTTCTTTATCTTTATTTTCTATCTCTAAAGAAAGATTATCTCCAAGCTTCTTAGCCTTAAAGTAATCATCCGCAATATTAAGATACATAATATTAGCACGCACCTCTGCCGACTGTCTTCTAAAGCCGTCATCTTTAGTAAACTCAGCTAACTTATTATTAATATATGTGGCTATCTTCTGAAGATATTCTTCACTTTCATATCCCCCTAAAGTAAATACCTTTCCGCCTATGATTACCTCTGTTGTATTCTTTGATGACATAGCATCCTCCTGACATAATAACCTTATTTCGTGATGCAGCAATACACAAATAACTTTAACATTCACAATACTACACTTAAGTATACAATATCTATTCTTTTAGTTCAATACCTAGATTAGCATATGCTTTTCTTGTAGCAACTCTTCCTCTTGGTGTTCTGTTAAGATATCCGTTCTGTATAAGATATGGCTCATATACATCTTCAAGTGTACCGGAATCTTCACCTATTGATGCAGCAAGCGTTTCTATTCCTACAGGACCTCCGTCAAACTTATTCACTATTGTAGAAAGAATAAGCCTGTCATTTCTGTCAAGTCCTTCCTTATCCACATCTAATAAGTCAAGCGCATAGTCTGCAACATCTTTTGTTATATTGCCATCATACTTAACCTGCGCAAAATCCCTGACTCTCTTTAAAAGACGGTTTGCAAGTCGTGGCGTGCCTCTTGACCTTCTTGCAAGCTCATAAGCGCCCTCTTCATCTATATTGACTCCAAGCACAGCCGCTGACCTTACTATTATCTTCTTTAACTCATCATGCGTATAAAACTCAAGATGATTAACTACGCCAAAACGGTCCCTTAATGGTGCTGAGAGCAGACCTGCCCTTGTTGTCGCACCAACAAGTGTAAATCTTGGAAGCTCTAACCTTATCGACCTTGCCGTTGCACCCTTTCCTATCATTATGTCTATCTCATAATCCTCCATGGCAGGATATAGTACTTCCTCTACCTGTCTGTTAAGTCTGTGTATTTCATCAACAAACAGTATATCACCCTCTGCCAGATTATTAAGTATAGCTGCCATTTCACCCGGTTTCTCTATAGCAGGTCCCGACGTGACCTTTATGTTAACACCCATTTCATTAGCTATAATTCCTGCAAGTGTCGTCTTTCCAAGACCAGGAGGACCATAGAAAAGCACATGGTCAAGTGAATCTCCCCTTTCCTTTGCTGCCTCTATGTACACCTTAAGGTTTCTCTTAACTTTTTCCTGTCCGACATAATCTTCAAGGTGCAAAGGACGCAGTGAACTCTCCATCTTTGCATCTTCTGCCAGAATTTCTGTTGCTATTATTCTTCTTTCCATATCCTTTTCTCACCTCACATTATCCTATGACTACTGCCCTGCAGACAGCCTTGTATACACTAAAGTATAGCCAGTCCTTTGAGCGCTTCCTTTAATATCTGTTCTGAACTCTTATTCTGGATATCTTCTACCTTTTTAACAGCACTGATTGCATCCTTGCTGCCATACCCCAATGATACAAGTGCCTCGACTGCCTCATTCATTATAATTACTGTATTATCCTGCTTTACGCTGTCCTTTTTATTGTTATTGTTGATTGCTCTTTCAAATGCATCCTCAAGCCTTAACTTGTCCTTAAGCTCTATAATAAGCTTCTGTGCTGTCTTAGCACCAACTCCCGGACAGCTCTTTATAAGATTAACATCATCTGATAGCACCGCAAAACGCAGGTCATCTGTGCTTATTGCTGATAATATACCAAGCGCTCCCTTAGGACCTATTCCATTAACATTAAGCAGCAGCTTGAACACTTCAAGCTCATCCTTTGTAAGAAAGCCAAATATCTGCATGGCATCCTCTCTTACGTGAAGATATGTATATATCTTTGCCATATCTCCGACTGGTGGAAGATTATCAAATGTCATACCCGATGTCTTTACATTAAAGCCTATGCCGTTATTTTCTATAACGACAGTATCTCCTGATATCTCTGCAACCTCTCCTATTATATATGAAAGCATAATTATTTCCTATCTGTTAATATTATTCACTGCGCTGCATGCCAAGACAGTGGTTTATAAACTGCTGCGCTGTTCTTCCTGATATTCCGCCATGGCTTAACTCCCACTTGTTAGCCTCTGCCATAAGTTCCTCATCAGTCATATCAAGTCCGCTCTTTCTTGCAAGACCGATAACAATATCATAATATTCCTTATTAGAAGGCTTTGAGTAGCATATCTGACAGCCAAACCTGTTAACAAGTGACATCTTTTCTTCGATTGTATCTGACCTGTGAAGACCATTCGTTGTCTCCATATCATTTCTGTCATTCCAAGTTTCCTTAATAAGATGTCTTCTGTTAGAGGTAGCATATATAAGTATGTTATCAGGCTTTGTTTCAACACCGCCCTCAATAACCGCCTTAAGGAACTTATACTCTATCTCGAATTCCTCAAATGAAAGGTCATCCATATATATGATAAACTTATAGTTTCTATTCTTAATACTTGCAATAACATTAGACAAATCCTTAAACTGGTGCTTGTATATTTCTATCATACGAAGTCCCTGGTCATAATACTGGTTGACAATAGCCTTGATACTTGTAGACTTTCCTGTACCACTGTCACCAAAGAGAAGTGCATTGTTCGCCTTTCTTCCCTGAACAAAGTTCTCCGTATTCTCAACAAGCTTCTTTTTCTGTATTTCATAGCCTATGAGGTCATCGAGAACAACCTTATCCATATTATTGATTGGATGGAATACAAGTCCGTCCTTCTCATCGCTTGATATTCTGAATGCCTTATTAAGACCAAACATACCTACGCCAAATGCCTTATAGAACTCTGTAACCTCATCAAAAAACTCATTTTCATCTTTAGCCCTTGCAAGCTTAGTACTTAATTCTCTTACCTTTTCGCTTACATTTTTATTGTACATAAGTTCTTTTTTAACGATAGCCTTATAATTAGAAATGATTGAAAAGCAGTCTATTCCTAACTTTTCTTCAATCTCACTAAAATCATAATGGAAAAGGTTATAGAATACTTTAAAGTCATTCTTTGCAAATATATTAACACTTCCGTCATTAGCACCAACCTTTTCACATGTGATACTGAATGGGTTTTCATTAGTAATAAGAAAGTATGTAAGATAATTCTGCCAGAGATTATTGTCAAAGCCATAATCTGTGGCCACCTCAAGAATTCTTTTAATCTGTGTATATATATCTGTAATAAGCTCTTCTTTTGATGATAAATCATTATCAAAACGATTGAATATATCAGCCATTGATGATAAAATACTATTGTTGTCAAGATTGCCATACATTATTAATTTAGATATTTCCTTATACATAATTAATTGTTTCCTTTCATTTATTATATTGTTATGTCCGGGTCATATAATTTGCCCTGACTGATGTTTATAATGTCACCCTAAGATTAACATGATAACATATATAATAACATATAATGTATGAATTTTGTCAATTTTTTTAGAATTATTAGTTATTTTAACTATTGACAGTAAACAAACAAATGATATAATCTCTTAAGAACTTTGCAAAAAGTTCGTAAAAGTTTTAACAACTTTTATTTATAATGTTTAGTGAGGATTTCAAATGAAAATCGTATCAGATATCAATGCAGCTATATACATATTATTAACTCTGTTCTACTGTTATCAGGGTATATATATATTAATTGCGTTGATTGGCAAAAAGAAAAAAGAAAATGTAAATGAAGCGGATGCTACCCTTCATAAGTATGCATTCATCATTGCCGCACGTAATGAGAATGCCGTCATCGGTAATCTTATAGATAGTATTAAAAACCAGGATTATCCTAAAGAACTTATCGATGTTATTGTGGTTGCTGATAACTGCACAGATAATACTGCTGAAATATCACGTCAGCATGGCGCTATAGTATATGAACGTTTTAACAATATCCTTGTTGGCAAGGGTTATGCTATGGATTATGTATTCAACAAAATTAAGGATGAACAGGGCGATTACACATGCTATGATGGTTACTTTGTATTTGATGCTGACAATGTTATTGATGTTAACTACGTCAGGGAGATGAACAAGGTATTTGACAGCGGATATAAAGTTGTAACAAGTTACCGTAATTCCAAGAACTATGATACAAACTGGATTACAGCCGGCTATTCTCTCTGGTTTATAAGAGAAGCCAAGTATCTTAACAATCCACGTATGATGATTAAGACAAGCTGCGCAGTATCTGGAACCGGTTATCTTGTTGACAGCTCTATCATCAAGAAAAATGAGGGATGGAAGTGTAATCTTCTTACAGAGGATATTGAGTTTACAGTAACTAATATTCTTGATGGCGAAAAAGTCGGCTACTGTGGCAGTGCTATGTTCTATGATGAACAGCCTACTACATTTAAGCAGTCATGGAACCAGCGTATGCGCTGGACTAAGGGCTTTTATCAGGTATTATTCAAGTATGGCAAGAACTTATTTAAGACTATGTTTAAGGAAAAGAGAATGTTTGTATCATGTTATGATATGATTATGACTCTTGCTCCTGCAACATTATTTACACTTGGAACTATACTTCTTAATCTTGTTTTACTTTTATGCAGTGGATTTAATCCGGTATTGTTTAAGCAGATATTCCGTCCTACTATAACAGCAATATTGATAGGTTTCCTTAACTTCTATCTTATGTTACTGGTTATCGGACTTATAACGCTTATAACAGAATGGAAGAAAATTCTTGCACCCGGAAGAAAAAAGATAATGTATCTTTTCTCTTTCCCATTATTCATCGCTACATATATTCCTATCAGTATTGTAGCTCTATTCAAAAAGGTCGAATGGAAGCCTATTCCACATACAGTTGTCAAGACTATTGATGACCTTTCAATGACACAGTATAAAGAATGAACAGAATATTAAAATAATTAAAAATGCTGTAAGCACTGACATATCAATGGATAGTTAGTACTTACAGCATTTTGTTATTAATTCATATTTTATGAACTATACATTATGTATGGATTATCTTTTTCACGCTTATTATATATACTCTCAAGCCACCTTATAACCACTTTTTTCGGTCTTTCAAATGGTGTCTTATGACTGCACATAAACTTATCAGCCTTTACATTTTTAAGGACTTCTATTTCTTCCCTTAGCAGTCCTGCATTGTAAAGCTGCCCACTGCCCTTCTGCATAGCATATATTCCATCACCAAGAAAGCAGTACTTATTATTAACCTCCAGCGCCAGACTTCCTTTTGCGTGGCTTGATGGCAGCGGAAATATATGAAGTGACAGTCCGCCATTATCAACATATATATCCTCTTCCACCACATTTCCAATATGAGTATGCTTATATGTCAATCTTCCCTGATACACCTCACAACCGCCTGCTTTATCACATATTTTCATAAGATTGCCCGTATGGTCAGGGTGAAAATGCGATAAAACAATATTAATTTTTTTCTTTCGCAGGGAAACTTCATCGTCCACAGTAACTTTACTTTTTGTTATATAATCATACAGCATATCAGGTATATCTGGATGACTGCCAACATCATACAGCCACACTGCATCTTTGCCGTTTATTATAACAACATTTGCCGATAATGGATTAACCGTTGGCTCTATATATGATATATTGTCGTCTAATCTGGTAATCCTTAATTCATCTTTTAACAGACACATTATCTTCTCATTCCCATACCACAGCTTATACCTGTATCATTGTCTGGTATTTCTGATACATATCTTGCATTAAATTCTGCATTGACCTCTGATATTTCCTTTTTGCCGTCTATATAATCCCTGAAGTACTCAAGTAAGTCCATTCCACTGCTTTCACAGCCTTCACACTCTTCCCATTCCTTCACAAGCTGAATTCTTTCTGACTTTGTTGTGTCCTTTATTAATGTACTTTTCATTGTATTTACCTCCATTTATGTTATATTCTTCTTTTACTCTCATTATATCATAATTTACTCTTTATCTACCCTGCACTCACGAACCCGCGCTTTCGCGCTCTTTCGTCCTGCTTCGCATGACTGTTCGTTCGTTAATGGCGCAAGAAAAGTAAATGTCTGCTTCGCAGCCGCTTCCTTTTCTTTTGCGCTCATTATATCATAATTTACTCTTTATCTACCCTGCACTCACGAACCCGCGCTTTCGCGTTATTTCGCCATATTGGATATTAATCTCAACTTACTACTTTCTTAACATGCTTCGCAACTATACCCGATACCACTCCGATTACAACTCCCGTAAACACACCTGAAACTATAAGAACAGGCAGATATAACACTATCGCTTCACTTCCCATAATAAATACTGCAGCTATTATCTGTCCCACATTATGCATAACACCGCCGCATACGCTCACGCCTATGCACGAAAAGAAATCGAGCCTTTTCATAATTATCATAATTGTAAGACTTAACACCGCACCTGATATACTGAACAAAAAGCTGTTAACATTACCAAAAAGAAGTGCTGTAAGTGCTATTCTTAACAGATTAATTACTATTGCTTCTTTAACACCGAGCACATACAGAATTGTAATAACCGCTATATTCGCCACTCCAAGCTTTATACCGGGAACTGGTATAGGAATAGGTATCACACTTTCTATATAACTGAATATCATAGCAAGTGCCGTAAGCACACCACATAATGCTATCTTTTTTGTTGATATACGATTGTTCATTTATAAGTTTCTCCATTTCGTCATATATTCTGTGTCTATACGTTGTATACTGTCAATAAGTTATCATAACACCTTATCTTTTGACTTTCACTCCTCACCGCAGCCTGACTATCTTAAAAATCACCCTGCTATAATAATCATCACCTTACTACAGAGTCTACTGCATCGTCCTCCTGACTCCCCTTAATCTCTACAACAACTCTGTGCGGAAGACATACTATGGTTTCTCCTGTCCTGCTTATCTTACCGGTCTTGACACACAGCTCATCAGGACAGTCAGCCTCCGTCATGCTTACCTTTCCATCCTTAATTACAATCCTATTCACTCCACCCTGATAGCCATTAACCTCAATAGTGGTTTCTTCCCTGCTAAGATCAAGTGTCTTAACCACCTGTCCATCAACCTTGATTACCGCATATCTGCCATCCTTCTTAACTGCATAATTAATAATTAAAAATGCTGCCGCAGCTATAATAACCATCGACAGCACAAGAATAATATCTCTTTTTAATCTGACTTTATTATCCAATGCTATACTCCTTTTTAATTCCTAACACATATGTTATATAATGATGTGAGTGTCAAAAGTAAAAAAGTCTTTTTCTGCAAGCAGAAACGACTTTTTATACTTTTGACACTTACATCATATAATAGCATTTTATATTTAAGTCAGCAATAACTAACTTCACAAAATTATAAGGTTGCAATTATTCCAAGGGCTTCCGCCCACTTATGAGCAGGCTCATGTGGTATTTTGACCCTGACATCATATTATAATTATTTATTCATTATTTCTTGCCGCTTCAAACTCTTCTTTTATCTGCTTAAGCAGCTCTGGATTAACAAGCACATCACATATTGAATCAGCCATTATCTTAGCTGCATAACATATTGCATTATGTGCCGCCTCACTCTTTCCTGCTTTTAAGTAGCTTTCAGAATGTGGCTGTGCATCCTCCTCTGTAAATGCAATTCTTATACAAGAACCTGGAACTTCATAAAGCACATTTCCAAAATCTGTAGAGCCTGTCTTCTTTCTTGGAGACGCTATTGCTGGTGCGTGCTCATATTCTGCATTTGCCATAAGAAGGTCATTTACTTTATGGCACACAATCTTACTCTTAAAAGGAAGGTCACGCTGTATATCATATGTAGTATCTGTCATAAGTGCCGCACCCTTAAGTATATTATAAAAACGCTTTACAACCTCATCAAGATACTTCGTACTATATGAACGTAATGTATATTCTGCCACTGCTATATCAGGCACAACATTTGGCGGACCACCTGCATTGCGGATTGTATAATGCATCCTTGTATCGTCCTTAACGTGTTCCCTTAACATCTCAACTGCGTGGAATGAAAGTAATGCCGCATCAAGAGCACTTCTGCCCTCCTCAGGACTTATCGCCGCGTGGCTTTTAACACCGTGAAATGTTACCACAAAATTCTCAAGAGCCATACATTTCTCATCAACCGATGTATTAGGTGAACCGTGTGACATAAACGCAAGGTCAAGTTCCTTCATGTATCCCTTATCAAGCATAATTATCTTGCCGCCAAGAGTTTCCTCCGCTGGGGTACCATATACAACAATCTCATATGGGTAATCTTTTATGCAGTCTTTTACTGCAATAGCCGCCCCTATTCCTGTCGGTCCCTGAAGGTGATGTCCACACGCATGTCCGATTTTTTCAAGAGCATCATACTCTACAAGTATTCCAAGAACAGGTCCACCCTCACCATTCTTATAAACAGCCCTGAATGCGGTTTCAAGACCTGTTCCACGCTCAACAGCAAAACCTTCTTTTTCAAGATACTTACATAACATTTCTGATGTCTTATATTCCTCACCACTTATCTCTGCAAGGTCAAATATCTCATCTGCCATCTGGCAAAGCTCTGACTTATGTTCATCTATCACTTCGCCTAGTTTCTTTTTTATATCATCTGCCATATTTTTACAATTACTCCTCTTCATATAATCAAATATTATGATGTTACAGTCAAAAATATTTTCCCATAACCGATATACCCGGATTGCTACATTGCTACACATTTCACGCAATCCTGAATTAATAAAAAGTGCTATGTATAATGTACATTTAAAATGCATATCACAACATAACACTTCTTATAACACCTTAATTAATATCCTATCACCAGTGCGCCTAACATAAATACACATCCAAGTGCTGTCCATATAAGGAAGAGAGGCATCATAAACTTAAGCCACTTGCTGTATGGAATTTTAGATACTGCCAGATATCCCATAAGTGATGATGACATAGGAAGTACTGAGTTAGAGAAACCATCACCTAACTGGAATGCAAGCACTGCTGTCTGTCTTGATACACCAACAAGGTCAGATACCGGAATCATAAGAGGCATAGTAACTGCTGCCTGTCCAGTTCCTGATACGATTACACAGTTAATAAGCGACTGGCATATAAACATACCTACAGCCTTTATAGAACCCGGCAAGAAGTTTACAAGATTAACTATACCGTAAACAATAGTATCAAGAATATTGGCATCACTTAAGATTACTTCAACTGTACGCGCAATGCCGATTATAAGACAACCAACGATAATACCCTTAGCACCCTCGCCGAATTCCTTAGCTATCTTACTAGGACCATAGCCACTGACAAAACCGCAGATTACACCCATAAATATAAACAGTCCTGACATTTCTTCAAAATACCAGCCCTTCTTTGAAAGACCGTATATAAGAAGTCCGAAGCCGAGTGCCATAATAACAAGTACACCTATCTGTCTGCCAGTGATATTATCAGATGTCTCGTCAAATGTGTACTCTTCATCTTCTTCTATTCCATATATTACACTTTTTTCTGGATTAGCAGCCACCTTTTTAGCATATACGATTATATATGCGCTTGTCGCTACAAGTAATACAATAAGAATAACAAATCTGTACGCCATACCTGAGAATAATGGAAGCTCTGCAATATCCTGCGCAACCCCGACATTGAACGGATTAAGAATACCTGCTGTAAATCCGACTGCCGCACCAAGTGCTATCATCGCTGTACCTGTTACCTTGTCAAGTCCAAGAAACAGTGCAAGTGTTATTCCGATAGGTACGAATATCATAACCTCAGATGACATACCCATAGTAAAACCAAATATTGAAAATAGTGTTAAAAATACTGGTATAACAACATACTTGTGCTTTGAAAATGTCTTTGAAAGCTTCTTACAAAGTGCTGTAAGCGCACCTGTTGATGTTATAACCTGAAAAGCTCCACCAATTATTAACATAAATGTTATTGTAGAAGCTGACTTAACTATACCAGTATATATAGCTGATGGAATTTTTAAAATATTAATAGGATTAGACTCAATCCTGTGATAACTTCCCGCCTCAACTAATGTCTTTCCTGTAGCCGCATCCTTAAATCTTGCAAACTCACCTGCCGGTACAATATAAGTTGCCGCAACAGCGATAAGTATAATCACTACAAGAATTACAAATGTGTGTGGCGTTTTCCATTTTTTCTTTTCTTTCGCCTGTGTCTGCATATGTATAAATCCTTTCTTAAAATAACTTAATTCCTCACCTGTTGTCATATTTTTTATCAGATTTAAAAATACTTAATCACTTACTGCTGTTTAATATAAGCTTCTTTCTATAAATAGCAAGACCTTTATATCTACAACTCAATAACATTTTAGCTATAAATGAGCAGATTTAAAATATTGCACAATTATGTCCGCATCAGAAAAACAGATTATTAATAATCTATTAAAATGTATCTGAGGTGCAAACAAAAGCAAAGTATTTTTCTGTATTTGCTCATTTATAGATTTTAGTTTAATATAAACTTCATTCTATAAATAGTAAGTCTGAAATAATAAACAAATGAGAAATATCGTTAATTAATATGATTTATTTTAATATATACAAAGACAAAAGTTAAATTGTATGTTTTTATCAGAAGTATAAATTTTTTTTATACTTTTAAATTAATCTATTTTAATCTATAAATGACTAAATTTAAAATATTACACAGATATGTCCGAGTTAGAAAAAACAAATTTTTCATAACTTATTGAAATGTATTTGATGTACAAACAAAAACAAATTTTTTTCTGTATGTTTATAGTTTTATAATAATTATTATACTTTTCTATATCGGCTGTTTTTTATATATTAATATGCGTAACCTCCTTCGTAAGCCTTATCCACTCCATAAGCTCACTGCGATGTTCATCTCCTTTGCGGAAAGCTGCCGAAAAAGGAATTCTTAGTGCAGGGTCGCCGACCTGCAACACCACTGAATTAGGCGATAACCTCATAGTTGAAAGGTAGCTGTTAAGCGTAAATGCAATGCCATACCCCTGCTCGGCAAGACGTATTCCGGCATCTATGCTACTTATTTTATATGTAAGCTCTGGCAGTACATCTGCATATAAAAGAGCATCCTCTTCAAGCTGCCTTATACTCTGATTACTGTGCTGTAAAATAAACCGCTCCGTACTGACACAGGAAAGGTCAAGCCAGGGATACAGACACGACTCAATATTTTTAGCACACCCCACTGCCTTGTGCGACTTTGGAAGAATAGCAACAAGGCAGTCATCATATATAGTTTCATATGACAGACGTGTATTGCTCACACTGTTGTAACCAAAAAACATATCAATATCGCCGCTGATAAGCTTCTCTTCAAGGTCAGATAAATGCCCATCAATAGCATACACAACTGACTGCGGATACAGCTTATTGAATTCCGTCATAACAGAGGGAAACAAAGCCTCCACCTGCCTTACCATATATCCAATCTTTAACTTAATTGCAACATTTTTTCCTATATCAATCATACGGTCTTCAAGCTCGAAACACTTCATAGTTATCTCTCTTGCTGACTTCACAAACTCCTCACCGGCATATGTAAGAACCATTTTTCTGCCTTTTCTTTCAAAAAGCTGAATTCCAAGCGAGCTTTCAAGGCGCTTAAGCTGGATACTAAGCGCTGGCTGTGATAAAAATAAAGCATTTGCAGCCTTAGTCAGATTGCCATAATTCGCAATAGTAAGAACGTATTGCATATCTTTTTCTGTTATCATATATATATCAATCCTTCCATAATTCTATTAACCATTATATCGTTTATATTTATATTATTCAGGATGATTTTACAATAACGGGGCATATCCTTCAATATCCCAACATATTTTTATCTATGATTTAACTTTTAATAATTATGCTTGTTACTGAATAGCCTTGGCTTCCTTTTTATTACCAACAAACTGTAATACTGCCACAATAGCAATTCCAATAACAAATGCGATAATATTAAAATTATTTATAGATAATGCTGGAACACATATATAAACTTTTTATCTGTACTCAATAATCTCCGTCAACTTTTTCCCAGGTCTTTGCAGCGGAGCTTCAGCAGGGCTTCCCTTTTTCATACATTAAACAAAGACGAAACAACAGAGTAAGTTCCCTGTGTTCCGTCTTTATTCTAAAATTTATTAAGATACTTAACAAGCATATCTATAGTCTTTATACTCTCTGGCAGAAATGGCTCAAACACACTGAACGCGTGTGTAAGTCTTTTATCCTTTGGAAAATCTATAAGCTCACATTCTTTGCCTGCCTTTGAAAGTGCATTTTCAAAATTTAATGTATACTTTCTTAAGTAATCATTGTGACTTGTCACAAGCCATACAGGTGCAAGCGACTCTATAAGCTCCTTATTCTCCGGGTTCACATACTTACCAAATGCTGACTTCTTATAATTCTTTCCGTATAAATACTTTGGAAGAAACATTCCTATCTTATCAAACTTCGTTGTATAAAACATTCCACTTATAAGCCCAATCGCATTAATATGTAAGTCCGAAGGCTTAACGCCTGCTGCCCTTGCCATCTCATAATTATTCTGAATTGCATTTGTATACATTATAAGACATGCTCCACCGCTGTCGCCAACCATATATACATGTGACTCATCGCCGCCATCCGACTTGATACGCCCCTTTATATAATCCATCCCCATAAACACATCTTTAAACTGGTCATATATCATACAATCAGGAATAAGACGATATTCTATGCTGTATACAAGAAATCCTTTCTTACACAACAAAGAACAAAAATACTTATTAAAACCTTTGTTACCAATAATCAGACCACCGCCATGGACATTGATTATCACAGGAAGAACTTCTCCCTCTCTGTCCTTTGGACGATATATGTCAAACTGGTGCGAAGGATTGCCATCATTAGCATACGCAATATTCTCTGTATATTCTACACCTTCAGGCATTGTAAGCTTCTTGTCCCTTTCAATACAGGACTTATCGAAATCGCTTCTCTGCTTGTAGAACTGTTTTTCCATTATATTTGCCATTGTATTCCTCACGTATTAATCATAGTGTTGACTATTATCTTAGCCGATTATCGTCAGGATATCAATAAATATTTTTACATAATTGGGAAATTTTTACATTTTAATTGTGATTGTATTTTATTTGCATTATTAACACACATATACTTAAATATTAATTATTTCTTCCATATATTTAGAAATTCTTTTACTAATACTTCATCACGTTTATTTTTACATTTATTCATAAGTAGTTTTTCATCCGAAAGCATATCCAATGTATGATATTCTCCAAATCTTATATTTAATCGAAAAATATACTTAAGCAATTCTTCATCTGCATATATCCCCGCTGCTTCAAGCATTTTTATTATGCCGGACTTTTCTCTAAGTTCTGCTTGTTCGCTTAAATAAATAACATCTTTTTTCTTTGTTTTTTTATCTTCCCTTATAATTTTATTTATTTCATAACGCTTTGACAAATTACAAAAAAACAAATTCTTTTCCCTATCCGTCTGATATGTTGTCATAAACGAATTACAATGGTAAACATTTTTTCTATCTTCTGACTTTATTAACCCTAAGTGCAAAATTGCTTTACCACTCTCATGCACCATTAAATAATCACAGTCAAACGCTGTATCAGTATTTACATTTTTTTCATAAATATATAATTTTGAATAAGACTGAAACATCTCACCAAGTAAGTGAAGATTATTTAACTTACGATAAATAATTTCCAAAATCTGTCGCTGTTTTTCCTCTGTTCTGTAATATTTCCTCACTAACCTATCTATTGACTCATGTGTTATACGCTTTTTCTTGATTGAATACACACCAAAATCCCCTGTAAACTGATTAGGTCTGCCTATATACTGTAATCCCATTAAATGTGGTATTTTTAACTCTGAATTGGTAAGGTGCAATACACGCTTTTGAGTATAGATATAATAATCATACTTGCATAACACCTCTTTTGTTTTTTGAAAAATATCTATAAGTGACTGCACTACTATATTCCTTTCACATCCCACTAATTTTACGCTGTATAAAGAAAATGCCTGGGCTGTTAGGCTCAGGCGTAAATTTCTTTTGAATTGCAATTCTGGGAGCAGTCCTATGTTAATTCCATAGGCAGAGACGACCTTTGTATTTCTATTGCCCGCAAAGTCGGGACGGATAGCTCCTCTCTATCACCGCAAAAGCTCTAACGCTTTTCATTACTCATAATTTAACATATCAACTATTCGTTGTCAATCAGTTTTTCCTCCTCATACGCCTTCTGCGCAATCCTGTCATATTGCACATACATTTTCTGCACTTCATTTTCCAGAAGATAATAATGCTTAATGTATGGAATAAGAAGCACAAATATTAAAAGTGCAAGAATTAGTAACGGAAAACTAAGTGTACTATCAAGCGCCCCGACTATCACATAAGCACATACCGTAAGAAGTTCAAGTACTGCAAATGTCACGGTCACTATTAAATGTACTAATCTTTCATGCTGAAAAAACGCCACCTGTGTAATATGTTCCTGCTTTATATATTTCCAGTCAGACTGTTTGTCTGATGCTAATAAAGAGTCAATATATTTTCTGTATGTTAAAATGCGTTTTTTCATAATTTATTTTTAATCCTTTCAGTTCATAACTGTTCGTTAATCCGCACCAAAAAGTAAATATCTGCTTCTCTCACTCTCAATCCACTCCACAAGCCTATCCATTCCCTCACCTGTCTTGGCACTTATTGGCATAATAATTGCATTAGGATTAAGCTCTTTAACATATTTCATGAACTTCTGCATATCAAAGTCAAATGCTTCAAGAGTGTCTATTTTATTCACAAGAATAACATCGCACACAGAAAACATAAGCGGATACTTAAGAGGCTTGTCATCACCTTCCGGAACCGACAATATCATAATATTACGGTGTGCTCCTGTATCAAATTCAGCCGGACAGACAAGATTACCAATATTCTCAAGAAACAGTATATCAATATCATCAACACCATATTCACGGATTGCATCTGCGGTCATCGTAGCATCAATATGACACAGACCTCCATTGTGAATCTGCATAGTCTTTACACCTGTTGCATCGGCAACCCTTCTTGCATCTATATCCGACTCAATATCAACATCCATCTCACCAATTCTTACATCATCCTTAATCATATTGATAAGTCTTGACAACATAGTAGTCTTGCCACTTCCCGGTGATGACATAATATTAACAAAAAACACCTTCTTATCATTTAACATACGGTGTGTTTCTTCCGCCTGATTATCATTCTGTGAATAAACACTTTCATTTAACTTAATAACTCTGACTTCTGACATTTTAATCTCCATTTCTATATTCTAATATTATATATTCATTTTAGGTTGAGAATTTCATACATAAGAACTATATTTTTCTAATGATGCAATTAATGTCCATCCAATAAAACATTTTATTATGTTCATGTAAATATATCTCCAGATTTTGCTCATGTACCAGAATACACTTCAAATTATTTTACCTTATTAATCATATATACCTGTCATTCTTAGAAGAAAAGCTTACCAGCCCAAATGATAACGCAAAAAGTATAATTACAAATACCGCAAAGTAAAGTCCGCCTATAGAATATTCCATAGTCGCTATAAAGTCGTATGCACCATGTAAAAGTGCTGGCACTATAATACTGCATATTCTGAATATCTTAGAACTGAATAACCTTCCACGATTATACTGCTTTCTTGCAAGACCATAGAACACACCCATAAACACACCGAAGCAGGCATGTCCCGGAATAGCAGTTACAGCTCTTACAATAGCAGTTGAAAAGCCGTATGATAATACATAGTTAATATTTTCCCAGAGTGCAAAGCCAAGCGACACAAATACTGCATACACCACTCCATCATACTGACAGTTAAACTCAGCATTGTCCCAGGTACGCTTTTTTAAGAATATATACTTTGAACTCTCCTCTGCTATCGCAACAATAACAAAATAAAGAATTATCTGATACAACAATGTATTCTCTGGAACAAAGCAGGACAAAAGCCACTCGCCAACCCTTTCCTCAATCAATGCCAGTATTGTTGATAAAATACCTGCCACCACAAGCTTTCTTAAAAGATAACCGCTCTCCTTTTCAATCCTGTCTGACCTGTATACCTTTACCATAAGGAATACTGCAGGAATAACTGCTGCTAATATTAATATCCAGTTATACATCATTATAGGTTCTAATAAAAAATAAAACATATACCCACTCCTTATCGTGTAATATTTTACAGATGATTATTTTATAATAGTCTTACCAGCTCTTTACCACTACACCCAAACACAATACCATTTTTAAATATCTATAACTTCATAATATAAATATAGTTCAAAGCATTTACAAATTCAACATTTGATTTAATACATTTCTAACAATTACACCTCATAAGTATATATTTCACACTTTCTATTAATAAGCCCCTTTTTAAATACCATAACATGCTCCTTATATGTAATCGAGTCCTTTGAATACATAAATGGCTCTTCCTTATATAGCAGGCACTCATATCCTTCTTTCTTATACATATTCATAGCATTAAGAGCCTTCTTATGAACCCTCTCATACTGGGCTTCCTCATCACTGTAAAACTGCCTGTTTACATACTTATCAGCCTCATTCCTCACATCAATAATAATCTTATCTATGAACCTGCTGTGTGCTTTTCTATGAAGCATAGCGGCAATAATATTGCACTTAAATGTGTCCGGTTTTTTCATATAACTCTGAAGCATACCCGCCATACGCTTATCACCAACACTCTCTGCTGTTTCTATAAGATAATCAACCGCCTCAGAATATATAGCATCAGGATATGGCACATAATATGCATCTGGAACTGACTTATACTTCTTAATCGGTGGAAAGTCGGCAAGCTGCATAAATATAATCTCTTTCTTAGTACATGCACTGCTTCCCAGATACCTGTACTTATCCCTCACATCCGCAAGCTGATACTCAAGCTGCCTTAAATACTCATATCCCTTAACCCAGAAATGTCCCATACATCCATAATTAAAATAATTAGTCTTCATACTAAGATTACTAAATCTTATTGTAAATATATTCTCTCCGTCCTGATTAACTATAAGCATATATCCATCTTCAAGCTTCTCTATTCCTGCTATCTGGTCACATTCAATGTCCTTATATTCCCCTGTCATCACTGACTGTTCAAATACAAAATAGCTCTCAACCGAATCATTCATAAGGTAAGCCGCATATATATCACTTTCACCTTCCATATAAATAGGCTCAAATATACTAAGCTCAAACACCTGTGCAAGCTTTACAAACTCTTCCGGCATATCCCTTGTCAGTCCGTCAAGATATTCCATATAATATTCTATATTATCTATCATCATTAAACCCACATCTGTTACTTATATAATAATGTCAGGATTAAAACATATTAGTTCCTAACCAATGTAAGAGATTTACCGATTTTTTAATTTTTACTATTCTTGTAAATCTCAGACTCTTATAATATTATTATCAATTTCAAATAAAAAATCAAGAAGTCCGCATATTCTGCGGACTCCCTAAAAAAGCTATAATAGTTACACTTAACTATAACTACTCACTGTAATTCTTACTTACATAATCCTTAATCTCACTACTGTCCTCTGGCATTCTACAGCCAACAATATAATTGCCCTCATCATTAGAACACCTTATTATGCAGCCCTGAATTTCTTTTCCTTTCACAACATCGAAGTTATCTATTCTGATAGCAATATTCTGACCCTTCATAGTTTCAAATGCTGCATCATTAACTGAAAATGCGAAACCATTAGCACTGATATTTACCATACGTCCATAATATGTTATATCTGTACCGTCAACGCCTATTGTACAGCTATTGTTAAGTGGCATTCTTGGATACTTTCTTCTGTTATATACCTGTGGATTAGCATCAATAGTAAGCTTGAACTCTCCCTTTTCACCTGCTTTAACATTGTGAATTGTTATATCATTCCAGCAATATAATACATTATCTACAACAGCATTAAATGAACACTTAAGATTTTTTCTCTTGTCATTAAATGCTGCTCTGTTGTTAAGATTTATGTATACATTATTGTCTTTTCTATCAACAACCTCACCTGTATATTCTTCCTTGGCATTAGCCTGTCCGTCAATAACCATTCTGAACTTCATTCCACTCTTTATATCCTGAACATTCATAAATCCGCCAATACCAAGTTCTTCCATAAGCTCGCCAACAACAGCTTCAATATCCATTGCACTTCTGTCACTAGCCTCATACTTGCTAAGCATAGTCTTAGTTGTCTGCTCTGCATTGTTAATACTTTCAGTCATTATCTGCATTACTTCGCCAACCTGATTCATATTAGCAGCAAGTGTTTCATTAGAATTCTCAACCTGTTTAACTGCACTGTCAACAACCTTTATGTTATCACCAAGACTTGTTGCATCATTTGTTATGTCTTCTACTGACTTATTAACCGTTGATACCTTTTCAATATTAAGCTGGATAAGCTCAACCGTCTCAGTAATTGACTCAAGCATTTCATCTGATGTTGCCTCAAGATGAGAAAGTGCTTCCATAATACTGTTAGAAGAGTCTTTAGTTCCACTGCTTAAGCTTCTTATCTGGTCAGCAACAACAGCAAAACCCTTTCCTGCCTCTCCAGCTCTTGCAGCCTCTATTGAAGCATTAAGTGCAAGAAGATTTGTCTGTGATGTAATACCCTCAATAGTGCTTGTTTCCTGCTTAACATATTCAAATTCTTTCTTAAATGTCTCAAGAATAGTCTCAATCTTGCCTGATAATGCTGACATTCTGTTAGTAATATCAACAACCTCTGTAAGTTCACCAGCACTCAAATTAGCGTGCTCAACTGACTTTTCAATAAGCTTTGAGAACTCCTCCATAAGTTCAGATACATCCTTGACCTGAGTATCAATAACATTTGTCATCTCTATTGAGGAAACTGTCTTGTCATTAAGGACATCGTTGTTATCCGAAAGCGTTCCCATATCCTTAACTACATTGTTAGCTCCCTCTTTATTCTCATCTGCAAGCTCTCTTACAACTGTAACACCATCAACAATCGAATTACTTGCCTCTTTAACCTGTTCAACTGTCTGTACAACATGCGCCAGCTCCGCCTCTATGGATGCCGTCAGCGCACCATCCGACTCAACCAGATGCTTTATCGCCATATTAGTACAGGCATAGCAGCATAATACAATCGCAAACTGAAGCGCACACTCTTCACTTGCAACAAAGTCCATCATTCCTTTTGCAGTACCTTTGTATATATTACTGCTAATCAGCACAAATAATGTAAACCACATGATTGTCTTAATAAACTTAGGGTCTTTATACAATATAAGAATTGATAATAATGGAAGAATAAATATATACGAAATCTTATCAAGTACTGTCCATGCTATAACAGCGTAGAATAAAAGATAACCTATACCAAGCACCCACTTATACTCTTTTGATGCTCCACCCTTAATCGCAGCTACTATATGTCCTCCTATATATGTAACCCAGCCTACTATCATACATGCTGTAAAATATCCTTTAGTAATCTCACCGCTCTTTGTCTTAATCCCATAATACACGGTTGCTATAAGAATAAGAGCAAGCCATGTTATACCTGCTCTTTTGTTGGCTTTCGCCCTGAAAAATGATTCATCATACTCCTGCATACATAATATGTCCTTTCACCGATGTTGTTTTATCATTAGTTTCTGTATTCTATTGCACGACACACATACTTAAATGATTTTTATATTATACCATAATTTTATCTATATTCATAGAATAATTACTTATAATTTTAAATGGTGAAATTCGTTATTTTGCATAAAAAATATCACAAAATATTATATACTATCAATCACATCATCAATACTATCATTATTAATTATATTTAATTCTTCTGATGTATATAACATTCGTATAGTATTATCAACATAATATCGTTGTTCTTTTTCAAAATACCTTACAAGTCCGTTATAATCTTCTTCATGCTGCGCTTTATTAAGAAATCTATAATACTCTGCTTTATTTGAATCTCTTATAATAACTGGAATAATATTACTATCTAAGCATTGTTTTAATATAATCATCCTTCCAACTCTTCCATTACCATCCTGAAATGGATGTATATTTTCAAATTTTGCATGAAATTCAGCTATATCTTTTAATTCTATGTTTTCTTTACCTGTATAAGAAGCCAATAGTTGATGTATTTTTTCTGGCACTTCCTTTGGTAACGCTACATTAATATCACTAACTCTGTTTTCTCTTTTCTTCCATTCTCCTACTGCATAGCCATTAGCAAAATCATCAAAAACACCCTCTTTAAGATTTTTATGCATTTGTTTTATTAAATCTTCTGACAAAGGTTCATACATATTCTTCATTATATAATTAAACATTTTAAAATGGCCATTCATTTCTTCAATATCCTTAGTTCTGAATATAACATCTGGATCATCTGTATATAATGTTCCTGTGTCAAACATAGATGCAGTCTGTTTTTCTGTAAGAGTACTTCCTTCTATCTTATTAGAATTATATGCCATACTGCGTTGTGTATATCCATATACGCCACTCCTATCCTGCTTTTTAAATTCTATAAGTAAACGTTGCTTTAAACCCTCTACAAAATCTTTACTATTCATATATCTTTACCTTATCCCTTTCTATGCTGCTTGTAATGATATCATATGCTTTCTTTTCACTAACAACATCTACATTTTACAATATTTTATAATTTTTGCATATGCATTTGTGAATAAACCTCAATGTAATATTTCTCCCCTAAATATAAAAAAAGATACTAAAGGCTATAATTACCTCTAGTATCTTCCACACATACTGAATATCTCACACCTGGATTTCACAGATAAGAATTCCTGCACCTATTGCATGGATAGTTCCGGCTTTTACCATAACACAGTCACCTTTATGTACTTCTATCTTATTAAGTATCTCTGTTATGGTATTATTCTCTATACGTTCCCTTATCTCTTCCTTACTTGCATCCTGCTTAAGACCACAATAAAGATAAGCTCCCGGTTCGCAGTCAACCACATACCACATCTCATTTTTTCCGAACTCATTCTCATTTTCAAGGGCATAATCATCATCCGGATGAATCTGGATTGAAAGTGCATTTTTAGCGTCAATAAACTTAATAAGCACTGGAAATCTGTCTAGTGAACTGCTCTTCCAGCCGACTACCTCTTCACCATATTTTTCAATGAATTCACCAAAGTACATACCTGCAAATGTACCACAGTTTTTACTCTCATATATAATCCTGTATCGTAATCCTTGAAATGCCTTAAGCTGCGACTCCATAATCTCTTTATAACTCTCATTTGTCACAATTATGAATTCATCTGCAAAAGGTAAATTACGCACTATTGTATCCTGCAACAATGAACGTCCTTCACATATATTAAGAAACTGTTTGGGATAGTTTCTTCTTGAAAGTGGCCATAGGGTATTGCCTATTCCACCGGCTAGTATTACGCACTTCATATTAATCTCCTGTAACAATTACAAATACTATTTGCCTAATACATGTTGTACACAAACAGTATGATATATAATAAATGATACATTATTTATGATTGTTAATTTAAAACTCTAACTATAAATGAGCAAATAAAGATATTTTTTTGTTATTAATTGCTATTATATTTTTTTGATGATAAAATTCTTTTCTTGCAACATATTCTAAAGTTACTCAGGTCAATATTAACACTATATGCATTGGATATGCTTCTTCCCACTCATATTAAAATAATCACAGAATAAGCCCTTTTAATTTTTTAGATTTTCATTATAGATATATTTTTATAAAATCTTAGAATAATTACGCATCCAAAATATAGAACAAACAATAATCACATAAAAAAATCAGGTCATCCTGCGACAATCTGATTAATTCTTACATTTATAAAATATTTACTTTTCCATAACCACTATTTTATTAGACATACCACGCACCACTGGAATTTTACCCAGTACATTGTACACAGGCATAATCACCTTCATACCCTCAACCAGACTGACATCGCGTTTCCATGTAAAGATGGGAACAATCTGCTGCAATTCCATGCCATTTTTAACGCCCCACGTAAACTTTGCATTACTGCCTTCTATTGACTTTTCCTTCATATGTTTAACAAAAAATGGTGACATAGTTTCAATCATTACCGTTGATTTGTTAAATGCTTTTTCTATAATCGAAAATATCTGCCTGATGTCATTCTCCTGCAAATACATAGACAATCCTTCCATAATTACAAGCACATTTTCTCCATTATATGTAATATCATCTGTATATGAAGTATCCATTGCGGACTTGGCAATCTGGTATATAGGACCATTTTCAGCAAGAAAACGCTTTCTTATATTTATCGTTTCAGGCAAATCAACATTATACCAGAGCTTATACTTTCCCTGCATACGATAACACCTTGTATCCATACCACAGCCAATATTTACAACAATCGTATCAGAATGGGTATTCAGATAATCATTTACCATACCATCTAGTACAATCGTTCTTGCAATCACACCATTTGCCATAGTACTGTCTTTATCTGCTTTTGTAAAATCATAATCCAGTTTTTCTACAATTTCTACCGCTATCTCATCCCTGATTTTAGCATCACTCTTCTTTGTTTCTTTCGCCCTTGCATATAATGTCTGAATCATCGTTTCCGGAACGCCGGTTATCTTTATTTTTTCCTTCATACCAATACTCCCTCAGATTTTTCTTACAACACAATGCATTCTCATACCTTTACGTATCTCGAATTTTTCTACCTTAAGACCTACCTTTTTGCAGCACTCCATAACTGTTTTTCTTCTGGCAATCTTTACATCGCCATGTCCCAGCATATTAGCGACAGGAAGCTCTATATTATCCATAAACCAGAGAAGAAGCCTGTTGTCACTTGTCACATCTCTAAGTATCAATCTTCCTCCCGGTCGAAGACATCTTTTTACGCTGTTAAAAAATGCCTGCGGATTAGGATAATGGTGAAAACTATTGGAACATACTATTGCATCAAAAGCATTTTCATCAAACGGGAAATTCTCACAATCACCAACAACAAATTCCGCATTAGGAATATTTTTCTTCTTTGCCTGCTCTATCATCGCTGGTGTTAAATCAAGTCCTGTATAATGACGGTTTGGATATTTTTCTGCCAACAGCGAAATCATCGGAGCAGGTCCGCATCCGGCATCTAATAAGTCCGTAAATGTTTCACTCTCCAATTCCTTAAGAATATCCGGATAATCTTTCTTACACATTTCATATATGCCGGCATGATTACCTTCATATCTTTCTGCTGCCTTTGTAAATTCATCAACCGACAGTTTCTTATATTCTTCGCTGGTCATATTCAGCCCTCCTCATTTCATTTCTGATGATATTCCTTATCCATATGCTCTGTTCAGGGAAGTCTGATTTTCTTGATATTGGCAAACAATACCAAATCAAGGAAAAATGTGTCCCATGCAAATAATGCAAGCGCATATACGTATGTAAGAAATTTGTTAGTTCTATCTAACTTGTTTTTATAATACACTCTTTTTCTGATATTTTCAATATTGCTTTAACATACTTTCTGACTAATTTTAATTTGGTTCGATAGTGTCGAACTTTTTTAATTGAATATATTAGTTTCTATTGTCCAAGATACTAGCTATATAATAGTAAAAAAAGCCATTTAGAATTTAATCCAAATGGCCAAAATTTTATACTTATAATTATTAATATTTAATTATTATATTGCTTGGATATTCAAGATTTTTTTATAACTTATTCTTAATTATATTACTACTCCACACAAGTGACATATTTCGTGTTGTATGACTTGTGCCGTAAATCCGCTATACTTCCCATGTTGTGGCTTAAAATTACTGTCAAGATAGTCAACCTCTATCTCCTCATATCTTATGCAGGGTCTGACACCATCTAATGATAAACAGCCCTCTTCCGTCTTATATTCGCCTGACTTTTTAGTTATAACAGGATTAATCATTGCAAACTGAAATGGACCTGCTGCCACTGCTATTATTGACTTATTCACACCTATCATATTGGCTGCCATTCCAACACATATTTCCCTGTTTGCTCTTAAAGTATCTATCAAATCTATTACAACCTGCTTGTCCGCTTCTGTCGCAGGCTGTGCCTTTCTTGCAAATATCTGCTTTCCTTTTACAATTTTCTTAACCATAATTATATCTTCCTTCCACAGACATTTTAATCCTAATATTCTTTGTCAATATTGCCTTCTATTCCATACATTTCTTTAAATTTCTCGATATCTGCCGGTGTTTTTATAAGCATAATATCTTCTATTTTTCCAGTATGAATATCCTTAAACCCAGCCATTGGCACATTCATTGACCAGCTCTCCTGATAATCTGTCAAATCCAACGCAGTTCTTTACAAACGTTGTTACAACAAGAGCTACTCCTTTGTAACCTTCTTTTCCGCATCGTAACTTCTCATGCTTCTTCTGCTATTTAATACTTCCTGTAATTCCATAATGTACTCCTCTTGATAATTATTTTCTTACGCTTATAATAACATAATTCTCTTTTTAGATACCACAATCACGAACCCGCGCTATCACTTTTCCGGACTGTCGGGCATTCGCCCTATCATACCAAAGCCTAACAAAGTACTTTGTGCAAGCACAGCACTTTGTTATTCTTTCGTCTGGCACGGCTCATTGCTTACGCACATTATAGCATAGTTTTTCGGTAATACATATATGAATATATTACCGTCAAAATGCAGGGAATAATAGCAACTACAAGAAGTACCCATACATTTTCAAATGGTGATGTAACTATCAGTGCTATTCCTCCAATTACCATACATTTTCCACCAAACCTGTGTGTATGATACCAGTTATCTGAATTATTTAATGCCCATGGAATACGGAACCCAATTGTGTAGTTTTGCTTTATCTTAGGTATGAAGTTACCCAAAATTATATACAAAACTCCAATAAGCAGAGAGCTAAAAAAGCCAATATCAAACTGATATCCAAGATTATATCCATAAACCATAGCACATGTTACAATAGAAATAAATGGACATATCCATATAACAACAGAAAACATTTTATTGTTAATATTTTTTGCTTTAGGGTCAATATTGGTTGCAATTATACATATCAAATGTGTTGCTAATAATATAGCTGGAAGCCCAATCACTGCAAAAGCCTTAGATGAGTAGCCATCAGGCTGGTTATCAGCTCCCCAGTGCGTTACAACAGTATCAGGTAATTGATTCCACAAAAACAATCCCATAACGATTGGAAGAAGCAATAAAACCAAAGTAAATAATATCATTTTTTTATTTTGTTTAATCATCATGTTTTTCTCCTTTCAATTCACTAATCCATAACATAATCTCCTCAAGCACAGTTGCGTTAAGTTCATAATAAATGAACTTTCCTTCACGTTCATCGCGAATTAAATCAGCATCCTTTAAAACTGACAAATGTCTTGAAATCGCTGCACCTGATATTGAAAAATGATTACCAATCTCACCAGCCGACAAGCGCGAATGTTTAAGAAGATTAAGTATTTCGCGCCTTGTAGGGTCAGCGAGTGCCTGAAGCGTATCCTGTAATGCCAAACTTACACCTCCTTTATTTAACATTTAACTTAAATGTTAAATGTATTATAACATAATATTTATATATTTCAAGCTAAAATATATCTTTATACACAGCAATTTTGTTTGAAGTATGTGCAGATACTAATACAAAACTGCTGTTAGCTACTGAATTATCTACTCTTTCAAACATAAATAACAACTCACCATTCTAACAAGCTGATATAATCTTCTGCAAAAATTCTTCAATAATAAGCAGACAAAGAAAAGAGCGCGACTATTAATCGCACTCCCTCATTATAGCATTATTCGCCAAAATCAATATCTACTGTGCCATTGGCATACTTCATATATTCAAAAAGCTTAGGTGCTGAAAGAAGTGTAAGTGGATCTCTTTCATGCTCATCATATTCAAACATTTCTGCCACCTGCTTTATCTCCTCATTGGAAATTGAATTCATATATTCTCTTAATTCCATTACCGTCATATTAAAAAGTTCTTCCTGACTCTTCATTGCTTAATTCTCCTTATCTGATATATTATATTGGGGCTTATTATGCATATTCCTATATATACATTAACTATAATAACATTGTACACAAAATGTATCATGCTTCTAAAATATGCATAAACATTATTTTTCTATTACTTAAAATCTCGTTACCTTTTGGCATTATCATAATAATATTAAAGAATTCGTAAATATTTTTTCATATTTTTTATATATACACCTTTATATACTATCAATCTCCATACCCCGTATATATTACCTTGCCAGTATTCCATAACTCTGCTGTTTTCTTCGCAGCTTCAAGCTTGTCTTCGTCATTATTATATCTGAATGTTGCTGACTGACATCCACAATCCATACAAGTCACATAAAAACCATGGTCTACTTCCTCTAATAAAGAAGGTCCTAAACACCTTGGGCAATCCTGTAGGTCTATCATTTCATAAATTTCCATAATATAATTCCTTTCTTAACTACTCTATTTTACTTGGTTTTGGTAGAATAAATATTATTATATACCATATTAACCTATATTGTCTAAAATATAATATGAACGTTCTCATATTCAATAAGTTTTTCAAATAAATCATTATCAATCAATTCTGTAACTAACACAATAGAATGGTCTTTACGCTCTTTACTATATGTAATCTTGCGGGTATCATTTCTATATTCACCAAGAAGTGTCTAAAATAGCTATATGGCTCTTATTCTCTATTTTTATAATCTCAGGTATCTCTGTCATCAGCTTCTCCTTATTATCATAGATATCTCTGTCATAATATTTTTCAAAAATGCCTCATTATCCTTATGATAATTAAGTTCAGGATTGTTTTCCATATTTTTCTTTATTTTTTCCTGCAATGAAGACGTATTTATTACATAAGATGGCGTTACAAGACTATCATCCAAACCCAGCATCTGAAATTTCTCTGCTAAGTTATCAAATTGTAAATCAAACACTTCTTTAATCTTACAACATAACTCTTCATTCTTACTTTGAACAGCATACTCATACAATGAAACTAATACAGATTTATAAGGTGCCTGAAATGTTGCCATACAATAAAATATTTTTGAAATAAAATCCATTTTAGTAAGTTCTGCATAGTATCTTTCTACACCATTTAATAACATACAGGCTGCAAAACATTCCGCTTTTCGTTCTTCCAACATATTATCAATTTCAATAAAGTGGTTAAAAGAAACCTTATCAAATATTAAATGATATATCTCATGCCAGGCTGTAAAATACTGATTAGCCCTTGGTAACGCCGTGTTCAATACAGGAATATACTTTCCATCTTTAACAAATATTGCCCCACTCCAGTATTTATCTTCTATCGGCATCTGAATTAAGCCAAAACCTTTAAGAATTAATAATGCAAGTTGTGGTGGTGATGCAACTTGCATTATTTCTGGATTTGACCGTAGCTTAATCGCCTGACTCAATACTTCTTCCTTAATTTCTGAATTCTTTTTTATAACCATATCTATATTTTCAGCAGTAATCAATTCACTCATAAAATTATATCTCCACTTCGCTATGATTAATATCTGACAAACATTCTTTTAACACTATACATCTTTTAATAATATATTGCACATAAATCAATAACATCTAATAATAAGTCATACTGTTTCTTAGCTAAATCACTCATTTTATGATTTTCAGGCGTATTCTGTGAAAATACTGCTGTATTAATATTTTTTTCTGATGTGGAATGATAAAACATCAATTCTTCCACCGACATATTTAACATTTTCAATATCTTCTGAAGATGACGATCAAAAGTGCATTTATTATCTATATTTCCATTTAACAATTTATCAAGTGTAGGTCGCGATATATCTGCCTTTGCAGCAAAAGAAACTTTAGTATATCCTTTATCACGGATACAATCTTTTAACTTAGATGCTACCAAATTCCTTTTTTCAAATAATTCATCAAACTTCATTGTAATACCCCCTTTCATTTTTTCATATTTATTATATACATAGAGCTAAAAATTATCAATACGATTGTAAAAACTTTTTTTACATTTAACAATCAGGCATTATCAACCACTACCTATCAAATCTCAGTAAAGATTTTATATTTCATCAAAATCTTCCAGATTGGCTAACTCGAAATTCATTTGCACTCCATATGTAAAAAGGAGTGTGATATTTAACCACACTCCTTAATAATTACTTTTAAAAGAGTTTTATGCTGGTTGTCAGCCTCGATACCCAGTTAAGATATCCATAACGACGTGGAAATCATTAAGTCCCCCACGTTGACTACAACTTTATCCAAGTTGCCAAGCTCAATGCCCAGTTAAGACATCTAATGATATGGAAAATTATCCTGCTCCATATGCAGCCCAACTTTTAACGATGCTCTTACATCGAGAACATTTCTGCTCCTAATTATACTTAAATTAATTAAAAAATCAACGTAAATTATCATTTTTCATTGACAATTTTTGATTATTAACACCACTACTTAATATATATCTTCTCCTATAATAATCCATAACCCTATATTCAACAGCATCCTTCATATGTCTTACAAAAGCTTCATTTCCTATGACTTCCTGCATATTGTCTCTCAAAGCTAATACACAGCCATCCTTCTGAATAAACAATCCCTTTCCTGACTCTAGCAGATACTTAACTGGCATCTGCATTATTTTCTTAATGTGCTCACTATCAGTTATTGCCCTATACTTATCATAAGTAAAATCTGAAGACTTATCAATATCTTTCCAATTGGTTCCAGTTGAAAAGAAGTCTTTCCAGCTTTCAAGAATTTGTTCCTTTGTGACCTCCATCCGTATTATTCCGTTGTTATAAAATGCCATAAGTACAGGCATCTTATACACCTTTGACATATTGGTTGTTTCTATATAGTTAATGAATTCTCTTCCAGCACTTTGATACACATTTTCCTCATCCTGCGTTAAATAACCATTTCCCTTAAGATAATCCATATAATTCTTAAATATATTATCCTTTGAATGTGTAAGTGCCATCTCATATATATCATCATCCATATATGTAAAAAGCTCTATTCTTGAAGGCACTCTGCCAAGCATTTCTTTTATTCTCAAATATTCATTTTGTATCTGCTCTCTTATCTTAAGCTGCTGCTTGTCCATTTTTGCAAATATATCTATAAGGCGCATATCAAAATCGATAATACAATCATCCGGAAATACTGACTTATCTATTGGATTATAATTATTACCACGAAATGCCTTATCTCCTGCAAGTAAACTTCTTACCCGTCCAGCTTTCTGATAATTGCCTATGAAGTCAAGAACATTAAGATATTCTTTTCCTTTGCTTCTACGAAGCCCTCTTCCTAACTGCTGTATAAATACAACAGGTGATTCGGTAGGTCTTAAGAACATAACCATATCGACTGAAGGTATATCCACACCTTCATTAAACATATCTACAGAAAATATTACTCTTATATCATCTTTTATTAATCTGTTAATGGCTGTTTTTCTGTCTTCCGAAAATTCACCATCCGAATTACTGTATACAGCAACCGATGGAATTCCTCTTTTACAGAAGTCTTCTGCCATAGCCTCAGCATGCTCTCTTGTACAACAGAAACCTAGTGCTCTTTTAGAACCATATTTCATATAATACTTATATATCATATCGTATCTTTCAGTATTTTTAATATAAACTTCATTCAGTTCTTTTTTATCATATAATCCATTAACAATATTAATATTGGAATAATCTATAATGTCACATATCCCATAATAATGAAATGGCACAAGAATTCCTTTATTGATTGCTTCTTTCAGTGATACTTCATATGAAACATTATAATCACATATCTCATATATATTCCTGCCATCCATTCTCTCCGGTGTGGCTGTAAGCCCCAATAAGAATTGTGGTTTAAAATAATCTACAATCTTTCTGTATTGTTCATTGACTGCGTGGTGAAACTCATTAATTACAATATAATCAAAATAATCTGGTTTAAAATATCTCTCATTAAGATATGTGTCTTTTCCCAATGATGCCACAGATGCAAATATTACTGGCTTATCTGTACATTTTTCATTGCCTGTAAAAAAACCATAATTATCCGAATTTCTTACATTTTTAAATGAATTTGCTGCCTGTCTTAATATCTCTTCCCTATGCGCAACAAAAAGCACTTTTTCATAATTCACCGAATCAAAAGCTGCAAGATAAGTTTTACCTACACCTGTTGCCGCAAACACTAATGCTCTTTTAGCTCCCTCTGACCTTGTATCATCAAGTGAGCATAAGGCTTCTATCTGTGCTCCTCTTGGCTCAAAAAGTGGTCTTACTTTAGACTCAATATCAGAATAATATTCTTCATCATATCTCTCCAAATCTTTTGATACTGCCGACTTATGCCAGTTTTTAGAATATCTTTTTAATTCTTCATCATCAATCACGATTGAATGATTATAAAATAAATCTTCAAATGTATTAAAAAATTTCTTGTAGTTATCTTTATCATTTCTGCTATTAAAACGATAATTCCATTCAATTCCTGATGTAAGCGCGCTCCTTGAAATGTTAGAAGAACCTATATACAATTCACTATAATCCTCATAATGAAAAATATATGATTTTGGATGAAATGAACGATTTTTCTCATTATAAAACCTTATATCAACCTGCTCACCTAGTCTTTTTCTAATAAGATAAAGTGCTGATGGCTGTGTAATTCCAAGATAATTACCTGTAAGAATTCTAATACTTGCACCTCTTTTAAGTGCATTTTCAAATTCCTTAATAAGCATCTTAACGCCTGATTCCATAAGAAATGAAACAATTATATCTACGCTGTCTGCTCTCTTTAAACTATGAACAAGCTGATTATACAGATACATTCTTTTATTACTTCCACCTGTCATAACATCTGTGCTATATGTATCTATAACATCTAATGTTTCTGCAGAATTATATTCAACCATCTTTCTTCACCCCTGCCCTGACGGACATCTCCAGTAATCCAGTATTCAACGATTTCAATATCTGCTACATTTTCAATGAATTCTTTAAAACTTTCCACTGTAAAATCTGTAAAATACCGACCATTTCTTTCGCCTTCAAAATCACCGTACTTAAATGATGTGTATATAATACCATTCTTCTTTAATGCTGCAATCATCTTATCCAATACAACTGATAATTCTTCCTTTGGCAAATGAAGTATAGATGCACATGCCCATATTCCATCATACTTTTCCTGCTCATCAAGTTCCTGAAATAAAATATTCCGTACTTTTATTCCTGTATATTCACTCGCCAGCTTACAAAGATTAACTGAGCCGTCTATGGCATCTACCACCATCCCTTTTTTCAAAAAATACTTAGTATCACGTCCTGAACCACAACCAAAATCAAGGATGCAATCACCCTCATTTAATCTTTCCAAGAACTTATCCTGTACCTGTGAAAAATCCACAGATACAGTTCCCTGTATGAAAGAGTCTGCATTTTGGTTATAATAGTTCATGGTTGTTGATATAGTGTCTGTCATATTGTACCTTTCTTTAATTATCTATGATAATTATATAATCAATCTAAATATTTAATAATCTTATCATTCATAACATCATAGGTATTCCAGTCATCTTTTTTAGCACCTACTCCAGCTTGAACAAGTAAATATCTTATAATATTCATAATCTCCTCAGGTGATTTTCCAGACTTGTCAACGAACCATTTATCTGTAACTGAAACAATCTGGTGTGCTGCTAAATTACGGATATTCTGCTCTACATCTACGATTTCATCAACCTTACTTTTAAGTATATCATCATTACTTTTTGCCCTGATTATATGTGCAAATGCGTGTGAATATACTGGGCCTTCCTTTATACCGCCTTTTTTAATATATGCATTATTTAATATATCAAAAATATTATTATTCTTCAGCTTATCTATATTCCATATTTTTACACCATTACGGATATCACATAATAATTCAACATTAATATTCATTTTTGTCTTTAATATCTGTTCAAATATATCAACAATTAATGGTGTTATTCCTCTTATAAAATCAGAGTATTCTTCTTTCTTTAATTTAATTTCTAATACACATGCATATTCAAACAGCTTCATACTCCCTGAATTTTTTATTGGATATAGATCATATTTATTATTCGCTGTAATTTTTGATATTTCCCTATAATTTAATTTCAACCTGTTATTAGCTATTTCAAGCATATTATATGCATCTGCACTAATATCATCCTTAAGCTCTTTACCTAATTCAAATGCTGCACTATAATCATATTTTCGTATAAATTTTTTAATTAAGTCAATCTTTAAAAGCTTAATTAAATTCATACACTTAACTTCTTCACACCTGTTTTCACTATCAGGTAAATTATCCTGATTTAATTCCCAATTAAGCTCTACATCATAATTATTTCTGTCTTCTATTTCCGAATTCATTTTCTTCTGTGGCGAATTCACCTGAATTGGTATAAACTTATACTCTGATAATGTAGCTAATATAAGCAGCGCACTTTTCATTGCTGGCGTTCCTGATGCCATATTCACAATCAATTCATCGCCAGATGATAAATTATCACTTATATTCTTTATCTCCTGCCTAAATATTTTATAATAAACATCATATTTTTGAACATCAATTAATTCTTCATTCTCAATAACTTCAATATCAAAAGTATGACCTATAGAATCTCCTAGCATATTCAAAGTTCTTACATATCTATTATCTTCTCTATGCTTTTCTACCATCTCACTAGATAAATACAATATAACTTTATCAGGTTTATAATACCTGCATATATGTAACATAGAACCATCATATAAATACCTTATTGGATCTGTTCCACCTATTGGCGAAAATAATACTCTACTCATAATTCACTATTTCTCCTATAATATTATTACTTCATCTACATCATAATTTTCATTTTTCCCCCACGATGTAACATTACCTTTACCTTTTATCTGATACAATCTCACACTATCTTCATTTTCATTAATATATCGTGGAATTTCTGTTAGCAATTTCATTAATTTGTTTTTTGTAATAACAGCTTCGAAAGCTGATTTCTGAATTCTAAAACCATATCCCAATAATAGCTTAGAAAATTTATTCCTGCTTTTGTTACTTATTATATCATAAATAATTAAAACAAACACCCTGTCATCTGATAATTCATCCTCATCAATCCTAAAATAATAATCTTCATCCATAAAATCACCTTTTCCTATCATCTTATCTGTATTGGATAATATAACGATGCATCTTCGCTTTCCATCGCCTTAACCAACTGATTAACCTGAAGCAGCATAGCATGACGAAAATCTACTGAATAATCTATATAACTAAGATATTTTACATCTGTTTGAAATTTCTTTTCTAATTTTTTAATTAAAATTCCGACTCCTTTTCTATTCAGATAACATCCGGGTTCATCTACATTATGAATAAATTCTTCTTTTGTTATTTCATTACCATTTATTATACTCATTACTGTTGCATCAACTATTACAGCTCTCCATTCTTCCATTAAATCACTTGCAAGTGTTGGATGTTTTTCTGCATCTCTATGCATAAATCCAAAATATGGATTTAATCCTTTTTCCTCTATCTTCCCATATATTTCATTCATTAATACTGAATACCCCAAACCTATCATGGAATTAAACTCATCTAATGGTGGTCGTCTGCTTCTACCATGAAAAGCAAAATCTTCTTTTATACATTGGGACAAACCATCAAAATAATATTTTGCTCCTTGTCCTTCATATCCCATTATTTCATATACACTATCACAATTCTCTATTTTATTTCTACATATTGACATCATATTATGTATATCTTTTAAATTGATATTTTTACTTCTTTCATATCTTCTTAACACAACTTCCTGATTTTTTAATTTTGCTGATATTATCTTTTTTGATAAATCTATTGCAAATTGTGAGTCATACAATTCACACTGACGCCTCTGCCTGTCTGTCTTTACATGTCCAGTAGAATGTAGTCTTCCGAAATATCTTCCACCCTTTGAAAAAAATGAAACATTTATTCCTCTTTCTAAACATTGTTCCATACAATAAGTTGTCAACTGGGAACGTCCCATTATTACAATTCCCTCTAATGCCTCTATTGGCATATATTTTATCATTCCATCTTTATACTTGGCGATACATCTGTTTCCTTCAATACTAACCACAACGCCATCTTCATTAACATATAAATAACTCATAATATCTACCTCTCTTTCTCTCTAATTTAATGTTTTTATCCCCTCAACGGAGTTATTGTTCTCTAATATTACAATGAGCAGATTGCAGACATAGATGCAAATTAGTTTTCGTCCCCTTCTGGGGTTATATATTCTCTAATAATACTTCGTCATCACAACTTTAGTTCTTTCATATCTACAATTCTTTCAGATATAGTTCTATATTCTCTAATAATACTTCGTCATCACAACCCGTATTCTGTTCAGAGTTTCCGTCCCCTACTGGGGTTCTATATTCTCTAATATCTTGATGTTGATATGAATGTGTTCAAGACGTGCAGCGTTTCCGTCCCCTTCTGGGGTTATATATTATTCAATAAATTACTTATTAACAAGGGTTACTGATGATTAAAGACCTTGATAGTGTTTCCATCCCCTTCTAGGGTTCTCTATTCTCTAATACTATGCAAACGATAGAAGAAATGCGCCAGTCAATGTTTCCGTCCCCTACTGGGGTTCTATATTCTCTAATGATGTAAAGGAGATTTAATATGAAAAGAGCTACAAGTTTCCGTCCCCTACTGGGGTTCTATATTCTCTAATATTGGCAAATGAAATTTTTGTAAATGCATTAAATAGAATGTTTCCGTCCCCTACTGGGGTTCTATATTCTCTAATAAGCACAAATAGCAGAACTAGAAGCAAAGAAAAAGTTTCCGTCCCCTACTGGGGTTCTATATTCTCTAATTATGTTAAGCAAAAACAGAAGTTCGGCAAATGTAAAGTTTCCGTCCCCTACTGGGGTTCTATATTCTCTAATCCTGTCTCTGTAAAGCCAGCATTTATGCGTATTAATTATTCACTTTGCGTGGCTAAGAATTTTTTTATAATCTTAGCATAAAAAATAATCCATAAATGCCACTTTATCCAGTAAATAACCATTGCGGCGTAAAATACAATTTTATTATATTTTTCTAATCTGGTGAAACAAAGTACGTTGAGGTTCCTGGCGAAACTTTTCCGTCCCCTTCTAGGGTTCTATATTCTCTTATCCAACCGCTACAATCCAATATTTATGCGCATTGATATTCACCTTATATGACTAAAAGTTTTTAATAATTCTAATATCAAGAATAATCTATAATCCTTATTTTGTCCAGTAAATGATCAATGCGACATAAAATATGCAGTATAAAATACAATTTTATAATTGAATTTCTATGCAGGCTTATTTAATTATCATTTTGCATACTCCCATCTGCATTTGTTTTCCATAGCAGCTTGTATATTTTATTATATGTGGTGATACGCCCAATGCAGTATCCTTATAATTTTTGTGATTGCCATTCTTTTCTCTCTTTACAGTGTTAAGTAATACATCTCTGATATATTTTACTCCGTCCTTTTTACCATACATAGAATATTCTATTGTTTTAGATGCAAATCCACTTCCTCCACCTAATATTACATAATCATCCTGCAAATATTCAGCGCCTTTAAATGATGCTATAAAACAATCGTTATAACACTCTGTATACTTCTTTATAGCTTCATATATTATCCGTTCACCAATATTACAAATAGACTCGTCTACTGTCAACGTAAAATTAATCTGTGTACCCGGCTTAATACATTCTCTCATTATGTTAATTGAATGTTCCTTGCCATCCGGATGTCTTTCTATTTTCTTACATAATACCAAGTCCTTTATATCTATTGAAACACTATCACTAACAATTATACCTGCCATTATATCATTAACAGCATTTCCTACTTTCTTTTCATCTCTATTTAATTTATTAAAACTTATTGTTTCAATTTCCTTCATATTTTTACTCAGGTATATGGTTCTTCTTTGCTGCTTACCTATATCATAACTGAGATTATTTTTTGCTTTCTGATATTTTTGTGGATTTTCTAATATATCATATATAAGTAATATGGTTCTTAACATTCCTTTTATTGAACTACCCGGAATATATGGCATACCATATGGATCTTTTATGTGTTCTTGAATTTCCATATCTCTGCTTTGAACGCCAATAGCATCCCCACATTCAATCTCATATTTTATACATTTTCTGATATCTGATATATCTATCCTGTTTCGTTTAAGCCAATCTCCCAATTTCATTGAATCTCTGCTCATCAGATATTGTTCATACTTTGCTTCAAGACCTTTATTCTTTAAGAACTGATACATTTTTTCCAAATCAACCATTTCAATATGGTTTTTATCTGAAAATATGTATGATTTTTTACTTAACTTATTACCACTTCCAATAAAGACAGGTCCTACTGTTTCTAATGTAATCTGGTATTGTCTGTATGGTTCTATCATATATTCACCCCCATAAATAAAGGCTTAGCATATCGGTAAACTGGATGTACTCCTCCATCTACTACATCATATATATCACCCTCATATTTATTCTTAACACAGGCTCCAGCCGCAATAACATATAGGTCTTTTTTTCTTCTATCATTGAACACCTGTGAAGATATAAAGCCACTTCTTTTTATAATGCTGTACTTTGCTTCATACAATGCATTAGTCATTTCACATTCCTTAGGCAGACTGACTGATAACGTCATATATAACCCGCTCTTTTCATTTACCATATTTAACAGTTCATCTGCATCGTCAGCTATCTGAATATCAAATCTTCCTAAACCACTGCTTCTCTCTCCTCCAATACCACTATAACCTAATGATATTATGAGTTCCTCAATCTCTTTAAGTTCTTCATCATTATCATAACCAACTATTATATATAATCCATTTTCTTCGTTATAATAATATTCTCCAACTCTGTAAGGAACTGTTTCATCATTATTATTAATAGCGGCTGAAACCTTTAAGTTCTTCCTTCCAAATTCATCGAATTCCCTTATAACATCTTCTGGCAATTCTCCATTAATATAATCCTGTATATAATCATATGGTATATACATCGTTTTTTTATATAATTTCTTTTTTGAAGATTCTCCACTTTCTTCATCTGAATGTTTAATATTACACATAGGCTTAGGCACATAATATATATCATCCATATATGGCATTGCATCCGAAAATACAATTTTCCCTGCTTTAACGTAACTGACTAATCTACCAAGCTTATCTTCACTATGCTTAACAGCTTCTATACATAATGCAGAGAATAATGTATCTGCACAAAATGTATATTCAGTATCATCGAGAGAACCATTACCAAAATGAACTCCTGTAGAGAATTTCAACTTATAAGCAATATATTTCATAATATTCTCCATTCTAAATCTCACCCAATAGCTCATTTACCTGTTTCATAATATTTTCATCAACATTACCTATTACATTATCTGCCTTAAGATTGTAGAATTTAACTTTTCCATATCCTCTTGAACCACTGCCACCAAGATAATCATATTGTAACATTCTCATAGCTTCTGCTATTACCTTGATATCTTCTTCTATCTCCCCTTCTTTTCCTGCCTCAGCTTCATATATTATATCAACACCAAACTGCAGTCCTTTCACAGCTCTTTCAATCTGTCTTGGATTAGCTACTGCTGTTGCCCTGTTTATTGAATTTTCAAACTTAACTTCTGTTAAATTCTGTATACCTCGATTTCTTATTTCTTCCTCATTAACTACAAACATATCTGATATCAATATCTTACTTGGTTTAACTTTTCCCTTATCATCTTTTTTAGCAGAACCAAATACTCTTGTTATACATTCAGCATCATTATTAGGATTAGCCTGTATTATTTCATTGTATCTCTTTGCAAGCAAAGTTCTCATCTTTCCCTTTAAAGAACTTCCCGGAATCATAGGTTTGTTAGTCCTTATATCCTTTATAACCGGGGCATCTACTGCTCCTATTGCTGAAAATGCTGAAGAACCACCTATATGCATACCTGTAACGACCTCTAATATACCTGTTATCTGAATTTTTGAATACATAATTACCCCTCCTGTTTAGTCATCATTTTTGTTCATATATCTTTTAAAAGCAACTAATGCCTCCATATAATGATAAAATAAAATATAATTATTTTTATTTCCTTTAATTTCTTTCATTATATTCAACAAATCAGCCTCTTCTATCAAGCTCTTAACTCCCTGTTCACGTCCTGCCTCATACATAAATCTAACCCTTAGATAATCAATTCTTGAGGTTATGTCATCCGGTAATACATCTTCTTTGCAATCTAATGCCTGATTATATATATCCGCTGCCATTGATAAAAGATTCCTTATTTTAGACGTCGTTACCATAGGTATTTCTCTACCCTGTTTGTTAACCTTCTTGCTCAGTCTTGTTATTGCTGCTTCTGCATTATCAACATAGTTTTTTTCATTAATCCGCATTATCACTACCTCCACTTTCTTCTGTATTATATTTATCTCTTCTCATATATGAATACATATTCATTGCAACCTTTAACTGTCTGATATCCTTGCCACCAGCTTTCACCCATTTATATATTTTTTGTGAAAACCGGCTATAGTGTTCTTTTACTTCTTTTTCTGCCCCTTTATCCGGCTCTAATCTTGATAATATGTAAACTATTCTTGCAAAGTTAATTTTATCATCCTGATTTCTTATTAATTCAAGCAGATTATATAAGAAATTAATTCCCCTTTCTTTAGCATCATCAAAAAATTCTCTGATGCAGTTATATTTTTCCGCTATTACTTCGTCTACCAGTTCATTCCATCCAAATGTTCCGTCGCTTATATTTATATAATATCCATCTTGTCCTAATTCTTTATGCCTAATACCATCTTCAAATAATGTTACCGCTGCTTTTTTAGCTTTACTCTTGGACATAGACTCCATATCAGCTACTTCTTCTGCTATTACACTTATTGGATAATTATGTCTGTATATTCCTATTCCTGCCGATAATGTTAACGTACCTTCTGTATATAAGGCAAATTTTTTCTGGATATCTATTGCCAGTTCAATAATCTCATTCCAGGCTCCGACAATAAATAAATCATCTCCTCCCGAATAACATATCACGGCATTTCTTATTATTGTTTTTTTGCCTTCTGAATTATCTTCTATTGTATATTCGCCTTCTCTTAGTATACTGTTAATATACAGCTTAAAGAATAATGACAACTGTCTTGATAATGTAGCAGTTCTTGATAATGTTACATATCTGTTATTATTGACCTCATTATTAAAGCCTGATACGAAAGCTCTTCCCAGATTATCTACATCAGCTCTTAATACACCTATTCTCTTTATTCCCTTTGAACAGTCCGCCATATCTTCAAATGTATTACAATTTGAATGATAATTACCAACCCATAACTTATTAGATATCCTTTTTCCTGTATACATCTTATTTTTTCCATAAGTTCTAACAAAAGTGTTATCATTATTTAATAAACGTTCCGTAAGATTTTTTTCATTTTCCGCTACAAGATAATAATCTAATGGTAATTTTAACGCCCCTGGTTCTTTTTCTGATACAACTGTAAAAAATGCATATTTTTCATCAAGTATTTTAGATGATAGCAGCTTTAGCGCTGAACAAGTAGGACATAATCCATCATCATCTACTTTACTAACATTTTTACATATTCTACATTCTCTTGAATAATCTTTTTCACGTATTTTGTTCAGATTAATTATCTGCTCTGCCGAGTATCTTGAAGCCTTTTGTTCTGATATTTTTTTACTAATATTTTTAAATATTTCTGCGTAACTGCCTTCTGGATTATTCTTCAAAGAATTGCTGCTACATTCACTATATCCACTAGATATGTATAATGAAACTTTATAGTTATCTAAAAACCATTGATTTATTTCAGAATTATATTTTTCTATTATTGCTCTTACTTCTTCAGTATTAGGAATTAATATATAACAGTGTCCACCACCTGAATATATTAAATTAGCTCTTGAAAGACGTAATCTGTCTAATAGACAGTCAATAATATGTTCCATCATTATCTCAAGATAAAATGACTTGGACCTTAATATTTTCATAGCATTTTCTGAATGTATAGTATAAATAAACTTCTGAATTCCAGATATATCCATTGAATAGAGCATAAATACATTCTTTTCATAAAAGGACTTTCCATCAATAAATAATTCCTGTTTATAGTTATCAATATTATTAGCCGTCAAATACTGATATATGCACGATGCTATAGCCGCTGTAAGCTTGACGTGGTCAAAAAGTGATATATCAGCAATTTCATTTTTTGATGTCGATGAAGGCACATATGATAAGTTAGCTTCCATAACTTCTATTAATGAATTAATATAATCTTTATTATAATTCATTCCTTTAAGATTATTGGTTATATTAGCTTTTATTTTATTATAATAATGCCTATCAAAATTTGTTTTAGTATTAGAAGGATAATTAATATCATCATCAGGATTAAGAAATGAAGGCTTATAATACATATGTCCATCATTATGGTTAAGTATATTAAAAACACTCTCAAGTGGTGTTGATATCTCAAATCCTTTTTCTTCTTCCATTCTTTCTCTTCTATCTGTTGCAGAAGCTATATTGTCAGCCATATATACTATATATGATAATGAATTATCTTCAATATCTGCATTTTTCAGACTTTGTGCATGATGATATTTTACTGCATCAAGAATTTCTTTATCTGTTATCCCTGTTTCCTTTAAATAATCATATCCACTAATACTATGCTTTCTGACATCATTACCCTCTCTATATATTACTTTGCCAATATCGTGTAATATAGCTGCAATAATTAATTTTGTTTCTTTTTCTTTCATTATAATCCCCCTCTACTTTAAATCTTTTAATAACTTCAATGCTCCCATACCAATCGAAGATTTTATGCCAATTCCCGAATATTCTCCAAATGAAAATAATAATCTGGCATATCTTGATATTGTATCATTTCCATGAAGTCTTATAGATAAACTACCCTTATAAGAAGGTATCACTACTCCTTCTAACGGAAATACTGTACTTTGCAATCTATATCTTGTTATTTCACTACTTTCAATAAGCTGCTCCAGTGTATCCTCATCATACATATCCATATCAGTAGATGCCGCACTATATTTTTTCATAAGACTTTTATACATAAGCCTTAAGTCAGGAAATATCATATATCTGCCATTACTTTTAAATGAAGTTGGCGTTATAAATTGTATATTATAATACTTATCACCTTTTACATTATAAAACTCTTCAAGGAACGAATTCTTACTTTTTTTCTGAAGTCTTTTTTCTATTACTTTAATAGGTGTTTCTCTATTTTTAATTGTGAATTCATTGAATTTATCATCTAATAACCTCTGTATTATCTTATCGTATGCCTTTTCGTCCAATGTATTAATACACCAGATAACCTTATTATCCTTTGTATACACATACTGGCTATATGGATTATATCCCTGAGTATGTAAAATATCTGCATACTCATTATCTATGTTTTCCATTATTACACCTTGTAAATTTGATGAATTCTTATAATCTATCTCTTTATTATCTAAAATTAATTCTAATCTTCCAATCATATATTCTCCCTATATTCACGAACTTTTTCAAAACATAATGTCATTATACATTACACTTGTCTAAAAAAAAAGAATTATCTGATAATTTTTATATTTCCATAATTTCGTATCACCTCATTGTAATCCGTTAACCATTTTCATACTATACAAAAACCGCCAGCAGAAATGCCATTCCCAACATTTCCACCAGCGGTTTTTATAATTTTAATTCAAATTAAATTATCAACATCCAATATCAAAGCACCCAAGCAATCCTGTCCTACCTGTCCGGCTCAAAAACTGCTTATCCATCCAGCCAGTACTAAAGAATTACCCGATTACCCCGCAATTAATTCTGCTTATGAATAATCTTCTTAGGACACTTCTCAGCACACTTGCCACAGCCAACACACTTAGACTGGTCGATGTGTGCGATATTGTTCTCTACAGTGATAGCACCATACTCGCACTGCTTTGTACATAACATACAGCCGATACATCCAACTGAACATACCTGCATAACATCCTTACCCTTGTTCTGTGAAGAACAGTTAACTGCGTAAGTTGCCTTGTATGGAATAAGCTCGATAAGATGTCTTGGACATGTAGCAACACACTTGCCACAGGCCTTACATTTTTCCTTATCTACTACAGCTACACCATTAACTACATGGATAGCATCGAAAGGACAAGCCTTAACGCATGAGCCGTAACCCATACATCCGTATGTACATCCCTTAGGACCACCGTTAGGTGCTATGTTCATCATAGTACAATCCTGTACACCAGAATATACATAATTATTCTTAGCCTTGTCACAGTCTCCGCCACACTTAACGAATGCTGTCATACGCTCCTGGCTTCCTGCCTCAGCACCCATAATAGCTGCTATCTTGGCTGCTACTGCTGCACCACCAACTGGACATGCGCCACAGTCAGCTTCACCTGCTGCAATAGCCTTTGCAAGTGCATCACAGCCTGCGTATCCACAACCACCACAGTTGTTACCTGGAAGTTCTGCTCTTACATCTATTTCCTTCTGGTCAACCTCAACTGCAAACTTCTTTCCCATAAATCCAAGGAAGAGTCCAAGAAGAAGACCTGTTACACCTACGGCACAAGCCGCAATAATAATACCTGTCATTATTCAATATCCTCCTTAGATTATTCCTGAAAATCCGAAAAATGCAATTGACATAAGTCCTGCTGTTAAAAGAACGATAGGCATTCCTTTAAAGCTTTCTGGAACATCATTGTCCTCTGTACGCTCACGTACACCAGCCATTATTACGATAGCTATTGTGAAGCCAATAGCTGTACCAAGACCACTTACAAATGATTCGATTAAGTTATATGAATTCTGTACATTTGTTAAAGCGATACCAAGTACGGCACAGTTAGTTGTGATAAGTGGAAGGTATACACCAAGTGCCTCATATAAAGGTGGCATACACTTCTTAAGTACCATTTCAACGAACTGAACTAATGTTGCAATTACAAGAATGAATACTACTGTATTCAAATATGTAAGGTTAAGTGGTGTTAATATAAAATCATATATAAGGCTGCATATGATTGATGATATAGAGATAACACCGATAACAGCGCCACCCATTCCGGCAGCTGTGTTTATTTTCTTTGATACACCAAGGAAAGGACACAGACCTAAGAACTGGCTTAATACAACGTTGTTAACAAGCGCTGTGCTTATAGCGATAACTAATAAATTCATCTTTTACTCTCCTCCCTTAGTTTTCTTTTTCTTCATCTGAAACATAGTCTGGAACCTCAGCAGGCTTCATTCCGTGTTTTCTCTTTACTCTGTTCATAACAGCTACACACATAGCAAGTACGAAGAATGCACCAGGTGCAAGGATAAATATACTAGCTGGTGTATAACCAAAGTTAGAAAGGTCTACAAGTGCTGAACTACCTGTTGAAAGGATTGTTCCGCCACCAAGTAACTCTCTGATTGCACCAAGGATTGTGATTGCACATGTGAAACCAAGTCCCATACCAATACCATCAAACATTGATGGAAGCGCTGGGTTCTTAGAAGCATATGACTCTGCACGTCCTAAGATAATACAGTTAACAACGATAAGTGGTATATAGATACCAAGTGCATCGTATATAGATGGCACAAAGCCCTGTAATAAGAACTGTATTATTGTAACAAATGATGCAACGATCACGATATAAGCTGGCATTCTTACGCTGTCTGGAATAACCTTTCTAAGTAATGAAATGAAAAGGTTAGAAAGCATAAGAACTGCTGTTGTAGAAAGTCCCATTCCGATACCATTGATTGCTGATGTAGTAACCGCAAGTGTAGGACACATACCAAGTGTTAAAACCAGAGTAGGATTCTCTTTGATAATACCATTATAAAGTCTTTCAACACATTTATTCAACTGAAACACCTCCTACTGTCTTAACGTTAGCCTTAGCAAGGTCTGCATATACAGCTAATGCTGCATTAACACCCTTTGTTATAGCCTTAGATGTAACTGTAGAACCACCGATTGCATCAATAGAGCTGTCTGATGATGAACCTGTTCCATCTGTTACTACCTTATATTCTGAAGTCTTAGTTCCGTTAAACTGTGCTAAGAATGAAGGATCCTGCTTAGCTCTCATACCAAGACCTGCTGTTTCACTGATTGTAAGAATAGATGTTCCAAGATATGTTCCATCTGTTGAAAGTCCAACAGAGAACTTGATATCTCCGCCGTAACCATCATGTGCAACAACTGTTACTACGTAACCTATAATCTTGCCATTCTTAATACCAGCAACTACCTCTGATACATCATCCTTAGAGAAATCTGTTGCAGAAGCTGAAAGTACTGCCTTAGCTGTTTCTGCTACCTTATCAGAAGCATAACTTCCATCAAGTGCTTCAAACTTATCAGCATCAGCAATAACCTCCTGATAAGCCTTCTGCTTAGCCTTCTCGTTCTGCTGTGCGATAGGGTCTTTAGTTACATTATATACAAGACCAAGAAGGATACCTGCAACAAGTGTAATTGCGAATAATATACATGCGTCTTTTATTATATTCTTCATCTTATGCAGCCTCCTTTGCCTTTTTTTCCGGCTTCTTCTTGCCAAATGACTTAGGTACTGTAACTCTTTCGATAAGAGGTACTAAGAGGTTACAGAAGATGATTGCGTATGAAACGCCTTCTGCTGAACCACCAAACATTCTGAATATGAATGTAAGTAAACCTAAGCAGACACCGAATACTAACTTGCCATTAGGTGTGATAGGTGATGTAACATAATCAGTTGCCATAAAGAAAGCACCAAGAATAAGACCACCACCACAGATTTCCTGTAACATATACATAGCATCAAACTGATGTCCTGGTGCGAAAAGGAATATAAGCACTGCAAATGTTCCAATGTAAGAAAGTGGAATTCTTAAAGAAATAATCTTTCTTACAACAAGATATATAGCACCAATAAGAAGACATATAACTGATGTTTCACCGATAACACCACTTGTCTTACCAATAAACATAGTAAGAAGTGTAGGTGCTGTCTGTCCTACAACCTCTGAACCCGGCTTTAATATAGCAAGAGGTGTAGCACCAGAATATGCATCACATACGAAGTTAGTCATTGGACCTGTATATGCAATAAGAAGGAAACATCTTGCTGCAAGTGCAGGGTTCATAAAATTCTGACCAATTCCGCCAAATAACTGCTTAACAATAATAATTGCAAATACACATCCAACAATCTCAAAACCAATGTTGAGAGTTGAAGGAATGTTAAGTGCAATAAGAAGACCTGTAACTGCGGCACTAAGGTCCATAACAGTTAACTTCTTATGCATAAAATATTCATATACAGCTTCTGAAGCCATACACACTACAATACCAACTATGATACGGATAAGTGCCTGGATTCCGAAGTTATAAATACCAAATATACTAGCAGGGGCTAACGCTATAAGTACGTCTCTCATAATAGTCTGAGTAGTATCCTTGCTTCGTACATGTGGATTAGTTGATACGTTAAAAATCTCGCTCACTTTTAATCCTCCCTTATTTCTTTCTTCTGTTAGCCAGAACGATACTTCTCATAGCCTTAATCTGCTGTGTTAATGGTCTCTTAGCTGGACAGACATATGAACAGCTTCCGCACATAACACATTCCATACCATCAAACTTAACGAAACCAGCTTCATCATTCTTAGCTGCAAATGAAGCAAGCTTAGCTGGAAGCAGGTGGCTTGGACATCCTTCACCACATCTTCCACAACGGATACATGCTGTTTCTTCAAGCTTAGATACAACATCATTCTGGAATACAAGAAGTGATGAACTTCCCTTTACAACTGGCACATCAAGACTGTACATAGCGAATCCCATCATAGGACCACCTGATATGTACTTCTCTGGTTCGCCAACAACACCACCAACGGCTTCAAGAAGCTGTCTGTAATTCATGCCAAGCCATACATAGAAGTTTCCTGGTTCTTTAACACCATCACCTGTAACAGTAACGATTCTTTTTGTAAGTGGCTTGCCTTCAATAACAGCCATATATATGCTGTATATTGTATCTACATTATGTACGATACATCCTGCATCTGCTGGAAGCATAGTTGAGTTGATGCTTCTGCCTGTTGTAGCATAGATAAGGCTTCGCTCACCACCCTGAGGGTACTTAGTCTTTAATGGCTTAACCTCAATATCAGGTTCGCCTGCTACTGCCTGCTGCATAATCTTAATAGCCTCTGGCTTATTGTCTTCGATACCGATAATACCCTTTGCGTGATCAAAAATGCTTAATGCAACTTTTAATCCCTGTACTATCTTGTCTGACTCCTCAAGAAGTCTTCTGTAATCGGATGTAAGATATGGTTCACATTCAGCACCATTTACAATAATATAATCAATGCCTTCTGGATTCTTTGGACTTAACTTAACATTAGTAGGGAAGCCTGCACCACCCATACCAACTACACCTGCATCCTTAATTCTCTGTAATACTTCCTCTTTAGAAAGCTCTTCTAACTTCTTAGGAGTATACTCAACTTCCTTAAATTCTCCATCATTCTCAATGATGATTGAATTGCACTTTCCACCTGTGGCAAGCGTTCTTGGCTCAATAGCCTTAACTGTACCAGAAACAGATGAATGAATATTAGCTGATACGAATCCACCAGCTTCTGCAATCAACTGTCCAGCAAGTACGTAATCACCCTTGGCAACTACTGGAACTGCCGGCGCACCGATGTGCTGTGAAAGTGGGAAAACCATCTCACCTACAGCAGGGAATAATTCTTTGATTGGCTTATCCTTTGATAATTCCTTGCCGTCATATGGATGTATTCCACCTTTAAATGTACACTTTCCCATGACATATTTCTCCTTACTAAAATAATATATGTTACTGTCCAAAACAACGCACATATAACAGATAACCATAGAAAAAGCTCTTTTCCATGATTACCTGTCAGATGTTATGTGACGGAACTGTCACTCTGTAAAATGCAAAGCATTTAAATAATTCTGCACAATAACTAATATACTAATATAATATATCAATTAGGATTAAAAATCTACTTTTTTTTGCGTATATATTCGTATATAATAAACAAAAACTGACATTTTTTTAACGTAAAACTCTTGTAAAGTACAGGTATTTATACTTAATATAGTTAAACTACATACAAAATTACGTAAAGGACATATATAACCATGAAAACTATAACCAAAAATATTAATATTAATAATTCAATGTGTATGGATAATAATCTTTTTTTTGATATTGAAACAACAGGTTTCTCACGTACTGCATGCTTCTGCTATCTTATAGGTGCAGCCTACAGGAATAATGACAGTAACACCATCACTATAATCCAGTGGCTTGCCGAGTCAGATACCGATGAACCTGCATTGTTATCAGAATTTGCAAAGCTTACTGCTTCATTTTCTTTGCTCACACACTTTAATGGCGACAGCTTTGATATTCCATTTTTACAGAAACGTGCCGCTATACAAAATATAGAGTTACACCTCGATAACTTAAGAAGTATCGACCTTTATAAGCATGCAAAGGGATTAAAGTCACTATTAAGACTTGAAAGCTATAATCAGAAGTCTGTTGAACATTTTCTTGGAATACACCGCGAAGATAAATATTCCGGAGGTGAACTTATTAAAGTATATAAAGATTATGCTAAAAATGTACATACTCCTATTGAACACAATGAAGCCGAAAGGCTTCTGCTTCTTCATAACTTCGATGACATATGTGGTCTTTTAAAAGTTTCTGGTATATTAAGCTATAACAATATTATTAATAAAAGATTTACTTATAAAGATTTGACGTATACTATATGTCAGTCGCAGGATATGTTACACAGTGCGGACAGTAACTGGCACAACGCTGCAATAGTCACATCGAACAACAGTACAACAACAAAAAACAGCTCCGCAACAAACAACATCACCACAGCAAAAAATAGCACCACAACTAACAATATCTCCTCAACAAATAATATCAATAATAGTAATCATGCCTACATAACACTATCCTTCAGTCTTCCAGAAGAGGTGCCTGTGTCTGTTCTTTTAAAGGATGACGAATATGTATTAAGAGCCGAAAAGGATGTATTAAAGCTTAGACTTCCCGTTCTTACCGATACTCTTAAGTTTTTCTATGCCGACTACAGGAATTATTACTATCTTCCTTATGAGGACACTGCCATGCACAAGAGCGTTGCCGCCTATGTTGATGCTGAATGTAAAGTTAAAGCAACCAAAGAAACCTGCTACACTAAAAAGTACGCTGCTTTTATTATGCTGCCAGCTTATTCAGGCGATATGCCAGTCTTTAAAAGGGATTATAATGAACAGAATGTATATCTTATGTTAGACTCCTCAGCAGAAGGTAAGACTATATCAGACTATAACACAGAAAGCATAAAAAATATGCTGCCTCTGGAATTAATCCATGAAGCAGCATATTCGATAATTACTTTTTTCTATAAAAGAACAGCTCGTTATACTCATAACCAAGATCCTTATAGTTGATAATCTGTTCTGTATTACCAACAAATAAGCAGCCGCCCTGTACTAATGACTTGTTGAACTTCTTGTATATATCAACCTTAGCATCTTCTGTGAAGTATATAAGTACATTTCTGCAAACGATAAGATGACAGCCCTGTGGGTATGAATCCTTTAACAGGTTAGACTTCTTAAACTCAACACATTTCTTAATATCATCTGATATCTTAAAGTACTTGTCACCCATCTTCTCAAAGTACTTATTCTTGTATTCATCTGGCAGTCCCTTAAGGCTGTTAGCTGAATACACACCATCCTTAGCCTTTTCAAGTACCTGATCATCTATATCTGTAGCATATATCTTAATATCTCTCATAGGAACTTTCTTTGCAAGTACCATAGCTAAAGAATATGGCTCATCTCCTGTTGAGCAGGCTGCACTCCATATCTTAAGTCTTGTACCAAACTTACTTATAAGCTCTGGAAGAATAATATTCTCAAGCTTCTGCCAGAGTGCCGGATTTCTGTAGAACTCTGATACATTGATAGTAAGATAGTTGACGAACTCATCAAGCAGCTTGGAATCTGTCTTGATAGCCTTACTATAGCTGTCGTATCCATTATACTTATTCCTTGCAATAAGTGTATCAATTCTTCTTTTCATCTGCTTTTCCTTATAGGCATTAAGGTCTATACTTGTAAGATCGAACACATACTTTTTAAATTCTTCGTAATTATTTATCATTTTAATTCCTCTGTTCTTTCCGCAACTAACCACGTATACGTTGCTTTACCTATATCTTGTTAATAGTTTATCATACTCGCATAAATGTGTCAAAGGTTACGAATATTTGTTTGTACATTTTATGATTTTTAATTATAATGATACCAGGGTCAAAAGGTCTAAACCCACATGAGCTTGCTCATAGGTGGGTGAATGACCTTGGGACCCGCCCCAATATGAGCATAAAAGTGGGATGATAGTCCCACGATATGCGAATATTGGGGAGAATTGTGAGAGTGCGCAGCACGGAACAATTCATAGGTATCATAGTTGGGGGCTTTTGACCCCAACATCTTATAATAATACTTAAAATACTCCCGAAAGGATACCACACATATGAATGAAGATGAATTATTAAAACGAAAAGTGCTTGATACCGCTAATCAGGCATTTCACCACAACATATATACCTACACAAACTTTCTTAGTATAAGCGAACTGGCAGTTGTCACCTCATTTAAAAAGGAATTATCTTTTATACGTTATGATATATACGGCGGCAATTCTGTATGCGAACGCCAGCTTATCCGCTTTGGCTCGCCTGAGGACTATGGCTATGATGCCGGTTATCCCATAACTACATTAAAGATAAGCCCTCTTTCTGTTAAGTTTGCCGAGAAGCTTGAACATCGTGATTATCTTGGTGCACTTATGAACCTTGGCATTGAACGTGAGCTCATAGGTGATATCATAATAAAAGATTCTGATGCGTATATATTCTGCATATCACATATAGCTGACTATATATGCGATAATCTTGATACTATAAGACACACCCATATCCACTGTTCTGTCTGTGAAGAGGATGTTCCTGCCTTAAAGCCTGAGCTTGAGGATATACGTATAATAGCAGCTTCTCCCCGTATAGATGCTGTTGTCGCCTCCATAACAAAGCTTTCAAGAAGTAATTCCAACGAGCTGTTCTCCTCTAAGAAAATATATGTAAATGGGCAGTGTATAGAAAATAAGAGTGCTCACTTAAAACCAGATGATATTCTTGTAATCCGTGGCACTGGAAAGTTCATATATGTTGGGGATGAAAGTGAAACAAGAAAAGGACGCACTTACCTCACTCTCAAAAGATATATTTAATTCATCATTACTACACTTCAAAACAAAATTTTGCTATCAACAACTTAACATTTCCCCACGTTTTTGCCAAAAAGCCACATATCAAAGAAACCTGATGCTTTCACATCAGGTTTCCAATATTGGTTTTATTTAATTATTATTCCTCTGTCTGAGCTTCTTCCTGCTCTGCTGAGTCATCTAATAAAGCCTTCATGCTTAAGCTAATCTTCTTCTCAGCTTCGTTAAGGTCAACAACCTTAGCTGTAACTTCCTGGCCAATCTTTAATACATCTTCTGGCTTGTTGATGTGTTCTCTTGATATCTGAGATACATGAAGTAACGCATCAATACCATCTTCAAGCTGAACGAAAGCACCAAAGTCTGTCATTCTTGCTACCTTACCAGTAACAACATTACCTATAGCATACTTTGTAGATGCATCATTCCAAGGATTCTGGTCTGGATACTTAACTGAAAGTGCAATCTTATCGCCATTGATTTCCTTGATGAAACATTTAACTGAGTCGCCAACCTTGTATACCTTCTTAGGATTCTCTGTTCTTCCCCAAGACATCTCTGAGATGTGAAGAAGTCCATCAACTCCACCAAGGTCGATAAATGCACCAAAGTCTGTTACATTCTTAACTGTACCTTCGATTGTATCTCCTTCCTTAATCTTAGAAAGAAGTTCTTCCTGTGCAGCCTTCTTAGCTGCAACGATGAGCTGCTTGCAGTCACCGATAACTTTTCTGTTCTTTGGGTCGTATTCTGTTAATACAAATGTTACTTCCTTGCCAGCGTAATCTGAGAAATCCTTTACATAAGAATCTGAAACAAGGCTTGCTGGAATAAATACTCTTGTTTCATCAACAACAACTTCAAGACCACCCTTAATAACTCTTGTTACTGTTGCTGTTACAGGTTCATTGTTATTAAATGCTTCTTCAAGCTTCTTGCTTCCGTTATCGGCAACAAGCTTTCTATATGTAAGAAGTACCTGACCTTCGCCATCGTTAAGCTTAAGAACCTTAGCCTTCATCTCATCACCAACAGAAACAACTGTTGTAAGATCAAGTCCTGGCTGTGATGAATATTCACTTCTTGTGATAATACCATCAGCCTTATAGCCTATGTTAAGGACAATCTGGTCTTCTTTAACTGCTATAACAGTGCCATCAACAACTTCTCCTGTATGAATTTCCTTCCACTCTTCGTTAGCTAACATCTCTGCAAAATTCTCTGACATTAGTATAAACCTCCTCAATGATATTGTTCGGGGTAGATGCCCCAGCTGTAATACCTATGCTGTTTACCGAATCCAGACTATGTAAGTCCAGATCTTTTAGAGTTTGAATGTAAAATGTATTCTCACATTCGCCTTTACAAATCTCATACAGTTTTCTTGTATTAGAACTACTCTTGTCACCGATGACAATCATTGCATCAACTTTGTGTGCAATATGTCTTGCCTCGGTCTGACGTTCCTCTGTGGCATTACAAATAGTATTTTTAATAGTAACATTGTAACCCTTTTTCCCTATAATTTCAACTAATTCTTTAAATTTATTGTAATTAAATGTCGTCTGGGATACAATTATTACCTCTTTTTGTCCATCAACCTGTAATTTCTCAGCTTTTTCTACTGAATCGACCACCATAACGGAACTATGTGACCATCCCATTATGCCCTCAACTTCCGGATGCTTTTCATTGCCGATTATAATTATCTGCTTTCCTTTAGCACTTTCTTCTTCTACTATACGATGAATTTTTAATACAAATGGACATGTTGCATCAACTATCTCATAATTCTTACTTCTGATACTGTCGTATACACTCTTTGATACCCCGTGAGACCTTATAATAACTGTAGCATTACCATCAACGCCAGTATCAATATCAGAGATATCCGATATAGCCTTAACACCTTTGCTCTCAAGGTCCTTTACAACCTCTTCGTTGTGAATGATAGGTCCATACGTGTATACATTTTTCTTATCTGTTCGTTCATACACTGTATCAACAGCTCTGTGAACACCAAAACAAAAACCTGCTGACTTAGCAAGGATAACTTTTTTTTCTGCCATATTTATTACCTTTAATTCTGCACTCTGTATCTTCTGACACTTCTATTGATAATATTACTTGTTCTTTACAGCATTATCGATAATATCCCTCATAGCTGCAACAACCTGCTCTATATTCATATCAGATGTATCAAGCAGCACTGCATCTTCTGCCTGCTTAAGAGGTGATATTTCCCTGTGCATATCCTGATAATCTCTCTTTTCAATATCTTCCTTTATAGCTGATAAGTCACACTGCTCACCCTTAGCCACAAGTTCATCATATCTTCTTTTAGCCCTTGCATCTGAACTTGCTGTAAGATATATTTTAACAAATGCATCTGGAAGCACTGTTGTTCCTATATCTCTTCCGTCCATAACCACGTCAGTAGTCTTTGCAAGCTCTCTCTGAAGCTCTACAAGCTTGCTTCTTACTTCCTTATACTTAGAAGTCTTAGATGCCATATTGCCTGTTTCTTCTGTTCTTAAAAGCCCTGTAACATTTTCACCGTTAAGGATTACCTGCTGTTCACCATTCTGATATTCTATCTTTATATCAACATTTTTGACAGCCTCATTGATAGCACTCTCATCCTCAGGATTAACCTTATTCTTACTGAAATATACTGCCATCGCCCTATACATAGCGCCTGTATCTACATATATATATCCCATTTCCCTGGAAATGAGCTTTGCTATTGTACTTTTTCCAGCTCCTGCTGGTCCATCTATTGCTACTGAATATGCCATAACCATTCTCCACTTCTATATTTGCTTTTAATTTTCTGCTTTTATATTTATTAGCAAAATATTTTTTATGCATTTGCATTATTATGTATTATATCATAAAATGTGTGTTGCCGCCGCATAAGCACTTGACCACGCCACCTGAAGATTAAAACCACCTGTAACGGCATCAACATCAAGCACCTCACCTGCAAAGTACACACCTTTTACAAGCTTTGACTCCATAGTTGACGGATTAATCTCCTTCACATTGACACCGCCCTGTGTGATAATCGCTTCATTAAAGCCCCTTGTTCCTGTGATTATCATTTCAAGATTTTTGATAAGATGAACAAGTCTTAATCTTTCCTGCTTTGTTATCTCATTGACCTTTTTATCTTTATTAATATCACTAAGCCTTACTATTACAGGTATCAGCTTCTTAGGAAGCAGCTTATCAAGTGAATTGCGGTATGCCTTGTTCTTTTCTTCCGAGAAGTCCCTTAATATTCTCTCATCAAGCTGCTCTTCTGACAATGCCGGCTTTAAGTCTACTATAAGCTTAAGCGGTCTTTTTCTTAATATTGCTGTCGTATAGCTGCTACCACTAAGAATAACAGGACCGCTCACACCGAAATGTGTAAAAAGCATTTCGCCAAAGTCACTGTATACTTCCTTTTTATTATCTTTTATGCTTATAGATATGTTCTTAAGACTAAGACCCATAAGCTCAGAAGCCCACTCTTCCCTTATCGTAAGTGGAACAAGCGCCGGAATAACCGGAGTGACCGTATGTGACAGGCTCTTTGCAAATCTGTAGCCGTCACCTGTCGAGCCCGTACTTGAATATGAATTACCACCTGTGGCGATTATGCAGTCATCAGCTTTCAATGTCTGTTTCTTATCAGAAGACAGTTCCCTGTACTTAACACCGCTAAACCTCTTAACGCCATCCTCTGGCTCTTCTGTCAGCACCTCAAGAACTTCTGTGTTAAGCAGGACATTGACCTTAAGCTTACGCATTTCCCTTGCAAGTGCTGATATGACGTCTGAGGAATGGTCAGACTCTGGAAAACATCGGTTGCCTCTTTCTATCTTAAACTTAAGTCCAAGTTCATCAAAGAAACCCATAACATCATAGTTTGAAAATCCTTTAAATGCGCTGTACATAAACTTAGGATTAGTTACAACACTCTGTCTTATATCCTCTTCATCACCTGCATTGGTAAAGTTACATCTGCCTTTACCCGTTATAAAAAGCTTCTTTCCAAGCTTTTCGTTCTTTTCCATAAGTGTAACACTATGCCCGTTTCTTGCCGCCATAATGGCAGCCATCATTCCGGCAGCACCACCACCTATTATTATAACACTGCTCATCTATATCCTTTCAACTGCCCTAATATTATTCAGTTTCTTCCTGAACAAGAAGTTCCTTAAAATAAGGTAATCCCAAAGCCCAGTCGCAGAATGTATGCCATTCGGCGAGCTTATGGTTTCTTCTTGAATAGTACATTCCTGCAAGATTTTCATAATTAAATGTACATGTTCTCATCTGGTTATAGCTTTCAGGAAGAAGCTGGATAAGGCTGTACCAGAGGTTCTTGTCCTTAGTTTCAACGAACTCCCTGCGGACACCCTCTAAAAAGTCAATATTCTTCTGCATCATATCAAGTGCAGCATCTGTACAATGGTCAACACTGAAGTCACTCATTTCAAATGGCTTGCTGTGAATTTTGTGCATTGTACTTGTTGAGTTGGCAACTGTTCCAACCTTATATGTGTCATATTCTTTCCACCAATATATTGGTGCAGTTATATCAACTGTTACAAATATCTGTCTTATAAACTTTCTGTGGTCTGAACCCGCCCTGCAAAGTCTTTTGGCAAGGTCTAAGTCATTAGGACCAAATGTAAATACACCATTCTCTGTTTTGCTGTCCATTCTTGCCCAGCTATTAAGAGGGTTTCTTGCACCTCTCATAGCATTTTCAAAGTTCATGACCTCATATCTTTCTAACTTAATCATCTAAGCATACTCCATTATTCCGCTACGACATAATGTTGGTCACCCAAAAACATTATGTCATAACAGAATTTCTTTTATTTTATTATGATGACAGGGACTAATGAATTCCATCCCTGACTGCTGCCTACGAGGTATTCTCTCTTTATTATTCTTTTCTCCAGCGCAGCTCATTACTTATACACATTTTGCATAAGAACCCGATTACAGAAGGTTCTTTCTAAGCTCTGCTCCGTCCTTAGCGCTGAGGTATGCTGGCGCAATATCAAATACTGTCTTGCAGCCGCTCTGACCTTCCTTATAAAGACGATAAGCTGCCCTTGCATATGCCACGATTACACATGATGTAAATTCAGGATTAGAATCAAGCTTTAAGCTATATTCTATAACGTGGCTGTTTTCCTTATTCCAGCCTGTCTTTCCTGTACGGATAACAAAACCGCCGTGTGGAATTCCACTGTGGTTTTTCTTTAATTCTTCTTCGCTTATAAAATGTACTGTTGTATCATAATCAGCAAAGTAATTAGGCATATTCTTGATTGTTTCCTCAACCTTTGCGGCATCTGCGCCCTCTTCGAGTACAACGAAACACTCTCTTGTATGCTTCTGTCTTGTTGTAAGTTCTGGATTTTCACCATTTCTTACTGCCTCTAATGCTGACTCTACAGGAATTGTGTACTGCTTGCCATCCTTAACGCCTTCAACACGTCTGATAGCATCTGAATGTCCCTGACTTACACCCTTGCCCCAGAATGTATAATCCTTGCCATCTGGTAATATAGCATTGGCATACATACGGTTTAATGAAAACATTCCTGGGTCCCAGCCTACTGAGATAATTCCGATATGTCCGCTCTTCTTGGCTGCTGCATCAACATTGTCAAAATGTTCTGGAATTCTTGCATGTGTGTCAAAGCTGTCAACAACATTAAACATTTCTGCAAACTTTGGTGTCTGTACTGGTAAATCAGTAGCACTTCCACCGCAAAGAATCATTACGTCTATCTTATCCTTCCACTGCTCTATATCTTCTACTGAGCAAACTACAGCTCCCTTAGTTAATATGGAAACACTTTCTGGTGAACGTCTTGTAAATACAGCTACTAACTCCATATCTTCATTCTGCTTAATAGCACATTCCACACCTCTGCCTAAGTTACCATATCCGATAATACCTATTCTCATATCATTCCTCCATTTTATATATTTTAACTATATATTTTATCTAATTAGTGCACGCAAACACTTATCTAATATTACTTTTTGACAGCCCATATGTCAACTGCCATTTTAATGTAAGCTTCATTATGTTAACTTGATTAGCCTTTATGCATTATTTAATAAATAACTCATATGAATTTATCATAACTATTTTACAGCTCTAAATCTTATTCTCACATAATCCACTATCCAGCAGTCCTCTATATAAAGCTTCGCTCTTAACTTTTCTACAGTTTCTTCTATTATTTCCTGCTTTATGTCTTCATTTACACCTTCAAAAGGCTTCTTTACAAACATATTAATCCAGTTGGCAAGTCCATTATCACCCACCTGCTTTGTAGGTCTGTCAAATAATACAGCATATTCTACCCTGAAACCTGCTTTTTCAAGCAAAGGTGCATACTGTCCAATCGTTGGGAAGTAGAATACTCTCTTATATTTTAAGCCATGCCCTGCAAATATCTGTTCAAGCGTACTGTGAACCGACTCTGCGCAGCCATATCCTCCGAATTCGCACACAAGCTCTCCGCCCTCTTTAAGATTATCATATACGTTGTTTAACATAGCCTGCTGTTTTTCTTCATCTATCCAGTGAAATACTGCATTAGAAAATATAACATCTGCCTTTTCATTAAGCTTGAAATCAACAGCGTTGCCTTTAACAAAGGTATAATCGGGATATTCCTTTCTGGCAAGCTCAAGCATATCAACCGAATCATCTATTCCTGTTACATCATAGCCTTTTTCTGCAAGCTTATCAGTAAGCATGCCATTACCGCAGCCAAGGTCAATAACACGGCTGCCTTTGTCCTTCGTTATAAGATTAATAACCGACTCTCCATACTCCGGCACGAAAGAAAAACCATTTTTATAATCATTTGCATTCCAGTTAATATTTGGCATATATGTATCCTCCTAATCCTCTTTAATACGTTCAAGCTGTTATAACATTACGGTCTTTAATGCAACGCACATCTTTTTTTGCGCTCATTATATCAAAATGAGATGATCATTATATATTATACAATACATAATAATCATCTCATAATTATTTATCAATATCAAGACCAGTTATGTTATTAAACTGGATATGCCTTATTAGCTGTATCAGCCTTAGCAGGGTCAACCTTCTTCTGCTGTGCTTCTCTGTACTTGAAGAACTCAGTAGCAACTGCTGGGAATAATGCATATGAAAGCACATCCTCATCCTGCTGCTTGTACTGCTGTACAACTGGGTCATTCTTGAACTTCTCAAGCTGTGGCTCGATAAGGTCTGCTGGACGGCATGTGATAGGTGTAGCATCACCTATAGCCTTCTTCTGTACTTCTGGGTTGAATGGCTTGATTGTCTGTCCAAACTCACCCATAAGAACCTTCTTAGATTCCTTAGTAATCATCTTATAACGCTCGCCCTGTAATACATTAAGAACAGCCTGTGTACCAACAATCTGTGATGATGGTGTAACAAGAGGTGGTTCACCAAAGTCCTTACGAACCTTAGGAATTTCCTCAAGAACTGCCTGATACTTATCTTCTGCACCAGCTTCTTTAAGCTGTGATACAAGGTTAGAAAGCATACCACCAGGTACCTGATATAATAATGTCTTGATATTAACACCAAGAACCTTAGTATTCATAAGACCTGACTTTAATGCTTCTTCTCTCATTGGCTGGAAGTAAGCAGCTATTTCAGCAAGAAGGTTCTGGTCAAGACCTGTATCGTACTCTGTACCCTTAAACGCCTCTACCATAACCTCTGTAGCTGGCTGTGATGTTCCCATTGAGAATGGTGACATAGCTGTATCAATGATATCTGCACCAGCTTCAACTGCCTTCATATATGTCATTGAAGCAACACCCGATGTATAGTGTGTATGCATCTGGATAGGAAGTGAAGAACCTTCCTTTAATGCCTGTACAAGCTCTGTAGCCTTAGCAGGAACAAGTAAACCTGCCATATCCTTAATACAGATAGAATCTGCACCCATATCCTCAATTCTCTTAGCTGTTTCTTTCCAGTAGTCAAGAGTATATGCATCACCAAGTGTATAGCAAAGTGCTATCTGTGCGTGAGCATTAGGATTCTCCTTCTTAACAAGCTTAACTGCCTCAACTGATGACTTAAGATTTCTTAAATCATTGAAACAGTCAAATATTCTGATTATATCAATACCATTAGCAATAGACTTCTGTACGAAATATTCTACAACGTCATCTGCATAATGATTGTATCCGAGGATATTCTGTCCTCTGAATAACATCTGTAACTTTGTATTCTTAAAACCATCTCTTAACTTACGAAGTCTTTCCCAAGGGTCTTCCTTAAGGAAACGAAGTGATGCATCAAATGTAGCACCGCCCCAGCACTCAACTGAATGATAACCAACCTTATCCATCTTGTCTATGATTGGAAGCATCTGCTCTGTAGTCATTCTAGTAGCAATAAGTGACTGATGAGCATCTCTTAATACAGTTTCAGTTATCTTTAATGGTTTCTTAACCTGATCTGCCATCTTAAACTCCTCCTATATATTTCTATATATAAAGTAATAAATTGATTATGAGAGGGTCTTAGCCCACATATTCTGCAAGTAGCTTTAACCCTTTGGAAGTTGCAATTGCAACTTCTAATGAATTTAGAAGGTCTTAGTCTGCGTATTTTGCAGACTTAGAGCTTCTTAATTCAATTTACATGACACCAAACATCGCCATAAATGTACCAGCTGCAACCGCTGTACCAATAACACCGGCAACATTAGGACCCATAGCATGCATCAGAAGGAAGTTAGAAGGATCTGCCTCAGAACCAACCTTCTGTGAAACTCTGGCTGCCATAGGAACCGCAGATACACCTGCTGAACCGATAAGTGGATTAACCTTGCCATGTGTAACCTTACACATAATCTTACCAAATACAACACCTGCTGCTGTACCAAAGGCGAAAGCAATAAGTCCAAGTGCAACAATCTTTAATGTATCAAGATTAAGGAATGCTTCTGCACTTGTTGTAGCACCTACTGATGTACCAAGTATAATAACTACGATATACATAAGTGCATTAGATGCTGTTTCTGTAAGCTGCTTAACAACTCCTGATTCTCTGAATAAGTTACCAAGCATAAGCATACCTACAAGTGGTGCTGTTGTTGGAAGTATAAGTACAACAACTATTGTAACTACGATAGGGAAAAGAATCTTTTCAAGCTTAGATACAGGTCTTAACTGTTCCATCTTGACTTCTCTTTCTTCTTTAGTAGTTAATAACTTCATAATAGGTGGCTGTATAATAGGTACTAAAGACATATATGAATATGCTGCAACCGCAATAGGTCCCATATACTTAGTCTGGCCAAGCTTGCCTGCAAGGAAGATTGATGTAGGGCCATCAGCTCCACCGATAATAGATATAGCTGCGGCTGCCTTATCTGGGAATCCCATAAATATAGCCATTATATATGCTGCAAATATACCAAACTGTGCAGCAGCTCCTAAAAGGAAGCTCTTAGGGTTGGCAATAAGTGGACCGAAGTCTGTCATGGCACCAACTCCAAGGAAAATAAGTGATGGAAGAATACTCCATTCATCTAATAAATAAAAGTAATGTAATAAACCACCTACACCATTACTTGAATCTTCAATAGATAACATGATATCTGGGAAAAGATTAACAAGTAACATACCGAAAGAAATAGGTACTAAAAGCAGAGGTTCATATTCTTTTTTAATCGCTAAATACATGAAAAACAGTGCAACCAGAACCATCAGATAGTTACCCCATGTGAGGTTAAAGAATGCTGTCTGGTGTACGAGGTTTCCCAATGTTGATAAAATATATTCCATTTTTTACCTCCGTATATTATTTCTACACTTCTAGATTGATATATATCAATTAGTTCATAGAAACTAATACTTTACCTGACTCTACAGAATCACCAGCTGCACATTCAACTGTTGCAACTGTACCATCCTGTGGTGCACAGATTTCATTTTCCATCTTCATAGCTTCAAGGACAACTAACACGTCACCCTTCTTTACTGCTGCGCCTGCTGCTGCATTAACCTTAAGGATCTTACCTGGCATAGGTGCATTAACCTTAACTGCTCCCTGTGCACCGGCTGGCGCTGTTGCTTTAGGCGCTGCCTTTGGAGCGGCTGCCTTTGGTGTTGCTGCCTTTGCAGGTGCGCTGCTTCCTGTTCCTTCTTCTACAGTAACATCATATACATTACCATTAACTGTTATTGTATAATTCTTCATAATTATTTCCTCCTGCTATTAACCTTTCTGATTGAACGAACAACAAGTCCGTCTGTAGATGTATTCTCTGATGCTGCAATAGCTGCTGTTATAACAGCAATAAGTTCAAGGTCATCTACCTCTTCTTCCTGTTCCTCATTAGAAACTATCTGTGCTATTGCATTATTAACGCCCTGAGCATCTGTTGATGCTTCATTCTTAGCTTTGCTCTTATTCTCAAAAACACTTATATACTTAAACAGACCAATTATGAATGAAATGAATATAAGTACGATAAATACTGTACCCATACCGATAATTGTATTCATAACTGCCTTAGTCATCTTCTGGCCTGTAGTATATGTTGGATTGATAGCACCATTTTCAAGTGTAAAGTCATCATTGATTACGAATTCAAATGATACCTTGCTATTCTTCTCGTATGCTGCATCAACTGTTATAGTACATAACTTTCCAGTGTCCTTATTAACTGCTATGTTAATATTTCCAATGCTCTCAAGAGCACCCAACTCACCTCTTGTACTGTTCCAGCTGTTATAGAAACCTATAGTCTTTGCTGTAAGACCATTCTGGTCTATAATGTACTGTTTGCCATTAACAAGTGCAAGTGGGTAAGCTGACTCTGCATCTGATGTTATCTTGTCAGAATCATTTGCATCAAGATATGTAATCATATCAGTTGTCCAGTCTGTTAAATATGACTGATACACCTGAATAATCATATTCTTATGTTCCAGCTTTGCGCTTGCTGTCGATATAGTACCATTAGATGAATCGCAGGCTGTCATGCAGAATACACATACAAGCAGTGAAAATAACACTAAGAACTTTTTAATATTAACTTTCTTCATATTATCACCTCTTTATTATACTGTACCATGCTTCTTATCTGCACGAACCTCTCTTTTATCAAATAACATCTCAAATGCTGCTATAACGTACTTTCTCGTATCTTCTGGATTGATAATAGTATCAACATATCCTCTTGCTGCTGCCTGGTCAACACTTGACTGTAAAGCTGCATATTCTGCTGCCTTTTCGTTGATTGTTGCTGCAGCATCCTTAGAAGCTGCAATATCATCAGCGTACATAATCTTAGCTGCTGATGAAGCATCCATCATACCGATACTAGCCTGTGGCCATGCATATACCATATCCGCACCTATTGACTTAGAGTTCATAGCTACATAAGCGCTGCCATATGCTTCGCCTGTGATAACATTAACCTTAGGTACATCTGCATTTGCAAATGCATATACAAGCTTTGCAGATGCCTTTGCAATAGTTCTTTCTGACTTAACTGTAGCCTCAAAACCCTTGATGTTAGTAAGTGTAAGAACTGGAATTTCAAATGCATTACAGAATGTAACAAACTCAGCAGCCTTGTAAGCACCTGCTGTTGTAAGTACTGGTGCGAATTCTTCTGCCTTTTCACCATTCTCATCATAAAGAGCTGTTCTGTTAGCTACTGCACCAACTGTAACTCCGTCAACAAGAATAAATCCTGTAACCATTTCCTTGGCATATTCTGCCTTTGTTTCAACGAATACTCCATCATCTGAAATATCTGTAAGAGCGAGTGCTGGGTCAGCTATCTCTGCTGCCATATCAGCGCATACTCTGTTAAGGTCATCCTGATTATCTGTGCATACTGTACCTTCTGTGTTATTAGAAGGAAGCATAGATACAAGCTGTCTTACTCCGTTTGCGATAGTTTCCTCATCACCAACAAAGTCTGCAACACCTGCTTCTGCCATAAACTTAGCACTTGATGTGTCAAGCTTTGATTCATAGTTGCCATCTAATGCGTTAGGACTGTTAACAAATAACTTAGCCTTCTTTTCTTCAACGAACACGAAATCTGAAAGTTCTGCAAGTACGGCAAGACCTCCGCCACATTCACCATATACGGCTGTAATCTGTGGAATAATTCCTGAAGCAAGTGACATATTCTTATAGATTTCACCGAAACCATTAAGTGCATCTGTTGCTTCCTGAAGTCTTAAACCTGCGCAGTCAATCAGACCTATCACAGGAGCTCCCATTTTCATTGCCTTCTCGTAAAGGCTGGCAATCTTCTTAGCATGCATTTCACCAATAGTACCACCTAATACGGCAGCATCCTGGCTATATACATACACAAGATTTCCATTAACTACTCCATAACCTGTTATTACACCATCAGATGGAGCTTTCTTTTCCTGCATGTTAAAATCTGTAGCTCTAGCTGTAACTGCGGCTCCGATTTCAACAAAACTGCTGTCATCAAGAATAGCTTCGATTCTTGATAAAGCCTGTGTAGTATTACTCATTACCGAGACCTCCTCTTTAATATATATTGCTTAGTGCAAACAACTATTGTTTATTTTATAACAATCTGCCATTAATTTCAAGTAAATAATTGTACTATTCCACGTGTATTTTAATGTTTCACAAGTATTTTTCATTAAATTTGCACAGAATTCCTGTCAGATTAATCTCTTGTCTCAAATATAACCGCCAGACCCTTATGAATTATAATCTCAGCCTCATCCTCTGCCACCTCATTACTCTGGCAGATACTAAGTCCCTGCTTTAGACAATATTCATTAAGTGTATACTTAAACCCTTTAAGAGTTACAACCACTTCCTCGCTCATAGGCACCAGCGAAACATACCTGCCATACTGCGTATCTCTTCCTATTATATGTGTTCCTGTCTTCTCACTTATAAGATACATATAATTATTCTCATCTATGATATGACAGTCCACGCCACAGTCAAATGCTGCTTTCATATTTCCTATATTTGTAAGTGTATGGTCCATTCTGTTTCCAGTTGCGCCAAGAATATATATATCTGTTGCGCCCTTTTTAACTGCCGTTATTATTGCAAGATGTGTGTCTGTATAATCCTTTTCCTTAGGATACACTTTAAAGTCGACCTGCTTTTTATATCTTTCAAGCACATTTGCATCTACAGAATCATAGTCGCCAAGAAGAAAATCTATCTTAAGTCCTAGCCTGTCTGCATAAGCAAGCCCACTGTCCGCCGCTATACAATAGTCAAACTTTTTGTCAGAAAGCCACTCTTTCGCCCAGTCAATATCCAGATGCCCACCCGTTACTATTAACATTTTACTCATAACTGTATTGATAACCTTCCTTTGTTCTTTAATTTTTCACATTTATATTTTATAATAAATCAATCGGGCAGTAAAATACTTTATACATTAATATTCCCGAAATATCATATATTGATTTAACAGATGTAAGTAAAGCAGCACATTCTGCGTTTTATTTTACATTCTGTAACGAGGAGGCTTATTATATGAATGAACAGAATACATATTCTGATGATGAGAATGTTCTAAAAGAAGATGATTTAAAGAATGTAGAAGACATTCAAAGCAGTATCTCAAAAATGAATGAACTAGGCAGCAACGAAGCAGAAGGCAATGAACTTCTTATGCACTCTGCCAATATGTATGAAAACAGCGAAGATAAGTACAAAGATAATCTTTCCTCTGCCATAACATTTTTCGTATGTGGTGCAGCCGGAATAATCATACTTATATTAAACGACTTAGGTATACTTAAGTTCGTTGTTAAAGGAAGCTCTAACTTCATACTTATTAATATTGTACTCGGACTTCTATTTGTAGGTTTCATAGCTATCGGTTTCTGGTCTTTGAAGTACTCTAAGAACATCAAGAATAAAGCTGCTATCGAAAACAAAGACACTGATACAATATTAGCATGGTTAAATGAAAATGTAAGCAGGGATGATATTGAAAGTTCTTACAATAATGATATAGCTGAAGAAATGAAGTACTTTAACAGAAGTGATTACATAAAGTCAGCTATTTTAAAGCAGTTCCCGGAAACTGAGGATAATCTTGCTGATACAGTGGCGGATAAGTATATCGATACATTGTTTGAATAGATGACAAACGGACGCAATAAGGCTTGAGAGTCGTTTCAGGAATAATACTTCAGTCACCAGAAAGTTGATTGGATATTTCTAAAACTTTCAAGTGTTCCTTTCGTATTGTTCCCCAAACAACTCTCAAGCCTTATTGCTGTCTTTCATAGTATTAAGTACCTTTAAAAATATCAGTTTCCAAAACCTCTCATTAAATAAAATTCAGAATAGTTTTATCTCATCATCCATCTTATAACAAAAAATAATTAAAACAGGTTCTAAACTCTACTTATCTGAGTAGCATTCAGAACCTGTCTAAATCATATTTCATATCAAAACTATATCAGAACTGTTGATATAATCCTTGAATATTCCTTAATATATTACTTACTTGAAAGATACTCATCAATACCCTTAGCAGCAGCCTTACCAGCTCCCATAGCAAGGATAACTGTTGCAGCACCTGTAACAGCATCTCCACCTGCATATACAGCTTCCTTAGATGTCTGTCCATTTTCTTCTTCTGCAACGATACACTTTCTCTTATTTATCTCAAGACCCTTAGTTGTTGATGAGATAAGTGGGTTAGGTGATGTACCAAGTGACATAATAACTGCATCAAGGTCCATAACGAACTCCGAACCTGGTATCTCAACTGGCTTTCTTCTTCCAGAAGCATCTGGTTCGCCAAGTTCCATCTTTACACACTTAATGCCTGTAACATTACCCTTCTCATCTGTAAGAACTTCTGTAGGGTTAGTAAGAAGGTCAAATATGATACCCTCTTCCTTAGCGTGATGTACTTCTTCAGCTCTTGCTGGAAGCTCTTCCTCACTTCTTCTGTATACAATATGTACCTCTGCACCAAGTCTTAAAGCTGTTCTTGCTGCATCCATAGCAACGTTACCGCCACCAACTACAGCAACTTTCTTAAACTTAGCAATAGGTGTGTCATAATCTTCCCTGAATGCCTTCATAAGGTTACTTCTTGTAAGGTACTCATTAGCTGAGAATACTTCGTTAGCATTTTCACCAGGGATACCCATAAATCTAGGAAGACCTGCACCTGAACCGATAAATACTGCATCAAATCCCTCTTCGTTAAGAAGCTGGTCAATAGTCATAGACTTACCAATAACTACGTTTGTTTCAATCTTAACGCCAAGCTTTTTAACATTTTCTACTTCTGATGCAACAACTGTCTTCTTAGGAAGACGGAATTCTGGAATACCATATACTAATACTCCGCCTGGTTCATGAAGTGCTTCAAATATAGTAACTTCATAACCCATCTTTGCAAGGTCACCTGCACATGTAAGTCCTGAAGGACCTGAACCTATAACAGCTACCTTCTTGCCCTTCTTTTCTGTTGGCATCTCTGGTGCTACATTGTTCTCTCTTGCCCAGTCAGCTACAAATCTTTCAAGCTTACCGATAGATACGGCTTCGCCCTTAATACCTCTTATACACTGACCCTCGCACTGTGTTTCCTGTGGACATACACGGCCACATACTGCTGGAAGTGCTGAAGACTTTCCAATAACCTTATATGCTTCTTCAAAATTGCCTTCTTTTACATTGTGAATGAATTCAGGAATATTGATTGATACTGGACATCCCTGAACGCATCTTGCATTCTTACAATTAAGACAACGTGTTGCTTCTTCCTGTGCCTCTTCTGCATTATAACCAAGGCAAACTTCATCAAAATTCTTGTTTCTTACATCTGGAGCCTGTTCCCTTACAGGAACTTTCTTCATAACATCCATTATATATACCTCTTTTCCATCGATTAATTGTCACAGTAAGATTTAATTGCAGTTGCCACATCCACCGTGGTGAGTGTCGCCTTCAAGTGCAGCAAGCATAGCTCTGCCCTCTTCTGTCTTGTATGTCTGCTGACGCTTCATAGCCTGGTCAAAATCTACAAGATGACCATCGAACTCTGGTCCGTCAACGCAGGCGAACTTAATCTCATCACCAACCTGAAGTCTGCATGCTCCACACATTCCTGTTCCATCAACCATAATAGGATTCATACTAACTACTGTAGGAATACCTAATTCCTTTGTTAAAAGACAGACGAACTTCATCATAATCAATGGTCCGATTGCTATACACTTATCATACTTCTTACCCTGTGCATAAAGGTCCTTAAGTACATCTGTACCCATACCTTTTCTTACATAACTTCCATCATCAGTTGTTATGTAAAGATTACCAGCTACTGCCTTCATCTCATCCTCAAGAAGGATAAGGTCCTTATTCTTTGCACCAACGATAACATCCACATCAACCCCATGCTCGTGAAGCCACTTAACCTGTGGATATACAGGAGCTGTACCAACACCACCTGCTATGAATACTATTTTCTGCTTCTTTAATTCTTCGATATCTTCATGAATTAATTCTGAAGGGCATCCTAAAGGTCCTACAAAATCACTAAATGCATCCCCAGCCTCAAGATGTGACATCTTTTCTGTTGATGCTCCGACAATCTGGAATACAATAGTAATTGTTCCAGCCTTTCTGTCATAATCACAGATTGTAAGAGGAATTCTTTCACCCTTTTCATCCATTTTTACAATAATGAACTGGCCAGGTTCACAGTGTTTAGCAACTCTAGGTGCTTCAACATCCATAAGAAAAATCTTTTCTGCTAATTTTTCAGCCTTAAGAATCTTGTACATTATAATACCCCTTTCAGTGTTATATTATCTGAAGTGCTAATCACACATCAAAACTTATTAATATTCGCTCGCACTATATGAGCCATCTTCTTTTGTAACCTTATAACAGGTTCCATCCTTAATACCTATACCGTAGTATCCTTTTGTTGTCGTCTTGGAATTCTCTGTGACATCAAATCTTACAATATACATTTCAACTGAGTCGACTGTCGTTTTAGGCTGGTATACGAACGTTACTTCATTACCCTCCTTAGTTGTGCTGCCATCTGACTTAAGCACGCCATCCGTTATAAGTTTTTCCTTTAATATGTCAAGGCATTCATTATATGAAAATGTTTTCGCCTTATTAACTACATAATTACGCTTAACCACTGTACTTGTCTGGTTATGCGCATCAACTATAATAACTGATATAACATTATTACCCGTAGGAATATCAAACGGTTCTGTATACATCTCTGAATTAACAGTTGGTGTAGAACCATCAAGTGTATAATAAGCATTGCTTCCAGCTGGAATATTGCTTACCGTAACCTGCTGTCCCTGTGAATAAGTTCCAGACTCCGGACTTACAGAAGGTGCTGACGGCTTCTTATAATCAACTGTATACACAAGTTCAACAATATTACTATATACCCCTATTGAGTTCACTGCAACTGCTTTTACAGTCGTAGTTCCTTTCTTTATATCAATAGCACTTCCACTATAGGCTGTACTCTTGCTTGTAGGCTCTGACTTATCAAGTGTATAATATACTGTCGAAGATGAACTCTCCGCAAACTGAAGCTTCTGCTCATCATCATAAGTACCAGCCTCAACTGAAGGCTTTGGTTCCTCTACAATATAATCAGACAGATACTTATAGCCATCCTTATCTTTATACGACTTAATAAGTTCTGTAAGTGATGTTCCATCTTTCTTTTTCTCATATATAGCAGCAAGAACTTTTATTGCATTCTCATTGTTCTCATCAAATGAAAGAATATCCTTAAGTACTTCTATCTGCATATCTGTGTTATCTTTTTCCTTATAGCACTCATACAATGTGTACTTAAGTTCGGCATTTTTCTTGCCTTCATTAAGCTTTGAAGCTTTGGAAAGATACTTTATAGCTGTATCATATTCATTATTTTTGTAACTTTCCATTCCTTTATCATAATTATACTTATATGATTCTTTATTTTTATTATGATTAATAACACCAGCTGTAACTCCAGCAATCGCCAGTATTACTGCCACAATACATGATATTGTTATTATAAGTCTCTTTTTGGAAGCATCCATACCTTTACCTGTATCAGCCTTTTCTTTCATCTCTGCAGCAGGTCTTCTGTTGCCATCCTCACTTTTAACCGCTGACTTTACTGTAGCAGGTTTTACTGTATTTTTTCTTACAGCATTATCAACATCGTAAACATTTCTTACTTCTTTGTTTCTGTTATCATCTGAATATATATCTGTATTTGTATCTTCTATCGGATTATGCGGCTCACGTCTTACACTGGCTCTGACTTCATCAGAATTATATATGCCTGTCTTTTGCATATCTTTTTCTGTCTTTGTTATCATATCCGGCGTAACTTTAGGTATAACTTTAGTCTTTCCCATATCGGCATCCCCTGTAGCTGTTGTGCCAGCAGCACCTTCAGAGGATATCTCTTTCTGGTTATCGACAAATGCTTTAGCTACACTGGTTTCCTCTTCAACAAGCCTTTCCAGTGATTTAACTAATTCATCATCCAATTCTTCTTTATCATCCATACCCATATAGACATTCCCATCCTTTATATTTTAACGTATAAATTCTAACATATTGATATTCAATAATCAATAAATTAACAAACCAAAGTTTTAAACTTTTCCATCTGTCTTTCTCTTTATTCTCTATTATTTTATTGTTTTTATTATTCTTTCATAAAATATACATACTTTGCACACAAATATTGCCTATACTAATAATCAGATAGTAAGTTAATTCTTTCTATCTCCCCCTCATATTAAAATAAAAAGAACAGCAGTCTTCCTTGATGGTCGGCTGCTGTTTCTTTTTATTTTGAGCAATCAATTGCTAATACTACTGACTAAATCAAAGTAAATAAGTCTCTTTATTCAGACTGTAAACCATAAATCAGGCAAACAAAAAGCCATTTCCCATCCCCCCGAAAAGAAACCCAAAAACCGTCATGGCTTTAAATCAAAAATACAGTGTCTTAATGATTAATTCAACCATTAAAACACTGCATTTTCTTTAATGCAACTATGATACCTCACCCACCTATGAGCAAGCTCATATGGTTTTAGACCTTTTGACCATGGTATCATTATATTATCTTATATTAGTTACCCTTACAACACAGCTTAATGTCTTGTTATTAACTACCGCTGTAACTGTCGCTGTACCAGCTCTTCTACCTATAACCTCACCCGAAGAAGAAACCGTACATACTCTTGGATTACTGCTTCGCCATGTAATCGAATCTGTAGCACCTATAACATCCAGAGTATATCTGTCATACTGCTCAAGTGTTATGTTTGACCTGCTCATAGCAAGTGAATGTACTGTACAGCTGGCTTCAACACTGCTGTTATTACTTATTACAAATACATCTGCTGTACCAGGACCAACTGTTGTTATAACACCATTCTGATCAACCTGTACAATACCTGTATCTGTTGAATACCACTCATAAGAGTCTGTATTATTAACAGGTCTTACAATAACTGATAACTGTCTTGCTCTTCCAGTCAGCATATATATTTCCTTAGAATTAATTCTAAGTGATGATATATTGATAACTGGTGTTACATATACCCAGCAGGTACCTGTTATATTATTGCCATCCTTAGATGTAGCTGTTACCTTACACTTACCTGTGCTGAGTGCGAATATTTCGCCTGACTCATCTACTGTTGCTATTGCCTCATTAGATGAAGTCCATGTTACATCCTTGACTGTCGCATCATCCGGTGTAATAACTGCTGTAACCTTAGCTGAATCTCCTACCAGGAGTCTTACAGTATCTGGTTCAATATCAATTCTTGTTACAGGATCAACAACCCTGATTATACATGAAGCACTTACACCGCTTCCGTCCGCCGCTGTTGCTGTAATAACTGCATTACCTACCGAGTCGGCACTTATATTACCCTGCTGGTCAACATAACATATATCATTGTTAGAAGATGACCATATAATATTCTTATTAGTAGCTGTATCTGTTCCAACCGTTGCTATAAGAGTTCCTGTAGCACCTACGTTCATAAACTTATCTGTTTCGCTAAGCTCGATAGATGATACATATTCCTTGACCACTATTGTACAAGCTGCCGTCAGCTTATTAACTTCTGTTGTTACCTCAATAACACACGAACCACCCTTTAATGCTGTAACAACACCGTTCTCATCTACTGTTGCTACTGTTGGGTCACTTGAGAGGTATGTTACATTCTTATTCTCTGCATCATATGGTTCAATGACAGGAATAATTGCATACTTGGCACCTACCCATAATTCCTGATAATCAGAATTAAGTGTGATACCTGTTACCGGCTGTGTAACCGTAACAACACAGTAAGCAGTAAGACCTGTATCTACATTAGTTGCTATGATAGAAGTTGTACCCGCACCAACTGCTGTAACCTTACCATCGCTTTCTACTGTACATACGCTTTCGTCCCTGCTTTCCCATGAAATTATCTTATTATCAGCATTCTCAGGAAGACAAGTTGCACTGAGCCAGAATATCTGTCCCTGCCTTACCGTTATGTCTGTTGTACTAAGAATAATCTGCGTTACAGGCTGCCTTACATATATATTACACATCGCTGTGTAATTACCATCAAGTGACTTACAAAGAATTGTACAGCTGCCTGTTCCAACCGCCTCAACAAGACCATTAGAATCGACTATACATACATTAGTGTTAGAAGACTCCCATACAACTGTTCTGTTAGAAGCTGTTACTGGCAGTACTTCTGCTGTAATTCTTAACTTGCCGCCTATTGACATAATTTCATCTGTATAATCCAGCTTGATAGTTTCAACTGGTATACTTATGATAAAGTTACATGTTGCAATATATGCATTATCTGTTGTCTTACATACGATTGTACAATATCCCGGTTTTACATACTTTACAAGACCGTTCTCATCTACTGTTGCTACTGATGGGTCAGAAGATGTCCATGTTACATTTCTGTTTACACCTTCACCCTCTGGAAGTACTGTTGCCACTAACTGGAACTGTCCTACTGCCATAGACGACTCAACAGTTGTTTCATTAAGCTTAATACCTGATACAGGCTCTCTTACATATACATCACAGGTTGCGACCTTAAGTCCATCCTCTGTAATAACTGTAATAGTTGTTGAGCCACCTGAAACACCAGTAATTGTAGCTGTATAGCTGTCACCCTCAACAGTTGCTACTGCTGTATTAGATGATGACCATAAAACTTTATTGTTAGTTGGTGCCGATGGATTAAATATAAGCTGTACAGTTTCTGTATCACCCCTGTCAACCTGTATAGATGAAGGATTAATACTTATATCTCCTACTGGTGTTGTAACATATACAACACATGTTGCTTTCTTTATAACACCATTGATATTCTGTGTAACATTGATATGTGCCACACCAGGTGAAACGCCCTTTACAGTGAACGACTTACCATCATCTGACTGTGTTACTTCTATTAAAGTTTCTGTAGGGACAACACCTGCAGCATTGGCCTGGTTCACAATCGTAAACGCTATATCTTCCTTATTAGGTGAATTCGTAACAAGTGCCTCGAGTGTCTGTGTATCTCCTACGTTAACACTCATGGAAGTAAGGCTTAATCCAAATCCATCAATAACTGTAATTTCATATGCCAACTGGTTATTCTGCTTATAAACTGTTGAAAGTGCATCATCAACTCTTGTTGCATATATAGTAGCCTTACCAGCACCTATAGCTGTAACAAGACCTGTTGTTGGGTCGACCTGAACTACACTGTTATCGGATGTTGACCAGGTTATCTCTGTTGGTTTAGCAGATGTCTTAAGCTGGAGAGTATCTCCAACATTCATATTGCTTACATTATTACCAAGCTTCTTAAATGGTACAACTACGTTAACTTCATCTCTTGTTGACCATCCAAGATTACCTTCAATATCTATACTTGCGACACCCGCTGTAGCCTTAGCCACACCGGCATGTACACCTTTTACACTGCCATCCTTGTATGTAAATATATCCTTATCGCCTGTAAGATATGTAATTCCTGCTGTTGTTGGATATATGATATTAGAAGGAAGTTCTTCCTCTGTAAACTCTGTAAAGTCTTCGTCAGATAATACAATATATCTTGTACCATCTGCCAGCTTCTGTATAGAATGTCCTGCTGAGTTAGCTTTTCCATCAACATACTTTACTTCAGCTGTTATCTGATAAGAAGCTGTTAATGATGATATACCATCGCCATCTGCTGTTCTTACCCTTAGGTTAGTTCTACCGCCACCAACAATCTTTAATCTGACTTTTGATGAGTCGGCTGCAATCTTCTGTACTATACCATCTTTAACAAGATTACCTGTCCTATCGCTGTCTGTTTCAACAAATAACTTATTAGACTCACTTGCATTAGATGTTATCTCAATAATATCTCCTACCTGATAGCAGAGCATCTGCTCACTGTTCAGCTCCACACCATTACGGTATGCTTTAAAGCTTGTTATCTTAAGAGGTACTATAAGGTCTACCGAATCGCTTCCTAATGCCTGCTCATAAGTGATGCTTCCATCCGGTCCATACATCTTAGTATAATATGTAGCTGTAACACTCGCCTTACCAGCCCTGTTGCCATATACAGTTGGTCCTGCTACACCTTCTACTGTATCTGCATATTTAGTTCCTGCACTATCACTTACCACATACTTAAGTATGTCTGAATCAGATACTGTCCACTTAAGGTTTCTTACATTCGGCTTGTAATTATCCGGTGAATCCGGACCTACTACATTGTTCTCATCAGTACCCGTCATAGTAGCTGTGATACCATTGGATGTAGCTCCTTCGTTAATAATAGATGTCGTGCTGGTAACTGATACCGTCACGCTTGAGTCTGCATTGGCAAATACCATGTACCCGCTGAATGCAAACAAAACCACAAGTGCCGATATTAATATCTTCCACTGCACTCTCAGCTTTCTGAACTTCTTAATACTACTCATATATATGCCTCATTTCGTTAGTATATATTACTTGTATCATAATTTTTTTTATTCTACAATATTTTTCCAGTATTTTCAATAAGCATATAGTCACATTCTTAAATAAATACGTCACAATATTACAGAACATTTAATAAATTTATTATATAATCGGCATTTTTTTATGATTAATTAATACCATCAGAATATTTAACGGCTGTTTTTCTTTATTTTTACACATTTATTTCTTATAATAAATGTATTGAATTATAAAACCAGGAGGTACATATGATATCAGTAAGTATGTGTATGATTGTTAAAAATGAACAGGATATATTAAAAAGATGTCTTGACTCATATGCTGGTACTTATGATGAACTTATTGTAATAGATACCGGTTCTACTGATAATACTAAAGAAATAGCACGCCAGTATACCGATAAAGTATACGATTATGTATGGTGTAATGACTTTGCGGCTGCAAGAAACTTTGCTTTCTCAAAGGCTGGCTGTGATTATATATTAAGCGTTGATGCAGACGAAGAACTTGATACATATAACAATAAAGCTCTGCGTGACCTTAAGGCTGCTATTCTTCCAGAAATCGACATTGTACAGATGTACTATGTTAATGGATCTGATTTTAATTCCGTATACAATGTACACAAAGAGCTGCGCCCTAAGCTTTTTAAAAGAATACGCACCTTTAACTGGATTTCACCTATCCACGAAACCATACAGGTTAATCCGGTCATATATGACAGCAATATTGAGATTATGCACAAGCCGACAGGCGACCACAGCAAAAGAGATTTTTCCACATATTTCAAGGCTCTTGATAATAAGATACATCTTGAGGACTACGTTGTTACAATGCTTTGTAAGGAATTATTTATATCAGGTGAAAAAGACGATTTCATAGCTTTTAGGGATGCTTTTGAAAATATTTTCCCTTATGAGAACAGAAGCGACAACACTTTACAGGATATAACCTGCATACTTGTGCGCATATACCAGATAAGCGGTGATGATGATAAGCTTTTTAAGGCAGCACTTAAAGCTGTTGCAAACAACCCTTCATCGGAAATATTCCTCACTCTCGGACAGTATTATTTTGATAAAAAAGATTATGAGGAGGCTGCCATATGGCTGTATAATGCTGCATTTGAGGCAAAAAGCATACTTGATGTTGCAAGCAGCGGCAGAAAGCCATTGTCACTGCTTGGTGACTGTTATAAAAATATGGCTGATATATGTGTGGATGATTATGACCGCATACAGTATGCAGAAATGGCAGATGACTACTATTCCCAGGCCAGAGAATGGCAGATGCCTGAACAGTAATACATATTTACCTGTTTTTAAAACAGGAAAATCTGCAAAAAACAATTAACATGACTATATTCCCACAAAATATTGCATTTTTCCTTAAAACTTTAAGCAAACTTATGGATTAAATCTTATTTATATGGTAGAATACTTAAGTAATAAACTAATTGGAGGTATCTAAAAAATGAAATTAAATTTAAGACCAGCTGAAGAGTGTACATTTGACGCTGTATCATTAGGTGAAGTTATGCTTCGTCTTGATCCAGGTGAAGGAAGAATTCGTACAGCAAGAAGCTTTAGAGCATGGGAAGGTGGCGGAGAATATAATGTTATCCGTGGTCTTCACAAGTGTTTCGGTATGAAAACTGCTGTTATCACATCTTTCGCTGACAACGAAGTAGGTCTTCTTATGAAGGACTTCATCGAACAGGGTGGCGTTGATACATCACTTATCTGCTGGAAGAAGACAGACGGTATCGGTCGTCTTTGCAGAAACGGTCTCAACTTCACAGAAAGAGGTTTTGGTATCCGTGGTGCCAAGGGTTGCTCTGATAGAGCTAACACAGCTATTTCTCAGGCTACTCCAGAAGATTTCGATTTCGATTACATCTTCAAGAACAAGAGTGATGGTGGTTTAGGTGTTCGTTGGTTACATACAGGCGGTATCTATGCAGCTCTTTCTGAGCAGGCTTGTGAAACTGTTATCGCAGCTTGTAAGGCAGCTAAGAAGTACGGTACAATCGTATCTTACGACCTTAACTACAGACCATCTATGTGGGAAGCTATCGGCGGATTAGAGAAGGCTCAGGAAGTTAACAAGGAAGTTGCTAAGTATGTTGACGTTATGATTGGTAACGAAGAAGACTTCACAGCCTGCCTTGGTTTCGAAATCGAAGGTAACGATGAGAACCTTAAGACTCTTAACCTTGATGGTTACAAGAAGATGATCAACGAAGCTGCTGCTACATATCCTAACTTCAAGGCTGTTGCTACAACACTTCGTCAGGTTAAGACTGCTACAGTTAATGACTGGTCAGCAATCTGCTGGGCTGATGGTGAAATCTATAAGGCTGCTCAGTATGATGGTCTTGAGATTATGGATAGAGTTGGTGGCGGAGATTCATTCGCTTCAGGTCTTGTATATGGTCTTATGACATTCGAAGATGCTGAAAAGGCTGTTAACTATGGTGCTGCTCATGGCGCATTAGCTATGACAACTCCTGGTGATACAACTATGGTTTCTCTTAAGGAAGTTGAAGGTATCGTTGGTGGCGCTGGTGCCAGAGTTCAGAGATAATAATAAACGATTTAATAAATCAGTTATTAATTATCATTGATTTAATTCAATATTTTGGTTCAACCAATTTAACCACAAAAAGAGTTGTCCGGTTATCCGGGCAACTCTTTTTTAATGGTTCTTTTTATTTATAAGATATTGTAAATACAAGCGTATCGGAATATGAACCGGCATATGCATTATCCCAGTCCGTCTTATTGATAGATAGTGTCAATGGTGTATTGTTTCCACTCGCAGAATAGCTCGCCGACCTGAATTCACTGTTACCATTCATAAGCTTATATGGAATAGTCTTTGTCGAATCTCTGCTATTCTTTAACTTTCCACTGGCATCCACCGATACCTGCACACTCTTATCCGGTTCAAGTCTTGCCCCCTCAAGAGCAACTGTTCCTATGCTGCTTTCTGTTACTCCACTGGCTATTGAAGTACTTGCCGGAATAGTGACTGTATATTCCGGGTCTATTGATACTGTTATTGTTGTCTGTCTTGTTTCCTGAGCACATATAGGCACAACACTTGCCACCGCAAGCATTGCACTAAGTGCTGCTGCCACTAGCTTTCTCATAATAATCCTCATTTCTGCGCACTTTTCAGGCTTTTATGAGTTAATATCGGGTGCGCACAGATACTAATCCCACATATTCTAAAGCATCTATATTGTCTATACTATTTTTTATTTCGCAACAAGTGTAGTTTCCACATTTGCTCCATTCATAGCCGTACCATCTGTAAGTGATGCTGTACTTATCTTAATAACAGCCCTGTACTCTCCTGCTGCAAGACTATGATTTAACTTTACATTAGTTATCGCCTTTCCCGGCTCTACCATATCTGACTTATACAGACTCTCACCTGTGTCGCCAAGAACTATCTCAAATGTAAAATAACATGGATTACCCTCAGGATTCATAAGATTCATCGTAACCTCTTCCTTATCAGCTGCTATTGTTATAGATGGATATCCAGGAATTCTTATACTCTGCTTATTATCTGATACATTGCCACCTGAACCTATATCACCCGCATTAGAATCGATGGAAGGTGTAAATGTATTATCATTCCCTGTATCTTTACCCTTTCTTCCAACAGCCATATATATAATCAGACCTGCAATAATCACACACAGAACTACAATTATGCCTGCCATTATCTTGTTTTTAGACAGTTTCATACAACTCCTCCTTTTTTCTTATTGCATTTACTTACCACTAATTATCATTCAAATACTTTATTATTTATAATACCAGATATATATTTATAATGCGTTTAATATTTTTCTGTTATAGTTTAAATACCTCCGGCACTTTCCACGATGGTCTGTGCAAACCAGCTATACAGCCAGCCTGCACAAACCCTTTAGTCATCTGTGTAATATTTAAGCTTTTTAATTAAACCTTGCATTAAATCTTATATTACGAAGCCAGTATTTGTCGCTTCCCTTTCCATGTGCATCAAATCTGTAGCATATAGCATCAACATCTGAAAGATTTATACTGTAAGTATAAGTTAATGTATTACCATTATTCTTTTTTATGTCTATATCCTCTTCCTTAAAGCTACACCACTTACCATCAGAGGCTCTTCTATATGTGGTATCCATATCTGCATATCCATCATCATCCATATCAAGCTTATATGTGATAGTGAATGTCATTGTACTGCATACGCGTTTTATCTCTTCCAAAGATATTCCATCCATAAAGATAGTATTAGTACGTCCACCATTTGTTGAACTATTATCCACACTGCTGCCGCCAATGATAAAATGATATTTTACAGGTTCCTCTTTACTATTATCTGTAACATGATAACTATTAAAATCACTGTAGTTAAATTCTACCTTCAGCCAGCTTGCATACAGCGTAACTTCTCCCTGTTCTGCAAGGTTGGATGCTGATACACCCGGTAAGTATATAACTGCTCCTCCGTCTTCAACGCACCAGCCCATAAACCTGTATTCGCTTCTTGTAGTAACTGGCAGTTCATATTCTTTATCATATGTATACACAGCATCTTCTATTTCTTTTCCGCTGCCTGCATCAAAGTGTACGGTGTATTCATTTGCTGTCCATACAGGATAAAGAGTAATTCTTTCGCCATTACCTGACTTAAGTCCGCTCACAACCTCTTCATCATCATACTTCTTCTCACCGCCTGCCTCGACAGACCAGCCTTCAAATGTATAACCAGGTCTTGCAAATACATTGGCACTAAGTGATGTTTCGTCTGTATACATAAGTGACATCTCATCCATCGAACCTGTTGTTCCATCACCATACGGCATAAACTGGATAGTATAGCTGTTTTCTGTCCAGTTAGCTGTATAAGTCCTACCACCTGTAGAACCTGTTGTTATAACAACATTTTCACTGATACCATCTATGCCTGTTCCACTCCAGCCTGTGAATGTATAACCTTTACGTACCGGGGTCTTAAGAGTGATAACACTGCTGTCAACCTGATATGTGTCTGGATTATCAGCTTCTCCACCATTAAGATTATATGTTATGTTGTATACATCTTTACTCCACTGTGCTGTAAGAAGCATATTCTCTGCCGGCATAAAGTCTGGAATTTTCTTATCCCATCCAGTGAAAGTATAGCCCTTCTTAACTGGATTAGCTGGTGCAGTAATGCCTGTGTTATAATCCTGTGTTATAGACTCCACTTCATTTCCGCCATCTGTCTTAAAGCTTATAGTAAACTGTGCTATATTCCAGCCTGCTGTATATGTAACATCCTCATCCGGCATAACCCCGGCTATATCCTTATCCCAGCCTGCAAATATATAACCTTTTCTTAACGGCTGCCCTACTGATAATCTGGTTCCATAACGGTACTCATATACTCCGTCATTCTCACCATTATTATACTTAAGTGTCAGCTTATGTATGTTACGCTTGTAATAATACTTAATAACTGTTGAGCTGTCTGAATTGACCTTTACAGTCTGCTTATCTGGTGCTGTAAAGCCTTTTACATTCTTAACCTCAGGAGTAACCTCACTTTCCACATCAGTTACATATACCTGTCTGTCTTCAAGCTCATAGCTGCTTCCATCTGTAGTTTCCATATAGTGCTCTACAGTATAATTTACCTTTGATTTATCCCACTTTGCATAAAGTGTTATATCGGCTTTTGGCATAACTTCATTGAAGCTTTCTGTACACTCCTTGTCGGTGTACCAGCCTGCAAATGCATAACCAGCCTTCTCAGGAACCTGTGTAATAACCTTTGTTCCCCACTTGACTGCCTGTGTGGTATTATCAAGCTTTTCGCCTGTTGTATCATATGTAATGTTGTATGTACTTCTGTCATAGTATACTTTAAGTACAAGACTACCGTCTGCATTTACTGTGCCGGAAGGCATATCCTTCACTATAGTATAGCTGTCTTCATCATAATCTGCCACAGCAGCCGTAACCGCCTGTCCTGTTGTTCCCTTTGCAGGGTTAATTCTGTCAAGTACATATCCGCCATTCTCATTTTCAAGATAATACTTTGTCGTGTATACAACATCATCTGACTCTTTCCATACAGCAGTATAAGTCATGTCTGAAGCAGGAACTGTATAACTTACCTCAGGCTCCCAGCCTGCAAAATCATATCCCGGTCTGTATACAGACGGTGTTGGCATCTGTGTTCCATATGTATAACTGCCCTCCGAAACAACTTCTCCTTCTGATATGAACTTTATATTGTACTTATTTCTTGCATAATAGTAATTAAACTTTGTACCTCCATCAGCCTTAATTACCTGCGATAATGCTGGTGGTGTAATAAATCCACTTCTTTCTGCCGGCTGTACAGATATTGTTTCATCTGTCTTTGCAGTTTCACTTCTTGTAGCAGCTACATTGTATACACCATCTGTACCTTCTACATAATCAACGACACTATATGTCATATCTGAAGCTTCCCACTTGGCATATACTATTCTGTCCTCATCAGGCATTGTATCCGGCACTTCATATTTCTTTGTGAGTGCTTCATCTTGATACCAGCCTGCAAATGTATAACCAGCCTTAACCGGGTCAGCCGGTTTTGCTATCTCTTTACCATACTTTGCGACAACTGTATCTACTATAGAACCTCCATTTGTCTGAAATGCTATGTAATAACCATCCCTTAAGTTATCCCAGTGAAGAGAAACTTTTCTTGTAATAGGCTTCGTATTAAACGAACCCTTCTGGCTCTTCCATGTTATTATCATCTCTCCATCCTGCTCTGGTTCATCCCCAGGGTCAACCGATATTACATTGGTTAATGGGTCATATGTGAAAGCAGGATTAGTCATTGTAATTACATAATATCTGCTGTCATCATCATATATCTTATTAAAGTACTCATCATTATCATCAAGACCATCCTTCATATCAAGATACTGCATACTAAAGTATGTAGATGGAATACGTACTGCCTTGATATCACGCTTGAGCTTTATATCCTTATATTCTCCCTGTCCATATGTGAAATCGCATACATTTTCAACAACACCGACACTATATAATGGCCACTGTTTCTCAAAAAGTGTCGGATTATAACTGAATGTACCTGCAAATGCCTGTGCAAGGAAATCGACCTGCATATATACACCTACTTCCATGTATATAGCTCCCATAGAGCTTGCACTTCTTCCAGCAGATGCCGCATACTTAAGCTGATAATACAGATACCCCCATATCTGGGCATATCCACCAACCTCTGACGAAAATCCGACACTTGCAAGCCTGGTCGATATAAGACCAACACCGGCACTTAAACGTATGCCTGCCCTTATACCTACAGTTCCTATGGCATATACCGAAAATTCATACTGTTCTTCGCTTAAGTCAATAGTATCACTTGTAACATTTTTACTAAATACCAGTATGCTGTATACATATCTCTTGCCATTCTTATACCAGTAAGTCATTCCCATTGATATATTGACATTAGCTGAAACCACGAATTCAACCTTAAACTCTACATCAATAATACCTATAACCCTTACGTGTGACTCTGTAAGTGCCTTGCTGTAAAGCTCAACCCAGTCTGACTCATTATCAAGCATATCTGAATATCTTTCGGCAAGACTTTTTGCTACTGATATTTCCTTATCTTCATCGTCATCATTATCTTTACCGATATCACCTATATCTTCAAGCCTTGTAGATATATCAGAATTATCAGAAATATATGTAGTTCCAAGCTCCATCATATTCTTTAATTCTTCTGCTATATTATTGATGATAGTATCAAGCTTTGTTGTATTTTCATCATCTTCCTCATCATCGCCCTCTGATGTTGTCACATCAACATTAAAGTTAATACCCGTATAATCATAAAGGTCTAATGAAACAGCAACACTATAATCATCTATATATGGAATTATATCTTTCCATTTTTTCCATACAGCTTTACCACTTACATTGATATTCATCTTTACTTCCTGCTCAAATGTAGCAGAAACAACTACTTTTATATTAGAAAGTTCAATCTCAACACCAATATCAAGCGCAAGTCTTAATCCGCTTATATCATCAAAATGCTGGAGTCTTGTCGAAAGGTCCGCATTAACGTGGTCAAGCTTTACTGCCGGCTTATTATCACCCGCATACAATGCTATGCCATCATCCATAACCTGTGTAGCAGCATCTTCACTATAACCATCAGCAGCACTGACACTTATATCAGCCCCAAGATTGTCTGATAAATATTCACTTAGTTCCTGATAAGAGTCTGTCATAACAACTGCCCTTGCGACTTCATCTGCAACACTCTGTACAAAGCCGCTGTCAACTGCCTGCTGCTCAACACTTCTTTCAATCTCTTCTGTATCCTGATTTTTTAATATTGTATCGCCGTTAATGTTGTCAGTCTGATATATATCCATAGCAGCCTATACTTCTTCCCAGCTTACTTCACTGTATACAATTATATAATCTGTATCCGTCTTGGACACCTCTGTTATAACTGCATACTGGATATTATCATCGCCATCATTATATAAAGCCAGATAATCTCCATTATCTATGGTTGTGTCTTCACCAAGTGATGGATTATCCTTCGCATCAACATTATCATATGTCAGCTTATCCTGTGCTATGATAACACTGTTGTTCCCCACATCGTTATCTTTATCATCCTTAATATTAACCGGAAGCACATCCGGAACAAAAAGTATCTCCTTAGCAGCAAGACCCCTGTATGTATAGCGGCTGTCATCTGCCGATGTTATCTCAAAGAACGACACATCATCATCTGTAACCGCTTCTGTATCAAGAGAAGGAATAACGTTCCCTTCATATACAGCTATCTTATCTCCAAGACTTAATGTATCATTGACATATGTAAAACTTCCTGTAACCTTTGTGGAGTCGGTTATTGTTCCATCAACACCTACTGTCATAGCTGAAACAGATATACTGTCCGCAGCCTTTCCATCAACCATAAGGTCACTAATACTGCCTGAGCTTATATACTTTATATCCTTATTTAATTCAGTATTTCTTACATCCGGCTTATACACCGTAAAGTCATACTCTCTTATAGTTGTGTCATAACCTGTAAAATATAATCTGTCATCATCAAGTTCAAGACGATATGAGCTTCCCTGCTGCCATCCTTCCGGGTTATTAATTGAAAATGTATATTCCCCGTCCAAAACAGCCTTTGCTGACACGAAAGCAGATATTTCATCGAGCATATCACTTGTATTCTTTATCTTTATAAGACCACTTACCTCATCTGCCGTAAGACTTCCTGTCTTATCTGTTACAGTTATAGAGAAGTCGTTGGCATCAACATCATAGCTTCTTGCATATGTTTCAAGGCTTACTGTCCTAAGCTCCTGTGTATCAGTCCATGCTGCATATAAGACTACATCGCTTAACAGTCTGTCATCTGAGCTTACATATTCTGTACATGAGGAATCATAGCACCAGCCAAGAAATACAGCTCCTTCTTTTCCCGGTGACGGAAGTGAAGAAAGGCTTGTGCCTGCCTCATAAGTTTCCTCCTTAAGTTCTATGCTTCTTTGCTGCTCATCCTTCTCTTTAGAATATAGAGTTCCGCCATTGGTAACATACTTTATATTATATTTTGTAGTTTCAAATGCTATGTCAAATGTAAGACTGTCTGAATATGTACCAGCATACTCCGGTGTATCTGTTAATCTTATAAAGTACTTCTTTGCCTTATCAAAACCTGTTGCCGTGAGCTCTGATACAACTGAATTGTCTGCAAGCACCTCATTGTTATCATCCGTATAGAGGCCATAACCGAGCCTTATATCTACATTTGCGGAATTCTTACTAATAAGCTTCCACTCATTATCCGAAGATACCGATACACTTACTTTATCTTTTTCATACAGACCACCTGCATGTCCTGCTACCTGTACTTCACCTGTGCCACCTGCAAATGTATCAACACTCTGCGGTATATCAATGTAATAATATCTTTCCACCCACTTGGCATAAAGCACTACCACGCCTGTATAATCACCCTGATTAATCTTAGTAACCGGCTCTCCGGTAAGTTCGGCATTATCATACCATCCGCCAAACTCATATCCCTGATTAATCACTTTGTCCTTATCAGGAAGTTCTGCAACCGGATAATTCAGCGGAGCTTTATATCCGCTTACATAGTGTCCTCCGTTGAGCTGGTAATTGATTTCCTGTACTGTGCTTTCATTCTCCTGTGCATATACAGTTTCACAGCCAAAACCCTGCGAATAATACATTCCGGGTAATGCCGTAACCAGCATTGCCGAACATAAAAGTATACTCAGTAACCTTTTCATCTTAACGCCTCCTTATATGTTTTGGAATTAACATACCGATATTCTATTTTTCCGTTTGTGTCGTCACTCTGTAAAGTTAATAATTATTTTATATATTTATTAATTGTTACAGATAATAACTTTATATGTTGTATGTATAATACTGAATTAATCTAATTCTGTGGAACAATTCGCACGAATTACAGTTTTTTCGACACGAACGATTGAATTTTTTATAGAATTTTATACGAAAGACATATATAATTAGTTCATAATCATTTTATACTTCGTTAATAAACTATATGATTAAAGGGTCAAAAGGTATCATCGATGCATGCTTGCATGCAATTCGATGTATACCTTAGTGACCTGCACTACACCGAGAAAGTAGCAATTTACTATGCGAAGCTAGTAAATTAGCGGATTTCGAGGTGGAGTCAGATTACGGGAATGCGGAGCATGGAGTAATCTGATTAATCATAAATGAGGGGCAAAATACCTTTTGACCCTCATATCATCTATATAAAATGCAAAAGATATATTTTGATATTATGATGGCAGCACCAAAAAGTTGTTCGTATCTGAACGAAAAGATTTTTATTATAAGGATGGAAAACATATATGAAAATAGCGGTATGCGATGATGACAACAAAGAACTGGATATAATAAAAAATTATCTTAATATCTACCAGACAGACAACAATACCAGCTTTACAGTCAAATACTTTAACAGCAGCGTTGAGCTTGCATCGACTGCGGGATTTGAAAAGTTTGATATATACTTTCTTGATATCATTATGCCTGTTATGGATGGTCTTGCACTTGCCAGAGAGATAAGAACTTTTGACAAGTCTGCACCCATTATATTTTTAACATCATCAAAAGAATTCGCAGTAGACAGCTATACTGTCAAGGCATTTAACTATCTCGTAAAACCCATACATAACGAACGGCTGTATGCAACTCTTGATGATATATTAGAAACATTCCGCATTGAACAGACCAATAACATAATAATAAAGAACAACTCCGGCATACATAGGATTAATATCGCTGATATAATCTATGCTGAAGCCCTTAACAGAAAGGTTATTATATATATCAAAACGGGTGAACAGGTGACATCAACAGATGTATTTTCTTCTATATGCGATATGCTTTCAGTTCATAAGGAATTCATGCTTGCACACCGCTCTTTTATAGTTAATATGAATTATATCAGCAGTATAAACGCAAGTGAGATACACCTGATTAATAACCACAACATTCCACTTGCACAAAGACGTGTCAGCGATATAAAAAAACAGTATCTCAGTTTCCAGATGGATGACAATACGTAAACACTTACAACTGACACCCACTATATTAATTAATATGCCAGGAGGTGAATATATGGCAGAATTAGCAACTGTACTCAATCTTATCAATTACATTTTCGTGCTTATATTCGGAATTGTTGTATCTTTCTACTTTGCTGATATACCATGGGAAGACAACAAAAAGCTGCACATATATACTCTTATGGGCTTTATCCTATTGCAGGCTGTATGCTATATGCTTCTTGGTGAGCACACCCTGTACAAAAGTTATCCTTTCCTTATACACATTCCTTTAATTCTTGTTATAAGGTTTATCTGCCACAGGAACATATACATATCCTCAATAGCTGTTCTGTCAGCTTATCTTATGTGCACACCAAGAAAATGGTTCGGTACGGTTGCTGCATACATTTTCAACGACATACCTATGATATCGGATATCACAACGATTATTGTGACAATTCCGCTTATCTTAGTTGTCATAAAATATCTGTCACCTTATATGATAAGGCTTAAGAATGAATCCAAAACAATTATTTCCCTATTTTTTCTTCTGCCTCTTACATATTATATCCTTGAGTATGCTTTTACTGTATACACGGACATTTTATATCGTGGAGAACCGGTTGTCATTGAATTTATGGATAGCTTTATTGTCATACTCTACCTTATATTATCAATCGTTACACTCACGCTGTCTAATAAGAAAAATACTGCCGAACGTGAAAATATTATTCTCTTATCCGCAGCCGCGCAGGCAGAAAAAGAAATTGAACAGTTATCTGACTACCAACGTCAGGCAGCTATATACCGTCACGATTTAAGACATCATATGAACTTTATACAGAGCTGCCTTAATAACAATAACTATACGCAGGCACAGGAATATATCAGTGAAATATGTACTAATCTGGATAACAGCAGAATAACAAAGTACTGTGATAATGAAGCTGTTAATCTCATACTTTCTTCATACATCGGGAAAGCTAATTAACATAACATCACTACACATATATCCGTTACCGCCGCTAACCTTGCCGACTACAAGCCAACTGACCTTTGCAGTCTTTTTGCAAATGCACTTGAGAATGCTATAAATGCATGCAGACTTGTACAGACTATCTCAAAGAATGATTACAATTCATATAACGGCATGACTGTGAATAACTCCACTGATTATAATTCAGCTAATTCAAACCGCATTATCACGGTAAAGGTGTTTGATAAGAACAATAAATTATGTATCAACATTACAAACACATATGCTGTTGAACCTATATTTGTTAATAACACACCCGTATCGGACAAAGCAGGACATGGCATCGGTGTAAGAAGCATAATATCGGTTATTGAAAAATATAATGGAGTATATGACTTTTTTACTAAAGATGGAGTGTTTTACTTTCAGGCATGTATGTGAAAGTGCGTATCTTTCCCTTGCCAAAGAACTAAAAGAAGGACTGCCATACTTATTATTTAGTATGATAGTCCTCTTTTGCCTCTTGTAATTTGCCTTTTACTCCACACCCTTAAATATCACATTTCTTACCGGATTAAGTGCAAATAAAAGTAACATTCCAATAATGCCACACACTATGAATTCACTCGCTCCGATTGTCACAAAGAACATCGCAAATATACCCTCTGAACCATATGCATACTTTAATACAAATGGTACTATAACTGTATTGGCTATGATTGGTGGTAATGGTGCAAGCCACTTATTCTTTCTTAACACATAAGTTCCTATAGCACCGATAAGTGTCGCGATACTTCCAAATATTATATCCCATATTGCCGCACCGCCTAATATATTCGATAACAGACAGCCTACGAAGAGTCCCGGTATGGCTGCTGGTGTAAAATATGGCAGAATTGTAAGCGCTTCTGCTATTCTGAACTGTATTGGTCCGAAGCTGCAATAGTTAAACAGAATAACAAGCACAACATAAAGCGCCGCAATCGCAGCCGCCTGTGTAATAAATGCAACCTTAAACTGTGTGCTGTTATTATTTCTATTGTCACTATTATTTTTACTGTTATTTTTATTATTATTTTCAAGAATACTTCTATCTGTACCCTCTTTATCCTTACCTGATATACTCATTTTCATTCTCCTTTAGTTTTGTTTTATGTGTGGAAGGTTTCGAACACACATTATTATAAGACGGACAGAAATAAAAATCTCCGCCCGCCTTATATCTATATGTCACCATATTTATATGCAATCTTTTGCTTTTACATTGAACTCAAGCTTAACCCCTGTTAATTAGAGAGTTACACCCTGCTTAAAGATAGCTAAATCGTGGAATCCAGCGATTTCAGCCTTTACCTTCTTACCAGAAGCAACATCTAATACAAGCTGGAAGAGTTCCTTAGCTGCATCTTCAAGTGGAAGGTCATCTGTTACAATTCTTCCTGCGTTGAAGTCTATCCAGTTGCTCTTATTGCCAGCAAGTCTTGAGTTAGTAGCAATCTTTACTGTAGGTACTGGTGATGCAAATGGTGTTCCACGTCCTGTTGTGAAAAGAACCATCTGTGCTCCTGCTGCTGCACAAGCTGTTGAAGCAACAAGGTCATTACCAGGTGCGCTAAGAAGGTTAAGTCCCTTATCAGATACTCTCTCGCCATATGCTAATACACCCTTTACAAGTGATGAACCAGACTTCTGTGTACATCCAAGTGACTTATCTTCAAGTGTTGTGATACCGCCATCCTTGTTTCCTGGTGATGGATTTTCATAAATTTCCTGACCATTCTTGATGAAGTATTCCTTAAAGTCATTGATAAGATGAACTGTCTTCTCGAAAAGCTCCTTGTTAGCACATCTGTTCATAAGAATAGTTTCTGCTCCGAACATTTCTGGAACCTCTGTAAGAATAGTTGTACCACCCTTAGATACGAGCATATCTGAGAAAAGACCTACTGTTGGGTTAGCTGTAATACCTGATAAACCATCAGAACCGCCACACTTCATACCAACGATAAGATGCTTAGCACTAACCTTTTCTCTCTTAAATGTAGCAGCGTAAGACATAAGTTCCTTCATGATGCCTTCTGCAGCTTCCTGCTCATTTTCTACATCCTGAACCTGTAAGAACTTAACTCTGTCTGGGTTAACTTCACCGATATAATCCTTAAGAACTTCAATACGGCTGTTTTCACATCCAAGACCAAGTACAAGTACTGCACCAGCATTAGGATGGTTGATAAGGTCAGCAAGTACGTGTCTTGTATTCTCCTGATCCTCTGTTACCTGTGAACATCCGTATGGATGTGGGAAAGCAACAACTTCATCAACGCCTTCTGGCTTGTTAGCTCTTGCTGTAGCTTCGATTGCTCTTGCTATAGAGTTAACACAGCCAACTGTTGGGATGATCCATACTTCATTTCTTACACCAACTGTACCATTTTCACGCATATATCCTTCAAAGAACGCTTCCTCTGTTGGCTCAACATCCTTGTGTCCTTCTGGATTATATGTATATTCAAGAAGATCACCAAGCGCAGTCTTTAAGTTGTGTGTATGAACCCATCCACCAACTTCTATATCAGCCTGTGCATAACCGATTCTGAAACCATACTTTATAACTGCATCGCCCTTCTTGATAGGCTTGATAACAAACTTATGTCCCTGAGGGATATCTTCTATTGTAGTAACTTCTGTACCAGCAACATTAAGTGTTGTGCCCTTAGCGATTGGCTTAAGAGCTACTGCAACATTATCATCTTTATTAATCTTAATAAAATCCTGCATAACTACCTCCTGTAATTAATATAATCTCTATATATCATTAACTGCATACATCATAGAATTATAAAATTCGATGATTACATTCATATCATAACATTTTTATTATAACAATAAAAGGGTATAAATACACAATACCTCTTACATAACTTAAGGGCGGATGAAAAAGAACACCCGCCCTTATTAATGCTTTAAAATACGATATAAATCAATGCCAAAACTTAAATTCAGCTAAGGCTTATGAATTACTCCGCCGCAAACTGCCGATGCAATTATGCTAACTTTTCATCATCAAGAGCTAAATCGTTAACTACAGCTCTCATACCTCTTTCTCTGATATCTGTAATATATCCTGTGATAACTTCTTCAAGGTCAAGAACCTTAGTAAGGTCTTCGCCACCGAAGAACTTAGTATTGCTTAAGTAAGCATGTGTGAATTCAGCTGGTGTCTTACCAGAGTTATCTCTGAAGAAATCAAGTACAGCCTTATCATCTGTAATGTTGTACTCTTCACCGTTTCTGTCACCCTTTAATACAATACCGCCGTTGAACTCAACTTCTGTCTGTGATGTATAGAAGCTCATAAGTGCTGCGATAGAGAATGTAAGGTACTTAGGAAGCTTGTTAAACTTCTTAACATATCCTAAGAATGAAGGAAGACATCTAGCTTCCCACTTAGATACAGAGTTAAGTGAAATGCTTAATAATCTGTGATCTACGAATGGGTTAAGGAATCTGTCGATAACAGCCTTAGCGAATTCTTCACAATCTTCCTTAGAAAGTGAAAGTGTAGGAATAACTTCGTTGTAAAGTGTTTCTTCCATGTACTTTCTGATAACTGGATCCTTCATAGAGTTCTCTACGTTATCGTTACCAGCAAGGAATGATGCTAATACGAATGAAGTATGTGAACCATTAAGGATTCTTACCTTTCTTTCCTTATATGGATGATGATCCTTTGTAAATACTACATTAAGTCCAGCTTCCTTGAATGGAAGTTCCTTCTCAAGCTGTTCAAGTGGAAGGTTAGAATCACTTTCTACAACCCAGAGACCGAATACTTCAGCTCTGTCGATAAGCTGATCTTCATAGCCCCACTCTTCGCAAAGCTTAGCAGCATCTTCTCTTGGATAACCTGGAACAATTCTATCAACAAGTGTTGGGCAGAATGAACAATAATTGTTAACCCAGTCCTTGAATCCATCTTCAAGACCCCAGAGTTCGATAAACTTCATAATACACTTCTTTAATTCGATACCATTATCAGCGATAAGTTCGCATGGAAGTAAGATAAGTCCCTTATCAGCTGCTCCGTTGAACTTCTGATATCTCTTATAGAGAAGCTGTGTAAGCTTACCAGGATATGTCTTAGGAGGACGAGCGTTAGGATCGTTATCTGTTTCATCAAATACGATACCTGCTTCTGTTGTGTTAGAAACGATAAATCTAAGTGTTTCGCTTGTACCATATTCAACATACTTGTCATAATCTTCGATAGCTGCTACAGCATCAACTACAGATGTAATCTGACGTGTGATTTCCTTAGGCTGTCCATCTACGAAACCTCTTAACTGAAGTGTGTACTGACATTCCTGATCATGGAATCTTTCAAGTGTACCAAACTCGATTGGCTTAACGATAACAACGCCACCGTTGAAATCTGTCTTTTCATTAGTAACATCGAAGATATAATCTACGAATGCTCTAAGGAAGTTACCCTCACCAAACTGCATAACCTTTACAGGTCTGTCAACTGCATGTGTAATACTCTTGTTTAATCTCTGCATATATTCCTCCATTCCGCCCACTCTAAGGGCATCTCAGCTCCACGCAAGAGCGCAGATACTGACTATGAAATATCCGTCTGTTAAATAAATGTATTAAGATATTCCATATTAATATTATTGTGGCGCAGTATCACTCAGCTTTGCTGGACTACGCATTCCCAGGCTCATATGTAACTACTCATTAATTTAATAACTACCTCACCTGAGTATGAAAAATCTTATAAAGACTTCTCATATTATAACAGGGACATGCCCTGATTATTAACCAGTAAATGGTATTCAGAAAGCGTATGTAAGCGCTTTCATTATCTTTCACAAACTATGATATACTCAAATACATTTTTAGTCAATACTTATTTTTGTATACATTATGTTCTGTCAAATTTAATTATCAGTTATTGTTCTGCACCCGTCACGAAACATCTGCACAACTCATTAATAACAATAATTAAGTACAACAAAAATACACTAACACACTTGCTTTTATAATAATACCATTGTATAATCAGATTATCAATATGTAAGTGCTTACATTCAGTGTTTTTATGATATTTTACTACTTTTATAATTATACAATTCCGTTAATTATAATTAATGAACCAACGAACAGCTGCACCTATATATCACATTAATGCAAGCGTTGTCCAGAGCTTACAAGAATGAGGTTAATTTATGAATATATATGATGTTTCCAATAAAGCCGGGGTGTCTATTGCTACCGTTTCCCGTGTTCTTAATGGTAATGCAAGAGTATCATTAGCAACAAGGAAAAAGGTATTGGATGCCATGAAAGAGCTTGATTATACACCTAATGTATTTGCAAGGGGACTAGGACTTAATACAATGAAAACCATAGGTATAATGTGTATTGACTCTTCTGATATTTACCTTGCCAATGCTGTATACTATCTTGAACAGGAATTAAGAAAGCATAGTTATGACTCCATACTCTGCTGTACTGGCAAAGATTACACCAATAAGAAGAAGTATCTTGAACTCTTACTAAGTAAAAGAGTTGATGGAATAATACTTGCCGGTTCACAGTTTGTAGAAAATACAGATACTTATAACAATGATTACATAATCAATGCAGCAAAGGATATACCTATAGTTTTAGTGAACGGATATCTTGACGCACCTAATATATATTCAGTTATGTGTAATGATGAAATTGCCATATATAATGCAACTAACCTCTTGATTAATAACGGACATCGTAATATAGTCTACTTATACACAAGCAAGTCATACAGCGGTATGAACAAGTATGCAGGATATATGAGAGCCTTGAAGGAAGCTGGCATTACACTTCCTGAAGATTACAGACATCTGTGTGGCAAAAACATTTCACACGCCAAGGAATATCTTAATTATCTTTATGATAAAGGTATTGAATTTGATGCTGTTGTGACTTCTGATGATTCGCTTGCAGCGGGTTCAGTCAAGTATGCACACTCCCACTCTATCAGTGTACCTGATGAGTTAGAGATTATTGGTTATAATAATTCGGTTCTCTCTATATGTACGGAACCGGAACTAACATCTATCGACAGCCATGTTGAACAGTTATGTACATGCGCCGTTGATGTTTTAATGAAGGTATTGTGCGGTGACTCTGCTGACAAACACAGCATTATCACTGCTGATATTATAAAACGCAATACAACACATTTTTAATTCACAGGAGGATTAAGAACAATGAAACAATTCATGGACAAGGACTTTTTACTTTCAACACCTACAGCACAGCATCTTTTCCACGACTATGCTGACCAGATGCCTATCGTTGATTATCACTGTCATATCAACCCTAAGGAAATCGCAGAAGACAGAAAGTTCGAGAATATTACTCAGGTATGGCTCGGCGGTGACCACTATAAGTGGCGTCAGATGAGAACTAACGGTGTTGATGAGAAGTACATCACAGGTGATGCTTCTGACCGTGAAAAGTTCCAGAAGTGGGCTGAAACACTTGAGATGGCTATCGGTAATCCACTTTACCACTGGAGCCACCTTGAACTTCAGAGATACTTCGGTTACAACGGTATCTTAAATGGCGATACAGCCGAAGAAGTATGGAATCTTTGCAACGCTAAGTTACAGGAAGATTCTATGTCAGTTAGAAACCTTATCAAGCAGTCTAACGTTAAGTTAATCTGTACAACAGATGACCCTGTTGATTCACTTGAATGGCACAAGAAGCTTGCTGAAGATGATACATTTGACGTAAAGGTACTTCCAGCATGGAGACCTGACAAGGCTATGAACATCGAAAAGCCAGAATATCTTGACTACCTTAACACATTATCAGATGTAAGCGGAATCAAGGTTAACTCTTTCGCTACTCTTATGGATGCTTTAAGAAACAGAATGCAGTTCTTCGATTCAATGGGATGCTCAGTTTCTGACCACGCTCTTGAATATGTTATGTACAAGCCATACACAGACGAAGAAATCGAAGCTATATTTGCTAAGAGATTCGCTGGTGAAGCTATCACAACAGAAGAAATGAACAAGTTCAAGACAGCATTCATGGTATCTGTTGGTAAGGAATACAACAAGCTTAACTGGGTAATGCAGTTACACTATGGTACTATCCGTGATAACAACGTATTAAGATACAACCAGTTAGGACCAGATACAGGATATGACTGTATCAACACTTATGACTGCTCAGCAGAGATGGCTCAGTTCCTCAACGCTCTTAACAGCACAGATGAACTTCCAAAGACTATCATCTACTCACTTAACCCTTCAGTTAACGCTGCTATCGGAACTGTTATCGGATGTTTCCAGGATTCTAAGGCAGTTGGTAAGATTCAGCAGGGTTCAGCTTGGTGGTTCAATGACCACAAGGTTGGTATGACTAACCAGATGACAAGTCTTGCTAACTTAAGCTTACTTGGCAACTTCATCGGTATGCTTACAGATTCAAGAAGCTTCTTATCTTACACAAGACATGAATACTTCAGAAGAATTATGTGCGAACTTATCGGTGGATGGGTTGAGAACGGCGAATACCCTAACGACGAAAAGGCTCTTAAGAAGATTGTTGAAGGTATCTCTTACAACAACGCAGTTCGTTACTTTGGTTTCGACTTATAATTAACAGCCTGTAATTATTAAATGTATTAAAGTATTGGTAGCATCAATAATACTAATATTTTAACACATAAGAAAAGGATAAATGATATTGTTATTATTAACGTATCATTTATCCTTTTTGTTTTAATTAATTAAGCTGGATTAAGCGAGATATTTTAGCCTTTTATTAAGAACAGGGAGAGAAATATAATCAGTTTTCACTGGTTCAATAGTTTGCTTTACCTTGCCGTCGGCAGGTGTCTTTATGTCGACCTTGCTGAATATAAAACCCGAAAATACAAATACCAGAAACGCAAAAAGAAAAATGAGATATACTATTCTGTTTACAAGTTTAATATTTTTCATAAACTTCCCTTCATCGATATTGTTTTCAAGCAGCCTTTATAACTTTTTCTTTCATAACTTTTCCTTTAATAACATGGTAAGCTATAACCATTATGATACCTGTAATAATCCATGATATAGGATATATGATTATAAGCACCCAGAATTCATGGAATACACGACACACTGTTGATATCCATATAAGACGGAGCACGCATGAACCTATGACTGTTATTATGGCTGGGAGAAGTGAATGTCCAAGTCCCCTCATAGCGCCTGCACTTATCTCATAAACGGATGTTAAAAGCTCTAATGTTATAGCTATTATTATTCTCTGTTCAGCATAATACAACACATCCGCATCAGTTGAATAAAAGCCTAAGAACATATCCCTTCCAAGTACGAATATAGCAGATAACAATCCACATGACAATAATGAAAATGCCATTGCTATATGATATATCTTTCTACATCTGTCATATTTTCCTGCGCCATAGTTCTGGCTTGTAAATGTTACTGTAGCCTGTGCAAATGCACTTACCATAAAATATGCGAAAAACTCATAATTAAGTGCAGCAGCAGAGCCTGCTATCGCTGACGAGCCAAAGCTGTTTATTGTACTCTGTATACAGACATTGGCTATTGAAAAGACCATCCCCTGTAAGCCTGCCGGAACACCGATATTAAGTATCTTCTTTAACTCCTTAGGAACAATAGTAAGCTTTTTTATATCAAACCTGATTGAACCTGTATCATGCATAAGAATATAGATAACTATTGATGAGCTTACTATATTGGATATGACTGTTGCTATTGCTACTCCTGATACCCCAAGCTTAAATACTATTACAAGTATAAGATTGAGCACCGTGTTCACTATTCCTGCCACTATAAGGCTATACAGCGGTCTTTTGCTATCGCCCGTACTTCTTAGAATAGATGAACCAAAGTCATACAACATAATAAATGGCATACCAAGAAGATATATCCTCAGATACAGAACCGCAAGGTCAATAACATCATCCGGCGTTCCCATAAGAAGGAGCACAGGTTTTGCAATAAACTGTCCGGCTATCATAACAAACACGCCGCTTATAACTGCAACAACCATAGCCGTATGTACTGCTGCCTGTATATTTTTTTCTGCCCTCTGTCCTATATAATGCGCTATGACAACATTAGAACCAAGTGATATGCCTATAAAAAGGTTAATCATAAGTGATATAAGTGAGCTGTTGCTTCCTACCGCAGCAAGAGCCTGACTGCTTGCAAATCGTCCGACTACCGCTGTATCCACCGAGTTAAACAACTGCTGTAATATACTGCTTGCCGCTAATGGCAGGGCAAATATAAGTATTTTATTCCATAAGGAACCATTAATCATATCCATTGCTTTCTTCTTAGTATTACTATCAGACATAAATCTTACTCCCTTATTATAGCTGTATATTATGCTGTTAATGTCAGAATGTATTCTTCTTTCCACCGACATTCATTTCTTTACTGCGTAAAACAATACCACCAATCAGCTTATGACTGGTGGCTGTTTATTACCTATTTTATTCTGAATTTTTCTGTTTCATTTTTAGTTAAATAACTTAATTCCCCAGCTTAGACACCTTCTCATTAAGGTCATAAGGGGTAGTTTGATACACATAATAATTAAGCCAGTTCGTATAAAGACTGTTAGCATGGCTTCTCCATGACAATACCGGCTTTCTGTTACAATCATCATCCGGATAATAATTGACTGGAAGTTCTGGTTCAAGACCTTTGTCTATATCTCTCTTATACTCCTGGTCAAGTGTCATTCTGTCATATTCAGGATGTCCCATAACAAATATATGCTTGCCCTCCTGGCCTATAGCTATATATATGCCTGCCTCTTCTGAGTCTGCAAACACCTTAATCTGCTGGTTCTTTAATATATCTTCCCTGCACGCCTCTGTATGTCTTGAATGAGGAGCCATAAAGAAGTCATCAAAGCCCCTTACAAGCGGTTCTTTTCTGTTAAGCACATGGTGCCTGTATACACCTGAAAGCTTCTTATCAAGAAGAACCTTCTTGATACCATAATGATAATAAAGTCCTGCCTGCGCACCCCAGCATATATGAAGAGTTGAAGTTACATGTTCCTTAGACCACTCCATTATAGTAGTCAGCTCATCCCAGTAATTGACCTCCTCAAAGTCAAGCTTTTCTACTGGCGCACCTGTTATTATAAGTCCGTCAAAGTTCTTATCCTTAATGCTTGAAAATGTTTCATAGAACTTTTTAATATGTGAATGCGATGTATTCTTTGAAACATGTGATTCAGCCTGTATAAATGTCACATCTATCTGTAATGGTGTGTTAGAAAGCGCCCTTAAAAGCTGTAATTCTGTATCCTGCTTTATTGGCATAAGATTAAGGATAGCTATCTGTAACTCTCTGAAATCCTGTGAAAGAGCCCTGCTTTCATCCATTACGAATATATTTTCTTCTTCCAGTTCATGCTTTGCTGGAAGGTCGTTCTGTATCTTAATTGGCATAATATTCCTCCGTTCTGTCAGCGCAATGCTTACAATAAGCAGATTAAGCATATAAAATTACAGCTATATACACGAAACCTGCTTTTCTTATGTGCTCACTATATTACAACATATCTTCTAATCCCGCAAGTGTGATAAATTCCTCTTCTGTTATAACTGGCACACCTAACTTTGCGGCTGTCTTATTCTTTGTCGACTGCGACATCGAATCATTATTGATAAGATATGATGTATTGCCTGTCACAGAACCTGTAACCTTTCCACCCATTCGCTCTATAAGCTCTTTTAATTCTTTGCGGTTTGCAAAGTGTGTCACATTTCCGGTTATTACAAATGTCTTTCCTGCAAGTCCTTCTGTTTCCTGTGACTCCTCTATCTCCTTAAGTCTTACCTCGCCTAGCAGTCTTATATATTCCTCTTTTTTCTTCTCATCTGCAAAATACCTGACAAACGCTTCAGCTATAACCTCACCAATTCCATCTATATCGGTAAGCTCCTGTGCTGTCACACTAAGCACTGCCTGTGGGTCGCCCTTTAACTTCTTTACGATAAGCTTTGCTGTTGAAAGTCCAATATTATCAATTCCAAGACCATATAGCACTCTTACTAAGTCTGTGTCTTTTGCCTTTTCAACTGCCTCTATAAGATTGGCATAAGACTTTTCTCCAAAGCCCTCCATAGCTACTATCTCATCCTTAAACTTATCAAGATGGAATATATCTGTCTTATCCTTGATGAAACCCTTCTGTATGAACTTCTCAAGCGTTGCTTCTGACAGACCATCTATATTCAGTGCATCCCTTGATACAAGCAGTGCAAAGCTCTTAACGTGCTTTGCCTGACACTCTGGATTATCGCAGTAAAGTGTCTTGACATCATTAACTTCACTGATTCTTGTAGGCTGTCCACATACAGGACATACCTCTGGCACACTGATATTGCCGCTTTCTGTAAGATTAGCGGCTATCTGTGGAATAATCATATTAGCCTTAAATACTCTTATGTTATCACCAATTCCAAGCTTTAAGCCCTCCATAATACTGATATTATGGACACTCGCCCTCGATACCTTAGTACCCTCAAGTTCAACCGGGTCAAATATGGCAACAGGATTAATAAGGCCTGTTCTTGAGGCACTCCACTCTATCTGTCTTAAGACCGTATCTGCTGTTTCATCTGTCCACTTAAATGCCATTGCATTTCTTGGGAACTTGGCTGTTCTTCCAAGCGACTCACCATATGCAATATCATCATATATGATAACAAGACCATCTGATGGGAAGTCGTTATTTACAATAGTCTTCTCAAACCATGCTATTGTATCTATTATATTATCCCTGTCGACCATCTTATACTCAACTACCTCAAACCCCTGCTTTTTAAGCCACTCAAACTGATATGCCCTTGAATTCTTAAAGTCAACATTATATGCTGATACAAGTGCAAATGCAAAGAAATTAACATTACGCTCTTTAGTTATCTTGTTATTAAGCTGCCTTACAGAACCACTGCAAAGATTTCTTGGATTCTTGTACTTTGCATCCATTTCCGGAATTTCTTCATTAATCCTGTTAAAGTCAGAATAAGTTATAATAGCCTCACCTCTTAATACAAGCTTTCCCTTATATGGTATAGTAACCGGAACATTCTTAAATACTCTTGCATTATTCGTGATAATCTCGCCTATCTCGCCATTGCCCCTTGTTACTGCCTTGCTAAGCTTTCCATCCTCATATGTGAGCACTATTGTAAGTCCATCAAGCTTCCACGATAAAACACCTTTCTGCTCCCCAAGCCAGTCTCTTAAAGCCTCCCTGTCCTTAGTCTTATCAAGACTAAGCATAGGAGAGTCATGTCTTTCCTTTGGAAGTTCACTTAATACCTCATAACCTACATTGACTGTAGGACTGTTAGAAAGCACACAGCCTGTTTCCTCTTCTAACTTCTTAAGTTCATCATACATGGCATCATACTCATAATTAGACATTATCTCCTGTCCCTCTGAATAATAGCTCTTTCCTGCTTTGTTCAGTAATTCTACTAATTCCTTAATTCTCTCTAACTTATCCATTATTTCGCTCCGTTATTTAATAATTTACTCTTTCATCATTACTCTCAACAATCCAGACTTATGTGCTGTAGCATCCCGCTTTGCACATTTATAGGCACCTAATCATTAATACATTAATCATTAGATCAAAGACTTTCATATAGTTTTTTCTTCTCAGCTCCTTCAACCAATCTGTACTCACCGCACTTAAGTCCGCCAAGCTCTATATTCATTATTCTTATTCTTGTAAGCTCTACGACCTTATAGCCAAGTTCCTGACACATTCTTCTTATCTGCCTGTTAAGTCCCTGTGTCAATATTATGCGAAATGTATCGCTGTTTATTCGGTTTATCTTACATGGCTTTGTCGTAACCTCTAATTCTTTAAGATATATGCCCTTAGACATGCTCTTTAAAAATATATCAGTTATATTTTTATTAACTTTTACTACATATTCCTTTTCATGTCCGTTAACTGACCTTAATATCTTATCAGTTATCTCACCATTATTGGTCAGAAGAATAAGACCATCTGAGTCCTTGTCAAGCCGTCCAACAGGATATATACGCTTATCATAGCCTATATAATCAACTATATTATTCTTTCCCTGATTATCAGTTGTTGTACACACTATTCCTCTTGGCTTGTTAAATGCCATAAGGATATCCTCTGGCTTTTCTTCACTTATCCTGCTGCCATCTATACATATTATACTGCTTTCATCCACCTGCTGTCCGCACTCTGCAACAACACCATCCACAGTTATTCTGCCAGCCTCAAGCAGCCTGTCCGCCTCGCGGCGTGAACAGACCCCCTGTGCGCTCAGATATTTATTGATACGCATATCCGTATATTCCCCCTTCAGTCATATTAACGTTCTTTATTCATAGATAATAGTGTACCAAATAAATATAATAAAATCAAAAGTAAAATTATAAATATTGCCGTATCGGAAAAAATAGTGTATGATATATGTTATGTCTGTACATGTAGCTCAGTTGGATAGAGCGTTCGCCTCCGGAGCGAAAGGCCGTGGGTTCGACTCCCATCATGTACATTAAATGCATTTACATGCTAAGTTCCCCTGTTTCCCTGTCATATTCATATACTGTATATGACAACACTTCATCTACTGCAACACCTTCAGAATTCACATCCCTCACCATATTAATTAACTCCTGTTTATTAAACATTGCAAACTTAGGAAGAATTATAACCTCATGTATTGATGATGGTAATATGTAAAGATTGCTCCCTATCCTGTCTGCAAAATCCTTTAACATATTTTCATAAAGCATACACGCTGCACCGTTAATACGACAGTCATTCGTAAGGACATACAACTGGCAGCTTTCTATCTCCTCCTTTGTAATCCCCATATCAACTTTTCCATAATCCTCATAAGTTTCAAGCAACTGTGACATCTCTGTTATACTTGCCGGCAGAATACGCGCTGTGTTATTCATGGCAGCCCTGTATACATCATCCTCCCTGACATTCCAGTGTCCAAGATTGGAGTTATATATAAGCGCTGTCGTATTAGCCTCCGCACCCTTTTCAATCATGCAGTAAAACACCATCGCAAGGTCTAATATCTTCTTATGCGGAATAAGGCTTAACAGCTTTCTGTTGGCATTATAATTAATCAGCTTAAACACAATCTTATCCTTAATGCCTTCAAATGTCATAAAACTCTTTGTATCTATATCTATTCTGTCCTTGTTAAAAAGATACAGCTCCTTAATTCCTGCATATATACTTTCAAAAGACTTTCCCCTGCAGTACTGTTCATAATAACCATTAAGATATATGGTTGGTGAAATAGAGCTTCCCTTTTTTAATATAACAAGTCCGTCATATTCACAACCATTATTCTTGATGACATGCGTTACCTGCACACTTCCATCTTCACCTGCCACTGACTCTGACATCTTCTTTATCTTCTCAATAAATTCTGCATAACCCATAACATTAGAACATAACACTTTCTCCATAAGCTAATACAATCCTTTCAAACTTTGATAATTTTAATTAATACTTTTAATCAATAAACTTAATATGTAATTGTCTTAATCCCCCGGCCATGGGATATTGTAATAAAACTGGGAATACTGTGGCAGGATAACTGCCCTGATAATCGCATGCGATTAATGATTATAGCTCATCTGCTATCAGCAATATTATGTTACTATCTATAGCATCATTTGTCAATACTTTAGTTTTTATTGTATTTATCGATAAAAATGTTGTAAAAAGCCCTGCTTTTGTTGTATAAAGCAGGGTTTTTGTTGTAACATGACTATTATAGTTTATATTTATATTTAATTTTATACGAATACGCATTTTAAAAACACTAAATAATACGATATAAGCCTATATATAAAGCTGAGTAGACACCTGTTAATCTCCAATTACCTTTTCTCCTGAAAGCATCTTATCTAATATGTCAGCTAACGGCTCCATTGCATTCTTTACTTCCTCAAATGTGTTCGTCTGCGCTCCAGCCTCAATAAGCATTGATCGACCTCTCTCATGCAGGCAGTATCTGTACGCATTTATATATATTCTTCTTAAAAAACCCGGATAATACGCTTCTCCAAGAAGCTGCATCTGAAGGCTCATGGCAAGATTATCATCCCTATAAGGATTGTACAGATACGCAATATCACCATTGACCTTACTGTAACTAAGCCCGTTAAAAAACATTACCTTGGCCATGCTCTTACCATCAACTTCTGTTACAAGATGTGTCGTATCGGCAACACCATCCCTGTGAAGGTCGATAACCACCTCTATTGTCGGGTTTTCTTCCAATATACGTGCTATTCCGTTTTCTGCATATGTATAAGCCTTGCTTCTGTCAAGCTTCCCGTCAACATAATCATACACGGTGGTGTCATGTATGACGTTATATCCATACTTATTTACAAGAAGCTCTGTAAGATAATCCCCGACACCGACTATAGTTGTTGAGGCATCCCCCTCAACTGTATCTGTGAAGCCTTCCTGCGAATGTGTGTGGAATATAAGTATCTTTGGCTTTCCGTCACTCTTATCTATCGAAAGATTTTTATCGATAAACTCCGCCGGTCTTAGCATATTCTCTGTAAGGTCTGTCACTGACGTAATTATATAAAAATGATTATGTACAAAACCATAATCTGAAAGCTCTGCCCTGCTATAAACTGTTCCTGTAATATCTTTTTTTGAAATAGCTGCCGATACCTGCGTGGAATTATCAGTATTTTTACTCTCCTGCTTAATTCCAGCTGATATATCTGTGCTGCCATTCTGCCCTGTATTACCATCTGTCTTTGCATCCTTTGTGACGGTTGTATCCTGCATAATTTCACCAGCCTTATCTGTATCTGCATTATTTTCATTATAATCACAGCTATTGTCTGCAAGCATAATATAGTCATCATTATTCTTTGGAAGCATGGCACTCACCGGCACTGTCGTTTTTAACAGCTCATCAAACACTGTATCATTATTAAGCTTCTGCGGTTCACAATAATACGCAGCCCCCGGCATAACCATATTCATACAGCCGTTTATGAACATTTCCTCTGCAAATGAAGCAAAGCCTACATTTCTTTCAAAAAATATTATAAACAGTACTATAGCTGCACTCATTACAATATATAATGGCCTGTACTTTGGTTTCATAATGCCTCCTGCCAATAACAATATATTTTAAAGCACCATATTAATAGCCTCTGATATAACTGTGCTTATATTCTGCACATCTGTATCTATCGCCTTCGGTGTAACATACATATCACTTATGCCCTCTTTATATATTTTCATAAAAAATGCAGACTTTTCCTCTGCTGTGAATTCTTTCATAAGCGGACTTACAAGGTCTATGGCTATAGTAAATGCATCTATGACCGTAGGTACACCAAGCGCAAGCACAGGAACTCCGATATTATCCTCATTAATCCCCTCTCTGTGATTACCAACTCCTGAACCCGGATTAATACCCCTGTCAGATAGCTGTACAGTCGTATTAAGCCTTGATATATCCCTTGCCGCAAGCGCATCTATAGCTATTATGGCAGACGGCTTTACCTGCTTTGCTATGCCCTTTATTATATCTGCCGTTTCAAGCCCTGTATCAGCCATAACTCCGGGAATAATAGCGCATATGCCACCATTCTCCCCACTTTCTATAAGAATGTGATGATTAACCATAAGTCCGTCAACAACAAGCGGGCCAAGAGAGTCGGACGTTATACAACGGTTTCCTAGTCCTGCTACAAGAAGTGTCATAGGCTCACATTTATCATCTGATATATTATCCTTGAGAAGTTTTTTAATATATTCAGACAATATATCCACAACTTTCTTCTTGTACATCTCACTTGCATTACTTATATCCTTTGCCTCTATCGTTATATAGGAGCCCTGTGGCTTTCCTATGGCATCTGCGCCTCTTTTATCAGTAATCTTTATCTCTGTCACCTTTATAGCTGTATCTGTATCATTAAATTCATTGACTACTATGCCCTTAAGCTTTCCGCTTTTCTTAGAAATGCTTTCGTTAAGCTCTACCGCAAGGTCAGTCCTTCCCATCTCATAATCCATACTTATCCTGCCTCATCTATCTTAATTAATATCTATTCTATATTTCTTAATATCCAGTCTATATTGGGTAATTAAGTCCATATTATTGCATATATATCTGGAAACTTGTGTAAATATCCAATCTATATTTGATAATCCCGTTCTTCTTTAGTTGTCTCATTCTTATATGCATATTTTTATATTATTACAATTTAGCATATTTTTCTTATCAGTACTCTTTCTTACTAATAAATATTTGTTTTTATGCATATGTTCATATAATCTGCTAATTCCTCTGACATTTATTCTTTATGAATATTTGTTGTTATGCGCCTGAAAAGTAAATCTCTGGCTTTCATCTACTTACTTTCTTTTATACGCCCTTATATCATAATATGCATAATTGCCCCACTTATTCATACTCAATCTATTTTTTATTATATTTTTTGTAGATTTATGTTGACATATTCGTATTTGTACTATAAGATATATGAGTATGTTTACATTAGATCGTCCGTGTCCGGCTTTAATGCGAAACATTTAACTATGAATTTTATTAAAATTTGGAGGTGTACGGATTGGCTAACATTAAATCTGCTAAGAAGAGAGTAATAACAAGTCAGGTAAGAGCTGATAGAAACAAGGCTATTAAGTCTAGAGTTAAGACTTATGTAAAGAAGGTAGACGCTGCTGTTGCTGCTGGTGACAAGGCTGCTGCTGAGGCTGCTCTTCCTGTTGCTATAGCTGAGATTTCTAAGGCTACTTCTAAGGGAATTTTCCACAAGAACACAGCAGCTAGAAAAGTATCTCGCATTACTAAAGCTGTTAACACTTTAGCTTAATTATTACAGGATATTATTTAAGGACAGGTGCATACCCTCGCACCTGTCCTTTTTTCTATAATAAAAGCTGTAGTTATCAATATTTAACTACAGCTTAATCTATTGTTCTTACCAAAAATATAGGTTCTAAACTTTACTTGAAGGCAAGTTTTAGAACCAAAAGATATTTCTTTTATAACCTATTTAATTTATAGTTGTTTATCATGACGAATACTTAATAATTATCATTTCAACTCCAAGCTTATCCTGAAGTCTTCCCTGCTTTACGCACTCCTCAACATCTGCACACTCTTTTAAAATTTCCTTTATCATATCTGTTGTAAAATACTTTGACTGCGACAGATACTTACCCGCAATAAAAGGCTGTACACCAATATATGATGCAGCCTCCCTGCTTGACATTCCTTTTGCCACGCAATCCTTTGCCTGTAGTATTCCATTAAACTGTCTTACTATCAGATAAAGAATAAGCATAGGTGACTCTTTTAATTCTAAGAGGTCATAATACAAATTCAGCGCCTTATCCCTGTTCTTACCCGCAACCGCCTCTATCATCTCAAATATACGGCTTGTCGTCTGCGTAGAGCATACTGCACTTATATCCTCCGGCATAACTGCCTCTTTTCCTTCACAATAGCTTATGAGCTTATCAACCTCATTCCTTATAAGCTCCATATTAGCCCCTGTCTTTTCAAGAAGCATATCACATGCCGCCTCAGCGACCTTAAAATGTTCCTTTGCAAGCATGCCTGCTATCCATTTTTTCAGCATCGCAGTTGTCTGGTAAGCCATTTCACATACATAACCAGCGCTATTTACTGCCTTATATACCTTATTCCTCTTATCTACATTCTTTTCAATGAATATGAGTACAATATAATCTGGAAGCTTCTTAATATAATCTGCAAGCGCATCATTGGCAGACTTAAAAAATGAGCTGTCGCTCACTATAACAAGTCTTCTGTCGCTAAAAAACGGCATCGTTTCACACATGGCAATAACATCCTCCGCCCTAGTGCCATCTCCTTCAAAATAGCTGTAATTAATGGTGTCATCGCCTATTATTGCCTCTTTCATCCTGTCACGGTACTGTTTTTTCAGGTACTCTTCTTCTCCATATATAAGATATACCTTCTGATATTCACCTTTTTTAATATGTTCATTCAAAGTTTTCATAAATAGTATTGTAACATTTTCTTATAATCCTTGTAAATATTATTCCTTATAAAGGATTGATAATTGAATTATAAACAAAGATTATAACCGCTTAGTTTCGCAGACTGGGGCAGTTATTTTCGTTTGCCGATTGTGTAAAATAAACTAACGACTTGCACAATAACTTTTTATCTGCATATTCATACTATCAACCTTAATAATAACCGCCCCGCCCTCATCTGTTCTATAGCTGGCAGCGCCAAGAGCCTCTATTCTTTGCAGCATTTCCTTATGCGGATGCTTATACCTGTTATCTATGCCACACGATATCAGTGCCGCCGCAGGACTTATGTACTCAAGAAACTCTTCACTGCTTGAATACTTTGAGCCGTGATGTCCTGCCTTTAATATGCTTGTATTAAGCTTTCCGTTCCAGTCACTCATCATACACTGCTCCGCCTTTTTTCCTGCATCTCCCATCATCATCATTGAAAATCCGCCGTAACGTATCCGGTATACCGCTGAAAAGTCATTAATATCCTCATAATCATAATCTGCACACGGATGCATACAGGTTACACTGAAATCACCGCCATTAACAAGCCTGTCACCAGCCTTTTTATAACTGAGCCTTATTCCTGCATTTTCTATAGTATTAACCATTTCCATATACGAAGCCACATTTTCCTTATTCTTTATATCAGGCATAACAATCTCTCCTATGACAAATGTATCATTGCACATATCTATAAGCTCTTTTATGCCATTAATATGATCAGCATCAGTATGACTTATTATAATATAGTCAATACGTTTAACTCCCATAGCCCTTAAATCCGGATATATCCTGTACTTTCCAACATTTTTAATATCAGTGCTTCCTCCGTCAAAAAGGTAATTAACACCATTTACATCCCTTACATATATGCAGTCGCCCTGCCCTACATCTAGCATGCTGATATACAACCCATTATATGGAATATAATGCATATTAAGAGCTGCTGTCACAATCAATACAATCATAACAATATTTTTAATATATACTTTCATATGCCTGCCCATATAATACCTAAAGCTGTCCGACTCCACTACAATACATGTACACAGAACAATCGCATATATAACTATCTGTACCACCTGCGGTCTTCCTGTAACATAAGACTTTCCATACGTCCCTGCAATATCACACACCAATCCATAAAACTTAAGAATATAGTCTGCCGCACCTGCAAAAAATACCGCTGCATTTATAGAAATTAATCCTGCTATCCCTGTTATTATGCCACTTATCATAACAACCGGCATAAGCGGTATGACTATGCAGTTAAGTATAATACTTATAAATGTGGTTTCATATGAATAATATAATACTGCTGGCATCAGCGTAATCTGCACAGCTATGCAGCAGCTTAACGAATCACACAGCATATATATAAGTTCATCTGCCAATGTCCGTTTTTTTCTATATTTTTTTCTGACTACAATAAGTGTCTTATCTTCAGATACGAATAGTGGAAATACAAGTGCTATGCCAAGTATAGCAAGAAATGACATAATGTATGACATATTACACACTGAGTAAGGATTGGATAATAGCTGTAGTACTGATGCTATCGACAATGCTGTGAGCATATCATAAGTTCTTGCCCTAACGTCCGCAATAATGGCTATAACAAGCATACCAACCGCCCTTGCCGCTGACACTGGCGAACCTGTCATCATAAGATAGCATAATATGACAATAATACCTGCAACTGCTGATATGCTGCGGTCAAGCCTTTTCCTTAACAGCCTGTACACACTCATTCCAGCTATTGATATATGTAATCCGCTTATAGCAAGAAGATGTGACATACCGCTTTTCTGATACATTTCCTTTATGTCACCATCAAGCTCATACTTATCGCCCAAAACCATAGAATTCATGAGCTGACAGGCTTTCTCATCAAATACCACTCTGTATACATTTTTAATACGCTGCTTTAACCTGTATAACTGAGCCTTAAGGCTGTCAGAGTTTCCCTTAACCAATTCTATATTATCAGCGTTGCATTTGTACGGATAACCGCCTGATGTATAATACATATAGCTGTTAAAGTTACCGGGATTACGCTCCCTTTCAAAACGTTTCACAGTACCATATACAATGAGCTCGTCATCCACACATATATTGTCTGCTGCCTTGCTGTTGGCATATACAACTATCCCCATCGCATTAAGGCTGTTGCTTTTAAGATACAGCATTACATAGTCATTTTTATAAGCTATATTATCAACTGTACCACTAAAACTTTCATAATCATAAATCTTATCAAGACTCCCGCTTATATGCATAGCCTGTATTATTGTTATGGGATATAATATAAAAACAAGAAAATAAAAGACAGGCACCATGTTTATGCGTATATAAAACATAACTGCGCCTAATAATATAATTCCAATAAAAAGTGTCACAAGAATATATTCTGTAAGGCTAAACCCTGCATATTCCAGACACCACACAGATATCACCGCAGCCATAAGCTGTATTACAGCCACGGTGAATAAAGGTCTTTTCAATACTTAATTCCGTTCCTTTCCGGAACACATAACTTACCTTACCAAAGACTGGTTATACTTATATAGGCGGTCAAGGCTTATATTATCCTTGAATTCCTTTGAATAATCACCGTTGATAAATATCTTGACTGAGTCTATATAATCAAGCGAACATAACGAATTCACTATAGAATATATCTCAACCTCTGATGCAACATTTACAAGTTCATCCGCAAATTCTTCACTGAGATTGACATAGCACACCTTATCTACTACAGATACACCAAGCAGCTTCACACCCTCCGGAAGAGAAGAATAACAATTCTGTGTTGTCGGTCCGCTTATAAGACGCTGGACTATCATTTTTTCCACCGACATATTTTTATTATATGCAAGTATTTCCTTAACCTTCACAAGACCAGTTCCATCCTCATCGGCATAGTACAACTGCACATTACGCCAGTTCATTTCACCTATATTGCTGTCAGACTCCGTAAAATCATTGCTTTTAAGAAGACCTATAATACTTCCATCTTCGTATTCAGCTTCCTTGCCATCAATATAAAAATGTACATAAACAATATCATCTATCTGAGTAACCATCTTAACAACTGCTGCCCTGAATAACAGCTCTGTCTGTGAATTCATCTGCTTATAAGTCGTTGTGTAATTAAGGTTTACCGTCTTTCCCTTCACATTAACCTCCAGAAGATTAACATTTTCAGGCTTTATGACATACTCATCCTTGCTTGATGATCTTATATTCATATTATCTAACAGTGCCTTTACTTTTTCTTCAACAGAAGCACTCTCGTCTATCTTACAGTCGCGTGCAATAAGCTTATCCCTTGAACTGTTCGTATAATATATAGTGTACTTTTTATCACTGCTGCCAGAAGAACATGCATTTACAGACACAATCATACTGACACATATCAATATACATATTATTCTTTTTGCAATCTTACTAAACATGCGCCTCTCCTGTTCTGTGTTACTAAACATGTCTTAATTTTCGTCTTCTTCAACATAATTAAGAGGTATTCTGAACGTAAATGTTGTTCCCATACCTTCCTCGCTATAAAGCTTTATCGTACCATGATGCATAAGTATGATATTCTTTACTATTGATAATCCAAGTCCTGTTCCGCCAGTTTCCCTTGATCTTGCCTTATCTACTCTGTAGAACCTCTCAAACACCTTACCCTGGCTGTCCTTAGGAATACCTATTCCTGAATCCTCAACCCTTACATAAAAAAACTGGTGGTCCGCATTGAGCGATACATGTACCCAGCCATCCATATTATTATACTTAATTGCATTTTCAACAAGATTAGATATAACCTGTGTGAGCTTAACCTCATCAACCTGCGCAACAACCGGTCTGAAGCTCTCAAACAAAATCTCAATATTCTTCTTCTGTGCAAGAGGCTTAAGTCTTTTTAATACAAGCTCTAACAGCTCATTCATATTAACAGATGATATATTAAGCGTAGATGATGCCCTATCAAGCCTTACCATACACAACAGGTCTTCAATAATCTTATTCTCCCTGTCAATCTCACTTACAATATCCTCCATAAACTCCTTATACACTTCAACAGGTACATCCTCCTGCATATTAAGCGAATCTGCAAGCACCTTTATCGATGTTATAGGTGTCTTAAGCTCATGCGATACATTTGACACAAACTCCGACCTTGAAGAATCAAGCTCGCTGTTCTTATCCATTATACTGTTAAAATGTGTGGCAAAATCCTTAAGCTCAGTTGAGCCTTTCACCTCAACCCTCTTATCTATATAGCCAAAGTCCACATCCTCGACAACCTTTAAAGCCTTCTTATATCTTCTTATATAGAAGTATGAAAGAACTATTGAGCATACTATGATAAATGTAATAACAACAAACACTATCATATATATTCCCTCAAATGCATCTCCTGCAAGCACTCTTATGTCAGATATATCCAGACTCACCACCAGAACCGCGATAACACTGCCCTCATTATTGTATATAGGTGAAACAGCCTCTATATTGCCAACTTTACGGTTATACTCCGCAACAGCCTTTGAATTCTCATACACATTTATTACCTTTGAACTTACAATAGTCTTTCCGGTATCTACCGCATACGTATCAAGGCTTACCATATACTTTCTATCTACCACACGAATTCTTGCCTGATTAAGCGCAGAATAGTTCATAAGATTTTCATACATCCCATCATTCCTTGCATCCGAAAGGTCCTTGTAGTCTGTAAATTCAGCCGACATAAGCACCGCCTCATTACAGACATAGTCCTTTCTTGAATTAATGAGCGAACTGATATATGAATACTCTACTGCCGCAACCGCCGATACAGTAGATATGACTGCCAGCACCGATACCATCAATATTATCCTGAAACGTGCGCTAAACAGGCACTTACGGATACCACCTATAATCTTATCCAACTTAACTGGCTTATTATGTGTTCCCATATCATTATGTTTAAACATTAAAATAATAACCTACTCCCCACTTGGTATGAACATACTTAGGATCACTTGAATTATCCTCTATCTTTTCGCGCAGACGTCTTATATGGACATCCACTGTTCTTCCATCGCCCGGATAATCAGCTCCCCATACTGTCTTTAACAATGTATCCCTGCTGTATACCCTGTTAGGGTTAAAAGCAAGAAGCTCAAGCAGGTCAAATTCTTTGGCTGTAAGATATATTTCCTTGCCCTTGATAAAAAGACTTCTGCTGTCGCAGTCTATCTTCATATCTCCAACAACTAAAACATTGCTCTTAACTGCCTCTTTTTCCTTATTGCTGTTATTTCTTCTTAATATGGCCTTCATTCTTGCCTTTACTTCAAGAATATTAAATGGTTTTGTAATATAGTCATCTGCACCATATTCAAGCCCCATAATCTTATCCATATCATCACCTTTAGCAGTAAGCATAATAATAGGCACATTAGAGAATTCCCTTATCTGCTGGCATACCTCAAGACCATTCATCTTTGGAAGCATAATATCTAAAAGAATTATATCGTAATCGTTGTTCTTAGCCATATTTAACGCCTCTTCTCCATCATATGCGCAGTCAACAACGCTATAATCCTGTATAAGACTAAACTTTATACCTTTAACAATCATCTTTTCATCATCTACAACTAATACCTTACCAGCCATATCTGTAATTACTCCTTGCTTAAACACATATATAATCTTTAATCTTACTGAATGTGCTCTCCTTAATTCCCGGCACATTCTTAATGTCCTCTATACTTTTAAAGCTGCCATGCTTACTGCGGTAGCTTATTATATCCTCTGCCCTTGAGTCTCCTATACCTGAAAGCGCAACAAGCTGTTCCTTTGTGGCAGTATTAATATTAATAAGACTGCCTCCTGACTTCTCACCGCCAGCATAGGAAGCCTCATCTGATACGGTATCTGAATAACTGTCAGCACTATACTCCTCACCTATGCGTGGAATATATATCTTATCGCCATCTGATACTTTCCGTACAGGATTAATCCTGCCTACATCGGCTTCGTCAGTATAACCGCCACACTGCCCGACAGCCTCATATACCCTTAAACCCTCTGTACACTCCACAACTCCCGGACTTTCTACTTCACCATATATATACACATAAATGAGCCCTTTATCCTCAATATCCTGACTAAGACCTGCAGCAGTCTGTGAGGTATCTTTGGTATACAACTCTTCCTGTGTGGATGAAGTGTCTGTCGCCTGATTGTTGTCAAAAGAATATATATCATCACTGCCAGCCACATTTTTATGCTTTGAACCATAGTATAAAAGCCCGCACACAAGTATGATGATAGTTATCACAGCACACTTTGTATATATTCTATATTTATTAAATATCTTAACTATATCCATGTATACTCCTTATAACTTTAAACATTAATTATAAGGTCCCTTCGCATACATATTTATTGTACCTAATAAAACTCAATAATACAAGTCAAACCTTAAATAATTAACTTATATTATTTACAGTATTTTTATATTTTGGTAAAATGTAACCAATTACTAAACAGGGGGTTAATATTTTGAATTCGCTTAACGACAATTCTACTAATACATCCAGAAAACATAAAAGGCATTTTACCCTTTTTGACAAAACAGATTCCAGTATTCCTGGCGGTGGAATAACATATATAATAGCATTTGTCATTCCACTTATTATAATGACTGCACTGTATATTGCAAGAGAAATATATCCTTTTGGCAACAACTGTTATCTGCGCTCAGATATGTATCACCAGTATGCGCCTTTCTTTTCCGAACTTTGGAACAAGCTAAGACACGGAGAAAGCCTGACTTATAGCTGGGATATCGGTATGGGAACTAACTTTACCGCGCTGTATGCCTACTATCTTGCAAGTCCCTCCAACTGGTTTATAGTGCTTTTCCCACAGAAGTATATGATTGAGATTATGAATGTAATCATCATATTAAAGCTGTGCTTAAGCAGCCTTACATTTACTTATTATATATCAAAGCACTTCAACACCAGAAAATGTACTATAGCACTCTTTGGAATGTTTTATGCTCTGTCCGGCTTTGTGGCTGCCTATAGCTGGAACATTATGTGGCTTGACTGCCTTGTATTACTTCCACTCATTATACTTGGACTTGAAAGGCTTGTTAATGAAAACCGTTGTTTTCTTTACTGTATAACACTTGGATTATGTATATACACCAACTACTATATCGCCATTATGGTATGTATATCAGTTGTTTTATACTTTATCGTGCTTATGGCTGCTTACAAAGGAACAAGAAGGCCTGTAATATATGTAAAGAAGTTCCTAAACTTTGCCATATATTCACTTCTTGCAGGCGGACTTGCAGCGTGCCTGTTACTTCCTGAGTTTTATGCATTTACACTTTCAGCTTCAAACAACATTGAGTTTCCTAAGAAGCTGTCACTGTACTTCAGTATACTGAATATTGTTACAAGACATCTTATAAATGTGCCTGTCCACTTAGGACTTGATCACTACCCTAACATATACTGCTCAGTTGCCGTACTGCTGCTCTTCCCACTTTATGTTATGGATAAAAAGGTTGACCTTCGTGAAAAGATAGGAAAATCAGCACTTGTACTGATATTCCTTACAGCATTTAACCTTAATATACCTAATTTTATATGGCATGGCTTCCACTTTCCTAACAGCCTTCCATGCAGACAGTCCTTTATATATGTATTCTTCCTGCTCGCTATGTGTTACGAGGCATTAAGTCATTTAAAGAGCATGACTACAAAGCAGCTTGGAGGTGCTTTATGGATAGCCATCGGTATTCTGTTATTTATAGAGCAGGTATTTACGGTAGATGAAACTTACGACTTTACAATAGTATATATAAGTGGTGCCTTTATCCTTGTGTATGCACTTATTATGCTTATACATTTAAAGCATGAATTTAAAGTTCCTGTCATAATTTTCATAGCATTTTCGCTGTGCATTATAGAATGTACCATCAATATGGACTCAACAGGAATTGGGACTACAAGCCGTTCCTCTTACCTTCTTGATTATGATGCGGTTAAGACGGTTACCCAGACAGTTGCCGATGATGACTCATCTTTCTACCGTATGGACAAGAAGTTTGGAAGCCGTTCTAACAATGACGGTGCATGGCACAATTACCATAGCATATCAACATTTTCATCGACATCCAATGGTGCCATGGAGGAGTTCTTCGGTGAACTAGGCTTTGAACACTCATTTAATGCTTACAAGTACAATGGTGCTACACTTGTCACTGAAAGCCTTTTTTCTGTAAAGTATGCCATATCTAACCGCATACTCACAGAAAGCCCGCTCCGCTCATACTATACGGGCAGTGACGGCGAATTTATTTACAATAATAACTATACTCTTCCTATCGGTTTTATGACTTACAATGACCCTTATGGATGGGAAGCTGACAGTGCCAATGATGCAGGTATAGAGAACCAGAACTCACTTATTAAGAACCTTACCGGCATATCCAATGTATTTACTCTTACTTATGAGAATGCTACTGATGCAGGCTTTGAGGTCAAACCTGTCAAAGCCGGACACCTGTATATGATTGTAAGAAACACTTCCTGCGATACAGTTACAGCAACTATCAACAGTTCAGAGTATACTTATAAGGACTTAAAGAAAGGCGGAACTATAATCGACCTTGGATATGCAACACCTGATGATATTATTGTGATATCCGGCGATACATCTATGAATGCAAGTGTATACACTCTTGAGTCTTCACGCTTCATAGAAGCCTTTAATATACTTAACAATAATTCACTTAATGTATCAGAGTTCACTAACAATAAAATAACTGGTACTGTAAATGCAAGCAAGGACGCAACTCTTATATGCTCAATTCCTTATGATAAGGGCTGGTCTGTATACATTGATGGAAAAAAAGCAGAAACTAATGACATATATGGTGCGCTCATAAGTGTAAATGTTCCAGCCGGTGAACACACTGTAACATTAAAATATATGCCTGTTAACTTCATTTTAGGTTGCATAATCACTTCATTATGCATTATTATATTGATTGGCATATATACTTTCAAAAAAATGTGCCGTATGAATGTTATTAAGACATCTGACTGGCCGGTATTAATTCAGGAACTGATTGATGAAAAGGATGTCGTCCTGACAATTCACCTTGACAATTTCAGTCTTGATGAACTTGACGACTTTGATAATCTTGACAGTGATGAGAGTAATAATGCTGATTAAACTTACGATATAATGCTGCATTTATGCATTTATATTATATGATACCAGGGTTAAAAGGTCATTCACCCACATGAGCTTGCTCATAGGCGGGTGAATGACCTTGTGACCCGCCCCCAATATGAGCATAAAAGTGGGATGATAATCCCGCGATATGCGAATATTGGGGAGAATTGTGGGAGTGCGCAGCACGGAACAATTCGTAGGTATCATAGTTGGTGGCTTTTGACCCCAACATCATATTTATAATATGTATGCCACAGAATTGTGATGCATACAGGAAAGAGGTAAAAGATGAAACTTTGGGGCGGACGCTTCACTAAGGAAACTAATGAACTTGTAAACAACTTTAATGCTTCTATCTCATTTGATCAGAAGTTCTATAAGCAGGATATTCAGGGAAGTATCGCACATGCTACTATGCTTGCTGCTCAGGGTATCATATCAGAGGATGAAGGAAAGCAGATTACTGACGGATTAAAGGATATCCTTTCTGATATAGAGTCAGGAAAGCTTGAGATTACAGATGAGTATGAAGATATCCATACATTTATGGAGGCAACTCTTATTGAGCGTATCGGTGATGCCGGAAAAAAGCTTCACACAGGAAGAAGCCGTAACGACCAGGTTGCACTTGATATGCGACTTTACACACGCGATGAGGTAAAGAATGTTGACGAAGAAGTAAGAGAACTTATGGAAGTTATCTTAAGAATAATCAAGGAGAATGTTGAAACTTATATGCCGGGCTTTACTCACCTCCAGAAGGCACAGCCTGTAACTGTTGCTCATCATTTCTCAGCTTATTTTGAAATGTTCAGACGTGACAGAAGCAGACTTTCTGATATATATAACAGAATGAACTACTGCCCTCTCGGTGCTGGTGCGCTTGCCGGAACAACTTACCCACTTAACAGGGAAATGACAGCAGAACTTCTTGGTTTCGCAGGACCTACCCTCAACAGTATGGACTCTGTATCTGACAGGGATTATGTCATTGAATTCTTAAGTGCCCTCTCTACTATTATGATGCACTTAAGCAGATTTTCTGAGGAAATATGTATATGGAACTCTAATGAATACAAGTTCATCGAGTTAGATGACGCTTTCAGTACAGGTTCAAGCATTATGCCACAGAAGAAAAACCCTGATATAGCTGAGCTCGTTCGTGGTAAGACAGGCCGTGTATACGGTGCTCTTATGAGTATTCTTACAACTATGAAGGGAATTCCTCTTGCATACAATAAGGATATGCAGGAAGACAAAGAGCTTACTTTCGATGCTATTGACACTGTTAAAGGCTGCGTAAGCTTATTCAAGGGAATGATTGATACTATGAAGTTCAACGATGCCCGCATGGAAGATTCAGCAAAGAAGGGCTTTACAAATGCTACTGATGCTGCTGATTATCTTGTTAAGAAGGGAGTTCCTTTCAGAGATGCACACGGTATCGTAGGTCAGCTTGTTCTTATGTGCATTGACAAGGGAATTGCTCTTGACGACCTTTCACTTGATGAATACAAGAAGATAAGCCCAGTCTTTGAAGAAGACGTATACGAAGCCATCAGTCTTAAGACATGTGTTGAAAAACGTCTTACACTTGGCGCCCCTGGCCCTGAGGTTATGAATAAGGTTATTGCTTTGTATGATGAGTATATGGAGAAAAATCAGAAGTTGTAATTGCTTATTATTATATGTTATGAATATATAAATAATACTTGTTAAATAACTAGATTTTTATTTAAGTATCAAGACGGGAGATTATAATAAAACAGGTCCTAAATTTGCTTTTTTGTAAGAGGTAAATTTAGAACCTGTTTTAATTATGATTTCAACTAACAGACCTAACACAAAACCATGATAAAATCTTTCAGGCTGACTTCCCGACATTCTGTTACCTGTATCAAAGAAACTGAATATTTCCAGCGAAATTCTGTTCATCTATTTCACACCATATACTTTTATCATTCATCAAATCCTCAAACTTCTGTTTTATATCCCTGTTAGACTCTCTTATAAGTCTTCCTACAAGACTATTAGCACTTGTATTCGCCCAATAAGTTCCATACTCACGCTTGTCCAGATAGTTAAGAATTGACCACGGATTATATATATCCTTGCAGCTTCCGAATATAAAGCCATCATACCATCTCTTAACATTTTTCTTATTATCACTAAGACCATATTCATCCAATGCCTGAAACACTTCCATTTCAGTAAATCCAAATATATCCGAATACTTATCAGAAGTTGTTGTTACCACCTCAAGATTATTAAGGTCTGAAAATATAGACTCTTTGCTTACTCTTGTAATTCCTGTCATAAGCCCTCTATCAAGAGCAGGGTTCGTCTTAAATGTTGAATTAAACATACTTCTTGTAAATGCTGACAATTTATCCCAATAACCATTGAGATATGCCTCCTGCATTGGTGTATCATATTCATCAAGTAGTATAATAACTTTCTTTTTATAATATCTATATAAATAATCTGATAACTGATATATAGCCGATGTAGCTTCTGCTTCAAGTTTTTTCTTGAAATTATCAATTTTTTTCTTTTCATAATAAAGGAACACCTTGACTTTTCTTTATGCCAGCTGTATTCTTATATTTAAAGGAGGAATGTATATGGGTAACGCACAAAAAATTAAAATGGCATTAGCATATAAGGGTATGAGTGAATCTGAACTTGCAAAGGCTTTAGGTAAAACACCGCAATCATTCAACCAAAGAATGAAAACTGATAAATTCTCGATTGATGAATTGAACACAATAGCTGAAGCTCTCGGTGGTTCTTATGAATTCAATTTTACTTTTCCAGATGGAACAAAAATATAAATAATGATGCTGCATTCTCAGAACTCAGAACATTAACTACAAATAAGCATTATACAGAAAGGAAGTGTATATTATGCCAGCATTACAATCACAACTAGAACTAATTACTCTGGATCAGTACGAGGCTCTTCCAGAAGACAAAAGAGCAGAAGTTTTTGATGGTGTTATCTATGATATGGCAAGTCCTTCACAGATACATCAAACCATCCTTACAGAATTACTTGTTATTATTAGAAACTATATCAAATCTAAAAATGGAAGCTGCTCTGTATTTCCTGCTCCATTTGATGTCAAGCTGTCTGATAAACCACTTACAATTGTTCAGCCAGATATAATGGTTATCTGTGATAAAGATAAACTAGATGGAAAAAGATGTAATGGTGCTCCTGATTTCATTATTGAAATTGTTTCTCCTGGTAACCCTTCAGATGATTATATCCGTAAGCTATACTACTACCAAAATTATGGAGTGCGTGAATACTGGATTGTAGATCCAAAGAGAAAAACTATCTCAGTAAACTATTTTGAGGGTAATATCGTAAGTGTTCAATATCCGTTTGATTCCATTATCAAAGTTAATATCTATGAGGATTTATTCATCAATTTCTCAGAGATTGCCAATATGCTGAACATCTAATTCTTGCCAGAACAAAAACTAAATTTTAGAACAAAAAATCCAGCCAGATTAAATGATATAATATCATTATTCTGACTGGATTTATAAAATTTTATATTCGATTAAATATTAATCTATTATACTTTTAAAATTTCTTTTCTGTAAATAAATCTGAAAACTGCATATTGTAGATTTTATCTATAATACTATAAATAAGCAAATACAGTTATTCTATTCCACCGTCACCGACTTAGCCAGATTTCTAGGCTTATCAACGTCCAGCCCCTTCGCTACACTCACATAATATCCAAGTAACTGAAGTGGCACTACTGCCAGTGATGCTGAAAAATGTTCATCTATCTTTGGAATGTATGTAGTAAAGTCAACTGTATCCTCAACCTCATACTTTCCATATGTTGTAAGTCCGCAAAGATATGCCCCACGGCTCTTGCACTCTACCATATTGCTTACTGTTTTCTCATAAAGTTCACTCTGTGTAAGCACACCTATTACAAGAATATTATCCTCAATAAGACTTATCGTTCCGTGCTTAAGCTCACCTGCCGCATATGCCTCTGAGTGGATATATGATATTTCCTTAAGCTTAAGACTTCCCTCAAGACTCACTGCATAATCAATTCCTCGTCCTATAAAGAAAATGTCCTTTGAATTAGCAACCTTTGCTGCAAACCACTGGAGTCTTTCCTTATCCTCAAGTATCTTTTTTATCTTTTCAGGGATAGTTTCAATTTCAGATAAAAGCCTTTCATATTCAGAAAGTTCCATCTCTCCTCTCACATAAGCAAACTGTAATGCAAGACAGTATGCTGCTATAAGCTGTGTACTGTATGCCTTAGTTGTGGCAACAGCTATTTCTGGTCCTGCAAGCGTGTAAAATACATTATCAGCTTCTCTTGCTATCGAACTTCCAACCACATTTACAATGCCAAGAGTCTTAAGTCCCTTATCCTTTGCAAGCCTTAATGCTGCAAGACTGTCTGCTGTTTCACCTGACTGGCTTATGACGACCACAAGTCCGTCTGGGTCAAGTAATGGCTTTCTGTATCTGAATTCTGAAGCAAGCTCAACACGTACTGGAATCTTTGCAAGGTCTTCAATGACATACTGCGCAACAACACCTGCATGATAAGCAGAACCGCATGCCACAATGTATATCTGCGATATCTTCTTTATCTCATCGTTAGTAAGCTCTACCGCTGATAAGTCCAGCTTTCCATCCTTAAGAACTGAATTAAGAGTATCCTTAACTGCCTTTGGCTGCTCATGGATTTCCTTCATCATGAAATGCTCATAACCACCCTTTTCAGCCGCCTTCGCATCCCACTTTATCTCTACAAGTTCTTTCTCTATCTCATCTCCATCAAGGTTATAAAATGTGATATGACCGTCAGCCAGACGGCCTATCTCCATATTTCCAATATAATAAACATTTCTTGTATAATTAAGTATGGCAGGAACATCTGATGCCACATAACAATCACCGTCATTTACACCTAAAATCATAGGACTGTCCTTACGTGCAACATATACCTCTCCCGGATATTCCTTAAACATAATTGCAAATGCATATGAACCACGGATACGCACCATAGCATGATTAATTGCATCAACTGGCGTATGCTCATACTTCTTGTAATAATAATCAATAAGCTTAACTGCCACTTCTGTATCAGTTGAAGAATAAAAGCTGTAACCGTTTCTTGTAAGCTTATCCCTTAATTCCTGATAGTTCTCAATAATTCCATTGTGCACACCAACAACATTATAATCATCTGAAATGTGTGGATGCGCGTTAATTTCAGATGGCTCTCCGTGAGTTGCCCATCTTGTATGACCTATTCCACATGTTCCGATAACAGACTGACCATCGTTAGTCTTTTCTGCTAATACTTTTAATCTTCCCTTTGCCTTAACAACCTGAACCGGTGAAGAACCATCCCTTACTGCTATACCGGCTGAGTCGTAGCCACGGTATTCTAACTTGGCTAAGCCGTTTAACAGAATTGGGGCTGACTGGTTTTTGCCGGTGTATCCTACTATTCCGCACATAAATATACCTTCTTTCTATTTTAAATATTTTTTCTTAAGATAATACTCTTTATTTTCTTTTAATCTATTATATTCTTCTTCATCCCTATATTTTATAATTCTACCAGGATTTCCTCCTACAACAGCACATTTTGGAACATCTTTTGTTACAACACTACCTGCTGCAATAACTGCCCCCTCATTAATTACAACTCCGGGAAGAATAAATGCATATGATGCTATCCAAACATTTTCTTTTATAATAATATCTTTATTAATTCCTTTTGAATCGTATGGTATCATTGTTCCCATATAATTATGATTAGTTGTTAAAAACTTTACATCATTTCCAATAATAACATTTGAAGATACAATTATCTTTCCACGACCATACATCTTACAATTAGGTCCAATATACACATATTCATCTAAAAGTATTCCTTCAGGATATGTACATTCAACTTCACCTTCTATATTTACAAATTTTTTGTCTTTTATAAGCTTTTTTTTCAGTCTCATTAATTTTATTTTTTTATATATCCAATAAATCATTAAAATATTCCTTTTCTTCTTTCCCTTATAAATTTGTCATAATTAAATATAAGCAAGCTAATTAAACCTGAAATAACTACTATAATAATCTTATTAATCAACTTGTAACAGGGTATAACCTGTTTTATCATACAGCATAGTAAACTAGAAATTATTATCTTAACTATTACACTATATTGTTTTCCTAATTTAAGATTCAAATGATTTTTGCAATATATTTGTGAAACTATTAATGCTATTACTCCTGTTAATGATGTTGCCAAAGCAAGACCATATACCCCTATTAATCTTGTAAAAACAAAATTAAATATTATATTTAATATTAATCCAATCATATTAATTAATGATGGAATCTTTGTATTCTTATTTATATATAATAATCGGTTATATAAATCCCTTACACACATTGCAAAATTACTCGGAATATACAGCCATAAAATCCTACTCAAAACATTAATATTATCAGAATTGATTTTTCCTCTTCCATAAATAATTCTACATAATATATCTGAATCAACACACATAACTACACAACAAGGTAATACAATACATAATAGTAAGTCTAAATATTCATTAAAAGACTTACCTATCTTTATTTTATCTCCTTGTTTTTCACTTATTTTTGTATATGCAATATTACATATGGAAGTGCCAACAACTGAATATAATAGCGAAGCTATTGTATTAGCATAGCTTAATAATGCCATACTTCCACTATCTAATCCTGAAGCCATACTTCTATCTACAATATAATTTAACTGCGACACAATATTTACAACAAGAACTGGTGTTGCATTTCTAAATACTTCGGCTATATTATTATCTTTTATATTATATATAAAATGATATTTAAATATTTTTTTATAATTTATAAAAACAATCAACATAATTGCATTTAATAAATGTGCAATTATTTTTGTTATAATAATTCCTGTTATTTCATATTGATTAAAAAATGCCAAATATATAATAACTGAAAAATTAAGAACTATTCCTTGTAAAGAAGAAAAAATAAAATAATTATTGGCTTGTAATATAACAATAAGATAATTTTCTATAAAAACAAGTATTAATGACACCATATTTATTCTTGTAATGATAATCAATGAATGTATAACATCTGTTGAATACATACTATAAAATCCGGGTACCAATATTTTTAATATAATTGGTGAAAATATTATCATAAATATTGAAACCAAAATCATTATTGATAATAAAATATTGAAATAATTACTTGTAAATGCATCTTTCTTCTTTTTGTTTAACTCTAATATTTTAGGAATATATGTCGTACTAATAACACCTGCACAAACTGTATATATAGCATTAATTAATCCATCCTCGATTACATATACATCTGATATATAACCAGCTCCATATATTGTTGCAACAAATGACTCTCTTACAAAACCTAAACATTTACTTACAAGTACAAGTATAATAACACCACTAAAAATCTTCAGTATATTTCTCATTACAATTATAGTCCCTTAATAATCTCTTTTTCTTTATTATTCATTTTCTTAGCTAATAAAATACTATTGTTATGTGAAATAAAATTAATATCTTTTTCTAATTTTCCAATATTTTTTATTATATCTTCTGAATTTATATTACTTTTTTCCCAATTCTCACCATCACCTACACTTGAAGCGTATTCTTCAACTCCATATTCTTTACATAATTCTGCACTTTTTGAGTGATAAATAATTGGTATAAAATATTTTTTCATCTGTATAGCAAGAACAAGAGAATGATATCTCATTCCTATAATACAATCCTGCTCATACATATAATCCAAAGTATCCCATAAATGTTTTGGTTTCAAAATTTTAACAAGCGATTTATCAAATTCTAATTCATTAATAAATTCCATATCATAATTAATCTGAAAAGGAATTATTGATACTTCATACTTAGTACTTAATTCTTTTATTAAATTAGATAATTCTCTTTTTAAATCTTCATATACATTTTTTGTATTTTGACAAACTGGAACTAAAACTAATCCTATTTTATTTATTGGGGTTGTATTTTCTATATTGTATCCATTAAATGTTTTATATGTAACCAAATCATTTGATTTATAAACATTATTCAATCCTATCTTATTTAATTCACTCTTTGAAAATTCATCACGAACTGTTATAAAATCTGCTTTTGATAAAACATTGTAAAATCTTCCATATTTTCTTTCTTTAGTTATAGGACCTGCTCCAACTCCTAATAGATAAACTTTTTTATTTCTACGTTTAAACCAATTAATCAAAAAGAACATTTCCTTTGTTGAACTATAATTCCAATCTGAAATTGCTCCACCACCTGCTATTATAAGGTTATCTGTCTGATATAAACATTTCATAATTGCCCAGGGTGATAATAAAATGGCTTTTATATACTTTTTTAATGTACCATCTATAGCTACTGCTGCTACTCTTACACAATGATTTTTTTTAACTCTAAGAGGATTACTACACATAACATAAGCTTCAATATCTTTATTTTCACTTAGCAATTCAAGTGTTTCATTTAACAACAGTTCATCCCCTAAATTATCTTCTCCAAACCAACCATACACTAATGTTTTTTTCATATTAAAACAACCTCTCTTTATGGTACTAATTATTCACATTTTTACATTCGCATAATTTTATCTTTGTTTTTTTAGTAATGGTTTCTATTAATTTGTTTATTTTACATGCCTTAAATAATTTTATTCTTATTATATCCAATATTAAACCTATAATATATATGCATAAAGTTATGCATACTAAAATTGTAATTTCAACTATAACATTATAATTAACAATCCAAGATAATTTATTGGTTATTATATATTCAAAACATAATGGATAACTATGATACAAAAAAACACCAAATGTTAAACCAACCACTTTCTCTATTATCTTTTTACCTATTATCCCATTTATTTTTATATTTATAAAATAATACACAATGCATATTGACATTATAAGTATAGTAGGTGAACTATAATTAATAAATAGATTCCATTGTTTGTCTATTTCCAATAATCTATTAATAAAACATTCCATAATAAACTTATATCCCCAAGAAATAATTACTCCAAATAAAAATAACTTGACTTTATAATTATTTATATTTTGTAATAGTTTATTCTTTTTCTTTATTGATGCGCCTATTATATACATATAAATTAACCATATAGGACTATAACCATTACTTATTACAAATGGATCTTTTCTAGATATAAATCCAATAACACTAAATAAAACAAATGTTATACTCAAATATGTACTTAATTGTTCATCATTTATGTTATCTAATAACTTATTAATAAATGGTATAAATAGAAAGACACATACATAAGCAGAAAAATACCAATTATTATTAAATATAATTGGCAAAAAACATCTTATAATATTTACAATTTTTCTACTATCAGGAAAAATAATAAATATTGCCATTGTACAAAACAAACTATAAAAAACTATTTGACACCAATATGTTAGTAGTCTTTCTATTTTTATATTCTTTCCATAAGATACAAAACCTGTTATTATTGCAAAACAATTTACACAACAAAATAAAATTATTTGTAACAAATAAATATTCCAATATGTAAATGAATGATACCTACTATTAGCAATAACTCCACCTTTTCCAATTAAATGTAAAAAAATCACTCCAAATACAAGTAAAATTTTTAATAAATCTAATCCATATATTCTTTCACTATTTTTCATACTACTTCTTTTCTTTCTCTAATAATAAAAGTATTTTATTATATATAAACACATATATTATATGACATAATAACAGACATATTAAAACATCCAAAATAGTTACAAAATTTCTTATCCAAAAATTATTTATATATAACTTATTCTGTATGGGATCAAAAATTATAATATATATGATGAAATGTAATGCCATAATAATTAGACTTTCTCGTCCTATAGTCTGGAAGATAAAGCTATCTTTTATAATACATGCAAACTGATATGTTAAATAAATTCCCAAAACAGCATTTAACAAAAACAAAATATAATTACCATATTTTCCAATAATCATTTGAACAATCAAATTATTAAATTTAAATATAGATATAATAAAAATCGGTATATCTAACAAAAAATATTTTTTATTAAATTTATTTGTTAATTTTCTGTTATTAGATATGTAATTTCCTAATGAATAAAAAAATAATCCAGTAAAAGCAATATCTATTTTAAAAATCAAATATATATTATACCTGGAACATAAATAACCCAAAAATGGTATAACGAAAAAACTGATTAATGAACTATATTTATTTAAATATTGATTAATAAAACAAAATAGTATTTCGACAACAAATAAACAAGGCAAAAACCAAAGTGGACCATTCCAAAATCCATTAGGCGTATAATATACAAATTGTTCAACTAATTTATCAAAATCAAAATTATCAATTATTCCACTCTTATATGCAAAAAAACCTATAATTGCTGATATCAACCAAAAAATTATATATGGTATAATAAGTTTTTTAATTTTATTACTTACAAATTTTCCAAATTCACATTTCCTATATAGATATCCCGATATAAAGAAAAATAAGGGCATATGAAATGCATATATCATCTTAACCATTATATTAGGTAATGATCTATGACCTAACAATACTAGTATTATTCCTATTCCACGCATAACATCAATTAAACAATTTCTTTCTTTCATTTCTATGTTCCCTTTGTCTAATAAAATTTTCTGTATCAATATTTTCCACAATTTTATATAAAGCAATAAGTAATATATTTGCTGGAAATAATTGCACAAAATCATAGAGAAATAGAAATATAATCGACATTATTATAATTGGCATAAGCCGTTGCTTAAACTCTTTATCTTTTTTTAACAAATATATACTGACATATATTAAAATTATAATCCAAAACAATAATCCAAATATCGCTATTGCAAATAAAAACGAATTATCTGATAATATTGTTTCAAAACTTCCTTTGGTATTTAATAAAATATCAAATCTATTACCTAAAATAATATGTTGCTTTATCATATTTAAAGAACTATACCACTTTGTTAATCTAACATTATGAAATAATTCATTTGTATTCCAAAAATATATTCCCTTATTTGTCATAAAAATAATTATTATAATTAAAGACATAATCAATGCAATAATCTTTAATAATTTTTTTAATACATTTTTATTTTCAGACATATATTTACATGCAAACATTAACATCAAAGCAATGATAGCTGTTTTAGAAAATGTTAAAAACATACATAACAAATTTAATCCACCAGTTAAAATATAAAATAAAGAATTAAACTTAAAAACATAATATATAATAGTAAAAACAATAGCGAAATAAGTACCCGCCGTCAAAGGACTTCCAAAGATAGATAACATTCTTGTGAAAGAAGTACCTAATATTTTATAATATGTTAGTTCCACTTTACTTGCTAATCCATAATAATTAGACGTCAAAAACATAGGTATGCTAATAATACTAACTATTAATGAAGAATATATTATAATTTTAACTAATAACAAAAAATCTATTTTTTTATTATTTAACATTAATAAACATAATGGAAGAATATAATAATATTGATTTTTATTTATAAAATTATATAATGTATTAAAATTATTAAATGGTTGCAACATTTTTAATATATGTAGTACAACAAATAAAATATAAAATAGATATATACCGTTCCTATTGTAATATGTTTTTTTATTTATAACCGAATCAAGAAATACAATACACAGAAAAACATACAACATTAAATTCACTATTCCGATACCAGCTATTCTAAAATCTTTAAAAACTATTTTATTTAGAAATAACGTAAATGGTAATAATAAAAAAGTACAATATATTCCTAACTCTACAAATCCAATTTTTTTAATTTTTATTTTCATATTCTTTTAAATATCCATATTCACATAATTTTTACTCAACAAGTTTTTTTGCTATATTTTTCCAGCTATACGATTCATCAAGTAAATTAAACATTCTTTTTTTTATATCTATTCTCTTTTCTTCATCAGACAATAATTTACAAATATTTTCTACCCATTCATTAGATGAATCAGCTCTTAAAATTAAATTTTTATCTTCAATATCTTCAAATCCTTCCATACTTACCGTTGAAGCTATTAATGGTGTTCCACAAGAAATAGCTTCAATTATTTTATTTTTCTTGCCACTTCCAATTCTTAATGGTGATATATATATTGTTGATGATTTTATGTATGAAAAAACACTATCAACTTTTCCTGTTACGATTATATTTTTTCTATTTATAACTAACTTTTTTAATTTATCAGTCGGATTTTTACCAACAATATATAATGTTACTTCAGGACATTTCTCTGCCACTTTATCAAACACTTCTTGAATAAAATAAACCATTGCATCTTCATTAGGTTCATAATCCATAACACCTGTGAACACTAAAGATTTACCTTTTAATTTTAGTTCTGGAGCTTTTAATACTTCATTAATATCAATACCTATATTACATAAATAAAATCTGTCTGAAATTTTACTATGCATATTTTTTTCATTACTAATATCTTTAGATGATACAAAGAAAATCTTATCAAATTTAGTATAATTATTTTCTTCTTCTTTTATAGAATATATATATTGTAATTTGTAGTATATTCTACCTACAATATTAGCCATCTTACCCTTTCTTTCAAACAACATTGGATAGCTATCATGCATAAAAAGATAATTACATTTTGATGTATTTGTTTTTATATTAAAATCCATAGATGAATACTGATCATATATGATAACATCATATATATTAGATGATAAAATACTATTTAATACATCTGAATCCTTATTATACATATAACTAGAATAGGTTTTTCCTATTAATAAACTTTTAAGTCGACTATACTTTTTTTTATTTCTTAAATCCTCATAATAAACATTTTTGATTTGATTATTGAATTTATAATTTTTATTTTCATCTTCACCATAATAAAAAATGTCTATCTCATAATTTGATAAATTATTTAAAATCATATTAATCGTATGTACTCCACCTGTTTTTTCAGCCGGGTACGGATAATAAGGAGTAATTAATAATAGTTTCACTTTTTCACCTACTTTGATATATATCTAAATATTTATTACTTACGGTTTCTACTGAAAATTCACCCTGAAGCTCTATAATTTTAGCCTTAGCTCTTATTTTCACATCTTCTTTTTCCAAGATATTATGTAATGTTTTAAATAATCCTTCCGAATCATTAGTATCCGAAATCATATCGCTATTATTATCTAATATCTCTTTTATTCCATCACATGGTGTTGACACTATTAATGTACTTGCTGCTATAGCCTCTATTGCTACCATACCAAACGATTCATTATCGGAAGTTATCATCAAATAGTCCGTAGCAGAAAGTATTTCAGGAATATCTTTTCTTTCACCTAATAAATGAACATATTTTTGCATCTGATTTTGTTCTATATATTTTTTAACTTCCTCTAAATATTTTAAATCTTTCTCACTTCCAAACACATTTCCTCCAACTAAAAAATAATTTATGTCTGGATACTCTTTATGTAATTCTTTTATAGCTTTTATACCCTTTAATTGTCCTTTTATCTTTTGAAATCTTGCTATTGTACATACAACTATGTCTTTTTCTTTTATACCTAATTCCTCTTTGAGTTCTTGTACATTTTTTCTATCTACATTGAACTTTTTAGCTGGAACTCCAAGATAAGAAACTGAAGTATTATTAATACCTTGTTTATTTAAATTATTTTCCACAGCACAAGATACGCAAAAAATATGTTTTATATATCTTTTAATTAATATTTTTTTAATCTTAGACAATTGATACCATTGTCCATGACATGTACAAACATTCAAGACATTTTTTTTACCAATAATACATAAAAAAATCCCGTGTAAAATAGCTGTTGTCAATTCATTTGAATGAACTACATTTATCTCCTCTTCATTAATAATTTTCTTGAAATTAATTAACGATTTAATAAGATTTTTTTTAAAGTCATAACAAAATGTTTTTATTGATTTTCTATTACATTCATTGACCAATGTACCAGGAACTCTACATAATAATTCAACTTTGTTTTTCTCTGATATATTATCCATCAAATAAAGAAGACTAACTTCTCCTCCACCCATTCCGGATAAATCAGATACATATAAAATATTCATTTATTATTCCTTTCCTAAATACATATTTTCTATCTGTGAAACCATATTTTTTATTGAAAATAAATCTTCTGCTTTTTTTCTTGCCAAAATTCTTTTTTGTTCCAATGTTTCACATTCAATAGCATTTTCAAATGCAGTTAAATAATCCTTTGGATTATCTCCATCTACCAAATATCCTGTTCCATCGGTTAATTCTTTTATTCCACCTAAATTTTTAGATATTACTATAACACCCGTAGCCATTGCTTCTATTAATGAAATAGGAAATACTTCTCTTTCCGAAACAAGATAAATAAAATCTAATTTAGGCAAAAACTCTTTTGCATTAACATACCCACACATTTCTACATATGCCGACATATCAAAATCTACTATTATTTGTTTTATATTATCAAAATCCGGACCATCTCCACCTATATAAAAATATGTTTCTGGATATTGATTATGAATAAGCTTTGCAATTTGTAAAAACAATCTATGATTTTTAACCTTATCAACTCTTGCTAATATGCCAATATGAATTTTTTTATCTTTATTTTGTCTTGGTAAATATTCAAATTTATCTGTATTAATACCATTATATATAACCTTTATTTTATTTTCATTAACGCCAATACTTATTAAGTACTTTTTTTCTGCGTAACATATAGCATTTATGCAATCAATATTTTTATTTAAAAATCTTGAATATATTTTTTTACTTTTCTTTTCTAATGCTGTTATATTATGCCTTGTATAAATTACACGTAATTTCTTAATTTTCCTTTTAACTGCTGCTGCAACAAATGCTAATCTTAATGAGTTAACATGTATAACATCAATTTTTTTTAATTTACATATATCAACTACTTTTTTATATCTATCTAACACTGAAAATGAATAACTGTAGTAGTTCTGTGGATACAATAATTTTGATTTTTGTTCTCCATCGACTGCCATACAATAAAAATTAAAATCATTTCTATTTATATTGTTTTCTAATGAATAAAAATATGTTTCTGCTCCACCAACTCTAAGTTCTTCTGCCAAAAATAATACATTCATAAAATACTCCTAATTACCTTTTAATAATGAGGAAAAAGCGTCCTTAACTAAATCCCATCTCCATTCCCTTTGCACATAATCACTACCCGCTTTTCCTATTGATAACCTATAATTATCATTATTCAATAAATAAATAATTGAATCTGCAAATTCTTTTTCCCTATCTCTAACAATCCAATCCTTTTCATTTACCGCATTTATATTTTCTGCACCGATTAATGTTGTAACTACTGGCAGCCCTAAAGACATTGCTTCAAGATTTTTTGTTTTTATACCACTACCAAATGTCATTGGACAAACAAAAATCTTACATTTTTGCAAATACTTTCTAACATCTACAACTCTACCTGTAAATATAATATTTTCATTTTCATATTTTTTTAGTCTTTCTGATACTCCACCTCCTATTACAAGAAATTTTGTATCAGGTTTACTCTCATGAATTATTGGAAATATATCATCTATAAAATGTATGACAGCAGCCTCATTATGCGAAACATCCATCGCACCAAGAAATCCTATAATATCAACAGAAGATCCACATATTCTATATGAATAATAATTAATATCTACACCTATTGGTATTGCTACAGCTTTATTTTGTCCTAATATATTATTTAATTCATTTGCTTCTTTTTGTGCGACAAATATGGTTCTATCACATTCTTTACTTATTTGTATTTCATATTTTTTTAACAACTTAATTTCCCTATTTAAAACACTTTTTTTTACAGGAGAAAACATAATTATTTTTTGTATAATACTAGGTAATGTTGTTAAAAATGCTCCATAAGGATTTATATTTTTTATATCTTTGTTATATTGTCTTTCATATCTTTTAGAGATTTTATCATCTAAATCAGCAATCCTAAAAGCTCGAATATCTTTAATATACTCTGTAGAACGTACCATATCCCCTATCACAATTTTAGGTTTTTCTTCTTCTGCTATTCTATCTATTATTTTTTTTGCATTTTCACTGAAATATAAAGAAACCTGCATAGGCAACTTTCTTTTTATTAGCGATTGCATAAATATTGTTTTTATTTTTTCTTTTGACGAAGCCTTTGGAAGTATCTCTAACCTGTCAATAAAATAAGGAACATCTTTCACCTCATCACCGTTTTCTAAAAAAGCCGCAACAACAAGTCTATATCCTAATTCTTCAGATAATATTCGACAATAATGATATAACGACATTTTTCTTCCAGATGTTGTTGGAAATGGCAATCTAGGCATAACAAATAAAATAGTTTCCTGTTTCCGCATATAATTATTCTCCAAAAAATCTTTCTTCAAGCATAAGACATAAGCAATGATATATTGGCAAATGATGTTCCTGTATCATATAAGTCCTTGTATGTGATGAACGTATTGTTATATCAGCCATTTCAGATAACCTGCTGTCATTAGCTCCTGTTAATCCAATAACTTTCATCCCCTTTGCCTTTGCAACTGTAGCTGCATAAAGAATGTTTTTACTATTTCCCGATGTTGATATTGCAAGAAATACATCTCCATTTTTACCATAACCATTGACCTGCTGGGCAAAACATAAAAGAGGTTCACAGTCATTCATATAAGCTGTATTTAATGCTATGTGTCCATCTAATGCTATTGCTGGTAACGCCATCTGGAGATTATCTGCCAGTATCTTTCCAAGCTCTTTATCACTATTTATCAATGCTTCTTTGTAATTTGCATGTAACTTGCGTTCATTTTCAAACCCTTTCATAAGTTCTCCAACTATATGTTCTGAATCTGCCGCAGAACCTCCATTTCCTGCTACAAGAAGCTTTCCACCATTTTCATAACACTCTTCCAGTAATACATATGCTTTTTCTATATTTTCTTTATTTGATGATAGTTCTGGATATCTTTGAATAAGTACTTCCAGATGTTTATATATTTTTTCTTTATCACTCATAATTTCACGCTCCGGAATTTTTATCAATTCTGTGGTTCATAATTTTCAGGACTATAATGAATTACTCTTGTTCCGCCATCTTCAAATTCAAATGGTATATACAGCAATTCTTTCATTGCCTCTTTTACATACTTCTGTTTGTCTGGTTCAACATAAAACACAAGAAAACCGCCGCCGCCAGCCCCTAATAATTTACCGCCTAACGCACCGGCTCTTATTCCTTTTTCATATAACCCATCAATGCTATCTGTAGATACTGCATTCCCTGTCTGTCTTTTCAACTTCCATGTATGGTCTAAAAGATATCCAAATTCATTCAAATCTATATTTTTATCTGTAAGAACTTTTTCCGCTTCATCTACGAGCTCCAACATTTCTTTTAATTGATTGGTTTTATCGACTCTGCTCATAGCATTTGCCTTTTGAACATCTGAAGAAAATCTTGTAAATCCTGTAAAAAACATCATCAGATTACTATTAAGGCGCTTTTTCCTATCAGGATTAATTATTACTGGGAGCACCTCATACCCATCCGCATTGAAATTAATTCTGTTAAATCCACCAAAAGAAGCAGCTATCTGATCTTGCCATCCACCAGCTTCCTGACAGAGTTTCCTTTCCAAGTAAATAGCTTCATCCGCTAATTTTTTCTTATCAGCATATTTACCCTTTAATGCATAAAAAGCATTTAACATACCAACTGCAAATGAACTTGACGTTCCTAAACCTGACCTGGCTGGCAGGTCTGCCTCGTATGTTAATCTAATTTCATGCATATCTAACATTTTCATAGCTTCTCTTATTGCTGGATGCTGAATATCTTCTACAGCAGTAACCCTTTCTGTTTTTGCGTAAGAAAGTTCTGTACTGTAATCAAAAAATCTAGGCAAATGTCTTACGTTTACATAACAATACTTATCAAATGTTGTAGATAAAACAGTTCCTCCATTTTCCTTAAAAAAATCTTCCATATCTGTTCCACCACCAAAAAAAGACATTCTGAAAGGTGTTTGTGTAATTATCATAATGTTCTCTCTTTCTTAAAATAATGCTTTAAATTTTAGTAATAAAAAGTAACTAAAAATATTTGTTTGCAAACTCAAATAGACTATCTAATTTGTCAGTTTCTCCATAATCGTACATATCATGCTGAGTCATACCAACAAGTACTGTTTTACATCCTGCCAAAGTTCCAGCTTTAATATCATTTTCACTATCACCAACCATATAACTTTTAGATAAGTCTATATTAAAATCTTTTGCTGCCTTATAAAGCATTCCGGGCTTTGGTTTCCTACAGTCACAATCTATTTTCAGCTCTGGCACTTCCCCCTCATATCCTTTATGTGGATGATGTGGACAATAATATATGCCATCTATATATGCGCCCTGCAATCCCAGTAAAGTTTCTAATTTATTATGTATCTGCTCTAACTCCTCATATGTAACTTCTCCTCTTGCAATCACAGGCTGGTTTGTTACCAAAATACATAAATATCCACTACTATTTATCTTTTTAATTGCTTCGGCTACTCCATCAATTAATTCAAATTCATCAATATTTGTAAGAAAACCTTTATACACATTAACTGTTCCATCACGATCTAAGAATACAGCCCTCTGTTTATTAGAAAGATTTTTAAAATTAACAATTCCTTTCTTAAAATCTTTTTCTACCATACTGTACCTTTCAGGTGTTCCCATATCTTTTACATATTCAGGACTATCATAACAGTACATAACACCTCTTCCGCACAATGGTTTAAGAATCTGTCTGTCCAAATCAACTTTTACTAACTTTCCATCAATTTCTTTTCCGATAACATCTGTATCAATTCCAACCATATCCAACACTTTAGGATTTATCACATGCAAACCTGCATTAACTCTATTTTTATACCATTGTGGTCTTGCATCTTCTTTCGTCAACCAATGCTCTACTGAAAGATTGTTATCAGCTATAATAAGTCCACTGTCATATGGATGACTATTAGGATGTGTAAATAATGTTACAAGCGCCTTTTTCTCTCTATGAAAATTAATCATCCTATTAAAATCAACTTCAAATATTGCATCTGCATTTAAAAGTAAAAAATCTTCATTTCCAAGCTTATCTCGAAGCTTAAATAAAGCACCTGCATTTCCTAAAGGGATGGTTTCGTCATAATATTCTATGTGTACATTCCACTTACTTCCATCACCAAAATATTGCCTTATCTTTTCTCCCATATGTGATATTGTAATAATTAAGTCATCAAATCCTTGCTCTCTTAAGGATATGATTTCTCTTTCCAAAACGGGTACTCCATCTATTGGAATAAGAGGTTTTGGTATATCTGGAAAAAGTTCGGATATTCGTGTTCCTTTTCCACCTGCCATTATTATTGTTTTCATAAATCCCCCTATATTACATATACCTAAACATTTTACTTTTTAGCATTATCACACAATCTAATCTCAATATGCTTATCCAGCGCCGAAGCATACTTCTCAAGCACCATTAATGTTGGAATTCTTGTTCCTGTTTCAAACCTTGCAAGATTATAAGGAAGTATCCCCGTTATATCCGCCACATCCTTCTGTGTAAGGTTCTGGCGCTCTCTTTCATCTACAAGCTCACCGATTATCTCTGTCGATAATCCGCGCAGGCTCTCCTGAATAGCCTCCTGAAATTCTTCAAGTCTTTTCTTTCTGTAATCGCGTTCGATTATGTAATCTTCTCTATTGATTTGCATAACATCACCTACAATCATTTATTTGGTTTGCTGTTAATACCCATACCCGTTTAATCTAGCCAATCTATGAATTCTGTAAATTGTAAGATTAAGCCGGTTAGTAAACAGCAAACGGACTTATATTTACAAACGCACCTTGAGCTTAAAGCCAGTATTTATGCGCTTTAGGTTCTTTATTACTAATCTGTGATATATACAACGTAATAAATATTATGTTGTATATGCCTTTGTCCTTATGGGATAATTACCTGATTAGGTATGAATATCTGATTTTTATGATTATTCTTGCTTTTTATTTACTTCTGAACTTGCAGCAATTAATTAATCTTTCTGCAAATTACAATTTTATTTGTTTATATAAGATATGCCTTCCAGATGCCAATAGAATTATTATATTTAATAGGTTATATAAACTGGAATGATTAGATTTTAATTATTTCTTATATGACAATATATGTCCTTACGGCTGATTTTTACTAGTTTTCCATGTCGAATTCTTGTTTTTTATACAGAAATATGTATTATTCTCTTGTTTTATCATTAATGATGTGCTATCATCTGTTAAGGTTTATGATAATACAACATAATATTTATTATGTAATCTGCCTATTATTTTCACCTTTAATCATTTGCATTTTCTATTATCATATTTAATTCTTTATACTTCATCTTTCCTACATCACATCCAACCCCTCTCTCAACCTCGTCCCAAGCACCATTTTCATCTTATTAAGCTGCCTTTTATGTTCTTTCCCCGTTGTCTTTATATATATTCTCGTGGTGTCGATACTGCTGTGTCCTAAGACATCGGCAAGCTTTGCTATGTCATTTTTTATTTTATAAAAGCTTCTTGCAAATAGATGTCGCATACTGTGCGGATACACTTTTTCTTCACTGACTCCTGCATCGCGGCACAGATTCTTCATCATCCGCCAGACGTTACTGCGGTTTATCGGATTACCCTTTGACGTTATAAATATGCTGCCACTACAGATATGCTTTTCCTTTACATATTCCCTGAGTATCCTCAGCAGCTCACTCGGATACAGTATCCGCCTTACTTTTCCTTTATTATGGAGGTCTGCCATTCCATACTTTAGCGACTCAACTGTTATGTGCCTCAGCTCACTTATTCGTATTCCTGTACTTCCAAGTGTTTCTATTATAAGTGCAAGTCGTTTATCTCCTTTTTTGTATGCTGTTTTTACAAGCTTTTCGTATTCATGCATTGTTATTTCTTTATTTTCAGGTACAAATGTTTCTCTCTGGACTTTTATCATCTTGACTCTTATATCCGTCCACTCCATCACTTCACAGAAATGATTGACTGCTGCCAGATATGAGTTAATGCTCGATATTTTATATTTGCCGCATTTTTGAAGATAGTCTTTATACTTAAGCAGCATTTCTTTATTTATGCTCTGTCCTTTGGCATATGTCATAAGTTTTTTAATATCCCTTACATATTTATCAATCGTCTGTATTTCTTTTTCCGCCATTATCAGCATTTTCCTAAAGTATTCAAGAGTGCTGCTGGTTATTATACGTTTCTGACACTCATAATTATCACTTATACCTTTTCCTCTTATATCCTTATTTTCTACCATTCCAAACATATCTTATTAACTCCATTCAATGATTAATTTAATATCCTGATGTACACTTATATTAGTTTGTCAGTATATCTGCCTTTTAAACAAAAAGAATATCCATTAGATATATGACAACCAGAATACATCAGCGTATTTAATTATAAGATAGTTGTGTTTTATATGATATATAATAAATGATACATTATTTATGATTGAATGACAGTATTTATTTACTTAATCATCATAATTTTGATTTCTAATTATAAATAAATATTAGGAGAAAAATTGTATACTAGAACTACAGACAAAATTATATTATTGCTATGCGCACTTCTTATAAATTAAAGAAATTAAAAATACGTCTTTGAAATACAGATAAAACTATGCAATGGAGAATTACTAAAAATCTGGCATAAACCTTAAAAAATCAGGCTATCCAACCGACAGCCTGATTAAATCTTTCATTTAATATGTAAACTCATTATTCAATTAACAACAATCCCAGTTATACAGCACATCTGAAAAGTCCTCTGCCGCCAAATCCTTCTCCTGTATAAAGAAGTTGGCAACTCCTGAATCTCCCCACATTATTTCTGCATCGTCATCTGTATCCATCTGGAAAAGACATATATTATACTTCTCAAGATTTTCTTTATAGCTTCTTGGGTCATACTGTGTAAAGTAAGGGCTTCCAAACATCATATGACCACAGCAGTCCTCAAAATATTCCTCAAGTTCGTGAATTACACCAGAAGCCTCACAGTCTAAGCGTAACTTATCTTCATCAACTGTAATACCTATATTATCTGCCGCCTGCCTTAAATACTTTTCACATGCATAATCTTCAGAATTACAGTGACCTTTCTTAAGTTCAAACTTTATCGCACTTTCTTTCGCTATTGGAGGATATAAATCTTCGTCAAGATTGGTACACACCGGTATTCCAAGGCTTTCAACTTCCTGTGGTGACACATTATAATCTATGCTCTTATGATATATAACTCTGTGACCATTCTGTAAAAGCTTACCTGTATCATCTTCCTTAGCCTCCCAGTCCTGTAAACCATATGTACCATCATTATCATATATATCGATAAAGAACTGAAGCATACCTGTCTTTGGCAGCTTACCATCCGGATTATAGCCATCACGGTTCAGCTCATCAAGATTAATCTGTGCAAGCATCATAAGCATCTCACCTTTATCTGACTTTGGATATTCTTTTTGCATATCCCAGTATGGAACTCCACCAAACTTACTATCTGTAATTCCCGATGTTTTTTCTTCATCTATTGTTATTGATATAACATTTCTCTCTGTAATTCTCTCATATTCTTCAAGCAGCTTTTTATCCTGTTCTGTCAATGCTATATGATTTCCTCCTTTATACATTTACACCTTAATTAAAATTCATTTCCTTCAAATCTTGGAATTCCGCTTATTCCCCTAGCAAGGTCTTCATCTGTAGGTATGTAGTCTGACATATTGCCATCATTGAACTTACCATATGCCACCATATCAAAGTAACCTGTTCCTGTAAGTCCGAATACGATAGTCTTTTCCTCACCTGTTTCCTTGCACTTGAGCGCCTCATCTATGGCTGCTCTTATGGCGTGGCTGCTCTCTGGCGCTGGAAGTATACCTTCAATTCTTGCAAATTCTTCTGCTGCCGCAAATACTTCTGTCTGCTCAACGCTTCTGGCTTCGATAACACCATCATGATAAAGCTGTGAAAGCACAGGATTCATACCATGGTAACGAAGTCCGCCTGCATGGTTAGGTGATGGAATAAAGCCACTTCCAAGTGTATACATTTTAGCTAATGGACACACTTTACCAGTATCGCAGTAATCGTATGCAAACACACCTCTTGTAAGTGTAGGGCATGAAGCTGGCTCTACGGCTATTAACTGATAGTCCTTTTCGCCTCTTAACTTTTCTCCGACAAATGGTGCTATAAGTCCGCCAAGGTTAGAACCACCTCCGGCACATCCAATAATCATATCCGGAACTATATTATACTTATCAAGAGCTGCCTTTGTTTCAAGTCCGATAACTGTCTGGTGAAGAAGTACCTGATTAAGTACACTTCCTAATACATAACGGTAGCCCTCCTGCTTTGACTCTGCCTCAACAGCCTCTGATATAGCACATCCAAGACTTCCTGTAGTTCCCGGAAATTCCTCTAAGATTTTTCTTCCTATCTCTGTAGTTGTGCTAGGTGATGGTGTGACTTTAGCTCCATATGTTCTCATAACTTCACGTCTGAATGGCTTCTGCTCATAAGAGCACTTTACCATATATACCTGACAGTCAAGACCAAAGTAAGCACTTGCCATAGAAAGCGCTGTTCCCCACTGACCTGCTCCTGTTTCTGTTGTGACACCCTTAAGTCCCTGCTTCTTTGCATAGTAAGCCTGTGCTATTGCTGAATTAAGCTTATGGCTTCCGCTTGTATTATTTCCCTCAAACTTATAGTATATCTTAGCTGGTGTCTGAAGCTTCTTTTCAAGGCAATATGCTCTTACAAGTGGTGATGGTCTGTACATTTTATAGAAATCTATAATCTCTTCCGGAATAGGAATATAGGCGTTAGTATTATCTAACTCCTGTTCTATCAATTCATCACAGAATACTGCACTAAGCTCCTCCTTTGTCATAGGCTTTAATGTCTTAGAGTTAAGCAGTGGTGCCGGTTTATTCTTCATATCAGCACGCATATTGTACCAGTACTTTGGCAGCTCACTTTCCTCAAGATAGATTTTGTAAGGTATTTCTTTGTTAGTGTTCATTACTTCCTCCCATCATTAGTTACCTTCTGATTGTATTCACCCCTGAAATGTAACTGTCTATATTTTGCATAGCTTTATTTATAAGCTATGACTTACACTTTATTATCATACTACATATTATTCATATAGCATAGTGTTTTTACAATTTATCTGCAATTATTCAGACATTTATGTATTAAGTGCTATATCATTCCAGTCATATTCATCGCTGATAACCCATTCAAGTGCTTTTCTGCGCTCTATAACAACATCTGGATTAAGGTTTCCTGTCTGTGTTTCAGGCTTTAATCTTTTCTCAACACATGCCCAGTGATAGCGGAAGTACAGGTCTGTCATATCAAGTATCTCATCTATGCTTCTTAAGCGGCAGGATTTTTTGAATTCATTATAATCTGCCTTTTCTGATAACAATGCAGTCGCTTTCTCACAATCACATATATCATCTGACATTTTAATATCATTAAATATAATTACTTTTTCACAAGTTCCATTTTATAACCAAGCGCATCAATGATTTTTACAAATAAAATTAACGAAGGACTGTGCATTTTCTTCTCAAACCGTGAAATGCTTTGTTGCTTGCTTTCTGTTAAATCTGCTAATTCCTTTTGAGAAATATTAGACTCTTTTCTTATTTTTACAACACTATCAATTAAATTGCTTTCTATATCTTCCGCACGAAAAGTATCAGCTTGTAAACCATCTACTTTCTGAACAGGAATTTGCTTTTGATTAATCGCTACTGCTTCTAACAAACCTTGCATTGTATCATCAAAGAATTTGCTCATAATTATTCCTCCTTCAAAATTTTCACTACTGCCTTTAGAGCTTTCTTTTCCTCCCCTTGTTTATAAATTCATATTACAACAAATTTGTTGTATTGTCAATAATAGAATAATTTACTAAGAATATTATTTTTGAACAAAGGAGCTTAATAATTATATTCTAATTTTATTCAATCTATTTGTAAAACCTAATAAAGTATTATTTTCTCTTTTAGAAAATTTATCTCTTTGCATCTGACCTTGTCATATTCCAACCTCACGCTTTATAATCAAATACCAGTTTAATGCCAACTGACATTACTAAACTTCTTTATATTGAACATTCCCATATATTCAGATAAGTCTTATTATAGTCGCAAGTTAATTGAATTACCGCTAAAGCATATACGCGGTACATTTTAACCAATTATGAAATAACATTTATCAATATAAAGAAACGAGGTTAATTATTATGACAACTACTTCCCAGTACGAATTAAACAAAGGACTTGCACAGATGTTAAAGGGCGGCGTTATTATGGATGTAACAACTCCTGAACAGGCTAAGATAGCAGAGGCGGCTGGTGCCTGTGCTGTTATGGCACTTGAGAGAATACCTGCTGATATAAGAGCTGCCGGTGGTGTATCACGTATGAGTGACCCTAAGATGATTAAGGGAATTCAGGAGGCTGTAAGTATCCCTGTTATGGCTAAATGCCGTATCGGTCATTTTGTTGAAGCCCAGATTTTACAGGCTATTGAGATTGATTATATTGATGAGTCAGAAGTGCTTTCTCCTGCCGATGACATTTATCATATTGATAAGACACAGTTCAATGTGCCATTTGTATGTGGTGCAAGGGACTTAGGTGAGGCTTTAAGAAGAATTAACGAGGGTGCTTCTATGATTAGAACTAAGGGCGAACCGGGTACTGGCGATGTTGTTCAGGCTGTCCGCCATATGAGAAAAATGAATTCTGAAATCCGCAAGATTACATCTATGCAGAAGGATGAACTTTTTGAGGAGGCTAAACAGTTACAGGTGCCTTATGACCTTGTACTTTATGTTCACGATAATGGAAAACTTCCGGTTGTCAACTTTGCCGCTGGCGGTGTTGCTACTCCTGCTGACGCTGCCCTTATGATGCAGCTTGGTGCTGAGGGTGTATTCGTAGGTTCTGGTATATTCAAGTCAGGTAATCCTGCAAAACGTGCATCCGCTATTGTTCAGGCTGTTACTAATTATCAGGATGCTGCACTTATTGCCAGGTTATCAGAAGACCTTGGCGAGGCTATGGTAGGTATCAACCCTAGCGAAATACAGATAATTATGGAAGAACGTGGACGTTAAAATCAAAAAGCCGTTCAGAACCTCAAAATACATATTATTTTAAAGATTATTTCTGAACGGCATTTATCAATACAAGCGCATATAAAAATAAGAGTAGTGTGAAAAATTTATTTTGCGCAGAAATGAGGATTACTATGAAAATAGGTGTACTTGCTGTTCAGGGTGCTTTTATTGAGCACGAGCATATGATTGAAAAAATCGGACATACAGCAATAGAAATAAGACAAAAAGATGACCTCAAAGGTCTTGATGGACTTATACTTCCCGGTGGTGAAAGCACTGTTCAGGGACAGTTATTAAATAAACTTGATATGATGGATGACATCAGAGCTATGATTAATAACGGACTTCCAACTCTTGCAACCTGTGCTGGACTTATACTTCTCTCTGAACATATAGCAGACGATGACACAGTCCATATAGGAACGCTTCCTGTTACCGTTAAACGTAACGCTTACGGAAGACAGCTTTCAAGCTTTGTAACTAACGCTGATATCAAGCATATTGGCAATTATCCTATGACATTTATAAGAGCACCTTATATTGAAAATGTAAGTGACGGTGTTGAAGTGCTTGCAACAGTAGATAATCATATTGTTGCCGCCAGATTCAATAATCAGATTGGACTTTCTTTCCACCCTGAATTAACAGGCCATACCCGCATACACGAATATTTCTTATCAACTATATAATTTCAACATTAGCAAAAACTAATAAAAATAAATCCGAACCAAGACGGCAGAATACGATACGCCGTCTTGGTTCGGATTTATTATAATGTAGCATATTATTTATACATTATACCCGATAAATATTAATAACTATTCTAATTTTATCTTGATGGTTGCTTTGGTACAAATTTTATTCTAACAAATCGGCCTACACCCTGACCTTAACCCCCTTAGTATCCCTATGTGCCATCTTCATCTTAGCAAAGTCTATCTTCTTACCCTTATATTCCATCGTGAATTCCATACCATCATCCATAATGAATATATCTTCTATATAATCGTCCCTGCCAAGCTTAATGCCCCTGACACCTACGGCACTCTTCTTCTTAACCGGTATCTCAGAAAGAGGGAACTTTAAGAATACGCCGTTAGCAGTCTGTACTATTACATTTTTATTACTTACGATTTCTTCCACTTCACTGCTGCTGCCATCAAGATTAAACTTAGAAAGCATCTGAACCTGAACATCAGCCTTTTCAATACTTACTATCTTATCATCATCCTGAAGCTTCGTTGAAGCCACCGTCCTCTTAGCTACATCGAATTCTGCCGTGTCAACTATCTTCATCATACCCTGACTTGTAACAAAAAGCAGCTTCTGATTTTTAATAGTATCATATGCACACAGGTATATAATAAGCTCTCCACTGCTGTCATAATTGCCAAGATTATCTATTGGAGTACCCTTATCCCTGAACTTAGTAAGGAAAGGAATATCCTTTACTTTAATCTGGTGAAGCTGTCCGTTATCTGTAAATATACATATCTTGTCTGTATTCATACATGTAAATACATACTTGAAGTCGTTGTATATAGCCTCCTTATTACGCTCATAAGCTGCTATATCTATAGTCTTTGCATAGCCAAATCTGTCCATAATAAATACAACTTCCTGCGCAGGAGCTTCCTTTTCAACAAACACAGCAACCTTTGCATCTGTTATGACAGTCTTTCGTTCAACGCCATATTCCTTCTTAATCCTTGCAAGGTCATCCTTTATTACCTTTGCCATAGCCTTCCTGCTGCCAAGTATCTTTTCGTACTTTGCAATCTTTGAAAGACATTCGTCATATTCCTTCTGGAGTGCAAGTATTTCAAGACCTATAAGCTTGTACAGGCGCATTTCAAGAATAGCTGAAGCCTGCTTTTCTGTAAAGTCAAGCTTGGCTGCCTTCTTCTTTGAAGCCTCTGTCTTAAACTTAATATTATCAACGTTACCATTGATAAGGCAGTCATTTGCCATCTTAAGATTAGAACTTCCACGAAGAATTTCGATTATAAGGTCGATTATATCGCAGGCTCTTATAAGACCTTCTTTAATCTCCTTATTGGCAAGTTCCTTATTAAGAAGTGTTGTGTATTTTCTTGTATTTATCTCATACTGAAAGTCAATATGGTGCTTTATTATCTGGCGTAACCCAAGAGTTTCAGGTCTTCCGTCAACTATGGCAAGCATATTTACACCAAATGTATCCTCAAGCTTAGTCTTCTTATATAAAAGGTTTTTAAGATTTTCAATGTCTGTATTCTTCTTTAATTCAAGAACTATTCTTATACCTTCTTTTGATGACTCATTTGACACATCGACAATATCAGTTGTCTTCTTAGTTTCTACAAGGTCTACTATATCAGATATGAACTTTCCGATATTGGCACCTATCATTGTGTAAGGAATTTCTGTTATGACAAGCCTGTCCTTCTCGCCCTTCTTTGCTGCCGGCTCATATACAACCTTTCCTCTTAACTTTATCTTTCCTGTACCAGTTTCATATATACCAGCAAGCTCTGACTTATTAATAACAAGTCCGCCTGTAGGAAAATCAGGTCCTGGCATATACTGCATAAGCTCTGGTGTAGTTATATCTTCATTATCCATATATGCACATACCGCATCGACAACCTCTGAAAGATTGTGTGTTGGAATGTTAGTTGTCATACCAACTGCGATACCGTCAGCACCATTTACTAACAGATTAGGTACTCTTACCGGAAGAACTGCCGGTTCTTTCTCTGTTTCATCAAAGTTAGGCACAAAGTCAACCACATCTTTATCTAAGTCTGATAAATATACGTCCTGTGTGAACTTCTTAAGCTTAGCCTCTGTATATCGCATGGCAGCGGCGCCGTCACCTTCAATAGAACCAAAGTTGCCATGACCGTCAACAAGTGCCATTCCCTTCTTAAAATCCTGTGAAAGTACAACAAGTGTTTCATAAATAGAACTGTCGCCGTGTGGATGATACTTACCCATTGCATCACCTACGATACGTGCTGACTTTCTATGAGGTTTATCATAATTCAGACCAAGCTGATCCATAGCATACAGTACTCTTCTTTGTACCGGCTTAAGTCCGTCCCTTACATCTGGAAGTGCTCTTGCTGTTATAACACTCATTGAGTAATCGATATACGACTTCTGCATCAGCTCAGAATATTCAGTTTTTATAATATTTTCCGCCATTATTATCTCCGTATAATACTTTTATATTTTTACGCATCAATCTCTGCTTCATTAGCATGTGCATGTATAAATGCCCTTCTTGGTGGCACATCACTTCCCATAAGCATAGAAGTAACCTCTGTCGCCATTCTTGCATCTTCTATCTCTACCTGCTTTAATATTCTTGTTTCAGGATTAAGTGTAGTTTCCCATAACTGTTCAGGGTCCATCTCACCAAGTCCCTTGTATCTTTGCAGCGTAAATGTGCCGCTTGCATGAAGCTCTTTATATCTTTCAAGAGCCTTATCATCATATAAGTACTGCACTGTCTTACTCTTATCTGCCTTTGTCTTGGAACTTCCTGCTGTCTTCTTAGAAGCCTTATCCGCCTTAGGTGCTTTCTTAAGTTCAGCCCTGTAAAGCGGTGGTGTAGCTATATACACATGTCCCTGATTAATAAGTTCCGGCATAAATCTATAGAAAAATGTAAGCAGAAGTGTATCAATATGCGCACCATCTACATCGGCATCCGTCATAATGATAATCTTGTCGTATCTTAACTTACTTATATCAAAGTCATTGCCATACCCTTCAAGGAAGCCACAGCCAAATGAGTTAATCATAGTCTTAATCTCGGCATTGGCAAGCACCTTGTCAATAGAAGCCTTCTCTACATTAAGTATCTTACCTCTTATTGGAAGTATCGCCTGAGTACGTCTGTTTCTTGCTGTCTTAGCTGAACCACCCGCAGAATCTCCCTCGACTATAAATACTTCACACTCCTCAGCCTTCTTACTCTCACAGTTGGCAAGCTTACCATTGGAATCTATTGAAAACTTCGACTTTGATAAAAGGTTAGTCTTAGTTCTCTCCTCTGCCTTTCTTATCTTTGCCGACTTTTCAGCACAAGCTATTACTGACTTTAACTGTTCAAGATTTCTGTCAAAATACAACTGTACCTCATCACTTGTAACCGCACTTACAACTGTTCCTGCATCCGGATTATCAAGCTTAGTCTTAGTCTGTCCTTCAAATCTTGGTGCAGGGTGCTTGATAGCTACTATGGCTGTCATACCATTTCTCACATCAAGACCGGTAAAGTTATTATCCTTTTCCTTAAGAACTCCTAATTCCCTTGCATACTGGTTAATAATCATTGTAAACTTCGACTTAAAGCCTGTAATGTGGGTTCCACCCTCCTGAGTGTATATGTTATTACAGAAGCCAAGAATATTTTCCTCAAATTCATTAACATACTGGAAAGCGCACTCTACCTCTATTCCGTCTTCGCTCTTCTTAAAGTAGATGATATCTGTCACAGCTTCCTTGCCATTGTTAAGTTCCTTTACATATGCCTTTATACCGTCTGGTTCAGAATATGTAATCTTCTCCTCGCTTCCATTTCTCTTATCTTCAAAATGTATTGTAAGTCCCGGATTAAGATAAGTTGTTTCATGCATTCTGCTCTTTATGGCATCTGACTTAAATCTTGTCTTTTCAAATATCTCACCATCAGGTAAAAAAGTAACCTTTGTTCCTGTATCATTTTTCCTGCATGTTCCTATCTTTTCAAGTGGCGCTACTGCCTTTCCTCTTTCATAACGCTGCTTGTATACACCGCCATCAACTTTTATTTCTACTTCAAGCCACACTGAGAGCGCATTAACTACGGATGCACCTACACCATGAAGTCCACCCGATATCTTATATCCGCCGTCACCAAACTTACCACCTGCATGTAATACCGTAAATACTACCTCAACCGCAGGAATTCCTGCCTTGGGATGAATTCCTATAGGAATACCTCGTCCATTATCTATAATAGTGGCTGTTCCATCATTATTAAGGGTTACTTTAATCTCGCTGCAGTACCCTGCAAGATGTTCATCCACCGCATTATCCGCTATTTCGTATATAAGATGGTTAAGTCCCTTAGTTCCTACACTTCCTATATACATTCCCGGTCTTTTTCTTACCGCTTCAAGACCCTCAAGAATAGATATACTATTTGCATCATATTTCGCTGCCATCTATATTTTTAACCATGCCTTTCTAATTTATATTAATGGTATTGAATAAATCTTCAAACTTAACTCCATATACCGTTGCACCCGATACACTGAGCTTTTCCCATTCCCTGCTATTCCACTCAACATACTTGCCGGCTTCATACTCCTCAAACTGCTCATTGAAAGCTTCAAGCTTCTTATCTGCAAGTATCGCTGACTTATTGACCTCTGTCTTTGCCTTATCATTATCAGATGTACATCTTATAATGTAGTACTTTCCATCTGCTTCCACGATTTTACTCATCTCACCTGTTGCAAGAGCGTAGGCTGCCTCTTCAAACTGGCTGTTCATCTCGCCTCTTCTAAGCTCATACTCATATTCGCCATCAGAATTATACTTCTTTGCTATTGCAAAAAATGAGTTGCCCTCGTTAAGTTCAGCATAGGCATTTTCTATCTCTTCCCTTGTGTCAGTAACTATATACTGTATATTAATTACTCTTGAGTCATCAGCACTGACTTCGATATCCATAACTGAAGTCTGGTCATTATACAGCTTCTGTGCTAAGGCAAACTCTGTAAACATCTGGTTAAGCTTATCCTCTGTTATTGAATATTTACTTCTCTGCTCATTTGTAAGAGCGTTATAGTACTCCTCTGATGCCTTTTTAACGCCCTCTTTTTCTTCTCTTCCAAGAACAACGCCCTTTTCCTTCGCCATGACATTCATACATCTTACTCTTATGAGCTTAACTCTTATCTGGTCTTTGATGTATTCTTCAAATGTTTTTCCATCAATCTGCTGTGTCCATATAGAACTTCCAAACATTTCCTCATACTGCGACTTTGCATCCGACATAAGCACAGCAGCATCCATAGTGTAAGTCTTTTGTCCGTCAACCTTTGCAAGTACATTTTTACCCATACCTGTTGATATATACAGACCGTTTCCGTTAAAAAACTTTATAAATACCAGCACAGCAGCAACTGCAGCTGCTATTATAAGAATTGTAACTATTCTCTTCTTCCTTCTTTTCATCATATTCACCTTTCATACTTTATTCCTACTTATGATACGGCTCATTCTTCATTATTCTAAAGCTTCTGTATATCTGTTCTAAAAGTATTACTCTCATAAGCTGGTGTGGAAATGTCATCTTAGAAAAACTCAGCTTATAATCTGCCCTCTGTAACACCTTATCATCAAGTCCGAGCGAGCCGCCTATAACAAATGCGATATCACTTTTTCCTGATATTCCAAGGCTGGCTATCTTTTCAGACAGTTCAACAGAGTCAAGCATTTTCCCGTCTATGGCAAGTGCGATGACATACATATCATCCTTAATACAGGATAGAAGTCTCTCTCCCTCTTTAGCTTTTATCATTCTGTTTACATTATCACTTGCGCTGTCCGGTGTCTTCTCATCTGCCACTTCCTTTATCTCAAGCTTACAGTACTTTGACAGTCTTTTAGAATACTCATCAATCGCCTGACAGTAGAACTTCTCCTTGACCTTTCCAACACAACATATGGTTATTTTCATATAATCTCCATTTCTGCTCACGTTTTTTGAGCATAACGAATATAAATGCCGGGGCAAAAGCCCCAACTATCTAAATATTAAAATATCGCTTCTTACTATGCCTGTACAAAAAAGTACCCATGGTTATCATCCAGCTTGAATACCTCTAACTGCTCTTCTATCTCTGCATCTGAAAGTCCTGATACATCCATGCCTTCATCGTCCATAACCCGCTTTAATTCCTTAATATTCTTGCAATACTGTGCAAAACATTCCTCAAGGAAATCCTCAGCCTCACTTACATCAAACACAACAGGCTCATCAAAAAGCCTTCCCTGATCTCTTAAAAATACTTCCGCACATTCCTTAATATGTTTATTCATAACAAAACCTCCATATAAAATATAATCTTGGGCTCAAATTATAAGAACATTCGTACCTTTACAATAAAACTTTAAACTCACGCCCCACTTAACACAAAAATTATCCGAGAATATCCTTAAAACTTTCACGGAGTGACTTTTCAACCCAGTCTGTTATATATCTTCCGTGTTTTTTAATATCCTCAGCCGCAGTACTCATAACATAAGAATGAGTAACTGAATCAAGCATATCGACATCATTATAATTATCACCAAACGCCATACACTCATCTTTAGACAGACCGAAATACTCCTGAATCTGCCTCATAGCCTTGCCCTTAGTGACACTGCTTTCCATAAAATCAAGATAAAGGTCACCAGACACTACTATAGATGCCTGTCCTTCCCACTTACTAAAAAAATGCTCCTTGGAGTTCTGTATTCCGCTAAGGTCGCACACTGCAATCTTTAATATATCATCGTCTATATCTGTAAACTTATCAATAAGCGTAGTCTTATAGTTTACAACCTTTGTCATCCTGTAAAGATACTCTTCTGTCTTAGGCTTAATATATGCTGTATGCTGTCCTGATATAAGCACTTCACAGTTGGGCTGTTCATATACATCTTCTATAATCTTTAGCGCAAGCTTTCTGTCCATAGCTGTCTTAGCTATAACTTCACCCTTATATTCGCTGAGTGCGCCATTCTCTGATATATACACAAGTCTGTCACTTACCGGCTCAAACAGTCTTTTCAGGCTCACTATCTGTCTTCCACTTGCAGGTGCGAAAAGAACTCCTGCCGACAGCAGCTTATCTATAACCTCTATAGTAGATGCATCTACACTCTGTGCACCATTTCTTAATATCGTTCCATCAAGGTCACTTGCAACCAGCTTAATCATAACTTCATCTCCTGATATACTCCTGCTACCGGCAGTCCTACAACATTATTATAATCGCCATCTATCTTTTTAATAAATGCAGCGAAACGTCCCTGTATGCCATAAGCACCTGCCTTGTCCATAGGTTCTCCTGTACTTATATAGTCCCATATTTCCTTGTCTGTAAGCTCATAACAGTACACATCCGTCCTGCCAGCAAAGCTCTTTTTCCTGCCGTCACCATACATAAGTGTTACGCCTGTATACACCTGATGACAGTCGCCGGAAAGTTCTTTTAACATATTGTAAGCATCCTGCTCATCCTTAGGCTTTGTGAGTATATGTCCTTTATGGCTCACTATTGTGTCAGCTCCTATTATGACATAATCACCTTCCTTAATATCCTGCTGCCATTCTTCATCAGATACAATGTCATCTATATTACTTTCCTGTATCTTATTATGAACTGCCTCTGCCTTTATTCCAGAAAGGTATATTACATACTGTTCTGGGTCTGTTATATCTGTATGTTCATCTGCTTCACTTGTTATTACTATGAATTCCATTCCTATCTGTTCAAGAAGCTCTTTTCTTCTTGGTGAACCAGATGCAAGTATAGTCCTCTTCATCACTGTAATACCATCCTTCATCATAACATGCGAACATGCTTTCGCCTTATTGTAACACATAAATAAGCAGTATGCAAAAGCTAATTTTGCTATTACATACTGCTTAACTATTATCATCTATAACACTGTGTTATACACTGATTACAACCTGAGCCTGCTAATCCATACTTACACAGCTTTCTTCTGTGCCCTGCCGGTTAGTTGCTCATACTTCTGTTCATAGCTGACTCAACGGCATCTATAGAAGCTCTGATAATATCGTGGTCGATACCTATACCAAAGTATTCCTTGCCATCTTCGCCCTTAATTCCTACATAAGCTATGGCACTTGAATCTGAACCCTGCTTTAATGAATGTTCCTCATAGCACATTACATCGCAAGGCTTTCCAAAATGCTTTGAAAGTGCGTTGCTTACCGCATCAAGACGACCGTTACCACCAGCATTTATAACAATCTTTTCTCCATTCTGCTCAATAGTAACTTCTGTCTGGATACCATCAATCTGCTTAAAGTGTACTTCTGATATCTTGAATACAGGAGTGAAGTTCTTATATCTCCTCTCAAATATCTCAAGTACTTCATCTGGTGCAAGTTCCTTATGATGTACATCTGATACATCCTTAACTGCATAGCCTAAGTCTTCTCTCATAGCCTTTGGTATAATCATTCCGTAGTTATGCTCAAGAACGTATGCAACGCCGCCCTTACCTGACTGGCTGTTTATTCTGATAACATCTGAATCGTATGTACGTCCGACATCTTCAGGATTAATAGGAAGATATGGAACTGTCCACTTAGATGGATCCTGTTCAATTCTGTAGTGCATACCCTTTGAAATAGCATCCTGATGTGAGCCCGAAAATGCTGCGAATACAAGCTTACCACAGTAAGGATGCCTGTCATCTATCTTCATCTGTGTAAGACGTTCAAACATTTCTGAAAGCTTTGGCATATCTGAAAGGTCAAGTTCAGGGTCAACACCCTGTGCATACATATTCATGGCAAGGTTAACTATATCTACGTTACCTGTTCTCTCACCATTACCGAATAATGTACCCTCTATTCTGTCTGCGCCTGCAAGTAAGCCAAGTTCTGCATCTGCAACGCCTGTTCCCCTGTCGTTATGAGGATGAAGTGATACAACAACATTTTCACGGTTATGAAGATTTTTGCTCATATATTCAATCTGGCTTGCAAATACATGTGGAAGTGACATTTCTACTGTAGCAGGAAGATTGATGATACACTTCTTATCAGGTGTTGGCTGCCATATATCTATAACAGCGTTACATACTTCAAGTGCATATTCTGGTTCTGTACCTGTAAAGCTTTCTGGGCTGTACTCAAAAAGGAAGTTGCCGCCATCTGCCTCTGCAAGCTCCTTAAGTAACCTGGCACCCTCTATGGCTATCTGCTTAACTTCATCCTTAGACTTTCTGAACACCTGTTCTCTCTGTGCTAAAGATGTTGAATTATATACATGCACAATCGCTCTTGGTGCGCCCTTTACTGCCTCAAATGTCTTCTTTATAATATGTGGTCTTGCCTGTGTAAGCACCTGGATAGTTACATCATCAGGAATCATATTCTTCTCAATGAGTGTACGGCAGAGCTCGTATTCAGTTTCTGATGCTGCCGGGAAACCTATCTCGATTTCCTTGAAACCAACCTCGATAAGCTTGTTAAAGAACTCAAGCTTTTCATCAAGGCTCATAGGTTCAACTAAAGCCTGATTACCATCTCTTAAGTCAACTGAACACCATACTGGTGCCTTGTCAATATACTCCTTCTTCACCCAGTCATTGCACTCAACTGGTGGCATAAAATAACCTCTCTTATACTGTCTGTAATCAAACATTCCTCAATTCCTCCTGTTTTCATAATTATACGTCATTAGAGCTATTCACTCACTATATATACGGATTGTCATATTAAACATTAATAATACTCAATCCTGTCCTGATATAAGTAAACACCTATAATTTAATACATTGTATGACTGAATACCGCATATTAGTTATGTAAGACACTCTTTAAAAGAGCCATAAAACTAAAAAAACTTCCGCCTCCAAAGGACACCTGCCCCTAAGAGACGAAAGATATAATCTCACGCGATACCACTCTTATTCGTAGCTTTCACTACGCTCTCACTGAATACGTACACATCTGTAAACAATATGTGTATTATATTCTGTCCGCTTTAACGGTCGGCCTCCGTCTACGTCTACTCTATCGTAATATTTCGGGTAGCAGCTCCAAGGCGAGTTCAATAAGTTCCTTCCACTGTCTTGCACCATACGACAGCTCTCTGAAGCCGGTTCTTATCTAATATTCCTCTTCGTAGCATTTACTTATTATCAATTGTTTAGATAATAACTCATATACCAGATAATGTCAACCACTAAATTACAGCTTCTTTAAGAATTCTATATCTTCCTTTGACACTTCTTTATCTGAATAGCGCGCCTTTTCATAACTTTCAGTTATTATCTTACTCTTTGTCTCATCGTCTGTTATAAGCTTCTTTGTTATCTCATCTGGCATCATTTCCTGATTAGCCTTAACACCTGACAACTTATTCTTTGTCATATACTTCTTTGACTTTGCATACTTTTTATAAAGCTTTCTGTACTGGATATTATTCTTATCCTTTGTTTCTTTTGGCTTTTCACGCTTTATTCCGTACTGCTCTTTTTCTGTGTCCTTATTAAGGTATTCTATTTCATCGCCATCGTTATCTAACGACTTTCTAAAACCTTTTGCATACTTTACTATAGCGTATATTATTGCTATAAACATTCCTATAAGCGCACATAATGCAAACACTTCAAAAAGCGCATTACCTACAGGGTTATATGCAGAGGCAGTAAGGTCGTCCTTTGTGCTTGTCTGTATTTCCTGCGTAAATGGCTCACTCTCCGCTTCATATTCTGTATCCGGTCCAAGTCCTAACAGCTTTAGAAGAACCCATAATATTCCCTTAAGTACTGCCATAAGCCCTGCCACTATTGTCTGGAATATATTACCGTACTTTCCACTGTAGAAAAGTAACATTCCAAGCACCATAAATACCGCAAACACTATCATCATAGCCATATTTATACGGAGTATTCTTCTTGCCGGGAACTCTGACTTCCCCTCATTGACCGCAAATATCTTATATAACTCGCTCACCTGTCCGTAGAAGAACTGGCATATAACAAATGCTATAAACAGAAACAACTGTATTCCCATAAGTGTTGTATTGTTATTATAACTGCCAAGTATATAAAAACCTATCATAAATACACAATACGCTACGTGAAGCTTCTCTGTTGCATTGACCGCAAGCTGAATATCGTCCTTGCTTCTGCCAGACACATCATAGCTTATCTCGCTTGCTCTTTCATACTGTTTCTTCTGTACATACAGTCCCTTAAGTCTTATGGAATGTGCAGCTATCGCTACAGCCACAAACACATAACCTGCGAATTCTGCATCCGTTTTAGAAAGAGCCGCTGCTATAAATACAAATACAATATTAATACATATAAACAGAGGATAACTTCTGATATGCTTTCTTGAATAATATGTAACTAATACAGGTATTAAAACTATTAAACAGCGGTACGCACCTGCTGCAGCATTACCGGCAAAACCAATATACACACCTGCTGCCATAGACATATATACAATACAGAGTATGAGTATCTCCAACACCACCCTGCTGTTTTTAAGATGTTTTATCTGCATCCTCTTTTCCTTTCATAAAGTCCTGTGAACAGCCAGCCTGTCATACATTTTCATAATACATACTGCCTATACCACTGTTCACCCGTGGGACTATCCATATCTTATTATTCTGGTTATTCATTATAGAACCTGCCGCTTTCCTTATTCTGTCGTTTTTATTGGCAGATATAATGACATATATCATATCAGACCTTGAACTACCTGCATATGCCATCATCGTACACTCTTCATTAAGTGATGTCATAAGCTGTGCAAATTCTTCCATATCCTGCGATATATCTATTCTTGCAAGCTTGGTATTAATCTGGTTAAAATGTGATAATCCTGAACCAGCTTCTATCCTTGTATTCTGCTTTGTATCAATATCACGTCCGTTAGATATAAGTGACACATTGACTCCTCTTGCTATAAGAAGCTGTGACAGTCCTGCTGCTATACTTATGGCATATTCGACAACGTCCTCCTGCATATAGGCTGCCTCACTCTCAAGATTAAGAAGCAGGCATACATTTCTGCTGACAGTTTCATTATAATGATTAACCATAAGATTGCCCGTCCTTGCGTATGCCTTCCAGTTGATATCCCTGACACTGTCGTAAGACTGGTAATCTCTTATCCCTGCAAACACAAACTTATCCTCACTTAAGTACTTTCTTCTTTCAAGCTCGCCCATAATCATATTGTTTACATCTGTAAGGCTCTTAACATCCGCCGGCTTTGGAAAAACTGTTATATCACTGTACAGCCTGCTTCTGTGTATCATTATCTCATTCATAAATGCACCGGGAAATACCATTTCAACCGCACTCAGCCTGAATACGCCACGCCTGCTGCACTCAACTGCTATTCTTCTTGTGACCTTCTGGTTAGATAACAGTGAAAATACATCATTGCGGTAGGTCTTATCTGACACCATTGAATTCGTATCATTCTGCCCGAATATAAAGCTCCGGTCTATGTCAAACTTTACATTCATACAGAACACTGGAAGCTTCTTTGCATTTACAACTGTTTCTATTATGTCTATCTTATCACCTTTAGTCGCCGTCTTATTAGAAAAGCTTACATCTGAACTTAAGTTTTTGTCCCAGTTTTCCTTGTATACAACCGATAAAATCTTATAGACAACAACTACTCCTATAAGCATCAAAACAATATTCATCTACTTAGTCCACTCCTCAGTTGGTACTGCAACCTGTGCAAATGCTGAATTAACTGCCTGCGCTCTGCCATCCTTTGATACAATTCCTGTTCCAAATACAAGCCTGTGTGCCCATACGCATACTGAAAGCTCCTTAATATCTGATGGAACAACATAGTCACGTCCCTTTACATATGCATATGCCTTTGCAGCATTAACCATAGCTATAGAACCTCTTGGACTTATACCTATCGCAACGTCAGAAAGCTTTCTTGTCGCACCTGCAAGCTCTGCTATATATTCAATAAGTGCCGGATGTATGTACACCTCTTTTGCCTGCTTCTTCATATCTATGATATCCTGCTTCTTACATACACTTCCAAGCTCTGTTATAGGATTGTCGCTTAAGAAACGGTTAAGTATCTCAACCTCTGCATTCTTATCAGGATATCCCATCTCAAGCTTCATAAGAAATCTGTCAAGCTGTGCCTCCGGCAGTGGATAGGTTCCTGCTGTTTCTACTGGATTTTCTGTTGCAATAACGATAAATGGTTCCTCAAGCTTAAGCGTATCACCGTCTATAGTAACCTGGTGTTCCTCCATACACTCTAACAGTGCAGACTGTGTTCTTGGAGTTGCCCTGTTTATCTCATCTGCCAGTATAATATTGGCAAATACAGGTCCTTTATTTAATGTAAAGTCCCCGCTCTTCTGGTTATATATATGAAGACCTGTTATATCTGAAGGCAGCAGGTCAGGTGTAAACTGTATTCTCTTAAATTCACAATCTATACTCTTTGCAACTGACTTTGCAAGCATAGTCTTACCTGTTCCCGGAACATCCTCTAAAAGCACGTGTCCGCCTGCTAATATGCTTGTAAGCACCTTTTGAGTAACATCCTCTTTTCCAACTATAACTTTCCCTATATTATCTAATATGCTATTAATATTCATAATTCCTCTTTCCCTGATATTTACTTGATATGATGCGAGTGTCCATAAATCAAAAAGTCATTGGTATCTGTACGATAAGACTTTTGATCCTGACATTCTTGTTAAGTATAACAAAAAAGCTACAGTTGTATCAACAACAACTGTAACTTTTCACAAATCTTTTACATATATCAGCTATTAACATACCGTGGAGATATTATAATACATTCAATATTGTATTACTTATCTATATTAATCCTGAGGCTCTTCTCCCGGAAGCTCCTGATTGACATCTATTCCTCTTGGTGCAACCGGTGTAGAGAATACTATCTGTGTGCTTGTTCTTCCGAACTTCTGAAGCTGTCCTATAAATGTATCAAGCTCCATAGTGCTTGGGAACACAACCTTTAAAAGCATAGAATAATTGCCTGTTACGCAGTTACACTCAACTACATTAGGGCATGACTTTATAAATGGGTAAAACTCCGGCTTCTGTACTGGTGCAACTTCAAGGTTGATAAATGCAGTTATATGATATCCTAACTTTAACTGGTTAATCTTAACTTCATATCCTTTGATAATCTCTTCCTTTTCAAGCCTTTCTATTCTTGCCGATACCGCTGGAGATGATAAAAATACATTTTCAGCCAGCGCTTTAAGTGGCATTCTTGCGTTATTCTGTAATAATGTAATCAGCTTCTTATCAATCTTATCCATAATTATTCTCCATTCTTTTCTTTGTACTTTAATCACCATACTTACCTATGATTATTAATCTTTACTATTCAAAACAAAAAAGGAAACAACTCCAGCTAAACCAGTTAGAATTGTCCCCTTTGACTTTGAATATTAATTTATTTGTAATATACACCTTGTTTTATTAATTTGCAACACTGTTTTTTGTATTTTTTTAAGTACTTATATTATTTTATTAAGTTTTTTCACTATTTTGTTAAATATAAATTGCATATACGCTATAATATATGTTAAAGTTTTATACGGCTGTAATACAGCCCATATTTTATATTAACAGATTGGAGATAATTATGTCAGATAATACAGATTACAATAACAATTCAGAATACTCAACAGTAACTCTTTCACTTGATGATGGTTCAGAGGTTGAGTGTGCTGTTATAAGAACTTTCCCTGCTGGTGATAAGAACTATATAGCACTTCTTCCTATCGCTGATATTGATGAGGATGAGAGCGAGGTATATCTTTACAGATATTCTATCAGTGCAGACAATGAGCCAGTTCTTGAAAATATTGACTCAGATGAAGAATACGAGATTGTTTCTGATGCCTTCGATGAAGAGCTTGACGCTATGGAATATGAAGAACTCTATGAGCAGGAAGACTCTGAAAATTAATCTTACCTATGAATTCGTGGAGTAGTCAAAGCTTTCTATATAAGCTTTATCTATCTCACTTATAAAACGTGAAGCGGCTGTATCGTGTCCATATCTCTTTATGGGATATACAAGATACAGCTTTTCTTTTGCCCTTGTCATGGCAACATACATAAGTCTTCTCTCCTCCTCTATCTCATTATCAAGCACCGCCTTATTGTACGGTATTATGCCTTCGCACACATCCATTATAAATACAGCTTTGAATTCTAGTCCTTTGCAGCTGTGCATTGTGTATATATTTACTGCTCCGGCACTGTCTTTTTCATCACTGTTTTTCTGATTACCCTGTCTTTTGTCACTCTTATTTTCCTGCTCCGTTTTTTCTGCCTGTTCATCTATATATTTAAGCCACTGTTTTATATCCATATATTTTCTGGACAATGTCTTTATCTCTGTCAGCTTGGCATAGACCTCTTCTTTATTCAGACGTTTTCTTATTATCTCTTCATTTATATAATCCTCGTAACCTATGCCTTTAAGAATGTAGTTAACCGCTGCATAAGGTGACATATGTGAAAGCATTTTTATGTCAAACTGCATATCATTAATAATCTTTATCAGGCCCTCATCGCCGTCATAGCATTTTCTTAAGTGTTCAAAGTTAAAAGGCTGTGTAATCAGTGCCCTCTTTATATATCTTGACGGCTTGTTAATTATTCTGACTGCATTTTCCTTATCATACATCCCCTGTGATAATCTCATATATGCGGCTATATCCTGCATAAGCCAGCTATCATATATATTATGTACTGCTGTTAATGTCCTGCACGCCACACCATCGCTGTTAAGCCTTGTATAATATATGTTGCTTATTATATTTGTGCGTGATATGACTGCTATTTCCTCCGGCTTAATTCCGTCTGCAATAAGCTCCCTTACTTCCTTTGACAGATACAACGCCTCCTCTTCTATATCTGCCATTTTGCACACTTTAATTCTGCCTGAACACATTCCACACGACCTTATATCCTTTGCGAAGCGCACCTTATTATACTCAATCAGCGAACGCGCGCCTGCCACTATCTCTGATGAGCACCTGTAGTTGGTATTAAGATACATCTGTACAATATCTCTGTACTCTGTGGAAAGTCCAAGCATAATATCAGGCTTTGACCCCCTGAAAGCATATATGCTCTGGTCATCATCACCTACCACAAAAAGGTTAGCCTGCTTTCCTGCTATAAGCTTTATGGTATCATATTGTGCCTTATTAATATCCTGAAATTCATCCACAAGTATATACTTATACTTATCCTGCCACGCCTTTCTATAGTCTGCTCTTTTAGATAACAGCTCATAACACATAATAATCATATCGTCATAATCTATCATTCTTCTGCTTATAAGCATATTTTCATATTTCTTATATATAAGACGGAATGTAGCTGCTGGACAGCTTACTGCCTCATATGTATCTATACACAGCCTGTTGCTTTTTACACGGCTTATCTCCGATATAATGCCTGTTACCATCTCATTTTCATCGGGATATTCCAGCTCAAAGCCCATAGCTGCATTTCTTATATAATTGTACTGTATATCTGCTTTTATTATTGAACCTGCTGAATAATTGTAAGCATGGCGCAGCATAGAAAAAAATACTGCGTGGAATGTACCAAATGTTACTGATACATAAGACTCACCCGTAAGTGACAGAAAACGCTGCCGCATAGACTTTGCAGCCGCCTTTGTAAATGTAATGACCAATATCGAAGACGGGGAAACACTGTGTTCCTTTATAAGACTTATTATTCTGTTTACAATAACTGTAGTCTTTCCAGAACCCGGACCCGCAAGTACAAGTGCAGGTCCGTCCTTAAAATGTATCGCCGACTTCTGTTCTTTGCTAAAAACCATAAGCCGCCTTTCAATAACTCATAATCTCATCGTCAGATCCATCTGTATTCTCTATTGCAAGAATATCTATAAAATAGCTGACATTGCTGTTTACAACAACCTCTACCCTGTCACCAGCCTTATGGCCAAGTATAGCCTTTCCCAGAGGCGACTCTATACTTATAAGTCCTTCCAGGGAATCACCCCTTACAGTTGTTACAAGCTTTATTTTCTCAGTGGTTCCATCATCTTCATACTTTACTGTTATAGTGTTATTAACACCAGCCTCATCATCTGCCGACTCTTCTGATATAATCGTGGCTGTCTTTATCATCCTCTGAAGATATCTTATACGGCTTTCGTTCTGATTCTTGAACTTCTTTGCTGCATAATACTCGAAATTCTCACTCAGATCTCCCTGTGCTCTTGCCTCCTTGACATCTTCGAGTGCTTTTTTTCTTACTTCATGCACACGATATTCTATCTCATCTTCCATCTTCTTTATGTCACCTGGTGTTAATTCGTTATTCATGACAACTCTCACTCCTATTAATAAACCACTCTGTATTACCAGAATATTTCTCTATATGAATATTCACCCCTGTAATTAGATGCATTATAATCAGGATACTTATATGGCTTATACACATCTTCTCTTTGCTCATCATCCTGAGTGTATATATACATATAATTATAATCCCATGTAACTATTTCATCTCTTGCATCCCCAAGAATATTAACTGCTTCCGCACATAATGTTGGGTGTCCATCATCCGGGAACTTCACGACAGTAACGCCATCACCATCTATCATGCCACCGCGTTCTACATCTGCATTAAGCAGTATGAAGTCCTGTCCGTCTCCTGTCCAGTTAACTGGTGTAAGAAGGTTGCCATTAAGCTCATTCTCCATCTCCCACAGTTCATTACCTTCACTGTCATAAAAGTATATAATGCCCTGATGACCCCAGAAGTTAACAACAGCCATCTCATAGCCTGGCTTATCCGGACAGTAATTAGCAAGACTTACTCTCTGTGCATGTCCTATGCCATCCTTTTTTAATATGTTTCCATCAAAATCGCAGAGAATAAATCCCTGTGTTCCTGCAACGCATGCAAAAAACTTCTTACCCTTATTAGGTCCTGACTCGAATCTGCCAGGTACTATCTCATCTATATGATCATCCTTAAAAGGCATTGTCCATAATCTTTTACCATGACAGTCAAGCATATTATAGCCAACAAGAAGTTCATCATGACCATCTCCATTGATATCTATGGCAAAAGGAAAATGTCCTGTATTCTTATCACTCTGGAAATGCCACATAACCTCAAGATTATCATTAAGTGCATATACTCTGCAGTATCTGTCCTTAATAAGAATATCTCTTGGCTTATCAAGTCCACGGAAATTGCATATTCTCATTCCATCTGGATTGATTCTGTCAAATGCATATTCTCCGTCTGGTACTCCTATAATAGTGCCATCCTCAGCTGCTGTAGAATAAGGAGTCTTTGCTCTTTTCTTAACTTCTCCTGTACGTCCATCAAGAATAAGCACCTCAAAATTCTTTGCTGTTATAACCTCGTCATAGCCATCGCCATCTATATCGTATATCTGCATAGGCATATCCGCTGAAATATTACCAATCTCAGTGTTATCTGTAGGCTCACCATGCTGCCACAATATATTGCCATCAAGGTCCATAGCTGTAAGACAGCTTATTGTACCATAAGCATCTCTGTTAACTCTCTTCTGGCATTGTGCCATAACCATCTGGTATTCTTTTGTTCCAAGCAGATGTCCGAATCTTAACTGTCTTCCAGTACCACAGCCCTTAAGATCTATTTTTTTGGCAAGCTTCATCTTAGGGTACTTTTTCTGTGCTGCCTCACACTTTAATTCATATTCTGTTCTGTCTTTTTCTATTCTTTGGGCTGTTGCTTCATCCACTGTTACCTTTACATAACCGAATGCAGCCGGTATCGTTGCTGTAACAGCGACTTTTCCACCATGAAGTGCATAATCTGTCTGCACATCTATATATGTACTGCCATCTACGCTGCATATAACATGGCTTCCTTTAACAGATACCTTTATGTTATATGTGTCATCACAATTATAGTCAAAGTCAACACTTTTGATTTCTTCTACATTTTCTTTATGTCTGTATACAAGCTTCAGCTTCTTATCTTCAAATATACATGCAAGAAGGTTCAGTGAATTCTGTGCACAAAAACCAATACCTGCGCTTCCCCATTTGGTATTGAACATTCTAAGTCCTGCTTCTATATCGTAATCTCTCCAGAATCTGTCACCAGTTTCAAGTGTAGGGAATGTCCTGTGTGGTTCTGTATTGTGAAGCCTCATCTGTTCCATATAATGTCTGCCATTATACTCCATAATGCACCATGAAGCACCCTGTCCGTTATATCTGTAGTTACATACAGGGTCATACCATCGTCCATAAAATCCAGGAAAATGGATAAAATGATATTCTCCAATAGCCGAATGGTTTTTGTCATATGGGAACTCTCCTATAGGGAAATCCATGAAGTCCTCATCTATCAAGCTAATCTTTTCCATAAAGCAATCCTCCATTATATTTATTAATACTCAGATGTATATTGTTTGAATATGTTGACATTATACATCTACCGTCTGATTACAACAACCCGTAAATATTGTCCTTTTTCTTATATATTACTGATTATTATTCTTTTTTGCAGTTCTATGAAGCGCTATTGGCTTTCTTGATACATTCTCTGTTTCTCTTTCATCGAGAGTATGCATCTTTCCGTTATGGTCTCTCTTATACTTAGGCTTCTCACCTACATAAACTGCTGTCTGGTTTTCTTTATTAAGCTTTGCCATACAGTCAGGACAAAATCTTCCATATCTGATATCAGCGCCACACATCTGGCATTTTATGTATGAATCTGAACCATCTGGAATCTCTATTCTTCCCTGATATAAAAACTTCTGGATGGTTTTTACACTGACACCTGTTGCATCTGCAATAGTCACTGCATTCTGAGGTCCATGTGTTTCAAGATATTCTCTTATTTTTCCAAAATCTGTATATTCTTTATCTCCACACTTTGGACATTCATACATCTCTCCATAAGCATATACCATGGTAGCTCCACATTTAGGACAGATTTTTGTCATAGAATACTGATTATCTATTTCTGCTCTTACAAACTCCCGTTTTTGTTTTTTTTCTAAGCTATTGCTTCCTGTTTCCCTCATAATTAGTTTCTCCAATTCCGCTTTCCCTTTTTATATACTAAATTCATTTTATTTACTGAATTCATTTTCACTTAATACTTTTTATTTTCCAGCTTTTATTTTCCTGTTTTCTTTTTATTTGCCTGTTTATTATTGTTATTAATATACTTAGGCGATTCTCTTAATACATTTCTTATAGCTGCCCTGTTGGCATTAATCTGGGTATTCTTTGCTGTTGAAAGATAGTATCTTTGTTTTGCATTGATATAATGTACAATATCTGTGTTACATGATGTTAATGTACATCCATATATTATCTTTTTTTCACCTGCCTTTACCTTTCTTACAACGATTCCCATAAGACTTATGGTATCATCCATATCTTTAAATACAAGCCTTACAGGCGATTTATTAACCTCTATATCTTCGTTTCCCACGAATGAAAATCCATTCTCACTTATATCTTTTATAATAACATTAACAGCTTTTTTATTAATACCTATCTGTGCTACTGCTCCTAATCCAAGAAACAGTCGGTATGCCTGTCTTCTATTCATCTCATAGCCTTCCATGGATGAGGTTATCTTATACATCGACTTTCCATTCTCAGTGACAGTCGATATGCCTACGCCTCTCCACAGCACAGGATTCTTATCTTCTCTTATATATACAAGACTGACTGACAGAGTAACCGAAGCCTCAAAAGAGACTCTTTTTCCATCTATAATTATAGGTCTGGCATACAGATAGTTCATGCCTGTATCTATACATTGCGACTTAAACTCCAGCTTTCTTGCTGCTACACTGACCTCTATCGTAAGCTCAGCATCTTTTGGAACTTCTTTTATAAGCATTATATTCTCCGTCTTAATAATTATCTTCCCTGATAATTACAAAATGTTTCTTTAATAATAACACTAAATCATTCAAAATAAAAGACCCTAAAATGTTTAGTTTACATTATCCAACTCACTTACTGATTTTGATCAGCTGGTGTATATAAGGCATATATAAGCTTTAGACAATAGACAGCATAAAAAGAAAGGCAGGCTGAACCCAAAAGCGGGCCAGCCTGCCTCTAATACAATACATTAAAGCATTATTCTTCATCTTCTACTGGTTCATCCCAGTTGTGATAAACATTCTGAACATCATCCTCTTCGTCAAGAAGTGCAAGTATTCTTCTCATTTTCTTAATATCATCTTCTGATGTAAGTTCAACCATAGTCTGAGGTATCATAGTAACCTCTGCTGATGCGAATGTTACACCTTCGTTTGAAAGTGCATCACTTACAGTTCCAAAATCATCTGGAGCTGTTGTTATCTCATAGCAGTCATCTTCTTCATTAAAATCATCTGCGCCGGCATCAAGAGCAAGCATCATAAGGTCGTCTGCATCCTTGTCACATTCTTCCTTATCTACGATTATCTGTCCCTTGTTATCAAACATAAATGATACACAGCCAGGTGTACCTACATTACCGCCACCCTTTGTAAATGCATTTCTTATGTTAGATGCAGCACGGTTTCTATTATCTGTTAAAGCCTCAACTATGATAGCTGTTCCGTTAGGACCATATCCTTCATATGTAACTGATTCAAAATCAGACATATCTGTGCTTGCAGCCTTCTTAATAGCTCTGTCAATTGTATCATTAGGCATATTAGCTGCCTTACACTTAGTAACAACCTGTCTTAGCTTACTATTATTATTAACATCAGGTCCACCTTCTTTAACGGCAACCATAATCTCCTTACCAAGTCTTGTAAATATTTTACCCTTAGCAGCATCATTAGCAGCTTTCTTATGGGCTATGTTAGCAAATTTTGAATGTCCTGACATTTTATTTCTCCTTTTTTAACTCAATTATCTAAAATACGCCGACAGATATTTTATCACTCTTTAGCTGACTTTTCAAGCAGTAATACAAATTCTTCTATAGGCATAGGCTTGTAATAATAGTATCCCTGTGCATACATACAGCCATGCGCTACAAGGAAATCAGCCTGTTCTTTAGTCTCAACGCCTTCTGCTATCATATCTATTCCCAGGTCGCTTATCATCCTTATAACGTTGCTTAAAAGTACTTTTCCCTTATCAGTGGCTATATCATCAACAAAGGTCTTGTCTATCTTAACCTCATCGACATGTTCATCCTTAAGCATGCCAAGTGATGAATAACCAGAACCGAAATCATCCATGGAAAATTTATATCCATAGCTCTGAAGTGTCTTTACCTTTCTGTAAAGACTGTTTTCTTCATTGGTAAATGCGCTCTCTGTAATCTCAAGCGGTATAAGCTCCGGCTTTATATTATACTTATCCGTAAGCTTCTTTATCCTGCTTATAAAATGATCCTGATATACGTGCATTCTTGATACATTAATAGATATAGGCACCGGCTCTACGCCTTCCTGCTCAAGCTTCTTGATATAATAACAGACTCTGTCCCACATATAATTATCAACATCAAGGACGTAACCATTCTTTTCTATTACCGGAATAAACTCATCCGGATAAACCATACCTCCGTCAGAAAGCACCCATCTTACAAGTGCCTCCCCTCCTATTATGCGCCCTGTTCTCATATCAACCTTAGGCTGCACATAAGGCTTAATCTGGTTATTCTTAAGTGCCGGCAGCACATCATTTTCTATCTTCTTCTCAAAAAGCATCCTCTCACGCATATCAGTATCATAGAACTCATATACCCTGAATACCTTACCCTTAATCCTCTGTAACGCAAGATCTGCATAGTCGCACATAAGACTTATATCCATGCTTCCATCATTAATGCATATTCCAAATGCTGGTATAATCTTACATGCTATCTCATACTTATCTATTGAATTCTTAATGCTCTTAGTTATATCTATAAGCTGGTCGCGGCTGTCAAAGGCTGTACACAGTGTAAATATATCAGCCCTGAAATGCCCGGCAACCGCATAATCTCCTGTATACTCTGTAAACAATGCTGATATGTACTTTAAAAGCCTGTCTGCCTCATCTCTTCCACAGAATTCATTAACTGTCTTAAAGTGATATATATCCATTCTTATAATAGCAAACTGCTTATCCGGATTATTCTTAATCAATTCATTGGACTGATAAAAAAATGCTTTAATTCCATATAAGCCTGTAAGTGGTGACTTATTACTGTCAATATTATTGTCTGCCATCTTTCTTAGTGAATATAGATATAATTCGTCTTTCTCAATCTTAGAAGCTGTTATTTTTTTCTCTTCATTATCTCCCGCATGTTTCATAAATAGCCTCTCCAATTACTTATTGTATGTTATTCACGTTTTATTTTGTTAATTATATCACACTCTTATACAAAATGCAAAAAAACATCGTTATATTGGGTACAATTTTCACCCAATATAACGACATTTTTCGACAAATACTAATATTATAAAGCTCTGCTTTAGTTATTAAAGATTAGCCTTAATCTTTTCTATCATTTCTGTATATTCAGCATCTGTTAAGTACTTCTTATCTGGATTCATAAGGAATACTCCACCCCACTCATATTCGTCCTTATACTTAGGGCAAAGGTGGAAGTGAAGATGATGTCCTGTATCTCCATAAGCACCATAGTTAACCTTATCTGGATTGAATGCTTTCATAATAGCTCTTGCAACTCTTGCAACATCCTCAAAGTAAGCAGCTCTTTCTTCTGCTGTAAGTTCATTCATATCACCTACATGCTTCTTGTGGGCAACTATACATCTTCCAGGGTGGCTCTGCTCCTTGAAAAGATATACCTTAGATGTCTCTAACTCACATATCTTAATACCGAACTTTGCAACAAGTTCACCTTCCATACAGTATGCACAATTCTGATCTACCATAGCTGTATCCTCCTTATAATTAAAATCACTATAAATAACTAATAAGCAGTCCAGCCAGCAGGTCAAACCGCTTATCAGCTAATATCTTTTACATCTATTATTAAATGTCTGAATTAATTATTATTTACTCGGCATCCTTGATTGAGAAGCTTATTCTTCCCATCTTATCCTTGCCCATGCACTTACACTTAACAACATCACCAAGTGTAAGAACATCTTCTACCATATTGATTCTTTCCTTAGATATCTTAGATATATGAACCATACCTTCCTTACCAGGTGCAAACTCAACGAAAGCTCCGAATTCCTTGATACTTACAACCTTACCTTCATATATCTTACCTTCTTCAAATTCATCAACGATAGTTCTGATATACTTCATAGCCTTATCCATGCCAGCCTGCTCAACACCACATATTGATACAAAACCATCATCTGTGATATCAATCTTAACACCGCACTCTTCGATAATAGCATTGATAACCTTACCACGCTGTCCAACCACTTCACCAATCTTAGCTGGGTCGATAGATGTCTGGATAATCTTAGGTGCGAATTCACCTACTGTCTTTCTTGGCTCAGCGATAGCTGGCTTCATACATGTATCCATGATAAAGAGTCTTGCTTCTCTTGTTCTTCTTATAGCCTCTTCTACGATAGGACGTGTAAGACCATGAATCTTAATATCCATCTGGATAGCTGTGATACCTTCTGTTGTACCAGTTACCTTAAAGTCCATATCACCGAAGAAATCTTCAAGACCCTGAATATCTGTAAGTACTACATAATCATCATCTGTATCACCTGTTACAAGACCGCAGGAAATACCAGCAACCATACTCTTAATTGGAACACCTGCTGCCATAAGTGACATACAAGATGCACAAGTAGATGCCATAGATGTTGAACCGTTAGACTCAAATGTTTCTGATACAGCACGGATAGCATATGGGAATTCCTTTTCTGAAGGAAGTACTGGAATAAGTGCTCTTTCAGCTAAAGCTCCGTGTCCTATTTCTCTACGTCCCGGACCTCTTGAAGGCTTTGTTTCACCTACAGAGTATGAAGGGAAGTTATAGTGATGAATATATCTCTTAGTTGTAACATTGTCATCAAGACCATCAACCTTCTGTGCTTCTGATAAAGGTGCAAGTGTTACAACATCACATATCTGTGTCTGTCCTCTTGTAAACATAGCAGAACCATGAACTCTAGGAATAATATCAACTTCTGCTGCAAGAGGTCTTATCTGGTTAATAGCACGTCCGTCAGGTCTCTTATGATCCTTTAATATCATCTTACGGACTGTCTTCTTCTGATACTGGTAAATAGCTTCACCAAGAACTGCTAAGTATTCTTCATTATCAGCAAATGCTTCCTTCATCTTTTCAGTTACTTCATCAATGTTCTTGTCTCTTGTCTGCTTATCATCAGAGAATACAGCAACTTCCATCTCTTCTGGAGATACAACCTGCTTCATTGCCTCAAACATTTCTGCTGGAATAGCACAGCTCTCATATGCGTGCTTCTCCTTACCAACCTCTGCTACAATCTTCTCAATAAATGCGATAATTGTCTGGTTGATATCATGTGCCATGTAGATAGCTTCAATCATCTTATCTTCTGGAATGATATTAGCACCTGCTTCAATCATAATAACCTTCTGCTTAGTAGAAGCTACTGTAAGCTGAAGATCACCCTCCTGCCACTGTGCCTGTGATGGATTGATAATGAACTCTCCATCAATCATTCCAACCTGTGTCATAGCACAAGGACCGTCAAATGGGATATCTGATATACATGTTGCAATAGAAGCACCAATCATAGCTACCAGCTCAGGACGGCACTCTGGATCTACTGCCATAACCATATTATTAAGTGTAACATCGTTACGGTAATCCTTAGGGAATAAAGGTCTCATAGGTCTGTCAATTACTCTTGATGTAAGAATAGCATTCTCAGAAGCCTTTCCCTCTCTCTTATTGAAACCGCCAGGTATCTTACCTACTGCGTACATCTTTTCTTCAAATTCAACACTAAGTGGGAAGAAATCGATTCCTTCTCTTGGTTCCTTAGATGCAGTAGCTGTTGAAAGTACTACTGTATCACCATAGTGCATAAGGGCTGCTCCGTTAGCCTGTGCACATACTCTGCCAACATCAACTCTTAATGTTCTGCCAGCTAATTCCATTGTGTACTGTTTAAACATGCTTTCCTCGTTTCTGCCTTTTGGCTGTTTAGTTTAGTTATTGAACAGAAGGTCCGAAACAACTCAAAAAAACACCATAACAATAAATACTTTAATATTTCACAAAATGATATTCTTTTGAGTGGTCTCGGTTATTCCTTCTGTTATTCTCTTTGTTGCTTTGTCTATTTTCTGGAAACCTTTGCATATATCACTGCCTGAGTATTCACCAGCTATATAAACACAAAGCAGGGCGAAGTTGTACATATGATATAGGTACAACTCCGCCCTTATAATTACTTTCTGATTCCTAAACGCTCGATTAAGTTTCTGTAGCTTTCGATATCGTTCTTCTTTAAGTAAGAAAGTAAGGCTCTTCTCTTACCAACCATCTTTAAAAGACCTCTTCTTGAGTGATGATCCTTCTGGTTAACCTTTAAGTGTTCTGTTAATTCAGCAATTCTTTCTGTTAAGATTGCAATCTGAACTTCTGGAGAACCTGTGTCTCCTGCTTTTCTTCCATAGTTAGCGATAATTTCTGCTTTCTTTTCCTTAGATATCATTCTAATAATCCTCCTGTTTTTTAATCACCTGTCACTAAGATGCGGGTCGGAGTGTCCCTAATCTGAGTGGCGGCTCATACGTTGATAATATATCATAGAGTGACTATATAATCAAGTACTTTTTTGTTTTTATTTGGCTCTTATAACATAAACATTTCTCTTGCAAAGCTTGCATCGCTTTCCATCTGTTTTTTTAGTGCCTCTATACTTTCAAACTTCATTTCCTGTCTTAAAAAGTGAAGAAGCCTGACCTCAACCTTGTTTCCATACACATCCTTGTCAAAGTAAAACACATTGGTTTCAACACTTATCTCATATCCGTCACTGACTGTCGGCTTCGTGCCAAGATTAGTCACTCCGTAGTATTCGATATTATCGATAAGTATCTTAGATGCATACACGCCATTAGGTGGAAGCAGCTTTATCTCTGTAGGATATACATTAATTGTAGGTATATCTATAGTTCTTCCAAGCTGATTGCCCTTAGCCACCACACCTGATATCGAATATGGTCTGTTTAACAGGACATTGACCGTTTCCATATGTCCAAGCCTTAGTTCCTCTCTTACATATGTACTGCTTATATCCTTATCCTGAAACTTTTCTTTTTCTACAACTATTGTTTCATATCCGTACTTAACTGCATTTGCAATAAGAAACTCAACATTACCACTTCTATTTTTTCCAAAACAGTAATCTGTGCCAACTACTATGACACGCGCATTGAGCTGCTTAACCAGTATATTCTCAACAAACTCTTCCGGCTCCATATTCATAAGCTCTGTTGTAAATGGATACTCAACCTCTACGTCAAGTCCATACTTTTCACAAAGAGCCCTTCTCTCAGAATTGGTAGACAGAAAATGCTGATTTTTCTGTGGGCATATGCTTAACGGAATTCTGTCAAATGTGAACATAACTGACAAAAGTCCCATCTCTTCTGCTTTTTCCCTGACTATAGATATCAGCTTCTGGTGTCCTAGATGAACGCCGTCAAACTTGCCAAGTGTTACTGCACTTGCGCCTTCAAGCTTGAAATCTTTAGTCCCATGTATGTATTCCACCCCGGTCTGCACCACCTTTCAGGTATCTGAATTATCATAAAACATTTTTTCAAGGACAAACTGTCCTCCTATATACTTATATATACCGACAAAGCTTCCTTCGGCATCATATATTCTGAACTTTTCCATATCAAGAAACTCACCGCCATCACTTACAATAGCCTCAAGAGGAAGCTTGTTGCCATTATAAAGCAGTCTGTTATAGACAGCATCAACTGTCAGCTTTCTATAATCTGAAAACATCTCGTCTATGCTTACAATATAATCTTCTATCTCACCTTTTAACGCAAGCGCTGCTATCTGGTTAAGTGTCAGTGTATCATCAATTACAAAATCCCCGACCCTTGTTCTTTTAAGTGACATCATACAGGCTCCACAGCCTAACTTCTTTCCGATGTCATCACACAGCGTTCTTATATATGTCCCCTTTGAACAGTCAACCGTAATTGTGACTGTTTTTACATCATCTTCAAGATTAATATCATTCACCCTCAGAGAGTTTATGACAACTCTTCTTGGCTTTCTCTCAACCTCAACGCCTGCTCTTGCAAGCTCATAAAGCTTCTTTCCATTCACCTTAAGAGCTGAATACATAGGCGGTATCTGGTCATACTCACCTTCAAACTGGCTGCATATCTCAAGCACAGTTCTCTCATCGACCTCAACAACCGACTGGGTCAATACAGTTCCGCTTGTATCCTGGGTGTCCGTGGTAGTTCCAAGCAGCATAACTGCTTCGTATGTCTTAGTCCAGTCCGTTATCATAGACACAAGACCTGTACCCTTACCAAGACATACCGGAAGAACTCCCACCGCATCCGGGTCAAGCGTTCCGGTATGCCCGATTTTTTTCATATGAAGAATTCCCCTCAGCTTTGCAACTACATCATGCGAAGTAAATCCTTTTTCTTTATATACATTAATAATACCGTTCATACCGTTCAGCTCTCCTTTATTCTAAAAACATATCTGTCTTAATCCTGTATCTTAGAATACTGTTCTTCTATCATTGCACCGATTCTGTTAATTATATCATGCACTGTTCCTTTAGCTGAAAAACCAGCAGCTCTTACATGACCGCCACCGCCAAAGCTTACAGCTATCTGGCTTACATCTATATCCTTCTTAGACCTTAAGCTGACCTTATATTCATTATCACCTGTTTCATACAGGAATATAGCCACCTCAACGCCCTCTGTAAGCCTTAACTGCTCTATTATGCCGCCAAGCTCCCTGCCTGTGACGCCATAGAAGTCCATTTCATCTCTTGTTACACTTGAGAATATGCATCTGCCGTCATAGAAAAGCACACTCTCAAGAAGTGCCCTTCCAAGTATCTGGTTCTGTACATATGTCTTCTTGTAAAAGCTGTTATCAATTATATCAGAATAATCAATTCCCATCTGCATCATCTTTCCAGCTATCTCCATAGTGTGGAGTGATGTGCAGCTATACTTGAACACTCCTGTATCGTGTATAATTCCAGTATATATACACTCAGCGACCGCCTTGTCTATCTTCTCTTCATCAAGTGTATCATAAAGCACTTCACATGCCGAACTTGCGTCAGGTCTTACTTCATTGATATCTGCAAAGCTGTCATTGCTTATATGATGGTCTATACATATAGTCTTCTTAGCACTGTCAAAACCTGCCGCAAAAGGCTCTATTCTGTCTATAGAACTACAATCAAGCACAACAAATGCATCAAACTCTCTGCCATTTTCTAATGTATTCTTTATATCTGAATATCCACTAAGATATGAGAATTCTATTCCCGGCTGTTCAAGATATACTGATACATCCATATCCGGCGCATTTTTCTTTAAATAATTATATAATGCAAGTGTAGAACCTGTACAATCACCATCTGGTCTTATATGTCCTGTTATTCCGACAATATGTGCACCCTTTAATTCCTCAATCACATTCATATTCTTATTCTCCATTCTTATAACAGTCACATTTTAAATGTTTTCGTCTGAATTCTTATGACTCTCATCATCTTTTTTTGTAACTTCATCTATAAGCTTAGACATATTTATTCCGTATTCTATTGACTGGTCAAGTATAAACTTAATCTCAGGAGTATTACGAAGATTAACTGTTCTTGCAAGCTCTCTTCTTATATATCCTTCTGCACTCTTAAGACCAGCAATAGTATCCTGCTGTGACTTTTCGTCACCCAGAACACTTATATATGCCTTACATGTCTTAAGGTCAGGTGCTACCTCAACGGATACAACCGAAGTCATAGGATTAATTCTTGGATCCTTGATTTCGCTGCGGATAATATTGCTAAGTTCTTTTAATACCTCGCCATTGATACGGGTATTCTTAACACTGTTTTTACGCATTATGCTCCCCTTTTTCTGACACTTTATTATAATTCATATTTTGTAAGATATTGGGGTCAAAAGCCCCCAACTATGATACCTACGGATTGTTCCGTGCTGCGCACTCCCACAATCCTGCCCAATATTCGCATATCGTGGGACTGTCATCCCACTTTTATGCTCATATTGTGGCGGGTCCCAAGGTCATTCACCCACCTATGAGCAAGCTCATGTGGGTTTAGACCTTTTGACCCTGGTATCTTTGTAACATTAAAGTACCCGGACACATATACTCCGGATACTTTGAATATGTTAACTTTGCTTTTATCTTGGTACTTCTACCATAATGTGGGCTTCTACAAGATCGCCCTCCTGAATCTGTCCGAAGTTCTCGAATACCATACCACACTCAGAACCCGCCTTAACTTCCTTGACATCATCCTTGAAATGCTTAAGTGTTGCGATAGGTCCTTCATAGATCTGCTCTTTATCTCTCGTAATTCTTACAATAGAATCCTTAGTCATTCTACCTTCTGTAACGATAGCACCTGCGATGTTACCAACACCAGAAGCCTTGAATATCTGTCTGATTTCAGCATGACCGATAATCTTTTCCTCATATATAGGCTCAAGCATACCCTTAAGAGCTGCTTCAACATCCTCGATAGCATTGTAAATAACGCTGTAAAGTCTTAAGTCAACCTTTTCTCTCTCAGCTACTATTCTTGCCTGATTATCCGGCTTTACGTTGAAACCAATGATAATAGCGTTAGAAGCTGATGCTAAAACTACATCGGACTCGTTGATATTACCAACACCGCCATGGATAACCTTAACGATAACCTCTTCATTAGAAAGCTTTACAAGACTCTGCTTAACTGCCTCTACTGAACCCTGTACATCTGCCTTTATGATAAGGTCAAGTTCCTTCATATTACCAGCCTGAATCTGCTCGAATAATGCATCAAGCGATACCTTATGCTTTGTATCATCAAGAAGCTTCTTCTTACCTTCAGCGATAAATGTATCAGCAATATTTCTTGCTTCCTTTTCGTTGTCTGTAGCCATAATAATCTCACCAGCATTAGGTACATCATTAAGACCAAGTATCTCAACTGGCATAGAAGGTGTAGCTTCCTTAACTCTTCTTCCCTTATCATCTATCATGGCTCTTATCTTACCATAGCATGAACCAGCGGCAACTGCATCACCAACTTTTAATGTACCCTTCTGTACAAGTATTGTAGCTACAGGACCACGTCCCTTATCAAGCTCAGCCTCAATTACGATACCTCTTGCCTTACGGTTAGGATTAGCCTTTAATTCATTAACCTCAGCTGTAAGAAGAATCATTTCAAGAAGTTCATCTATACCTTCCTTAGTATGTGCTGATACTGGAACAAATGTAGTAGAACCACCCCAGTCTTCTGCGATAAGTTCATACTCTGTAAGCTCCTGCTTAACCTTCTCGATATTAGCATTAGGCTTATCAATCTTATTAACAGCAACGATAATCTCAACACCTGCTGCCTTGGCATGGTTAATAGCCTCAATAGTCTGTGGCATGACACCATCATCGGCTGCTACTACAAGAATAGCGATATCTGTAGCCTGTGCACCACGCATACGCATAGCTGTAAATGCTTCATGACCCGGTGTATCAAGGAATGTAATCTTCTGTCCGTCTACATCAACCATGTAAGCGCCAATCTTCTGTGTAATACCACCAGATTCCTTGTCTGTTACATGTGTTTCCCTGATTGCATCAAGAAGTGAAGTCTTACCATGGTCAACGTGACCCATAACGCAGACAACTGGTGGTCTTGCTACCATATCGTCCTCTGACTCTTCATCTTCCTTAAGGAGTTCTGCAATAACATCAACCTTAACCTCATGGTCACATATGCAGTTAAACTCAAGTGCTATCTCTTCTGCTGTATCATAATCCACTTCCTGATTAATTGTAACAACCTTACCCTGAAGGAATAACTTCTTAACGATAGCTGATGGCTGAACCTTCATCTTATCAGCAAGTTCCTTTATAGTGAGGCTGTCAGGTAAGATAAGCTGCTTAATTGTTTCTTCTTCCTTCTTTTCCTGCTTTGAAGCTGGCTTCTTCTCATGCTTGCTGTTAGCAAACTTAAGATTTTCCTTTGCCTCATTATCCTTCTTTCTATCGTTCTTTCTTGAGTCATTCTTTCTTGAGTCTGGTCTTCTTGAATCCGGCTTTGTCTCAAATATGAAATCATCCTTAGGTGCTGAAGAAGTTCTGTCATTTCTTTTTGCACCTGCAAAACCCTGACCGTCTCTGCCAGAACGATGGCTGTTGTTTCCATTACGGTCATTATTTCTATAGCCGCCGTTGTTTCCGTCTCTGTTATCTCTGTTTCCATAGCCGTTACGGTCGTTATTTCTATAACCACCGTTTCCATCTCTGTTACGGTCATTATTTCTATAGCCGCCGTTGTTTCCGTCTCTGTTGTCTCTGTTTCCATAACCGTTACGGTCGTTATTTCTATAACCACCGTTTCCATCTCTGTTACGGTCATTATTTCTATAGCCGCCGTTGTTTCCGTCTCTGTTGTCTCTGTTTCCATAACCGTTACGGTCGTTATTTCTATAACCACCGTTTCCATCTCTGTTACGGTCATTATTTCTATAGCCACCGTTATTTCCATCCCTGTTGTCACGGTTGTCTCTGTTTCCATAACCGTTACGGTCGTTATTTCTGTAGCCGCCGTTTCCGTCTCTGTTACGGTCATTATTTCTATAGCTGCCGTTATTTCCATCCCTGTTGTCACGGTTGTCTCTGTTACGGTCGTTATTTCTATAGTTACCGTTATTGCCGTCTCTTCTGTTATTATTTCTTTCTCTGTTATCAGACTTCTGGCTGTTCTGTGGGAAATATACCTGTGATATGTGCTTCTTATCTCCATCCTGTGCAGATGTCTTCTTTTCTGCTGATGCCTTAACGTCCTCTGACTTTATCTGTTCTTTCTTTTCTATATTTACTTTCTTTTCTTCCACTTTATTATTTTCCTGTATTTTCACGTTTCTTTCTTCTGCCTTTTTAGGTTCTGATTTTACTGCATTGTTACTAGCAACTGGCTTAGCCTTGAACTTTCCTTTTACGCTGTTTATCTCAGCTTCTCCAAGTCCGCTCATCGCTGTGTATTTCTTTTCATTATTGCTAAGCATATCAGTTATATCCTTTGAAGAAATATTTAATTCCTTTGCCAGTTCATGAACTCTCATATTTGCCATTTGACCTCTTTTCCAACATACCAGTGTTACTAACTATCTGCCACACCCATATGTTATTATACACCAATAGTTACTAATATCTACTTAAAATGTTTTTCAATACTATTTTTAAATCCTTCATCAAGGATTGCGAGTGATGCCCTGAATTCTTTACCTATCGCATGTCCCAGCTCTTCTTTATTGCTAAAGAAATACACCGGAACCTTATAGTACTCACACATATTTCTGAAGTTCTTCTTGGTATTATCAGATGAATCATCTGCTACTATCACCATATATGCCTTATGCTCTTTTACAGCCTTTTCTGTTGAAAACTCTCCGCTTGCAACTTTTCCGGCCTTCATTGCAAGACCTATCATTGATAATGCTCTGCTATTATTCAAGATTACTCATCTCCTTTTCAAGCTCATCATAAACACCTGGGTCAATCGCCATCTTGAAAGCTCTCTCAAGTCCCTTTGACTTTCTTGCCTTCTTAAGACATTCTGCATCAGGACATATATAAGCCCCTCTGCCGTTCTTCTTTCCCGTTGTGTCTATTATGATTTGTTCATCCTGTGTTTTAAGGATACGAATAAGTTCTTTCTTATTCTTCATCTGGTTACAACCAACACATTGTCTTTGTGGAATCTTCTTTACTGCTGCCAAAATATCACTCCCAAAAATATTATTCTTCTACAACTTCTGTGTCAGAGGCTGCATCTGCTTCTTCATCTTCTGGATATGTTTCCTGTTCAGCCTGAATATCACTATCAGCTATCTCTTCATTGTCATATACTGACTCTGCTTCCTGTGTTTCTTCTTCAAACTCCTCTGCATCTGCTTCGCTCTTTATATCTATACCATATCCTGTAAGCTTTGCTGCAAGTCTTACATTCTGTCCTGACTTACCGATAGCAAGTGATAACTGCTGTTCAGATACAATTATCTTAGCCTTCTTTTCTTCTTCATCAGCGACTGCTGATACAACCTTTGCAGGACTGAGTGCATTAACAATAAGCTGTGCTGGATTGCTGTCCCACTCAACGATATCTATCTGCTCGCTGCCAAGTTCATTTACAATATTCTTAACTCTTGCGCCGTTAATACCAACACATGCGCCAACTGGGTCTACGTGTGGAACATTTGCTCTTACTGCCATCTTAGTTCTGGAACCAGCTTCTCTTGCGATTGCCATAATCTCAACTGTACCATCCTTAATCTCAGTTACTTCTTCTTCAAATAACTTCTTTACGAATTCTGGTGACTTTCTTGATATCTTTATTCCAAGTCCGTTTCTTTCTCTGTTGCTTACACTTACAACATATACCTTTATTCTGTCACCTGGCTTGAATTCCTTATCCTTAAATCTGCTGTTATCTCTTGACTTATCATCAGCCTTAAGAACCGCCTGTGTTCTTCCGATGTCAATTGTCATATCACCATTATCGTTAATTCTCTGTACTACACCTGTAATAATTTCTCTTTCCTTATCATGAAGCTCATTATAAAGTGCATTTTTTTCCTGTTCTCTTATTGTCTGTACAATGGTGTTCTTTGCATTTTTTGCAGCCTTTCTTGAGAACTCTTCAGACTTAACCTCGATAGTGATAACATCACCTATCTGACATCCCGGCTTAATCTTTCTTGCATCCTCTAAGGCTATCTCTGTACCAGAAACATACTTTTCCTTCTTATTCTCTCTGAATTCTGGAACTTCCACCTTCTCAACAACTGTTCTGTCTGAATATATATGGAAATCTCCAGTTATTCTGTCAAGTGATACCCTTCCGTTATCAGCCTTATCAAATTCTGCCTTATACTCATCCATTAAAGACTTTTCAATAGCATCAAACATAATCTCTTTGCTGATACCATTTTCTTTTTCCAAAGCCTCAATCGCAAGTATTAAATCCTTATTCATCTTTATCATCCTCCATAATTTAATCTAAAACTATACTCACATACACACCATCAACTGCTTCTAGTCTACATAAGCCCATCTAATCATAGCAAGATTGCTTCTTTCAATAGTTATCTGTGTATCATCAGACTCTATAATAATAATATCCTTATTATATTCCTTAAGGATACCCGCGTATTCCTTCTTACCCTCAACAGGCTTATAAAGCTTAATGTCTAACAGTCGTCCTATACTTTTTTCATAATCCTTTTCTTTCTTTAAAGGTCTTGTAAGTCCCGGAGAACTCACCTCAAATATATACTGGTCTGCAATATAATTCTCCTTATCCAGCACCTCATTGAAAGCTCTGCTTACCGCCTGACAGTCATCTATAGTGACTCCGCCTTCTTTGTCGATATAGACTCTTAAGTACCAGTCCTGACCTTCCTTAATGTAATCCACATCAAAAAGTTCCACATGATTGGCAGCGATGATAGGCGCTATAAGCTGTTCCGTCTTAGCCTCGTAATCTTCTCTCTTACCCATGTCTACCTCTTTCTTATAATTTGATACTGAATCACATTCACATATGCCTATACCGCCAGACCCTGATAAATATTTCAGGATAAAAACGAAAGAGTGGACATTAATGCCCACTCTTGTCAGTCGAATATAACTCAGAATAGCTTATAGGGGAGTCGAACCCCTGTCTTCGCCGTGAGAGGGCGACGTCTTAACCACTTGACCAATAAGCCATATCTTTAATACTTTGTGTCAGTGCTTATCGCTGAGCACTTCATTATAATACACCTGAATACCCAATCCGTCAAGCACTTTTTTCAATTTTTTTCAAAAATTTTGAAGAAAAATTGAAGTTTTCTTCTGAACCCGCATAAATACTGGGTTTTACCTGTTTTATAATATCGAAAAAACACATAATCCCAAGGCTTTTGTAACAGATTTTCAATATAACACTCTTTTTATTAACTAACTTTATCATAATTAATACAATTTATCGCAGCCAGACATAGAATAAGCGGATGTCTGTGGAAGCCCGGTATGGGACAGGATGTCCCGTATCGAACGGTAGCGGTCGCAGTTAATACCTATATGAAAAGTCTTAGAAATAACCAATAATAAGAAACCCGCATAGCGTGTTTCTTATTGTTATCGCGGCAGTCGCCAAGGTCATATGCTCGCATATGACTTTAGCTCGTTGCCCGCGTAAATTAAATCTTCTGGCGTTAAATACCGTCTGCGCCATAGGCATCCGCTTATTCTATGTCGTCCGTTCTTCACCAAATATGCCTGAACGCAATCACTCATTATAGCTCTGTCAAATTTCCCTTTGTCTTAAAACAGACCAAACAGTGCTGTAAATAATCCCGCCGATGCAAGTCCCATAATAACTCCTGCAAGCAGCACGCCGCCAAGAACTGCGATTACACTCTTCTTAAAGCCCATATCAAGAAAGCTTGCCGCAAGTGTTCCTGTCCATGCACCTGTTCCTGGAACTGGAATTCCAACGAATAAAAGAAGTGCTATAAAAAGTCCGTTACCAGCCTTCTGCTTTAACTTCTCTCCACCCTTGTGTCCTTTTTCAATACAGAAAGTGAAGAACTTGCCAATATACTTCTTGTCAGCTCCCCATTCAAGAACACGTCTTGCAAAAAAATATATAACAGGCACTGGAAGCATATTACCAATTACACATATTATATAAGACTGTAACAAAGGAAGCTGCATACCCTGTGATATAGGAATAGCTCCTCTAAGCTCGACAATAGGTACCATAGATACTAAAAAACATATAAGATACTTTTTTAACATTTTTCACCTCATGATATTATTCATACAAAAGGCATATCAACCTGTATAAACAGATTGATACACCAGCAACTTACACAATATACCACATATATATGAATATATGCAACATAATATACTTTAAATTAGATACCAGAGTCACAAGGTCATTTATCCACCTATGGTACCTACGGATTGTTCTGTGCCACGTACTCCCACAATTCCACCTAATATTCGCATATCGTTGGACTATCCCCACTTTTATGCTCATATTGGAGCGGGTCAAAATTATATAACATCAAACAAAGACAACTGGTTGCTCTCTGCCATTCCGTCAAGCAGCTTCAACTCACTTAACTTTTCGATAACCGTCTGACCTATCCTGGCACGCTGCCTTAAGTCATCCTTTGATAAGAACTTTCCGTCCCTTGCCGCTATCTCTATAGACTCACCTGCCGACTCACCTATCTTGGATACGACCTTAAAGGATGGCATTATCTTTCCGTCTATTATCTGGAAGCTTCTTGCTTTCGCCTTATATATGTCAATCGGTGTAAACTCGTAGCCCCTTGCATACATTTCCTGGACAATACGCATATCCTTGTACTCATCAAGCTCAGTCTTTTCGATAGTTCCATCTGCTTTCTTAGATTTATACATATCAAGATAATATTCAAGCCTTTCCCTGCCCATAGCCATCTTTTCATAATCAAAGGCATCTGCCCTTATACTAAAGTAGGCACAATAATAGGCAAGTGGATAGAATACCTTGCAGTAAGCAACGCGCCACGCCATCATAACATATGCCGCCGCATGTGCCTTAGGGAACATATACTGAATTTTATTACACGACCATATGTACCAGTCAGGAACGCCGTGTTCCTTCATAATCTGCTCCCATTCAGGTGTAAGCCCCTTACCTTTTCTTACCTTTTCCATAATAGTAAATGCAAGCTCACTCTCAAGTCCCTTCTGGATAAGATATATCATAATATCATCTCTTGTACAGATAGCTGTCGATATAGTAGCCTTGCCCTCCTTAAGAAGTGTCTGCGCATTGCCAAGCCATACGTCAGTACCATGTGAAAGTCCTGCTATTCGTACAAGGTCAGAAAAATACTGTGGCTTGGTATCAATAAGCATCTGCATGGCAAAGTCAGTACCAAACTCAGGTATGCCAAGCGCACCAAGCTTACAGCCGCCTATATCCTCCGGCTTTATGCCAAGTGCCGATGTATCCTTAAAAAGTGACATAACCTCCTTTGAGTCAAGCGGAATTTCAAGAGGGTCGATACCCGTAAGATCCTGCAGCATACGAATCATAGTAGGGTCAAGATGTCCTAATATATCCAGCTTTAACAGGTTATGGTCGATGCTGTGGTAATCAAAGTGTGTTGTAACAATACCACTCTTCACATCGTTGGCTGGATGCTGTATCGGTGTAAATGAGTGTATTTCATCACCGATAGGAAGCACGACTATTCCACCTGGATGCTGTCCTGTTGTCCTTCTTATATCAATACAGCCCTTTGCGATACGCTCTATCTCACATCTTCTTTTTACCTTTCCACGTTCTTCAAGATACTTAAATACATATCCGTAAGCAGTCTTTTCTGCAACTGTACCAATAGTTCCCGCCTTGAAAGTCTGTCCTTTGCCAAATATAACCTCTGTATAGGCATGTGCCTTACTCTGATACTCATTAGAGAAATTAAGATCAATATCAGGCTCTTTATTTCCCTTAAAACCAAGGAAAGTTTCAAACGGTATATCAAAACCAAGCTTATTAAGCTTATGTCCGCACTTAGGACATAACTTATCCGGCATATCACAACCTGCACCACCCGCAAACTTCTTTACATCATCTGAATAAAAGTCAACGTAATAGCACTCTGGACACAGATAATGCGGACTCAGCGGATTGACCTCAGTAATACCAGCCATAGTAGCTGCAAATGAAGAACCGACCGAACCTCTTGAACCTACCAGATAGCCATCATCATTGGACTTCCACACAAGCTTCTGTGCAATAATGTACATAACGGAATAACCATTTGATATAATTGAATTAAGCTCTCTTTCAAGACGCTCCGTAACTATCTCCGGAAGCTCAGGTCCATATATTTCATGTGCCCTGTTATGACATATGGTTCTTAACATCTGGTCTGAATTCTCGATGACAGGAGGTCTTTTATCAGGACGTACCGGAATAATCTCCTCACACATATCCATAATCTTATTTGTGTTAGTCACAACTATCTCATATGCCTTATCACTTCCAAGATAATCGAACTCATGAAGCATTTCATCAGTCGTGTGAAGATACAGCGGCGGCTGGCTGTCGGCATCATCAAAGCCCTTGCCCGCCATAATAATCCTTCTGTATATCTCATCCTCAGGATTAAGGAAATGCACATCGCACGTAGCCACAACAGGCTTGTCAAACTTCTCCCCAAGCGATATAACTCTCCTGTTAAGATCTCTTAAGTCTTCCTCATCCTTTACATAGTAATCTTCCTTTTCTATCATAAACCTGTTATTACCTATGGGCTGGACTTCAAGATAATCATAAAAGCTTACTATTCTTGCAATCTCAGCATCAGAACGTCCATTTACCATGGCGCGGAACAGCTCACCCGCCTCACATGCACTTCCTATGATAAGGCCTTCCCTGTACTGGTTCACAAGACTTTTTGGAATCTTTGGAAATCTGTTAAAGTACTTCATATGTGATGCTGACACAAGTCTGTAAAGATTAATTCTCCCCATCTCATTGGCTGCCAGAATAATACAGTGATACTGGTGAAGCTTCTTTATAGATTCTTCATCAAGCGCCCCCTCCTCATTGAGCTTATCAAGCGTGAATATGTCCCTGTCCGCAAGCATTTTGATAAGCTTTAGGAATATATGCGCTGTCGCCTCTGCATCATCAACCGCCCTGTGGTGGTTATCAAGCACTACATTAAGATGCTTAGTTAGTGTATCCAGCTTATAATTATGAAGTGCAGGAATAAGAAACTGCGACAGAAGCACTGTATCAATATATGATGGTGAGAATTCAAGCCCCTGTCTTTCTGCATTATTGATAATAAAACTCATATCAAACTCAGCATTGTGCGCAACCATAACACAGCCCTCACAGAACTCAAGGAATTCCGGCAGAATTTCCTCTATAGTCTTAGAACCCATAACCATCTGGTCGCTTATTCCCGTAAGATTTTCTATTCGGAAGGATATCGGAACTTTAGGATTAACAAATGTTGAGAAACGGTCTACTATCTCTCCATTTCTAATCTTTACAGCTCCAATCTCAATCACCTTATCCACAAGTGCCGAGAAACCTGTTGTTTCAAGGTCAAATACCACGAAATCACCCGCAAAGTCCTGTCCCTTTGGATTAGTTACTATCTTTTTAGTGTCATCCACAAGATATGCTTCAACACCGTATATAACCTTAAAGTCAAGCTTTTCCCCCTTTGCCTCATACTTGCCCCAGAGCTTCTGCATAGTATGGTAGGCTTCTGTAAATGCCTGTACAACCCCGTGGTCTGTTATGGCAACTGCCTTGTGTCCCCACTTAATCGCCTGATTGATAATATCGCTTGCATAAGATACACCATCCATATCACTCATCTTAGTATGGCAGTGTAGCTCAACACGCTTATTGAGCGCAAGGTCAGTCCTTACACTTCTGTTATCGGTTCCTTTTCTTATGCCAGAAACATTTGATATTGTAATCTCCTGGTCAAACTTATCCATAGCTGCAATTCCTTTTATCTTAAGGAAATTGCCTTTCTTTACAAAACTATATATATCCTCAAGCTGTTCATTCTTTATAAACATTTTAACTATAATACTGTCTGTAAAGTCCGTAACAGCTATTGAAAGGATAGTTCTTTCATCTCTTATCTGTCTTGGCTCAACACTCATAACCATACCATTGATAACCACCTCTCCAACAGGTGTTTCTAACTGGTCTATAGCAGTTATCTCATCATTGAAGTCACGACCGTACAGAACATCCTGATTAGCCGGCTTTCTGTATCTTGTAAGGTCTTTTCCGCTGGCACCTCTCTCACTGAAAAATGCTGCTGCTTTCGCCTTCTGTTCAGCTCTCTTCTTATTCTTATCAGCCTCACTCACAGTCTTCGCATCTCCCTCACCATTCTGCGTTGCCGCCTGAAGCTGTTCCTCTATCTGTTTTATACGCAAGTTTAACTTATGTGCATTTTCTCTTTCATAGTGACTCTCCGTCTTATGTGAATACCTATACTCAACATCTATCTCAAAACCAAATCTGTTAAGATATATTTTCTTAAAGTAGTCTGTCAGATTATCAGCATATGTTCTTGCAAGGAATCCATCTTCAAGTGTAAGCACCAAAAGGTCGCTCTTTTCAAACTCCCACGTTGAATTTTTTAAAAGATTATACTCAAGTGTCCAGTACTTCTCTAACTCAAAAAGTATACTGTCATAATACACATCCATAATAGTCTGTGGAGTGTACTGTTCTGACAGCCTGTACCGGTCAATAATCCTGACATCCATATTCTGTATACGGAATATCTGCTTTTTTAAAGCATCTTCGACCTTATATATAATCTTTTTACTTATAACTTTATCATTCTTAATGTATACTCTCGCAAGAGAATTAGTGGAGGTCTTCGAAACCTTCGTGACCTCCACATTTTCCATATATACTCTTATATCATCTGGCAGCTTCAATGTTCTGAAAACATCCAAAAACTTATACATAATCTCTCTTCCCTCTTATGCCTGCCAGTTATCAAGTTCTTCCTTTAGCACTGATAACAGCTTATCTTCGTCAAACTTTCTTATAATCTCTCCGTGCTTTATAAGAACTCCGCAGCCATCACCGCCTGCTATTCCAAGGTCGGCTTCCTTAGCTTCACCGGGACCATTGACAACACAACCCATAACAGCAAGCTTTATGTCAAGGTCATAGTTCTTAACGAGCTCCTCAACCTTAGATGCAAGACCTATAAGGTCAATCTTTGTCCTTCCACAGGTAGGACACGATACAACCTCTATTCCGCCTTTTCTAAGACCAAGCGTTCTTAATATAAGCTTTGCAGCCTCGACCTCTCTTACCGGGTCATCTGTAAGTGATACTCTTATCGTATCGCCGATGCCCTGATTAAGTATAAGACCAAGTCCGATAGATGACTTTATACTTCCTGAGAATATAGTTCCTGACTCTGTTATGCCCACATGCAGCGGATAATCAGTCTGCTTTGCTATAAGCTCATGCGCCTTTACACACATCATCACATCAGAAGACTTGATACTTATAACAAGATTATCATATCCTAAGTCCTCGATAATCTTAACCTTATCAAGAGCACTCTCAACAAGACCCTCTGCTGTAACACCATTATACTTTTCTACAAGGTTTTTTTCAAGAGAACCACTGTTTACGCCTACTCTTATAGGTATATTTCTTGACTTTGCAACATCAACAACAGCTTTAATCTTGTCTGTACCACCGATATTACCGGGATTAATTCTTATCTTATCAGCACCATTTTCCATAGCTGCAATAGCCATCTTATAGTCAAAATGTATATCTGCAACAAGTGGAATATGAATCTGCTTTTTAATCTCTTTTACCGCATTGGCAGCTTCTATAGTTGGCACTGTACATCTTATAATATCGCATCCTGCCTTTTCTAACCTTAATATCTGTTCTACAGTAGCCTTTACATCCTCTGTATGTGTATTAGTCATCGACTGAATCATAATCGGATTACCACCGCCAATAAGCTTATCACCTATCTTTATAATCTTTGTATTATCCCTGTACATAAAAACCTCCTTTTCTGCTGCCCTTGTCGCACTTTATCACAGTATATCTTGTATATGCCGGATACCGGATAATTATCAGATTACAAGTTATCCCAATATCCTTATCAGAATAAGCCTCTTATATCCTTAAACATAATATAAACCATAAGTATAAGAAGCAGTATCATTCCTACGAAATGCACTATTCCTTCGTGTTCCTTCTTTACAGGCTTTCCTCTTAACACCTCGAGCACAAGAAATACCAGTCTTCCGCCGTCAAGTGCCGGTATCGGAAGAAGATTCATAACACCAAGGTTAGAGCTTATAAGCCCTGCAAGATTAAGAAGATTGAGGAACACATAAAATGCACCATCTGCCTTACTCTCTTCTACAATATCACTCATTATGCTTACAGTTCCGACTGGACCCGAAAGGTCATTGATACCAACCTTTCCTGTAAACATCATGCCAAGGCTTTTTATAACAGTATTAACACTGTAGCCAACCTCTTTTACTGCATACTTAAGCGTTCCTACAGGAGATACCTTTTCTCTTGCACCATAGCACGCTAAGCCTGTATAGTAATACTCATTCTCAACATAATCAGGTGTCATTGAGAGAGTCACATTGCCACCATTTCTTTGTACTGTAACATCTATGCTCTGTCCGTTGCACTTGTTTATCTGCTCGCTTATCTGTGTGCTGTTATCTACTGATACACCATTGATGGCTGTTATCTTATCACCCTTTTCTATGCCGGCAGCAGCCGCTGGTGTACCATCACCAACTGCATCGATAGTTCCATTCTGTTCAAGTGTTATACCTATCTGGTACTTTTCCTGCTTTACATACTCAGGCATAAGTGTTGTTGTATACTTCTGTCCATCCCTGATATATGTTATATTCATCTGCTCGTCAGCATGATAATATCTGTAGAAAGAATAATCTCTGTAAAATGTAACCTTCTGGTTGTTGACCTTTACTATTACGTCACCCTCTTGAAGACCTGCCTCTGCTGCTGGAGAGTTAGCATAAAGCACATCAACCCTGCAAGGATCATAGCCTATGCTTCCAACTATGACAACTGCACACACGAAAGCAAGAAGAAAGTTAAACAGAGGACCTGCCGCTATAACAGCTATTCTTGACCACACTGACTTGTTTGCAAATGACTTTGACATATCATATCCCTGTTCAAGCGCCTCATCCTTTGCTTTCTGTGACATATAACTACCGGCAGTCTGACCGTATGAAGATTTATCTATATTGTCTGTAGTATTTTCATAGCCTGACTTATCTTCATTCTCTGTTATATCTTCATCTTCATCCTCATCGGCTTCAAGAAAATCTTCACCAAGCATAATACACGCACCACCGAAAGGCAGCAGCTTTAAACAGTATTCTGTTTCGCCCTTTTTAAAATGTATAAGCTTAGGCCCAAAGCCTAATGAGAATTCGACTACCGTTATTCCATTAGCCTTTGCAACTATAAAGTGTCCGAACTCATGTATTATGATTATTATACTGAGTACAAGAATCGCCAATATTACATTTATAACCAATTTACCACTTTCCTCCGATCATCTCATATACACTCTTCTCTGTATCAAGAATCTCATCTACTGACGGGTTATCAATAAAGCTTACCTCATTCATAGCGTATTCTATAATATCTGGTATATCAAGATACTTTATCTTTCTGTCTAAGAACCTGGCAACTGCCAGCTCATTGGCTGCGTTAAAAGCTGTTGGTATATTACCGCCCTTATCAGAAGCCTCATAAGCAAGCTTAAGTCCCTTAAAGGTTTCCATATCAGGCTTTTCAAATGTTATCTGTCCAAGCTCAAAGAAATCTACTCTCTTAGTGTTAAGCTCTCTGCGGTGTGGATAATAAAGCGCATACTGGATAGGAAGTCTCATATCAGGGCTTCCAAGCTGTGCCATAATACCGCCATCCACAAACTCAACCATGGAATGTATTATACTCTGTGGCTGGACAACCACACATACCTTGGATGATGGCACGTCAAAAAGCCACTGTGCCTCCATAACTTCAAGTCCTTTGTTTACCATAGTTGAAGAATCTATAGTTATCTTACGTCCCATAGCCCAGTTAGGATGGTTAAGTGCATCCTCAAGTGTTACATTGGCAAGGTCAGCTCTCTTCTTACCCCTGAACGGTCCGCCTGAAGCTGTGAGCAGAATTCTTTCAACCTCTCTTTTATATTCACCGTTAAGTGACTGGAATATGGCTGAATGCTCACTGTCAACCGGATATATATTAACTCCGTTATCTTTTGCAAGCTTCATAATAATATGACCCGCTGTTACAAGTGTCTCCTTGTTGGCAAGTGCAATATCCTTATGTGCTTTTATTGCCTCTATAGTAGGAACAATGCCCATCATACCTACAACAGCTGTAAGTACTATATCTGCGCTCTCAATAGTAGCTGCCTCAACAAGACCTTCATCGCCATATACTATCTTTACATCAATATCAGAAAGCTTAATCTTAAGCTCATCTGCAAGCTTTTCACTTCCTATGCACACAAGCTCAGGCTTAAACTCCCTTACCTGCTTTTCAAGGTCATCCACCCTTGTACCTGCTGCAAGTGCAACAACCTTTATATCATTATTTCTTCTTATAACATCTAGTGTCTGTGTTCCTATAGAGCCTGTTGAACCCAGTACTGATATACCTCTCATCGTAACTAACCCCTTTCTGACTTTGCTTACATTCCAAGTCCATTGATAATAACTATCGCCCAGTATACAATAGGTGCTGTAAATATTACGCTGTCAAACCTGTCTAATATACCACCATGACCCGGAATAAGCTTACCATAGTCCTTGACGTTATAATTTCTCTTGATAGCTGAGGCTGCAAGGTCGCCCACTATGGCTAGCATTGCCCCAACACAGCTTGCAACTGCAAATGTAAGCACAGGACTTCCTATAACCTCTGACATCCTTGTACTCACTATGCTTCCATATATTATACCAAGTATTGTAGCTCCGGCTATTCCGCCAACAGCACCCTCAACTGACTTCTTAGGTGATAATACAGGTGCCATCTTATGCTTTCCTATAAGCACACCCGTAAAGTATGCAAATGTGTCATTGCCCCATGACGAAACAAATATAAGCCATACAAGATATACTCCGTTATCAAGTGTTCTTGTTTCATATATATATGCAAGCATCACAGTCACATATATTATGCCAAAGAATGACCACATAACGTTTTCCGCCTTATACTTTGGAAATGTGAATACATACACCGACATCTGCGCAAGAAATGCTGCCACAAGCACGAGTATGCTGTATCTGTGGTCTGGACTGAGCATTGTCATATAATAGGCTATTGTAGCCACATATGCGCATATTCCAAGCGGACTTTTCTCAAGTCCTGCCACCCTTAAAAGCTCAAAGTTGCCGACAAGTGATATAACAAGACACAGTGCATATAAAAACCAGCCACCAAAGTAAAGTGCAGGAGCAGCTATGGCAACAAGACATATTCCACTTATTACTCTTTTTAACAAAGCTTACTCCTCCTTAACTCCGCCATATCTTCTTTCTCTCTTGTTGTACTTTTCACAAGCCTTTATAAGCTCTTCCCTGTTAAAGTCAGGCCAGTACACATCTGTAAAGTAAAACTCTGTATAAGCAAGCTGCCATGGCAGATAGTTAGATAATCGCTGCTCTCCGCTTGTTCTTATAAGAAGGTCAGGGTCAGGTATTCCTGCTGTGTCAAGATTATCGCTTATCATAGCCTCATCTATATCAGATGTCTCTATCTCTCCTGCCTTAACCTTATCTGCTATCTTTCTGACAGCTCTTACTATCTCATCTCTTCCACCATAGTTTATGGCTATGGTAAAGTTAAGACCTGTATTATTCTTAGTCTTTTCCTCAAGATTATTGATACTTTCTATTATATCCTCACTGAGTTCTTCTTTTCTTCCTATTACACGGCATTTTACATTATTCTTCATAGACTTCTTTACACAGTCCTTAAGGTACTTTCTTAATATATTCATAAGTGTACCTACTTCCTCTATCGACCTTTTCCAGTTCTCTGTTGAAAATGCATATACCGTAAAGTACTTTATTCCAAGGTCATCTGCTACATATAACATATCCTCTACTACTTTGCTGCCCTGCATATGTCCATAAGTACGTGGCATATGTCTTTTCTTGGCCCAGCGTCCATTACCATCAAGAATAACAGCGACATGTGCAGGTATCTTTAATCCTAATTCTTCATTAAAGTTATCCATATATATCTCCACTTTCCACTTTTATATCATAAAGCAAATGTTTAATCCTGACTACTTTTTGTAAAAATAAAGGCTGTTGCATTAACCAACAGCCTTTACCACTCATTTTTATACTGTAAGTATCTCTGCGGACTTCTCTTCGATTGCTTTATCAATCTGAGCTACATATTTATCTGTGAGCTTCTGAACTTCATCCTCTAAGTTCTTAGCCTCATCATCTGAAATATCTCCAGCCTTATTTTCCTTCTTAACTGCGTCATTCGCATCACGTCTTACATTTCTTATAGCAACCTTGGCATTGTCACCCTTCTTCTTTACGTCCTTTGCAAGCTCCTTACGTCTTTCCTCTGTAAGTTCAGGGAATATAAGTCTTATAACCTTACCATCATTGTTAGGTGTAAGTCCTAAGTCTGACACAAGGATAGCCTTTTCAATATCCTTTATAAGGCTTGTTTCCCAAGGCTGAATCTGAATCATACGTGCCTCTGGAACTGAGATATTGGCAACCTGCTGAAGTGATGTAGGTGTACCATAGTAGTCTACCTTAATCTTATCTAAGATATGTGGATTAGCTCTTCCTGCCCTGATTGTTGTATAATCTTCCTTTAAAGCCTCTACAGACTTTTTCATCTTTTCTTCATATTCTCTGATATCGCTCATTATCAATACTCTCTTTCTTAAACTTATTATAATTCTGCAAACATGCAGAACGCTGATTCACTATATAAACTGCTACTTTCTCATATTACAATAATATTGCGTAATAATCAACTCTAATTATTAAGTTATGACCGGTATATTATAAGATATATTATTCAACCGTGACAATAGTTCCATTAAACTTTCCTGAAAGTGCATTAACTATACTGTCCTTTTCATTAAGACCAAATACCATAAGTGGCATCTTATTCTCCATACACATAACAGAAGCTGTCATATCAATAACTCCAAGATGCTTGTCTACTACATCTGTGATAGATATCTTGTCATACTTCTTGGCATCAGGGTTAAGCTTAGGGTCGCTATCATATACACCATCAATAGCCTTAGCTAAAAGGATAGCATCTGCATCAAGCTCTATAGCTCTTAGCACAATTCCTGTATCTGTAGAAAAGTAAGGATGTCCTGTTCCTCCTGCAAAGAATACAACCATTCCCTTCTCAAAGTACTTATTAGCTCTATCCTTAGAGAAAAGCTTTGTCATACTTCCACACTCAAAAGGTGTAAGTATATTAGTTTTTATTCCCTGTGAACGGAATATCTCAGATACATATATGCAGTTCATAATAGTTGCAAGCATACCTATCTGATCAGCCTTTGTTCTGTCGATATTGTCATTAGAACGGCCTCTCCAGTAGTTACCGCCTCCTATAACCACACCTACATTAATTCCTTTATCTATAATCTGGCTTACCTGTCTTGCGATGTCTATTATAAGCTCATCATCATAACCCGACTTCTTATCTCCTGATAAAGCTTCACCACTAAGCTTAAGTATTACTCTCTTAATATCTTTCATCTTAATCCTCATTTCTGCGCACTTTTAAATATTTTCACAATATGCATAACCGGTATGTGCTGTGTGCGCACAGCTGTCATTTACGATATAATATTATTGGATTCCTCTGGCTGCCCTAACTTACTTTGATATTTCTTTTACTACAGACTCTTTTGCTTTAGTTTCATTCGGCTTAGTCTCTTTTGCTGCAGGCTTCTTTGGAGCTTCTTCTTTCTTCTTAGCATCCTTCTTGTCTGAACCTATATTAAATATAGACTCTACATCAACATCTGCATAAACCTGTAAACATCTTCCGTTTATAGTTGCGCCATTATTAATTTGTACTGACTTAGACTTTATATCTCCTACAATAATAGCAGATGAATCAATTATAACCGGTCCGTTTACATCAACATCACCCTTAATAGCACCTGCTATAACAGCAGATGTAGCAGTTATATCACCTACAACTACTGTTCCCTGGCCTATCTTTGCAGAACCCGTTGCTTCCACATTACCAGTAATATGTGCATTATTGGCAAATACTTCCTTTGCAATAGTTGTACCTGTTATAGTTCCGCTTACTGTAAGCTTTCCCTTACATGATACATCCCCATCAACAGTACCAAATATATCTATTGAACCAACTGAATCAAGATTACCACTTACAACAAGTCCTGCTGTTATAACAGCAGTTTCATCTGATATTTCCTCAAGTTCTGTCTTTGGCTCTTCCTTTCCAATACTCTCTGCCACTCTGGCTGCATTACCATCATTGTGAAGCTCTGCCTCAAGCTTATCTGTTATTGAATTCTTCTTTTCTGCCTGTGCAAGCTCGCTCTTCATACCTGCTGACAGCTTTGCAAGATCGCTGTCACCAAGTGTATTAACCATCATATCAGCTTTTGAAGCTTCCTTATCAATTCTGCTGAATATATCCTTAGAACTATCTGATGCATCAGCTTTGCTACTGAATAAGCCCATCTTTATCCTCCATTTGTCCGACATCTGTGTACTGATTGTTATGTAATCAATAAAAAAATGTATTGCACTATAACAATCATTATCTGATTAATTATAACACAATACATTTTATTCTTCAATATTAATTAATCTCTAAGTGTGAACTGTGAAATCAATTCGCTCATAGCTTCTGCCTGTGCAGAAAGCTCTTCACTTGTTGCAGAACACTCTTCTGAAGCTGCTGAGTTAGACTGTACAACTTCTGAAATCTGTTCGATTCCCTTTTCAGCCTCTCTCATAGCCGCAATCTGAACATTAGAGTTTTCACTCAGCTGCTTAGATGTATCAGCAATTTCGTTAATTCCCTGAACAACCGAATCCAAGGATTCAGCAGCCTTAATAGCAACTGTGTTTCCTTCTTCAATTTCATTCAGAGCACCTTCAATAAGTGTTCTTGTATCAACTGCTGACTGGGCACTCTGGTCAGCAAGCATTCTAATCTGTTCAGCAACGACTGCGAAGCCCTTACCTGCTTCTCCTGCTCTTGCTGCCTCAATAGCTGCATTAAGAGAAAGAAGATTTGTCTGGCTTGCAATGCTTTCGATATCAGAAATAATATTCTCAATCTTCTTAGATGTATCACTGATATGCTGCATAGCTTCCATAAGTGTATGCATCTCTACCTTACTTGCATCTGCATTCTTAGCATAAGATACAGCCTTATCACTTGTCTGCTCTAAGTTCTCTGCTACAGCGGCAATCTGCTCTGTAAGTGTAGCTATAGTAGCCTGAAGCTCTTCAACAGCTCCGGCCTGTTCTGTAGCACCTTCTGCAAGATCCTGTGCTGACTGTGCTAAATTTTCTGAACCAACTGTTACCTGCTGAGCTGATTCATCAACACTCTTGAGTGTAGCATCCATCTTTCTGTTCATGTTACGAATTGCATCCTTAAGATTAACAAACTTACCAACATACATGTCTTCGATATCTGTCTTTATCTTAAAGTTACCCTGAGCCATCTCATCCATAAGTCTGCTCATATCACTTATAATGAGATTAAGATCGGCAGCCATCTCTTTAGCAACAGCATTCATATAAGCAATTTCATCATCAACTTCATTCTCAGGAAATTCACTATCAAGATCTCCTGCTGCAAACTTTTTAAGTCTCTCTGCTAATGCTGCAACTGGCTTTTCAATATTATCAGCTATCTTTCTTCCAAGATGTGTAGACATATATATACTGAATGCAATTATTGCAACTATAACTACTAAAAGAATATACATAACCATTTTAAGTGTAGCCTGTACCTGATTACCCTTATTGACTTTAATATCCATAATATTCTTTAATGCCGCATATACATTATCATACATAGGACCAAGTTCATCTATTTCCTTCTGCTGAGCTGCACCAGAAGCTCCATTATCTGTTGTAGCTCCCTGCTGTAATATAGCATCAGCCTTAGTCCAATAACCATTAAGAGCTGATTCAGCCTGTGCATATGCTTCTTTTCCAGCTTTAGTCACCGCTCCTGCTTCCACATCAGACATATAATCTTCAAACGCAGACTTCTTTGTCTCATACTTATTCTTCTCAGAAGTAATCTCGCTCATGTCTGTGTAACCAATTACTGCTCTTAAGGCACTCCTTGAATCTGCAAATACTGCCATTGCCTTACCAATATCGCCCTGTGAAAATCCATAATTCTCAATTGCACTATGGTACTGCATACTTATTACAAATAAAGCAACTCCACAGGCAATAAGACCAGCACTACACACAGCTGCAATGATAGCAAAGCTTTTATTCAGTCTTTTCCTAATCGAATCTTTTACATTCATACTCTTCTGTTCTCCTTTTTTTATGTAACTGTCGTTTCATATAAGGCGCATCACATATGTGCAATATTATAATTCGTATATACCATAAGCCTGTCTTATTATACGCCTCATAATATTACATATCTGCTTCTAAATATGACATAACTAATCCAATTCCCAGATGATTATTATTCAAAATTAAAACGACTCATATATAACTTATAAATATTATAACAATATCACTTTTATATTTCAAGTATTATCATTAAATTTATATTAATTGTATTAAACAAAATATATTTCCACCAAAAAAACCATATCCTGCTTTTCGGCAGGATATGGTTCATATTTTTATTTAATTATACACAGCCTTATATCTAAAAACGTATATAATCTATATTACTGAAGCTGTGCTGCAACTTCTGCTGCAAAGTCTTCATTCTTCTTCTCAAGACCTTCACCAACTTCAAAACGAACAAACTTCTTGATAGTGAATTCTGAACCTGCTGCCTTGCCAACTTCTGCGATATACTTAGCTACAGACTGCTTTCCGTCCTCAGCCTTAACGTATACCTGATCCATAAGGCAGATTTCCTTAAGCTGCTTAGATACACGACCTTCTACTAATCCGTTGAATATCTTATCAGCTGTGATTGTAGCTCTGTCAGCTAATGCAAGTTCTGCTAACTGAGAAGCTGCTTCCTTTGAAAGGAAGTTGAATAAATACTGCATATTGCTCTTATGCTCATTATATGTTGCAATATCTTCATCACTCCATACCTTATCGTTGATAGCCTTGTCAATTAACTTGTTTAAGATTGGCTTTGGAAGAGTAGCAGGATCATTTAAGGCGCTCTCTTCAATAATCTCTCTTAACTTAGCAAGTTCTTCTGCTGACATATCATTTCTGCTGATATACTGTGGGTTCATAGCTGCTATCTGCATAGCGATATTTGTAAGGGCTTCCTTAACTGCATCTCCTGTAGCACCTTCCGCTGCAACAAGAACACCAATTCTTCCGCCACCGTGAATATATGAAGCAACACAGTCACCTGTAAGCTTTTCAAATCTTCTTAATGAAAGCTTTTCTCCGATTACGATAGTCTTTTCTTCAAGGTCAGACTTCATATCAAGAATAGCGCATACATCTTCGCCGTCTCCAGCCTTGTCAACTGAAGCCTTAAGAGCCTTATCAGCTACATCCTGAACGAATTCCTGAAATACAGCGTTCTTAGCAACGAAGTCTGTTTCTGAGTTAACTTCTACTACTACTGCTGTGTTGCCTTCAGATGCAACTCTTGTGATACCTTCTGCTGCGATTCTGCCAGCCTTCTTTTCTACCTTAGCTGCTCCGCTCTTTCTAAGAACGTCAACAGCTGCTTCCATATCGCCGTCTGTTTCTGTAAGAGCCTTCTTGCATTCCATCATACCTGCGCCAGTAGACTCTCTAAGTTCCTTAACCATTGCTGCTGTAATTGCTGCCATTATAATATCCTCCAATATAATATTTTTAAAAAATGCTTCAACCTGAAACAACAGGCTGAAGCATACATAAACTTAAGTCAAACCTTAAATATTAAGCTTCCTCAGCTACTTCTTCTGCATCAGCGGCTACTACTTCTTCACCCTGATTAGCTTCGATAACAGCGTCAGCCATCTTTGAAACGATTAAGTTAACTGCTCTGATAGCATCATCGTTACCAGGGATAACATAATCTAATTCATCTGGATCACAGTTAGTATCAGCAATACCGATTAATGTGATTCCGAGTGCATGTGCTTCCTGAACGCAGATTCTTTCCTTCTTAGGATCTACGATAAAGATAGCATCTGGAATTCTCTTCATTTCCTTGATACCGCCAAGGTTCTTCTGAAGCTTTTCTAATTCCTTCTTTAAGTTAATAACTTCCTTCTTAGGAAGAACATCAAATGTTCCATCTTCCTGCATTGTTTTGATTTCTTTAAGTCTTGCAATTCTTGACTGGATTGTCTTGAAGTTAGTGAGCATACCACCTAACCATCTTTCGTTAACGAAATACATACCACATCTTGTAGCTTCGTTAGCGATTGCATCCTGAGCCTGCTTCTTTGTACCTACGAAAAGGATTGTACCACCATCGGCAACGATATCAGAAACTGCCTTATAAGCTTCGTCAACCTTTCCTACTGACTTCTGTAAGTCAATAATATGGATACCATTTCTTTCTGTGTAGATGTACTCAGCCATCTTAGGGTTCCATCTTCTTGTCTGATGTCCGAAGTGAACACCGGCTTCAAGTAACTGCTTCATTGAAATTACGCTCATTTTAATACCTCCGTTGGTTAAATAATCTTTTGCAGGCTTCGTACTCGCATGACCACCAGCGCGTATACTGGCACCAGTCACACAATCCACCCTGCATGTTTTTTTCACACGAAGTGTATTATATCAATAGTATTAATTATTTGCAAGCATTTTTTTACTGAGTTGTCAATGTTTTTATTATGTGCTTTATTATCAGCTTCTAAACGCCTCTTTAAACCATCTTCCGGTATCTGAGAGTTCATCATCTGACCAGCTGCTAAGCTTGTCACACCATGAGCTTATAAGCACTGAAGCTTCATTCTTACTGTCTGGTTAATATTCTGGCTACATTAGCATATGTGTCGTTCTTTGTAAACTCAAAGTCACCTTCCTGTACAATTCTTGAATAACCTTCATCGTACATATATTGGATAAACCCCTGTGCGCTGTCTATAACTCCTCTTTCTTCTAACATTTTGGCTATTTCAGAAGATATTGTTACAGCAGCAATATGAACCTGGACTTTTCCTGTTTCACTCTGTGTTTCACTTTCTGTTACTGCCATTGTCACCCCGGTACTTTCACCTGTCAAACGCTCTGAATTCTCTTCTGTGCCTGCCTGTGTTTCAACCTCTGTTGTTTCTTTATTATCAGCCTGAGTTGTATAAGCTATAACAGAACCCGTTGTTTCATTTATATTGGCATTATTATTAACACTATTTCCAAGAGCGCTTATCCTACCTGCAATCGCCAGAACAAGAACTGCTAATATTATTCCACTTCCAAGACCACACATATAGTACTTTAACTTCATATCTTTAATCCTTACTGCTTAATTATTACCTGAACTAAGATTAATCACAAGTCTTACTTCGCCAACACCGATTTTAAGCCTTTTAGCAATCTCTACATCATTGTAACCATTACTATAAAGCTGTCTTATCTTATCATGTGTAGAAAGTGACTCATCAAGAACAAAGTCCTCTATATCCTGCATAACTATTTTCGGCTCTTCCATTGCAGACTGCTGCTTTGCATCATTATATGCATAACCTCTATTCATTCTTGTCACATTCACGTCTTTAACTGTTGTCTTAATTTCTTTATCTTTTTCATTGAGCATATCGTACATAAACATAACTTCATTATGGTTACGGTTTATCTCTTTTAATACACCGTCTGCATATTCATTCATTTCAAGAATTTTGGTGTTGGATATCTTATCAAGTCTTGCCTCTGTCTTATCTTCTATATCCTGCATCTTCTTTTCAATGATGCTGTCTATAGTCTGCGCCACCTGACTTACCTGACTTGCGGCATCATAATCTGAAACAGAAGATTCTGTAGCCTCTTTTTCATTATTGTCTGTCAATCCTAATATAATCCCAACAATAACACATATTATTCCTATTACCAAGAGTACAATCTCTACTGTTCCCATATTTCCTCCGCAATCTTTCTTAATTCCTGATTATATCTTAACATCAAAGTCAATATTCCGATATTCCTGTCCTTTTATAATCACTTTTCCATCAGAAGTCTTTTCTCTTTTCTTCTTGTGTCCAGACTGATATTCATTATCACTTTTATCCTTGGCATCAAACTTCTTCTGACGATTATCTGTATCATCCTTATGAACCACCTGTTCAGCTTTTATCTCTGCTTCTTTCTGTGACTGTACAACCATAGTCTGCTGTTCTGCCATAGGCTTTGCATCTTCTTCATGCCTTATCTGAGATACTGTATTCTGTTGTTGAATCATTCCGAATTCTGCTGGCTTTACTAACATAATACTCTCCATTCCTGCTTATAATGGCACACTTCTAATATCTCCGCCTTCTTTTCTGAACTGGCAATAATCGTACTTCTCTTTTAAGAACATACACAAATCACCAAACATAAGCTTAGTTCCAACATAAGCTGAATTGGATACCTTTACACAGGCATTCTTCTCCTCACCTATGCTTGTCCTCAGCTCCTCAAACTCTTTCTTTTCAGCGTTGAGTTCCTGGTCAAGAATAATAAGATTTCTCATTGTTTTTGATAACATTTCCTGTTTTTCTTTATCAAGAGTCCCCTCCGTATCCTGCTTTTTCCTTAAAGCAGTCATAAGCTGTGTCAATTGTATCTTATTGTTGCCTTTAGTACTAAGACTCTTCTTAAGTTCATCCATGCGCTTTTTCATAGTCGGATTGACACCAACACCGATAATAGTTGCTGTTCCCATCTCATTACCAATGGTCTTTGCCTCAATAAGTGTTGTCGCCTTGACATCGCCGCCTATTATAAGCCCCTTTTTGCCGCTGGCTTTAATCGACCCTTTAGCAACAACTCTTGAATGCAGTATAGAATCAGCTTCTATATTGCCTCCAGCTTCAACAAGTTCTGCACTTTCTATAAACTTGGAAACAATATTGCCTCCAGCTCTTATAACAGCTTTGTTCATTCCCTGAACGCCTCTGTTAAACGTAATGTTGCCACCTGCTGTTACAGTTGCACCTTCAACAATCCCCTGTACAATCACATCACCTTTAGCCTTAACTGAAAATCCTGCAAGTACATTACCCTTGACCATAATATCACCATTATACTCAATATCACCTGTCGAATTATCTATATCAACAAGTTCAAGCACATTAGAAACAAAAACCTTATCATTTTCAAGTATTACATGACCATTTACCTGCGATATAAGCTGTCTTCCATCCTCTGATATAAGAAGATTACGTCCAAATCTGAATACAATATGCTTAACCCTTTCAGGATTGACATTCTTTCCAAAAATGTCTGTCCCTGCATCACCCATATCCTCTGGATGAAGTACTGCAACAACATCTCCCTGCTTTACATGATTAACATTCTCAAGCGAGTGGAAGTCAACTGTCCCATCATCATTCATCTTTGGTCTTGGTTTAAGCTCCCTGTTAAACTTATATTCAATATATCCATCCTTTCCATTTCTTGGCTCTTTGCCAACTGCAATGACATAAGGCTTTCCATATTGTCTTTCATTTATAAATGTATCGATAACACTTTCATCTATACCATAGTTAACACCCATATGCTTTAAATCCTGTATTATCTCATTCTTATCTAACTCAGAACCACCTATAAATGGTGGATAAAAATACGCTTCAAGCCTCATACAGTCCTGACTTATCCTATAGTCACCAAATTCACCATATACCAACTGTGCCTCATCTGACACTTTAAGTGTTGTTTCCTTTGAAGCTCCTGCTTTAACAGCTTCCATAAGCTTAACGCTGTCACAATTAATCTTCTTTTTGTCCACATAGTACATAACATCATCTATAGATGCTGTATTAACCCCTTGTTTAGGTGGATAAACTGTTATATACAGTCCGTCTTCTTTAGAAGAAAATTGAAAATACCCCGACATACATCCTTCAATCATCTATAACCCACTTTCCCCAACATATTATGCTGGAAACATATAGTCACCCATAATTTTTTTCATCTTATTAAGTGCCTTCGTATGAAGCTGTGAAACTCTCGATTCTGACACCTCAAGTGTCATGCTTATCTCTTTAAGTGTCATATCCTCATAATAATACAACACAATTACACTTCTTTCTTTTTCTGTCAAAGTGTCTATAGCTTCTATAAGCTTTTTCTTTGTTTCTTCCTTCTCAACTACTGTTTCCGGCTGGTCAAAGTGTGAATTAGAAACATTCTCCATCTTTACCTCACTGCCAGCCTCAGTATATTCATCCAAAGATATAAGATTCGATGACTTCATCTGCCCCTGCCAGTCACTTAACTCATCTATAGATATGCCAATTTCTGCTGCAAGTTCCTCATCTGTTGCAACTTTTCCACTTTCTGACTCTATTTTCGCCATCGCTGCATCTATTTTTTTTTGTTTCTGTCTAAGCGAGCGTGGTATCCAATCCATTTTTCTTATCTGGTCAAGTATTGCACCTCTTATTCTCAGACTCGCATATGTTTCAAACTTGACATTTTTGCCAAAATCAAACTTATCTATTGCATCAATCAGTCCAAATACACCGTATCCTACAAGATCATCATATTCAACATTGTATCCAAGATACATATTCATTCTGCCTGCAACAAGCTTTACAAGCTGTGCATATTCAGCTATTAGTTGTTCCCTGACTTCACTATCATGACTTGCTATGTATCTTTCCCATAGCTTATTTCTTCCCAATTCATCCATAAAAGAACGCCCCCGTAACAATATAAGTTATGTTATATGGTTGTTATACCGCTTCTTTGGACTCTTCTGAACTCTTCTTTTCAGACTCAGCTATCCTTGCTTCAACTTCCTGTTTTTCCTTTTCAAGTCGCTCTTCTTCCGCTTTCTCTTCTTCTTTTGTTATATGCCTGTCACATACGAAACATATTATTCTGCTGACTATGTAAAATGCCACCAGTACAGATGCAAGTATCCATATAAATGTCAACAGTTCATATCTGTTTATAAGCATAACTACCGCAGTTATAAAACCGGCTGACAGCGATACAATTGCAGATACATTTCTAAATCTTTTCATACATCAACCTCTCCATACTGCCTATATAACTTTTCTTGGTTTACCAACCGACTTTATAACATATTCGCCAGTTTCTGAATAAAATTCTACTGTTCTACCATAATTAAGTCCGCAGTCTTCTGCTAACAGTCTTATATTAAGTTCAGACAGTTTTTTCTTTACTGCTTCTACATTACGTTCACCGACTCTTAACGTATCATTATTCGTCTTCATCGCAAACATCTGCGCTCCACCTGCTATCTTTGCCACAAGTCTTGCCCTGTTAGCTCCCAACTTAACCATCTGTGAAATAAGTTCATCTATTCCACTGTCTGCATACTTTGCTGTGTTAGAATTATTCCTAAACTGTGTACTGTCGGGTAACATACAGTGTAATAACCCACTTATCTTGCTTACCGGGTCATATATTGCTACACCTACACACGAACCAAGTCCAAGTGTTGTCAACACCTCTGGCGACTTACACGTCTTAAGATCCGCCATTCCAACTTTTATCATCTCATCTAAATTCATAACCAAACTCTCATCTCTAGAATATTATCAGCTAAGAACCCCTAATGACCTAAGAATCTTGTCATATGATTCAAGTTCTGGAATAAGAAGAAAATATCCTTTAACAAAATCTAACTCACCAAACTGTGTCTGAATTAATAATAACTTATCACCATATTTTCCAAACTCAGAAGCTGGAACACTAAGTAATGCACCAATCATATCTACGGTCATCTGTGGAACTGTTGCAATTATATTCATATTAGTCAATGTTGAAATTGCTGTAAGATATGAACCAGATGCAATATTACCTATCTCATTAAGTGCTGACATTTCCATCTCTGTAAAGTCAGCATCTTCGTCTACCTCGGCATCATTCTGGAACATGAGCGAATTAACAAGATGATGCGCTGATTTTGTATCAAATATAAACATCATCATTCCATCTATATCGCCCTCAAGCCCCAACAGAATACCAACTACAGTCTGATCCTCACTTCCAATAATTGTAGATATATCTTTGAACTGAATCAGTGCTACATTAGGAACTGACATATCCATTTTTACATTAAGCATTGTAGATAACGCTGTTGTTGCATTACCAGCACCAATGTTACCAATCTCTTTTAAAACATCAAACTGTACATCATCAAGCTTTTCTAAACTTACCTTTGACATAACAACCCTCAATTCTGTGCAGTATATGCCAGCCATGGTTACTATTCACATATGTCCTGAGAATAGTAACCTGCTTTTTATATATTTATTTATATTCTATACTGCGCTTTTGTAATAATTAATCATTCTCTACAATCAGGCTGACAATATCAAGTAATGATATAAGCTCACCATCATGCTTGCCTATTCCGCTTATGTAGTTATTAGCAACTTTATCGTCTACTGAACGGTTGACCTTTTCTGTATCTTCAGTATTAAGTGTAACTACTTCCCTTACCTGGTCAACAATAATACCTATTGTAGCGCCTTCAACTTTTACAATGATATATCTTGTTTTATCCGTATATTCATCATCTTCAAGTCCAAGCTTTAATCTTACACTCATAACAGGAATTATCTCGCCTCTTAAGTTAATAACACCCTTATAATAATGCTGTGTCTTTGGTACTCTTGTAATATCCTGTTTTCTTACAATATTATCAATATACTTGATATTGATTCCATACTGTTCATTACCAATCTTTACAACAATATACTGAATTGTTGTTGATACTGCTTCTTCATTGTTCTTTTCTTCTATTGCATTAACATTTTCCATATCAAGCCGCCCTCCTATACTAATGTATTAGCATCAATAATTAAAGCTACAGAACCATCACCAAGGATAGTAGCTCCACTTATCATTCTATTAATATTAATATACTTACCAAGTGACTTAATTACGATTTCCATCTGTCCGATAAGACTGTCAACAACAAGACCAGCGAGCTTATCTCCCTTTCTTACTATAACAACTATTATAGTATCAGATTCCTCAGCTTCACCTGGAATATCAAGTACATCTCTCAATCTGATAAGAGGTATTACACTTCCTCTAAGATTAATAACTTCCTTAGCATGTACATACTTAATATCACTTACTGGTACATCTTCTATTGTTTCTATTGAGCCAAGCGAAATAGCATACTTTTCATCACCAAGCTTAACCATAAGAGCCTGTATAATAGCAAGTGTAAGTGGAAGTCTTATGCTGAAAGTACTTCCTTCACCATACTTCGTCTTAACCTCTACATCACCACCAAGAGCTTCGATTTTAGACTTAACAACATCAAGTCCAACGCCTCGTCCCGATACATCTGTAATCTTGTCAGATGTTGAAAAACTTGGCTTGAATAACAGATCGACTGCCTCTTTCTCTGTTAACGCATCAGCCTGTTCCTGAGTAAGCGTACCCTTTTCAACTGCCTTAGACTTAACCTTTTCTACATCAATACCATTACCATCATCAGCAACTTCGATAACTACGTTGTTACCTTCCTGGAAAGCGTTAAGGTAGATAGAACCGACTTCAGGCTTACCTCTTTCTGCTCTGACCTCTGCACTTTCAAGTCCATGGTCAGCAGAATTTCTTAAGAGATGCATAATAGGGTCACCAATCTCATCAAGGACAGTTCTATCAAGTTCTGTCTCTTCACCAGTAATGTAAAGTTCCATCTTCTTGTTGAGCTTCTTGTTAAGATCTCTTATCATACGTGGGAACTTACTTATAACACCTTCGATAGGCATCATACGTACCTTCATTACTGATTCATGGAGATTAGTTGTAACTCTCTCAAGATATTCAATCTGTTCTGTAAACTTCTGGTTATTAGCTGTTGCTGCACCTTCTTCTGATATACTTGCAGATACAAGACCATTCTTAGCTATGATAAGCTCACTTACAAGGTTCATAAGAACATCCAGCTTGTCTATATCAACTCTTACTGTATGGCTTACAGCCTTATTATTAGCTGCTGCTGCCTTTTTAGCCTGCTGTAAAACTGTTGACTTCTTTGCATCTTCCTTCTTTGCTTCCTTAGGAGCTGCTGGTGCTGCGGCTGTTTCTTCTTTCTTAGGCTCTTCTTTTTCCTCTTTTTCCTGAGTTTCTGGGAAAGGAGTTGTTATTGCCTTAGCTTCTGCCGACTTTATCTCCGATACATTCTTAACAATTTCTGTTATTTCCTCCATGCTTTCATGCGAAACAACTACTATTGTAAATTCCTTATCAAACTTCTCATCTTCAATATCCTGTGTTGATGGTTCTGACTTGATAACATCGCCATGTCCTTCAAGATTTTTGAATACAAGAAATGCTCTCGCAGCCTTTAATATACAATTCTCATCAACTGTAACAGTTATCTCATATACTCCAAGACCTTTCTTTAAAGCCTCGTTAACTGCATTCATCTCAAAGTCTGCAAATGTAAGTTCTGATGTACCCTCACCCGCTGCTGGTGTTGCTGTCTCCTTAGCTGCTGGTGCTTCCTTGCTTTCTTCTTCGTTACCACCGATAAATGAGTTAAGTGCTTTAATAATAGGCTCATTATCATCTGTACCTTCATCCTGTGTATTCTGGATATTAGTTACATAGCTTTCAAGTGCATCAAGGCACTGGAATAATACATCACACATATCTGATGTTACTTTAATATTACCATTACGGACTTCTGAGAATACATTTTCCATATCATGTGTAAGATTCTGCATTCTCTTATATCCCATAGTACCTGCCATACCCTTTAAGGAATGGGCAGCTCTGAATATCTCATTAATAGTATCACTATTCTCTGGCTCTTTCTCAAGTATCATCAGCTGATCACTTAATGACTGTAAATGTTCATTTGATTCATCAATAAAAATCTCTAAATACTGGCTTACATCCATGTTAAGACACCCCCACGTTTTTTGTTATTGCTTCTGCAACACGGTTAAGAGGAACAACTTCGTTTACTAATCCCGTGTTAGCGATTGCTTTTGGCATACCATATACAACACAGGTTTCTTCATCCTGTGATATTACATATAGGTTCTTACGACTTCTGCTAAGTGCTTTAATTCCATTAGTTCCATCGGCACCCATACCTGTAAGTACAACACATGTTATCTCGTCATAATTACATTCTGCAAGCGACTCATACATAATATTAGCGCATGGTCTAAGACCTTCTATCGGAGCTTCATCACTGAGGGCTATAACACAATCGGAGCCTTTTTTCTTCACTCTTATATGCTTTCCGCCCGGAGCAATATATACCCAGCCTTTCTTAATAACATCTCCATCGGCAGCTTCCTTGACATTGATGGCACTCATCTCGTTAAGTCTTGCCGCAAGTGATGCCGTAAATCCCGCTGGCATATGCTGTACAAGTACTACTCCTGCATCAAGATTACCCGGCAGCATAGGTATAACCTGCTGTAGTGACTTAGGTCCTCCTGTCGAGCAGGCAAGCGCAACAAGCTTGTTCTTTCCAGCCTTTACCCTTGTATACTTGCTTCCGTCTACCTTTACAGCCTTTTCCTGTGGTTCTGATGTGAATACAGGACGTGTGGCTCTTGCAGTGGTTTCTGTGCTTCTGTCCACACTTCTTCTTAATCCTGTAAATGTAGTCTTACTGCTGTCAGTTGTCCTTCTGTTAGAAAAAGCTTCTGTGCTTCTTACAGTACTTCTCATAGAAGTTCTTCTTATAGATGACCTTGAACTTGTCGCAACATTAAGCATCTCGAATATTCTGTTCTTAAATTCAACACTCTTTGTTTCAAGATAATTCTCTGGCTTTGTTACAAAATCAAAAGCTCCGTATTCAAGCGCCTGTATAGTCTCTTTAGTGCCTTCCTTAGCAACCGTACTTACAACGATTACTGTCTGCTCTATACGATCTTTCTGAAGTCTTTTTAACAATTCCAGACCATTAAGCTTAGGCATATTAATATCAAGAATAATAGCACTATACTCATATGGATGCGAAACTATCATATCAAGTCCTTCAAGCCCGTCTTTAGCTATTGCAGCAACCTCGTATTCATCGCTTTCATTGATTATATCAGATATAACTCTTCTCATGAGTGCAGAGTCATCTATAACCAGGATTTTTTTAGCCATTATAGCCCAACTCCTTCTTTAAAATATTTCTTTGTTGCTCAAATATATACTTAACAATTTCATCTCTGTCTGACTTGCTGACATCTATAAACTGAAATCTATTGTCAAACACTGACTCATCATTAGCATTTTTAAAAGAATCTACTACTTTCCCTATTATGCTCTTTTCCTTGTTACCATTATTAAACTTAAGTGTAAAATTAAGCAGTACAACTGAACTTTTTTCAAACATCTGCTTTGAATAAGCCTTTATACCGCCTCCGCTTATATCAATTATTGTACACTCTATTTCTTCTTTTGAAAAGTCACTGTCTTTAAAATCATCCTTACCTTCATTCATAACTGTCATACATCTTATTGTAGCCGGAATACTACAGCTCAATCTGAAGTACTCTCTTCTCTGTACTTTTATAAGTTTTGATTCAAGTCCTATTTCCACTACATGAAGGTTATCCTGCTTTCCCCTTGCCTTTACAATGCACGATGCACGGTATATTTTATTGTCGGAATAAAAGTATCCCTCGAATCTTTTTCTTTCCTGTAAAGGAACTATATGCCCTTCATATATAGGCATGGCACATATAATGCCGTCATCGCTAAAGTCAAGTATCTGGCTTACATACTCAGTTGTACTATCATCACCCTTCAGCCTGTTTTTAAACACCATTTCCACTCTGCTTCCCAACTTTAGTGTTTCAAACATCTGTACTTCACCTCCACTTTCATAGACTTATCTTATGGATTATCTTAAGCTTTCTTCTACATTTTCCTTGCGAACACATTCTTGAAGTAGCTTCGTATTCCTTTCTTGTTTTCTGGAACATCGTTCTCATTACCAAGAAGATCTGCTGCAATGCGCTTAAAATGTCTTGCTGCTGAACTTGCCGGATACACTATCGTTACAGGCTTCTGTTTCATAACAGCCTTTCTTACACTTGAATCCTGTGGAACACTTCCAAGATATTCAAGCTTTATACCTAGAAACTTAGATACAACTGCATTAAGTTTCTCATAAAGATTGCGTCCCTCATTCTCTGACTCAACCCTGTTTGCCACTATCTTGATTGTACATTCATCTTTATTATACCCTTCATTCATGCTGAGTGCTTTAAGAAGTGCATATGAATCAGTGACTGATGTAGGTTCAGGTGTTGTCACAACAATAGTTTCAGGACTCGCGAGCAGAAACTCCATTACACTTGGAGATATACCTGCTCCCGTATCTATTATTATAATATCAGCAAGCTCCTCAAGGTCTGTAAGCTTTCCTACGAGTCTTTTGATCTGGTCCTGATCAAGATTAACAAGATTAGCTATTCCTGAACCTCCTGATATAAAACCAACACCCTCAGGGCCTTCTGTTACAATATCTTTTATTTCTTTCCCCTTAAACATAATGTCGCTTAAGTTATACTCTGGGATAATCCCAAACATAACCTCAACATTGGCAAGACCGAAGTCAGCATCAAGTATTATAACTTTCTTACCCATTCTTGTAAGTTCAAGTGCAAGATTAACTGAAAGATTGGACTTTCCAACTCCTCCCTTCCCGCTAGTTACTGCTATAACCCTCGCATTTATAATATTGCTCTGATTCTGCCTTCTAATCATATTACGCAGATTTTCAGCCTGATCCATCATCATTCGCCACCTCCAAGTAACTGCTTGGCAACTCCCTGTTCGTTAATAACCTCTATATCATCAGGTACATTCTGTCCTGATGTTGTATAGGATAACTGACGATCCGTCAACATACGGACATTGAGTATATTACCAAGAGAACATGTTTCATCAAGTTTCGTAAATATAACTGCCCAGTCAACATCGTCATACTTATCAGCAATATTTCTAAGGTCCTTGTACTTTGTTGTCATACTTAATGTAAGATAACATTCAAAATCAAACTCATCTTCTCTTTGTGCTACTTCTGCTATAAATGCCTTAAGCTCATCCATCTGTGCCTCTGCTTTGTGGGATCTTCCTGCTGTATCAACAAGAATAAGGTCGTAGTCCTTATATTCAGAAAGACTCCTATTCATATCTTCAACTGAATATACAACGCTTACCGGACAATCTATGATGGATGCATATGTATTGAGCTGTTCAACAGCTGCAATTCTGTATGTGTCGGCCGTTATAAAGGCTACCTTTGCTTCCTTCTCTATCTTAAAGCTTGAGGCAATCTTAGCAATAGTTGTTGTCTTTCCTACACCCGTAGGACCTATAAAGAATATAACCTTTGCCTTATCACCAAGTGTAATAGTCTTTGGCTTTCCGAGCTTAAGTATAATCTTCTGATATACAGCTGAAAGTATACTGTCAAGATTAGACTCCTTCTTAAGCGAGTTCTCTATTTCACCTATTATCTCATCTGCATACCTGCTATCAACTTCATTATCTATAAGCTTATTGTATATAAGCTGTAAGAACTTGTAATTGACATTTTCTCTCTGTCTTACCTGCTGGATTTCTATATTTTCTCCTGATATATCATCTCTTATATCAGACATTCTTTTCATATATCCTTCTGCTGCCGGTGCCTGTGCAGATCTATAATCCTGCTGTATGCCTGTCCTGTCAGGCACATTACCCGGCTGTGACCTGTTAAAAGAAGACGCAGCACTGCCCTGATTCTGCAAAAGATTATGAAGACTGTCAAGCTTCTGTTCTATAGCCGAAGCAGATGTAACTGATATATCATCATCTGCCACAAGATTAATCGAAGAAGTACTTCCATTTGATACCATACTCTGATTAATCATATGTACAGCTGACTCCTGCTGGCTGTTCAGACTGTTATCAAAAGTTGGTCTGCTTTTATTAATTCCATCAGTTATATCTTTTTCCTCAAGCGCAGCCGTAACCTCAACTACATCCTTTTTAAATAATCTTGCAAAACCTCTTTGCTTTATTGTCTTTATGTTAAGCACAACTGCTGCGCTTCCAAGCTCTTCTCTTGCTTTAACTATGGCCTCCATCTCTGTTGGTGCCTGAAACTTCTTAACTATCATTATGCTGTCACCATCCCTACTGACTGTAATTCGACATTGGACTCAACTTCATTGTATGAAATAACAATAATATCCTTGTAATAATCAGATGCAAGCTTCTTAAAGTACAATCTGACTATAGGCGAAGTGATAACAACCGGATTTTTACCCATATCCTCAAGCTTCTTTAACTCTTCACCAAGTGAATCCATAATCGCTTTTGTACGTGCAGGGTCTAATGAAAGGTATGAACCCTGCTCTGTATTCTTAACAGCTCCCATAATCTCCTGTTCAACCTTAGGGTCAAGCGTAATAACATTGGTGACCTCATTAGGTGGGAAATACTTTCCAGATATAGCTCTCTTCAGGCTCTGTCTTACATACTCTGTAAGAATATCTGTATCCCTTGTAACCGCAGCATGGTCTGCTAATGTTTCAAATATAGTAACCAAATCTCTTATTGATATGCCTTCTTCAAGAAGATTCTGTAATACTTTCTGGATTTCACCAATTCCAAGCAGTTTAGGAACAAGTTCTTCAATAAGTGCCGAGTTATTATCCTTAATATTATTAATAAGGTTCTGTACATCCTGCCTTGTAAGGAGTTCAGCAATATGCTGTCTTATAACCTCTGTAAGATGTGTAGCTATTATTGAAGGTGGGTCTACTACTGTGTAACCCATCGACTCTGCTCTTTCTCTCTGGCTCTCAGTTATCCATATGGCTGGGAGATGGAATGAAGGCTCAAATGTAGGAATACCTGTAATCTCTTCCTCAACATATCCCGGATTCATCGCCATATAATGATCAAATAATATCTCACCTTCACTTACCTGTATGCCCTTTATCTTAATAACATACTGGTTAGGGTTAAGCTGGATATTGTCTCTTAAACGAATAATAGGAACAACTGCACCAAGTTCAAGTGCAACCTGTCGTCTTATCATAACAACTCGGTCAAGAAGGTCACCACCCTGATTAACATCGGCAAGCGGAATAATACCATAACCAAACTCAAGCTCAATAGGGTCGACATTAAGAAGTGAAACAACATTCTCCGGCTTTCTTATCTCCTGCGCCTCTGTTTCCTCTGCTTCTGCCATCTCCTCGATAGTAGCTTCTCCTGTCTTATCCTTAAGCTTTCTTCCATATATAATAAGTGCCACGCCAAGTGGTACAAATATATATATAGGAAGTGGTGTTGCAACACCAAGCAGTGTAAGTGCTGCTCCTACCATAATAAGCACCCTGTCCATAGAGAAAAGCTGTCCAACCATCTCATCACCAAGTTCACCCTCACTTGATGCCTTTGTAACAAGAATACCTGTTGATAATGATATAAGCAGTGATGGAATCTGTGAACAAAGCCCATCACCGATTGTAAGTATGGCATATGTAGAGAGTGCTTCATTGATAGATAATCCCTGATACATCATGCCCATAACGACACCACCTACAAGGTTGATAGCTGTGATAATAAGACCTGCTGTCGCATCTCCCTTAACATACTTGGTAGCACCATCCATAGAACCAAAGAAGCTGTTTTCCTGCTGCAGCTTCTTTCTCCTCTCCGCTGCTTCTTTATCTGTTATTGCACCTGTATTAAGATCTGAATCAATCGCCATCTGCTTACCTGCCATGGCATCCAGTGTGAATCTGGCAGTTACTTCTGATACTCTTTCAGAACCTTTATTGATAACGATAAACTGTACAATAATCAGTACTATGAATATGATGGTACCTATGACAAGATTACCACCACCAACAAACTTACCGAATGTGGCAACGACATTACCTGCGTATCCATCCCTTAAGATAAGCTTTGTTGATGAAACGTTAAGTGATATTCTAAAAATAGTTGTAAATAACAGCATAGTTGGAAATGCGGCCATATCCAGTACTTCTTTTGCATACAATGAATTAAATAATATAACAAGCGCAACCATTATATTAAACGCAAGTAATATATCAAGTAACCACGAAGGAATTGAAATAATAAAGAATAAAACTGCTGCAAGTATATATATGCCCATAAATAAGTCATTCTTCTTTAGCTTCACTTTATTTCTCCTTCCAAAATGTAATAATATATCATAAAAATCAGTCCTTTAAACATAATACCACATATTTTGATTATAATCTATTATTTGTTCGCATAACTGTAGCAAGAATTTCTGCAACAGCCTGATATAATTCTGGTGGTATCTCCATACCTACATCTATATTATGATAAAGTATTCGTGCAAGCGGCTTATTCTCTACTATTGCTATGTTATATTCCTTTGCTTTATCCTTTATCTGAAAAGCAAGATAATCAGCACCTTTTGCTATAACAACTGGAGCTTTTCCTGCATTTGGTTCATACTTTAGTGCAACCGCAAAATGTGTCGGGTTGGTGATAACAACATCTGCCTCTGGAAGCTGCTGCATCATTCTTCTTCTTGATATTTCCTGCATTTTCCTTCGTATCTGGCCCTTAACCTGCGGATCACCTTCTGAGTTTTTATACTCATCTTTAACTTCCTGCTTTGTCATCATATTATCATTCTTGAACTTATGTCTCTGATATATAAGGTCGACAAAACCAACTATAAGAAACACCGCACTTATTTTAATTCCTAAGTCAATTATTATGCTTCCTATCGTGGACAGTGCGGCATTAAGTCCAACATCATAAAATGTAAGAAGCACATTCATTTTACTCTTGATAGTCGTATATACTACCACCATAATAAGCGCTATCATCGCAATAGACTTTAACAGTTCCATAAGCTGTCTTACTGAAAACATTCTCTTAAGACCGCTTATCGGACTTAACTTGCTTAACTTTGGCTGGAGTGGCTTTGCTGTAACCATCCATTTCTGCTGTAACATATTACCAAGTACTGCTATGACAACTGCCACGATAAGTATCGGTATAGCAAGCTTTACAACATCAACAATAACCTGCCTCAGTACCGTTGTCGCCATTCTTGTCTGAAGCCCGCTGGCACTTTCAGATATAACAAGTGGTACTGAGCTATAGATTTCCTTATAGACATCTATAAGTCCTGTTCCAAGGCTTGACAAATACACCTTAAGAATAATAAAAAGCGACATCAGTGAAATTGCCGTAATAATTTCCTTACTCTTGGCAACCTGACCTTCTTTTCGTATATCATTAAGCTTTTTACTTGTAGCCGGCTCTGTCTTCTCTCCACCCGGTCCATCTTTGGCAAAGAACTGCAAGTCTAACTTTAATAACAGTGTTGTATCATCCATATCAGCTCATTCCCCTTACAAGTAGTGAAAACAAATCCTTAATCTCTTCAAATATAATATTAGATACAGCAGGCAGCATACTTATCGTGAAGAATATAACAAATATTCCAACAAATATCTTAAGCTGCATACCCACTACGAACATATTCATCTGTGGCGCAATCCTTGCCAGTATCGCAAGAATACAATTCAGCAAAAGCATAGTCGCAAATACCGGAAGTGCAATTCTGAAACCGATAACAAAGTAGTCTGACATAAACTGTATAACGGTTGTATACAGTCCTGCCCCGAACTTAACCCCACCAATAGGTATAACATTATAGGTTTCTACTATAGCCTCTATAAGAAATCTATGCATACCCGATAATATAAGAAGAAGCATAAGCATATAATAATAAAAATTTCCCATAATACCGACCTGCATACGTGTCGTAGGGTCATATATCTGTGCCATGGACAAACCTATATCCATATCTATTATCTTACCTGAAAACTGGATTATCTGGACTGCAAAAGATGACACAGCACCAAGAAGAATACCGACTATAAGCTCCTGAACAACTATTATGCAGTAATCTATAATATTATCATACTGCACAGCCATATCTGGATGAAGTGAATATACTATCACGCTTAAAGCTAGTGAGAAGCCTATCTTAAAACGATTAGGCACATTGGCAGTATTAAAAAAAGGCGCAGCATAGACAAATGAAGCTAATCGAATAAGTATCAAAACAAATAGCTCTAATTGTCCAAGTGCGACTTCATAATTAATCATTGTAACTTAATCCTTTAATTAAATGTACTGGGAAAAATTCCATAAATTATTCATAAATCCTGTAATCTGATTCAGCATCCATCCACCTATAAGCATAATTGTAAGCAGAATTGCCAACAGCTTAGGTACAAATGTAAGTGTTTGTTCCTGAATAGATGTCAATGTCTGAAACAGACTTATTATCAGACCAACAACCATGGATATAAGCAGAACTGGCACCGCAGTTTCTACTATTATCCATATTGTCTGTCTTGCTATATTAATAACTGTACCAGTATCCATCTGCATGCCTCCATCTTATATAATGTAATATACCTTTCATATCTACTTAAATGTCAGCATAAGATTACCTATTATAAGATTCCATCCATCTGCCATAACGAACAGCAGTATCTTAAATGGTGTTGAAATAGTAGTAGGTGGAAGCATCATCATACCCATAGACATAAGTGTCGATGACACAACCATATCTATAACTATGAATGGCAGGTAGATAAGGAATCCAATAATGAAAGCAATTCTTAACTCACTTATTATAAATGATGGTATAAGAACTCTTAATGTGATATCATCCTCTGACTTTACCGAACCTTCTTCATATCCTGCTATCTTTAAAAATGTATCAAGATCCTTAGTAGATGTCTGTTTAAGCATAAATGTACGTAACGGCTTTATTCCTTCATCAAAGGCTTCCTGTGTTGTCATCTCATTATTCGATAATGGAACAACCGCATTATTATATACCTCTGTAAATGTAGGAGCCATAACAAACACTGTTAAAAACAATGATAATCCAATAATAACCTGATTAGGCGGAACAGTCTGCGTACCAATAGCAGCTCTTGTAAAATGAAGAACTATTACTATTCTTGTAAATGAGGTAAGCATAATCAGTATAGATGGTGCAAGTGATATAACAGTAAGCACTATAAGCATCTGTAAAACACTTGCCATATCACTTCCATCACCTGTGGAAATGCCTATACTTATAAGATTATTATCTCCATCTGCTGCTAATACCTTAGCGGTAACAGCAAAAAGAACACCCATTATTGTACTTAATGCGACACATACTCTGGCAAGCGCCTTTTTATGTTTCTTAATAAAATGTAACATATTATATATCCGCCTAACTTTCTGGCTTGTCTTTCTTGAATTTCTCTAAAATATCTTTAAAGCTTTCGCTATTCATAAGCATCTTACCTGATGAGGACTCGTTGTATACAAGCTCATCTTCGTTGAGTTCACATAAATATGTAACTGTATCTTTAGCTACTGCTATTGCAAACACTTTGCTTCCTATCTTCACTACCTGTATATACTTGGTGTTAGATATTCTCATAGTTTCAAGAATGTTGATATTGCTTCCTGACATCTTGTTCTTCTGATAATTGCCAACAAATCTTGTAACATAATATGTAATAGCTAATACAAGTATGAATATTATAAAAAGCGTTAAAAGTTGTGCAAATGCCTCAATTCTGCTACTCATTGATGCACTGACCATTAGCCTACAACTTTCTGAACCGCTTCAAGAACTCTGTCTGCCTGGAAAGGCTTAACAATAAAATCCTTAGCCCCTGACTGGATAGACTCAATAACCATAGCCTGCTGTCCCATAGCCGAACACATAATAACTGATGCTCCTGGGTCTGCCTCTTTAATCTTCTTAAGAGCCTGAATACCATCCATTTCTGGCATAGTAATATCCATAAGTACTAAATCTGGCTTTAACTCATTATACTTTTCTACGGCTTTAGCACCATTTTCTGCTTCACCTGCGATATTGTAACCATTCTTTGTGAGGATATCCTTAATCATCATTCTCATAAATGCTGCATCATCACAAATCAAAATATTCTTAGCCATATGATTGATTCTCCTATCTTAACTGATTATAAATATAAATTATTCACTAAATTTAAACCTTAATTATTATACATCATAAAATGTAATTTTCATATATATATTTATAAAAAAATGATAAATTAATATACTATTTTATTATTTCTGTAATTCTTACACCGAAGTTTTCTTCAATAACTACTACTTCACCTTTGGCAACATACTTACCATTAACAAGTACATCTACAGCTTCTCCAGCTATCTTATTAAGTTCTACAATTGTTCCTGGTGCAAACTCAAGAATTTCTTTAATTGACTTTGACACCCTTCCAAGTTCAACTGTAACCTGAAGTGGAACATCCATAATAAGGTCAATGTTTTCCTGCTGTGTAAGCGGATTAACGTCTGCTGAAAATGGCTGGAAAGCTGCTGGTGCAACATTGACATCCTGTGCTGGCTGTGCCTGTGGCATACCATAACCATAAGGCATTCCCTGTGGTGGCATACCCATACCATAACCATAAGGCATTCCCATATTCTGCTGTGCCATACCCTGCATTGACTGTCCTGCCATATTCTGTTGTGGCATTCCCATATAAGGCTGCTGTGCCGACATATCTGGCGCTGGCTGCGCCTGTGGCTGCACTGGCTGTTGTGGCTGTTGTGGCTGTGCCTGTGGCTCCGGCTGGCTCTGCTGTGGCTGCACATTTGTAGCAGCTGTATCTTCTGTGTTCATCTGACCGCCCATAGTTGGGTCTATAGAGAACATATTAAGAAGTTCTCTAGCAAAGTCTATTGGATACAACTGCATAATCTCACTATCAATAAGATCGCCTATCTGCATCTTGAATGCTACCATAACGAACTGACCAGCAAGAAATGGTGGAAGCGAATCATCCATTTCATTATATGTTTCTACTATGTTAGCTATTGGTGGGCTGATATCTATCTTTCTATTAAACATAGATGAAAGTGATGTTGCCGCTGAACCCATCATCTGGTTCATAGCCTCACCAATTGCACTCAGATGAAGATCTGTAAGTTCTTCTGCATCATCTGCATTACCAGGACCGCCCATCATAAGATCTGTAATAATCTTTACATCTTTTTCTTTCAAAATAAGTACATTATTACCATCAAGACCTTCTTTATATCTTATCTGTAACATAACGCAAGGTCTGTCATATTTACTTGAAAGATGCTCCCAATCTGCAATTTCAACCCTAGGTGTTGTTATATTTACCTTCTGATTAAGCAGTGAACTAAGTGTTGTCGCTGCTGTTCCCATGCTTATATTGGATATTTCACCAACTGCATCCTTTTCGTAATCAGAAAGGACTTCCTCAGTATCTGGAATATCATTATTCGTATTATTATCACCAGCCATGCTGCTATCCTGTGCTGCCGAATCCGCATTATCATCGCTGCTGTCATCACTATTCATTCCATTTAATAATGCGTTTATCTCATCTTGTGATAACATGCCATCCATCTGTTACTCACTCTCCTCTCTAATTACGTCTGTTATTCTAACTGCGTATTTATCTTCAAAGTAACCAGGTAATGCATTGAACTTCTTTATATTGCCCACATATACATCTAATTCCTGATCAACCTTTTTATCAATTTTAATTATATCACCTACCTGAAGGTTTACAAAATCTGCTACATTAACCTTAGACCCACCAAGTATTGCTTTGATAGGCACCTTAGTTTTGCTGATTATATTCTCAATCACATCGCCATACATTGTAGGATCTTTCTCCTGCATATTAGCGAACCAGAACTTGGTATTAAGCTTATCCATAACCGGCTCTAACAATGTGAATGGAAGACAAACATTCATAAGTCCTTCAACATCGCCTATCTTAAGATTGATGGTTATGATTGCTATTGTTTCTGTTGGCGATATAATCTGCGCAAACTGTGAATTCGTTTCTATTCTTTCAAGTCTTGGCGTTACTTTTATAACATTCTCCCAAGGCTCTCTTAAAAGATTCACGCATATTGAAAAAATTCTTTCTATTATCGTCAGCTCTATCTCTGAAAAATCTCTCTCCTTATCAAGAGCCGCTCCAGCTCCTCCAAGTAACCTGTCAACTATAGCAAATCCCAGATTTGAAGCCATCTCCATAACCATATTGCCAGCAAGCGGCTTCATACTCACCACCCCTAACAGCACTGGATTTGACAGCGCATTCGAGAATTCTGAATATATTACAACCTCTGAATTCACTACATCAACACTAACTGTTTTTCTTAAATAGGCTGGAAGATTGGTTGCTAGAAGTCTTCCAAAATGTTCAAAGATAATCTCAAGTGTTCTTAAATGTTCCTTTGAGAACTTTGAAGGTCTTGCGAAGTCATAGTTCTTCACCTGTTTTTCTTCGCCGTTCTTCATCTCATCAACATCCAGTTCTCCACTGCTGAGTGCTTTCAGGAGATTATCTATCTCGTCTTGTGATAAGACCTCTCCCATGTCTTCCTCACCTCCTTATATCTCATAATCATTAAACGCATCCATCTCTTACTGTACTACTATTGATACTATTACAGATGTTATACACTGTGTCTGGAATGTATCCTGCAGCTGTTCTAACAAAGCTGATTCAATAGTAGCTTTACTTGATGCTACTGTACTATATGTATACTTCATAGCCTCTGTCTGGACTGCATTTACAATAACTTTCATACCATTGTTAATAGTAGTACTCTTAGCCGTATAATCCTTTGCCTTAGTATTAAGACCAAGTGATACATTCATGATGGCGTAATGTGTCTTTCCACCATCTGTATAGGATATCATAATATCCTTAGAATCATTGTTAGTTACATCAACATAAGTGATATCATCAAGGCCTGAACTTGAAGATGTACCCTTATCTCCTGTATCAGCACCAGCAACATCAAGATCAATTATCTCTGCCACCTTGCTTATAAGCTTATTTGTTTTATTATTCGTTGACACAAGTGAAAATGTCAGAATAACTGTAAGTACAAGATTAATAAGCACAAGCGCAAGTGTTATCACATTTAATGTACTCTTTTTCATATGCTTTCTCCTTTTATTGAATATCGCTATTTAGATTATTATATATTCTTATCTCGACACGACGGTTCTGTGCTCTTCCCTCTGCTGTGGAATTATCCGCAACTGGAACACTCTCTCCTCTTCCTGATGAAGTCAATGTCTTAGGGTCAAAGTTCTTAGTCTTGACAAGATAATTATATACACTATGTGCCCTGTGTACTGAAAGCATCATATTATCCGGATACTTTGCAGTATTGATAGGATTGCTGTCTGTATGTCCTTCTATAGTTATATAGTTATTATCATACTGATATATTGCATCTGAAACACCTTCAAGCAGCTTAACAGCATCTGCTGTAAGTTCTGCATCTCCTGAGTTAAACAGTATACCACCATTCAGATTAAGCATAACATACTTGCTTGTTGCTGTTACCTCAACTTGATTGTCCACACCGGCAGATTTCAAGTTATTCTCTATCTGCTCTGCCATATTCTCTGATTCTTTCAAACCTTCTTTTTCAATCTGCTCCTGAGCACTTTTTACTTCTTCTGTGAACTCACCATCTGTGTTAAGTCCCATATTATTATAATAAGAACTAAGATCATTAAGCTGTGTAGCCCCACTCCCGACAAGTATACCTTCATCCGTCAGTGCGGAACCACCTGCTGAGAATATACTAAAACTGGCATTAAGCGATGCCGCTACTTTCTCAAACTTCTCTGCATCAACAGATGACATAGAGAAAAGAAGTACGAAGAAACACAGCAAAAGATTCATCAGATCACTGAAAGTGCTCATCCACGCTGGAGCACCAGCTGGTTGTTCCTGAGGTTTCTTTTTAGCCATTAAGCCTCACCTCCACCTTCTTCTGTCGAAATGGCTGTTCTTGTAGCTGGTGAAAGGAATGACTTAAGCTTCTCTTCAATAACTCTTGGGTTCTCACCTGCCTGTATTGAAAGAAGACCTTCAATAACTATTTCCCTGAGCTGATACTCTGTAGCATTCTGAGCTTTTAACTTGTTCGCTATAGGAGTACAGAACCAGTTAGCTATAAGTGAACCATAAAGTGTTGTAAGCAAGGCTGTCGCCATATTAGGACCGATTGCCGAAGAATCCGTAAGATCCTTTAGCATATTAACCAGACCAATAAGCGTACCAATCATACCCCAGGCAGGACCGAGAGCTGCCCACGCCTCGAAGAAACCAGCAACACTTCTGTGTCTTTCATCCATATTCATAAGTTCTGTTTCAAGAATTCCTCTTACGAGTTCCGGCTCTGTACCATCGACTATAAGCAGAATTCCCTTCTTCATAAATTCATCATCTAAGTTCTGGGCAACTTCTTCGAGCGCAAGAAGTCCTTCTTTTCTTGCCACATTAGACAATTCGATTATCTTAGATATTGTAGCTCCGTGATCATACTTGGGATCCTTAAATGCAAGACCGACTCCCTTGAAATTACCAAGGAAATCCTTAAGACTATAAGAAGCCATAATTCCCGACAATGAACCACCAACTGTAATAATAATTGAAGGAACATCTATGAAATTCTGGAGTACCGAGGCTCCTTTACCCCACATAATTCCGAATATTACCATTACAAATCCGACAATAGTACCAACAAGTGTAGCTATATCCATTCAATACACCATCCATTCTTTCGTTGTGGGGCATACTTATCCTTATAAATACAATCCCCCATGTAAAACTATCTATATTAAAACACCAATGGCAAAATAATGCAACAAAATACTGCCATTTTCTGCATATTTTTCTAAGTAAATTTAACTATCCTAAAAGTCCTCTTACAAGTCTTTTCTATCAACAGAATGAAACGCTGCAAACTATCTGTAGCGCTTCATCCCGTATAAACCGCTTCAATTATATTAATTATCTCTTAAGGTTAATAAGTTCTTCAAGCAATGTATCTGACACTGTGATAATTCTCGAATTAGCCTGATAACCTCTCTGTGTTGTAATCATGCTTGTGAATTCTGAAGCAAGATCTACATTAGACATTTCAAGTACTCCTGACTGAATCTTTCCACTTGTAGAAGAAATATCCTTACCTATACCATCAAACTCACCTGAGTTAAGTGTTGCTGAGTAAAGGTTCTCACCAACCTTTTCAAGACCTGCCGGGTTAGTAAACTCTGTTACGGCAATCTGTCCTATAACCTGAGTATCACCATTACTATAACTTGCAACAATACGTCCTGTTGTATCAATACCATAAGATGTCATAGTACCAACAGCTTTACCACCACCTACATAAGCACCAGATACTGGATCAAGTATACCATCTGTCTGCTTTATAGAACTGTTATCCTTTATCATCTTAATACCTGACATATCAACAGTAAGAGTATGATCGCCTACTGAACCGATAGAATCGAGCTGAGGGTCATTCGCTGTATCACTTCCAATTGTAAATGTTATATTAGAATTAGCCTCATTTGAAAGACCCGTAACTGAATTAAACACAAGTGAATCACTTGTTTCTATTGTAAGAGTTGTTGATTCACCATCCTTTGTTATTGTTGAACCAGCTATTGAATATGTTACATCATTACCAGTCTGACCTTCTCTATGGAACACTATAGTAGCCTGATATGAACTTCCTAAGCTGTCATAAAAGTTAAGTGTTGCCGCAAGATCTTCTGTAGATGATGAATCTATATTACCTGTAAGTGTAAGTCCTGTTGTTCTTTCTGGTAATGTATATCTGAATTCAGGACTGTCAAGATAAAGCTTTGATACCTTATCCTTAACTACTTCACCTGTTGTAGCATCTATCTGCCAGCCCATTACATTAGCGCCTGACTGTGTAACAAGTGCACCTGACTCATCCTTTGTGAAGTTACCAGCTCTTGTAAAATATGTAGTTCCAGCATTACTTACGATAAAAAATGCATTACTACCTGTAATAGCAAGATCTGTTGTATTATCTGTTCTTTCTGTGGCACCTTCTGTCGTCATAGCTGTTGAAATTGCGCCAACTGATGAACCAAGACCAATCTGCATAGCATTAGTACCACCTTTACCAGTAGTCGCATTAGGTCCTGTAGCTGTCTGTGTTGTCTGATAAAACACTTCACTGAAAGTCATAGACTGTGACTTATATGCTACTGTATTAACATTAGCTATATTATTACCTATAACATCCATTCTTGTCTGGTGAGCCTTAAGGCCTGATACACCAGAGAACAATGCTCTCATCATAATATTTGTTCCTCCATATTGCCTAAACCTGTTTTACACTGATGTATGTCCACCCCTTCCGTCATTCCGGGGTGAATAGCATCCTTACCGGTCCTGCTATATAATAACTGCACCATCAATGTTTGTATATATATTATCTTCACTTGAATTCTGGTCTATTGCCGTTATAACCATCTTCTTATCAGTATTAACTATAAAAGCAAGATCATCAACAAGAACCAAAGACTCCTTGATTCCTTTATCGGATGCCTTTCTGGTTCCCTCTTCAAGTCTTGTCATCTGTTCGTCAGTAAGTCTGATGTTTCTTTGCATAAGTCTTGCATCTGCATGCTTTGTAAACCTTATCCCACCAGATACAACTGTCTCTTCAGTTCTGTCTGCAATAAGTTCATCTATTGACTTCTGTCTACTTAATATTTCAGTAAATGAAGGGCCATTATAAGTGGCATTAACATCCTGTTTCTTTCTCTTACTGATAGCTTCGGTCATTCGTTCAATTGAATTAATATTATTATTAATCATATTACTCATACGAAGCTCCAATCCTGCCTGATGTTTTCTATATCTCAGACATATATGGCTAACTTAAAGCCTGAATACCTTCAATCCATTTACAGTATCCATTACTCTGTCTTGTTATCTGTATTAGTGCTGCTTCCAGAATTAGCGTTAGAGCCATTACCATTCGCAGCATTATTCCACTTTTCATAGTAATCTTTATCTATAACCTGGTCAATATCATTGATATCATAAAGGTTACCATTAATTCCAAGATATACTATACCATCAATCTCCTGCCAGCCATTAACTATACCACCTGCATAGCCAGAACTGTTAGTATCAGTCTTTACAATAACTGCTTTACCTATAAGATTAGATGCTGTCTGACTTAATACTCTTTCATTCATATCTGATGTTGCTTCAACCTGTGAGAATGTTGCCATCTGTGCCATATAGTCAGAATTACTTGTTGGTTCAAGCGGATCCTGATTCTGCATTTCAGCTACTAACAAGCTTAAAAAGTCCTGCATATTAAGCATATTGGACTGCTTTGTGTTGCTTGTCTTAGATGTAGAACTGATAATCTGACTCGATGTAACACCTGATGTATTATCTACTCCTGCCATAACTTTTCTCCTTTCTTCTCATTAACTATGCAATATATTCTACACTACTGTTTCCATTCTGTATAGAATCTTTTCTTCTTAATTCGTCATCACTGAATTCATCATCCACTTCATCATCATATGCTGACAAATCAAGCTTCTTATTTAACTTTCGCTCTGACTGTTTTCTTTCGGACTCATTTTGTCCAAAGTTCTGTCCTGCCTCAAACTGGTGAGTCATAACTGTAATCTCAACAGCATCAACCTTGATACCCTGATTTTCAAAATTCTCTCTTAAGGTTGTCATCTGGTTCTCAAGCGCCGTCTTAACCTGTTCATTCTGAGCTGCTATCTGCGCAGTAAGTATACCATTCTTTGCTGAAACTGTAACATGGACACTTCCTAGTCTTTCAGGATTGAGCATAACCTCTATGCTTGTAAGCTCTTTACCTGATGTAAGCTTAATCTGGTCTATAACCTGATTAACTATATCAGCTTCACTGACATAAGCAGTATCCTCTGTTATAATATCCGCAAAACTATCTGACATACTCTGAATCATGTTGTCAGCAACACTTCCATAAGTTTCAGTGTTATGATTCTGCTCTCCAGCATTATTCTGTTGTTTTGCTGAACCATCTGTTGTAATCTTCTTAGCAAGCATATCACTTAATGATTCTTCAATAGCTGCCGGCTGGTTATTGCTAACCACATTGTCTGTTACATCCTTATTGACATCTGCTTCTGTATTGGCTGTTGCTATAACATCACTGACATCTTCAACATTTACACCTGACATATCTGCTATATCCTGCTGTGCTGCATTGACAACATCAAGAACCGATGTAAGTCTGCTTAACATATCATCATCTGTTATAAGTGTTATTGCATCTGTACCTGTAAGTTCCCCTACAAGCTCTGTAACCTTAACTACTGACAAAAGGTCTGTTGCTGTCATTCCAAGAACTTCCATAGCCTTAGCTATATCTTCATCTGATACATCAAGTTCATCCTTAATAGTATCCTTAACATCCTGCACTGCTTCATTAACTTTATCATTAAGCTCATTCTTATCAGCACCGTTTACAGACTGTGCCTTATTATTACTACCTGCATCTGCTGCGTTAACGTCCTGAGAACTGCTCTTTGCTGTCTGTGCATCCGACTTTTCTGCTATTGGCACTGAAAGCTTATTATCAGCAGGATTCTTACCTGCTCCTGCCGTATTCTGTGCAAGTGAGGCTGCCATAACTTTCTTAAAGTCTGAACCACTGCCAGAACAGCTGTTTCCTGAAACTGATTTTGCTGAAACATTACTTACTGTTCCTGTTCCCATAACTGCTGGACTTACCATACTATTCCTCCTTTCTTAATTATAATATAATGAGTGCCAAAAATAGTTATTACCACTCACTGATGTACAGGATCTGCTGCATTGCTTTGCAATTAATATAATCCTTTAACATCATATATGTAACAGATTATACACAATTAAATGCATAATCAGATTACCACATTTAACTGACAATTAATTATACTGTTAATGTATATTCTATGGATATGTAATCTTAGTAAGCTTGGCTGCATATACCGGATCCATCTCTGCAAGTACAGCTGCTCTCTGCTTAGAGGTCATACAATTAAGTATCTTTGAAACAAGATTTGTATCACCTGTCATCTCTTCAAGAATAGCTGCCGCCTTATCAGCATCCATCTTAGCATATGCTTCTGCCCAATCTTTAACTTTCTGCGACTCCTGAAGATCCTGAACTACCTGCTGATATAACTTGGCTGCATTGTCTGAATCAATTGACTCATACCACTGCTTATAATTTTCTATATCAGGTGCATTATCTGCATATACTACCTCCTGGTCGAATCTATCCTTAAGGTCCTGATAATACTGTGCATTTTCCTCAAACGTTTTAAGTCTTGCAACTTCTGCCTGAAGCTCTGCTATTGTAGAAGAATCTGCTGAATCTGAGTTCTGATATTGCTCAAGCTGTGCTTCAAGCTCATTAATTCTGTCTATAGCTTCCGAAAGGCTCTTATACTTGCCACCAGATTCCTCCGATACCTCTTCATCTGTTGCATCTGGAAGTATCATATTAATACCTGGAATATTCTTAAGATAAGGTCTTAACATACTTCCTATACCGCCGACATTCATCTTTATAAGTAATGCAAATATAGCAAGCCATATAATAATAACAATAAGTACAATCAATATATTAAGCAGCTTATTGCCACCTGTGCTCTCCGACTCTTCGCCCATATCTAAGCCATCATCGATATCTAGTTCTTCCTTGGATTTCTTCTTTGCCATAATACTCTGTTCTCCATATTAATTTATCTATATATCTGTAATAGTAATATATTTACTAATATCAGACATCTTCTTCCCTATTATTATAATTGAAACTTACGACTTCATCAATCTCTTTCATCTCCTGTGCATTTAATTCCTGTAAAAATTCTTCAAAAGCCTTTTCTTTCAGCTTTTCCTGAACTTTTCTTTCCTTAACTGCTGCTGTCAGCTTCATCATGGCATTTTCTACATTCTTTTCTGCTATTCTGACCCTGACTGCCTGATTTTTCGCCATATCTTCAGTTATACTTATAGCTTCACTGCATCTTCTTATTCTTGCAATGTCAAGCGTTCCCATAGCAAGCTCCTTAGCCTGTGACTTATAGGAATTCAGAGTATTTACTATACTCTGCATCCTTATCTCTTCGTCATGAAGTGCTCCTAACATCTGCGCATACTCAGTCTTTGCCTGTGTTTCCATACGCTCCTTTATATTAAGGACATTCTGCATTCCATATACAAACTTTGCCATATGTCTGTCTCTCTTTATACATCACTATATCTTACATAGCCGCCGCAAGCTTATACTTACTAACGCCTCTGTCTTGCCGGCTGTTCTCCAAGCTTAAGCTTTCCGCTTTCAAAGTCGTCATAATCTGCAAACAGCTCCATAAGTGACTGTAATTCGTCTTCAAATGAAAACTTCTCATCGGTCTGCTGTGTAAGGAACTTATTAACCGCATCTATCTTGTATATAGCATAATCTATATTCCTGTTAGAGCCACTCTTATATGCACCAATATTAATAAGGTCTTCTGCCTCATTATAAGTAGCAAGAACTGTCTTAAGTCTTCCTGCCGCTTTTTTATGTTCCTTTGTAACTATCTGGCTCATACATCTTGATATACTCTGAAGTACATCTATAGCCGGATAATGATTCTTATGTCCTAACTTTCTTGACAACATGATATGTCCATCAAGAATACTTCGCGCTGTATCAGTGATTGGCTCATTAAAATCATCACCATCTACAAGTACTGTATACAGACCAGTTATGGAACCTTTATCTGACATACCGGCTCTTTCAAGGAGCTTAGGCATCTCACTGTATACACTAGGCGGATAGCCTCTTGTAACAGGCGGTTCACCTGAAGCAAGACCTATCTCACGCTGTGCCATAGAAAAACGTGTAAGTGAGTCCATCATAAGAAGAACATCTTTGCCCTGGTCCCTGAAATATTCTGCAATAGCAGTTGCCGTCTTTGCAGCTTTATTTCTTATAAGTGCCGGCTTGTCTGATGTAGCAACTACAAGTACACTTCGCTTCATACCCTCAGGTCCTAAGTCTCTTTCAACGAACTCTCTTACTTCCCTGCCTCGCTCACCTATAAGCGCTATTACATTAATATCTGCCTTTGTATTTCTTGCAAACATACCAAGCAGTGTACTTTTTCCTACACCACTACCTGCAAATATTCCTATTCTCTGTCCCTTACCTACTGTAAGAAGACCATCAACTGCCTTTACACCAAGTGGAAGAACATCACTTATAATCTCTCTGTCCATAGGGTCTGGCGGTGCAGCCTCTACAGAATAACTGCTGTCAAGATAAAGCTCTGCTCCATCAGTCGGATTGCCAAGACCATCAAGTGTATGTCCAAGTATATCATCACCAACCTTAACAGCAAGTGGACTTTCTGTATTCTCTACAATACTTCCCGGACCTATTCCATCTACCACATCAAATGGCATAAGAAGAACTCTTGAGTCCTTGAAGCCAACTACCTCTGCATAAAGAACCTGACTTTTATCAGCCGAATATATCTTGCACAGGTCATTAAGCTTAGCATCCGGTCCTGCTGACTCTATAGTAAGACCAACTATCTTTGTAACCTTTCCAAGCTTCTTGTAGAAAGATTTCTCTGTTAAAGCATAATACTTATCCTTATTCAGAACTGACAATTCCTCTTCCTCCCTGTCTGGATATTCCAACTGAATTCCATTTTACTAAAACATTCCTGTAATACTTTACAGGCAGCTAAGAAGCTTAATATCCTCAATTAGATTATTAAGCTCTATATCAAGGCTGCAATCATACACACCAGTATCACTTTCTATGATGCACTGGTTCTTCTTCATAGTTGCATCCTCAACAATATCCATCGTAACCTCTTTGGATACTGAACAGTATATCTTTCCCTGATTATTAACAAGAAACTTATAATCCTCAGGTGAAACCTTTATAATGAATTCATTACTTATATCGGTATTTTTCATAACACCATTGATAAGTCCGATAATAATATCTTTATTATCTTCTGCAACTGTATAAGTAATCTTTTTAAATACTTCTGTGATAGTTTCTACAAGTTCTGGCTCCATAGAAGCTTTCATATCATTATATTCTTTTTCAAGCTGTGCTTTCTTAGCCTCATAATCTCTTGCAAGTTCATCTGCTTTGGCATTATATTCTTCCCTTGCATTCTGTGCACCCTGCTCATAACCTGTACGCTTAGCATCTTCTATAATCTTTCTGGCCTCCATATGTGCCTGTGCAAGCACTTCGTTAGCCTCATCCCTTATAGTCTGTGCCTGTTCATTAGCCTCTTCAAGCGCTGCCGCAATCTGGTTATTTACGTCCTCCTGACTCTGTGCTGTCTCGCCATCCTCATCTGAACCAGTGAGAAGCTGTTCAACAACATCTGCTTTAAGTCCGTTGACAAAACCATCTGCATCTACATTTCCATGATTTTCTCTATCATTTGCAATATTCTTAAGCTTGAGCTTGATTAATTCATTATAATCAATAATTCTCTCTTCGCTTATTGTTGTTGTTCCTCTTTTTAACAGATTAGACAATTATCTCGTCACCTCCGCCTCTTGCTATTACGATTTCTGCTGAATCTTCAAGCTTTCTGATTATATTAACAATCTTCTGCTGAGCCTCTTCAACATCCTTCATACGTACAGGACCCATATATTCCATATCTTCCTTTATCATTACAGCAAGACGCTTTGAAAGGTTATTAAGAATAACATTCTGTACTTCTTCTGTTGAGCCCTTAAGTGCAAGAGCAAGGTCTGAATTATCAACATCCCTAAGCACTCTCTGGATAGCTCTGTCGTCGAGAGAAAGGATATCCTCGAATACGAACATCTTCTTTCTGATTTCATCTGCAAGCTCTGGCTCTTCGACTTCGAGTGTTTCCATAATATGTCTTTCTGTACCTCTGTCAACAGAATTAAGAATTTCAACGATAGCATCAACACCACCGACAATTGTGTAATCCTGATTAACTAAGGATGCAAGCTTCTTCTCAAGTACCTTTTCAACCTGCTTTATAACATCTGGTGATGTTCTGTCCATCTGGGCAATTCTTCTTGCAACATCTGCTTGTTTTTCAGGTGGCAGCGATGATATAACCGCTGATGCCTGTGCAGGTGGGAGATATGACAGAATAAGTGCTATAGTCTGAGGATGTTCATCCTGTATGAAGTTAAGCAACTGAGAAGAATCTGTTCTTCTGATAAACTCGAAAGGACGTACCTGAAGGCTTGCTGTAAGCTTTCCAATAACAGCCTTTGCCTTCTCCTCTCCCAGTGACTTCTCAAGAAGTTCCTTGGCATAACCAATACCACCTTCTGCGATATACTGCTGGGCAAGACACACTTCATAGAACTCATTAAGTACCTGCTCTTTTGTCTGCGGAGATACGCTGCTTGTATTAGCTATTTCAAGTGTGAGCTGTTCTATCTCTTCTTCTTTTAAATGTTTAAATATTTCTGCTGATTTTTCTGGACCGAGGGCAATCAGCAATATTGCTGACTTTTCAACCCCGTCCATTCCTTTTTCACCAATATTACCCTGTCGTGCCATATATGTACTCCCATATTATAATTATGTTACTGTTCTAAATAACAACATATTCATTAGTTCCAGTCTTCGTTAAGCCAGTTACGAAGCAGAAGTGCAACTGCCTCTGGATTTTCATCAACAAACTTCTCAATCGCTTTTCTGGTTTCAGACTTCTCCTGAAGGTCGATATCATCAACAGATGCCTGATTCTCTCTTGTAGAAGCAAGCATTTCTTCCACTGATAACTCTGGTTCCTTCTCTTCCACAGTAAGTGGACGTGCGCTTCTGATAATAACAAATATAAGTAATCCAAGTATAGCTGCTGCAAGTACAAGCTGTATCCAGAATGAAGCCTGTTTAAGTATATTAGTTGATGCCTTATCAACAAATGAATTCTTCTGATATGCAACAACTGATATATTGGCTGGAGCAATACCTGTGCCCTTAGATATGATATCAGTCCATGTAGGGTCTACTGTAAGCATAACAGGCTGTGAATTCTGGCTCTTAAATGTTTCCCAGTCTGTTCCATTAAGATATCCAAGCTTCTGTGCCTGTTCCTCTTCATATGTTACATCCTGTATAAGAGTTACTGCTATAGTCGAGTCAGCCATTACAATAGCACCCGGGTCTGTATTAGTTGTTGTAACAAGCTCATTAGGAAGATAATCATACTCATTAACTGTATATGTTGATGTTGATGTTGTTCCATCAGAAACATCGTAAGTGGTTCCACTGTTACTTGCTGTACCCGGTGTACCACTCGCCCCATTAGTACCTGTCGATGACTGCTGGTATGAATGGCTGTAAAGGCCTTCTTCTCTTCCATCCTGTGCAGTATATTCTTTAGCTATTGTATTAACTGTATTCCAGTCAAGTGAATAGTTAAGTGTGATAACTGCATCATCATAAAGCCCTGTTGAAAGTATATTCCTTAACAGAGAGCTGCTTGTTGTCGCCTCTATCTGTGACTTATACTTTAGCTTGTCGTTCATGCCGACACCAGAAGTCGAACTGTTGCCAGCCGCACCATTAAATAATGTATTGCCTTTATTATCTATAATAGTAATACTCTTAGTCGAGTCATTACCAACTGCCATTGCAAGAAGTGATGCCATGCTTTCTGCTGTATCATCACCTATATCCTTTGTTGTTGTAAGCTTTACAGCAACCGTAGCATCTGATGCAGCCTGATAAAAGGAATTAGTCTTTTCAGGCATATTAATAGTAACCGATGCACTCTTAACACCATCCATATCTTCAAGATCACTTGCAAGCTTAGTTTCAAGATAATGTGCATATTGCTTGGTGCTGTCTGAATCTGTAGTTGTAAAGCTTCTCTTCATAGCATCTTCAAAAGTATAACCATCTGACTGGATATCTTCTGTTGCAAGAAGCATCTTACAAGCTGTCAGTTCTTTTTCATTAACACTGACCACCATATTGTCTATCTTATACTTATGGTTATTCTCAGAAAGTAAAGATGTTACTGAGTTCATTTCTGTATAATCATCGCATGTTACAAGTACCTGATACTTAGGACGTGTAAGTACAAATGCCAATATACCTACCACTGCTATAAAGGCTACTATCGAACTAACTATTATTATTCTTTGTTTAACCGACCAATTCTTCCAGATTTCTAACAACTTCTGGGGAATCTGTTTTATTCTATCTGCCATTATTAACTCCTAAGTAATTATATCTGCATATTCATAATCTCTTTATATGCTTCTAGTGCTTTATCTCTTATTGCAACCGTATACTGAAGTGCAATGTTCGCCTGCTGCTGGTATACTCCAAGTTCGTGGGTATTCGTCATATTGCCAAGTGCAAAGTCAACCTCTGCCTGCTGTGCCTGCTGGATATAATTATTAGTGCTATCCAGAAGTCCTGAAACTGAATTAAATATTGAATCAAATGTAGAATCCTGAGATGTATTTGTACTTGTGACACTGTTATTAGTTAACAGGTCTGAAACTTTATTGACATAATCATTTCCTAGAGAAGTGACTGCTGTTGTTAAATCCATGTTACAATTCCTCCGTGTATCAATATACATAAGTTAATTATCATCTTATGTCTGTAATATTATATATTATTAAGACTGACCAATAGTAAGTCCCTTTGATGCCATACTCTTGCTTGCATTGAAAGCTGATATATTAGCTTCATACGAACGTGAAGCATCTATAAGGTCCGTCATTTCCTGAACAACATTGACGTTAGGATACGTAACATATCCATTCTCATCTGCATCAGGATGTGATGGATCATACACCATATTCATATCCTGTGTTGTATCGTCATATATGGATGTGACCTTAACACCTTCTCCTACTATGCCACCGCTTGCAACTCTTAATGCATCTGCAAATGTTCCTGAAGATGCCGAATAATTCCTTGATGAGTAAGCTGATGTTCCATACCCTGCCTGTGCAGATGTCAGTGTCTTTTCTGTAAATACAACTGACTTCTTTACATAAGGTGTTCCGTCACTTGTTCTTGTAGTATTCGCATTAGCTATATTCTGCGATATTACATCTGTTCTTAACTGCTGTGCAGTCATACCCGATGCACTTATATTAAATGCTGTAAACATTGACATATGTCTGTTCTCCTTATTCTCTTATTTGTCTTAGCTTTGTCTTTAATCCCTCTTTAGTACCTTAAATAAAATACTACTTAAGTACTGCTTTAAATCTTGAGAACTCATTATTCATGCTGTCAATAAGCGCATTATAATTAATCTGTTCTGCTGCAAGCTCAACATTCTCTGTTGATAAATCAACATTATTGCCATCCGTTCTATATGATAATGTTGAGTTATCTGTATATGTTCTTATAGCAACATCATTATAATTGATGTTATTAACTCTGTTAGTAAGTGATGAAGAACCGCCATTAGTACGGCTTAATGCAGAATTCAGGTAAGTTGTGAAATCCACATCCTGTCTTTTATAATTAGGTGTATCAACATTAGCTATATTATTAGTTAACACTTCTTCTCTTGTCCAGCTGGCATCTGCTGCCGCTTTTAATACGTTAACGTATCCAAACATTCCCGAGCTCATATATATACCCCTTTCTATCTATGGATATAATTAAGTTACCATCCATTTTTTACTTTATGTATGAATTGTAACCATAAACATAATTAAACTACCTACCATTATAAATAATTTCGACAAAAAAACAAGTTATTTTTATCTATTTCTGGTATTTTTAGGATTATATTCCTATATAGCTATGACATATTGTTTAAAAACACTCACACAATATAACTTTTAACAATGAACCAGTTTTTAATTTCCCTGTTCACGACAAGTAACCAAAGAACCAGACACCCGAAAACCCGCGAAACAGAATTGCATAATCAGCAACCTGTCAGATTAAAAAAGAGAGCATATAACACAAGTTACATACCCTCTGTTCTGATAAAAATATTAGATAATACTATCCAGCTTATACACCAGATTTAATTCTACTCGTCATACTTAGTAAGCTCATCAAACACATACTCATTAATAACCTTAATATATGTTCCTTTCATGCCAGACGACTTGCAGTCTATAACTCCGGCACTTTCAAACTTTCTTAAAGCATTAACTATGACTGACCTTGTAATTCCCACATTATCTGCAATCTTACTTGCAACCAGAGTTCCCTCTGTTCCATCAAGCTCTTTAAATATACTCTTAATCGCATCAAGCTCTGAAGTTGATAATGTGTCAATAGCTGACCTTACTATCTTTTTCTTTCTTACCTCTTCGGCATTCTCTTCATTAACAGAACGCATCATCTCAAGACCAACAACTGTTGTTCCATATTCGCTTAAGATGATATCATCTATCTCATAAGAGCTGTCACTCTTATACATAAACAATGTTCCAAGTCTTTCCCCAGCTATCTCAACCGGTGCTATTAAAGCCTGAAACTTCTTAACATTCTCAATAGTAAATCCTAAAGTAGAAAGATTAACGTTCTCTTTTGTCGATAATACACTCAACAATCTTTCATTAAGCATCTCATCCACAAACCCACCAACCTTATCATAGACAAGTTCATTAATCACTTCGACGCCAGCATAATATCCGGTACCAAGGACTTTACCTTTCCTACTTATGACAAGGATGTTGGATTCAAGTATACCACTTAAGACACCGCACATATCGTTAAACTCAACTCTTGCCGAATGGTTATTATGCAGTAACTTATTAATCTTTCTGGTCTTATCCAAAAGCTGTACACTCATCATACATTCCTCCATATACATAATTACACCGATAAACATCTGTATAAAAGAATACTATCACACAACTTTCAAATAATCAACATTTTTATTAAATTTATCTGACAATTCTAATAAAAATCACTCTAAAACCTCATATAAAGCACATTGTTGTGACATATAAATGCTTTTACTTAACATCTTTCGTGGTATCTAATATATAACCACATTTCTCATCGCCGCATACAAGCTTATTTCCCTTAATAAGCATATAGCTGCCGCACTTAGGACATTTCTTATCAGATGGTCTCTGCCATGTCATAAATTCACACTCCGGATAACCCTCACAGCCATAGAACATTCTTCCCTTTTTAGTCTTCTTAAGAATTATATCCTTACCACACTTAGGACATGCAACACCTATCTTTTCAAGATATGGCTTTGTGTTGTGACACTCAGGGAAGCCCGGACAGCCGAGAAACTTTCCATGCGGACCATACTTTATAACCATATTACGTCCACATTTGTCACATATAACATCTGTTACTTCATCTTCTATCTTGACATTTTCAAGGTCTTTCTCAGCCTTGTCCACTGACTCTTTAAGGTCAGGATAGAAGTTCTTTATAAGCTCCTTCCACTTGACCTCGCCATCTGCGACACCATCAAGAAGTGACTCCATATTAGCTGTGAAGTTGACATCAACTATCTGTGGAAATGCCTTTATCATAGCATCATCAACAGCCCTTCCAACCTCAGTTACATACAGGTTCTTCTGCTCCTTTGCTATATAATGCCTTGCAATAATTGTTGATATTGTTGGAGCATAAGTACTAGGTCTTCCTATTCCAAGCTCCTCGAGTGCCTTTACTAATGAAGCTTCTGTAAAATGTGCTGGTGGCTGTGTAAAATGCTGTGTTCCCTCAACACTTTCAAGTGTAAGCACTGAATTCTCATCTATGCCCTTTACAAGCGAATTAGGTTCTTCCTTGTCATCATCACTCTTATATACTGACATAAAACCATCGAAAGCTATCTTTGAAGCTGCTATGCTGAACCTGTAATCACCTGCCGCAATCCTGACAGATGTTGTTTCATATACAGCCTCTGACATCTGGCTTGCAACAAATCTCTTCCATATAAGCTGATAAAGTCTGAACTGGTCTCTTGATAAGGACTCCTTTATCATAACAGGTGTAAGCTCTATGTCTGTTGGACGGATAGCTTCGTGCGCATCCTGTATCTTCTTGTCATCTTTCTTCTTTGCATTGGTGTGATGGAGATACTTTTCACCATAATTGGCTGCTATATACTTTTCTGATGCCTCCTTAGCCTCGTCCGCTACTCTTGTGGAATCAGTTCTTAAGTATGTGATAACACCGATTGTTCCTCTTCCTGCTATGTCAACACCTTCATATAACTGCTGTGCTATCCTCATTGTCTTTGCAGTTGCAAAGTTAAGTGTCTTTGATGCCTCCTGCTGGAGTGTACTTGTTGTAAATGGCAGTGGAGTTTTCTTTATTTTCTCACCCTTTTTGATACTGTCCACTGAAAATGCTGCATTTTCAACCGACTTTTTTATCTCATTCATCTGGGCTTCATTTTTTATATCAATCTTTCCATCTGCATTGCCATAGAACTTGGCTACAATCGGCTTCTTCTCGCCCTTTACCTTAATTGTCGCATCCATAGTCCAGTATTCGTCGGGTATAAATGCATCAATTTCATTTTCCCTGTCACATATAATTCTCAGTGCTACTGACTGGACACGGCCTGCACTAAGACCTCTCTTTATCTTTGCCCACAATACAGGACTTATGCTGTAACCAACTATTCTGTCAAGCACTCTTCTTGCCTGCTGTGCATCGACAAGATTCATATCAATCTTTCTTGCATCCTTAATAGCTGCCTTTACAGCACTCTTTGTTATTTCATTAAATGTAATTCTATATATATCCTTATCTTCTAACTTTAACGCCTTTGAAAGGTGCCATGATATAGCCTCTCCCTCACGATCGGGGTCTGTTGCAAGATATACTTTATCTGCCTTTTTCACTTCTTTTCTAAGTGCTGCAAGTATCTCACCTTTACCTCTTATAGTAATGTACTTTGGCTCAAAGTCATGCTCAATATCAACTCCCATCTGGCTCTTTGGAAGGTCTCTTACATGTCCCTGTGATGCCATTACTTCATAATTTGGACCCAAAAACTTCTTAATTGTCTTCACCTTTGCTGGTGATTCCACTATAACAAGATACTTTGCCATGAAACTAACTCCTTAGATATATAATAATCAAATGTCAGGATAATACCTCAGCTATGATGTCCGCAAACTTTAACTGTACTTACGTGCGTAACAATTACCCGCAACTTCTTCTATCTTCCCCTCAAGTTCTAACTCAACTAAGGCACTGCTTATTTCCTGTAGAGATAATCCGGTTCTTTCTATAAGCTCATTAAGCCCTACCGGATATAAATCCACACAACTATACAACATATTTTTTTTCGTTGCAAGTTTAAATTCCTGTACAGAACCTTTATTTTGCTGATATTCCGGTATACCGTCTTTGTTTTTATTACATATATCTGTCAATGTATTCTCTGGATTTTTCGCATTTTCTATGCCTGATTTTGCATATTTTGTGAATTTTCTGGTACTTTCATCCATAATCCGTTTTTTATTGTCAATTTTACTTCGTATTGCTTCTATATCTAATATATCTTTCGGACTTGTTATTATAGCTGCACCAAGCTTTATCAGTTCATTACACCCCTCGCTTAAACTGTCGCCAATTCTTCCCGGAACCACCATAACCTCTTTATTCTGTTCAAGTGCCGAATCAACCGTTATAAGTGAGCCGCTCTTTTTTCTTGCCTCAACCACTATAACAACATCTGACAGTCCGCTTATAATCCTGTTTCTTACCGGAAACTGCCCCGGATGCGGTGCAGTTCCTAATGAGTATTCCGACACAATGCCTCCTGATGCCTTCATAGCTGTAAAAAGTCCGATATTTTCCCTTGGATAGCATATATCAACGCCGCATCCAAGCACTCCGCATGTATAACCGCCTCCATCCATAGCTCCCTTATGCGAAGCACCATCTATTCCTCTTGCAAGTCCACTTATGACCTGAATTCCCATATTTGCAAAGCTCTTTGCAAATGCTTCTGCGATATTATACCCATATGTTGTATTCTGTCTTGAACCAACGATAGCAACTGTTGGTACATCGTCATCCGGAAGCTTTCCATAATAGTACAGACATAATGGATAATCATATATATGCATTAGTCTGTCCGGATAATCCTCTTTTCCCGGATATGTAAAATGTATTCCCTTCTTTTTTATATCCATAAATTCCCTGTATACAGAAGTATCCTTCTTTGACTCTTCAATACTGCTTATTTCTTTGTCCGTAAGCTTACCGGCTTCTTTTAACAATGAAGCTTCTGCCTTATACACCTGCTCTGGAGACTTAAGCACCGCAAGCAGCCGCCTTAAGTTCACCGTGCCTAACCGTGGTATATTGCAATACCAGTACCAGTAATAATCTTCAAGTCCAGAAGACTTTATATTTAATATATTACTTTCCATTTTAACCCTCATTTCTATATATAATGCCACCTGTAACCAGTCCCGTCTGACATTATTTTCTGTAATAAAATAATGCTTCTGTTATATGCTCCTTTTGTATATTCTCACTGCCTGATAAGTCTGCTATTGTTCTTGCCGTCTTTAGCACCTTTCCATACCCTCTTGCCGACATAGACAGCTTCTTATACATTGCCTCCATAACTTCTGCCGCCTCATTATCAAGACTGCAATACTTCTTTATTTCACGCATAGTCATCCGTGAGTTATAGTCTGTCTTTGAATTAGCAAAGCGCTTTTGTTGTATGCTCCTTGCCTTTTCAACCTGCGATTTCATATATGCGGAGGTGTAAATACTATATTCATCCTGTTCCTTATATATATCAGCGTTAATATATTCACTTGTTTCATTACATTCACTAGCTATATTATAGTTCTCCCGTTCATTATATTGTTCAGAAACATTATACTCCCCTGCGATATCCGAATATGTCACTTCATCAACCTTGACACACATATCGAACCTGTCCCACATCGGATTGCTTATTCTTCCTATATATCTTCTGATATCATACTCTGAACAGTGGCAGCGGTTTCTATCTGGATAATAACCACATTTACAGGGATTAATGGCTGCTGCAAGCATAAATTCTGCTGGATATGTAAATGCTGCATTAAGCCTCACTAAAGTTATCTTTTTGTCCTCAAGCGGCTGCCTTAGCGACTCCATAAGGTCTGGCTTGAATTCTGTCATTTCATCTAAGAAAAGTACACCTGACCCCGCAAGTGTTATCTCTCCCGGTCTTGGAATTCTTCCTCCTCCAAGCATAGCTGCTGATGTTATCGTGTGATGTGGACTTCTGAACGGTCTTTTAGTTATAAGTCCTTTTGTGGCATCCAGCTTACCGGCAACACTATATATCTTTGTCACTTTAAGCATTTCTTCATATGTCATATCCGGTAATATCGTTGGAATTCTTTTGGCAAGCATAGTCTTCCCACTGCCGGGCGGACCTATATACATAATATTGTGCATGCCTGCTGCTGCAATAAGAGTGGCACGTTTAGCAATATACTGCCCTTTTATATCAAGATAATCCTCTCCACTCTCACATATGCTGTCTATATTTTCACTGTTATAATCACTGGAATTATTGGCTGAAACGCCATACTGACTGTCTCCTGAAAGTATACTTATAACTTTCTTCAGACTTTCTGCACCATAAAGCTGTATTCCCTGAGCTATGCTCCCCTCTGTAAGATTAGCCTTAGGGATAATACACAGCTTAATACCTGCTTCTTTTGCTGCACATACTATCGGAAGCACACCATTAACCGGATTAACTGTTCCGTCAAGACTTAACTCTCCTATAATAAGTGTATCCTGTATTGCACTTTCCTTTATTATTCCGTTTGACACAAGAATACCAACCGCTATAGGAAGGTCAAAGCCTGTCCCTTCTTTTCTTATGTCTGCCGGAGATATATTAATTACTATACGCTGCGGCGCAAGCTCTATGTCTGAGTTTTTTATTGCAATTCTTACTCTTTCCTTTGCCTCTTTTACCTCAGAGCCAAGATATCCGCTCATATCAAATGTCGGAAGACCACATCCTACATCTGTCTCGACATTAACTATGCACGCATCAATGCCACATAATGCCGCACTTGTAACGCTGCTAAACAATAATACTCCACATCCTTTCCTTATTTAATTTTTCACAAGCATATTAAAAGCCGGTAATGTTTTACCATAATATATACATTATATATATCACATTCTTTTCTTTAACTCTTCTCTTTCTGCTGGCTCTATACCAAGAAGCTCCATCGCCTCATCCATTGTTTTACTTTGCCATAATGCGCCTTTCTTTATATTAAATGTATATGGGAAATTAAATTATGATACTGAATTCAGTAGAGAAAGTAGTCCAATCCACTCAAGTCTTAAGCACTTAAGCCTAAGTAAAATGCTACACTTGTAACATATTAATCTTATGAACCACATTTAGTATACTATGTGTATAGAATAACACTCTATAATTAATCTGTCAACACATTTTTATACAAAAACAGCAGACCGCAGCCCCCAAACGCCTGCAATCTGCCATTTTTATATTACATATTACATTTATTTTATCACTAATTAAGATTAAACAATGGTCTGTAAGCTATCTGCAATGATGCATAACCTATCGCCTTACTGCCATCTATAGCCACTATTCCAAGTGTAAGCGTTCCATTCGCCATCTTATCTTTCATCTCTGAAAGAACATCAGCTGTCATATTACTGCTGCACACGCCTCTTGTATCCCACAGTGTAAGAGAATAAGGTCTTCCGCAGTATACGCCGCCATTAGAAGGCTTTTCTGTGAACACATTACCATCCATGTCAAGATAACCTATTCGTAAGTCAGTTCCCTCTGTGTATACACCATCACCATCTCTGTCCCAGTACAGATATGATTCTTTTACCTGACCGGCATTAGATATTATATCCGCATCCGTTACTGTATACTTTATGGTAAGACTGTCTGTATTAGGTCTTTGTCTGTAATATATCGCATAATTATTCCCATCAATCTGCTCAGCATCCTCATATTCGACCTGAGGTGCATTGTTACCCGCAAGAAGTGCTCTTACAAATGTGTTGACAAACAGCTCCATCTCATCGCCTTCACTGTCAATCATACTATGTCCGGCACTTGTATAAGTAACATTACCTATAGAATATGCATAATAATTATTAACTGCATCCTGTCCGGTATAGTCAAAGTACTTTGCGGACTCACCACCATTGCCTGCCAGTGTATACCATACAACAACATCCTCTGCATCCTGCTTTACCTCGAGGTCAAGCTGGTAATACTGCGCATGTGTATCACTTACAGATATCACCGGTGTACTTGACAATGTATATGGATACTCTGTTATCTGACCTGAGTTAAGCTGCTTAACTCTGTTTGTAACCCTTGTGCTTCCAGTTGCACTGATACCATCATATATTGAATAATACAGTGTCTTCTTACCTGACTTGTGAGAGTCTAGCTTAAGCTTAAGAACATCAGTAAGTGAGAAGCCACTCTTCATGCCAATCACATCCTTAAACTTTCTTGTAAAGCTGTTAATCTCATTTTCATTAGAAGCTGCCGATGAACTGCTTCCTTTCTTATACGACATACTATCGTGTGTATACAGAACTGAATTGCCAGCCTCTATATATTCATACAAAGCATCATTAGCCTTATCACTAAGATTCTTTGATGAATCAGATGAATCATTACCATAATTATCACTAAAGCCTAGTACAATCATAGAAAACTGGTTAAGATAATCACTATTTTCCTCTATTTCCTTATTTAACCCGCTCTTCTTAACCTTGACTATATCAACTGAAAGTCCTGTGACAGATGTTGTCCTTTCAAATGTATTGGTAAATGCATCACCTGTAAGGTTAATATGTGCCGTTTCACTGTCATTCTCAACCTGAAGCACCTTTATAGTCTTTGTTGCAGTTCCTGCTGATATTGCAAATGCTCCCTCAGAATTCTTAACAGCTCCTGTTGTTACATCTGTAACTTCGACTCTCCACTTTATATATCCTCTGAGAGTCTTAGGGAGTGGTATGGCAACATCAAAGCTTCCACCATTCACAAGCACCCCTAATATATTACCATTGGCATCTGTAGCTGCTCCAGAACCACTTTTTTCATAATATATAAGTTCATTCTTCTCACCACTGTAATTCTCTGCAAAGATACTGTCATTATTTCTGTCAACATATATCTTAACCCTGTAAGAGCCATTACCTGAAAGGCTTCCTGTAAAATGCATATCCGGAAGACTTGTATTGGCTACTGTTGCCTCTGCCGACAGATTACCATTACTTAAAGACTTCTCACTATAGTCACTTATACGGCTGCCACCTATCGATGGACCAATATTGACATATGGCTTATCAACATAATACAAAGTCTTAGATATAAGCTTGTACGCTTCACTGCCCCTTGTATTAACGTGGACTATATTGGACTTTGCATAAGATATCTCACTTACAAGCCTCCTCTTTAAGCTTACAGCCTGTACATCCTTAAGATTAGTACAGTCCCCATCAACAACCGATTCAAGATTATAATATACGCCATCATCAAGAACCAGCGGCATACCTGCAGCTACATACTGATACAGCTTTTCATAAGCCTTATGCGTTATATCATTACCTGTAAGAGTATAGTCATTAAGCTTCATTTCTGCATCATAAGGTGTCTTATATATATCCGTATTAAACCTGTCATAATCATATGCACCAACAATAACCACATCATAATCTGAACGGATGTCCTTATTAAGTCCATCAAATGCAGTCATTGAATAACAGTCTACTGTAATATTAGACTTTATATCGTTATACTGCTTTGCAGCTATTCCAAACCATGAAGCTATTGCCTTCTTTCCATCATCATTATTATACCTTGAAAAACCTGCTGGCTCTATCTCCAATACTTTTATAGAATTAATATTAGTATTAGTGTATACACCAAGAATATATTCTATAGCATCAGCCGGATGAAGTTCTCCATTATTTCCATTCTTATTATATGCATCTTCAAATGTTGTTCCCTTATAATCTCTTCCACTTCCATCGGTTGTGTTAACTTTATCACTTGTAAATGAAGAAGTCATCGAGTTACTTCCATCAAATACAAACAACGATGGATTAACAAAGTACTTGCCTATGGCATTAGAGTTATAATATGGATATCCGCTGTCAGCATAGCATGGATAACCGTCCTTATAGTCCTGTACACGGGTCGCATAAGACAATCCATCCCTGTCCTGTGTAGAAACAGCAAAGTTATTGCCATAATTTAAGAACATATTAGCTGAGAACTTTATCTCATCATTTGTCCTCTTATAATAAAGATGAATTTGATTATTCTCTATCCTGATACTTCCCTTAGTTCCGTAATAATTACCGTTATCCTCCTTTACCTTTGCAAAGTCAGATATAAGCACATCCGGGCCAATAGCCGTAAACAATATACCTATCTTGTTAAGGTTCATACCATTATCGCCATCCTGTCTTGCAGTAGAGTCGAATATAACCTTCTTCTCACCCTTAGCATATGACAGAAGCAGATACAGAGCCTCATCTGCATCAAAGTCACCACAGTCATTATTTCTTAAGTAAGACCACGCACCTACACTGCTATTATGTATATAATTATATATATCTATACCAAATGTATTGTGGCTGTGGCCGCTTATGTATACAAGGTCTGCATTTTTAAGGTCAGACATTGTAACATCTGCAAGCTTCTTAACAGATAAGTTCATCTTATTATCCATATCATAATTATCAAATATCATCGCTCCAAATATATTACGATATGGTATTTCCTTGCCATCCTTTGTTATAACAACCTTAAGATTACTCCACTTTCCATTAAGCTTCGTCTTAATATCTGCACTTGATATTGTGCTTATATTTTCAGTGATAGTTCCATCAGGAAACTTATATCCTATTCTGTATGGTGTATTCATCAACAGACCATTATTGTTAGTAAATGTCTGATACTTGATTATATTATCCCTGAATGTGCCATCTGTAATATCAGAAGGTGCCTTTGCCATAAGGTCAGTAAACTTAATCGCACCCTCGCTATCCCCCATAAGGATACCTATCTCATCATATGCCTCATGTGGTGCAATCATAAGGACATTCATCTTATTAGAGGAGGTATATGTCTTTCCATTAATCACGACCTCATCGGCAACGACATAATTCTGGTCGTCAGCATGTATATTCTTAATATATCCACCAGCCGCTACACAGCCAGCTATTATCACTGCCAGCAGCGCATATACATAATATGATTTCTTAATATGCCCTTTTATCTTCTTCATATAAGTATTCCTCCCGTATTATACAACATATGATTATCGAAGTTTCTATCCTGATTATAACAAATGCTCCTTAATTACTGACATACTGGCTTATATCACTCATCTGGCAGTCCTTCACCTTAGTTATCGTACTGCCTGAACCATCTGTCTTTACAACCTTTATATCGTCAGTCATATCATTTCCGTAAAGAGAGTTTCTTAAAGATATTTCCCTTGTTACCTCACGGCTTACGTTCTGGTTTGACAGCTTTACCTGCGCTTTCACCTTAATATTAGGTGATATAATAACAACCTTTCTTGTACTGACAGGGTCAGCAGGCGAAGCTGTTGGCTGTTCAACCTCTCCCTCGGATACGCATTTTCCATTAAGCTTTATGGAAAATTCCTCGACATGCTCACATGCCACACTCACATTGGAGGTATCAAGTGGATGCTCTCCCAAAGGATAAAAGTCATTGGAAAAGTACAGTATCTTCGCTGCCTTATCCCATATATAACCATAATACCTTGAATTATCGACCTGTGAGTATTCTGTTAAGTAATAATCATAGCCGGATGATGTACTGCCGCTCTGATACATAATGAGCATATCAGCCTCCATTACATCATTTTCTATCTGGTTAAGCGCTATATCAGCATCACTCTGAAGCTGCGCTGATACCGTCTGCTTTGTAAATGTATGCACTGAATTCTGTATAAGCATTGTCAGTGCTGAAAGCACAATACCACCAACAGCAAGTGCAATAAGCAGCTCAACCAAAGAAAAGCCTTTATTATTATTTTTGTCCATGATATTGCTCTCTCCTTCTTAATAGTGTAAATGTCTGAAATAACACTGTCACTCTGTGATATATCAGAAATGTCCTAACTCTATGGAAGTGTAATCTTTCCTGTACTGTACCATACAGTGACATCATATGAACGGCTTCCACGGCTTACTGTGATAACAGCCTTAAGATTATTAGCTACATCCAGCTTATCCGATGCTAAAGCACCTCCATTTACAGTAAATAAGCCTATCCTTCCGTTGCTTCTTGTATATGCTATAGCAGCCTTCTTTCCAGTATCCACACTGTATGTAACCGGAGTATCAACAGAATTCTTATAATCTGATATAGTCACTGTATAGCCTTTTCCTATAACTTTGCTGTCAGTTTCCTCATTATCTTTATATGTAACTATCCTATATGTATCATCTGAATCCTTTTCAATCTCAAGCCTCCAGTCGGCATTGACTGTAAGTGTCTGTGAACGCAGACTGTTAAGCTGTGTATACACATAATTACCAGCTTTCTTTACATTGCCGCCTGTAATAACTGATATTCCTATCGCCGAGCCACCTATCATAACAGCCATAATAGCGATAACAACAAGCAGTTCAACAAGTGTAAAGCCACCATTCAGTTGTTTTGCAGCCTGTTTTTTATATTTTTCATACAATCCGCATCGTTCCAGCCTTTTAGTTTGTTGCTGGTTCTGTAGACGATGCTGTAGCTTCGACAGAATCATCGCGTTTCCTCCAATTAGCAACTGTTATCATATCCTTATATGTCATATTCTGTACATCAAGGAAACCACTGTTATTACCATCCTCAAGCGGATTCCATACCTTGAATATCTCTGCATACTTCTGGTCTGTCTTTATAATATCTGTTATATCAGAAAGGCCATTAACTGTTACATTATCCTCAATAGTAATAGTTCCACCCGCTATAATAGTTCCAGAGAAGTTCTTCTTTACAATAACATCACCAGAGGCAACTATAATTCCGCCATTATAATCCCTGAAACTGTAAGTTATATCCCTTCTGTTTGAAAGGGCTACATCCTCATCACTTATAATAAGCGGGTCAGCACCCGTATTGCCATTATCATAAGCCGAAAGCACATAACCTGCATAACCGCCTGTAAGCCTGTTATTAACAGGTCCTAACTTACCCTCTGTATATGCCTTAAAGCCGCTGTCTGATATCATATTGACATATACATCCTCTGAATATGCGCTAAGATTAGGATACATCTGTCCGACAAGTGCATCTGTCATATATCCTGAATCTGTTATCTCATAAAGTGTCTTGCAAAGCACATTAAATCTTGCAGAAAGATTATCATAATCCCTCTTAAAGTTATAGCTGTTAGAAGCACCGCCAGTAGATGCCACATAGGAGAGATTCATCTTTCCACTTGAAGATGAGGCTGATAACATAGTAGTCTTTGAATAGACCTCACCTGAACCTACTGTAAGCACACTGTTCATACTGCTTGCATTAAGTGTCATCTGTGTCTTAAGCTTCTCTCTCTGCTCCTTATAAAGCTTCTTAGTGTCGTCCGTCTTTCCATCAAGAAGCCCGTTAAACTCATCATCATCAAATATAGCCCTTACATAAGATGCTGCTGACTCCTCATTCTTAAACCTCAGATAATAGAAATCTCTCACAGGGTCGCCTTCTATGTTGATAGTCTTCTTAACATAGAGATTACCACCATCATCTGCTCCGAGATACTTATATCCAAAGAAATTATTTTCATTAATATCAACTGTAACCGCTGTATCAAGCATTACCGGATTACTTCCGCCCATAAGTGAAGCAGGAACAAGATATATCTCCTGGTCGCCTATAAATGATACTGACTCACCTGTATCATACCCTTCTGGCACACTGACACCATTGCCGTTACTTGCAAGTGAAAGATAATCAACATAGGCACGTCCTGCAACCATAAGCTTATTAAGTCCTGTAAGATTAAGACTTGAATTCTTGCTATTAATAATAATAGCACTGCTTGGATTCAGTCTTTCTGTGCCGTTGACACTCACATAACCATAACCATAATAATTACCTGAAAGACTTACATTACTGCCATTACCATTAAGCTCCAAATCATCCTTTACATAAGTATCAGAAGAACCACTTACATTGATAGTCGAACCCGATGACGAAGCTGCTGCATCCGCAGTTTTTAAGTTCTCACACCATATTTTACTGTCACTTCCTGCTGTGAACATTCCATTCTCAACAACGATATTACCACTTGTCGCAAGAAGATTGCCGCCATTTATATTCGCACTACCACCAGCATTTACCTTAAAGCCATTCTTATAGCCTGCAAATGCATTGCCATTGAGTGTAAAGTTAGATGACGATGCCACTGATATGCCCTTATTTCCTATAATTGCATACTTAACAAAAGAGTCGAGATTAAGCTTCTTTGAGTCCGTTATATTAACAAGCTCATCTGGTATACCCATACTCATATCAAATGTGATATATGAATAATATCCTGCTTCTGTAAGATACTTTACAAGACAGTTATTAATGTTTACTGTATAATAAAACACCTTATCACTTGCAGAACTTACCTTGCTCACAACCTGAATATTATCCACTGATTCTATACTTAAAGTCGGATTACCCTCCGCATCCTTGTGGGTATCTTCTATACATTTATTAAGAGCATCTGCAACTCCAAGTCCTTCGACTGTGTTGCCTGCCCTTACAAATGTGCCCTCCTGCTTCTTGCTTACATAATCACTGTAAGTATGCTTAATTCCCTCAAGGTCACTGTCCTTTATAAAACCAAGCTTATTAAGTATTCTGTGTGCATAATTGAGTCTTAAGTTCTCGTTGCAGGTTATATTGTCAACCGTCATATTACCTGCCGCTGTACTCTCTACAACTTCAGCTATCTCATCCTGATACGCCTTATTAAAGCAGTCTGCTGACACCTGTCCCATCGCAACATACACTTCATTGACCGCATCCTCAGATGTATAGAAAGTCTTAGTTGACTGCTTGTCTGCAACCTTCATCTTAAGATTCATAATCGTAGAAGAAGTAACTACTGTGGCAAGAATCATAATAAATGATAACATTATAAGCACGATAACCATAGTCGAACCATTATTATTACGCTTTACTTTTCTCCTTATCTTTTCAGCCATCAGATGTTCCTCCCTTTATTCTATCCAACCTTTGTTGTAACAACCTGTGCCATAGGCTCTGTTTCATCGCCATAATATACCTTGACAGTCATCGTATATAAAAGGCTCTTGCTTGATATTCCGTTATTGCCTGAGCCATTATTGTCAGGGTCTTTATAGGTTTCCCACTTATATATATTAGAGAATATACTTACAGGACCTGAAGCTGTTGAACCACTTCCTCCATATGAACCGCTTGTACCAAGGCTTACAGTCCCTTTAGTAACCATATCCATAACATTTCCGTTGATAGCAAGACTTACATTAGCCCTGTTTAATGCCATCTTTATATTGTCATTATTCTCATTTCTTGAAGTCTGCTGTATGATAAATACATTACAGCCGTCATACTTTACATACGCTTCATTGCTGTAATCATAAGTTATATTAATCTTGTCCGATGAATAATACTTGCTTCCATCGCCATCAACTGTTGTGTGCGAATATCTGTCATAAGGTGCATAGAATACATACACATCCTTAAGATTATTAGCAAGAGTTGTTGATATCCTGTATGAATTACTTCCACTTGCTGCAGCCCTGAAATAGTTGTTTGGATATACTATAGGGTCTGGCTTGTATACATCTGCCTCATTATTATTATATCTGTACTCAAAGCTGACCGTAACTCTCTGATAATAGGCATCTATACCATCATCAACTGCGCCTCCCGAAGCATTTTCTTCCGACTCGCTGTGCTTTACCTCAACCTTTATATTAGTAACCTTTTTTATATTAGTCCTGTCAAAACCAGTTGTATACACCTCTGCAAACTTCTTCTCCGCCTGTGCATCATAGCTGTATAAGTCCTCTCTTAACACAAAGTTCTTAACTGAGTTGACATAAGAATTGATGTTGTTATTATAGTTCTTATCATCTTCATCACCAGCCTTATACCTGCCCGGCTCAAGCTCAGTGACAACCTTATAGTTCTCTCCATTCGCACCTGTTTTACTTTCTGTAAATATATAACTTCCGTTGCTGCCTTCTGTATACCTTCCATCATAGTCCGAAAGAATTTCGCTCATGCTTACCGACTTAAACTGCTCAACTATGTCAGCAGCTACAGTGTTAGCATTCTCTTCCTTTCTTGCCTTGTGGTTAATTCTTGCAGCATTGGTAAATGAACTAAGCACCGGTACTGACAGAATAGCAAGCACAGCCATTGCAACAAGCACCTCTACAAGTGAGAAACCAGCATTATTCAGTTTTCCCAAAGGCTTATTACCGCCTGACCTCTTTATCCTACTCATCTGTCATTCTCCATTTTTACTATATATTGCACACTATCAGAATTAATACTGTGTAATTCTATCTGCCACACCCTTTATTCACCAGGTTTAGCAAATATATTATCTGTTCCTGTCTTTAAGTCAAACTTAGGCTCTTCAAAGTTTCTGCCATCGCCGCTTACAGAGTACAGTGCAAGTGTCATAGTACCTGTGACCGCATCTGTTGACTCATTATAGGAAACCGTTATAGCTTCTATAGTGTTCTTCTTCTCATAATTATTGATAAATCCAAGGAAATTCTTCCATTGTGCGTAAGTACCCTCATAGGATACATTAATAGTTTCCTTGTATCCGATATTATTAGTGCTGTAGGCACTGCCTGAAGTATTAGATGGATTAGAAGAAGCCTTCTGTCCAAATGTATACACTGCAACAGGTTCTGAAAATGTAATACTCTTAACCCACACTCCTGTTGAACTCTCTATAGAGTTAAGGAACTGTAATGTTGCCGGCTGGCTTGTACCATTTTCAAATGTACTAAAAAGCTTGGATGACTCACTCTTTAATGTAAGTGTGTCAGACTCATACTTAGCCTTATTCTCATTTTTTGTTGTAAGGTCTTTTTTCTTCTTAGTAAGCTCTGTAACCTGCTTAGTTGATGTATCAAGCGCTGTTGACAGATTCTGGAAACCTACAAAGTAAGCAAGAAAGACGATAAGAAATGCAAATACATACACAAGCAGTTTTTTATCTTTTTCAGATATAGTAAGACTTTTCTTTAACTTTTCCTTCATTACTTATTACCTCCCTGCAAAGCACCTTTTATATCTCCGAATGAGCAGCTAAGAGAAAAGCTTAACTGGATAGTACCAGTGTTATCTCTGTTTTCTGTTTCATTAGATACTACAACATTGGATACTGTCGGTATTGACTGTAACTGTAATACAAGCATACCAAGTGATGACTTGCTTGAAGCTGTACCACTTATGGCAACATTGCCCGATGTAACACTCATACTTGTTATCACAACATCGCTTGGAACCTTGCTTTCAAGCTGGCTTACAAATGTATCAACAGAGTCATTGTTATTAGATGCCTGTGTCTTAAATGTCTTAACATCTGTATTCTCATCCTTAGCCTGATAATATTCATTAACAATATTTTCAATAGGCTCTAACTTCTTGACATCATTCTTAAGTGCTGCAACCTGAATATTAGAAAATATAAGCTGCACGCCCGGAACAAGTACTAAAAGAAGCGAAGCTGCAACTGCCGCAACTACTATGAGTGCCATACTCTTTCCGCTGTACTTCTTCTTATCTTCTTCTATCTTCGTTAAAGATACAAAGTTTACAGGTGCTATAAGAGCGCCTATAGCTGCTGTATAAGATGTAAGCGAACTCTCGTCAACATATGTTCTCTTATCTGTAAGCACTCCGTCAAGGCTATCTATAGGAACAATCTCCATATTGAACTCATTGGACATTAACTTATTAAAGCCTCTGATAGTCGTTGCATTACCTATAACATATATTTTCTCAATAGGAGTATTATTTCTTGATACATAATAATCAGTAATTCTGCTTATGTTACTGATAAGTGGTCTTACTGACTCTGTAATCTCATTAGAGTCAACTGACTTGCCAAGAAGATACTCTGTCTGTAACTTGCTGAGTGCCCCTGCATAATCAAGCTTGTACATATTCATAACAGTATTAACCATAAGTGACTTACCATAGTGAACACTTCTTTGAAGCTGCATAACCCCATTCTTAAATATGCTGACAAGTGTTGTATCCTCTTCTATAGATATAACAATACTTGTGCTCTTGTCTATCTGCTGCTTTACAAGCTGATAAACACTGTTTCCGGCATAATCGATATATGCGACCTTAAGTCCCATATCCTTTGCAAGTTCATAATATTTCTCAATTATCTTGGCAGGTGCTGCCACGACAACAACCTTTAACTTGCTTGTGCCCTCTTCTTCCACCTTTTCAAGTGGATAATACTGTACTATATAATCTTCTATTTTAACTGGAAAATATTCTGCTGCATTAGTTTCTATAATCTTGTCAATCTTGTTGCCCTTGACATCAGGAACTAATACATCCTTAGTTGCTATCTTATTAGATGATATTGTAAATACAACATCATTAGAATTCATACGATTATCGTCAAGTGCTGACTTAATAACTTTGGCAAGTTCTTTTACATCAAGAATATCGCCATCGCTATATACACCCTCAGGTGTTCCTACAGTCACTATCTTGTGAACTGTTGTGTTCTTAGCACCTTTCGTTGCTTCACACAACTTTATGTATTCACTGTTAATGCTTACGCTTATATACCTGCCATTAACTTTAACTGCCATAACGAAACAGTCTCCTCTCCCCAATCATTATTGTAATTATTACTATTAAAAATATAGTGTCAAGCCATATAAGTCTGATTAACTTTTATAACAACACTATATACTAATTTATATATAACTCTGATAATTTACGTTTTCGGTGTTAAACGGCTCACAATGTCAAAAGTCTTATCGTGCAAGCACGAACAACTTTTTGCCCCTTACATCAGAATAACGATATGTACCAGTTAATTATATTCGTTCCAAAAAGCATGGCTATCGTAAGCCCTGCACACAGATATGGTCCGAAAGCTAATACTCTCTGCTTTCCACTGACCTTCATTCTTATAACGTGTATGACTGCTCCCAATATACAGCCAAGAAAGAATGCAAGTATTACATTCTTATATCCCAGAAATAGTCCTGCCGCTGCCATAAGCTTTATATCTCCGCCTCCAAATGCATCGACTCCCTTAACAGCGCGTCCTATAATAAGAAGTAAAAGCATAAAACCGCTTATACAAAAAAAGCCTATTAGATAATCTAATAGGTGTTCTCTGTCAAAAAGTATTCTTATTATACCGAGGACTCCTATTACTATATTAAGTGCGAACGGAATCTCCTGTGTTCTTTCATCAATAACTGATATGACAAGAAGCATTGAAAAAACCAGACACATCAGACCAGATATTATATTCAGTCCATTCACTGCAAATATAATGACATACATAACACCATTAGCAGCCTCTATTATCGGGTACTGTGGTGATATCTTTGTCTTACAATAACGGCACTTTCCACCAAGTATCATGTAGCTCACCAGTGGTACTAAATCGTACCACTGGAGTCTGTGACCACATGACATACAATGCGAATTCTCCGTCGTTATATTCTCTTTTAATGGTAATCTATATATTAGTACGTTCAAAAAACTTCCTATTACAATTCCGTAGAGGAATATTATGACGTAGAGTATGAGTTCGTATTGCATATTTTTTCCTTATCATATTTATTATTTAGAAAGTAATTTCTGTGCATTGCCATCTGAATCTTTAGTATTTTTACAAGGAACAGCTGCACTTTCAGATGCACCAACATATGCTGATACAGCACCTTCACTTGATATTGTTACCTTTATTGCTGTTGTTCCAGCTGCTTTACTTTTCATACTAATAGATGATGGCATACTATCCTGTAATGCTTCCTGTAATTCTGTACCACCAGTTGCTGTACTATCTGCTGTTACAGTTATTTTCTTTGATGTAGAATCTGTACTGATTGTATATGTTCCACCATTTCCAACTTTATTATTTACATTTTCATCAGAAAGTGCTGTTACAACAGCGCCTCTAAGTGTATCAAGATTCTGTAAATCTGTAGATTCTCTTGATTTTTCAATATTCTTTACGAGTGTAGGAGCAAGTACACCAACGAGTACTGCCATGATTGCGATAACAACGATAAGTTCTACTAAAGAGAAACCTTTGTTACCAAGTCTTTTCTGTGTCTTTTTCATCTTCTTTATCTCCCTTTGATAATAATATATTTATATAATTCAGTATGACTACTAACATATCTCCTATATGTCTCCCGTATATTCATATAAGGGAATGTTATCACTGCCATACCAATCATATACGTAATCATAAGTACATATAAAATGTACTGTAACCAGCTTAGCCCAATGTGTTGTACAGCTGAATCATAGGCTGGTATATAGAAAGTATAAGTACTACAACTACAAGAGCCATAACTACGATGATAGCCGGTTCCATAAGAGCTGTAAGTGTCTGTGTCTGCACCTCAACCTCTTCCTCATAGTAACCTGCTGAGTTAGTAAGCATTTCTTCTATATTACCAGTCTCCTCACCGATACCAACCATATGAACTATCATAGGTGGAAATATCTGTGTGGCTTTTAACTGGTTTGACAGTGGAAGTCCAAGTGCCACGCCGCTTTTGGCTTTCATAAGCGCATCCTTAAAAAGTACATTTGTCATAGTTGAAGCTGATATGTCAAGTGCTTCTATCATCGGCATACCTGCCTGTAGAAGTGTGCTTAATGTTCTTGCAAAGCTTGCACACGCTGTCTTTGTCTGTAGCACTCCGAATACAGGAATTTTGAGCTTAAGCTTGTCCACACTGTGTCTGCCTGCATCGGTCTTTACATACATTTTATATCCTACCACTATAGCTGCGATAACTGCTATTATTATGTACCAGTAATTCATAACTGCATCACTCATGGCAAGCACTGCCTTTGTCATAAACGGAAGCTCTGAGTCGAGGTCTTCAAACATCGAAACAAAGTTCGGTATAACAAATGTAAGCATAACTATGATAACGCCGACCATAACTACTAATAAAACCATAGGATACATCATGGCCTTTTTAACTATGCCCTGTGTCTTAGCCTGCTTTTCAAACTGTATAGCCATACGGGTAAGTGCATTTTCAAGACTACCTGACGACTCACCGGCTTTAACCATATCTATAAGGATAGATGGAAATATACCTGAGTCCTGTCGCATAGAGTCTGATAATGTTTCGCCTTTTTCAACACCCGACTGGGCATCCATAATAGCTTTCTTAAGGTCTTTATTCTCTGTCTGTTCAGCTAACATCTCAAGAGCATTGACAACACTTACACCTGCATTCAGTATACTTGCGAACTGCCTGCAGAACACGCTCATATCTCTTGGCTTGACTTTCTTCTTTGTCAGAAATGGAATTTCTATATCCTTATCAAGAGCACTCTGCTGCTTAATCGCCATAGGAGTAAGTCCTAACTCCTTAAGCTTTCTCGCTGCATCATCTCTTGTTTCTGCCTCTATCTGCCCTTTTTTATCCTTGCCATCCTTTGCAACTGCTGTGTATGAATATGTTTCCATAACAACCCCTCTTCAATAATGTGAATGTATTCATCAACTGACATATATTCTATTACTTTAGAATAGTTAATGCAATCATCTCTTATCCCCCATTTAAGAGGATGTGGTAACTTTAGCACTATCATCATAGTACCAAAGTATTGAATTGTACATATGTAATTGATTATGTTCTTCATTAAGTGCATTGTAACATATTTTTTATGAAAATTTAAGTGTTTTTTGTCACATTTCACAAATAATCATTTTATTTTTTCCAAACTTAAAGTAATTCTATGTTATTTTCTTTATTAAAGCTGGTTAAAGGTCGTATATAATGCACAAATGCCATAGATTATAAGACTTTTATATATGGCATACTCTTACTCACGCATATATACCATTAAAACCTTATAACCTATGGCAGCTTAATTGCAGCTTAATTGTAACTGACTTTACACACTATTCTCCAAGCAACATTTTCTTTAATTCTTCTCTTTCGGCTTCTTTTACTCCTATTATGTCCATTGCTTCGTCTGCTGACTTTCCTAGATTGTTCATTACATTTTTCATAATATTCAATCTTTCTTCCAGCCCTTCTTTTCTTCCTTGCGCAAGTCCTTCCCTTTTTCCTTCCTCACGTCCTTCTTCTCTCACTATATCCATATGCCCTTCTTCATCATACTCGAAAACACTCACTGCAATCACCTCTTCTCTATGTTCTATAAAGAATTCTGACAGCACATCTTCCTTAATACATTCGTCCACCGCTTCTGTTACCGCTTCCTTTACGTCCATTTCATAAACATCCGTCTTATTACGTACCTTATTAACAAATGTCATATAATCCCTTAAAGACTTGCATCGGTTAAGTATGTCTGCATTTGCAAGTGCATTTTTAACAAAAGCATCCTTATTTTCACCGACGATAATAGGCCCTTTCTCAGCAGTTCCGCCATCATTATCACTCTCATCCTCCGGATTAATATTAATGACAGTAACTATCAGCTCAAGCTCTGGATTATCTGTCTTCTGCTCAAACATATCTGACAGCCTCAATATCCTAACACGCTCCTTCATCTTCTCTTTTCCATTATAAAATGTGATAAAATGCGGTGTCGGTATCTTAAGCATACTCTTTCTGTGCAGGACATTATTCGGAAACATATCCCTGTACACTTCCGAACCATAATGAAAAAATCTAAGCGGCATATTAAAATTAATCGATGACTGCTGTTCAAACATATACAATTCATAGCTGAACACAAACGAAGCATCGTTCTTATACTTCATATATGTTCCACCCTTAAGAGTCGTAACCGTCAGCTTGTCAATATCCGTATGTGATGAATTATTCAGTGCATTATACAAGTCAAGCAGATTTCTCTTATCGGAATACAGCATACAGAAAACATTGTCCTTGTACCTTCTTGTTACAGTCGGTGAACTATCAGTATTTACCTTATATGTGCTATTCTTCGTATTATCCATAGTAGTATTCTCCTTATCGTAAATATAAATTCACAATCAGGCAGACTATGAATAACATAATCATAAATGTATTGTAGCATCTGCAGATGTATAAAACAAGCGTTCTCTGCCTGATTGTAATAACCTTGGGATTAATTGTAATGATACTGAATTCAGCATAGATAATTGCTTTCGCAATATTAGTCTGTAAATAATTCTTAAGACTTACTAAGTATACTATGGTTATAGAATAGCACGTTGTGTATATTTTGTCAATAGAAAATATACGTATTAAAAAGGCATATATCCAATGAAGCCTCATCATTAATAAAGTCCTCATCAATATACGCCTTTTCTTCATTAAATTAAAATCTGTTAATCATTTCTTCTTGTAAGCAATATAAGTCTTAATAACTGGAGTATAGATGTAACAAGTGCTGCCACATATGTGAGCGCCGCTGCTGTAAGAACCTTTCTTGCACCTGACAGCTCATTTCCTGAAAGCATATTTCTGCTACGTAGTGTCCTTAAAGCCCTTGCTGACGCATCAAACTCTACCGGAAGTGTCAGAAACTGGAATAATACAACAAGCGAAAATAACAGTACTCCTATCTGCATAAGTCCTGTTGCGCCAAATACAAGTCCAAGTAATATTATTGGCCATGAAAGTGATGAGCCGATATTAGCAAGTGGTATGACAACCGACCTTATTCTTATAGGAAAATAATCTTCATTATACTGCATGGCATGTCCACACTCATGTGCAGCAACACCAACTGCTGCTACTGTATTTACATCATACACGCTGTCTGAAAGTCTTAGGACGCCTTCTTTAGGTGAATAATGGTCTGTAAGATTACCGCTTACACGCTCTATTCTTACATCTGTTATACCTGCCGCCCTTAGTATCTCCTGTGCTGCCTGCGCGCCAGTCATATTTGTTCTATGATTGCCTTTGCTGTATCTGTTAAATGTCGACTTGACATTCATAGATGCTATGATACTTATAACCGCACCAATCAGCACAAGTATATATGTTGCATCATAAAAATAATACATATAATCATCCTCCCTGTTCCTTTTGTAATAGGTTATGTAATTGTTTTTATTTTACCATAAAATGTTTTTATGTAAATATATATGACATTTCTTTCACAATATGTTCATTTTATCTTTATAATTTCCATATGACATCTCATGCACAATCCGTACATTTTTTCATAAAATAAAGTGTGAATATCCTTAGGCATCCCCTGTTAAAAAGCAAATAAGAACTAATTATATTAACACATATTTATTAGACCTTTTATATAATATAAAAAACAAATTCCTTAAAATTTCACCCAATATAAAACATCACAAAAAACGTATCCTAATTGCCCCAACATATTCACCTAAATAAAAATTCTCCACTAAAAGGAGGTCACACCATATGAAAATGTTCGACTTGAAAAACAAGCAGGTCATCAACGAAGAAGACTGCCGTATACTAGGCTGTGTCATCGACATAGATTTTAACCCGTCCAATGGATGTATCAACTCTATTATTATCCCCGGTCCCGGCAAATTATGTGGTTTTCTTGGAAGAGAATTCGTGTATGTCATTCCATTTAAGTGTATCAAATCCATTGGCAAAGATATTGTTCTTGTAAATGTCTGCCTTGATAAACATAAAGAAAAATGCTAATATATACATATATTCAGTTCTTGAGATAATGATTGGAGGTTACTATGAAAGATAATTACGTTGCTTATGTGGGAACGTATACTCACGAAAGCAGTAAAGGTATACATATATACGATATGGATGTAGAGAAGGGACGTATATGTGAACGTGAAGAGGTATCTATCGATAACCCTTCTTATATAACTCTTTCACACGATAAGAGATTTCTTTATGCAATATGCGATCAGGGAGTATCATCCTATTCCATTATGGAGGATGGAAGCCTTGAGCTTATGAATGTTGTATCTATCAACGGTATGCGAGGCTGCCATATGTCTGTCACTAAAGCTAACAACTTCCTTGTTGTTTCTGGATATCACGATGGCAAGATTACTGTTATGCACATCAATGACGATGGTTCTGTTGGCGATATTGCCGATGAGGTATTTCACAAAGGTATTGGAAGCATCGCTGAGCGTAACTTCCGCCCACATGTAAGCAACACATGTTTCACTCCTGATGAAGACCTCTTATGCGCCTGCGACCTTGGAATTGACCAGATTAAGCTTTACGAGTTTAACCACAGAACCGGAAAGCTTAAGTTATTTGATATTATACGTTCACAGCAGGAATCAGCACCTAGAAAGATGATATTCTCCGAAGATGGAAAGTATGCTTATGTAGTGTGCGAATTAAAGAATTATATCAATGTATATTCTTATGATAAGAATTCTGATAAGGCTCGTTTTGAAATGATTCAGAACATTTTTACTGTAAGACGTGACCACAAGTCAAACAGCGCTGCCTCAGACATTATTTTTGCCAATGATGGCAACAACCTTATCTGTTCTAACGCAGGCGATAATACAGCTACTATATACTCTGTTGATAAAGAGTCAGGAAAGATTATTACTCTTAACTCACTTCCTGTAAGTGGCGACTACCCTAAGTATGTATGTATGTTCCCTGACAATAAGCACCTTATGTCTATGAACAATGAAGGAAATTCCATAACAATATTTACTGTTGATTACAATAAAGGACTTATCGTTATGAACGGCAAGGAGCTTAAGATATCAAGACCTAATAATATGGTTATTAAGAAGTTATCTTAATCCCCTATTATTGTGTTAAAAGTGGGGTACTATTATGTACCCGGATTGCCACATTGATATGCAATTCACACAACTATCTTACACTCAGAACAGAAAAATGGTTCCATCCCCGTGCCATCTGGCATTGAGGTCTGGAACCATTTTTATTTTACATTTTATATTCTGACTACTGCTCGCTATACTTTTCCGACTGATGCTTGATAAGCTCTGTATCATCAAAATAGTTAATCTTCATAGAAGCCTTAACCTCATTAAGAGTTTCTTCTGCAACTGAGTATGCCTTCTTAGTACCCTCCTGAAGAATATGATATACCTCTGGAATATTCTTTTCGTACTCATGTCTTCTACTTCTGATAGGCTCTAACTCTTTATTGATAACTTCTGTAAGGAACTTCTTAACCTTGACATCACCAAGTCCGCCTCTCATATAGTGTTCCTTAAGTTCATCAAGATTATTATATTCTGGAAGGAACTGTGCAAAATCTTCGTCTGTACAGAAAGCATCAAGATATGTAAATACTGTATTACCCTCTACCTTACCAGGGTCACTTACCTTGATATGGTCTGGGTCTGTATACATTCCCCTTACTTTTTCCTTAACAACATCTGCCGAGTCTGATAAGTAGATACAGTTACCAAGCGACTTGCTCATCTTAGCCTTTCCATCTGTACCCGGAAGTCTTAAGCATGCCTTATTATCAGGAAGCAGTATCTGTGGCTCAACTAATGTATCACCATATACTGAGTTAAACTTTCTTACTATTTCTCTTGTCTGCTCTATCATAGGCTCCTGATCTTCACCTACTGGTACTGTAGTCGCCTTAAATGCTGTTATATCAGCAGCCTGACTTATAGGATAACAGAAGAAACCTACAGGAATACTTGCCTCAAAGTTACGCATCTGTATTTCAGACTTAACTGTCGGATTTCTCTGAAGTCTTGATACTGTAACAAGATTCATATAATAAAATGTAAGCTCTGTAAGCTGAGGTATCTGAGACTGGATAAATATATTCGACTTTGCAGGATCTAAGCCTACTGAAAGATAATCAAGCGCAACCTCTATTATGTTCTGACGTACCTTTTCAGGATTATCTGCATTATCTGTGAGTGCCTGTGCATCCGCTATCATTATAAATATCTTTTCAAATTCACCTGAATTCTGAAGTTCTACTCTTCTCTTTAATGAACCGACATAATGTCCAAGGTGAAGCTTACCTGTCGGTCTGTCACCTGTTAATATTATTTTAGACATATTTATTACTCCTCCATTCTTATATCAATCCGCATATTCATATTATGATGTCAGGGTCAAAAGGTATTTTGCCTCTGACACTGCACACTGTTATTATCCAACGTATGATTACAAACAGCATCGCTAATGTTTACAATTTTATCACATTTTTTTTTAAATAACAATTGAGAATTATGTAAAATAATAGTAATATATATGTGCATTAATAACAATATCAACATATGGAGGAACAATCGATGAAACATTTACTTAGTCCACTGGATTTAAGTGTCAGCGAGTTGTCAGATCTTCTAGATCTTGCAAGAGACATTTCTAAGGATCCTAAGAAGTACAGTCACGTATGTGATGGAAAGAAATTAGCAACTTTATTCTATGAACCTAGTACTAGAACCCGTCTTAGTTTTGAGGCAGCAATGCTCAATCTTGGGGGTTCTGTATTAGGTTTTTCTTCTGCTAACTCAAGTTCCGCTTCCAAAGGTGAAAGTGTATCAGATACTATCAGAGTTATATCATGCTATGCAGATATATGCGCTATGAGACATCCTAAAGAAGGTGCCCCTATGGTTGCTGCAAGCAAGTCTTCTATTCCTGTAATAAATGCAGGAGATGGCGGACACCAGCATCCAACCCAGACTCTTACTGACCTTATGACTATAAGGGAATTAAGAGGTTCACTTGACAACTTTACAATCGGTCTGTGTGGTGACTTAAAGTTCGGAAGAACTGTACACTCACTTATCAACTCACTTGTAAGATATAACAATGTTAAGTTTGTCCTTATATCACCTAAAGAATTAAGAGTACCTGATTATATAAGAGATGATGTTTTAGCCGCTAACAACGCAGAATTCGTTGAGGTAGAAAGCCTTGAAGAAGCTATGCCACAACTTGACATTCTTTATATGACACGTGTACAGAGAGAGCGTTTCTTCTCAGAAGACGAATATCTTCGTATGAAGGACTTCTATGTATTAGATGAAGCCAAGATGTCACTTGCAAAGGAGGATATGTATGTACTCCATCCTCTTCCTCGTGTAAATGAAATATCTGTTGAAGTTGATGACGATAAGCGAGCAGCCTACTTCCAGCAGGTACAATATGGTGTATATGTACGTATGGCACTTATTATGACACTTCTTGGTCTTAACAAATAACTAAGTCCTATTATCAGTCTTTAAGTATGCGTGCACACATACCGGACTTGTTATGCATAATTTCTTATTTTCAATTATAAATGTGCACAGAAGGAGTTTACTATGTTAAATGTAGGTCAGCTTAATGAAGGCTTTGTATTAGACCATATTGAAGCCGGAAAAGCTATGGATATATATAATTATCTTGGTCTTGGAAAACTTGACTGTCAGGTTGCCATCATCAAGAATGCCCGCAGCAGCAAAATGGGAAGAAAAGATATAATAAAAATCGAAGGTGGACTTGACCTCGTAGATCTTGATGTTATTGGTTTCATAGACCACAATATAACTGTTAATATCATAAAGAATGGTGAAATCGTTGGGAAGAAATCTCTTTCTCTTCCAAAGCAGATAACCAATGTAATCAGATGCAAGAATCCTAGATGTATAACATCTATAGAACAGGAACTTGACCAGGTATTCGTACTCTCTGACCCTGAAAAGCAGGTATATAGATGTAAGTACTGTGAAGAGAAGTATACTGGAAAGTAATATAATCTATATATTATGGAATGTTTTTATATAAACAATATATATTGCACATAATTATAACAAAACGTGTTGAATGGAATTAACCCATCAACACGTTTTGTCCTATAACCCTAAAAAATATGGCTGTCACATCAATAAATGTTATACTGATGTAACAGCCTTTTTATTTAATAAACATTTTCAATATTATCTATAACTCTGCAATGTTGGTGTCTGGCTTATCTTAAGCGGTGTGCTTACACCCGGCGCTGTTGTAACCTTATATGTAACAGTTACAGGATTGCTTGGTGCTAACATAAACTCAACATTATAAGCTACTTCAAGTCCATGGTATTCATCCATATTCATAGTCATTGAATTACTTGTCTCAAAGTCACTTATTGTTCCGCCTGCTGGTGCAAACAGATGAAGATAACTTTCCACCTGACCATTATAATTACCTATGATATAATTACCAGCCCTGTACATATCATCTCTTGTGATATCGTTACTTACTGTAACAGTTACATCATATGTTCTGCTTCCGTCATCATTAACTGTGACATCACCAATCTGTGTGTCAAGACTTACAAACCATCCGAGCTTACTTCCGTTAGCTCCACTAAAGAATACTCCTGCCTCAGGATTAGAAGGGTCATCATTAAGCGCACCTGAACAGCCAGCCGCTTTTACATAAGACTCTGCTGTCTCATCCTCCATCCACATAAGTATAGTACGGTCTTTTCCGCCATCTGTAAATATCTTTGAATAATCTGCTATTCTGTTTATATCAAAGTCATCTACAAGCTTACCCATAACAATTTTCGCAGTTTCTGCAAAAAGAGAATCAACATAATCATTAGCATTGCTTATCTTATAAGATGAGTTACTGCTAAGATACTTATAATAAAGGTCTTTCTGAAGCATCTGTGTTGCATTATCACCATTAAGCTCTGTTCCGTCTGAAAGTGTTACAGCTCCTGTATAAGCAAGCACTTTCTGTATGATTACAGGTGTAAGTGATATAACTCCGTCAATGTGTTCATCATTCTTGCTTTCATATGCCAATGCCCAGATTTCCCCAACTCTTTCAAAGTCCGGTATATAGCAGGCATCTCTTGCATAGTCAAGCGAACCGCTGAACAGCAGATATTCTGTATCTGTTATATGTGCCTCTGTTGGAGGATTAACTGATATCATATCATATACCGTCTTAAAGTCATCTATTGTAAGAACACCGTCTTCTATCCTTATAGTTCCCATAGAACCTGGAAAACCACCAGACGCTCTTATCTCAGCTGAGTTCTGTGCAGCAAGAAGATATAACTTATCACTGCCGTCTCCTAAAAATGCCCTGAAAAGTGGAAGGTACTCTCCATTCTCCTTATAGGCTGCTGTGAGCTTTGTAAGCATCTGTGTATACTCTGATAACATTTCTGTCTTTCCTAAAGGAAGCTTAACAGTCTGCATCTTTGTTGTCATGCTTTCTATTCTTGGTTCTATATCCTCTAAAAGATTAAGATAAGCATTGATTGTGCTGACACTGAAACCATCACCAACCTTAAGTCCCTCTAACGGATACTCATCCATGACATCAAGTGCCGGCTTTAATATATTGTCAGATGCATCTTCTGCAACACTCACAAGTGTATTAACTGACTTAACATACTTCCCTGCAAAAGGTGCATGCGATACAGCCTTCCATACCGGACTTGACAATGTTCTGTCAAGCTTTCTGACTGTATTATCCAACTTAAGTGTGGCATTCTGTGCGCTTTCAACATCTCTTTCCTTAACGCCTGTCATAACAGCCTTAAGGTCAGTTTTTAATGTATTAGCTTCCGATAACATACTCTTTGCATCTGTTCCAAGTCTGAATATAAGCAGTCCAATAATTATTATTGGAACTAAAGCTATCGCAATATTTCTTGCTATCTTAAGCTTTTTATTTCGCCTTCTTCTGTCCATTCCTGAATTCATACTAATCTCCATTCTTACGCTTCTGCGCTTTCAGGGCCGTGTAACACATGTTTCGTGTAAAAAGCCATATATTCTATTATTCTATCTTGCCATCAAACATATATATGAGCAGCACTATAAGCCGGGTTATGTCCAGCCATCATCTGGCTGATGATAATCATCTATCTAGTCTTACTGTTACCAGTAAGCTCAAGCGACCTACCTAAAAGCACGACGGGCAGCCGTATCGCTTTATGTTTGGTCTTGCTTCGGATGGGGTTTACATAGCCAGCACTGTTACCAGTGCTGCGGTAGTCTCTTACGCTGCCTTTCCACCCTTACCAATAGAATTAACACTAAAGTGTTAATTCTATAACATCAGCAGCAAAACTGCTAATGTACATGCATCAGTAAAGTTAGTAATGTAAAGACATTAATAAATTCACCTTCTTGCTTTGGCGGTATATTTCTGTTGCACTAGCCTTGGAGTCACCTCCACCGGACGTTATCCGGCATCCTGCCCTGCGAAGCCCGGACTTTCCTCACCTGCGGTCTTTCGACACTTGCAGCCGCGATTATCTGTGCTACTCATATTAATAAACATTCAATAACTTTGACATACTACCACACGCAGGAAAGTATGTCAAAGTTATATTATGTGTTTTATAAAATTTTAATGTGTTGGTGTTACTTTATAAACATAGCATCACCAAAACTGAAAAATCTATACTTTTCCTGAACTGCCACATCATATGCATGAAGAACATTTTCTCTTCCTGCAAGTGCAGAAACAAGCATAACAAGTGTAGATTCCGGAAGATGGAAGTTAGTTATAAGACAGTCTATCGCCTTGAACTTGTATCCCGGATATATAAATATCTCTGTCCATCCGCTCTTAACCGGTATATGACCATTTTCATCAGCTACCGACTCAAGAGTTCTTGTACTTGTAGTACCTACGGCTATGACCCTTCCGCCATTAGCCTTTGTTTCATTGATAATATCCGCAGCTTCCTTATCCACCTGATAAAATTCTGAATGCATATGATGTTCAAGAATGTTCTCAACTTTAACTGGTCTGAAAGTTCCAAGACCAACATGAAGTGTAACTCTTGCTATCTTAACTCCCATAGCCTGTATCTTATCAAGTAGTTTCTCTGTAAAATGAAGACCAGCTGTAGGCGCTGCCGCCGAACCCTCATGCTTTGCATATACAGTCTGGTATCTGTTCTTATCCTGAAGCTTATGTGTTATATATGGAGGAAGCGGCATCTGTCCTAATTCATCAAGTATCTCTTCAAATATACCATCATATGTGAACTGTATGAGCCTGTTTCCCTCTTCAACTATATCTATAATCTCACCTTTAAGCTTTCCACCGCCAAATACTATCTTAGCACCGACTTTGCACTTCTTACCAGGCTTTACAAGCACTTCCCATGTATCCTGTCTGTCTTCTAGTCTCTTAAGAAGAAGCACCTCTATGGCTGCACCTGTTTCTTCTTTCTCACCTATAAGACGGGCTGGTATAACCTTGGTATCATTGATAACAAGGCAGTCACCAGCCTTAAGATACTCTGTTATATCCCTGAATATCTTATGCTCTATTGCACCTGTATTCTTATCAAGCACCATAAGTCTTGAGCTTGAACGGTCTGAAAGGGGATCCTGTGCTATAAGCTCTTCTGGCAGGTCATAATAAAAATCATGTAAATCCATAATATTCCTCTAATTAGATTAATCTTTAATAGCTAAGAAAAAGTAAATGTCTGCTTCGCAGCCGCTTCCTTTTTCTTTGAGCTCATTACATTATGCACGAAGTTCTATTCCGGCATCACTTAAGTCCTTATATATATTTTCCATAACAGGAGTGATATCCTTATCCTCAAGTGTTCTGTCCTTTGCCCTGAATGAGATAGAGTATGCTACTGACTTGTAGCCATCCTTAATCTGGGCACCTTCGTATATATCGAATAACTTGTAGCTTTCAAGTATCTTTCCTGCACGTTTTTCAATAATCTTCTCGATATTGCCAACAAGAACTGACTTAGGCATAACCATACTTATATCTCTTGTTACTGCTGGGAACTTGGCAATTCCTGTAAACTTTGTATCAAAGCTTGCCATACCAGTTACAGTGACAAGGTCGATAACTGCAAGATATGTTCTCTCACCTAACGCATAATTGTCAGCTACATCTGGATGTACCTCACCGATATAACCTATCTTAGTTCCATCATATGTAACATTTGCCTGACGGCCTGGGTGAAGGAATGTAATTCCGGCTTCTGGGTCATATTCCGGCTTATCCTTCATTCCTATTCTTTCAAGGAACTCTTCCACAACACCCTTCATAGTAAAGAAATCAACTTCGCCAAATGCACCGAGTGTAAACATAACTCTCTCATCTGGAAGTTCATTCTTATCATCAGATGCCATATAAACCTTAGCTAATTCATATAACTTAACATTCTTGTTACGTCTGTTAAAGTTAGTAGAAAGCGATGTAAGCATACCATTTACTGGAAGTGTTCTCATAATAGAGAAGTCCTCACCAAGTGGGTTAGATATTACAACTGTCTTTCTGTATTCACTATCCTGTGCAAGCTTAAGCTTATCAAACACCTTAGGGCTTTCAAATGAATATGTCATAGCCTGTGAAAAACCTGTAAACTGTGCAACTTCACCTGCTACATCTTCGATACTTCTTTCAAATGTAATCTTACCCATAGTTGTAGAGCCCTTAGGGAGAGTTGTTGGAATATTATCGTATCCGAAAAATCTTGCAACCTCCTCAGCAATATCTGCATCTCTGTTAAGGTCCTGTCTGAATGTAGGTATTATAAGTTCATTAGCATCCTTATCATATTCAACTTCAAGTCTCTTGAAGTACTCAAGCATATCAGCTTCTGATACATCTGTTCCAAGAAGTGCATTGTACTTGGCTGGCTCGAAGGCTATTCTCTTCTTAGATACCGGATTAGGATATACATCAACTACTCCGCCAACCACTTCACCTGCGCCAAGCTGCTCTATAAGGTCACATGCCCTGTTCATAGCTTCAAGTGCAAGTTCTGGGTCAAGTCCCTTTTCAAACTTACCAGCAGCATCTGTTCTTAAGCCTATCTTCTTAGATGACTTTCTTATGTTAGTACCATCAAATGTAGCTGCCTCAAAAAGCATAGTCTTAACATCATCTGTTATCATAGAGTTCTCGCCACCCATGATACCTGCTAACCCTACAGCCTTGTCGCCATCGCATATAAGAAGTGCTTCTGAATCAAGAGTTCTTTCCTGTCCGTCAAGTGTAACGAACTTTTCACCCTCTGCTGCCTTTCTTACTACAATCTTCTTACCGGCAATAGTATCATAATCATAAGCATGCATAGGCTGTCCATATTCTGTCATAACATAGTTAGTTATATCTACTATGTTGTTGATAGGTCTGATACCTGCTGTCATAAGTCTTTGCTGCATCCACTTTGGTGATGGAGCAAGCTTTATATTCTTAACAACTCTTGCTGTATATCGCTTGCAAAGGTCATCTGCTAAAACTTCAACCTTGATGTAATCATTAACATCTTCATTATTACCGACAACACGTACTTCCGGTGGGTTGAAAGGCTTTCTGAAAGTAGCTGCTGCCTCTCTTGCTATACCAAGTATGCTGTAGCAGTCTACACGGTTGTTAGTAATCTCATATTCAAAAACTGTATCATCAAGTCCAAGATATGCCACTGCACTTGAACCAACAACTGCATCATCGCCGAATATATATATTCCATTCTCAGCAGCGTCTGGATAGAATTCTCTTGAAGAACCAAGTTCCTCTATAGAGCACATCATACCACAAGACTCAACGCCTCTTAACTTGCCCTTCTTAATCTTTATTCCGTCTTCTGGAAGTGGGCTTCCGTCATGTCCGCCTGCAACACGTCCTCCATCAAGAACCACCGGAACCTTCTGTCCGCTTGAACCTACTGGAATATTAGGTGCACCTGTAACTATCTGGACTGTTTCATCTCCGACATTTACCTGGCATACTACAAGCTTGTCAGCATCCGGATGTCTTTCTACTGAAACAATCTGTCCTACAACGATTTTCTCCAGATTTTTATCAAGCTCATTAAAACATTCTACCTTAGTACCTGAAAGAGTCATAGCATCTCTGAATTCCTGATTTGTACACTCTAAACCTGGAACAAGGTCCTTTATCCATTTAATAGATGTATCCATACTAATCTCCATTCCCGCCCATAAACTAAACAATCATAACCTTACAATCTGACTGTACCGGGCTTATTTACTTTATACGTATATACACGTTACACAAAATTCTGCACAGCTTACGTCAATATTTGAAACTGACATTAACTAGAACTGCTTTAAAAATCTTGTGTCATTTTCATATAATAATCTCATATCATCGATTTCATACTTAAGGAGTGCAACTCTCTCAAGACCAACACCAAATGCAAAGCCTGTGTACTTATCTTTATCAATTCCACACATTTCAAATACATGTGGGTGAACCATACCACAGCCAAGAATTTCAATCCAGCCCTCGCCCTTACAGAAACGGCATCCCTTGCCGCCACACTTAAAGCAGCTTACATCCATCTCAGCACTTGGCTCTGTGAATGGGAAGTGATGTGGTCTGAACTTAACCTTAGTATCTTCACCGAATAATTCCTTGGCAAACTCTGCAAGAGTTCCCTTAAGGTCTGCAAATGTGATATTCTCATCGATAACAAGACCTTCTACCTGATGGAAACAAGGTGAATGTGTTGCATCAACTTCATCAGCTCTATATACACGGCCAGGAGATATCATTCTTATAGGAAGCTTACCCTTCTCCATAACTCTTGCCTGAACTGGTGATGTCTGTGTTCTAAGAACAACCTCATCATTAATATAAAATGTATCCTGTTCATCCTTTGCTGGATGATTAGCAGGAATATTAAGCAGCTCAAAGTTGTAACGGTCATATTCAACTTCCGGACCTTCTACTACTTCATAGCCCATACCGATAAATATCTTTTCTATCTCTTCTCGTGCAAGAGTGTTAGGATGCTTATGTCCTAATTCTGCTTTCTTTGCAGGAAGTGTAACATCTATAACTTCTGCTTTCATCTGAAGTTCTCTCTTCTTTGCAGCAAGGTCTTTCTTTGCAGCATCTAATACTTCCTCGATTGCCTGTCTTGTTTCATTAACAATCTGACCTACCTTAGGTCTGTCTTCTGGAGCTACCTCTTTCATACCCTTTAAGACTTCTGTGAGTTCACCCTTCTTTCCAAGAAAAGCTACTCTGATATCATTTAACTTTTCAAGAGAATCTGTTGCTTTAATCTGGGATAAAGCATTTTCTTTGATTGCATCAAGTTTCTCTTTCATCTTATCCTCCATTCTTGCACTGCACATCATATGTGAGTCATATTTCTTAATTAGGAATCTTAATCTCTTTTTACAAAAAGCCACTCTTAATTGTAACACAACTTATAGTTTTAGCAAGTACTATTTTGTGCCTTATATCCTGCCCTGCCCGATATACTGCATAATCTCTTTTTACAGATTTTTGCTATCTTTTATCATACATATCAAGAATCTGTAATGCTTCTTTTGCATATTCTGGATTTTTCTTTGTTATATTTTTTATATTATTTTTTGCATCCTCTATTCTATTCTCATTGTATTCTATCTGGTTTCTTAACTTCTGTCGTCTTATGGACAGATTATGCCTTACTTCAACCATTTCCTTTGGGTTAAGAATAGCTTTTACCTGTGCTATCCATATATGTGTATCTATAACCCCAAGTCTTCCTAGTATATTCATAAGGTCAGTTTCCGCATTGGTCAGGTTATTTGTAACCTCAAGTATTTTTTTCTGTTCTTCTTTCATCTCAATATATGCCTGATATTTCTGCTCCAGCTCATATGCATTTTTTATGTAATACTTGTTGCACTGGTAATCAAGCACATTGGCTGCATTGACATACTTTATCTTTATGCTGTTAAGAAGTGTGGTCGCCTTATTCAACTTAATCTCTGTTACATATACTTTTCTTTCTATTGTTTTAAGATAAGCAAATAACCCAAGTGCCATAATTCCTGCTAAAAATGCTATCGTTATAAATGTACCTACATTGTCCATATTGTCTGACATAGCCATAGCCGCCATAAACACTACAAACACACATATAAGAATTGCAAATATAATCTGTGCATACTTTTTAATACGAAGCTGTTTTTTTACAAGGTCTTTAGCTTCCATTCTGCACATTGAACGCTCTGCCTTAACCATTCTTATATCCCTTGCAATAGCGTTTTTCTCATCTTCTGCCTTACGCATCTTTACTATTGCTTCCGGAAAATCATCTTCATAGGCTTCCATGTTCCTGTATGCCCTGTTTGACAATTTATTGTCGGGTGTTTTTAATATCCGCCTGTCAACTGACAGATTATCTACCATGTCTGCTGCCATTATGAGTTCTCTTTTTATATCATCAGGTGCACCTTCTATCCTTTGTATATCCTCATAGTAGTCTGTTACACTTTCATACTCAACTCGGGCATTCTCTATATATCTGGCTGCTTCCTCACATATATCACACTGGCTTTTTATAAAGCCGCCTACCTCGGTTCCCGTAAAGCCTTCTGTATCAACGCTCTCTATATCATCATTTTCTGATATATCTTTACTGTATGCAGAATATACATCTTTACTTATATCTATATTTTCATCTGATTTTTTTTCATTCTTTTCTATATCTGCAATTTCAGCCTGTCTTTTTTTAGCCTGCTCTCTTATTCTGTTCTGTGATGGATTGACTCCTGATACACTATCCACCTTCTTAATAAGCGACTGTGCCTGCATACTGTTAAGAAGATTGTCATACTTTTCCTCTTCCCTCTGCACATCAGCCTGCTGCCTTCTTGTTTTTTCATCAAGACCTTTCGGACCATCTGGCTCTGTATTTTTTCCTGATATATTTCCAAATATATCTGTATAACCATCATCTTTTTTCTTATGTGGCTCTTTTTCGCCAAGCTCCAGACTCTTAATCATATCATTTATGGAACGTCTGCTTTTAGAGCCCGACTCATTGTCATACATAAGTTCTTCAAGGTCTTTTAAGTCATCATCTTTATCATAGCCGTTTTTTAACGCATCGAATATTCCCACCTGTTATATCACCTCGCAGTATATTTACAATAATCTTCTTTCCATGTATGCAGTATGTCTGCGACTGCCTTATGATAATATGCCACATCACCATGTTCTTTTCTTGCAACAAGCTGCTCAAGCTTTCTGTATTCATCCTGATACTTTGCATTATCGCTAAGGCTGTCTATACGTCTTCTTATAGCATATTCTTCTTCTGACACATCCTCTTTAACCGGTCTGTTCCTGGATGCAAGCTCATTTGCCGCCAGATAACTGTTATATGACTTTGAATACTGTCCTATCTCATACGCTGTCTTAAAGCTAAACGCAGCATCTTCGTATAAGAACATCCTTGCATATGCCACTCCAAGATTGTGATGTACTCCTGCCATAAATGCACCTGAAGCCTCTTTTGTATACTCTTTTATAATCTGTCTGTAGCAGTCTATTGCCTTATAATAATTCTTTCTGTCAAGATAAGTATCTGCCCTTGACCTTAAACGCTCATAGGAATTCTGGCTGTCAAGAGTGCTTAGCATTCCGCTTATCTCATCTATCTCACTTACTGAATAATAATCAACTGACTTAAGAATTGTTACAAGTATCATGGCAAGTCCTGCATTGTTTCTTCTTAACTCCTCAACTCTGCCGGCAAGTGGCACATCCTTAGTTTCATACCTCAGAAAATGTATAAGCTCATCACTCACAAAATCATTAGTTATTATATATATATTATTGTAAATGTAGTAGCACAGTTCTTCCTCTGTATATAAATGTACATCTGAATAACTGACATACAAAGGATTAACAGCCACCTTATTCCTGCATAATATCATCGCACTCATACACTTGCCTCACTTAAGTCTATCTTATTAGTTATAATCCTGCCTGAAGAAGCAAACAACTCCCCAAAGCCTAAGTCTTCTACTGTAGCAACACATTTATCCTGTGATACAGCCTCTATGGTAAGCCTTATTCTTGTTGTTTTTCCCTCCCTGTAAGGGATACTGCTTATATCTATCACTTTATCCATAGCCTTTCCATCCGGCAGCATAATTCTTAATGTAAGCATAGTCATATCTTCTATGATAAAGTCAGCACTTCTTTTTGCCATATACCAGTCTGTTCCAAGCTTTATCATCCTGAATCTCATAGGCTTTCCCTGCTCTTTTATGTCAACCTCTATATTAGCCTTTATACAGCCATCAACAAGAAGATAAACATTATCAAATACTTTACCGCTTATCCGCTCATACGCTGCAAAACAGGCACCTCTCACGTACAAATTCTGACCCATATATGCTTTTCTTCCGCTTACAAGTGCCTTTGCAAGTCCATCGTCAAGCCTTTCAACATCAAAGCCTGTACCTGTAAGATACACAGAAGATGCTGTATTGCCTTCAAAATACTGTGTAACATACTCTGTTATTCTGCGCCATTTTGTACTTTCGTTATCTTCGTCTAATATATACTGCTGTTCTTTCTGCTCCTGTATATATTGCGAATTATCGACAGTATTATAGAAAAGTCTGTAAGTATCAATCACCTTACCGTCATAATCCATAAGCGCAACTCCGGCCTTATACAGCTCTTTTCTCTGTGAATATGCATAATAGGCAAAGCTTTGTATTCTGCCTATTATCATATAATCATTTTTTCTTACTCCTGCCATATCAATCTGTCTGCTTATCTTGTCAAGTTCTTCCTTAGTATCTGAACCTGTAGTCACACACAGACTTTTAACACTGTCTACACCATACTTATTGCATATTCTTTTAACAGCATCATTTACGGACAATTCTTTAACATCCTCACAGGCAACAGGTGCATTAATCCTCATATCATAGACACAGGCCTGTTTTACTGCATTATCATATTCAATTCCTATTATCAGTCCTCTGCCTTCCATATGTTCCTCCATTAACACCTGATTAATCATCTTCTACATTTTTTCAAAAAGCTCATCTGTAATATAGTCCTCTGTGAGGTAACTGTTCATAAGCTTCTTTAAAGTCACCATATCGTGAAGTTCTTCACTTACCAGACAGTCATTAATAGCATCAAATCTACCACCTGCATCCTCTGAGCTCACATCATCACAGAGCAGATTATATTCCTGACTCTTTTCATTATCTCCATATGTAAAATAATATGTGACTTTATCATCATAAAACATAATAAGCCTGTGAGTAAATATTCCGCAGGCATCGCATTTCATAACGGCCGTTTCATATGTACGTTCATCATTGACACGATAATGAAGTTCCACCTTTCTATCCGGCATGCCATAATATTCTATGACAGTAACACCATATGCATTGTAAGGTATATTAAGAAATCCTTTAAACTTCTTATAGAAATCATAGACAAGCTCTTTTTCACACATTTCTGTCAGTATTGACTGTGCCATATTATTAATGTCCGATTTTTTCAATCTGTCAGTATTATCTGATATATCCTTAAGCCATGCAACATAACATAACAATGGAAGTCCTGTCTTATCCCTGTATGCATTTTCTATAACATTAAATGTCATAGGGTCAGCTTTTCTTTTTCTTATAACATAATTAAATGAATTATATGCCGCATATGCCTTTACTATCGTATTGCTTCCAGCCCTATTCTTATAATAATCGCCAAACACCTCTGCCAGTCTTCCAGAATACGCACCTGTAAACATCATCTGTGATATTATTCTTTCTGACAGTTCATCTGTTTTTACACTAAAGCTTTTGGCTGCTTTCCACACATCATACATATCTGAGCTTGTTCCATTAAAGTTATGTACCATATACTCAAGAACTATCTCATTGTACAGATGATTTTTAAAAATATGCTCTGTTATGATATTCTTATATTCTTCGGTATTACCCGATGCCTCAAGCTCATGCACCATAAACATAAAAAGCTTTGGTGCCGAAACATACATATATCCATAATGGTCGATAAGCTGTCTTGCCTCATAATACATACCATAGTCAAGCAATATCTCAATAAGACCTGCACTGTCTTTTATCGACAGATTATAAGTATCTATTACTTTATATTCCTCAGTGAAACTTTCAGCATTATAATAATCCGCATAGAATTCTATCATCCACGAATTAAGTTTTTTCTTATATTCTTCTGATATGTCCTGTATTTTAAGTGCTTTTTTATATATATCAAGTGTATATATTTTATAAATACGTTTTCTCCTGTAGTAAGAGGCTTTATATATAAGCATATATTTGTCATCTATATTAAAACGGTCATAATCTGACATATCTTCCGGTTCGTCAAACACCTTTTCAAGCTCGTAGCCTACTGTATTTCTTCTTCTGCAGCCGTCTTCACATATAAATGCTATTGAACAGTCCTTAGTATACACAGGTATATACGTATCTTTTCCTGTAAGCTCATATATAACAGGCTCCTTAAGTTCGCCGTACTTTACAATAATCGCCTTGACATCACCATCAAAACACGTTATATGATACATAAACTTAAGTCTTGCAATAAATGCCGCCGTATCTTCCTTTACAAGCTGTGGTTTTATAAATTCACGGTACAGATACACAAGATATTCATCTATACGCTCTTGCTTTAGCTGCTCATACACATATAGCTCTATTATATGCTCATAAGATTCATATACATCCTTATACTGCTCTTTATTATACACAATATTGGCAAAAAGATATGATTTCCATGTATAATTAACACCCGAATCATATGTAAAGTACATAAGCACTATCTTTGGAAGTCTTATGCTTATATCCTTTCTTATACTTGCCATATAGAACTCATAAAGTCTTGTTATCCTTATACCACGAAGAACTGCTTTCTCATAATAGACAAAGCTGTCCTTATCCGTGATACCAGCCCTTATCATATGAACTATAAGCACCTCAAGCATACTGTCCTCATCAAACTGTTCATAAAGTCTTTTTAACAACTCTATGTGGGAACCTGTGGCGCTTCTCTCATTGCCTATAACAACTGCGGTCTGTTCTGCTAATCTCTTTGATATAATTCCATACTTTATACCTTCTGAGATAACCTGCACCTCAAACCTGTTCATAACCCTTAAAAGGTCAGGCTGTTCATTGTATATATTCAATGCCTCTATATACATAACAGGGCTTGTGCATCCATCATTAAATGCATCTTTTATTCTTATAAGCTTGATACTCTTATTATTCTCTATCTGTCCGTCTATATAGAATAATATCCATAACAGCTTCCATGTATCATATCCATTATCATAGTATCTTGTTACTATCTCTGACACATCCGATGTATACAGTGAATCTTTTCTTTCCAGCGTACTCACATAAAGATAAAGGCAGTACAGCTCAACATGATTATCAATATCTGCAAGTATCTTATCCTTTATACTTTCTAATATCTGTTTTCCGTCATATGCATTGCCAGCTATAAAGTCAAGTCCAGCCTGAAATATATCAAATATAATGTCCGATTTTTTCAATCCTCGTGCTCTTGAAAGCATTTTATCAGTATCAGATATCCACTGCTCACGGCTTATCTTTTTAATACGGAATGCCATATAAGCCTGTGTAAGTGCTATTCTTGCAGCCCTCAACTCCATTCTCACATCAAAGCCGCCATCATTGCTGTTCACATCTTCTTCATCTGCCGGCTGCTTTTCTTTAAATATGGCAAGTTCTATTACTTCCTTAACTCCGTGTGACTGCACACATATTGCCGTGTAATTATTACCATTGTGAAGCTTGTCATAATCTATGAAATATTCAAGCTCATACACATCACCAACGAAGTCATCCGATGTAACAGTGCCTCTTTTCATACTTATATAATCGGCAGCGCATTCAACATTAAGCTCTATATATCCCCAGCCGCTTTTTTCTATAACTATGCTGTCCTTCTCTCTTCCAGCCGCCAGACTGTAAGTTCTTAACGATGTATCAACACTGAATGTAAGTGCTGATTTTTTCTTAATTGCAATAAGGAATTCTTCCATGGACTCATATATATTATCACTGTCATAAAGACTGTCGTATAGATTAATAAGGCTCTCGTCACCATTAAGAAATATTCTCTTAAAGCTTTCTGACCTGTATATCATCGCAGCTTCATCCCTTGACTTCTGCACAAGGTTGGTGAAGTGGAAAAGGTCATCGCCCATGCCAAGACTTGTTTCCACCCTTTCCTTATAACCTCTTATTACATATGCTATGTCCTTTTCACCTGCATCGCATACTATTATAAACTTTCCTTCTATACACTCCTTATCCTCAAGCCTTCTTGCATCTACAGTGTAAGTTATATTACACTCGCTGCCTGTAAATGTCCTGTCCTTTATAGTCACCCTGCAGTCAGAAGAGTACACTAATCCCTTTATGACATCACTAGCCTGAATATGCAGTTGTTCTTCACTGTATGTTCCACATAGTACCTCTGCCACAACAGTTTCGTCCGGCTTTATGATATCCGGTGTGTCCATCTTAAACTTTCCTACTGAAAGGCGGTTAATATACTCCTTCATCAGTCTATGCCTCCGACCTGATTCTATCTAAATGTGACTTTATCTGTTTCTCATATCCATTATCTGTAGGCTCATAGAACACCTCGCCTACAAGAGCATCCGGAAGATATTGCTGTTCTACATAGTGATTAGGATAATCGTGCGCATACTTATATCCTATTCCATGTCCTAACTTTGCCGAACTCTTATAGTGTGCATCCTGCAAATGTGCCGGAACCGGCTGTGTCTTTGTTGTCTTTACCAGCTCTAAAGCCTTATCTACTGCCATATACGCTGCATTACTCTTAGGCGCACACGCAACATAAAGTGCCGCCTGCGAAAGAATTATCCGTGCCTCTGGCATACCTATGCGCTCTACTGCCTGTGCTGCGCTCACTGCAACGACAAGTGCATTAGGGTCAGCATTACCCACATCCTCACTCGCACATATCATAATTCTTCTTGCTATAAACTTTACATCCTCACCTGCATATAACATCTTTGCAAGATAATAACTTACCGCATCGGGGTCTGAGCCTCTCATGCTCTTTATAAATGCTGATATGGTATCGTAGTGGTTATCACCTGTTTTATCATACCTTACTGCACGTTTCTGTATACACTGTTCCGCAGTCTTTAAATCTATATGTATAATTCCATCCTCAGCCCTGTCAGTTGTTAGTATGCCAAGTTCTATTGCATTAAGCGCACTTCTGGCATCACCGTTTGATATATCTGAAAGAAACTCAAGTGCTTCATCACTTATGTCACCCTTGTAACTTCCCATTCCTCTTTCTTTATCGTATACTGCCCTCTTTAGTATCTCCTTTATATCATCCTTTGACAATGGCTTAAGCTCAAATATAACTGACCTTGATAATAAAGCCCCATTTACCTCAAAGTAAGGATTTTCTGTAGTTGCACCTATAAGTATAATAGTTCCGTCCTCAACAAAAGGCAGAAGATAATCCTGCTGTCCCTTATTAAACCTGTGTATCTCGTCTACAAAAAGTATTGTCTTTCTTGCATACATTCCAAGGTTATCTTTTGCCTTTGCAACGACATCCTCCATATCCTTCTTACCAGCTACAGTCGCATTAATCTGACAGAACTCTGCGCTTGTCGTGTTGGCTATAACCTTTGCAAGTGTTGTCTTTCCCGTTCCCGGAGGCCCATAAAATATGATTGAACTTAACTTATCAGCCTTGATTGCACGATACAGCAGCTTATCCTTACCAATAATATGCTGCTGTCCTACCACTTCATCAAGTGTCCTTGGTCTTAACCTCATAGCCAGAGGTGAGTCATTATCTTTATTACTTTCACGCATATAATCAAATAAGTCCATAAGCTGCCCTTTCTTTCAAAAATGTACTTTTTATCATATACTATAGCATATATCTACATTTTTTTAAAGACAGAACGCAAAGCTTTTGCTGATTTTACGTATGCCGCCACCATTCAGCCAAACACACCTGACTTAATGACTCTCCATACTGAGTCCTTATAATCCATAAGCTCAACACTCTCCGCTGCAACAAGTGGCACAGTTCCTATGAGATTATCTTTATAATAATAATTGATGACACCTATCTCATCGCCCTCACTCACAGGCGCATTTACAGTGTCTATAACACATTCTCTTCTTATATCCGCTGCATCATATTTACTAAGAAACATATATGAAAAATCTTTACTTTTGGCTACCTTCACTTCATTTTTCACGCCCGCATTTACATCTGCATACTCTGTGTCCGGTGCTTCCGTATCCTGATATATGCTGCATACACTGAAACCATAGTTGAGCAGTGTTATCGCATCCTTAAACCTTACCTTGCTTGTCGGAGCTGCCATAACAACCGCTATAAGCTCTATTCCATCCTTCATTGCTGTTCCCGAAAGACAGCAGCCTGCCTTGCTTGTTGAACCTGTCTTAAGTCCTGTCGCATATGAATACTGTTTTATGAGCTTATTCGTGTTGGATAATGTAAAGTCCTTCTCACCATTTCTTGTTACGTGGGTTATATCCTCCATCCATATGTTGCTGAACTCCTTAACCTCCGGATGATTATTAATAAGCTCCCTGCTCATAAGCGCAACATCCCTTGCACTTGAGGTATGTCCGTCAGTATCCAGTCCGCAGCAGTTTACAAAATGTGTCTGCTCCATACCAAGCTGCTTCGCCTTTTCGTTCATCTTTTCAACAAATACGTCCTCAGAACCGCATATGTATTCTGACATGGCTACACAGGCATCATTAGCACTTGCCACCGCTATACACTTTATCATAGTCCTTACGCTCTGTATCTCTCCTTCTTCTAAAAACACCTGGCTGCCGCCCATTGAAGCTGCATATTCTGACACCGTGACAGGGTCTTCCATTTTTATCTGCCCGCTCTCAAGTGCCTCAAATATTAGTATGAGTGTCATTATCTTTGTTATGCTGGCAGGCGCAAGCTGCTTTGATGAATCTTTTTCATATATTACCTGTCCTGTTGCTGCTTCCATAAGTATTGCTGATGGGGTTTCAATATCCGGACCACTTGTGGCTGTTTCTGCTTCATTAGCTGCTATGTCCGATTTTTTCAATCCTGTTAATTGGGCAGCATCTATGATATCTGTCACTGCTGAAGCATTTACGGCTTTTGTACTGCCTGTAGTTCCTACAGCTTCTGTGGAATTTACATCCTTTGTAACCACTACAGCTTCTACAGCATTTACATCCTTTGTAACCCCGGCAGCTTCTACAACTCCTGCGGCCTCTGCGGCTTTGATCGTCCTGCCAGTACAAAAAACAGGTCCTATGACAGTTGTTAAAACCATAATAACTACTGCCATAAGACCTGTTATCTTATATATGCCTCTATATTTCATACAAGCAACCTCTTGATATATTTACTACTTATATATGTTTTCCCTGCTGCTTATATTCTTATTATGAGTGCTTACTTACCTTTGTTGCCAACAAAAAATCTCTCAACGCTTCCTATCTGGTTCTGTGCTCTGCCCTTAAGATTGCAAGAATACAACTGTCCGTCTTTGGCATAGAAATATAATCTCTTTTTATAAAGACTTGTATTAGATGTATTTACCATATTCTCTGCTTCACATATTTCAACCGGCTTTGATGATGTATTCTTTATATAATACTGTCTGCCATCTGCTATATATGTAAGCATTTCATCGGTGTTTTTAATAAGCGAAAGACTTCCATCCCTTAATGAGTCAGCTATAAATGTTTTCTTTCCTTTCTCTGCCTTTACAAGCTGTGCGGCATCATTGATATATACCAGCTCCTCTTTATCCGGTATATACACCACATTTACACTTGTACCTGTATTCTCAAGAACATCCACGTCTGTTATCTCATCATTTTTAAACTTTGCATAAGATATTTTTTTGCTGCTTATCCAGTATATATAATCATTTTTCTTATCATAAATATATGTGAGGCTTGTACCTGTAATACCTCTAAGAAGAGTTGTTTTCACATTTTTTAATTCAACATAATAATTCTCACCGGACGACAGACTGTACATATATGACTCCACATCATCCGATGTATTAAGATGTTCTGCGCCTGACGAATACATACCTGATGTATCACTCAATGCTGCTACGTCATCGACATACATATCAACTTCTGTTGTTGTCTTCTTAACATAATCATACTGATACAGACGGCCATCATCGTTAAGAACGATTATTGTATTCTTATCACTATATACATATGACTGCTTAAGACTTCTTTCTATCGTTCTGACATCACATACGTAACCAGATGCATCTGACTTATCTTTCTTTATCTCTGCCATAGAAAGCATCTTGTTTCCTGTCTTTCCATTGTCATTGATAGTTTCTGTTTCTTCGTATATAACAGTTCCTTTGTCAGATATATAATATACATTGTGCGAATACTCATTTTCAACAACCTTCTTACATACATCCTCAGACCATATATAAAATGTATAATTTCCACTTTCTGTATTATAAACATCCGCGGCATAATAATCACCCTCAGGACTTGCCACCTTAAGTATGACATTGTCTCTGTCTATATCTGCAGGCCATTCCGGTGTGTAGAAGGTCACATCATCAAGCGCAAATACAGCATTATTGTTATCGCACACATATTTACTGTCAAGTGATGATACATCATATATCTTATTGCCATCGCTCATATATATATTATAGTCTTTTTTTATTGCTATATTTACAATCAGGACAACTGCCGCCACAGCAACAAGAATTGCCGCTATTATAATGCCTGCCTTTGTGTATGGTATGTTGGCTTTATCTGCTTTTCTTACACTTACAGATATGCCACCATTATCCTGTCTGTTATCATCAGAGCTGTTATTCTTCTGTTTTGCTGTCGCAGACTTTTTATTCTGCTGATTGTGGCTATTATTTTTGTTAATATTGGAATTATTGCTTTTATTACGATTCTTGTTGTTATTTTTATTGCCGTTTTTATCGTTTTTGTTATTATTTTTCCTAGTGTTTTTGTTATTATTTTTGTTATTGTTAATATCTGTATTATCGTTACTGTTGCTATTTATACCACTGTTGTTATCGTAAATTTTATTATTTCCATTGTTTTTATTGTTATTTCTTTTTTTATTCTTATCACGATTATTATTTATATTCCCACTTTTTTTGCCATTTATGTTATTACTATTATTATCGTTATTGCCGCTAATATTTACATTTTCGTTATTACTGCTGTTGATATTATCGCCATTCTTACCGCCTTTATCAATCTGCTTTCCATTCTTAGCCTTTTCACCAACCGCCTTTAAAAGCTTATTTCCACTGGCCACGATTTTATCTTTTTCTGACTTAAGCTTGTCCGCAACCTCACCAAAATCAACCTTTGTTATATCAAATACACCTTCATCATAGTTTTTTGACTTCTGTGTATGGGTTTTCTTATTGGATGTATTATCATTGTCCGATACTTTATCCATATCATCATTATCTGTACTATCAGCTTTAAGCGCTTCTAATTCCTTAAGACGCGCCTGCTTTTCCTCATATGCTTTTCTTCTTGCCAGATAATCACTGTTATTAACCTTGATTACCGGTCCCTCACACTTAGGACACTGGCTGCCTTCATACTCTGTTCCACATTTAGCACATATCATATACTTTCTGCCCTATTCCTGTCTTTTCCTACTTTTATGATATTTTCTCCCACATATACTTTACGCAGGATTTATGTATATGTCACAAATCCTGCGTAAATGTATAATCTTACTGCTGTTATCCGGCAAATGCTTATACCGGAAATACACCTTTATCTCTCATTAAAATCTGAACTTATCCTCAAAATATGCCTTAAGATCTTCTATCTTAACTCTTTCCTGCTGCATAGTATCTCTGTCTCTTACTGTTACAGCATTATCCTCTTCAGAATCAAAGTCATATGTTATACAGAATGGAGTACCTATCTCATCCTGTCTTCTGTATCTCTTACCGATATTTCCTCTGTCATCAAACTCACAGTTATAGTACTTAGAAAGCTCTGCATATACCTTTTCTGCGCCTTCGTTAAGCTTCTTAGAAAGTGGTAATATACCTATCTTAACAGGTGCAAGTGCTGGATGGAAGTGAAGAACTGTTCTTACATCTCCACCTTCAAGCTCTTCTTCATCATAAGCTGAGCAAAGGAATGCAAGTGTAACTCTGTCTGCACCGAGTGATGGCTCGATAACATATGGAATATACTTCTCCTTAGCTTCATCATCAAAGTATGACATATCTTCGCCTGATACTGTCTGATGCTGTGTAAGGTCGTAGTCTGTTCTGTCTGCGATACCCCATAACTCACCCCATCCAAATGGGAATAAGAATTCGATATCTGTAGTACCCTTAGAATAAAAGCAGAGTTCTTCTGGTGAATGGTCTCTTGCTCTCATCTCATCTTCCTTGATACCAAGTGCCTTAAGCCAGTCTATGCAGTACTGTCTCCAGTAAGTAAACCATTCAAGGTCTGTTCCAGGCTTACAGAAGAATTCAAGTTCCATCTGCTCGAATTCTCTTGTTCTGAATGTAAAGTTACCAGGTGTAATCTCATTACGGAATGACTTACCTATCTGTCCAATACCAAAAGGTACTTTCTTTCTTGATGTTCTTTGTACATTCTTAAAGTTGACAAATATACCCTGTGCTGTTTCAGGTCTTAAGTATACTGTATTCTTAGCATCCTCTGTAACACCCTGAAATGTCTTAAACATAAGGTTAAACTGTCTTATATCTGTAAAGTTATGCTTTCCACATGTAGGACAGCATATATTCTTCTCATCGATGAAGTTCTTCATCTGCTCCTGAGTCCAGCCATCTACTGAACCGCCAAGATCATAATTATTCTCATCTGCCCAGTCTTCAATAAGCTTATCAGCTCTGAATCTTTCATGGCAATCCTTGCAATCCATAAGTGGATCTGAGAAACCGCCAAGATGTCCTGAAGCAACCCATGTCTGTGGATTCATAAGAATAGCACAGTCTACGCCAACATTATATGGGCTTTCCTGTACAAACTTCTGCCACCACGCCTTTTTAACATTGTTCTTAAGTTCTACGCCAAGATTGCCGTAATCCCATGTATTCGCAAGACCACCATATATCTCTGAACCTGGGTATACAAAACCTCTCGCCTTAGCTAAGGCAACTATCTTTTCCATTGTCTTTTCCATATTCTAGATTCCTCCTAAAGTTGCGGACTGTCATACACCTGGGTGGTGTTGCTATCCTCACAATAATCCTTTTAATTCTATACCATTCTTATATATATTTCAACCAGCAAACTCAAAAACCTTATAGTCCATAAACTAAAAAACATCTTAGTCCACACATAAGGCTTCATAAATATCTATGACTCCCATGGCCTGATTCTATATTCCGCACCTATCTTATCACATATTTTTCTGCACTCTTCTTCCTTTTCATGTGATATAGTTGTATCAACCGTAGTCATAACCACATGGAGTCCGTTTTTTACACACTCATTTGCAAAGCTTATCATAGCATCGAAGGTCTTATCACCAAATCTGCTTCTTACAAGCTCATGGTACTCATCCTTATCCGGATCGTTAAGGCTTATTGATACAGTATCAATAAGTCCTGGCATTTCTGCTGCTATATCTCTTCCATTGATAAGATTACCTGCTCCGTTGGTGTTTATTCTTATAGGCTTGTTATATGTCTTTTTAACATATGCTGCCACCTCTCTTATTTTATCCCATGCTTCTGTAGGTTCACCAAAGCCACAGAATACAACCTCACCGAAATCATCCATGTTCCACTTATCAAACTCTGCAATAACCTCATTTACATCAGGTTCCCTTTCAAGCCACAGCCTGTCTGATTCACCTATTCTGTCCATAGTCTGTCTTAAACAGAATGTACATGCAAAAGGACATTTGTTAGTCATATTGACATATAGATTATTGTGTACCTTATATAATATTTCCATAATTATTTCATCCTCTTTTCTTATAAGCTATGAAAATTGCACATCTTAACATTGCACAATCTTGTCCATAAAAAAGCACTTACTATCTTAATGTAGTAAGAAGCTCTTCAAAACATACTCCGTCAGTGACCGGTATATCCAGCTCTATCGACTTTAATATGCATTTCTTTATAAACTGTGAAGCTTTCTTTACTGATGTATGAAAATCTACACCATTCACTGCATCAGCCGCCAGTATCGATGCAAATATATCTCCTGTTCCTGACCTTTGTGTTCCAACCTTCATAGTCTTTATCTCATAGCCTTCGCTTCCCTTTTCATAACAGTAGTTAGCTATATACCTGCCTCTTACTATTCCAGTTATAACTATCTTTGATGGTCCCATATCTGATAGTTTCTTTGCTATGCGAAAAAGCTCCCTGCCCGGACATTTTTCATCATATTCCTCATCTGTAAGTATACATGCCTCCGTAAGATTAGGTGTAAGTATATCTGCGTACTTTACAAGCTTCTTCATCTCTGTACATGTCTGCGTTGTGTATGTTGAATACAGCTTGCCATAATCACCCATAACCGGATCGACAAGTATAATATTTTCATCTGTTTTAAAGGTTTTAAAAAAATCTTCAACTATCTTTATCTGTCTGTGTGAACCAAGAAATCCCGAACATATCCCATCAAACTTAAGATTAAGTTTTTTCCATTCGGCAATATACGCCGGCATACTATCTGTAAAATCTTCAAAATAAAAGCTGTCAAATCCAGTATGATTCGACAAAACAGAAGTCGGGAGCGGACAGCACTGTACTTTAAGTGCTGATATAACAGGCAGCTCCACCGCTATGGAACATCTTCCGAATCCTGTATAATCATTGATTGCCGCTATCTTTTTCTGGTTGTTATGTCCCATATCAAGCCTCTTTTCTTTTTATATTGTCAGCATTTCTTTTGATTTAAACTTCTTATCAAACGTAACTGCAGCTATTCTTGATGTCACCATTCTTAATTCTGCCATAACCTCATCAGTCACAACAAATGTATACAGCTTATTAAGTGCCGCCGTAACTATATACTGCAATGTATATAATGTAGATGGCTGCAGCTTAATACCATCCTTCACCTTTGAATGGCAATCACTGCAGAACATGCCATTATATGTATACGAATATGTATCCAGCTTATCCTGTGAACCGCAGCCCCGGCATGTAAAAAAATCAGGACACTCACCGTTAATAGATATCATGCGAAGTTCATATATAAACCTTATAAGCTCGTTTGGTATAGACTTATTCGTAAGTGCTTTAAAAGACACATATAAAAGATTCAGCATCTGTGCGGCATCCAGGTTCTCTTTTCCATAATATTCTGCTATCTCTGCAAAGTAATATCCATACCACACACTATCAAGGTCACTTACAAGTTCCTCAAAGTAGTTCTTAACCTCTGCTTTGAATATAGTATAAGAATCCCTGCCACGGTAACATTCAAAGGTTCCGAATATAAATGGTCTTGTAACACCGATAAGATGACTGTTTGGTCTTCTAGCGCCTTTGGCAAATGCTGATATCTTACCAAGTTCTTTGCTAAGTATCACTATTCTTCTGTCATACTCACCCACAGGCATACTGGACAATATAAAACCTGTTACCTGTACAATATCAGCCACCTTATCTGCCTCCTTTCACAATCACACTGCTATATCATAATCTGATATTTTCAACTGGTAACATATCATCTGTTATCCTTTAAATCCTTCTTATCATATCCGTAGTTTTTGATAAGAATATCACTGTCACGCCATTCCTTCTTAACCTTAACCCAAAGCTTAAGATTAACTTTATTTCCAAGCTGTTTTTCTATCTCGTAACGTGCGTTCGTTCCGATCTTTTTAAGCATTTCACCGCCCTTGCCTATGATAATGCCCTTGTGTGAATCCCTCTCACATATGATAGTAGCATCTATATCAGTTATAATACCTTTTGGCGACTTTCTGTCCTTAAATGTGTCAATAACTACTGCTATGCCATGAGGGATTTCTTCGTTAAGAGCATGAAGCGCTTTTTCCCTGATAAGCTCTGCAACTATCTGTCTCATAGGCTGGTCTGTTACAGTATCTTCATCATAGAACATAGGTCCATATGTAAGATACTTAAATATACTATCAACAAGATCATCCACATTGTTTCCATTTCTTGCTGATACAGGAATAATCTCGTCAAAGTCAAGCTCCTTACTGTAACAGTCAATAACCGGAAGTATCTCTTCTTTCTTTACTGTATCCACTTTATTGATAACAAGTATCTTAGGCACTGACACTTTCTTTAACTTCTCAATAATGTGCTGCTCGCCCGCACCTATATATGTTGTAGGCTCTACTATAAAGCATATAACATCAACTTCATTGATAGTTTTCTCAGCAGCACCAACCATGTACTCACCAAGCTTGTTCTTAGCCTTGTGTATACCTGGTGTATCTACGAACACTATCTGTCCTCTCTTATCTGTATACACAGTCTGTATTCTGTTTCTTGTAGTCTGTGGCTTATTTGATGTTATAGCTATCTTCTGACCTATAATGTGGTTCATAAGTGTTGACTTACCTACATTAGGTCTTCCTATAAATGTTACAAAGCCCGACTTTACATTATCATTGCCAGAAGCAGCACCGCCGCTTATTCCACTGGCTTTAAGCATTTCATCTAAATTCATCCTGTACTCCAATCATATATTTATTACATAATGTTGGGGTCAAAAGCCCCAACTATGAGCAAGCTCATATGGGTTTAGACCTTTTGACCCTGCTATCATTATATAAGCGGTTTCACCACATCAAACATATCTTTAGCTTCATTTATGGCTTTCTGTCCGCCTACCACGCACAGATAATCCTGCTTAACCGCTGCATCTATAAGTGGTGCAAGCTCCCTTATGCTCTCAACTGTTGCATCAAGCACCTGTGCTCTGTCTTTTCTTAACATATCTATAGTTGTATGAGTCATATAATGTGTAAATGATCTCATACCCTTAGCAGAAGGTGTAAGTGGAGAATCCATCTCGCCGATAGTTCCTATAATAAACTTAACCATATCCCTGCGGCTCACATTGAAATTCTTAACGTATTCTGCCGCACCTTCATATATTTCATTAGTCTTTGCAAGATTAGGATCCCTGTATGATACCATATAGAAATCTCCCTCTCTTGTAGAGCCACTCATGCACCCATAAGCACCACCCTTGACTCTTACATTAAGCCACAGATATTCATATGAGAATATAATCTTAAGTACCTTAAGCGCACCTGTATATTCATATCCTGCCTTAACAAAGTTACCACATCTTGCAACATACTGGACCTGTGAGGCCGCTGTGTAGGCAGTCTTTACATTAACAGGTGTATAATTTCTTTGTGCCACAACTGGCTTTTCATCGCCCATATCGTCTGATAACTTACTGTAAGCCTCTGAGAAAAGACTGTAACCTTCATCATCTGCTGTAAGACTTACAATAACATTTGCCTTGTTAAATATAATCTTTACAAGCTCTGAAAGCTTGGCTGCTATATTTTCCTTATTATTATCAAATGTTTCATCAAGCTCCCTGATAAACTGATATGCCTTATAACCCTTTAACATATCTGAATAATAAGCTGAAGCTGAAAACTGCGCACAGCCCTCAAGCATAGCTATGGAATGGCCTGAACCTGCCATAGTAGCCTCAAATCTTGACCTTATTCTTGCTATAATCTCTTTTAATCTCTTATAGTCTGTGAACTTAGTGTTATACATAATCTCTTTCATCATATCAAGAACGAAAGGAATTTTCTCATATAACGCCTTACCCTTAATCTCATACATAATACTGTTCTTGCTGAAGTCTGCCTTGTCTGTATACACAGCAGCACTAGAAGATATACCGCCACAGTTTATATTAATCTCATTCATAAGCTCTGGATAAGTAAAGTTCTTAGTATCCATAAGACCTAATACACTGCCAAGAAGTCCAAGATAAGGAATATCCTCATCACTGACACACTGTGTATTAAACGAAAGAAGTATATAAGCTATCTTATTAGTGAAGAGGTTATGATGTACAACCTTCATTCCTGCAACATCTTTGACATCTATATACTGCTCTGCCGGCTCTCTTGATATATCAGACAGCTCAAGCATAGGAATTTTCTCAAGATTTTCTTCGCTTGATGGTGTGTCCTGATACTCCTTAAGTGCCTTTGTATCCTCCACCAAATCCTTAAGCTCATCCTCTGATAAAGTCTTTTTATATTCAAAAAGCTTCCTTGCTTCCTCTTCTTCCTTCTTCTTTTCAAGTCCATATTCAGGTACAAGACCTATAACTGACTTGTGGTTATTATTAAGAATATACTCATCTATAAGTTTTTCAAAGTATCCCTTCTTAGCATCCTCTTTCAGCTCTTTAAATGTATCACCGGCTTCTATGTGGATAAATGGCTTTGATTCATCATACAACCAGCTGTCCATCATAGTAAGATAATACATAAGTCCCTTAGGATATGGACCATAATCAGCTTCCCTGTACTTAAACTCATAATAGTTAATACCGGCAGCTATGGTTCTTTCATTGATACCATTCTTTACAAGGTCACTTAATACATCTTCTATTATCTTTACAAATGTATCCCTGTCCTTTTCATTGGCATTCTTTGCAATAATAGAATACACTGGCTGGTAAAGTGAAGTTTCAAAACTTGAATACACATCTGTGCTTATACCAGCATCTATAAGTGCCTGCTTAAGAGGTGCACCTGGTGTCATGACAAGTGCATAATCAAGTATCTGCATAGCAAGGTATAGCTTTGCATCAACAGAAGTACCAGTTACCACATTATATGAAAGATAAGTGTTGTCCTCTAATGGTTCATCGTCTGTTATAGCGTATGGCTTAGTTTCATATACAGGCTTGTCAAATGCTTTCTGAAGTGGAATATCTGCATGTATATCAACATCAGCTGCATCAAAGTCTGACAGATATTCTTCATCAAGATACTTAAGTCTTTCATCCACATCCATATCACCATACATATATATATAACTGTTAGATGGATGATAATATTCTTTATGATACTTTAAAAAATCCTCATACTTAAGTGTTGGAATAACCGCAGGGTCGCCGCCTGACTCATTGCAGTATACAGTATCAGGGAATAATGAGTTAAATGTATATCTTGAAAGCACATCATCTGCTGATGAAAATGCACCCTTCATCTCATTGAATACAACACCATTATACTTGATATCATCATCTACATTTTCAAGCTCATAGTGCCAGCCCTCCTGCTTGAATATCTCTTCCCTGTTATACATATCAGGATAAAATACGGCATCCATATATACATCCATAATATTCTTAAAGTCCGCATCATTGCAGCTTGCAACAGGATATACTGTCTTATCAGGATATGTCATTGCATTAAGAAATGTATTAAGCGAACCCTTGCACAGTTCCACAAATGGGTCCTTAACCGGATACTTTCTTGAACCACACAGAGTCGAATGTTCTATAATATGCTGCATACCTGTGTCATCATAAGGAGGTGTCTTAAAACCTATGGAAAATACTTTGTTATTATCATCATTGGATATAACAACAACTCTTGCGCCTGACTTCTTATGTCTTAATATAAGACCGGCTGAATTCATATCTTTAAGCACTTCTGCCTTAACAAGTTCATATCTGCCTTCTGCACATATCATGTCCGATTTCTTCAATTCTTTTATTTTCTTTAATACATCAAAACTCATCTGCTGACCTCTCTGACTTATATTACTATTAACTAATCATTCTTTATTGCACTAAAAAAGGTAAGAGTTCCCTTTTTAATACACTCTTACCACATTTTAACATATATATTCAATATTGTAATCTCTTTTTAAAAATTTAAGAATTAATTGCTGTTCTGAACCCTTCTTGAAAATGCTACTTACAGCTCTGAACAGGAACATATATAAGCACTTCCGCTGTAAATACATCATCTTTACAGTTTAACTTCATAGTTCCACTATACTTGTCAACACATCTTTTTACATTATCAAGTCCATATCCGTGCTTTCCTGATTTATGCCTGCCAGATATTGAAAAGCCTTCAGACACAGTTTCTTCGTTATGCATATTTTTTTCATCATCCGTCTTAGTTGTAAGGTACTTTCCATTCTCTACTTTCTGGTCTGAAATACACGTATTCGTAACATTCATATATATTGTGCCACTCTGATACTTAAGCGTAAGTTCTATATAGGGATTGTCCGTCTTTAAAGTATTCTCTATCGCATTTTCTAAGAGATTGCCAAGAATAATGTTCATATCATAGGCACTAAGACTGACATCTTCCGGTATTCTTAACTTTCTTTTAACCGTAACACCTTTGTCCTGTGCCTTAGCACACATATAATCAAGTATCCCGTCAACTGACGGATTACCTGTTCCAACCATATTATACAAAGGCTTCGCAGCTTCTGTCATAGCCGATAAATAACTCTCAAGTTCATCATACCTTTTACCTGCTGCAAGCATTTGTAATTCCTCAAGATGCAGCTTCATATCGTGGCGCAGACTTCTTACAACCCTGTCATTCTCAATATTGGTGCTTATCTGACATTCATATATATCCATCTGTTCTTTTAACTTCTCATTCTCTTTCTCATATCTGTATGCATCAACAACAGACTCATACAGCTTATAAGAAACCATATTCATAATAAGAAGTGAAGCTCCTACGCATATCATGCCTCCTTCAGTTGATATAAGTCCTCTCACGATTATATACCATACACCTATACTGACAATGGCAAGAAGCATAAAAAACAGCCAGTTATATGACATATCGCTGTATTCTCTCGTTCTGTATATATTTTTAACTACTATAACAAGAAAGTAAAATAACATAATTGTTATGAACTGTCTTGGCAGATAATACCCAAGCTCTATATCGTAATTGCCAGCTACGTCTTGTATGCTGCTACTGCCCGGCAGTATGTATGATGTTCCCATATCAGCTATACATTCCAATGCCACATTCATAGAAGCAAATAATATTTTTTTATCAAGTGTACCTGAATACACCTGCATAATTACGTATATAACTATAAATGCTTCTATTATGCTTATAAATATTGAATCAAATATAATATCTGTAAATGCTGCTGCCACATATACAATTATACACACAATCCATCTGGCTCTCTTACTATCAGCCTTAAAAAATATATTACAGTAATCAACATCAATAAGTATCTTTATAAGCCTTATTACAAGCATAATGAACACATATTCTAATAAATACATACAACATTACCTCTTATCTTATACTGGAAGTGAAGCACTTCTGCTAAGAAGTTCTTCGCTTACCTGTGCTCTGTAACCTCTGCTTATAATAAGTGTATCACCGTTATCCATAACAACACTTTCAGGATTAAACTGGCTTATATGGCTATAATTAACTACATATGACTGTCCTATCTGTATATAATAATCTGGAAGACCACTTATCTCATCCTTCAGCTTGCCTACGAATTCTTTGACACTTCCATCAGACATCACAATTCTTATATGCTTTCTGTCACTTGCCAGATAACATATATCTCCATACGCCACCTTATGTACGGCCTTATTAACTTTATATGTATAAAATCTTCTGTCACGTCCATTCATATGAAGTATGCCGCTTATCACATTTGCTATCATGTTCTCATCAACCGGTTTTACAAGGAAATCATATGGGTGTACATTAAAAAGCTGCATTGCATAGCTTGTTTTATGTGATATATACACTATCTGAACTATCGAATCAGCCATAGTATTTCTTATATACTGGCCTATCGACACACCATTCATGTCGGGCAGCTCAATATCCAGAAACAATATATCAAATTCATTACCACTCTCAAATACTTTATCACTAATCAGCTCCTCACCGGAATTCCATGTATGTATCTCTACATCCTCACCCTGTAACTGAAAATAATGTTCCACATATCCTATAATATTTAACACTATATTCTGTTCATCATCACATATACCTATTCTGTATGCCATATCTTCCTCTGCTTAGTGCATTATAATTCTCTGTTTTTCCTGCACTCACAAATCTTCACTATCGCACTTGTTATAAAATATCTTTCTTCTTAAATCTATGCCACCCCACAATCACAGACACTATCGCAAGAACAGCCGCCATTGCAAGCATAACATATATATTTAATCCGTCCTCTGCTAATATACTACAACGCTCTGCCATAATCCAGTTGCCACATAACAGTATATTATTGGAAAACACTGCCAGCGCATCAAGTATTATTATAATAACAAAGCTTACCACAGGCCCTGTATATATACTTAATCCAACCTGAAACAAGCCGATACACACCGATATAATCCATGGATATAACACTATATAAAAACATATTGCTGTCTGACTGTACTCTAACATATTCGATGGCAGAAGTGAAGTATTTATATTATACATCGTTATAAACATATCCGTATGTATGCCTTCCATACTTCCCTTGGATACAAATATAAACATAACTGACATAAGCCATATAATTACATATACTAAAGTAACCGCTGCAACTGATGTAATGCACTTGCTTATCCACCACAGACTCTTTTTTTTACTGTATACAAGCACATTTTTTCCCATACCTCTCATATCACTATACATATAATCAAGCACCATAAGACCACACATAATGCATAAAGATATCCACACATATGGTATCTCAAGCCTTGTTATATTCTCCTCAGTTACCCTGCATATACCTCTTGTCATATATAATATATAGTCACATACGGATGGCTGTATCTTATTATCTCTTACAGAATTGATTACCCCTATATGCATATAAAATGCTGCCATAAGACCAAATACTATAAAAACACATAAAATTATACGGTATCTGTTATGTATTAAAGACCTTTTTATATCGTCTTTTATAAATCTGCTGACATTCATAATCTTCACCCAACCTGTCATTATATGATATATACACTAATAAAATCATCCAATGTATATTTTACAACTCACATTTCAATTCATACAATCATTAAAACACTTGTTATTACCTGTAATACTGTCTTCTTCTTGACAGCACAAGTCCCACAGCTAAAAGTATTAAATTCACAAGAATAATCAGTACTGTATTCATAACGGTATGCGGCATATTATATAAGTCCAGTATATTTAAATCCAACCTGCATATACTGATATGTGATACTAAACTGACTCCATATATAAATACCGCACCAAATACAGCCACTCTTATCCAGTCTGTAATATATTCAATAATAAGACTTACCATACCTACAACCCATACAATAACAGTCTTTCTTACTATAAACATACTGCATATAACAACATCATTCACACATATATCAGTAGAAAGTCCTTTTCTTGTCACTTTGTTAAAAAAATAACTTCCGTCAACCTGCCAATTATCATATACTCCCAATATAACATATGATGATATTATACCGACTGCATATAAAACTACCATATCTATAAGAGCAATTATAAGTAACGACAGGCTTTGATATGCGAATACTTTCAGCTTGGAATTATATCTTACAATAATATTCGGATTATCATCTACATATGTAAATATAAGACCTCTTATCGTACTTATTCCACCTGCCAGTACAAGCACCAAGCCATCCCTTGAAAAAAACAGCAGCATATCCTTGGCACACAATCCGGCATAATAGTCATTAAAAAAAACTCTTATATAACTACATACAAATGAAAATGATGTAAGCACAACAAGCAGCATCCATTTATACAGCCTTCCGGCTTTATTCTGATACTTCCAAAATGTCAGGAACTCTTTCATATGCATCCCCCATACTTATTCCATATCTGTCTATATTACGAATAAACATTTATAGTAACTTAGCTATAATTTCATACACAGTTTATATCTTTACTTTAAAATATGGTACTTTAGGTGCACCTTTATCATATTCTGTTATTTCTCCCGCAATCACCAATTGCTTGTCCAACAGCTCATCTGGCACTACGTAGCACATTGTAATAATACTATTACTGCCTATTGGCAAACTTACATGTCCTTTAGCCTGTTCATCATCTGACATACTTCCCCTCGTATAATCATACATCTTAAATGTTCCATCCTCATCAAAATAACCAATTTTTATATTAGTAGGATATATTTCTATTAGATTTGATTCATTATTACTTTCATTAGTCATCTCTATTGAAACAATCACATATGAATATTTTTCAGAAAGACTTTTTTTGTCATCATTAACATAATTCTTCTCATCACCATCATAATATGTTACTTCCATTCCGTCCGGAAGTGTCCTTGTTATATAACTATCAAGATATTTTTCTTTTATTTTATAACTATTAACGTAATCTATATTTCCTCTATAGTCCTTTGCCTCATACTCCACTACATACTCATCCCCTATATCTAAAATAGATGATTCATTTTCATATATACTTTCTCTTGTTCTTGTTATATTTCCATTATTACCTATTGTATTATCAACATAGTTTTTTGTTTTAAAGTTAAATACATCTCCAAGATAACCCTTTTTATATCCAACTACAGCAGATAATATAAGACATATAATTAAAATTAACGAAATAACGTAACTCTTTGCTTTCATATATAATACTCTCCTCTTTTCATTAATCTCAGTTTCATATATTAATATCAAGCTTATAGTACACTATAGGATTCTGATTAATCAGCACCTTGTAATTAAGTTTATATAATTTATCAAATGTACCTATTGACATACTATCAATTCCCATATTATATACACAATACAATTCATATATGCCATTCTCCACAATTTTAATATTATTGTTCAAAAAAGCACTAAGCAACATATCTTCACCATTACTCCAACCATTATCAGCCTCAATAGCCCATAATTTAAGCCATTCGTCATCATACTTATCAATATCTGTAACATTGAAAATTGTATCTATTACCATATATCCTGCTTCTTCATAAATATCAGTGTCAAATATATATGGCTCAACACCTGTATACTCAGTAATAAAATCATCCTTATTTAATATTTTTGCTCCATTTATGCTAACAGTTCCCCAATCAGTTATATATTGCTCAGTCATATCTAATTCTATTATTTTAAAATACTTATTATATTTAATATTGACAATTATTATTGCTATAATAAGACATACTGATATAAAAGCAACAATTGCAATACCTATCCTTTTTAATACTCTCTCCATTCACCCTTCTCCATGCTTATATAATATCTTTTTTATTCATCTGCACTATGCACATCACAACTTCAGCCACAACAATAATCATCAATTCTATTACAAAGCCGGCTGCCCAGTCTTTATATAATATAGCTATCTTCGAAGCTGCCATAAGACTCCCATATCTTCCAAAAAGATTCGATACAATAAAATCCATATAATATATTATAAAAGTTGATAGCATTACCATAATTACGTTATTTAAAAGATAAGCAAATACAAATCCTATACAGCCTATTATTCCAAACACAAATGACTCTAATATAATAAACAGAATAACAGCAATAAATGTATGGTTATAATAAATAGTTGAAAATATTCTGATATTAGAAAACTTATATTCTGCTGAAGCTAAAGTTGGATGTTCTAATGGGAGTATTGCCGCTGTTAATATAAATGAACTTAACAGACAAAAAGCAACTACAACCGTTCCCACAACAAATTGTGTTATTAATTTACTCATATAATATTTCTTTTTACTTATTCTGCATGCTATATTATATATATAATTACTTTTTACATCATTATATATAGTATATGTATATGGAATACTTATTAATAACGGAAATATTAGATGAAACAACTTATATACAGAGCTACAATTAGCAACCATCCATAAACAATATGCTCCTGGAATCTGATAATCTCTAAATTGTATATATATATCTTCATATGCTCTTCTAGCTGGAAGTGCAACTGTTGATACATCCACTATTACTAATACCAGTTCTATAAATAATATTATATAAAACCATTTGTTCTTAAAAGCTCTTTCTAATTCTATTTTCAACAATGTCTTCATGCACTTACTCCTCAACATATATTATATAAAGGGGCTGTCGCACTAAGTATTAGTGCACAGCTTCTTTTTTTATGCAAAAAA